>Ga0208244_100002_pt1 | contig 566789 bp, 486 predicted proteins | sample SubbioCR12Aug_5A_FD_184828 | JGI IMG/M metagenome (GOLD analysis project Ga0208244, IMG submission 184828) | Serpentinite rock and fluid subsurface biosphere microbial communities from McLaughlin Reserve, California, USA - CR12Aug_5A (SPAdes) | ecosystem: Environmental > Terrestrial > Deep...
CACATATATATACCAGATAAGAGCCACAAGTGAGGGAAGAACCTTTGTTGATTCAAAGAAGATGATGCTTATTAAATAAGAGCCCCATCCCCAGCCCTTCCCCCAAGGGGAAGGGAGTTAATGAACACATTTAAGGCGATTCGAAAGAGTCGCCTTTTTTTTATTTAAATAAATTGATGATCTAAAGTTTAGTCATTTCGAATCCGGCAAAGTGGGGTGAAGAAATCTTATCAGTAGAAAGGATCTCTCCCTTTGGTCGAGATGACAAACAATGCTTGTCTATTTAATGGTTTCTTATTGGTCTCGAGACTAATAATTTTTTAGCAATCTTATGATTTCTCACTGCGTTCGAAATAACAGGGACTGGTTGAAATGATTTAAATAAATTTCTTTTTTACTCGAAAGTTTATTGGATTGAAGTTTGATTGAACTTATTCTTTAGGCAGTTTAAATCTTAACCGAAGCACATCATTTTCAAAACTGGTAGAAATAATTTTAAAGTTGCCGATTTCTTTTGTTGATTTTACGTGTACACCGCTGCAGGGACAGGCATCGTAATCGCCAATCCTGATAATTCGTATTGTTTCTCCTGCATCTTCAGGAAGCTGTGAGAGTTTAAAACTCTCCATTGCTTCATAACGATTGAGAAACTCTTCGTAAACAGGTAAATCCATTTGAATAATTTCGTTTACTTTCTGGTTAATCATTTCAACTTCTTCTTCAGTCAGGTTGCGATCAAAATGGTAATCACACTTGGATTTTTTCTTTTCAATATGATTGCTGAATGATCTTCCGCGGTCGAACATTCTTACCATAGTCTGGTTGAGAATATGCTCTGCGGAATGCATTTCGGGATTATACTCTTTATTTGATTTTACTTCGTTCATAGCAATGCTTCTTTAAAGATTAAGAGTGAGATTGTGATTAAGAGTATGAAGAAATAATTCCGGTTAATACTGCTTTTTACACTCGCAATCACATTACCATTTATTATAGTGAATTTTTTCTTTTCTGAAACGATCTTCTGCTGTAACTGATTCATCCGGATAGCCCAGGGTAATTAATGAAATAGGAATTACATTTTCCGGCAGTTTAAATTGAGCAGAAACATTTTTAACCACTTCTTCCATTCCGTGAATCGCTATCCAGCAGGTGCCTAAACCTAATCCGTGAGCAGCCAATAAAATATTCTGGATAGCCGCTGAACAATTCTGGATCATCCAGCTTTCATTTTTTTCAATTGACGCATCACCGCATACAAGAATAGCTGCCGGGGTTTGTATTAATAGTTCAGCGTGAGGAATAGATTTAATAGTCTCATTAAGAACATTCTTATCATCAACAACCACATAATGCCATGCCTGCATGTTCATTGCACTAGGCGCATACATTGCTGATTTAAGAATGATGTCAATTTTATCTTTTTCAATTTTCTGGTTTTTATATTTTCTAATGCTTCTTCTTGTGAGCAATGTTTCAATTGTTTCCATAATTCTCCATATTTTCAAAAAGTATGAGTCAAATATACTAAAGACTTGCTTTTGGCTTTCGGAAATGCCCCTAAGTTTTTTATTATGCAGTGTAAATTAAAAAGTATTACTTACGAAAGAAAAGGATTCTATGAACCGAAACAGCAAAACAATCTATTTTTTATTGGGAGCGCTTACATCGATAACGGTAATTATAATCGCTGGTTTTATTCTTTATTCAAACAGTGAAGATATTGTTGCTGCTTCTGATGAAAAAAATGACGACAATTTTCCGCAGAACTACAGAATTATTTCACCCGAAGTACCTAAAGAAATTTATTTTGCAGGTGAACGTGTGCCGCTTGAAAACTTTGAAGTATACGAAAGGGTTGACCGAGAAATTCTCGTAAACACTTACTGGCATTCAGCTACAATTCTGGCAATGAAAAGGGCGAACCGATGGTTCCCGGTAATCGAGCCAATTTTAAAACGATATAATATTCCGGATGACTTTAAATATCTTGCAGTGGCAGAGAGCAATCTTGATAATGTTGTATCACCAGCCGGTGCAACCGGATACTGGCAGTTTATGAAAGCTGCCGCTGAGAAATATGGATTGGAAGTAACCAGCGAAGTGGATGAGAGATATCACGTTGAAAAATCCACCGAAGCGGCTTGTAAGTATCTTCTTGAATCCTATCAAAATTATGGTAACTGGACAATGTCAGCAGCTTCTTACAATATGGGCGTTGCAGGAGTTAATAATCAGATTGGCAGACAAAAAGCAGACAATTATTATAACCTGGTTCTTAATTCTGAAACCTCCCGATACATCGCAAGAATTGTTTCATTAAAATTAATTATGCAGAATCCACAGAAATACGGATTTGATTTAAATGGATCAGATTTATATCCACAGTTAAAAACGTATGAAATGGAATTACCAGGATCCGTTGTTGATTTTGCCGATTGGGCTGCGGTAAGAGAAATTAATTATAAAGTACTAAAAATGTATAATCCCTGGCTGCGTGATAACAAGCTTACTAACCGGAACAGTAAAATTTATACAATTCAGTTGCCGGAAAAGGGTAGTATTGAAGTGATCAATTAAAATGAACATTGAATCAATATCAGAATATTGCAGAAAGAAGAAAGGTGTTACAGAAGATTTTCCTTTTGATGAAGATACGCTTGCAATAAGAGTGATGAGCAAAATTTTTCTTTTGGCATCGCTGGAAAAAGTACCTTTACAGATAAACCTTAAGTGTGATCCCGAATATGCTGTTGAACTTCGTGAGAGATTTGACTCAGTTCAACCCGGATACCATATGAACAAAAGCCATTGGAATACAGTAATTATAGATGGAACTATTCCGCACAAGGAATTGAAAGATATGATTGACCATTCTTACGAACAGGTTGTAAAAGGATTAAAGAAAGCTGATCAAAAAAAGTTAATAATGCTATGAGCTTTTACTTCTTGCATAGACAATATAATCCGTAAAAGCCGGTTTGCCGCTGGCTTCTTTTACCAGTAAAGCAATTTGAGCACGATGATATGTTGAGTGATTAATTATATGGGTAAGAATATCCTTTATTGAGTTCTCAAACTTATCACCTTTTGTGTTGCTGTAATGAAATATTTTATTTAAACCTTCATCACTTGAGTGTTCCAGGAAATTAATCCACCGGGATGTAATAAGTTCAGACTTTTCACTGCATTCATCAATTGAATATTTTTCCCAAGGTGTAAGGTCAGATTCTTTGCCGATACTCCGGTTAAACCAGATTTCCTGAGCAGCAATAGTATGAGATACAAGGGATGCTATTCTTTCCGAATGTTCCGGAAGAATCTTGGCAGATTTAATGGTTTCCTGAGTCGCCCAATTATTGTAATGAAACAAATGAATGTAATGGTGTTTGAACAGCATTGTTGCCTCCTGATAGATTTTATTAAATATGCCTCTGATTACTCCGGACTCAAAGGCACAGATAAAAAATAATTATTCCTGCCAATCCGGAATTCTGCCCGGTGTCCAGGGTGATTTAAGTTTATTCATCTCACTTTCAAGTTTTTGCATATCAAAATTGATTAGGTTTTGTAAATCACGCAACACAGTCTTAAACTCTTCCGAAGCAATCCGATAATTATTTAAATAACTTGTAGTAGGGTCTGATGTTGTTCTCCACATACCGCCTGATACTTCGCTTAATCTTGCTGATATTCTCGGCTTTACCGGCTCATTACGCCTGCTGATCGTTTCATCGTCAACAAGTAATGTGTATATCTCTTTATTTCTTTGGAGGATTCTGTTGGCAAGTTCTGTTAATTCGTGCGGAGCATTTTCTGTTCTTAATAATGCTGCTTTTAAAATTTCAATTTTTGATTGAATGTCATTCACAGTTTCAACCGCACCATTTACCGCACGGCTTAACTCAGATACTTTTTTCTGGAATGCCACCAATTCATTTCTATCCTTAGCTGGCAAAGTGGTATTTCCCAGAACTTTTGCATTAAACTCTACAGGACCTGCAACTTCTGTTAAGGAGCCGTCAATAAATACCGACATTGTAACCATATATTTACCCGGCATAACCGGAAATCCGCTTGCTTCATCATCGGAACCTCTTTTTACAGGCCTTGTCGAGGGATAGCGCAAATCCCATGTTACTCTGTTTATTCCCGAACTGACATTGGTTTTCAATCTTCTTACAACATTTCCACCTTCATCTGTTATTGTAAAAAGAAGATAAGGTTTCTCTTCGTTATCTTCTTTTCTTAATTCCTCCCAGGATGGATAATATACTTGTTCACCTTTTTTGATAAGATTCTTTTCTTTTTCCTGTCTTTCAGACTTTCTTGTTTTAGGTGCTTCTTTAATATAGTAAGTGAATGTAGCTCCGAAATCCGGATTATCCGCTTTGAAGTATGAGGAACCAAGTGAACTGAAAGTTGCACTTCTTTTAATAAACATAAGCGCATCTTTAACCGGAAAGAGTTTGTAATTTTCTTTATTAAGAGTCTGTTCATCCAATTCTCTTAAAGGTGCATAATTATCAAGTATGTAAAATCCTCTTCCAAAGGTGGCAAGAGCCAGGTCACTTTCCCTTCTCTGAATGTCAATATCTCTTACTGCCTGGGTAGGGATATTACCCTTTAACTGAATCCAGTTTTTTCCTTCATTTAAAGTAAAGAACACACCATATTCAGTTCCGGCGAAAAGGAGATCCGGTTTTACATGATCCTGATTTAATGAATAAACAACCTGCGGTTCTTTAAGATCTCCGGTAATTGACATCCAGCTTCTGCCTCGGTCATTACTTACCAATATGTAAGGTTTGAAGTCGGAGCGTTTATGATTGTTAAATGCTGCAAAAACAGTATTGACATCATGCAGCGAAGCAAACAAGCAGCTCACATAAGTCATTTCCGGAACTCCGGGAAATGATTCTACTTTTCTCCATGTTTCCCCGCCGTTTTCAGTAACCTGAATAAGACCATCGTCTGTACCAACGTAAATAAGACCTTCTGCAAGAGGAGATTCCGAAAGAGAAACTATATTTCCATAAAAAGATGTTGATGCATTTTTTGAAACAGCATCAATGCTCCAGACCTGATCCATTACCGGAAGTTTATTCCTGTCTACCTGTCTTGTCAAATCGCCGCTAATTACGGCCCAGGTATTACCTTTATCATCACTTCTGAAAACTTTATTTGCTGCGGCATACAGCCTGTTAGCGTGCGGACTTAAAATCAATGGTGTGTCCCAGTTCCACCTATAAGGTTCTTCTCCGGCTTTTTCCTGCGGTTTAATACTTAGTCTTTCACCGCTTTGCATATCATATCTTGTCAATCCGCCATACTGCCATTGACAATAGATAATATTCGGATTATCAGGATCAGTTAACGCCTCATATCCATCGCCACCAACCAGAGGAATAAAATCTGAATTTACAATTCCTTCATTATTAATTGTTTGCGAGGGGACGATCATACTATTGTTATCCTGAGTTCCGCCCATCACGCGATAGAACGGTTCATAATTATCAACACTGACTCGATAAAATTGTGTAATCGGAAGATTATCTTTAAAATGAAATGTTTCACCGGTATCAAAGGTTTCATATATTCCGCCGTCACCGCCAATAAGGTAATGATTTGTATTTGCAGGATTGATCCAGAATGCATGATCATCAACATGTCTTGCAGGACGTTTAATTCGTGTAAAAGTTTGTCCGCCATCAGTTGTATATGCTGAATAAGTATCCAGCACATATACTTTATTCAAATCGACAGGATCGCAAATAATTTCGCTGTAATATTGCGGACTTGAATTTTTATAATTGCTCATCTTCTCCCAGCTTGCTCCGCGGTTAGTTGTTCTGAAAAAACCGCTGTTATCATTAGCTGCTTCAATTATCGCATATATATAGTCGGGATTTACCGGAGAGATTGCCAATCCAATCCTTCCCACATCACCTGAAGGAAGACCTCCTGTCAGTTTATTCCATGTTTTTCCCGCATCGGTAGATTTATAAATTGCAGATTCCGGACCTCCGTTTATTAATGTCCAAACATGCCTTCTTCGTTGATATGAAGCAGCATAAAGAACATCCGGATTTCGGGGATCCATAACAACATCAGTTACGCCCGTATTTTCACTTATGTAAAGAGCCGAATCCCAGGTTGTTCCATAGTCAGTAGATTTATATAAACCTCTTTCACCACCGGGACCCCACAACGGACCCTGACTTGCAACATATATTACTTTCGAATCACGCGGATCAATCAGAATTTTTGCAATGTGTTCCGATTTCTTCAAACCAATATTTTTAAAATTTTTACCTCCATCTTCAGAGCGGTAAACACCATCTCCCCACGAAACACTTCTCTGACTATTATTCTCGCCTGTTCCGACATAAAGAACGTGCGGATTATTTGGATCTAAGGTCACACATCCAATTGAATGTGAACCATAACTATCGAATATTGGCTGCCAGGTAGTACCAGAATTTGTTGTTTTCCAAACATTTCCACAGGCTACTGCAACATAATATTCATGAAAATTACCAGGATTTACAGCAAAATCTGAAATTCTGCCGGATGTAACAGCGGGTCCGATTGAACGAAATTTTAATCCGTTAAATGTTGAGGGCTTTAATGGATTTTTGTCTATATCTTTTTCTTTTTCCTGTGTGAAAGCGCCAGAGATTAAAAAATACGATATAAAGAAGTAAAATAAAATTCGCAGCATAATAATCTCCCTGATATTTGAAGAGTTAATATTAGAACGAAAGTAGTTCGGGATTATGTCCAAGGAAATAATCGTAATTACTAGTAGGTAAACTTAGAACAGATAAAAATTTTTTCCAAAGATTTTCGGATGTGTTTATTTCTAAATACAAAGAGCGTAAATTTATATATCGGATTTATTACAGAATTCTTCTAACGTATTTTATGGAAACAGAAAAAATTCCCCGGTGGCTTGAAATTGCAAGAGAACTTCAGCAGCTTGCTCAAACGGGACTTGCATTTGCTGAAAACGAATATGAAAAAAAGAGATATGACCGGTTAAATGAAATTGCTGCCGAAATAGTTGACTCAAATACTCAACTGGAAAAAGACTCTGTTAAGAAAATTTTTATGAAACAGCCCGGATATGCAACTCCTAAGATTGATGTAAGAGCAGCGGTGATGAAAGATGGAAATATTCTTTTAGTGCAGGAAACTAATGATAGTTGCTGGGCAATGCCCGGCGGCTGGGCTGATGTTGGTGACATTCCATCAGATGTTGCTATACGTGAAACAAAAGAGGAAAGCGGATTTGACGTAAAACCTTTAAAAGTTATCGGAGTTTTTGATGCTAACAGGGCAGGAAGACAATTAGAGTTTTTCCATGCATTTAAAATTGTTTTTCTGTGTGAACTAATTGGAGGCAAAGCAAAACCCTGTAGCGAAACACTGGATGTTAATTTTTTTTCTTTAGATGAACTTCCTGAGCTATCTCTCAACCGAACCAATTTGAAACATATTGAAGAAATAAAACTACATTTAATTAATCCGGAAAGAAAAACTTTTTTTGATTAACTATGGTTAGCGGTAGAGATTTATACTATACAATGGCACATAATGAAATCTGGACCGGAAAAGAGGCCGAAAAAGTTGGCAATAAGGGAAAAGGAAGAGTATGCGCCAGAAGAGCTTGTTTTTTTGCAATAGACTTTTGGCTGGAATTTAATGAGCATAAAAAATGGGGAGAATCAGCTATGAGTTATTTAAAAAATACTGCGCTTGATCAGGAACTTCCGCAAAAAATCAGAGATGCTGCCTCCAGGTTAACTGAAAGAGTAAATCAGTTCTTTGAAGTTTCAAACGACATTGATCCTCTTGCGGATGCAGAACTGATGGTTGAATATTTTTTAGACAAGAAAAATCTTTATAATAAAGGAAAATAAAATGAGTACAGAAAAATCATTTACAAAGATAGAACTTGAAATATTACTCCATCTTCTACAGCATGCTGAAGAAAATATTATCAGGCACGAGATGAAAGTTAATTATGAAGAGTTTAACATATCAGATATAGATAAATTAAGAGCAAAAATTAAAAAAAAGATTGACGATACTAAAGAATGAAATTTTTAACTCAATTATTCTTTACTTTACTTTTTGTAAAAGGCTGTACGAATTTTAGTGATCTGGGTATTGAAAATGCTAATGATGCATATAACAAAAGATATTATCAAACAGCTATACATTATGCAAATCAGATACTTAGTGAGGATAGTCTTAATGCAGATGCCTTTCTCATACGCGGAAAATCTTACAGCAAATTAAATGAACGTGAACTTGCTTTGAAAGATATTAATTCGGCTCTCTATTTAAATCCTGGATTTGAAACATATTATAACAGGGCCCTGGAAAATTTTTTAAACCAATACTACTCTAAAGCTGTTGAGGATTTTGACAGTGCGATTTTATATAATGATAAAAACAGCGAAGTTTATTTCTCCCGGGCGTATACTAAATACCTTTTATCAGATATGGATGAAGCAATAAAAGATTACGAAAAAGTTATTGAGCTGGATTCTACATCTTTTAAAGCTTATATAAACATCGGGAACATACTTGGCTCACTTGGCTATGGAGAACAAGCGGTTGAAAAATTCACAAAAGCAATTTCAATTGATCCTAATAATGCGGATGGATATTTCAATCGCGGCAATCAAAAACTATTAATGAACGATCTTGAAGGCGGAATAGAAGACCTGGAAAAATCCTTGTTGATTGATAATAAAAATGTTAATGCTTTATTTCTTCTTGCTGAACTAAAAATGAAAGCAAGCGATAATCTCGGGTCATTTGAAATTCTTAACAGAATATTAAGTATTGAAGAAAATCCCAGAGCATTATTTATGCGTGGCTCAATCTATTTAAAGTTGGAAGACAGAACAAACGCTTGTTCCGATTTTAACCGTGCCGGTGAACTTGGATATTTTGATGCTTATGAAATGATAAATAAATACTGTGCTAAACCGAAAAAGAAAAAATAAAACTTGCACTTTCTTGTTTAACGATAATTCCCCTCAAATATAATTGAACCTTAAATCATATTAACTTATTTTTCACATCGAAAGAAAATATTTCTCTCTTCAATTCTAAGGTGATAATATGTTACGCCGATCGATAAACACATCTTTGCTTTTTATAATACTGCTTATTATTAATGTTCAGTTAATATTTTCTCAGGATACAACAAGAACCGTTGCTGCTCCGGGAATAATTCATTACTCTATATCAGATCCTGCAGGTCCATTTTTTATTCAAATTCTTGAAATTGACTTAACTGTTCCCGGAAACAAACTCACTACCGCACTTGCAAAAGATAAACTTGGCAACGGTTTTGAGAGGACTTCTGCCTTGTCTTCACGAAAGAGCACCAGCGGCAATGTTGTTGTCGGGGCTGTTAACGGAGATTTTTATGGAATAAGCGCACCGAATGATCCTTATGGATTTCTAGCAAACTCGCAGATAATAAATTCAGAATATATTTTTGGAAGATCACACATCAGAAGTTCATTTGGCGTTATTGATGATACAAAACCCGTTGTTCAGGTAATCAACTTTACAGGTACGGCAACAGCAACATCTCAGGTCACAAGAAGTATAACAGGATTTAATTCACAGCGGGGGACTGATGCACTAATTCTATTCAATAATTATTTTGGCAGTACAACACTCACTAATCAATACGGGACAGAAGTTGAACTCCAGCCGGTTGATTCATTTGTAACCAATTCTAATATGCGTTTTGTTGTTTTAACAAAGCAGGATGGAGTTGGAAGCATGCTAATTCAACCGGGCAGATACATATTATCCGGTCACGGTGTAAATAAATCTTTCCTTGACCAATCCGTTTTTGTTAATGATACTATTACTATGTCTATTGGTACCTCTCCCGATCTTGGTAATGTTACTGCTTTAATAGGAGGCGGACCAAGACTAATAATTGATGGATTGTTACCTGCCACTTTTGTCGGGTTTGAAGGTTTTGGTTCAGATTTTGTTAATACAAAGCATCCAAGAACAGCTGCCGGATATAACGAGGATAGTACCAAGGCATTTTTTGTAGTTGTTGATGGAAGACAGGCAGGTTTAAGTTTAGGAATGTCACTCGATGAACTGGCAAATTTAATGTTATCAATTGGCGCTTATAATGCTGTAAACCTTGACGGAGGTGGTTCCAGCACAATGGTTGTTCATAACCAGGTGGTAAACAGTCCTTCTGATCCCGGTGGCGAAAGATCAGTTGCTAATGCATTATTTGCAATTCGTGAAGTAGAAGTTTCAACCCCAGTGCTTCCGAACTTAATTCAGCCTGAAAACGGTGCCGTCAACCAGCGCGATACAATTGTTTTCATTTGGAATAAATCAGATTATGCTGCTGTCTATGATCTTCAGGTAAGCACAAATCCAAATTTTTCAACAAATATTATCATTAGTAAATCCATCATTATGGATACGATCTATACAGTTTCCGGATTTCATGGATTACAGAATTATTATTGGAGAGTTCGTGCAAAAAATGCTGTCGGCACGAGTGGATTTACTCAGGGGTATAGTTTTCAAACCGGCTTTCCTACCATTCCGGTGCTAATCTATCCGCCACACGCAACAACTAATGTATCAACATCGCCAACTCTGATTTGGGCAAAGGAAAGTGTTGCCGAATCCTATAGAGTTCAACTAGCTTTAGGAAGCACAATTATACCTGCAAATACTATTTTGGATACAGTCGTAGTGCAGGATACAACTTTAGAGCTAAGCGGACTTGAACAAAACCGACTTCATTACTGGCGTGTTAATGCTTCAAATCAGTTTGGAAGCAGCGATTGGTCAGCTACAATAGGTTTCAAAACAGGTTTTGCCGTATCTGTTGATGAAAAGTCTGTTATTCCGGAAGAAACCTATCTGGAACAAAATTATCCAAACCCTTTTAACCCGGTTACAACCATTAAATTTTCACTGGAAGAAGATGATGAGATAATTTTAAAAGTCTATAATGCATTAGGCAGTGAAATTGAAACACTTGCAGAGGGAGGTTTTTCTCGCGGGTCTCATTCTGTTGATTGGAATGCTGCAGATTATTCCAGCGGAATTTATTTTTATACCATGATTATTGGAGGCGGAAAAACTTTTACAAGAAGAATGGTGCTGATAAAATAATTATTTTAGAAAATCTCTGATGGTTTTTATTTTATCCTCCATCACTTCTTTATTTTGAAGCCAGAGTATTGAAAGGGGAATAAGTTTGCCTGTTTTCAACTCTGCTTCAACTCTGTAAACAGGGTCACCATCAGTATCTGTACTTTTTGTTAATACAATATCTTTTATTTCATTCAACCCATATTCTTCTTTTTGATTTCTGAATAAACCGGTTCTTGTTATTATTAGTTTATTATTTCCTCTGTCGAATAAAATACCTGAACCGGGATTCTGATAAATGAGATATACTCCGGCTAAAAAACCTCCCAGGGAAATTATCCACGCTCCAAGCTTCTCAAGATTGGATAGTTCGTCCAGATTTTGAAACATACCCAAAAGTCCTGATATAAAAATGCCGCCCATAATTATGAAGAATAAGCCAAATATCCATAAACATCCGGCTGAGTCAGTTAGTTTTAATTCTGTTGAATTTTGTTCTGCTATTTTCAAAAGATATCTTTACTATAATAAATACATTGTTAGAACAGAACTATACAACAAAGGTTCTAATGAATTCACCCAGATAGTAAGGCCATACAAGAATAGCCAGAAAGCCCTTAAAGAAAGTAAGCTCAAGAAAACCTATTGTAAATAACCAGCCGATGAACCATAATGGTCCCATAATTCCAGCTACTTCAACTTTTTTACTAGCCATCATTACCTCCGATAGTATTAAATTTTTTGTTGCAGGGAAAGTTAAGAAAAGGATTAAATGATTAGAAATAAAAAAGGCGTCATAAAAGACGCCTTATCGGAAAAATATTTTTTTATATCTTAGTTACGCGGATTAGCTTTATTAACAACGATATTTCTACCTTTTAATTCCGAATTATTTAATGCGTTAATAGCATTAGTTGCTTCTGTATCAGTCTCCATTTCAACAAATCCAAAACCTCTTGATCTGCCAGTATCGCGATCTTTAACGATATTAGCCGAAACAACGTTTCCGTGTGCTTCAAATGTTTGCTGTAAAGTGTTGTCATCAACTGACCAGGGGAGTGATCCCACAAATAACTTAGTACTCACTAGAACCTCTAAAAAATTAGTAAATAAATAAAAACCGGCATAAGCCGGTCAACAAAAGTATATATAAAAATTGGTATAACCTAATTAATAATTCTCCAAAACAGAATGGAGGAGCTAAAAATATGAAGAAATAGCCGGAAGAAGTACATTTATTCTAATTCCGGCATTAAATCTAAATTTTTACTTAGAATCGGCGTTTGTTTTGATTGAAACCACCGCCGCCACCTCTGCCGCCAGGTTTTCTACCGCCGCCGCCGCCCGGTCTTCTACCTTCTCTTGGTCGGGCTTCGTTAACTACAAGTTTTTTACCTTTTAGTTCAAAAGTGTTTATTTCTTTAATAGCTTTTTGCGCTTCTGCTAGTCCGGGCATTTCGATAAAACCGAAACCTTTGGATTGCTGAGAAAACATATCCCTGATTATTTTAACTTCCCTTACCTGACCATGTTGTGAAAATAGATTCATTAAATCTTCTTCACTAACGTCCTGTGCAAGGTTACCTACGAAAATGTTCATTTAGAACTCCTTAATATGAATTGAATAAAAAATTTGGGCAATAACATAATTGCCGCAGTTTCCTGTGGATTAAAAAATCGAATGGAATTTGAAGGGTATTCTGATTTTTTAGCAGGCAGTACAAATTTATTGATTTATTTGTTATTAACAAACCTATTTTTACATATCGTTTTGGTTTAATATTCAAATAAAACAAGGAAATTCAAATGGGAATAGATGTTACAACTCCAGCTTTGTTGTTTCCGGCAATAACTTTGCTGCTGCTTGCTTATACAAATAGATTTTTAACTCTGGCAACTTTAATAAGAAATCTGCACTCGAATTATAAAACTAACCCGGATAATATTTTATTGGGTCAGATTGAAAACCTGCGCAAACGGGCACACCTGATCAAGCATATGCAGGGCGTTGGTGTTGCAAGTCTTGTTTTGTGTGTGTTATGTATGTTTTTACTTTTTGCCGGTCAGGAAGATTTAGGAAAAATTACTTTTGGATTAAGCATAGTTGTACTATTAATATCATTACTACTTTCGCTAAGAGAAATTGCGATCTCTGTTGATGCCCTTGAATTGCACTTGAGCGATATTGAAAAACCGGGAAAATAATTAGCTGCTATTTAATAATTGAGAATTGGACTAAGCCATCTCTCGATTTCCTCAACGCTCATTCCTTTACGACGGTGGTAGTCAAGCACCTGGTCTTTGCTAATTTTCCCAACCGTGAAATATTTTGACGAAGGATGAGAGAAGTATAATCCGCTGACACTTGCGGCGGGATACATTGCCATACTCTCAGTAAGTCTTATGCCTGTAATCTTCTCAGTATCCAGTAGTGAAAAGATAATCGATTTTTCAGTATGATCAGGTTGAGCCGGATATCCGGGTGCCGGACGAATTCCAATATATTTTTCTTTAATCAAGTCTTCATTTGAAAAGTTTTCATTGGAAGTATATCCCCAGTACTCTTTTCTAACAAGTTCGTGAAGATGTTCTGCGAATGCCTCTGCGAGTCTGTCAGCAATTGCTTTAATCATAATGCTACTGTAATCGTCATGCTCTTTTTCAAATTGCTCAACAAGTTTTTCGATTCCGATACCGGCAGTTACGGCAAACATTCCGATGTAATCTTTGACTCCTGTCTCTTTCGGAGCAATAAAATCTGCAAGCGCAATATTGGGTTCATCTTTAGATTTTTGTATTTGCTGCCTGATTGTGTGCAGAACTCTTTTAACTCCGTTTCTTGATTCATCGGTATAAATTTCAATATCATCAATTCCCACACAATTAGCGGGAAATAAACCCACCACTCCATTTGCAGTGAGAAGTTTCTCTTTGATTACTATATCAAGAAGTTTATTTGCATCATCAAAAAGTTTTTTTGCTTCAGTACCAATATTTTCATCATCAAATATTGATGGATACTTTCCTTTCAATTCCCATGTAATAAAAAATGGTGTCCAGTCAATAGACTTTCTTAAAGTAGTTAGAGGATAATTTTTGAGAGTAGTTATTCCGCTTTTATTTGGTTTTTTAATTACAGTTTTGACCCAGTCAATTTTAAGTCTGTTTTCCCTTGCTCGTTCAAGTGTAATATAGTTCTTATCAGATTTTTTCTTTGCATAATCCTCTCTAAGTTGAGAATATTCATTTCTATAAGACTGAATAAACTTTTCTCGTTCATCTTTATTTTCATTAAGAAGGTTTGAAACTACAGGCACACTTCGTGAAGCATCAAGAACATGAATCACCGCACCACTGTAATTTGGTTCAATCTTTACAGCGGTGTGTATGCGTGATGTTGTTGCGCCGCCAATTAACAGAGGAAGATTCATACCGCGCCTCTCCATTTCTTTTGCGACGTGAACCATTTCATCAAGCGATGGTGTAATTAATCCGCTCAGACCAATTACATCAACTTTTTCAGCAATTGCCGACTGCAGAATTTTTTCAGTGTGAACCATAACACCAAGGTCGATCACATTATAGTTGTTGCAGCCAAGCACAACACCAACAATATTTTTACCTATGTCGTGAACATCGCCCTTTACAGTAGCAAGCAAAACACGCTTAGAACCAGAGCCAGCCCAAGCCCCCTCTAAATCTCCCCCTAAGGGGGAGACTTTTTGATCAGATTCGTATTCAGACAATTTATGAGACTTTTGTTTGCTTACCATTTCAATAATTTCATTTATAACTTTTTCTGAATCCGTTGTAACTTGTTTATTTGTAAATCTTATAACTTTAAATCCTTTGGATTCCAACCACAGGGTTCTAAGTTCATCGGACTCCTGATTATCTGGTAATTGATGAATTTTACCATCGAGTTCAATAACAAGCATTCTATCCAAGCAAACAAAATCTGCGATATACTGGCCAATAATATGTTGTCTTCTGAATTTAAAATTTTCAAGCTGTTTGGATTTTAAAAACTCCCAGATTATTAATTCTGCTTTTGTAGGATTATCACGATGTTTGTTTGCATAATCTTTTAGTTTACTATACAAAGATGGATCTGCAGTTGCCCATTTAAAATTCATTTGCTCCCCTTCCTTTAGGGAAGGGGCTGGGGGATGGGCTTTTTTAATAAATGGCTCAAGTATTGCCACTGCTTTCTTCATCACCCTTGCACTTTTTACCACCTGAGGCAGAAACATCTTTCCGGCACCAAACAAATCACCGACGACATTCATTCCTGCCATCAAGGGACCTTCAATCACTTCAATTGGTTGCGGGTATTTTAATCTTACTTCTTCAATGTCCTCATCGATAAAGTCAGTGATTCCTTTTATTAGAGCGTGTTTAAGTCTTTCTTCAACAGATAAATTTCGCCATTCATCTTTTTTATCTTCGGACTTATCTTTTTTCTTAATTGATTCAGCAAACTCAATTAATCTTTCGGTGGCATCCTGTCTTCTGTTAAGAATAACATCCTCAACTTTTTCTAAAAGTTCTTTTGGAATTTCTTCATATACTTCAAGTTGTCCGGCATTTACAATTCCCATATCCATTCCGGCTTTTATTGCGTGGAACAGAAATGCAGAATGCATCGCTTCTCTTACAACATCATTTCCTCTGAAAGAAAAGGAAAGGTTACTTACACCGCCACTGACTTTTGCAAAAGGAAGATTCTGTTTTATCCATCTCGTTGCGTCAATATAATCAACTGCATAATTATTATGCTCTTCAATGCCGGTTGCAATAGCGAGTATGTTGGGATCAAATATTATATCCTGCGGCGGGAAACCAATTTGTTTTGTAAGAATATCATAAGCCCGTTTGCAGATTTCAATTCTGCGCTTAAAAGTATCAGCCTGTCCTTTTTCATCAAAAGCCATTACAATAACTGCAGCACCGTAACTTAGAACTTTTCTAGCCTGTTCTTTAAATGCTTCTTCACCTTCCTTTAGTGAAATAGAATTAACAATTCCTTTTCCCTGAAGACATTTCAACCCGGCTTCAATAACACTCCATTTTGATGAGTCAATCATTATTGGAAGTTTTGCAATATCCGGTTCAGCTTCTAAAAGGTTCAGGAACTTACTCATTACTGCTTCTGAGTCAAGCATTCCTTCATCCATGTTAACATCAAGAACCTGAGCTCCGCCTTCAACCTGATCCCGGGCAACAGAAAGGGCCTCATCATACTTATTGTCTTTAATAAGACGGGCAAATTTTTTAGAACCTGTTACGTTTGTACGCTCACCGATGTTCATAAAATTAGAATCCGGACGCTGAATTACCGGCTCAAGTCCGCTCAATCTTAAATATGGTTCTTGCTGTTTTAAGATTCTTGGTTCATAGTTCTTAACAATCCCATTAATCTCTCTTATGTGATCCGGAGTGGTTCCGCAGCAGCCGCCAACAATATTTACAAAACCCCTTTTCAGAAAATCTTCAAGAACTCCCGCCATTGTTTGCGGGGTTTCGTCATAGCCGCCCATTTCATTTGGCAATCCGGCGTTTGGATAAACAGATAAAAATTTGTCTGACACATTTGAAAGGTCTTCTACAAATGGCCTCATTTGTTTTGCACCAAGAGCACAATTCAAACCTACGCTAAATAGATTTTTTGTGTGAGAAACTGAAATGTAAAAAGCCTCAACAGTTTGTCCTGACAAAGTCCTTCCGCTCTGATCAACTATTGTTCCCGATATCATTACTGGAATATCAAGAGATTTTTCAGTAATTAATTTTTCTACTCCCAATATTGCCGCTTTTGCATTAAGAGTATCAAATATCGTCTCAATAAGTATTATATCTGCACCGCCATCAACTAATCCTTTGGCCGCATGATAATAAGCATTGGCCACTTCATCGAAAGTTACTGCACGATAACCGGGGTCATTTACATTTGGGGAGAGGGATAAGGTTTTATTTGTTGGTCCAAGTGCGCCCGCAACAAATCTGGGTTTAGATTTACCCATCCTGTTAAACTCATCCGCAACTTCTTTTGCAATTTTAGCTGATTCATAATTCAGTTCATAAGCAAGATCCTGCAGATGGTAATCAGCCTGAGAAATTATATTTGCGTTAAAGGTATTTGTCTCAACAATATCAGCACCGGCGTTAAAATATGCACGATGAATTCCCTTTATAATTTCAGGCTGTGTTATTGAAAGAAGATCGTTATTTCCCTTTAAATCGTGAGGATAATCCTTAAACCTTTCATTACGAAAATCATTCTCTGTCAAATTATGACGCTGGATCATGGTTCCCATTGCGCCGTCAATAACAAGGATTCTTTCTGATAATATTGTTTTTAGCTGCTCTGTTGTTACAGACATAAACTCTCTAACTTGTTAATAAAATAATTAAACTGTTCTGGAATACTTTGCTCTGTCTTCTTTACGTTCAATATAGCCGTCAAAATTCATAGCAATGTTACGGATAAGCATTCTGCCCATATTTTTTACTTTGATACTGTCAATATTAATTTCAAGCAGATCATCGTTTTGCATCTCTGATAAACTGTTCAATCCCCACGCAAAATATTTTTTGAAATCAATGTTAAACTTATTTTCTATGTCTTGGAAATCAAGTTCAAAATTACACATAAGTTTCATTATAACTTCACGACGGATATGATCATCTTCAGTCAGACGATATCCTTTTGTTGTCGGAAGTATTCCGTTATCTATTGCGGTATAATATTCTTTCTCAGTCTTGTAATTCTGTGCATAAATATTTTTTAGCTGAGATATAGATGAGATACCCATTGCATAAAGATCAGCGCCAGCATTTGTACTGTATCCCTGGAAATTCCTGTAAAGTTTTTTCTCACGCATTGCAACTGACAATTCATCGTCAGGTTTTGCGAAGTGATCCATTCCAATGAATTCATATCCGGCAGATGTAAGTTTTTCGATTGTCATCTTCAATATTTCAAGCTTTACCTCCGGTGCCGGAATATCTTCAGGATGAATTAATGCCATATGTTTTTTCATCCACGGAACGTGAGCATAGTTGAATGCTGCGATCCTATTTGGGGAAATGTCAATTATTTTATCAACAGTTATGGCAAAGTCCTCAACAGTCTGAAAGGGAAGTCCATAAATAAGATCGAGATTAAGACTCTGAAATTCAAGCTCACGAATCCATTGAACTGCTTGTCTTGTTATGTCTTCAGGTTGAATTCTGTTAATAGCTTTCTGAACTTTCTCATTAAAATCCTGTACACCCATGCTTATTCTGTTGAATCCGTTGTTACGCAAAGCTTCAAGATGAGCTTTAGTCAATTCACGCGGGTCAATTTCACAACTGTTCTCAGAACTTTCCTTAAAGCTAAACGATGTGTTTATATAGCCGGCAAGGTCATTTATTTCATCAGGATTCAAATGTGTCGGTGTTCCACCTCCCCAATGATGCTGAGATACCTGACGATCAGGTATCAGATATTGTCTTAACAAATCAATTTCCTTTTTAACATAGGAATTATATTCTTTTATTCTGTCTCTGTTTCGTGTAATTATCATATTACATCCGCAGAAGTAACATAGAGTATCACAGTAGGGAATGTGAAAATAGAGGGAAAGATCCGGGAGATTAGTTGCGTAGTTTGTTTTTACAATTTCATCAAGATAATCTTCGTGATTAAAATTCTCATTAAATTGCGGTGCAGTCGGATAGCTTGTATAGCGCGGTCCCGGCTTATCGTACTTTTTGAATTTCTTTAAATCTATTTCGAACATTGTTAATCCCTTCTTAACCGCAGAGTCGCGGAGACGCTGAGTTAAAAATTATTTACTACTCTCTTAAATCCATCAATTAATTTCGGTACGTTAAAATTAATCAGGTATCCAAGCTTCTTTTCGGACAATCTCAAGTAAGTCAAAATTTGTGCTTTATGCACAGGAAGAATTATTTCTACTGCTTTTAATTCAACAATAATCTCATTTGCAACAAGCAAGTCAATCTTAAATTCAGCATTTAGATCTTCACCTTTGTAATACACCGGTATAGGCACTTGTCTCTGAACTAAGATATTTCTATGCACTAACTCTTTGTAAAGAGATAACTCATAGACACTTTCAAGCAATCCGGGACCAAGTTGTTTATGTACTTCAATAGAAGCATCCAGAATTGTTGAACCTAGTTTATTTAATTCATCATTATTCAATTTCTCTGCGCCTCAGCGTCTCTGCGGTGAAATAAAACGCTCTCCTCTTTCACAAACCCTACGAGTGCTTTAACGTTATCGGGAGCAATATCCGGCAAAACACCGTGACCAAGATTAAATACGTGTCCGTTTCCCTTACCGAAAGATTTAAGCACTCTTTTAACTTCCTGATGAATATAATCTTTACTTCCATAAAGAACAGTTGGATCAAGATTTCCCTGCAGTGCAACGCGATCACCAACTTTTTTTCTAGCCTCACCAAGATCCATTGTCCAATCGAGTCCAAGCACATCAGCGCCGATGTTCGCCAGCTTATCAATATTATGATGAACGCCTTTTGCAAAAAATATTACCGGCTCATCTTTTCTTTTTATTTTGGAAATAATTTGCTCGACATACTGAAAAGAGAATTCGAGGAAATCGTGAGGTGAAAGAACTCCGCCCCACGTATCAAAAATCTGCACAGCATTGCAGCCAAATTCTATTTTGGCTGACAGATAATCGGCAATAACATCTGAAAGTTTCTCAAGAATTCTATGAGCAAGAGCCGGATCGTTATAAATCATTTTTTTTACTTCAGCAAAATTCTTGCTGCCCCGACCCTCAACCATATAAGTAAGTAGTGTCCAGGGCGAACCGCTGAAGCCGATTAAAGGTACTCTGCTATTTAATTCCTTTTTAGTAAGTGAAACAGCATCAAGCACATATTTTAATTCTTTCGTTGGATCAATATTCATTAATTGATTTGCATCGTCATCATTGCGGATTGGTTTCGGAAAAATCGGTCCTTTGCCTTCGTGCATTTCAAGATGCATCCCCATTGCTTCAGGAATTACAAGTATGTCAGAAAAAATTATTGCAGCATCAACACCGATAATATCAATCGGCTGAAGAGTAACCTCTGTTGCCAGTTCGGGAGTTTTACACATTGTAAGGAAATCTGTTTTTGCCCGAACAGCTCTGTATTCCGGAAGATACCTTCCAGCCTGACGCATTATCCAGATAGGTGTTCTTTCCACAGCTTGTCTTCTGCATGCTCTTAGAAACAAATCGTTTTGAAGATTGCTCAAATTAAACTCCGTTAGGTGAATTATTTTTATAAAACTCAATTACTTTCTTAACCAGACCCTGAATGGTAAATTCATCGGGCATAATGTTCACTTTAACTCTCTTGTTCTCAATTGCTGACTGAGTAGTCGGTCCGATTGCTGCAACATCATATCCTTTAAAGTAACTTACCGGATTACTTATATCCATAATCTGCAAAAAATTTTCAAATGTAGATGGACTTGTAAAAATGAAAAGATGAGGCTTACCTGTATTGAGTTTCTTAATGTTTTCAGAAATATTTTCCTTTGTAGGAAGAGAAACATTATAAACCGGAACCGTTTTAATAATCGCTCCAAGTTCTCTTAGTCCTCGCGGCAGATCTTCTCTACCTAGTGCAGAACGCGGGATAAAGATGGTTTTGTCTTTCAAATCAAACTTTGATAATGCTTCAAGAACACCTTCACCGCTGAACCTTTTGGGAATAATGTGGACCGGCACATTATATTTTTCACAGATTGAATAAGTTTTACTGCCAACTGCAACAACTTTCATCTGCTTATAATGCATTTCCAGGTTTAATTCCTTTAAACGTTTAGCATACATTTTAACAGCATGCGCTGAAGTCAGAATGATAAAATCAATTTTATCCTGTTCAGAAATTATCTGATCAAATTCATCCCAGCTTAATGGCGGAACTATTTCAAGAGTAGGGAATATGATAACATCAGCCCCAAGTTCACTGAATGCAGAAGCAGATTCTTTTGATTGCTCAACGGTTCTTGTAAGAACAATGGTTTTATTTTTTAGTGGTCTTACTGAATTTGTATCAAAACCTGAGTATAGTGCATGTAAAACAAAATCAAATATTTTTTCTCTTTCTTCAGTAAGAATCTGTACTTTATAATCGTTTGCAATTCCTCTTTGAACTCCTCCAAAAATGCTTCCGAGAATTAATTTTACTGCAAAATCTTCATCCAGATTTCTGAACTGATTATCTCTTATTCCTTTTCTTAAAATTCCTTTTAATATTGATTTTAATTCTTCATTCTGCGACTTAAGCTGTTCACAAAAATCATTTTCTGCATTCAGATATTCCTTCTGGTACATTAAGAAAAAACTGGGGTATTTCATCATAAACATATAGAGATGAATTACATAAGAATGAAGCGATTCTATGCAGCTTATTTCACCGGATATTTTTTCTTTAAGAGAAATGTTAAGATTATTAAGTTTTTGACTCATTATCGTGAAGTAAAGCTCTTCTTTTGATTCAAAGTAATTATATACCGTACCTTTAGCTATATCAGTGAGGCGTGCTACATCATCAATCATCACTTCGTGATAATTCTTTTTCGAAAAAAGATCTGCGGCTACTTCTAGTATCTTTTCCCGCTTCTTTGCTTTTTTTGTATTTCTGTTCTCCTTAATGAGCATTTAGTTTATTCGCCATTCGTTTAAAGCCAATACTTCTCCGGTGTTTGTATCAATAATCATTTCCTTACCATTGCCCCTATAACCAAATTCACCGACACTTTCCCTCAATGTGCTTAAAATCTGCCAGACATATTTATTATAAATAGAACTCCAAATAAAATTTTTGTTCCATTCCTTAATACCTTCATCAAGATTATTGTCTTTAGCAATTTTAACCGCCAGTTCTTCATCAATAATAAATTCGCACTCTTCTGGCAATTGAATACAATTTGGTATTCCCGATATTTCTGTATCTCTTAACACGCCTCCCAAACTATCAACAGTAAATCTTATAGAGCCATATACGAAAGGCTTTTCAGGCATTGAAAATTTATAAGTTAGAAAATATCCATTTTGTATTTGAAAAGATTTAGTTAATTCCGGATTAATGTACATACTAAAAAATTCTTCACCGGTAAGAGAGATAATAAACTTATTTCCCTTTTCAAATATTTCGGGAGGTATGTTTGTTTCTTCTTTAACGCAGGAAGAACCGGAACAGGAGACTAACAAAAAGTCAAAAGTCAAAAAAACAAAAGTCAAAAATGCTTTTGAGAAATAATTCATTTTAATCTCACAGTTTGATAGATTTCTTTAAGTATTTTATCAGCACCGGCTTTTAATAAATCTTTTGCAAGTGCCTTCCCGATTTTTTCAGCACCCTGTTTTGGTCCTCTTACTTTTTTTCTGAAAGATAAACTTCCATCAAGTGAGCCGACCATTGCATCAAGATATAATCCATTTGATCTTACTTCTGCAAAAGCACCTATCGGCACCTGGCATCCGCCTTCGAGTGTTTTTAACAGTGATCTTTCCGCAAGAACAGCCAAATAAGTATCTTCGTGATGAATTGCCTGAACTATTTCATAAACAAACTTATTGTATTCGTTTATTTCAATTCCTAGAGCCCCCTGTCCAACTGCGGGAAGAATATCGTCAATTCTGATGTAGGACGAAATAAACTTTTTAAGATTCAATCTTTCAACGCCTGCTCTTGCAAGAATTATTGCATCCCAGTCTGACTTTAATAATTTTTCAATTCTTGATGGAACATTTCCTCGGAGGTCAACAACAGTTATATCAGGACGAAGATGAAGAAGCTGGCATTTTCTTCTTAACGATCCTGTTGCAACAACTGCATTTTCTCTTAGGTTGTGGATTGTTGCGGATTTCTTCTTTGCAATAAGCACATCTTCAACGCCATGTCTTTTGGAAACGGCTGCCAACTTTAAACCATCCGGAATTTTTGTCTGAAGATCCTTTAAGCTGTGAACTGCAAGATCAATTTTCCTTTCAAGCAGTTGTATTTCAAGTTCTTTAGTGAACAAGCTTTTGTCACCGATTTTTGAAAGAGCCACATCAAGAATTTTATCACCTTTGGTTTTTATTATTTTAATATCAACCTTAATTGAGCGATGACTTTTTTCGATTGATTTCTTAACGTGATTTGCCTGCCAGAGAGCAAGTTCACTTCCGCGGGAGCCGATTATTATTTTATTTTTCAAAAATTTTTAATAATTCCTTTCAGATTTTAAATCTACTATTACAAAAGCTATTGAATGATTTGATGATTGACTGATTGGGATTTAAGAAATCAATCATTCAATCAATAAATCAACCAATCTTTCAGTTAGTCTTAAGTTGCGGATTCATTCAGCCTTTTTTGTTAGTCCAAATAATTCTCTTATCACACTAATTTTTTGAGCAGTGTCTTCTGTCCGGTTATCTGCCTCAGATGTTTTCTTTAATTCAACAGTTGGTTGATGTAAAATTTTATTGATAATTCTTTTAGTTACGATATCCAGCTTTTCTCTGTCAGACTCAGAAAATTTGTTTACGTTTTTCTCAACTTCCTCAGCACGGATTGCTTCGAAGTGATCACGTAAAGTTTTTATAGTCGGAGCAGCTTCGAGTGAATTATACCATTCAAAAAATGAATCGAGTTCTTCTTCAATTATTTTTTCAACTTTAGGGATTTCCTCTTTCCGCTTTGCTAGGTTCTGTTCAACTATAATGTTCAGAGAATCGATATCATGATAAAAAACATACTCTATTTTCTTTGACTTAGGGTCAATATCTCTTGGAATAGCAATATCCATCAAAACCATTGATGCAAAGTTTCTTTTCTTCATAGCAGATTCAATATCAGATTTGCTGATTATTAATCCCTCTGAACTGGTAGCACTTATAATTATATCAAACTTATGAAGATGTTCCTTGAAACTATCAAAAGGGAAGACTGCTGTATTTAATTCATTGGCAAGTTTTTCTGCTTTTTCGAAAGTTCTGTTGGTTAATGCAAGTCTGCCTATCCCTCTGTCCCTGAGATGCTTTGCTGCTATCTCTCCGGTTTCCCCGGTTCCAATAATGAGAGCAGATTTTTTATTGAGTGTGGAAAAAATCTTTTCAATAAGCTGAACAGCAGCATAACTGACTGTAACGGCACCTTCACTTATAGATGTTTCGGTAATAGCCCTCTTACCGGCTCTTGCTGCAGCATCCATAATGCGGCGCATAAAGAACCCCGTAAACTGAAGCTCGTCTGCAAGCTGAAAAGAATCTTTTACCTGTTTATAGATTTGGTTATCGCCTATGAGCATTGAGTCTATACCCGTTGCAACCTTAAATAGATGCCTGATAGATTCCTGTGAAATATGATGTTCAAAATTTTCAATACTTGCTTTAGAATCAGACTTGTATGTAATTATCGAATCCTGCAACTCCTTGTTGGTAATATTTTTATCAACAGGAATTCCGTAAACTTCTGTTCTGTTGCAGGTAGAAATAACTAGTCCTTCACTTAGCAATTTCCCTTTCTGCTTAAGGATAAAATTGCGTATCTCTTCATCATTAAGATGAAGAGCTTCTCTTAACTCTACGGGGGCAGTTCTATGATTTATTGATACGCTAAGAAGGTTCATACAAAATCAATAAAATGAATGAAAACTTTGTGCAAGGAAATTTGTCAGCATAGTTGAAAATATTGCCAGCAGAAATCCAATTATAGATAAAATAATTAATTTCTTACCTCGCCACCTTCCGAGCAGTTTAAATGTTATACCAATGCTATATAAAAACCAAACGGCAAAAGTTCCAATAAGTTTAGGGTCGGTATAGGAAAAACCTCCGGGAAAAGCTCTGGGCAGCCAAATTATACCAACAAGAATTGCAATTGTGAGAAGAATGAATCCTATTACTGCAGAATAAAAACTTAACTTTTCAAGAACTTCAAGACTTGGCAGACGGTTAAATATTAATCCGAATCTGTTCAGCTTAATATCTTTGTATAAAATCAGATAAAGAAAACCATAAACTGCTGCCATTGTGATTCCGGAATAACCAAGCAGTGCGCTAAATACGTGAAAACCAAGCAGGTTACTTCTTAAAACCTCTCTTACTACCAAAAGATCTTCAATAAAGAGTGATGAAATGACTTGAAATAAAATTGAAATAATTATTATAAAAGGACCTGTTCCCCGGATATCGGTTACAAGCTCAAGAATGAAATACGAAAAACTGATTGAGAATGCAAGTACAGTAAAGATTTCAAAAACATTTGTTATCGGCGGATGGTCAAATGCTATAGTTCGCATCAGGAGATATAAGAAATGGAAAAAGAGTGTAAGGAAAAGAAAGAGCCTCTTTGAGTGAAAAAACTTTCTGCCGCCTTTCTGGAAATCGTAAAAGTAAATCAGAAATGTTGTCAGGTAAAAGAACGGCAGCAGAATATTTAGTATATCAATTGATGACCACATGACCGGATCCTAAAAAATGACTGATGGGTACAAAAATAAGATTAAATGACTATAAAACAAATACATTTTATCAGGTAGATAAATAAAGGCTGGTATCATGTAGGTTAAGAAACCAGCCCTATAAAAATAATGACCAATTAGTCAATTAATTGCCGCCTAATATAATTGGCAAGCCATCTTTACCTGAACCAACTACAATTACCTTAGAATTATTTGAATTTGCAAGTTTTTCGGTTGCTTCAATGCCTTTCCACCTTAATAGCTGTTCGCTTATTCCTTTAGATACGATATCCTGAAAATCGGCAATACCTTTAGCCTCAATACGTTTTCTTTCTGCTTCCTGAGTTTCTCGTTGGAGAATAAACTGCATACGCTGGCTTTCCTGTTCTGCCTTTAATTTTTCTTCTATCGAAGCCGTCAATCCGGCTGGTAATTTTATTTGTCTCATCGGTGCTGCTTCCAGAGTAATTCCTCTCGGTCCGACAAGAGACGCTAATTCGGTTTCAATTTCTTTAGCCAGTTTTTCCCTATCTGCAGTATAAAGTGAGCGCGCTTCATATCTTGCAGTAACTCCTCTCACAACAGACCGGAATTGTGGAATAAGAATTTTATTTACATAATCCTCTCCGACAGTTTTATAAATCTTATTGGCATTTTCAAAACTCAATGAGAAAAGAAGACTTATTTCCAGTTGAACAGTAAGCCCTTCTTTGGAAGGAACAATCATATCCTCTTTTAATTCCTGAGTTCTTGCATCAAACTTAATAACATTTGCCATTGGATTTACAAAATTTACTCCTGGATAGAGAGTGTTATCACTAACCACACCGAAGAAATCGACTACACCAACGTGACCGGCTGGAATTACAGTCCAGAATTGTGATATTGCGACTAAAGCTGCGATTATTACCCCCGCAAGTGAAAATGTAGCTTCCTGCTTATTGAAGCGTTTCTTTGCGTTTTTGAAAACAAAGAAAGCCACTAAAACTGCCGCTATTGCTATAATAAATAACATTTGTTTACCTCTTTATTTTTTTCGTGATTATAATAGTACGTAAAATAAGAAATTAATAATTCCTAATCCGTATAAAAGCAATTAAATTATTCTTAAACAATAAAAAAGCCGGACAAAGCCCGGCTGAATAAGAACTTTGTTAAGAATAAAATTTATTTTTTATACTCTTTTAAAAATCCTCTGAATTCAATCATATGAGATTCTTCCTGAGCAAGCAGCCCGATTACAAGATCCTGAGTAACATAATCAATACCATCACACAATTTAATTATCTTATTATACTGTGCAATAGCACCATTTTCTGCTTCAATAACACCTTCTATAACTGATGCAACATCTGTCGTATCATTATTTGGCTGAAGATACTTTTGTTGAGCTTTAAATTCCATTGAACCAGGTACCAGTCCATCTATTTCTTTAATTCTTTTTGCAAGAGTCTGAGCGTGAGTTATTTCCTCAGCTATGTCTGCAGCAAGAGATTTTTTTATTTCCTCTGCACGTACGCCATCAAGATTTACCGAATTAGCAATGTAATTCATAACTGTTTCAATTTCCATCCAGTAGCTTTTAGTGAGCTCTTTTACGATTTCTTTTTTCGTAGCCATTTTTTCTCCTTTTAATATGGGGTCTATATAGTAGACTCAAATTAATTTTTATTTCATTTAATTTCTTTTTTAATAAGATTTACTCTCTTTACTTTATGATACGAAAATTTAAGCGCAGATTCAATTCTTTCTTGTACTTGTGATATAACTGCCTTATTGTCAGTATATAATTCAGCAATCACATTACCTTTAATAATATAGTCTCCAATTTTATAATTAAAAACTATTCCTGCTTTTGGATCAATCTTATCATTCTTTTTTAATCTTCCGGCTCCAAGATCAAGTGCGGCCATACCTATTTGATAGTTATCTATCTGCTTTAGATAACCATTTTGTCTGGCTTTAAGTTTCACAATAAATTTTGATGGGGGATAATTACCCGGATTTTCAATGTAAGGTATTTCGCCCCCCTGAAGTTTAACAATTTCAAGAAATTTTTCGTAAGCTTTTCCGGATTCTATCATCTTAATTGCAATTTCATTTCCTTCATTCATAGTGCTGGATTTTTTACCGAGGAATATCATTGCTCCGGCAAGAATAACCGACAAATCATAAAGATCGTTTTTAATCCGTCCCTTAAGAATTTCTATGGATTCATAAACCTCAAGCCAGTTGCCGATATAGTTGCCAAGCGGCTGATTCATATCAGTAATAAATGTAATACACTTTTTACCGAATGATTTAGCTGTATTAGTAAGTGAATGAGCCAGCTCTTCAGCATCCTTTTGATCTTTCATAAATGCACCGCTGCCGGTTTTAACATCCAGAACAAGAGCATCGATTCCCTCGGCAAGTTTTTTACTCATAATACTCGCAGTAATTAAGGGTATTGACTCTACCGTAGCAGTAACATCCCGCAGAGCATAAATGAGTTTATCTGCCGGGGCAATTTCTTTTGTTTGTCCGATTAATACTGCCCCACACTTCTTCAAAATTCTTTTATATTCATTAAGATTTAGATCTGTTCTGAAGCCGGGAATAGATTCAAGCTTATCAAGTGTGCCGCCGGTATGACCGAGTCCACGTCCGGATATCATTGGAACAGGAATTCCTGCCGCAGCAGCAATGGGAGCAATTATTAATGATGTTTTATCACCAACTCCACCTGTTGAGTGTTTATCTACCTTTAAGCCTTTTATTGCGGAAAGATCTATAACTTTTCCGCTGTGAAGCATTGCTTCGGTAAGGTATGAAGTTTCCTGTTTTGAAAATCCGTTTAAGAATCCAGCCATCAGGAATGCAGAGAATTGGTAGTCCGGTATTTTACCGGATGTGTAATTATTGGTTGAGAAGTTTATTTCTTCTTTAGTTAAAGATAAACCGTCTCTTTTCTTTTTTATTATTTCTGTGAAGTTCATATTTAAATTTAATAATTATTGTGGAGTGTGTGAAAGATATGAATTGGGAATATGATTTCACGCAAAGTCGCAGAGTCGCAAAGAACACGAAAGATATAAATTGATGACTTTACATACCTTACTTAAAGACACATTAGTACCTGAGTAAAGTTGATCTTAATCTTTCTCATGCTCTTACTCTAACTCACGGTTGATTGCACCCGCTCAAATAGCTATCTTTACGCCCGAAAAACAAAGGAGTTACAGTATTAATAATGCAGTTTAAGAATCGTACACATACTTGCGGCGAGTTAAGAGAATCAAATATTGGTGAAAAAGTAGTACTAAACGGCTGGGTCGACAGACGCAGAGACCTCGGCGGAGTGATTTTTATTGAACTTCGGGACAGATACGGAATTACCCAGGTTGTATTTGAGCCCGCTTATAATGCAGAATCTCATCACGCAGCCAAAGATCTAAGAAGTGAATTTGTTCTATCCATTGAAGGAAAAGTCAGGAAAAGACCTGAAGGCACTGAAAATCCTGAACTCGCTACCGGTAATGTTGATGTTATGGTTGATAAACTGATGATCCTTAACGAAGCAGAAACTCCTCCTTTTGCAATTAAAGATGAAGTTGATACTCACGAAGATCTTCGGCTGAAGTACAGGTACCTCGACTTAAGAAGACCAGCAATGCAGAAAAACATTTTACTCAGACATAAAATGTATCAGCTTGTAAGAAAATATTTTGATGAAAACAGTTTTGTTGAAGTTGAAACACCGGTTTTGATGAAATCCACTCCGGAAGGAGCCAGAGATTATCTCGTTCCAAGCAGATTGCATAAAGGCAAGTTTTATGCCTTACCACAGTCGCCTCAGCAGTATAAGCAATTATTAATGGTATCCGGACTTGACAGATATTTCCAGATAGTAAAATGTTTTCGGGATGAAGATTTAAGAGCCGACCGTCAGCCCGAGTTTACTCAAATAGATGTTGAGATGTCCTTTGTTGATGTTGAAGATGTTTTTGCTATGATGGAAGGATTGATGAAAGTCCTGTTTAAAGAAGTATGGAACAAGGACTTAACACTTCCAATCCCAAGAGTATCATTTGAAGAAGCTATGGAAAAGTACGGAAGCGATAAACCCGATCTTCGATTTAACCTTGAAATGCAAAATCTTAATGAGGTTTTTCACAATTCAGAATTCAAAGTATTTAAAGAAGCAATTGAAGCGGGGGGTATAGTAACAGGATTATTAGCTCCCGGCTGCGGTGACTATACACGTAACCAGTTAGATGTACTTACAGATTTTGTAAAGAAATTCGGCGCAAAAGGATTGATCTGGATGCGTGTTAAAGAAGGCGGTGAACTGGAAGCACCCGTTGCAAAATTCTTTAATGATGATGAAAAGAAAAATCTGGTTTCTGTTCTTGGTGCAAATCCAGGCGACTTACTTTTCATTCTTTCCGGCAGCAGAATAAAAACACTATCCATCATGGGTTACCTGAGACTGGAAATGGCTAAGCGTCTTGATCTTATAAAACAAGATGCCGAACCTAAACTTCTTTGGGTAACAGACTTCCCGTTATTTGAATGGGATGAAGACACAAAAAGATTTTATGCTATGCATCATCCTTTCACTTCTCCAAGACTTGAAGATGTACCTTTAATGGATACTGATCCCGGTAAAGTAAAGGCAAGAGCGTATGATCTGGTTTTAAATGGAAGTGAAATAGCAGGCGGCAGCATACGAATTCACAATGCTGATTTGCAGGCAAAAATGTTCAAAGCATTGGGTATAACAGATGAAGAAGCTCAGTACAAATTCGGATTCCTTATGAATGCATTTAAATACGGTGCACCGCCGCACGGCGGAATTGCCTTCGGATTTGACAGGATGGCTATGATATTTGCCGGTGAACATTCTATCCGTGATGTAATTGCTTTTCCAAAAACTGCGAGTGCAGTTTCGCTTATGGATGAATCGCCATCCTTTGCAAGTGAGGAACAGTTAAGGGAGCTGCATATAAAGGTGAGGTAGCCAAAATCTAAGTCATTAGTTGAATAGTAACAAAACAAACTCCCCATCATCAAAAAGAATATTTAATCTATTCTCTTTAAGAAATTCATCAATCATTTTAATATTATCTTGGCTTAATAATTCGCGTTTAAGGAAAAACTGATCGTTTGGATTATAACTCTTCAGTAATTCTGTTAACTCAAAATCATTTTTATATATAAAATTCAAATTCTCCTTATTTTTTTCAGATATGGTCTTGAAATTTGTAATTATATCTCTGTTACCTCCGGAAGTATTTATTATCGTATTTATCAAAGCTCCGTAATTCCTTGCATCAACAATTTCAAAAGACTTTTTTTGATGCCGAATTATATCATCTTCTTTTATTAAGGTAAAGTTTAATGTAATAGCTGTAATAAAAATAATTATGAAAATATGTTTGATTTTAATGTTTAATAATAAAAATAAGTATCCGATTGGAATTAAAAGAAATAAAACCGCTAGAGTGTTCTGGTAATAGTCAATACTAGTATATGGCGTAGTGTCTATAAGAAGGCTAATTCGATGTGATCGATAGTAATAAATACTGATAAACTTATAGATCTCATAAATTAGATTATAGAAAAACTTAGTACTTACAATAAAAAGCATAGCTAAACTTAATCCCGAAATTATTCCTGCCTTTCGTATCAATCCTGGAGTTAAGTTTATAGTTTTGTCGAGGATAGTGTTAATAGTTAGATCGATTTTTTTGTTTATTGCTTTTTCAATCAGGTTGATTATTCCATATGCACTAACAATAGATAAAAAGGGCACTACAAAACTCAAATTTCTGAAATCCGAACTAAATTTGAACATCCAGATAATAATAGGCGGTACCACCATTATTATAACTATACAACGGCTTTGTTTTACAATAAGAGAGCTAATAATTGTAATAATTAAAAAAGCAAAAATCGGTAATCCCCAGTTATAATACATTAAATTAAAAGCTTTAATAAATATCAGACCGTAATCTGTTCCCACCCATTGTGGTTGATGTAATCCTGCAACCATTGTCGTTGGTTTTAAAAAATACCAGAAATGACTTATCGAAATAATGACAATTACGCTGAGTGCAACAAAAAATAATTCATGTTTCTTAATGGATTGCCAGTATAGAATAAGTATGTACAGTGAAAAGACCGATGCCACTGCAAAAGTATAAAACCCGGCTAATTTTGTTGCTGCCGCAGTAGATGCAAAAAGAAAGAAGATTATTCGATCAATTAATAAAAATCTATTACTATCTATTTTTAAATAAGTGTAAAAGGTCAGAAAAGCAAAAAAGGAAACAGGTAAATCAGCACTTCCATCGGAAATAAATACTAGGGAATAAATAACCGGGGCAAATAACCCATAAATTATTAATCCTACTAGATAAATATGATTTCGCTTGGAAACAGCGAGGTCAATAAACATCAAAACATTTCCGAAGAAGAATAAGGGCATAATGAACTTTGGAAACATCTGAATATTATTTTCTCCAATTAATAAATATGCGATAGACCAGTTTGCCGGAATAAGCTGTGGAAAGTGCGATGTCTGCTTAGGAAGCATATTATTAGCAAAATCCATAGCCCACGTATTTAAGTGAATCAAATAGGCAGGATCTACAAAATAAAATATTGTCCCTGCATTGGAGATAATTAAAGAAAAGTAAAATAAGACAATTAAACCAGTAACCAATAACAGATTTTTCTGGATTTTGTTGGCTGACTTAAATAATAAAATAAAATCTTGCAAATATTCTTTAAAGGTTTTTAAAGATAATGAAACTAACCCGCTTTGTCTGTGTAATAAATAGATTAAAAACAATTCACCAGCAATGAGCGTAAAGACTATTGCTTGCTTATAAATACCAAAAAGAGTGAGAGTGGTGACAAAAGAATAATTCAGGAAAAGACTAAATGCGAAAATGTAAATAATCTTTTGAATAGTTGTCATATCTTTCAGTCTTAATAGACTTAAAAGAATTAGACCAGGTAAAAAAGTTATTTGAATAAACGAGAGAACGCCAAATAGCAGCATTTTTCCAGATAGATAATTGAAAAATAAATTCCAAACCTAATAAATTTTTAAATATTAATATTTTAATTTACACATACTGGTATCAAAAATTTAGTTCCGATATGTTTTTGTTTCTAGCAGTAATCCAGGTTAGGCTAAATGGCTGGAAAATCATCCCGCTCGCCAATTTTTACAGGTAAATACCGACAAATAATACTTTCGATTGTTATGGTCTGATTAAGGCAGATAGCTTTAGAACCTAGCACCCATTTATTTCTTTAAGTAAAAACTTTTCTAGCAATATTAATCCTGATGATTCTAGAATATGAAAAAGAGTAAACTTTCTTACCGGTTGAGTAATAACCACCGGTAATATTTACTTGAAGTATCTAAATAAGTAATTGCTTTTTTCGTTTGACGGTAATTTTAGGATAAGTACATAGTTTGGCACAGATTTATATAACATTATTACCGTTGTTTTTTGAAATTGTGGTAATTATTTTCGACTTAGTACAAATGGATTAATATTTAAGTCTCCTAGTAAAAATTACCTGTAAAATTTACTTAACTTTAAAATTAACAAAAAATAACGCATTTTGTAGTATTATTAGAAAACATTAAAAATGACTAGTAAATTTTTTGAGGATTCAGTATGGGCCAACAGCAATTACTACTAATTGTTCTAGGTGTTATTGTGGTTGGTATAGCCATTTTACTTGGAATATTATTATTCAGAGCTTCGGCAATTGAAAATAAGCGTGACATATTAATAGTAGAAGGTACAAGTATTGCAGCTGTTGCACAGCAATATTATCGAAAGCCATCTGAAATTGGTGGTGGGAGCAGAAGTTTTTTAGGTTGGGATATTCCTCCCAGCTTTAGAGTTACAACAAATGGTTATTATAATGCTGAAGAAATAACTGCAGATCAGGTTGTAATTATTGGCACGGGAAATGAAGAAGTAACAGGCGGGGATTCTATAAAAGTAAGAATAACAGCAACTGGAACAAATATACTATCTGAAGTAATAAATTAAATAACAAGTTCTAATTAACCTATAAACACAAATAAATAAAGGAGACTCAAATGGGTCAGCAACAATTGCTCTTAATCGTTCTTGGCGTTATCATAGTTGGTATCGCAATAGTCGTTGGTATTAACTTATTCAACGCAAATGCAGAAGAATCTGCAAAAGATACTCTTGTGTCTGAAGGCACAAATCTGGGTGCAATGGCTCAGCAATTCTACAAGAAACCAGTAGCACTTGGTGGTGGTGGAAATTCATTTACTACTTCTAATGGTGCTCCAAATGATTGGACCATTCCAACTAACCTTATCAATACAGCCGGTGGATCCTGGGCTGAGACGGTTGGTGCTGATGAAGTTGTTCTAACAGGTACTCCCGACGCATCTTACAACTACGCTTGGACAGTGGAAGTAACTGTAACACCTACTTCTATAACATCAGAGATACTGTAACACCTACTTCTATAACATCAGAGATAGTAGAATAATACAATACAGTATAAACTGAATTGAACTAATAGATTCAGCAAGATTGTAAAAGTCGATAAAGTGTGTTAGCTTTATCGACTTTTTATTTTAAATGAAAAAACCACCGCCTACGGCGGTGGTAATTTACAGATGGCTAAGCCGGTTAAAAATTATTAAATTATAAGTATGTGAAAATATAAAAGCTTAGTCATTCAGTATATTGCTTTGATTATCATATAGTCTTTGTTCCTGAGTATCGGCATCGGCTGATGGATTATCCGGAGTTAAAAGAAGAAGTAGAAAGAGGTATAGAAACAATAAACCAGTCGTTAGTGTGTGAGATAAAAGAGAAAAATGTACAAAAAGATCACGTTCATTTGATAGTGAGTATACCACCAAAGATATCAGTGAGCAAGTACGTGGGAACAACAATAAAGGGAAAAGTAGCAATAAAGATATTCCAAGTATTTAAGGGATTAATGGAACAGAAATATTGGGTCAATCATTTTGGGGCACGAGGGTATTTTGTAATTACAATAGATAGGAATAAATGAAGAGATGATAAGGAGCTACGTAAAATATTAAAAGAAAGAAGAAAAGAAAGAAGAAGAACAGAAAGATAAGTTTAGCCTATTTTAAGAGATAAGAAAAAAAGAAAGCCACCGCCTGTGGCGGTGGTAGTTTACTTTATTTAAGCCCCAACTGTTTTCCATCCTTCAATTATCAACTCTGTAAAGTCTATTGATTTTAAATTTAAGTGTCTGATAATTTTTCAGGCAAATGACTCTAAGTTTATTTCAATTATTTTTTATGAAGAATTTTTTACAATTCCTGTAATTATTTCCAGTTTAATATTTCGAAAGTACATACCTTTGAATTAATCCTCATTTATTGCTAAAATTAACATAAAAATTTTGGAATTATATTTGCTCATTACAAAAAGTTAATTAATAAAGAGTGATAAAATGGTAGAATTCAAATTTACAGCACAAAAGAATAACGGACAGACTATAAGCGGCACTCTGTCTGCAGATAACAGCGGAGAGGCAAAAAAGAAGATTAATCTGCTTGCTGAGAAAAATCAATTAAAAATACTAAGCACTGAAAGAAAATCTACTTTTCTTTATAAAGCTGCCCGTGGTAAAGAAAAACCTATAAGAGGTGAGCAGAAAGCCTTTAATAAAAAAGAAGTTGAAGAAGCCCTTACACGACTGGGCTACACTAACTTTTCTGTGAATAAAAAGCTTCTTGATTTTGATGCTAAACCGCCAGTACAGGAAATTGTTACTTTCGTAAAGATTAGCGCCGAGCTTCTTGAGCAGAAGCTGGCTTATGGTGAGGTACTTACATTATTAATTAATGATACTCAGAATACAACCCTTAGAAATACCCTTCGCGATATTAATAATGATCTTAAAAAAGGTGCAGACAGCCAGGCGACGTTCTTAAAGTATCAGAATGTATTCGGGAAATTTACTGCTTATATGCTGGGACTGGCATCCAAGTCGGGTAATATGACAGAGATTTACAAAGCAACAGCAAAATTCCTTGAGCGCAGACAGGAGTTTAGAAAAAATTTACGTTCTGCTCTGATTACTCCACTGGTAACAGTATTTGTTCTTTTTCTCGCTGTAGTTTTCTATGTAGCTTATATATTCCCTGAAACCGCAAAACTGTTTGTTCGATTTGGCATTGATCTACCACCAATGACTGCATTTACTCTTACAATGAGTGATTTTATGGTAGAAAACCCCTGGTTAATAACGGCATTTTTCGTTGTGCCGCCAATAGCCTTTTTCTATTATTCAAAAACAACAAAGGGGGCTTATTTAATTGATAAGTATATGCTAAAACTTCCTATGATTGGGCAGCTAATTCATAAGACACTTATAGAAGTTTTCTGCCGTGTTTTTTATACGCTCTACAGCGGTTCAGCAGAAAGCATTGAGCCAATAAGAATTGCAGCGGAAGCTACAGGTAACAAATATTTTGAAGACAGAGTAAAAAATGTTTCAATTCCATTGATGATTAAAAAAGGCATTGGAGTTACAGATGCTTTTGAAGCAGCAGGAGTTTTTACTGATACGGCTTTATCCCGTTTCCATTCTGGTGAAGAATCCGGAACAATTAAAAACACTGCATTGCAGTTAGCTAACTACTATGAAGCAGAAACAGTTTATAAACTTAAAAACCTTATTGAAACAATACAGATATTCATAGCAATGTTCATTATGATTGTTATGATACTGCTTACACTTGTTTCAGCAGAAACTGCTACGGTAAGACCTAAGACACCGGGTACGGTTTCGAATACGCATACGGAGTTGAATGTTACTTAGGGAAGCGATTGATTGGTTGATTAGATGACCTGCTTCTGAAGTTTGTTGCAAAACTCTGAAAGTGTCATTTCGAAGGAGTGAAACGACTGAGAAATCTTTAAATATATCACGAATAAGATTTCTCCCTTTGGTCGAAATGACAATTATGTGACTTCTGCAACAGACTCGATTAGATTGTGTGATTGAATGGTTGAGGGATTGGTTGATTGGAAGATTGAATGATTCTAGTATGATGACATAGAATAATTATTTTGTATTAAATTAAAGCCTTCAGATTGGTTTGCTAAACTGGTTTGAAGGCTTTTATTTTTTAATTTTCTTTTTTTTTGTAAAAAACAGTCGGGAAAAACTGACTTATCTATTGCGAGGTTGTCTCAAAAGGTTCTCTCGATACATTTCATTACTCGAGAACCTTTTATTGCGGCCGGTTTTCGAATTTTTTCTGTTGGAATCAGAAAAATTATCGAGAAAACATTACTTTTTAGTCAACCCCTTGCTTTGATTTCATTCCCACATTAAAGTGCCGAATGCAAAAACCCACATCCCGGTCAATTTTTACCGGATCAAACTACTTTTTTACCAATGATGATTCTAATTATAAACATTTAAAACTCATTCTTTGAGTTTGTCACAACAAATTCGTATTCGGAATAATAATTGCAGAAGCGGTAAACAGCAACATTAAAGTTCTTTGATATTTCGTCCCTGACGGTGACTGTGGGATAAATGTCATTTCGAAGAAGTGAAGCGACTGAGAAATCTCTTAGATCTCTCCTCATTCCAATCGTCGAGATGACAATTGCACTCCTGTCATTTCGACCAGAGGGAGAAATCTAAAGAGCTGCTATGAGATTTCTCACCCGATAAATCGGGATTCGAAATGACAAACAAGCCCTGTCATTTCGAACGAAGAGAGAAATCTTGTAAACGAACAAGATCTCTCCTCATTCCAATCGTCGAGATGACAAAAAGCATTGTCATTTCGACCAGAGGGAGAAATCTAAAGAGCCGCTAAGAGATTTTTCACCCAACTAAAGTCGGGATTCGAAATGACAATAATGGTTTTGCATCATCCACCTTTAGAAACATAACACTGGTAAAAAATCGGCAACCCCAAAAACCAGAGTTCTGTAGGAACGAAATAAAAATGATATTCTAAACAGTTCATAAAAAAAAATCACAAAAGATATTATTAAAACTTTTTTGTATGTTTAATTCTGATAAACAGAAAATTTTTAATCGAGGATCTTAATTGAGGACAATGGATGATTAATCATTATAACACTCAATACTCAAGTCAATCATCCAACCTGCCGGCATACCCTCGTTACATAAACCGTTTGGCAGGTCAGCAAATAATTCAATCTTCAATAAACGATTCTTAATTACAAATTGACTTTACAACTGATAAAAAAAATAAAAACAAATAATGTAGCGATATGATGGATACGAATCTTGAAATGACTGATAAGATCGGTTATCTCCTTTTTAAGAAGGGTATAATTGATGGAAAGACACTTGAAAAAGCTTTACAGGCGAAGAACCATGATAACGGCAAAGGAAAAAGAAATCTTGCACAGGTTCTGGTTCAGGATTTTAAATATGATCACGATATAATATTCCGTGAAGTTGCAATTTTATATGCATTCCGTGAATTGGATATTCGTCCTGAAGAGATACCTGATAACCGTCTTGAAGCTATAAAGAATATGGTAAACGGGGCAGGGGAAAGTCTTAAAGAGATAATGCTTGAAAACAGCATCATACCATTTATGTATGATGAAAGAATAAAAGATAAACTTATAATAGCCGCAACTGATCCAACCGAGCGGAACATTCCTAAAGTTGCATTTGGACTTAATGCAAAAAAATATGAAGTCGTCTTTATCCGGAAAAAAGATTATGATAAGATCATCGAGATAATCTTCCCGCCTGAAAATGTATTTCTAAAAGCAATGGCTGAAGATGATGCAGAAATGCACATTGAAGAAGATGAATATCTCGATGAACAGCAGCTCGATGCTGAAATAAATCGAAGCGCTCTTATAAATCTTGTTGAAGGCGCTTTAATCGAAGGTGTTAGAAAAGGCGCAAGCGATATTCACTTTGTTCCTAAATCCAGCACACGAACAGAAGTGCTTTTCAGGATTGACGGTAACCTGCAGCAATGGCATGTTCAGGAAAACACATTACCGGAAGCTGTGCTTGCAGTTGTTAAAGACCGATCTAAAGGCATGGACAGATTCGAACGTGAAATGGCGCAGGACGGATTTATACAAAGGGAAATAGACGGATTTACTATCCGTTACAGAGTTTCAATTCTTCCAATGGTAGGAACAGAACTTCGTCATAAATTTGAATCTGCCGTAATAAGAATTCTTGATGACAGAAAAGTTGTTAAGGATCTTGATAAGCTTGGTCTTGTCGGTTATGCAAAGGATTCTTTTGTTAAAGCGATTAACGAACCACAGGGTATGGTGATAATGACTGGTCCTACGGGTAGCGGTAAAAGTACAACCCTTGTAGCAGCATTGTACCAGGTTATTACTCCGGAATATAATGTGCTCACTGTTGAAGATCCCGTAGAGTATGTAATTGAAGGTGCGCGTCAGCTTAAGATTGGTTATAAAATGAATTTTGAGCAGGCAATAAGATCAATACTTCGTCACGATCCGGATATAGTTCTTGTTGGTGAGATGCGTGATAAAGAAACTGCTGAAACAGCAGTCAAACTTGCTAACACCGGTCACTTAACATTTTCAACACTTCACACTAACGATGCACCCAGTGCAGTAGCTCGATTATATAAGATGGGAATTGAGCCTTTTCTTATTGCATATGCAATAAATGTAATTGTGGCACAAAGATTGGTCAGAAGATTGTGCCCTAAATGTAAAAAGAAGGTAGTCAATTATGATGAAATTTACATGAAGGCAATAAAGCTTGATATAGCAGAATGGAGAAATTATACAATATATCAGGCGGCTGGATGTCCTGAGTGTAATAATACCGGTTATAAAGGACGAATGGCAATACACGAAGCCCTTTATTTTACAAAAGAGATACGAGAATTAATTGTCAAATCCGGGGATGAAGTTGATGAAGAGGCAATAAGAATTCAGGCTCGTAAAGATGGTACTCTTTCTTTGAGAGATTCCGGTTTAGAAAAAGTTAAAATGGGGTTAACATCTATTGAAGAGGTTGTTGCTAATACATCGGAAAGTTAGCAGCAAATTTATTTTTATAATAAATTATTATTACGCTGGTTCAAAGGCATAACTGAAATAGCTAGGAAAACTAAGTATTACTTTATAATTCTAAATTTATAATTAAGCGACGGTTATATTTTCCGATGAACCCGTAAATATTACTATATATTTAAAGAAATTTTACATTTTTAATTGAAAATGAATTATATTAACCATAACAATTCAGAGGCACAGGGAATTAGTTCATGTTGATCGAAGAAAAAAAGATTCTCGAAAATTTTGCGCGCACTATTCCCCAATCTTTATTCGGACCGGATAGAGTAAATTACGTCTTAGAGAATATTGATAAGCTCAGCGAAAATGAAAAACTGGCATTAAGGAAGTTTTATAATAAACTCCTTACAGAAATGATTGAACGTGAAGCATCCGATATTGAGGTAGGCGGACACGGAAACGGCGGATATGTCTGGATGCGTATCTTCGGTAATAAAGAACGAGTTAGAGAACTTCCGCAATTTACTACTGATGAATCGGCAATTTTAATCATTAATCTTCTTAATGTAAACCAGAGAAAGTTTCTTGAGCAGGAACGAAATCTCGACTTCAGCTATACATTTTTTTACGAACGCGGGAAGATTCATGTAAGATTCAGATCAGATGCATATTTTGATCTTGATACTCTCGCCTTAAATATGAGAGCCATTAATCAGACGATCAGACCTCTCTCATCACTGGACTTTCATCAGAATGCTACCAGATCAATGAGTCACGGCTATATTAAATTCGGCTTATCTCTTATTACCGGAATCACCGGTTCAGGTAAATCAACAACCCTTGATTCAATAATAGATCATCATAACAAATTTGATCCCGCACACGTAATTATAATAGCCGCACCAATTGAGTATGTGCATACTTCAAATGTTTGTCTTATTAAGCACAGGGAAGTAGGCAGGGATGTAATGTCATTTAAAGAAGGCATTGTGCAGGCATTACGTCAGGATCCGGATATTATAGTTGTTGGTGAAATGAGAGATCCGGATACTATTATGGCAGCTCTGGAAGTTACAGATACCGGACACAAAGTTTTTTCCACCCTGCATACCTCCTCTGCCACTGAATCAATTGACCGTATTATTGCTGAAGTTCATCCAAATGAGCAGGAACGCGTAAGAAACCGACTCGCAGATGTGTTAATTTCTGTTGTTTCACAGAAATTAGTGCCCAGTCTGGACGGAAAACGAGTCATGGCAAAAGAAGTGCTGATTATGACCCCAAGTGTAAAAGCTGCCATTAAGAACAATAATACCAGTGAAATTTACATGATGATCAACCAGGGCGGGCAGCAGGGTATGATTACAATGGAACAGGATTTGAAGCGATTATATCTATCGAAGAAAATTTCGCTTGAAAATGCAATTACTTATGCAAATAATAAAACAAGAATTCAACAAATATTGGCAACTTGATTATGAAACCAATAGTTTGCTTATACTGCGAAGGAAATGATACTAAACTTGCCGTTCTTGATCATGATAAGTCACTCGGCAAAATTAAGGTATTAAGAACAGCATCAGTTGATGTTGTTGCATCCGGATCTAAAATCGGTGTCGATTCAGGATTTAGTCTTGAGGGGGAATCCCTTGAACTATCCGGAGTTGAGGGCAGTACAACAGAAATATTAAATGAACCGGATACTGCAAGTATTAGCGCTTTAAGCGGCACGTTAACCGGTTTAAATCCTAATAACACCTTATACATACCAGCTCTTTCTGAACCTGCTTTAATATATCACACCTTTGAAGGTAAAAGAGATGTTAAAGATTCAAAACTGGTTCAGGAACTGATTGAAGATATAAGGGAAACAAAGAGTGTTAATGTTGACAAGGAAAGTATTGATTTTACGGAACTTTCTGATGGGTCGTTGCTTGCCGCATTTGTGGTTGGTGAAGTCGGCTGCGTAAGTCTGCTTAACTCGGTTGCTCAGCATTTTGGTAAAAAATATTTCCGTGTACCTACCATTAAAAGTGCAGATACCACCCTTGCATATTACGTTGCTAAAAGGAAAAAATTCTTTCCGGATGATCAAAGTCTTGTGGTTTATATCGGCAAAGAATACAGCAAGCTTATATTTCTTCATGGCCGAAAAGTAAAGCACATAGGTACAACGCTTGATATCGGTACTCTTAACCTGCACACTTATGATGTCTACTTCTCCAAAATACTTCTTGAGATGGAAAACGGAGGCATTTCTGCTTTAGATAATATTATTGTCTGCGGAGAAGATGACTCGGAAAATTTAATTCTTTCATTTTACGGAACCTTCCCTGAAGCCAATGTTAGTAGGCTTGAATTTGATGATCTTGATCTTTCAATACTCGATGAAGAGTCCAGACAGAAATTCTCCTCATACAGTGTACCTGTTGCTGTTGCTACGGAATACTTTGATGAACAGGCGAAGGAAACAAAAGGGATAAATATACTTCCAAAGTATATCCGTGAAGAACAGAAATTTTTCCAGTTCTCCTGGCATTCCTTTATTGTTTTGCCTTTCCTTTTTATTGCAGCATTTTTAATAACATTAAAAGTTTTACAGAACTCAAGAGAGATTAGTGATCTGGACAGCGAAATTACTCAGAAAACCATTATTGCTCGTCAGAACCAGGAAATGCTAAGTAAAATAGCTGAACTTGAAACAAGGATTTCTACTTTCGACCAGACTGTTGCGATACTCGATTCCGCTTCTGCCGGCTCGGGTGTATTTAAATCGGTATTAAAAGAATTTTCCGATTTCGGTGCAAGACGCCAGGGTATTTGGCTGTCTAAACTTTCGAAGGAAGACGATAGGATAGCTTCACTTGAAGGCTACTCATTGTCCCGATATACACTTACAGATTTTGCTTACTCAATTCTGGGAGCAACACTTAACAGTATGCTTAATGAATCATTAAGAGATAAGAACGCTTATAAATTTAATATAACATTTGATATATCTTCATATCCGAAGAAAGACAATGAATAAAAAATTACGAAGCACATTAGTTCTTTTAGTTCTGCTTATTCTCGTTCTCGTGCTGGGCGGTATTTATATATTTGCTGTTCAGGGCAGTGAGATCGATGAAAAGAAAGAACAATTAAAAGAGCTTAATGCAAACGCCATTGATCCTGTAGAATTGGCGCAGCAGTATGAGCAGCTTGCAGAGCGCTCGGCAATGCTTGACTCAATTCTTGCAAACAGGAAATTCAATATTCCTCAGAACCTGTCATCTATTAAGTTCTATAACTTTATTAACGATGCGGTTACCGGTTATTCCGGAAATACCCAGGTTAATATTGAGTATGCAGAACAGAAGCAGGATAAGGAATTTTTCTATCATCTTTATAAGCTGAATGGACAGGGCTATTTCAATGATGTCTATAAGCTTATATACGCAATCGAAAGCAGCAAGGAATTGAAGAAAGTGCAGACTGTATCTTTCGGAAATCTTGTTAAAACAGATTCGGAAGATGGTGTTCCGCAGTTCCTTGTAAGTTTCGCCATGAATGTTCAGGTTTATTTCTCGCAGGATTCCCGTTTTGCACCTGCAACTTATGTGGAAAATGACCTGAGCACCGGATCAATATACGATATCTTCTATCCGCTAATTAGAAACGAAATACCGCCTAATATTGACGGATTGCTTGATGTTCAGGGAGCAAAACTGCTTGCATTAATCCCTGAAGGCGCATTCCTTGCAGATGATAAGGGTAATACCTACCTGATATGGGAAGGTGAACAGGTTTACCTTGGTTATTTAACAAAGATAGATTATAACAACAGTTCTGTAAGCTTTATATTGAATAAAGGCGGAATTATTGAAAAAGTTGATCTTAGCTTATCAAAATCAGAAATTAAGAAATAAAGTGAGAAGTAAAATGAGAACTTACATATTAACTTTAGTGACAATACTGCTATTTGTCTCACAGGTTTTTTCTCAGCAGTACTGGGAACGCAGATTTAAAACTTATAACAATCCGGATGAGCTGGTAACTCTTGCACAGACATTGCCGTTCAATTCAGCTCTTGAATTGTTGAGCAAGGTAAGTGAAAGCACCACAGGAAAACGGATCGTAAGCACTGTCGATAAAGAGGACCCCATAGGCATAGAAATAGAAAATATGCCTTATGATAAAGCACTATTAATTATTGTCCAGTACAGCGGGTTCATTTTTGAAGAAAAAGAGGACGTTATAGTAGTAAAACGTCCCGGTAAAGATCCCGCGGACAGTAGAACTCCGGAAACTTATGCTTCTGTTAATTCACGAGAAGTAAAAATATCTGCAGTATTCTTTGAAATGGATGTAAACGCATCTAAACAGAGAGGAATTGACTGGAAATTCTTGCTGTCTGGGAAGGGTTTTAATGTTGGGTCTCAAATCATATCAGAATCTCAAAGATTAACCGGTCAAGAACAGTCCATACCACCAAGTTGGAGGCTCGGCTCATCTTCTGAAGGACAAATTGGTAATTTCTTCGGTGAAGCCACTGCAGTATTTAAATTCTTTGAGCAGGAAAATCTTGGAGAGATATTAGCCAGTCCTAATATTATAGTGCGTGATAAAAACCAGGGAAGAATACAAATTGGTTCAGATTTTTCAGTTAGAACCAGAGACTTTGCAGGTAATACTATTGAAAGATTTTTCCCGACTGGTACTATTATAGAAGTTATGCCTCATGTTTACACTGAGGAAGGTATTGACTACTGCTTACTGAATGTGATGGTTGAAAGATCTACTTTCCAGACAAGTGAACTTGTTACAGAAATCAGAAAAACCACTGCAAATACACAGGTGCTTATGTTCAACGGTGAGGAAACCGTGCTTGGCGGTTTGTTTGTTAATGAAGAATCAGTAGTTAGAAGCGGCATTCCAATTTTGAAAGATCTGCCATGGTGGTTCTTTGGTCTCCGCTATATATTTGGTTCTGATCAGAAAATAGTGAACAAGAAAGAACTGGTAATTTTACTTAAAGCTGAAATTGTTCCTACTTTGAAAGAAAGATCTCAGAATCCTTCTGCAAAGAATCTTATACAGGAACAGCTTAATGACAATAAAAGGCAGATTAAATTCTATCAATTAGATCAGAGTGATTCACAGTTAAAATACTAAGGTTATAGATGGAAGTTATTCTTGTTGTTGATGATGATATTAACCTTTGTACCGCTCTGAAAGATGATCTTACTGAAGTCGGTTATGACGCATCTTATGTAACTAACGGCTTTGATGCAGTAAAACATCTTTCAGAGAATAAAGTTGATCTTGTCCTGCTTGATTTAAAGATGCCGGATATGGATGGATTCGATGTGCTGAAAGAAATGGAAGAAAAAAATTTAAATTCTAAAGTGATCGTTTTAACGGCTTATGCCGACGTTAAAAGCGCTATTGATTCTGCCAAAATGGGGGCAAGCGATTTTATCAGCAAGCCTTACGATTTTGATGAACTTTTAATTACGATTCGACGGGTACTGCAGAGAGAATGATGAACGATGAAACTTTCCCTCAGAATACTTTTTATTAACTTTGTAATAGTTCTGCTTATTCTCGGCAGCTCTGCCGTTGCTATTATTACTACAATGCAAAGAGTCCTTAACACACAAAGGGCTCAGAATATTCAGAATTCCGCATCCAACTTTTCTTACGTTTATTCGAACATATCTCAAAAATCAGATTACGAATTTGCCGCCTTAATTGAATCTGACCTGAATGCATTTATGCTTCGCGGAAATCTGTTAAATGCAGAGAATGATTTTATAATCGAACTAAGAAGTAATGGCACAGAAAGAATCAACCGGCTTGTTCATTCACCCTCAGTAAATCTGCCAAAAGGCGAATTAACATTAAAACAGTTTCTTGAATATAATCCTTATGCAATTATTAAATCCTTCAAAGATAAACAGGGGAAACAATTTTATTATGGAAGAATACTTACTCAGGATCTGCTGGATGATTTTGCTTTAAGGATAAATGCAGATATTGCCATTGTTTGGGATAATACTGTCGCTGAAGTATCGGATAAAAAGACAAATGAAAACATTCTTTATGATCTAAATAATGCTGTTGATTTTTTTAATCAGCAAAGTGAAAGTAAAGTTTATTTTGATGCTTCCGCTGCTGATGATGTAACGGCAACACTTGCTTCGCCGTTAAGCGCAACCGAATTGAGCAATAATCTGTCATTCCTTATCTTTAAAACCAATCCGGAATTGACCCAGATCAGAGAGGCATTAAAAGTGATGTTCCTGATAATTGGTCTGGCGGGCTTATTCCTTTCTGTTTTACTTACTTACATATTTACAAATAAAATGCGAAGTCAGATCACCGATCTTAGTAATGCAACCAAAGTTGTAAGTGAGGGTGATTTTAACAGAAGGATCAGCATAAGAACAAAAGACGAAATCGGGCAGCTCGGCAGAGCATTTAACCTCATGCTTGATGAACTTCAGAAAAATCAAAAAGCTAAAACTGAATACGCGGAGTTTATTACGCTTATTAACCAGAATCCGTCACTTGTTGAAATATCCAATGCGGCATTAAAAAAGATTATCAGCGCATGCGACTTTGTTGTGGGTGCGTTTTATTCTGTTGATGAAGGTGAAATAAGATTGATAAGTTCATACGGACTTAAAAAACGAGACTCAGATTATGAAACAAACGAGTTTTACCAGCGCGTTATCAGCACTAAAGAGCAAATTGAAATTACCTCGGAAGATCTGCTGCCGGTTATTCCTACCGGAACAGTTAAGCTGTGGATAAAACATCTCCTGATCATTCCTATTATCTATAATAATAAGGTTACTGCCATAATTGAATTTGGTTCTGTTGATTCACCATCAGATGAATCGAGGGAGTATCTCAGTAAGATTAAAGAACAGTTAGCAATCGGGTTGACCAATGCCAAAGCACTCGTTCAACTTGAAAGTTTCATTAATGAATTGAAGCGTTTAAATGAAGATTATCAAAAACAAAACGTGCAGATAAAAAAGCAAAATGAAACTCTGGTTCAACTGCATAAACAGCTTGAAAGAAGAGCTGAAGAACTTGAGATAGAAAAACAGCGTGCTGAGGAATCTACAAAACTAAAATCACAGTTTCTTGCAAGTATGTCGCACGAACTTCGTACTCCAATGAACTCTATTCTGGGGTTAACCGAACTGATAATAGAAAAATCACATCTCAACGGAAAGAATAAAGAACGTCTTGAAGTGGTTCTGAAAAGCGGCAGAAGATTAATGACATTAATAAATGATATTCTCGATCTTTCCAAAATCGAAGCGGGCAAAATGGAAATTCGCGAAGAGGATAATCTGCTTGAAGAAATACTTGAAGAAATATATAATACTATTAATCCGCTCACTATTGAAAAAGGTATCGGACTGGAAATAGTAAGAGTCTGTAATACCCGTATAATCATAACCACTGACAGAACAAGATTATCGCAGGTTCTCATCAACCTAATGGGCAACGCTGTTAAGTTTACAGAAAAAGGTGCGGTTAAATTACGTGTCTCTCAAACAGAAAATGAAATGCTGAGGTTCGATGTTATTGACACAGGTATTGGTATAGATGACCAGGCACAAAAAATAATATTCGAAGAATTCCGCCAGATTGATGGATCAACAACAAGAAAATACGGCGGTACCGGACTCGGACTTGCAATCTGCAAGCGTATTATTGACATGCTTGGCGGTACTATTTCCGTTAAAAGTAAATTGGGTGAAGGATCTAATTTCTTCTTTACTATCCCTCTTAAATTCGGACAGGAAAAACAAAACCTTGCATCTCAAAATGTTAATGTTGAAGTTTTAAGAAAGAATAGAAAGAATCCTATTCTGGTAATTGATGATGATGCCGAAATAAGATACACAATCGGTCAATATCTGATATCGAAGGGATATGAAGTTATCTTTGCTGAAGATGGTGAAATAGGTCTGAAGTTGGCAAAGGAAAAACAGCCATTTGCAATTACTCTTGATGTAATGCTGCCGCATAAGGATGGATGGACTGTGCTGAAGGATCTGAAGGAAGATCCAAATACAAAAGAGATCCCGGTTATTCTTGTTTCAATTCTTGGCGATAAGAAAATCGGCTATGGTCTAGGTGCATTTGAATATTTTGTTAAACCTATTTCATCAGAAAAATTAATTTCAGCTTTTAACAGACTTGAAGGACTTGCTAATAAACAAATACAAAAAATTGTTATAGTGGATGATGATGAACTGGAGTTTGAAAAGTTCAAACTTGAATTTAAAAATGAAAACATAAGGATTGATTATATCCAGGACAGCGAATTTGCATTTAATAAAATTTCCGAAATTCAGCCGGACCTTATCATTCTTGATCTCATGATGCCTAAAATTGATGGCGTTACTTTATCTTATAAACTGAAGTCCAGTCCGCAAACAAAACATATTCCGATAATTATAAGCACAGCAAAAGATCTCACACAGGAGGAAATTAAATCTCTCAATACAGTTGTTGAAAATATAACAGTAAAATCCAGGGGACATCAATTGGACGTACTCAAAATAGTCAGGGATAGAATAAAGCAGCAGGAAGAAGGAATAATTATTCAGAATCGCAAAGAAGAAAAAGCGGAAAACCACGGGACGGCTGAATCACCTGTTGTTATTGATGAAGAAGAGATTTTGGAAGACTATCTGGGTGAAGTTTTAATTGTAGATGATGATCCGGATACATTGTTTACTTTGAATGAAATGGTGCAGGCGGCAAATTGTAAAACTCATCTTGCAAGAAACGGCATTGAATGTTTAAAGATTCTTGATCTTATTAAACCGGATTTGGTGTTACTTGACATAATGATGCCTGAAATGGACGGCTTCCAGACTTTGAAAAACATCAGAGCAAACAGCAAAAATCACGACCTTGTTGTTTACGCTGTAACAGCAAAGGCAATGTCTGGTGACAGGGAAGTTATTTTAAAGCACGGCTTTAATGATTATATTCCTAAACCGGTAAACTCCGCAGTAATTACTGCTAAGATTGAACAACACTTATCAAAATTAAGATCAGTTTAATGAAGAGAATACTTGTTATTGATGATCTGCCGGAAAATGTATTTATGCTTCAGGATCGTTTAGAGCATGAAGGATATGAAGTACTTACTGCTTATGATGGAAGCACAGGAATTGAAAAAGCTGTTTTAGAACTGCCCGATTTGATCCTGCTGGATGTTATGATGCCCGACATTACAGGTATAGAAGTATGTAAAACCCTGGTTGCAAATCCTAAAACAAAAAATATTCCCATAATACTTGTAACCGCTAAATCCGGTGCTGAAGATACTAAAGAAGGGCTTGAAGCAGGAGCATTTGATTATATTAAAAAACCTTTTAACAGAATTGAGCTTCTTGCAAGGGTTAACTCAGCCCTAAAATTATCCGACGCTCAGAAATCTTTACTTGAATCTGAAAAGCGGGATACTTTTTTTGCAACTGTTGTAACAGCAAATCACAAAATTAAGCAGCCACTTACTTTGCTCAGTCTTTCTTCATCAGCAATAAAAAGAGAACTTAGCAGAGACGAATTATCAAAAGAAGCTATACTTAAGCGGGTAAATTATATTGAAATTGCAGTTAAAGAAATAACAGCGGTTCTGGATCAATTGAATGCTATAAAAGATCCTGTTATCTCAAACTATACAAAAGATATAAAAATGATTAAGGTAGATGATGAGAGACAGGATGAAGAAACTAAATAAGTTTTTGTATTGTTGACAGCATTGTTTCAAAATCGTAAGGTTTTGTAAGTTTACTTTTTATATCATACTTCCCAATATCAATCTCATCAACTTTAAGACTGCCGGACGAGAGAATTATCGGCATATCAAATTTAAGCTTTCTTATTTCAGTAATACATTCAATTCCGTTCATCTCCGGCATATTATAATCAATAATTAGCAAGTCCACTTTTATTTCTTCAGTAAGAACCTTTAAAACTTCTTTTCCGGAGGTAACACGAACAACATTATACCCGTTCAACTCAAGCAGCTCAGCAAGAAGCTCACTTAACATTTCCTCATCATCAGCAAGCATAATAATTTTATTGGCAGCAAGCGTCTTATCAGTTTTTTGAGGTTCATAAGCAGGCAGGTAAACATCGAATGTGGTTCCCTTATCTTTAGAGCTTGTCACATCAACAAAACCATTATGTGCTTTGATTATACCATAGGTGACATAAAGTCCAAGTCCCGAACCGGTATCTTTTTGTTTTGTAGAAAAATAGGGATCGAAAATTCTGGTTATATTTTCCTCCGGTATTCCGCTGCCGTTATCAGTTACGGAAAAAAGAACATAATTCCCACGCTCAAGCAGAGGATAATTTCTGATGTTATCATCATCAATTGTAACATTCTTTCCCGAAAGCATTATTTTGCCTTTACCGTCAATTGCCTCTTTGGCGTTAACACAAAGATTCAGCAGTATCTGATAGACCTCTGTTGCATTGCCAAGAATGTTGTAAAGTTTATTCTCAAAGTTCTGTTCGAAAATAATATTGTGAGGAAATGTTTGCTGGATTACTTTAGAAAGTTCTTCAAGCAGAACATTAGGTAGAACGAGTTCTTTGCGTTTGGCAGTGGGTTTGCCGAATGATAATAAGCCCTTTGTTAAGTCCCTTGCTCTTATTGAGCAGGTTTCAATATTGTCAATTAATCTTATTACATTTTCCGATTCAGGAACTCTGTTTCTTAAAAGATTTACACTTCCGAAGATTCCGGATAACAGGTTGCTGAAATCGTGTGCCATACCGCTGGATAGTTTTCCAATCGTTTCAAGTTTTTGAGCCTGGAGCAGACGCGATTCAAGAGCAGTGTTAAGTTCACGGGTTTTTATATTACTTATTGCAAATGAAAGGAGTATAGAAAATTGTTCTAAATTGTTAATCTCAATAGAACTGTAATTGCCGGATTTTTTACCAAGAATCAGCTTTGCCCATAGTTTATTTTCAAAATAGCAGGGAGAAATACAAAGCGACTCACAATTAACAACCTGGGTGAGTCCGTATCCGATATTGTTATATTGATTTAACGCTAACAGTGGTCTTCTGTTAATATCGAGCCATTTGTTAATGAAAGAAGAATTATAAATTATACTTTTTTCAACTTCACTGCGGTTTTTTATATGGTTATTATCATCCACATAAAGAAAGCTTTTTATTTCATTATTTTCCTGAAAAACAATAAAACCAAAATCACTTCCGGTCAACGGAATACATCTGAGTAAAATCTCTTCAGAGATAGGATTAAGAGAATCTTCTTTTACCAATAAAGTAAGTATGTTCTGAAGTTCATTCTGAAACCGGATGTTTCTTTCAAGAAAATCTTTACCAAGCTTATCCTGCTGCTGGTCTATGACAGGAATAAGTTCAATAAAAAAGGTGTTGGAATGATTCCTTTTAGAAACAGGGATAGGAGTTAAAATAACGTTTATTCTTGAATCAGGTAAAGGAATTACTAATGATTTATCCGAACTGTTTTTATCAAAATCCGGGGGCAGGTTTATTCCGAAAACAGAATTAAGGGAGGCGCCTTTAATTCTATTCGCTCTGCAGTTTTTTTTAAAGTCTTTATTGTACCAGGTTATCTTTAAATTCTCGTCGGCAATAGCAATGGAAGAATTCTGTAATTCAAGCAAATCATAATCATATTCGGCAGACGAAATTTTATTTGCACACATTAAAAACTAATTCTGTTTTATTTCATACTTCTTGATTTTTGTATAAAGGGTTTTGGGACTAATACCAAGTTGTGTTGCTGTTTGCATTCTGTCCCATCGGTTAGCATTCAGTATGTTTGCTATGTGCCATTTTTCCAGTTCTTCCATACTGATGATTTCTCCGGGGATATCCACAGAATTTCCGGAAGACTTTCTTAAGCGGGGAGTAGGGAGATTTAAATCATCAATGCGTATTGTATCGCTCTCGGCAAAAATTATTGCACGTTCAATAATATGCTCAAGCTCTCTAACATTTCCTGTAAAATTATAGTTCTCTAGAATTTCCGAAGCTTCCGGTGAAAGACGCTTAGGTGATCTGACAGATGATTTTGATTCAAGGAAAAACTGTGCAAGAATCAGTATATCATCTTTTCTGTCTCTGAGTGGAGGGATAGTAATAGTTATAACATTTAACCGGAATAAAAGATCTTTTCTGAAATTTTTATTATCAGCTTCTTCAAGTAAATTTCTGTTGGTAGCGCCGATTACTCTAACATCAGAAGTTAAATTGGTAACACCGCCTATTCTTCTGTATTCACCATTTTCCAGAAAGCGAAGTAATTTCGGCTGAAGCGATAAACTAAGCTCACCTATTTCATCCAGAAATAGTGTGCCGCCGTGAGCAATTTCAACTAATCCTTGTTTAGTAGATTTTGCATCTGTGAATGCACCTCTTTCATGTCCGAACAATTCACTTTCAATAAGCTGATCCGGTAATGAAGCACAATTTATAACTACAAATGGTTTATCTTTTCGATTGGATTGCTTGTGAATATATTCGGCAAAAAGTTCTTTGCCGGTGCCGGTTTCACCCTCTATTAAAATATTTGAATCTGACTGTGCAGCCTTCATGGAAAGATTTAGTACACGCTGAATTGCTTTGCTTTGTCCAATTATATTTCCGGAATGTTTCTTATTAACTTCTTTTGAAAGCAGCTGTGTTGTAACAAGCAGTTCGCGGTGTTCAACTGCTCTGTTAACAGTGAGTATTAAGTCTTCAAAACTATATGGTTTTGTTATATAATCATAAGCTCCGTTCTTTATACAGTCTATCGCTTTTCTCATTTCCGATTGCGAGGAAAGAATTACAGTTTGCAGAATAGAGCCGTATTCCTTAACAAACTTTAATACTTCTTCCCCGGAAACTTCACGCATGTTAAGGTCAAGAAGAAGCAGATCATAGTTTTTACTTTTAATGGCTTCAATTGCAAATTTACCATCATAAACAGTATCGACTGAATACCCTTCTTCAATTAACTGTTCTTTCAATAGGTAACAAAGGGTCTCATCGTCATCACAAACTAAAATTTTTGCATTTTTAGGCATAAAAGTATCTGATATTTAGTTGTTCAAATTTGGAATAAAAATCCACTATTTATATATTTGTTGCTCGATTTTCAGGGCGCGTAGCTCAGGGGTAGAGCATCTGCCTTTTAAGCAGAGGGTCGGTGGTTCGAGCCCACCCGCGCTCACAATCGAATTATAAAGCCACTTTTTTGTGGCTTTTTTGTTTTCCTCAAAAGTAAAAATAACCTATGTTTAATTATACTATATTATCCCTAAAACAGCAAATTTTACCGATACTTAGGTATCTTTGACATATTATGCTAAATTTTAAAATTATTTCAATAAAATGTTGATTTTACATGGGTGAAATTGTTTACTGGACCATAATTAGAACCGCGGTGGTTCTCCCTTTGCTTTGGCTAACAAGGGATTATATTGATGAAAAGTACTGGTGGATTTTCAGTCTGCTTTGTATTACACTTTTTATTATTTATCCTGCATATTTTTCATATAGGAAATTTGTTGAAAAAAACCAGAATGTAATCTCGGAAACTTTATGTGCAAGTTGTAAACATTTTGATCAATCAGCGGTACTTTGCATGAAATATGATAAGCATCCAACGGAAAATTATATCCCCTGCGAAGGTACTGATTGGGAACCCAAATAATCAGTTGAGCATGAACTTTGAATGAGCAAAAGATTAAAATCAATCCCACAACTGAGTCAGCTGATAAAGGTATCCGTACTACTTTTATTGGAATTATTGCAAGCATTATACTAGCGGCAATAAAAGGCTTGGCCGGATATTTTGGAAATTCTTATGCATTAATTGCAGATGCAATCGAATCAACATCGGATGTTTTTACTTCTATTATTGTTCTTACAGGATTAAGGATTGCAAAAAAACCTGCGGATCATAATCATCCCTACGGTCATGGCAAAGCAGAGCCAATTGCAGGAATGCTGGTAGCCGCTGCGTTATTTTTTGCCGCTATAATTATTATCGTTCAGAGCATTCACGAAATAATAACTCCGCATCATTCACCGGCGCCATTTACCCTTATTGTTTTGGTCTTGGTAGTTATTACTAAAGAAGTACTTTTCAGGTATGTTATAAAGGTTGGAAAATCTGTTGACAGTATTGCGGTAAAAAATGATGCCTGGCATCATCGGAGCGATGCAATAACTTCAGGTGCAGCATTTATCGGAATTTCTATTGCACTTATAGGCGGAGAAGGATATGAAGCCGCAGATGATTACGCTGCTTTATTAGCATCAGGTGTTATTATTTTTAATGCCTACAGACTCTTCAAACCTGCACTGTATGAATTGACTGATGCAGCACCTCCACCGGATGTTATTGTAAAAGTACGAAATACCTCATTAAAAATTCCTGGTGTCCATGCAATTGATAAATGCTTTGTCAGAAAAATGGGATTCAGTTATTTTGTAGATATTCACGTTATTGTTGATGGCAATATTACGGTTTATGAAGGGCACGATATTGCTCATGCAGTGAAAGATGGTTTAATGGAAGAATATTCCAAGATATCAGATGTGCTGGTTCATATAGAACCCGCAACTGAAGAAAGATTAAAGAGACAGCACAATATTTAATGAATATGATAAAGCGGCAACTTATATATTCTGTTTTTCCTTTTCTCGAATCCGAAAAATTTTCAGGCATTGAAGACTTTGAAAAGTTTGGTATTTCATCAACAATACTAAAAGGAAAAATTATTTCAGTTGAAGGGGATAATTGTATCTCTTTTCCATTTGTTGTAAGTGGAAAAATCAGAGTTCATAAAAGCGCTGAAAGCGGAAGAGATATTACTTTGTACAGACTTGAAAGAGGGGATTCCTGCATATTAACAGCATCCTGTATTATTAGTAAAAAGAAATTTCCTGCCATTTCAGTTGCTGAAACTGATACACAGGTTATTTCAATTCCATCTGAGTTGATACTTGAATGGATAGAAAAATATGATTTCTGGAGGAAGTATATTTTTGATCTTCTTTCATCAAGACTTGCCTCAATTATTTCGGTTGTTGAAGAAGTAGCTTTCAGAAATGTTGATATCAGACTGGCAGATCATCTGTTTAAATTATATGAACAATTCGGTAAAGAAATAACAACTACCCATCAACTGCTGGCATCAGATCTTGGTACATCCAGAGAAGTAGTTAGCAGACTTCTGAAAGATCTTGAAAACGAAGACATTCTTTTAATATCCAGAGGCAAAATTAAAATTCTTGATGCTGATAGCTTAAAGAAGAAATCCTCTCTGTGACTTTGTCACATACTTGCCATAAATATTGTTATATGTTTGTTATGAAATTAAACTAACAAATATTAAGGAAAAAAATGAAACGTAATGTGGGAAGTGTGGATAAAGTAATCAGGATAATTTTTGGTTTGGCTATAATTGCACTGGGCTTTTACTTTCAAAGCTGGTGGGGTGCAATTGGTATAGTCCCTTTGTTTACAGCTTTTATGGGTGTTTGCCCCGCATATTCACTTATTGGTGTATCAACCGATAAGAAGATAAAAACAGAAAAATTGAAAGTATAAAAATTATCTGAAGTCAAGGGAACAGTTTCTCCTGTTTCCTTAATCATATTATAAAGATTTTATTAAAAACAGTATCAATTCTGCTTTTCTGCTTCCGGCTTTTTGGTCATTAGACCGGGAAGCATCATACCTATAATAATACCTATTGCGAAAACTATAAAAAGTAAAAATATATGTGGAAGCGAAATAGTCCAGAACAGAATATCTGTCTGAACATCTCTTACATTCTGAATAATTATTATCAGAATAGCTATACCCAGCACGAGACTAACGATTACTTTTGGTTTCATATTTACCTCGTCAAAAATATTTATCTTAATAAAATCAACTTCTTTGTTGAACTAAAATTACCTGCTTTTAACTCATAAAAATATACCCCGCTTGCAAGCCTTGAGGCGTCGAATTCTATGCTGTGTTTGCCAGCGGATCTGAGCTCATCAACTAAAGTTGTTACTTCATTACCAAGAACATCAAATACCTTTAATGTTTGATGACTGCCGACCGGTGACTGCCAACTGATCATAGTGCTTGGATTAAAAGGATTAGGATAATTCTGTTCGAGCATAAAGCTGGAAATCACAGGAACATCAAAATCATTTATATCTGTTATGATTGATTGGAACCTGCTTCTGGCGTTTGATACAGCGGCATCAAGTTCAGCTTTTGTGTCAGCAGCTAATATTGCGAATGCAACTCTTATTGTATCATTAGCCGGAATGGAATAAGGTCCGCTTGATAAAACGTGAGAAATATCTCCCGGACCAGCATCAGGTTTGCTAATGCCATTTGATATTGCCTGCCATTTTTCGTGATCTGCGAATCCATCATAAACACCAAATCCTCCGTCGCCGCTGTCGTTTTTAATTGCATAAAATCCAAAGTTCTCAGCGGAGACAAGTGCAACACCAAGGTAGTTATTAGGATTCCCGCCATTTCGGTAAACGAAGCCGTAATTATTAGCATTATCCCAGCTGGTTATGTCGCTTCCGGCATCTGCAAAATCCCAGTCGAAAAATAAACCTGAGAAAAAGTTTTCTATCGAAGTGCTGTTTGTATTTACAAAACGATAATCAAGTATCATAAAGTTTTTATAATGTTCGGAAGAGAAAGTATAGGAATTTAAATATGCATTAACACCAATTTTATTTGCACCGGCATTATTATCATTAAAGATTCCTGAACCCTGAACATCTGCAACGGTTCCGGGAATTGAAAGTACAAAAGGTTGTACAACTGAAAAATCATTATTCTGAAAGCTTTGATTACTTCCTCTGGCAGCATCAGAAATCCTTGTTGCCGATGTACCTAATATCAGCGCTCCCTCAAACAATAAATCACTTCCGCCCTGATACCGGAAACCAATACCCTGATTATTATTAGGATAATCGTTGTAGCCCTTGGTTCCCTTGCTTGTAATTGTCATAGCAACATCATTTCCGAATTGTGTCGCATAAGTAGGGTTGGCAATTATGCTGATCCATTGAAAATCATTGTAACTTACATCAGAATACTTAAGTTGAAAGTGCAGATTTGTGTTTTGCGGAGTGTTGTTAGCTATGCTGAACGTAAACTTATTTGAGTGATTATTAAATTCCTCTAAAGTTGCTTTACTCCCTGCGCTGAAATTTCCGTTTATTACAGTTGAAAAATTATTTTTCTTTTCGAGTTCAATGTTCAGAGAAGACGTAGGATTGAGATAATTAATAAAATTCACACCAACAGTTATAGTTTCACCGGGCTGAAAAATTCCATCACCATTTCCGCCGGGGGCTTCATCACTGAATACAACTTCAACCGCACGCACTGATCTTGAGCTTAAATTAGATAATGTTGAGTGTGCATTGATCCTTCCATATCCTAAAAGATCAGCAAGGTTAGAATTAACAGAATTAATATTATCAGAATTAACTCTTATCTGTTCGCCAATCTGAACCGGATTATAAGTAGGAAAATGTGCAACCGTTAGTGCTGCCAGACCTGCAGCTAAAGGAGATGCCATTGATGTTCCGCTAAGTGTTGCATAGGTATCATTCTGCCAGGTATTATAAATGTTGCTTCCCGGTGCAGATACATCAATATATCTTCCGTAATTCGAAAATCCGGATTTGGCATCTGTTGAAGTTGTAGAGGCAACAGAAAAGACGCCCCGATAAGCTGCCGGATAAAACTCTTCTATGCTGTTACTGTTACCGGCGGCTGCAACAACAAGCGAGCCTTTTGATAAAGCATAATCAATTACCAGTTGACCAAACAACGAATAACCTCCGCCGCCCCAGCTGCAATTAATTACCCGGGCACCGTTATCTGCCGCATAAACAATACCCTCATAGCCGAAAATTACATAAGGTCCGCTTGGACCCCGTAAATCATCTCTTGTAACTTTTACAGCCATTATTTTAGAGTTGAACCCGATAGAAGCAACACCAATTCCGTTGTTTGTTACCGCAGATGCAATACCTGCAACGTGTGTCCCGTGATCGGGTCTGTCTTCCATTGGATTGTTATCAGGTGTGCCATTCAAACCGCCGAAATCCCAGCCCCTTATGTCATCAATAAATCCGTTTCCATCGTCATCGATTCCGTTACCGGGAATTTCATTCCAGTTCATCCATATATTATCTGCAAGATCGGGATGATCCCAGTCAACACCAGTATCAATTATTCCGATTACTACGCTCGTATCGCCTTGAGTTATATCCCAGGCTTGTGCTGAATTTATTTTTGATAGTGCGTATTGTGATGAATAACCCGGATCATTAGGAACAAATGAAATTTCATAAACAAATTTTGGTTCTGCCCATTCAATGTCAGAGTGATTTTTAATTTTTGAGGATACATAGAAAGGATCAGCATCGGAATCATACTCTAAAATAATAATTCTGCCAAGCTCAGAATTTGTTTCAAGCACTTTATCTGTAAAAACAGCTCTTGAGGATTTTAATCCGAAAGAAGACATTGTTTTTTCAATTGAGGATGGTAAAATAACAGTTCCATCAACTGAGGATGCGATTGGCTGATTGAATTTTACGAGAATTGTATTAGAAAGATATTTAATATTTCCTTTCTCAATTACATAAATGTTTTTATTTGAAGGATGGAATCCGAATAAGAGTATTGAGATAAAAAACAAAACTACACTAAAACGAAAAACAGAAATATTATACATAATTACGGATCCTGTGTTTTAATTATTGAATATCTCCCCATGAACTAAAATTATAAAATTGCTTCCAGTGATTCTTTATGTGCTTTAATTGTCTGATCCAGATCTTCTTTAGTATGAACTGTGGAAACGAACAATGCTTCAAACTGAGCAGGTGCAAGATACACACCACGCTTTAACATTTCGTGAAAGAACTTGCCGTAAAGAGCAGTATCAGATTTTACCGCACTATTAAAGTCGTTAACTTTTTCTTCAGTAAAAAACATGCACATCATTGAGCCAATACGATTCATTGCATAGTTTTTACCGACTGATTTGAGATTATCCTTAAATCCACTTTCAAGATAAAGAGAAATCTTTTCAAGCTGAAGATAAATTTCGGGATGCTCTTTAATAAAACTCAATGCAGCATATCCTGCCGACATAGCAAGAGGATTGCCGCTTAATGTTCCTGCCTGGTAAACCGGACCGCTTGGAGCAATCTTTTCCATAATTTCTCTTTTACCGCCAAATGCACCAACGGGTAATCCGCCGCCGATTATCTTACCGAAAGTAGTTAAGTCAGGTTCTATTCCTAACACTTCCTGTGCGCCTCCGGCAGCAACTCTGAATCCCGTCATAACTTCATCAAAGATCAGAACAATTTTTTCTTCATCGCAGATAGCTCTGAGCTCTTTGAGAAAGTCGCCATCTGAAACCACAACGCCCATATTGCCTGCTATGGGTTCAATTATTATTGCTGCTATTTCATTCTTATTTGCAGCAGTAAGTTTTTTGATTGATTCAATATCATTATAATCTGCTGTAAGAGTATCCGCCGCATTGCCTTTTGTAACTCCGGGACTTGTAGGAACTCCAAGCGTAAGAGCACCGGAACCTGCTTTAATTAAAAAATAATCTGCGTGACCATGATAGCACCCCTCAAACTTTATAAATTTTTCTCTGCCGGTAAAACCTCGGGCTGCGCGTACTGCACTCATTGTAGCTTCTGTACCGCTGTTAACCATACGTACCATTTGAACTGATGGAACAAGCTGTGTTATAAGCTCAGCCATTTTAATTTCCATCTCTGTTGGAGCGCCGAAGCTTGTTCCGTCTTCTATTGCATTAAGTAATGCTTCTTTTATAAATGGCGGATTATGACCGAACAAATGCGGACCCCAGCTTCCGATATAATCAACAAAACTGTTGCCGTCTGCATCAATCATTTTTGAACCCTCGCCGCGAGTAATGAATAAAGGATCGCCGCCGACAGATTTAAATGCTCTTACCGGTGAATTAACTCCCCCGGGGATATATTTTTTTGCCTGCTCAAATAATGCTTTGCTTCTTGAAGTATTCATAAAAAACATTTCTCTTTCGATATAATGTATAATAAAGATTGGGGCAAATTTAAGAATTAGTTAGGGATAAAATAAGAGGAAAAATGAGAAACTCACTTACACTCAATCATCATTATTGGTATAAAGAATAATTATTAAGTTGCTTTTTGATAATATTTTTATTGTTTTTCAGTTAAAGAATTTAGAATTTAATTAATGAAGCAGCCAGTTCTCTTAACTTTATAAGGAAAAGTAAATAAACAGATAAGTTTTTAATGAATAACCAGGCAGACATAATAATTTTCAGAGCAAGAAGAAGAAAATGTGAAAAGATACTTTTAGCTGTAATATTATTTTTGTTTCTTTTTACTCAATACTCCTGCGATACAGCAGAACCATTGCCGGAAGGCGGAGTTGGTTTAACTCTTGAAGAAGTCTCCTGCACAGAAATATGGTTAACACTAACAGTTGTAAACCTCTCACCCACTGCTTACATACAATTATATCAAAACGGAACTTTAATTAATACAATTGACGTAATCAGCATACATACTCCATTATTAATTGATTCACTCAGTCCGGGCACTGAATATATATTTGAAGCATTTTCCTCCCAGAGAGGGAATGAAATTAGAAGCAACAAGCTCATTGTAACCACCCTTGACACCACAAGCCATAACTTTACCTGGCAAACATTTACTTTTGGAGACCACAGCAACAGTATTTTAAGAGATGTTGTTGTTATTGATGAAAATAATATTTATGCGGCAGGAACTATTTATCTTAATGATTCACTTGGTCAAGTAGATCCACATCCTTATACAATAGCTTATTGGAATGAACAAAATTGGCTATTTAAAAAGATTTATGATACAAACAATCAATTAATCCCAAGTATTAGAGGAATTAAAGCTTTTAGTTTGACTGATATATGGCTGGCAGATGGTGGTATACACAAGTGGGATGGCATTTCAGACCAAGCAAATATTTCGTTTGATCGTATTTCATTAATCGGCGGTGAAGAAAATGGTCAGTCAGTTAATGGTTTTTATGGAACAAGTCCAGATAATTTATTTGGTTTTGGTTGGAAAGGAATGATTACTAAATACAATATTGATAGCTGGCAGAAAATGCAAAGCAATACAGAAGTAGATTTGCTAGATATTTGGGGCAACCCTGAAGGTACTGTTTGGGCTTGCGGTTATACGGGCGATTACGCTACTACTGTTCTTCTCCGTTATGATGGTACCATATGGAATAAAGTTTATGAGGGTAATTCAAGTAATCAGAATAATAACGAGTATATAGGACCAACTTCAGGTATTTGGACTAACTCAAAGTTTTTTACATACGTTGCAAGCTGGGGTAAAATATACAGGCAACCAAATGACAATATTCTTAATATAAAAAGACTCACCCCAAACTTCTCTGATGTTGCTTTCGCTATGCGAGGAACAGACCATAATAACATATTTATAGCCGGACAGGATGGGCTTGTCGGTCATTATAACGGTGTTACTTATACAGAATTTAACGAATTAAAAGAAAATGCAAAAAATTATCTCGGTGTTGCAGTAAAAGATAATATTGCAGTTGCTGTAGGTGTTAAATACGGGGGACTTTCATCTCAGGCAGTAATATCAATTGGAAACAGGTAAAGACACTTAATAAAAAATCGCTTCCCAATAAATAATTGAGAAGCGATTAATAAGTGAATATTTTAATGTGAATCAGGTTGAATAATTATAATCCATACCGCCAAAGAAGGACATTATGAATCCCCAAACAGCGGCAAAGAAAATAATCGCAAGAACGATCATAATTACTATCCACAATAAACTCGCCTGAGCCCAGGTTTTTTTGCTTGGATGTGTATCGCCTCCAAAAGCCCAAACGAAGAGCATAACTAAACCAACTAATGGAATTATCTGGATAAGAAAGGTGATCAGCCAGTCGCCAATAGTCATTGGTCTGTAATTTTGCTGTAAATTCAGTTGATCCATCGTACCTCCGGTAATTTTTGTTAAAGGTTACTTAAAATTAGATTAGAAAGCATAGTGTTGCAAGAAAAATCCCAAATTATTTCCCAATTCTCAACTATCGGCAAATAAAAATTATCAGCAATTTTTATTCTTAAAATTGGGAAATGCCTTAATATATATTTTTGTGATTGACAATGCGACTGCCTAAATATGCCGCTTTTATGCTGTTTTCAAGCAATTTGCATGGTATAGTTATTGGAAAAAACTGAGGACGAAAACAACCACGACTTTTTATAAAATTAAACGGTAAAAAAATGGAAAGAAAAAAAGTAACAATAGACGGAAACGAAGCTGCGGCGTATGTAGCATATAATACTAATGAGGTTATTGCAATTTATCCCATCACACCATCATCCAATATGGGCGAGTGGTGCGATGCCTGGGCTGCGGTTAATGAAAAAAATATTTGGGATATTGTCCCCTCAGTAAGCGAACTTCAAAGTGAAGGCGGCGCATCAGGAAGTGTACACGGAGCATTACAGACCGGTGCACTCACAACAACATTTACAGCATCTCAGGGCTTGCTGTTGATGATACCGAATATGTTTAAGATTGCCGGTGAATTAACATCAACAGTATTTCACGTTTCAGCAAGATCAGTTGCAGCACAGGCACTGTCAATATTTGGCGATCACAGTGATGTTATGGCTACACGCTCAACAGGATTCGGATTGATTGCCTCAGGTTCAATTCAGGAAGTAATGGATTTTGCATTGATTGCTCAGGCTGCAACTCTTGAAGCACGCGTTCCGTTCATTCACTTTTTTGACGGTTTCAGATCTTCTCACGAAGTTATGAAAATAGAAGAATTAACTAAAGAAGATATGCTTGCAATGCTGGATGAGGATTTAATTATTGCTCATCGTAACAGGGCAATGACACCTGATAAGCCGGTAATAAGAGGTACTGCACAAAATCCTGACGTTTACTTTCAGGGCAGAGAAACAGTTAATCCATACTACATTGCCTGCCCGGGCATAGTTCAGAAGTATATGGACAAATTTGCCAAGTTAGTCGGAAGACAATATAATTTATTTGATTATTACGGTGCACCGGATGCTGAGAAAGTAATTATTATGATGGGCTCCGGCAGCGAAGCCGCAGAGGAAACAGTTAATTATCTTACAGCTAAAGGAGAAAAAGTCGGTTTAATAAAAGTAAGATTATACAGGCCATTCTCAATTGATAATTTTATCAATGCTTTGCCTAAGACAGTTAAATCAATTGCCGTATTAGACAGAACCAAAGAACCGGGCGGTCCTGGTGAACCACTTTATCTTGATGTTGTGAATGCGATTTCTGAGAAATATATGGCTAACGAACTTTCATTCAGCTTTCCTAAAATTGTTGGCGGCAGATACGGACTTTCCTCAAAAGAGTTTACTCCCGCAATGGTTAAAGCTGTATTTGATAATTTGTCAGCCAATAGACCAAAAAATCATTTTACTATTGGAATAATCGAAGATGTTACAAACACTAGTCTGGACTTCGACCCTCATTTTTCAGTTGAAGCAAAAGAGACATTCCGCGGCAAGTTTTATGGTCTCGGTGCTGATGGAACGGTGGGTGCAAATAAAAACTCAATTAAGATAATTGGTGAAGGAACGGATTATTTTGCACAGGGATATTTTGTTTATGATTCTAAAAAATCAGGATCAGTTACAGTATCTCACCTAAGATTCGGACCAAAAGAAATTAAATCCACCTATCTTATAAACAAAGCTAAGTTTATTGCATGTCATCAGCAGGTATTTCTTGAGAAGATGGATATGCTTAAAGAAGCTGATACCGGCGCAACGTTTCTTCTTAATACCATTGTTCCAAAAGAACAGGTGTGGGATTCTCTGCCGGAAAAAGTTCAAAGAGATCTCATCGAAAAGAAAATGAAATTCTATATTATTGATGCTTACAAGGTTGGACACGATACAGGTATGGGCGTAAGGATCAACACCATTATGCAAACCTGCTTCTTTGCAATATCAAATATCTTTCCGCAGGATGAAGCTATCAATCTTATTAAAGATTCAATTAAGAAAACTTATGGCGCTAAAGGTGACAAGATTGTCCAGATGAACTTCAATGCTGTTGATCAGACAGTGGCAAACTTATTTGAAGTTAAGATCCCTGAAAAAGTTACAAGCAAATTACAATTACAACCTTTTGTTTCCGGTAATGCACCTGATTTTGTTCAGGAGGTTACAGCAAAAATTATTGCAGGTGAAGGCGATCATATCCCTGTAAGCAAAATGCCAATCGATGGAACTTATCCCCTGTCAACAACTAAGTGGGAAAAGAGAAATATTGCGCTTGAAGTTCCCGTTTGGGATATGGAAGTATGTATTCAATGTAACAAATGCGTAATGGTTTGTCCGCATGCTACTATCAGAGCAAAGGTATATGAAGAAAAAGATTTAAAAGGTGCTCCGGCAGAATTTAAGTACACTAAGTTTAAAGCTAAAGACTACGGCGATAATATGTATTACTCCCTTCAGGTTGCTGTTGAGGATTGTACAGGTTGTGCACTTTGCGTTGATGTTTGTCCGGCTAAGAATAAAAAAGAAGTTAAGCTAAAAGCTATCAATATGGCAGAACAGCTTCCGATACGAGAGCAGGAAAGAGCTAACTGGGATTTCTTCCTGAACATTCCTGAACTTGACAGAAGAAAAGTTGCTCTCACAAAAGTTAAAGATTCGCAGTTTCTTGAGCCGCTGTTTGAGTTCTCCGGCGCCTGCTCCGGATGCGGAGAAACGCCTTATGTAAAACTTGTAAGCCAGTTATTTGGCGACAGAACAATAATTGCAAATGCAACGGGTTGCTCATCAATTTACGGCGGAAACCTGCCGACAACACCCTGGGCAACAAACAGAGATGGTAGAGGTCCTGCCTGGTCTAATTCCTTATTTGAAGATAATGCAGAGTTTGGATTTGGATTCAGACTTGCAATAAATAAACACAATGCACAGGCAATTCAACTACTGCAAAAGCATGCTGATGAAATAGGAACCGATCTTGTGGATGCTCTTGTAAATGCAAAACAAAAAGATGAAGCTGATATACATGAACAAAGAGAAAGAGTTGATTCATTAAAGAAAAAAGTTGAAGACTTGTTAAAATCCGGTGCGAATGGCAAAACTCACGACCTTAAGCATTTGTTAAGTATGGCTGATTACCTTGTTAAAAAATCCGTTTGGATTATGGGCGGCGATGGCTGGGCCTACGATATCGGCTACGGTGGTTTGGATCACGTTCTTGCATCAGGGCAAAATGTTAACGTACTTGTTCTCGATACAGAAGTTTATTCCAATACCGGAGGACAGTGTTCAAAAGCAACTCCGCGCGGTGCTGTTGCTAAATTTGCAGCCGCAGGAAAACCTGCTGCTAAAAAAGATCTTGGCTTGATGGCAATGACTTACGGTAACGTCTATGTTGCTAAGGTAGCAATGGGTGCAAATGACGCCCATACATTAAGAGCATTCCTTGAGGCTGAAGCGTATGACGGACCATCACTAATTATTGCTTACAGCCATTGTATTGCACACGGAATAAATATGGCAACTGCAATGAATAATCAAAAAGCTGCTGTTGATACAGGTTACTGGCCATTATTCAGATTTAATCCTGAACTGGCTGCAGAAGGTAAGAATCCATTCAAACTTGATTCAAAAGGATTGAAGATGCCGTTTAAGGAATTTGCTTATATGGAAACAAGATATAAGATGCTTACTAAATCGCATCCAAAAGAGGCAGCAGAACTTATGAAAGCTGCACAGGAAGATGTTAATACCAGGTTCAAAGAGTATGAAAGACTTGCTGCCTGGGATCCTAAAAAGAGTGAAGAATAAAATATAAGAGAATAATCAAATAAGGATTTTAATATGGATATAACAACAACGTATTTAGGGTTGAAATTAAAAAGTCCGATTGTTCCATCGGCAGGACCTCTGTCACAGGATATTTCCGACATAAGAGAAATGGAAGATGCAGGTGCCGGGGCAGTTGTTTTTTACTCATTGTTCGAAGAGCAAATTGAGCATGAATCCCTGGAACTCGACTGGCATACTTCCGCTCACGCTGAAAGCTATGCTGAAGCAACTTCATATTTCCCCGAGCCTTTCGAATATAAGCTTGGACCAGACGAATATTTAAATCACATTCGCAAAGCTAAAGAAGCTGTTAACATGCCGGTTATTGCAAGTCTTAATGGTAAATCTTTAGGCGGATGGACAGACTATGCAAAGAAAATGCAGCAGGCAGGCGCTGATGCAATTGAACTGAATATTTATCTTCTGCCAACAGATGCTCAGAAATCAGCTAACGAAATTGAAAAAGTTTACATTGATATTGTCAAGTCTGTAAAGGGTGCTGTTAAAATACCAGTCTCTGTTAAAATGCATCCATTCTTCAGTTCAACTGCTAATATGGCAGCACAGCTTACCAACGCAGGTGCAGATGGATTAGTTTTATTCAATAGATTTTATCAGCCTGATATTGATCTTGAAAAACTTGATGTTGTTCCTAATGTTATTTTAAGCACTCCAATGGCAATGCGATTGCCATTAAGATGGATAGCTATTCTATATGGAAAAGTTAAAGCTGATCTTGCTGCAACAAGCGGAATTTATACTGAAGAAGATGTGCTTAAAATGATTATGGCAGGTGCAAATGTTACAATGATGCTTTCTTCTTTATTGAAGTTCGGAATAGGACATATTGCTGATGTTACTACCAGAATGAAAACCTGGATGGAAGAGCACGAGTATGAATCAATTGAACAGATGCGCGGCAGTATGAGCTATATGAATGTTCCTGATCCCGCCAAATTTGAACGTGCTAATTATATGAAGGTATTGCACTCGTATAAATAATAACCAGTAATTTATTTTTAAGCCATTGTGAAGAATGAGTATTTCTATGCAATGGCTTTTTTTGTGATTGTTATGTGCTGTCATTTCGATCCCAGAGTAAGCCGGGTGAGAAATCTAAAGGGCATTCATAGATCTCTCCTCATTCCAATCGTCGAGATAACTATAAACATACTGTCATTTCGACCGAAGGGAGAAATCTGAAGAGCTTCCTGGGATTTCTCGTCGCCCTATTGTCCTCCTCTTCCGGATGAATGGCTTCAGCAGAAATGACAAACAAGCCCTGTCATTTCGACCAGAGGGAGAAATCTATTGAGCCGCTATAAGATTTCTCACCGACTGAAGTCGGATTCGAAATGACAATAAGTATAAATCTGTAAATTATTTTCAGACAGTGATATTGAAATGATCTTAGATTAAATGATTAAAATCACAATATTTAACCTGTATTATGCATCTCAATTGTATTTATATTTCTGTCATCCCCATATTGAACCCATTAATTTTGAATTTTGTTTATAAATCTAAAAAAGAGATAATATGTTCTGGTTTTTCACAATATTCTTTACAGTATACACAGCGCTTAATTTCTACGTATTTCTAAGAGGGTGGCAGGTATTATCATCTTATGCTTATTTAAAGCCTTACTATGTAATCCTCTTTATTCTTATAGCTTACGGATACGTTTTTTCTAAAATGTTTTATAAATTCCTCCCGCCGCTGGTTTACGATATTTGGCTGGGTGTAGGAGCAATCTGGTTTGCCTTTTTGGTTTATTTCATACTTACACTTTTATTGATTGATATTATCCGGCTGTTTGATTCCTGGTTTCAATTTCTACCGGCATTCGTTAAAAGCAATTATGAGTTTACAAAGAAAATAACTGCGTTGATTGTAATAGCTTTAGTTGGTTTGATTGTATTACTTGGCAACCTTAATAAAAGAGATGTAATCATTCAGACGCTTGAACTTGAATTTCCAAGAGGTGACGGCAAGCTCACAGAACTTAATATTGTTGCAGCTTCCGATTTACATCTCTCCCCGATTGACGGCGAAAGATTACTGACAAGAATAATTGATAAGATGAATTCGCTCAATCCGGATATAATTTTATTAGCCGGAGATATAGTTGACGATAAAGCGGAAATACTTGATGCGAGAAATATTGGTGAGTCATTCAGAAGATTGAATCCCCAATATGGAATTTATACCATTAACGGTAATCACGAATTTATAAATGAAGTCAATGCTTCTGTGCAGTATGCAGAACATCTCGGTATGCAAGTACTGCGTGATGAATATGTTCTGATAGACAGCAGTTTTTATATTGTGGGAAGGGAAGATACTTCGATGATACAGTTTACCGGAATACATAGAAAAACATTAAAGCAGATTGTTGAAACAATAAACACTGATTTTCCGAGAATACTGCTTGACCATACTCCATACAAATTAGAAGAAGCACGTGAAAATGATATTGCACTTCAATTTTCCGGACATACACATCACGGACAAATATGGCCTGCGAACATTATTACAAGTATGATATATGAGCTTAGCTGGGGCTATAAGAAAACCGGAAACACTCATTACTACGTTACATCCGGGGCAGGCACGTGGGGACCGCCTGTACGCACTGGCAGTAAATCTGAAATTGTGAATTTTAAAATTAAGTTTGTTGAATAATAAGAATACATTCTAAACAATTGTGACAGTTATAAACTGTTTATAACTGTCAAGTAATAATTCTCAAAATTTAATTTGACTCTATAAAAAATTTTAATTACGATTGTAGTGACCATTAGAAGGGTAAGCTGATTGCATTTAACCTGGCACGGTTTTTATCTCTCTCTGTTGCGCGGGGGATGGGGTGAAAACAATTATAAAAATATTTTCATTTCCTGTTACTGCGGTTATAAATGAACTCTGTGAAACTAAAACAGTTTCAGAGAAGTTTTATGCATTTCAGTTTTATTGCTATCCCACTGGTTTTACATAGCTTAAAAATTATTCTATTTTTTTAATTAAGGAGATAATATGAGAATAATTATTTACACAAGCTTGATTTTTTTATTGTTTACAGTTACTGTTTTACCGCAACAACCAAATTTCCTGCCTCTCGAGATTGGAAATGAATATCAAATTAATAATGGAATTAGTTATTTCTTTGGAATAATAGAAAGGGATACAGTCTATCCAAACGGAAAAACGTATTTTACACTTCCTAGACCAATTTTTGAGTTTGATGATACAAGAGTCGATGAGTTTGGTAATATTTATACAACTGTTGTTCCATTGACTGGAATTACAGGTACGCTTGATGAGTATATGATATTTAAGGCAGATGCACAAGATGGAGAAATTTGGCCTGTAGCTTGGGGGTTACCTGTTATTGATACATTATACGCTGAACTAATTATTACTGAAACTTGGTATGTTTTTGATAGATTGAGAACTATTAAGGCAATTTTATTATACGCTAATTCGGGTCCACCGTACGTCTATGTACTGGCAGAAGGTATTGGCCAAATCAGGGAGGACTGGGACGATGGAACAACAGTTTTGTTAAACTATGCAAAAGTTGGTGGTACAGTATATGGAAATATAGTTGGAATTGATGATGATGATAACATCAATAATTTAGCATTTAGTGTATCCCAAAATTATCCTAACCCATTTAATCCATCTACTGTGATCAGCTATCAGCTTCCTGTTGATTCAAAAGTACAGTTGAAAGTATATGATATACTGGGAACTGAAATAGGTTTACTTGTTAACGAAACAAAACCTGCAGGAAAGTATGAAGTAAGTTTTGACGGATCAATACTATCAAGCGGAACATACTTCTATACATTAATTGCAGATGGACTTGTTCAGTCAAAAAAGATGATGCTGGTGAAGTAATTTTGATAAATTAAATCGTGGATAAGCGGCAATCCGCCAACGGCGGACTGCCCCACAATATTAAAATACAAACGTAACACCAAACTTAAATTGGTCAAATGCAAGTGGTGCTTCGCTGCTGAATGGCCAGTTCATCTTTTCCTGTCTTAATTCATAGATGCCGTAAGCAAGTGCGTTCTTTAAAACAAAGTTTACAATCGGACCTGCTGCAGGTGACGACTTGAATATTTCATTTATAAAAGTATCGAGCAGTCCCTGTGCTGCGCCTTCAATTACTGCACTGCCAGCCCACTTCCAGAATAAGTGTCTTTGAAATACAATTGCTCTTTCATAACCGGCTTCAATAGCTATATTATCAATAAACTGAATTCTTAATCCGCCTTCACCGCTGCTTCCGAAACGGAAAGATTCATCATATAGATTGATGATATCAGCGTCAGGGTCTGGCAATAGAGTTAAAACATCCGGTTTTGTAAAATCCACCCTTGACCAGTTTAATGTGTAAGTGTAATAAGGTATAATAGCAGCAGATTCAGATAACTTATATCCGTAACCTGATGATCTTCCGAACCCGAATTTCCAGGTATCTGTTGCTAAATTATCAACTGTTCCTTCTTTACCGGAAATATCATTTGAAATGTTGGAAAGAAATAAATACCTGAAATTATGTTTTATAATATCATCTCTGCCCCAGGCTTTTTTGTCTTTAATATATCCAAGCTTTAATTCAAATAAAGCAGGATCCGCAATTGAAGTACTTAAGTCTTCACGCTGCATTTTGGAAAGACCGTATTGGAGTGAAATAGTCGGTTTAGATTTTCTTAAACTGAAATCCAGATCATCAAACTGCCATTCCCATCTCCATTTTTTTTCTTTGTCTTTGTCCTTCTCTTCATTTTCTTCCTGGGCTGTGACATGTATTGTTAGAAAAAAAATAAAAGCTGCCAATAGTATTAAATTGAACTTCTGCATATTTCCTCCTGAAAAATTTAGTTTACAACTCTGTTTTGCAATAACAATGTTTTTAATCAATAAAACTATCTTATAATTTCTGGTGTAAAATTATACAGCAAATCTTTCATTCGTTTTGGTAAACATCACAGCAGCAGCAACAAAATGATAAACGTGCATCATAATGGATGTGCGGTAATTAAAATCCATTTATATGCTGCTTTGAAACTTAAATAATCAGGCAAATGTTAATGAACACATAGAACAGCGTTAATAAATTCATTACTTTTTATTAAGTTAATTACCATAATTGAGGAAATTCTGAGAACCTGAGATGCAATCAAAAGAGAAATTATTTAATATAGCAAAACTAAGCAAAAGCTATCCTTTTTATGATGAAATAATGAAACGACATAAAGAGGCAATTATTAATAATCAAGATATATACATAGATCCTGAAACTGAATTCACTGTTCTTACAGCAGAATTCCTTTTAAAAAGAGGTTATTGCTGTGAAACCGGATGCAGACACTGTCCGTATTACACGAAGTAAAGTTCAAGAGTAAGAGTAAGATTGAGAGCAAGAGTTCTTTCAACATTTTTAAAAAACTCTTTACGCTCAGCTCTCTTCCCTCAGCGCTCTACACCCCGCACTTTCCACATCTTATTAAATCTTTTATTAGTTTTGTACATAATAAGAAAGGAGTAAATATGAAATCATTTATATTTCTTTTAGTTATGTTTATAACCTTGCCATTATTTGCACAGGAAGTTAAGGTATCCGCAAGAACCGGTGATGCCGATATTGACATGCACCTTGACGAAGTTAATAAATATGGTAAGGCCGAATTTGAATTCTTCAAAAATGATGTCGCGTTAAAGTTTGGCGTTAAAGCCGGGGAAATCAATGATTTGTATTACAAAGAGAAAATAGAACCGGGCGATATATTTTATGCTTATACACTGTCTTCTATCGCCGGGAAGCCGGTACGAGGCATTATTGATCTTCATAAAAACAAAAAGGGCTGGGGAGAAATTGCTAAACAGCTAGGTATAAAACCGGGCTCAAGAGAATTCCATATGCTTAAAGGTAAGTCCCTAAGTGGAATTGGGAAAGTAAAAAGCAAACATATTGACAGTCGTAAAGGCGGAATACAAAAAGGAACTCCCCAAAAGAAACGCTGATTGAATATTATCAGGGATTTGACCGGATATTTAATGATCTGATCAAATCCCTGAATAACAAACTATCGTATTAGAATCATTTTCTTTGTCTGAATAAACCCATCAGCTATAAGCTTATAAAAATATACTCCGCTGGATAATCCGGAAGCGTTGAACTCGATCTCATAACTGCCGGCAGGTTTATATTCATTAACAAGTGTTGCAACTTCCCTTCCAAGGACATCAAATACTTTTATGACTTGATGACTGCCGACTGATGACTGCCAACTGATTTTGGTTGTCGGGTTAAACGGATTTGGATAGTTTTGATCCAACAAAAAAGAATGCGGAATATTTTCATCCGCTTCAACATTAGTTATCTGGTCAGTCAGTGTGATCTTTCTTCCAAATATTGTAAAAGGCTCAATGCCTAACAAAGAAAGATCAATGTATTGCGATGGTATAACATCCTGAACTATCCAATTGCCAGGTGCTATCCATACTGTATCTGGAAGGTTTATCAACTCGATAGGAAATGGTCCTAAGAATGTAGAGATTGTCCATTCAACAAGAAACTTTTTACAATTAAAATTTCCTAGTACAGTTTGAATTGTTTGATCTGCCTGTCTTATTGCAGAGTATCTGAATCGTAATTGATAAGTTGAAATCAGAGTATCTACAGTAAGTAAAGTGTATCTTGATCCAACATTAGCGCCAAGCCTGTAAACCGAGTACCAGTCCTGGAATGAACTGAAGAAATCTACAAAGTTGAAATTAGTATCGATACCCATTGAGTCGAGTCCCACAAGAAAAGGTTCGATATTACTGATGCTGAAATATTCATATCCATCAGAGCCCGAAGTACTGTAAAATAATGAATCAGTGTAAGGCTGATTATAAATGGTTTCTAAAGGGCCGGTTTTCGATGTTATAATGTTTGCATTACGCCCCTGATAATTACTGACTACATTAAAAGAATCTCTTCTGAAAACAGTTAGTTCGTTAACCGGATTGTTTAAGGAATCGAGAGGGGTAACGGCATAATTCCATAAGAACCCTGTTTGAGAAGGGAAGTAGTCGCTTGCCTGCTGTGTATATACTTCGCAAGTAAGTATAAATACACTTATTAAATTTACTATCAGTTTCATAGTAATACCTCTTTTACTTTTATTAAAAAATTCATCATTAAACCAACTGATAAAATGTTTATGCACAATTTTACAGGATCAAATTAAACCCGAGCGAGTAATTTCTAATTGGTCTTAAATTACCAATTAATTCAACATAATTGTAGTTAAAAATATTTTTTATGTTCAGATAAATATTCACAGGAATTCCTACAGATATCAGCTCGTAGCTCAATTTTGCATCTGTAACATAAACCGGAACTCGCAGTTCACCGTCAGTGACTATACCAAGATTAATAAGGTCATCATCAATTTCTTCCACTTTGCTTGAATATCTGAAATAAAGACCAACTCCAAAACCTCTGGTTGCAAAATCTATTCCTCCTGTAAAACTATGCCGCGGACGATATTTTAATGCTATTTTATTTTCAATATCTCTCGCCCACAAGTAGGTATAACCAAGATTTGCTTTAAGATTACCAGGGATAACATCAAGAACAGTGTTGAACTCAAATCCCTGTATTCTGGCTCTTACCACATTATTAAATACTGCAAGTCCGTCTGTGGGATCTATTTCGGGTTCAATCATATCATAATACTCATTATTAAAAACAGCCAGGTCAATTTCAATAAACTCAACTGGCAAATAGTTTACACCAAACTCAAACGTAACGTTGTTTTCCGGTTTTATATCGGGATTCGGTTTAACAGTTATTCCACTTGTTGATGTTGATGTAAATGCTTCTGCAAGAGATGGTGCTCGGAATCCGGTTCCTAAAGATGAACGGAATATTAAGTTATTGTAAAGTTTATAATTTAAACCGAGCTTAGGAGAGATTGCCCCTGATGCATCAAGCGAGTCAAGCTTTGTATAATCGTAACGTAAACCAACACTGGTTATTAGTGGGAAGTCAAAGGTAAAGTCTGTTACTGCATAAAAGCCCGTACTGAATGCCGTTGGGTTACCGAATAAACTGGAGTTAACGTTTGAAGGAATTGCTTCCACGCCGGTAGTAAGCATTATAGAATTTGATAGACTAATATTAAACTGTACTTCCCCACGGTAAAGGTGCGAAGTTGATTCGTTTGAAGGATTTCCATTATCCTTAAAGTTATTTCTGTAATAACTTGTTTTAATGTTCATTGCTGTGTTATCATTCAGAACATTTTTAAAGATCAATCCAAACAAATATCTGTTAGTATTAATACGATTTACGTCAACATTATCAGAAGTAACTAAGGCATTTCTGGAATCTTTCCAGTAAAGAAAGCTGCCGCCTCTTTTGTTGTATGTATTTGCAATAAGAGTTAGTGATGAAGCCGGAGTAAACTGATAAGCAGCTTTTATGAAACCTGTGTACTTTTTTGAAAAATCATCTCTCTTGTATCCCTGATCTTCTAACCTTTGAAATGAAAGATTAAATCCGAAATCTTCGATTTTCTGCGAGTGGGAAACTGAAATACCATTAAAGGGTCGGGTGCCGTTTGACCAATTCCATTCATCGAATTGTGGTTTATCATAAAATCCGTAAAAAGCATTAACAATAGTTTTTGGTGTTTCGGAAATATCTCCGGTCAAGCCGCTGATCACCCCGCCAATGGCAGACGAACCATAAAGTGAACTGGCTGCACCTTTTATAATCTCGATTCTATGAAGCTGTGTAACAGGAAGCATCTCCCAGACAATTTCGCCGGTATCGCCGGTATAAAAAGGAATTCCATCAAGTGTAAATAAAGCTCTTGCTCCAACGCCTCTTCCATAACCGCTTGAGCCGCGTATGCTTACCTGGTCTTCAGTCATTGTTATACCGGGCACATACCTCATTGCATCTTCAAGGTTACTGAAATTTCTTTCAAGCAGTTCGCTGCCGTACAAAATTTCTGTACTCACCGGAAGATCAGATTTTTTCTGTTCATACTTGCCGGCTGTAACAATTACTTCATCAGTTTTTATTGCCTGAGGTTTTAAGATAATATTCAGAGTTACAGAACTATTTGATATTATAACTCTGTTTCTCCTCTGCTTTTCAAATCCTATTGCAGAGAATTCAATTCCATAAACGCCGGGGGAAAGATTTTTAATTTCATAATTACCATTTAAATCCGTCGCAGTTCCTAATGTAGTATTAAGCAGAATAATGTTAACACCAGGAACAGGATTGGATTGCTGGTCAATTACTTTTCCGGCAATACGATAGGATTGTGAGTAAGTCAGTCCAGCAAATAATATAAAAATCAGAATTAATATTTTTTTCATCTGAAATACTGTACTTTAATTAGTAGAAGAAAATTAATTTCCACCCGGAGGCTGAGGCGGGGGGTTATTGAAATCGCAATTTATATTAATGTTTTCAACCATTCTATCCTCAGGAACTAACATTATGCCGGGAGTTGATGTATTTCCATTGGAATAATAAACTCCGGATACAAACCAGTCCCTTCTTGCAAGGGAAAGATTTTCGGTCGCCTGATGAGCAACAGCCACATACGCATATTCACCCGGTTCGAAGGGTCCCGGAGCTGGTGGGATAACTGCAGAATCAAGCGAACTGAAGTTATACGTTAAAATGCCAAATGGAATTTCATTGCTGATGAATCTTAAATTAGTAACGACAAAATCGGATGCCTGAAGAAGCGGGTTCTTAAATATCACAATGTGTGTGCGCTTAATGCTGTCTGGCCATTCTCCGCTAAAGGTTACACTGCCTTTGAAGCCGGATATTTGTTCAAAATCCGGTTCGGGTTTGGGCTCTATACCGCTGTCACAGGAAATGATCAGCAAAAATAAAAATGGTATTAAAAGTATTTTATTAATTTTCATTTTAAGTAGAAATTCATTTTGTTGGCATTAAGTTAGAATATATGATATTAATTCACAATACTGGTAAAGCAATATATAAATTAATGCTTATTAGAGCTTTTCACCACGAAATCTATTACCAATTAAAATGAAAAAGAATTTTATGCAAAATTACCTGAAACCCAGAATTGATAATGTTATTGAAATCCTTAAAAAGGATATTGATCTGATAGCAAAAAAGAAAAAAGACGACGAATGGAAGCGAGATCACTATAGGTACACGTTTACGGTATTTGTTCAAAGGATGTATGATCTGCTTAATTCCAATCTTACAGGAGAAGAGATGCTGCCCATAAGTCAATCAACGAAAAAAGAATTATCAGCACTTCGTAAGAGGATTGATAAGATGCTGCTTTAATACTTACGGCTTAGTTTTCAAATGATTTACTTAACTCACCCATATCTTTAGTTTTACCAAGTGCGAGCATCAGCTTTATTCTTGCCTTTTGTCCGTTTAGAAAATCTGAAAATAAAACACCGAGATTATGTAAATGTACGCCGGCACCTTCGTAACTGTAAACGTAATCTGTTTCACCGGCAGGGCAGCGTGAAACCAGAACCACTGGAATTCCTTTCTCTACTGCATATTTTATTCCGTAAAAAGCTTTAGGCGGAACATTGCCGATGCCCAAAGCTTCAACAACAATTCCATCTACTCCGCTGTCTGCAGAAAACTTGAAGAACTTATCATCCATTCCGGCATACACTGTAATCAGATCAACATTGGTATTGATGTTATCTGTTTCAAGAATTTCAAGTTTACGCGGAAGCCTGTTGTAAATAACTTTTCCATTTTGAACAAAACCGAGTGAACCAAAATCCAGGCTTTGAAAGGTATCAACAGAATCAGAATAAATTTTTGTTACTTCGCTCGCTGCGTTTATTTCTCCGTTTAAGCAGACAAGTACACCAAGATTTTTTGAATTATCATTAAGACAAATATGAATTGCATCAAGCAGGTTACGTGGACCATCCCAATCAGGTTCTGAACTATTCTTCATAGAGCCAATAACAACAATCGGTTTTTCTGTTTTGATTGTGAGATCGAGCAGATAAGCTGTTTCTTCTAGTGTATCTGTTCCGTGAGTTACAATAACCCCACCATATTTTCCGGTTGATAGAAATTCTCTTATCTTTTTTGAAAGCTGAAGCATTAGCTCGGGAGTTACGTGCGGACCCGGATATTTACCGAAATCAAACGTTTCAATTTCCGCAAGCTGGAATGCCTCTGGTATCATTTCCATCAATTCATTTCCGGAAAAATGAGGCACAGCGCCGCCGGTTTTATCATCAATTTTCATTGAAAATGTTCCGCCTGTAAAGACTATTAAAATATGTTTCATTAATTAAGTTTTCCTTCAATAAGACTTTAAGTTGACCCGACTTTTAAGTCGGGTATATAGTTTATTCTTATGATCTGGCTTTAGCCAAACTATTTAAGATCAATTTGGCTAAAGCCCCAACCTCTAATTTATACATACAGGGGTTGTCTCAAAAGGCTCTCTCGATACATCTCATTACTCTAGAACCTTTTATTGCGGTCGGTTTTCGAGTTTTTTTCTGTCCCGATGCATCGGGACAGAAAAATTATCGAGAAAACATTACTTTTGAGTCAGCCCTCTATTCTAAAACATTAAAAAATAATAATGGTAATATTAGATAAATTAAAAATAAATAATGTGGAATTTCTAACGAAATTTGGATGTTATGGCTTCAAACTGACTTGCAGAGCAAAATTGCAAAGTTTATTTTTGAACTAACAATAAATTACAGAGGTACGGTATGTTAATGGTAGAAGATGTTGATTTAACCCCAAATCCACACGCATTAAAATTTATTCTTAATAAAAAGTTATTGAATAGCGAAACAAGACAATATCCTGACAAAGAATCTGCTCAGAGCGATCCGTTTGCAAAAGGTATTTTTGATATTGACGGAGTTGTTTCTGTTTTTTACATGGATAAGTTTGTAACTATTGAAAAATCCTCCGATGCAAATTGGGCACAAATACAAAGACCGTTCATTAATTTCCTGAAAGAGTTTAATCCTGATCTTATCCCTGAAGAGAAGGAAGTAACAGTAACAGAGGAAGAATCCGACGAACTGCTCAAAAAAGTAAATGAACTTTTAGACCAGAAAGTTAGACCAGCACTTGCCGGCGACGGCGGCGGACTTCAGGTGCTTGGCATTGATGGTTTTACTGTAATGATAAGATACCAGGGTGCCTGCGGAAGCTGTCCAAGTGCAATAAGCGGAACTTTGATGGCAATTGAAGGTTTGCTAAGAAGAGATATTAATCCGTCTATTACGGTTGTTGCGGCTTAAGGAAGCCCCATCCCCGGCCCTTGCCCAAAGGGGAAGGAAGTTATGAAAAATCATTTAAAGGCGATTCTTATGAGTCGCCTTTTTTATTCTCACTTTCGTTTCATCTTAAAATAACTTTTCATATTTTCGGAATGAAGTTTCACTTACACGAAAAATGTCTGCTAATTTATTCTACGCAATAGAGAACATTTCCAAATTTAAGATTGCTGTTGTGGCATCTGAGCAGGGAATAGAGCAAATACACATCAATCCTAAAACCCCATATTCATTCAAGGAAAATGCAACCAAGCTTCAGCTGGATGATCCTTATCTTTTTAATGTGTTCCGGCAGTTGAGAGAGTATTTTAACCGCAGCAGAACTAAGTTTGATGTACCCTTAAATCCGAGCGGAACCGAGTTCCAGAAAAAGGTATGGAAAGAAGTAAGTAAAATTCCTTTTGGAAAGACTAAAACATATAAGGAAATTGCTTTGAAAGTTGGTGATGTTAAAACCATTCGTGCGGTTGGTAAAGCTAATGGCGCTAATCCGATTCCTATTATCATTCCCTGTCACAGGGTTATCGGTGCGGACGGGAGTATGACCGGCTATGCAGCAGGAATTGATGTAAAAGAAAAACTGCTTGCACACGAAGGAGTTTTTCCGCTTGAGTTATTTGAATAAGCGGTGAAATTTCTTATATATACTGCAAACAGAAAACATTACCATAACTCCTTGAACTTTTTTTCTTCACTTTCCTTCTTTTGCTGTAATAATTCCTGGAATGAATAGTATTCATTTAACCACTTATCAACTTCAAACTTTATCAGGTAACAATAAAAATAAAATGAAGCAAGTGGAATAAGCATTAGTCCTTCATAAACGAACTCACCCTTGAATAAAATATGTGCAAGTAAAAGTGGAATTATTATCATTGCAAAGAAAATTGCAATCCACCCAAATCTCTTCTCCTTTATCAATACATAAAAAATGTATGGTGTAAAAAGTATTGCAGCAACGGGTATTATTGCAAGTGCAATAAAAATAATAGTCATCATGATACTAGTTATTCCAGGCCAAATTCTCGGAAGAAAAATATAAAGTATTAAAAGTAAAAATATTGTTGAGTTGGAAATCTGTCTCTGGTAGAACAATATATCCCTGAATCTTTGTACCGTATCAACATCTTTAATTAATCTTCGGTTATTTGTATTTCCTTCGTTCATTTAGCTAAAATGGCAGGTTTATTTTTATGTTTTCTTTAGCTTTCACAGCTTCTGCTTCTTGTTTTGCCTGCAGCCTGTAATACCGGCTTAGCCACGTATCTATAGCAGACTTTAATAAAAGACAGTAAACCCCATAGAACAAAACAGGGAAATATGCACCCATCATACTAAAGAAGAACTGCTTAAATATCATATAGGTCAAGATGAAAGGTATTACAACAAATATGAAAAATGATAAAATCCATTTTGTCTTCTTCTCTATAAAAAGTATATAAAGAAAATATGGAACAATTATAATTGCAGATGAGATTATAGCTATAAAAAGGAAATTTAGGTAAGGTTCCAGAATACGACTCTCAAATAGTATGATATTCATGTAACCTAAAACAAATGTAAAGATTAAAAACGGAGTTAATATTTTAATGTATATCCGAAAAATAGTTTGGAACTGTTTTACGGAGTAAAAATTCAAAATGGAGCCAGAATTTTCAGACATATAATATTAATATTTTCGTGTTATCCAAAAGTAAAATTAGCAATTTTTCCAAATGGATAATACTATACTAAGCTGCTTATTCCGACTAAGACTGGTAAATTGTTTTTAATTTGCCAATGCCTCTCAGCCTTAACTAACCGTCCCAATCTTCAGATGCTTCCGTAATAAAGTTTTCCTCGGACAGAACATCGAAGAACATTTGTCCGTGTTTGGCTTTTATAATCATATCAAGTTCATCTTTGTAGAAAAACTTCTCTTCACCGAATGCTGGTTTAAGATCATTAAGCCATTTTGCGTTTTCATCATACTTTGCAAAGAAAGGACGTTTTACCCAATCGGGATTTCTGCCCTGAAGCATTGTGAGCACAAAAACTTTTTCACCTTTTATTTCTGCAATACCTTCAACGGCAACTTTTCCCGGCAGAGCAGACATTGAAGGACCTCTCACAGTTCTGCACAAACCAGAAAGACCGCGAATTGCCTCACGATAGATTTCATAAGCACGGTAAAGCGGAATTGAGAAATAATCCTCTGCACCTGTATTGCGTTCAACGAAGAAGTAATATGGAATCAACCCAAGGCTTAATTGATCTTTCCACATTCTTGCCCATATAGCAGGATCATTATTTACGTGTTTGATTAAAGGTGACTGAGTTCTTATCTGCGCGCCTGTATCTCTTATTTTACTTATTGCCTCTTGAGCAATATCTGTTGAAAGTTCAATCCAGTGATTGTAATGTCCCATTATTGCAAGATGTTTACCGGATTTTACAATCTTCTCAAATAGTCTTAATGTGTCATCGGAATCTCTGTCGGTTACAAATTTATATGGCCAGTATGCAACTGACTTAGTTCCAATTCTTATATTCTGAATATGATCGAACTCAGGTTCCAATAATGGTTCAATATAAACAGCAAGATTCTTTGCGCTCATAATCATCGGATCGCCGCCTGTGAAAAGCACATCTGTTACATCGGTTTGGTTTTGCAAATATTCCTGAAATCGTTTTGATTCATCAGTAGCAAATTTTAAGTCCGTCATTCCAACAAACTGAGCCCAGCGGAAACAGAAAGTGCAGTAAGCGTGGCATGTTTGTCCTGAAGAAGGAAAAACCAGAACTGTTTCTCTGTACTTATGCTGAACACCGGGGACAGGCTCATCATCAATTTTGGGTACATTGTAAAGTCTTTGTCCGGCAGGATGGGGATTAAGTTCTAACCTTATTTGTTCAGCAGTTTGTTTTACTTCTTCAGGCGAGGCATCAGATTTTTTAAGCACATCAGCCATTTTATTGAATTGTGCATCTGTCAGCATTTCTTTCTGCATAAAAGTAAGCTGATATATGGGGTCGTCGGGTATATTATTCCAATCGATCAAATCTTCAACAACATAGTTATTCACACGGAATGGTAATACATTCGATACGACTTTAATACTAAATCTTTCTTCATCTGTTAGTAGTTTCAATTGAGGGATATCATCAATATCCTTCAATCCGTAGAATTTCATTTTTCTTGGTTTAATCATTTATAAACCTCCTTGATTGGTGAAAAAAATATGCCCCCTTAAATAGTGAAAACAAAAATGCAATAAGAAGTCAATTTGTTAAATTTTAATTAAAATAATATTTTTTATTATTAATGCAAGTTAAAACGGAAAAAAGATTAAAATAGACGGGTATGCAGCAGGAAAAGAAATAAAAAAAGCGGTTTCAGACCGCTCTTTTTATTATTTAATATCTGATACTTTGCTAATATCGGAAAGCTTTACATACTTTTCGTTGAATTTGTAAGTGCCTTTTTCTGATTTGACAGATTTTATAACCTTTACTGTAACACCTTCAACTTTTTTCTTTCCTTTAGCTTTATCTGCAAAGGACTGCTGTTTTGCCATCTTCTACTCCTGATTAGAATTATTTAGGGCACAAATATAAGCTTTGGGACTTATAAATAAAAGAAAATTATTAGTATAGATAAATCACTGTTTTTTCATAGTTTCGCAGGTAATTATTTAGATTTATATGGAAAAAACTTCCCAAACTAACTCATATTTACAAAGATATCCGGAGATCAAATATAAAGTTCTCGGGAAGACTGGCTATACTGCATCGATCTGTGGATTTGGTTCATATAGAATAGACATTGGTGTTAAATCCCACGAGATTACATTGTCAAAAGCTCTGCTTTCAGGTATTAATATAATAGATACATCCGCAAACTATTCAGATGGCGGCAGTGAAAAGCTTATTGGCAAAATTGTAAAAGAATTGATAGAAACAGATAAGATATCCAGAAATGAAATTTTAATCGTTTCAAAGGGTGGATATATCCAAGGCAGCAACTTTGATTTAGCGTCGCAAAAAGAAAGCAGCGGAAAACCATTTCCGGAAATAACAAAATGTGCACCTGATCTGTGGCATTGCATTCATCCGGAATTTTTAGAAGATCAAATCAAACGTTCTCTCGAACGTCTGAATCTTGAAAGGATTGATATTTATCTTCTTCATAATCCGGAATACTTTCTTACTTATTCACAAATAACAGAAGATGAAAGAAGAAAGAAGGAATACTATCGAAGAATTGAACAAGCATTTGTTCATCTTGAAAAAGAAGTAAGTTCAGGTCGTATAAATTATTATGGAATATCTTCCAATACTTTCGGGTTACCGTCAGATAAGTCCAACTTTACTTCTCTGGAAAAAGTTATAGCAATTGCAAACAACATATCGGACAAAAATCGTTTTGCAGTTGTTCAGTTTCCTTTAAATTTATTTGAACAGGGCGGAACATTAAATAAAAACAACGTTAACGGTACTAAAACGTTTCTGCAATTAGCTGAAGAATCAAATCTTGGTGTACTTGTCAATCGTCCTCTTAATGCTATAGTAAAAAATCAATTGATACGTTTGGCAGATTTTCCTGTAACTGAAAACAGAAATGAAAATGAAATTATTGAACTTATGGATGATCTATCCAAACAGGAAGAGAATCTAATTAATAAGTATGCAAACTTTATTAATGTTACTACTTCTGAAAGAAAGAATCTTATAGATTGCTTGTCACTTGCTCAAATTCTAAAGGTTAACAGGCATAGTTTTACAAGTGCCGGTAATTTTAAGGAAGTTAAGATTTATCATCTCATCCCGAGGGCAAATTTTGCAATAAATATTCTTGGCAAATACTTTGATGATGAAAATGCTGTGCGTTCTTTGAGAAATTATGCTGTTACCGTAAATATTTTACTTGATTCCATTCAAAGTTCCTTAGCAAATAAGCAAAATGAAAAGAACAGGCATATTCATCAAAAGCTGGATGCTTACTTAAAAGATGAACAAAAGAAGTTATCTTTATCTCAAAAATCAGTTCTTATGCTGAATTCACTATATGGTGTCTCATCCACTTTGGTTGGAATGCGAAATGATAGTTATGTAGATGATATAATTGGATCAATTAAGTCTGGTTTTATTGAAAATCCCTCAGAATTTTGGGGAAAAGAGTTTATTAAAGGTTGAATCTATTTGATAGTGGGTGAATCTTACAATTGTAGTTTAAATATTATTGTTTCTTAAATAATAATTATTTAGGTTTATGCAGTTTTTATAGGATATTTTAATGTTTTTATTGGCAATAATTGTAATACTTTCTTACCTGGTAGGGGCGATCCCGACAAGTATTATAGTAAGCAAAGCTGTTAAGGGAATAGATATCCGTCAACATGGCAGCGGTAATGCCGGCGGAACAAACGTGATGCGTGTACTCGGCTGGAAACACGGTGTTATGGTTATTATTCTCGATGCTCTGAAAGGTGTACTTGCTGTTATAGTTGTTGCAAGACTTCATTATGGCGGCCTGCCATTTGCAAATATTTCTCCTTTTGATGATTTTACTTTAATCCAGATTATTGCAGGCATTTCTGCTGTTATTGGTCATATATGGACAGTTTTTGCAGGATTTAAAGGCGGTAAGGGAATAGCAACTGCTCTCGGTATGCTTTTGATGATAGTTACCATTGATATGCTAATTGCTGTCGGCGTGTTCTTTATAGTAGTTACAATTTCAAGATATGTTTCACTTGGCTCAGTACTAGCCGCAGTAACTGTTCCTTCAGCAATGTTTTTCAGGGAAAATGTTTTGCACGATAGTATAACGGGTTATAATACTTTGCTTCCATTTGTAATTGCTGTATCTCTTCTTGTGATATACACGCACAGAAAGAATGTTGTTCGTATTCTTAACGGAACAGAAAACAAACTCTCTTTCAAAAAGAAAAATTAAAAATGAAAATTTCAGTTCTTGGAGCCGGAGGGTGGGGAACCACTCTTGCGGTTCTGCTTCATTTTAACGGACATAATGTTACTCTTTGGGAATATAAACGCAGTTATGCTAAAGAACTTCTCAAGAAGCGAGAGAACACACAATACCTTCCTGGATTAAAAATACCAAATGAAATTTTAATTACTCACGATCTTGACGAAGCATCGGATGATAAGAATCTGATCGTAATGGCAGTACCTTCCCAGTTTTTACGCAGTGTTGTAGATAAAATTAAATACAGCGATATAAAAAACTCTATTCTTGTAAGTGTATCCAAAGGAATTGAAAATAAGTCTCTGCTTACGATGTCTTTAATGCTTAAAGATATTCATCCCCTAATTGATGATTCACAGATTGGAGTTCTATCAGGTCCTTCACACGCTGAAGAAGTTAGTAAGAGAATCCCGACTGCTGTAGTGGCTGCATCAAGAGATCACGATACCGCAACTTCTATTCAGGCAGCGTTTATGACTTCTTACTTCCGTGTTTATTCTTCTACTGATATTATTGGTGTGGAGCTTGGCGGTGCATTTAAAAATGTTATAGCCATAGGAGCTGGAATTATTGACGGTGCAGGATTTGGTGACAATACCAAAGCGGCTATTATGACAAGAGGCGTCGCAGAAATTTCCAGACTTGGTTTAGCACTCGGTGCTCAGCCCGAAACTTTTGCAGGACTTTCCGGTATGGGAGACTTAATTGTAACCTGTATGAGCCGGCACAGCCGCAACCGTTATGTTGGTGAACAAATTGGAAAAGGAAAAACGCTTAAACAGGTTTTAAAATCTATGGACATGGTTGCTGAAGGTGTTGAAACAAGCCGATCAGCATCGCAGCTTGCAAAAAAATATGAAGTTGAAACACCAATTACTAATGAAGTTTATAAAATACTCTTTGAAGATAAAGACCCCATTAAAGCCACTACCGATCTTATGACCCGCGATATGAAAACGGAAGGGAATATTTAATCGCAATAGAAGACAGAACCCGCGTCATCCACATTTTTTTTATTCTGTGATTTTTGATCCCGGTAATGATATTCCTTTTATCTTTCTGAACAATGATATTGCAAATGAGTCCGTCATACCGGACACAAAATCTATTATCATCAACATACGTTCATAGATTTCTGTCTCTTTGTTTGATGAATTAAGAATTCTTTTGGGCAGGAGGTTGACTATTGTTCGGTTCTTTGGACTTAAGTTCCCATCAAGCCATTCATTAAATGCAGTTATGAAAGAATCCAACAATCCGCTCAGGACTTCATATCCGGCGGCTTCTCTTTCAACAACACTTCGATGACGGTATATTTTTTCAATAGATAGTTTTTCAATTTCCTCTAACCCATTTGCTCCTGGTATTAACGATATCAGTTCTTCTTCAAGTTTAGCGTTCAGTATATCATCTTCATTATCCAGGAAAACCTGAGCAAGTTCTTTTATAAGTTCATTAATTGATTTTGCACGAAGGTAACCAATCCTGTCAGATTCATCTCTTTGATAGTAGTCCTTAACAATATCGACACGTATTAAATTTTTTAATAGTTCTTCTGTCTCTCTAAAGGATACTAATCCAAGACGGAAGCCATCTTCAAGATCCATAATTCTGTAACAGATATCATCTGCAGCTTCAACAAGAAAACTTAAAGGATGACGACACCAGAAATTTTCTGAAGGGTTGAATTTTATCAATCCGGTATGCTCAGCAATATCCCGAAAAACATCCTTCTCTGACTGGAAGAATCCGAATTTCTTATAAATCTTTTTTTGTGAAGCAGAATTATTTGTTAATGACTCCTTTGGATATTTTGTCAAAGCAGCTAAAGAGGCATGAGTTAACCTAAGTCCTCCGACAACCTTTGGATTCTGAAGCTTTGTTATAATCCTGAAGCCCTGTGCATTGCCTTCAAACTTTGTAAGATCGATCCATTTCTTTGTGTCGGTAATAATGCTCTCAAATCTTTTTCCATTTCCGCTTCTGAAATATTCGGAGATTGCATCTTCACCTGAATGGCCGAAAGGCGGGTTACCTATATCGTGAGCAAGACAGGCAGCAGCAACAATTTCCCCGAAATGGAATTTTGTAAAATCGTTCTCTAAATCTGAATGTCTTTTAACAATCTGTTCACCCACAAGATTACCAAGCGATCTTCCAACAACAGAAACCTCAAGACTGTGAGTTAACCTTGTATGAACAAAATCACTTTCCGGAAGAGGGAAGACCTGCGTTTTATCCTGAAGTCGTCTGAAGGCAGGAGAAAACACTATCCTGTCAAAGTCTTTCTGAAACTGACTTCTGCCGTCAGGTTTTCCTGTTTGTGAAATATTTTCTGTTCCAAGCTGGGTGTCTGATAAAAGTTTTTGCCAGTTCAATTCATAATCCTTTTATAAATGATGTAAAATTTAACAAATTATTTAATTATACATTATATAAAGGTGTACTTGCTTATTGAGTTTGCTCGTCCCTTAAACTATTTTTCACTTAATGATTTCCTCAAAAGAGAAAATACTCGAAAGCTCGGTTCAATACATTAAGTCGGTTGGACCAAAGCGTGCAGAATCATTTCATAAAATCGGAATTAAAACTATTCGTGATCTTTTATTTTACTTTCCTTCTCGTCATTTAGATCGAACCACAGTTCTTACTGCTGCTAAAGCTTATGGTTATGTTATAAACGGTTACCCGGGGGAAGTTACAATCATCGGAAAAGTTGAGGATGTTGAAAGGATAAGATTCAGAAAAGAATTACTTAAAGTTCACTTCCGTGATGCAACCGGATTTTTTGAATGTATCTGGTTTCAGGGAATAAAATATTTTGAAAAAGTATTTAAACCGGGAGATATATTTGCAATCTCTTCTAAACCGGAAATAAATTATAACAAACTTCAGTTTGTTCATGCGGATTTCGATAGGATAACAGAAGAGGAATCACAGAGTTTTATTAATACCGGCAAGATCATTCCTTTTTACAGAATTCCTAAAGAACTTAAAGCCAGAAACATTGGTGATCTGTCATTGCGAAGAATAGTAAGCTATGCAGTTGAAAATTATGTTGATAAACTTGAAGAAACATTACCATCCTCAATAATTAAAGATGAAAATCTTATTGATATAGTAACCGCTGTTAAAAACTATCACTTCCCCGAATCCAAAGATTTATTCGAGAAGGCTAAACATCGTTTCAAGTTTGAAGAAATGTTTTATATAGAAACTCTTGTTGCACTCAGAAAACATAATTATGAAACAAAACTAACCGGTAATTCACTTTCCATAAAAACAAAACTCATTTCAAATTTTCTTAAAACACTTACGTTTGAACTTACAAAAGCCCAATTAAAAGTTTTAAGCGAAATTAAGAATGATATGCTGTCGGAGAAACCAATGAACCGTCTGCTTCAGGGGGACGTGGGAAGCGGAAAAACAATAGTTTCACTGATTGCAATGTTAATTGCTATAGATAACGGATACCAGGCAGCGATTATGGTTCCCACAGAAATTTTAGCAGATCAGCATGCAAAAAATATTTCTGTGATGATGAATAAACTCCACGAAATTCATAAAGAAAGAAAAATTAAAGTCATTTTATTACTTGGCGGACAGAAAAAATCTGTACGCGATAAAAACCTTGAATCAATAGAATTTCAGGAAGCAGATATTATTGTTGGTACGCACGCCCTCTTCGAGGAAAAAGTTAAGTTCAATAATTTGGGATTAGTTGTTATTGATGAGCAGCATCGATTCGGAGTTAGACAGAGAGCGAAGCTTCAAAGCAAAGGGAAAACTCCCGACGTTCTTGTAATGAGTGCAACACCTATTCCAAGAACTTTATCAATGACGATTTATGGTGACTTAGAACTCTCAGTAATTGATGAAATGCCGAAAAACCGTAATCCAATCAAGACGGTACTTCGTGGTGAGAATAAACTTCCGGAAATTTATAAGTTCGTTATCGATAAAAGCAAAGACGGATATCAATCATTCTTAGTTTATCCTTTAGTTGAAGAATCTGAAAAGTTAGAGCTTAAAGCGGCAACAACTTTGTTTGAGGAGCTCAGTAATTCTTATTTAAGAGAATTGAAGCTGGGATTAATTCACGGGCGAATGTCCTGGCTGGAAAAAGAAGAAGTGATGCTCAGGTTTCTTAAAAAAGATTTTAATGTTCTTGTTTCAACAACTGTAATTGAAGTAGGCATTGACATTCCTGCTGCAAACATCATTTTAATTAATGATGCACAGCGTTTCGGACTTTCACAGCTACATCAGTTAAGGGGAAGAGTAGGAAGAAGCAGCAAGCAGGCATACTGTATTCTTGTTGCAAAAGATTCTTTGGTATCAAAAACCAATCAGCATGAACTTGATCTTGAATATTTACCACCGGCTCAAATTGAAAAGCATAAATCTTCAGTCCGCCTTCAAACTATGGTTAAGCATACCGATGGTTTTAAAATTGCCGAGATGGATTTGAAGCTGCGAGGTCCCGGCGATATATTCGGAACAGTACAAAGCGGCTTCCCTGAACTGAAGTATGCTGATATTATAAATGATACTCAGATCATAATCGATGCAAAACAAAAAGCTTTTGCCATTGTTGATAAAGATCCGAAGTTCATCCTTCCGGAAAATCAAATCATTAAACAAAACTTATTAATACAATACAGTGAAAGTCTTAAGTACGCTACTATAGCTTAGTGATAGGCTTGGGATAAGGCTGAGGTATAAGAGCATTGGGCAAAGTAATTTTATAAGAATAAGTTGTTGATATTTATTAATAATCATTAATAGGTGTTTATAGTCATTCGTAGCCATTAAGTTGTCTTTAAAACATTCAATAACCCTGCCTTCACCGGTAGATAGTTCAATCCTTCAATCATTCAATCAATCATGCATTCCAGCTCTTGATCTAACTGCAAAAATATTTTTATAAGCTTAAAATATTTGTCTTCTGTGCTTCTTGAAAAATTCTTTTAAAGATTTTCATTCATGAGTTTTAAAATCATGACTGAGAATTTTTTTTTCATTGAAGTTGTAAACACTTGCAAATGAATTTTTAATAATTATATTTGTTAAAAAAAATTATAAAAATTTTTAAGGACAAGTTATTCTATCATCAGAGTTCAATGTTAGACTTAATGTGGCGTTAACATTCAATGTTAAACCTGAAAGTGAAAACACTTTCCCCGCAATCGTATCCCCTAACCAGAACAATCCATCATCAAACACACAACCCTCTACAGATACTTATGCTGAATGGGATACTTGGGAAACAATTAATGAACTTAAATATGCTCTTGAACAGTTTCATGATGTTACTTTGATTGAGGCGAACGAAGATGCGTTCGAAAAGTTCAGAGAAATAAGACCTGATATAGTTTTTAATATTGCTGAAGGAGCTTATGGTGTCAGTCGCGAAGCACAAATACCAGCGATGCTCGACATGCTTCAGATACCTTACACCGGATCAGATGCACTTACACTTGGAATTTGTCTTGACAAGGCACGAACAAAAGAAATATTAACCTACTACGGAATACCGAATGCAAAATTTAAAGTTGCAGATAGTATAGATGATGTGAAAAATCTTTCATTTGATTTTCCATTAATGGTAAAACCTGTTTGTGAAGGATCAAGCAAGGGAATTTATTCTTCTTCCTACGTTAGAAATGAAACAGAACTGTATAGTGAAGTGAACAGAATTAAAAACGGATACAATCAATCAGCATTGATTGAAGAATTTCTTCCAGGCAGAGAGTTCACAGTAGCAGTATTAGGAAACGGAATCGAAGTACAAACACTGCCGATAATTGAAATTGTTTATGATCGTTACCCGGAGGGCATCATTCCGTTATACTCCTTTGAAGCAAAATGGATTCTTGATACCAAGGAAAATGATTTTAATGTTTTTGATTGTCCGGCGAATATTGATCCGGTTCTTGAAGTAAAAATTAAAAAGATAGTATTGGATACCTACAATGTTCTTAAATGCAAGGACTGGAGCAGAGTTGATGTGCGATTAGATAAGAACGGTGAGCCGAGCATTATAGAAATTAATCCTTTACCCGGCATAATGCCTGACCCAACTGAGAATTCAAGTTATCCTAAAGCAGCAAGAGCAGCGGGAATGACTTATGAGCAGATGATTAATACTGTTCTGTATGCAGCGGCAAAAAGATACAACCTGGTAAAATGAAAGAATCTAAAATACTGGTATGTTATAATGCCCCGGTAAGTGTGTTCTCTTTATATAATGGCCGACCTGAAGACAAAGGTCAGGGTAATAAAGATCTTTCAGAAGAAGGTTTTACTAAAGAGATGGACTACATCATCAGCAGTTTGAAGGAAAATTATACTGAAGTGAGGTTATTCGCTGTTGATAGAAGAGTACAACGAGTGGTAGATGAAATAAAAAGCTTTAGTCCGGATGCGATATTAAATTTTGTTGAATCTGTTGAGGGAATAGCTCATTATGAATATTGTATGACAGCTCTGTATGAATTGCTGGGCTATCATTACACCGGAAACTTACCCTCAACTCTTGGTAATTGTTTGGATAAAGAGAGAGCAAAAAGGATTTTAAATTCATTTGGTGTAAATACACCGGGTTCTTTGACATTAGATGTACATAAAAGATTTTCGGAAAGTGATATTGATCTCCGTTATCCTCTTATTATGAAACTTCTTGATGAGGATGCCAGTATTGGAATTTCTGAATATTCGGTTGTTAATACCTTTAAAGAGCTGAAGAAGCATTATAAGTTTTTGTCAGAAACTTATAATAAAAGTATTCTTGTTGAGGAATATATTGATGGCAGAGAACTTAACTGTGCTGTACTGGGAGATATAGTTCTGCCACTATCAGAAATTGTTTTTGATGGATTACCTGATGATTTGCCGAAAATTGTTACTTATGATGGTAAATGGATTGAAGGCAGTACTTATTATAATTACACAAAACCAAAATGCCCGGCTGAATTGACAAAGAGACTGAAAAAGAAAGTTGAAGATTTAGCACTTAATTCTTTTAAAGCTCTTAATTGCAGAGATTATGCCAGAGTTGATATAAGATTGGATCAAAAAGGCACGCCATTTGTTATTGAAGTTAATCCGAATCCGGATATATCACGGGATTCCGGATTTTCCAGAGCTGCTAATGCAGCAGGTATTTCGCACAAAGAATTGCTGTTTACTATAACGGGTTTTGCACTGAACCGGAAGGAAAATGATAAGAAGACTAAAGCAATCTGATGTTGATAAGTTAGAAATAATGTTGAAGAAAATTTCTGCTTTTAGTGAAAAAGAGGTAGAAGTTGCAATGGAATTGATAAATATTACCGCTTTTAACACTGATCAGACAGATTATAACATCTTTGTTTATGAAGATGAAGGAAAAATAATCGGATATCATTGTACCGGTAAAAGACCATTAACGGATGCTGTATATGATCTTTATTGGATTGTTGCTGATCCCTCTGCAGGGAAAAAAGGTATCGGCAAAAATTTAATAGAGCATGCTGAAAAGTTTGTTAAGGATAGTAAAGGTAGATGGCTTTTAGCAGAAACCTCTTCGAAAGAAAGTTACGCTGCTACAAGAAATTTTTATTTAAGAAACAAATACAGCATAGTATCTCAAATAAATGATTTTTATTCATTCGGCGACAACTTGTTGGTGTTCGGTAAGTATTTTAATAACAAGAATAATTGAGGACTCGTTATGGAACTCTGGCAGCAAATGATACGCGATAGTGTTCACACTGTCGATCAACTGGTGGAAAAATTCAGCATAGACCGTAAAGTTGCGGAAGATCTGGATGAATTTTTCCAGGCACGTATCAACCCATATTATTTAAATCTGATCCGCTATCCCGGCGATCCGATCTGGCGGCAGTGTGTTCCGGATAAAGCAGAACTGGAAGACTTTGACGCTGAGGAAGATCCTTTGATGGAAGATGCGATGAGCCCTGTACCCAATATTACTCATCGTTATCCGGATCGTGCACTTTTCCTTGTCACAAGTCAATGTGGACTTTATTGCCGCTTTTGTACAAGAAAAAGAAAAGTTGGCGATTACGAAAAAATTTCTATGAAGGGATTGGAAAGCGCATTTAAGTATCTTGAAGAGCATACCGAAATCCGTGATGTGATTTTATCCGGTGGCGATCCGCTTATGCTTACCGATCAGATGCTTGAAAAAATACTTCAACGGCTGAGGAAAATTCCCCATATCGAAATTATTCGACTTGGGACAAAAATGCCATGCGTTCTGCCGCAGAGAATCACTCCCAAGCTCTGCAATATGCTGAAGAAATATCACCCGATATATTGCAACACGCATTTTAATCATCCCTGGGAAATTACTGCTGAAAGTTCTAAAGCCTGTGAAATGCTTGCAGACGCAGGAATACCTGTAGGTAATCAAATGGTTATTATGAAAGGCGTTAATGATGATGCCGAGGTTGTAAAAGAACTTGTACAGAAACTTTTAAGAATACGGGTTCGTCCTTACTATATGTATATGGCCGATGAAACTAAAGGAGCTAACCATTTCAGAACATCTGTTGAAACCGGATTGAAAATACTTGAAGGGCTAAGAGGTCATACAAGCGGACTCGCAATTCCGCATTTTGTAATTGATGCTCCGGGCGGTGGCGGAAAAATTCCTCTTGTTCCTAATTATGTGCTGCATCATGATGAAGAAAAGATTATTCTCAGAAATTATCAGCATAAAATTTATTCATATAAAAATTATGCCGATCAGAATAATCCTGATGGTTTCGGTTCTAAAAGTAAATCAAACGGTAAGGCAAAGAAAAAGGTTAAGGAAGAAATCAAACCTAGAAGAGTAAAACTTCCTGTATTAGAAGAAGTAGAAAACTAAGATAACTCTATTTTACAAATGATAATGTCAGCGCTGATCTTCATTTGAAAATCAGCGCTTTTTATTTTTAAACTGTTACTATTTTCCTGCTGACATTCCGCCATCAATTGGAAGAACGACTCCTGTAGTCCATTTAGAATCATCTGAAGAAAGATAAAGTATTCCTTCAACCACATCATCTGGAGTTCCGATTCTTCCCATAGGGTGAAGCGCTTGAGAAACTTTAAGGGAGCTTTCAACACCTGTTAAGAAATTAGCCATTGGAGTGTCAACTAAACCGAGTGCAACAGCATTAAATCTTATTCCGCGCTTTGCATAAGTTATTGCTGAAGATCGTATCATTGCTTCAAGCCCGCCTTTAGCTGCAGATATTGCTTCGTGATTTGTAAGTCCGGTTGAACCGGCCACTGATGAAACGACCACAATTGATCCGGCTTTATTTTTTAACATTCCATTCAGCACAGCCTTAATAGACAGAAAAGGTGAAACCAGATTAAGCTCTAAAGTTTCTCTGAAAATTTCCTCAGAAGTTGTTTGTAATGATTTTAGAACAATTGACCCAACCGCATTTATTAAAACATCAATTTTACCAAATTCACTTTCGCCAGCCTGTACTGCTTTTTGAAGTTCGTCAGATTTAGTTGCATCAATGGATTGAATTATTGATTTTGTCTTTAAATCATTCTGCTGCAATTCAAGTTTAGATAAATCTCTAGCTACAAGTACCAGGTTTCCGCCTTCTTCAGATATTTTTCTGGCTGTTGCAGAACCTATTCCGCCCGTAGCACCGATTATCATTACAGTTTTATTATTAAATCGCATTTTACTCCTCTTTTAATGTGCATAACAAACCAGATAAGTAAAAAGTTTAATAAATAAACGGATTTGCCAATCTTTACTCTAGCGCTAATATCAAAAGTCTTTTTAAGTTTTCTTATATTTCGCATCATTTAGATAAGAAATCGGTATATGGACCCAATAAACATTATAATCGGATTAAATATCATCGCCACTTTCGGTGCAAACTATACTGGTGCAAAGAAAGGGGTAAAAACAAAAATCGGCGCTTACAAAGAAAAGCCAAAAACATTTCTTCAATGGCTTCCGCTTACTTTTTCAACAATAACATTGCTTTTGCTGATAGTATCGGTTTTTCAGGTGGGCACTCTTGAGTATGCTGAAGAATATCAAACCATTCGTTATATAGGATTAGCATTCTATTTGGTTTTTTCGTGGGTACAGATATGGGCATTCAAAACACTGGGTGAAAATTACGCACAGGAAATAATAATATTTAAAGATCATCAGCTAATAACAAAGGGACCATTCAAATTGATCAGGCATCCGCAATATATTTCACAAATGCTTCTTGATCTTGGTGCTGCTGCTGCAACATTAAGTTTTATATTATTGCCGTTTGCAGTTATTCAAATACCATTTTTATTTATGCGTGCATCATTTGAGGATAAGCTGATGGAAAAGCATTTAGGTGAAAGCTGGAAATCTTATAAACAAAAAACAGGATCATTTCTGCCGTTTATTGGTTAAATATGTTTCTAAATCAGAATAATGTTTTCATTTATTTTTTTTTAATGTTCATTTGGCTGTTTATTTCAATTACTGCAGCCCAGGAAATGAAAAACCTTACGGTTATAACTCCGGAAGGGACAAAGTACGTCCCTGTTTATACAAGAGAATCAACCATTTATGTTTCGTTAAGAAATCTTGCGGAAGCTCTTTCCATCAATCATTTTCAAAATGAACAGACAGTTAAAATAGAACTTAAGTTTGACAATTATCTTCTCAAAGCCACAGGTAAAAATCCCTATTTAATTTTAACAGATAGAGTTGACGGCACACAAAAGGTTTATCAGCTCCCTACTTCAACTTATGTATTTGACTCAAGAGTTTTTGCACCATTGCAATACATTCTTGAACCACTGGTGCTTGCATACGGAAAAGAATTGACTTTCAAATCTCCATCACAATTAATTGTAGGTAAAGTAATAGCAGACACTGACATACAAAAGGATGTTGTAACTGAAACTCCAGTTGTGTCAACATTTAATATCAGGGGATTTTCTCTTGATGAGCGGGCAAACGGAACTTTACTAAGAATTAATTCTAACATAAGAATTCCTTCGTATGTAAGTTCATTTAAAGATGATATTCTTACTCTCACTTTCCGTCAGGTAAATGTTGATACAGTGAGGTTTAGTTACTCGCAAGGTAAAGGATTGGTAAAAAATATTTCTGCAAGAAATGTTGGAGCGGATGCTGAAATAAAATTGACAATGGGCAAGGATTACACCACGAATGAAGTTATGAATGTTGATAATAGCAATGATATTCTGATAACTCTTCATAATAAGATTTTTGCAAGAACTGATGCTGTTGATAAAATGAAAGAAAAATGGAATTTTGATGTGATTGTTATCGATCCCGGTCACGGTGGAAAAGATCCCGGAGCAATTGGAATTAATGGTGTAAAGGAAAAGGATCTAAATCTTGCCATAGCTCTCAAGCTAGGGAAAATCATTGAAGACAATATGAAAGATGTAAAGGTTGTTTATACTAGAAAAACTGATGTGTTTCTTGACCTTTATAAACGTGGAAAAATTGCTAATGAAAACAATGGCAAACTTTTTATTTCAATTCATTGTAACTCGACAAAGAAAAGACCAACTGACGCTACCGGATTTGAGGTTTATTTGCTAAGACCCGGCAGAACTAAAGAAGCAATTGCAATTGCAGAAACGGAAAACAGTGTTATTAAGTTTGAAGAAAATCCGGGCAGATATGAAAAACTGACTGATGAGAATTTTATACTTGTTAGTATGGCTCATGCAGCTTATATGAAATATTCTGAAAAATTTTCGGAACTTCTTCATAGAGAATTCGACAGACATTCCGAATTAAAATCAAGAGGAGTGAAACAAGCAGGATTTTATGTGCTTGTAGGAGCATCTATGCCAAGCGTTTTAATTGAAACAGGATTTCTTACAAATCCTAAAGATGCAAAACATATTTCCAGCAAAGAGGGTCAGAAAAAATTTGCCGAATATACTTTCAATGCAATTAAAAAATATAAAGAATATTATGAACAAATAATGCAGTCTGAATGATTAAAAGTTTAAAGAGTTGCCTGAAACCTATTTAGTCAGCTAATCAAACAATTATTCAATCTTCGGCTTAATTTATAAGATTTATAAATTTTTTATTCCTTCAGTTTTTTGATTTCAATATCACCGCCTGAGGTTCTGGCAATAAGCTTTTCACCCCCGCCGTTTATATCTCCAATAATTTTACTTCTGCTCATACGCGAGTTATTGCTTAAAGTAATTTCTTTACTATTTACTTCACCGCCTGAGGTGGATAACTCAACGCTGGCTTTAATATCAATAGAAACCTTTATGTCAATGTCTCCACCTGAAGTTTTAAGTTCAATTCCCTTATTGCTGCCAGAATATTCGAGGTCAATATCACCACCTGAAGTTCTGGCATTTACAGGTGAGTTGGAAGTGAAAATATTAATGTCGCCACCCGATGTTTTCGTATCAACTGTTCCTGTACATCTATCAACCCAAATATCGCCGCCGGATGTATTTAACAGGATATTACCATTAACACCTCCAATTTTAATATCTCCTCCGGCAGTTGAAACTTCAACATTGAATGAGGAAGGGACCAATATTTCGTACTTAAGATTCATACTGGAAAACCAGCTCCATCCGCTGCCGTCCCGTTTTCCTGTTACTTCCACTTTATTGTTGTTTGCATTAAAACTAAACCGCATTCTTTCACGCGCTCTTTCATTACCAAGAATTTTAACCTCAACTTCCTCCTTAGCCCAGGGTGTAATTGTCACATCACCGGACTCTGTTTTTAAGATCAGATCTTTTCCGGAAGATATTTTAAATGATCGGTGATGAAGTGTCTCTAATGAAAGATTTCCAGGAGTAATTATTTCTGCAATAATGAAAGAATTAATAAAAGAGAGAAAGATTATAGTAAATACAAATGATTTCATATTAAACCTCAAACAATGATTTTTTTATTTAGACTCCGGTTGTGACATAAAGGTTACTTTTTGAATATGTGAACAATTAATAATTCTCGATTGTAACCAAAGGAAAAGAAATGAAACGAGTGACAACACTATTTTTTGCCGTATTTTTTCATTATTTCGGTCCACTCCTCAACGCTTAGCTGCTCTGACTCTTCTATCAGCATAATAGGAATGTCATCTTCGATTCGATATCTTCTTCTGGTTTCTTTATCGGTTGACACCAGAAAGTCGCCATCAAGAACCAGGTCGGCTTTTGTTTCCGGACAACATAAAATATCAAGCAAATCTTTACTCATCATATTATTACCTGTTTTTATTTCAAAAATAAGTTAGAAATAATTAAAGTGAAAGTATTGAAGCGAAACGCCAAAGATTTTTAACTGATAACTTCATCGAAGAATTATTTGTATCATTTTGTAAATTCAGATTGTTAATTATTAATATTTTTTATGCTGACATTCACTTATCCGTTTTATACCAGGATTATTTACCGGTATGGAAATATTACCGCAACTTTATTGCTGCTGTTTTATCTCATTCCAATTGTAATTGCTGTTGATGAAAATAAGTACTTACTTATACCATTGGCAGCTTCATTATTTCTGATTTATTTTATTAATAAAAAATTCCTGACTCTTTATAAGGTTATACCTTACAAAATTGAAGCAGATGAGGATAAACTGATATGTACCGATTTTGTTTTTTCTAACCGGGAATTAGTTGTTTATTTTAAGGATATTAAATCTCTTTCAGGCGGAATATTCGATGGCAGGCTTCGCGGTGTGATGAAAGTATGTGATGGTAAAAACCAGATATGTATAGGCTTTTCAGATAAAATTAAAGATTCGAAAAAACTAATGACTTTAATATTGAGCAAAGTTAAAAAAGAAGTTTATGATGAGGTTATAGAAAAATTGCAGGCATTAAAAAAATCAAAGAATAAGTAATATGAAAGTTGCGGTATTATTATCAGGCGGAGTGGATAGCTCGGTTGCTCTTCGGCTTCTTAAAGAAGAAGGACACAATTTAACTGCATTTTATCTAAAGATCTGGCTTCAGGATGAGTTTTCGTTTCTCGGTGATTGTCCCTGGGAAGAAGATCTTGAGTTTGCTCACGCAGTTTGTAAACAGGCAAATGTTCCGCTTGAAATTCTGAATCTGCAGACAGAGTATTGGGATACAGTGGTTTCTTATACCATTGGTGAAATTAAAGAAGGCAGAACTCCTAATCCGGATATGTACTGTAACTCACTTATCAAGTTTGGTCAGTTTTATGATAAGATTGATTCATCATTTGAAAAAGTTGCTAGCGGGCATTATGCAAAAGTGGAAAATTTAAACGGAAGTTATTTGCTTAAAACTTCTCCTGATCCGGTTAAAGATCAGACCTACTTTCTTGCATATTTAACTCAACAGCAGTTATCTCGTGCATTTTTCCCGATAGGTGCGTTTACAAAAAAGGAGATAAGGGAACTTGCACATAAATATCAGCTACCGAATATGGAAAGGAAGGATAGCCAGGGTATTTGCTTTCTGGGGCAAATTAAGTTTAATGAATTTGTAAAACACCACCTTGGTGAACTGCCTGGTGATATTGTAGATATTGAATCAAATAAACTTATGGGAAGACATTCAGGATATTATTATTATACGATAGGACAAAGATCCGGATTGCGTCTTGGTGGCGGACCCTGGTATGTAGTTAAAAAAGATATTGCTAATAATACTGTTTACATTTCGCGTGAGAATGTCACCAACAGAGCCAGAAGCAGTTTTCGTGTCGGCAAGTTTAACTGGATAAATGAAAAACCAGCAGAAGGTAAGGATCTGAAAGTAAAGATCAGGCACGGAGCAAACTTATATAATTGCACTTTATCTTTTGAAGATAACGAAAATGCAGTTGTAAGAATGAATGAATCGGATCAGGGAATTGCCGCTGGTCAGTTTGCTGTGTTTTATAAGAATGATATTTGTTTGGGAGGAAGCGTTATTCTGTAGCAGCTTTTCAGACTTCAGCGCCGATGTGATTGTACTCTAATGAAGATTTTTCATTTTTTATAGAAATAAGTTTATTACACTTCATACATATATAAGCATACCTGACACCAATTACAGAATCCAGTCGGGCTTTCCAAACTTCATTCAATTCTCTACCGCAACCCGGACATTTAAGTTTTAATTTTATTTGTTCGATGGATTTTATCATAAAAATTATTTTAAGTACTTATTAGACTATAAATAATATAGAAATGTTACAACCTCATTCAAAATTTATACAAAATCAGGAATAATAAAAAGAATGTTCTCAATAGATATAATTAAGGGTACGAAGATCAGAACTGTTAAACAAAATGATTATTCAGCCGGATTTTTTGTTAACCATGTAAACACCAAAAATGATCAATGCCATTCCAAGTAAGTGCAACAGAAAAAAACTTTCACCATCAATTATTCCCCATACAACTGCCATAATAGGTATCAGGTAAGTAACGGATGAGGCAAATACTGCTGTTGTTCGTTGAATTAATTTGTTAAATAATACTAATGCAAATGCAGTACCTATTGCTCCAAGAAGAAACAGGTAACCAAGCGATATCCAGGCTTCATTATTTGGTGAAAATCTTGATACGAAATCGGAGGTAAGAAGAAGAACTATAGAAAAAGGTCCAACGGTAAACAGAGCAAGTGCGGTTAATGTCACAGGATGAATACCAGTAAGATACTTTTTGATAAAGTTACCGCTGAAACCATACATCATCGTAGCTAAAACAACAAACAATGCATAGTAATTAAATTCACCAAGTTCGCCTGCACTGTTAATAAAACCCAAAGCAAATGAGCCAATGAATCCAACTATCAAACCAAACACCTGTAGAATTTTAATTTTTGTTGAAAAGAAAAATACTCCGGCTATAAAAGTCATTATCGGAGTTAAAGCGTTCAGTATTCCTGCAAGTGAACTGCTTATACCGGTTTCTGCAGTTGCAAACAGAAAAGAAGGAAACAAATTAGCGAAGAAACCGATAATTATTATTTTTCTCCAGTAGTGTTTAAATACATTGGTCAGACTTTTAAGTGCAAATGGAAGCATAACCAGAAATGCAAAAGCAATACGTATTGTTCCGACCTGAAGAGGCGAAAAAGATTCCAGGCCTTTTTTAATAAGAATAAAAGAGGTGCCCCAGATAAATGCAAGCACTATTAGCAAAATCCAGGAAAGAAACGGACCTTCATCATTTAGTTTTTCTCTTAGCTTCTTCATTGAATTTTTGATTTCTAAAATAAAGATAAAGTAATATTGGAGAAATTTTTATTTCATCAGAAATAAAAAAAGGCTAAGAAAACAATAATATTATTCTCTCAGCCTCACCGTTTTAATCTGCCCGAATTAAGAATTATTCTTCGTGTTTGGTTTTGAATCCTTTAATCATCCATTTCCTGGCAAGCAATAATCCTACCGGACTTACCATAGCAATAAATCCATATATAAGCCACATCATTTCAGTATTCATTTCAGCCGGAGGTGTATCAGCTGGGCAGTAATTCATCAGAAACCAGCCGGAATATAAACTTGTTATGACTTTTGTAAGGAACCAGGGAAACTGGCCTATTCCCATATAAATTCCGGTCATATTCTTAGGAGCGATTTCAGCAACCCATTGTAAAAATCTTGGCTGCCACATTGCTTCACCAAAAGTCATAATGAATAGAAATGCCAGCAATGTGTATATGCTTGGACCAAGTGCCAGCAAAAAGGTTGGAGCTGCCATTACAAAAGTTCCGATTATCATCATATTGTAGGTGTTCTTCTTTGAAGTCAAGGCCGTAACCATAGGAGCAAGTATAAAGATTAGAATAGGATTAAGATTAACGAAGAATTCAAAGTTATCCTGAACAAAACCATCAAAAGCCCTGCTCGTGTATAAGGGAAGTGTTAGCCAGTTGTGTGCAAATAATGTTTGGACAAAAATTAGAATGAAAATGAAATATAAAAACCTGAAATCCCTCAACGGAAAATTCTTTATATAAAATTTAAGTTTTTCCTTACCAGTCATTTCGGATTCTTTAGCTTGATCAGCGGCTATTTTTTCTTTTGTTTCCTGACTGCTGTCTTCGATTGCTTTTTGTACAACCTTTTTTGTGAGGATAAAATAAACAACCATAATACCAACTACGGTAAGTACTACATATACCCAGAATACACCTGTAATACCAGCTGCTTTTCTAACAGGGGGAGATATTAAACCCGGAAGAAATCCGCCGAGATTCATAATGGCATAAAGCATTGCGTAACCCATTGCAGCGGTAGCCGGCGTTGTAAATTTTTTCACAGCAGCATAAGCAGCCGGCTGATATATTCCGTAGCCAATAATAATTCCAAGAATGCCAAGCATTGAGAAAATATGAGCAGCATTCCATAAACCCGTTGGTCCTAATTGCGGAGAGAGCGTTAAAATAGTTCTTCCTATAAACATAATTGATAAAGCAATTAGTAAAGATTTACGAACTCCTATCCAATCTACGGTAGCACCAAGAAAAAGCATTGCAAGTGTAATACCTGCAGTTTGGAACCCAACCATTCTTCCGGCATCAATATCGTCTAGTCCGATAAAATCATTAAAGAAAATTGCCAGAAGCCCAACCATACCAAAGTATGTTAAACCTTCAAGCAGATAGGAGAGGTTAACTCCCCATAAAGCTCTTGAAGCGTGGATAAGATCAACAAAAGGTTGAATTAATTCTTTAGTAATATTTTTAATAAAGTTCTGGTTTGATTCAGGAGTTTGTTCCATAGTTTAACCCGTTTTAACAGTTATTAGATGTTTGTATTGTTATTAGGTAGAATAATTTTAAAAGTACTGCCGGAACCTTTTTTGCTTTCAACAGAGATCTGTCCTCCGTTCCTTTCGATAAATTCTTTGCTGATAGCTAATCCAAGTCCGGTTCCTGATTCGTTATTTGTTCCTTTAAGTGAAAACTGCTGTTCATAATTAAAAAGTTTCGTTAGATTCTCCGTAGAGACTCCTATTCCATTATCCCGCACATAAATATAAGTGAGATCTCCTATTTCTTCAGCTGATAATGAAACACTGCCGCCCGGATTAGTAAATTTAATTCCATTTGATACAAGATTCCGTAACACAGTTTCAAGCATATACCTGTCGGCGAATATTTCGATATTGCTGTTATTCTCGTTGATAAGAGTTATTTGTTTTTTGTCAGCATATTCGTTGTAAAGATTAGCAACATTATTCAGAAGGTCATTAAGTTCAATTTTACTTCTTACAACTTCAAGCTTTCCAGACTGAACCCTTGCCCATTCCAGCAGATTAACAAGAAGGTTATATACATTTTTTGCTGCCGTGTGAATATTTGATGAAGTTTCTTTTAGCTCCTGCTGACTTAGCTCTTCGCTATACATCGATAAAAATTCTGATGCGCCAAGTATTGTGTGAAAAGGATTTCGCAGATCGTGAGATATAATTGAGAAAAATTTATCTTTTGCTGAATTAATGCTCTTTAACTCTTCCGCATATTCTTTTAGCTTTTGTTCTGCTGCCTTTCGTTGAGTAATGTTCTGGAATATTGCAATAAAATAGAGAGGATTCTGTTTATAATCTTTGACTAACGTAATTGATGTTGAAGACCATAGAATATTTCCGGTTCTGCTTTTTAAACGATATTCGATCTTCTGCGGTCCTGCAAGTAAATTTTTAAGTAAATAATCCAGTATTTGTTTTACTTTCGGGTAATCGTCCATCAAAGAAACATCATCAAAATAGAGCTTGAGAAAATCGTTCAAAGTATATCCAGTCATATCACAAAAAGTTTTGTTAACTTTTGTAAACCTTGCATCAGGACCTAAAATAGCCATACCAATTCCGGCACTTTCAAAAGTGCTTCGGAATTTTTCTTCACTTTTTCTAAGCGCCTGTTCTGAAAGTTTTCGCTCAGTAATATCTGTTGTAGCTCCAATCAATCTTTCAGTTTTTCCATCTTTAGATTTAATAAGGTTAACCTGAGTGGATACCCATCCGACGGTTCTGTTTTTGCGTATAATTCTAAAATCCAGTTTATAATACGAATCTTTACCAGCAATGAACTTTTGAAACATTTCCTGAACAAGGATCAAATCTTCAGGATGAACCAGGTACAGCCAGTCCTCTACCTGGTTAGATAGTTCAAACTCTTCATAACCAAACAGGTTTTTAAGATTACTGTCATAAGAAATCTGCCCGGACTCAAGTGAAACCTCCCAAACAGAAGTATTACCAGCTTCAAGAGCAAGTTCGTATCTTTTCATAGTTTGCTCAAGCTGAATTTTGGTATTATGATTCACCAAAGTAAGATCAATTATGCGCTGCAGCTGTTCGCCATCAAAAGGTTTGTGAAGATAGGCAGAGGGGTTGGTTATTTTTGCCTTTTGAAAAGTATCATCATCGCTATATGATGTTAGGTATATTATCGGAATGTTTAGTGATTTATGAATTTCTTCGGCCGCTTCTATTCCTGTCATTTCGCCTTCAAGCTTAATGTCCATAAGAATAATATTGGGATTACAAATACCTGCAAGTCTGATTGCTTCCTCACCGCTGGAAGCCAGACCGGCTATAGTGTACCCGGCTTTAGATAAACGGTTCTCTAAACTTTTAACAATGATTGCTTCGTCTTCAACGATCAGGATCTTAGCATTTTCATGCAGAATTGTTTTAATCATTTACAGCAAAAACTTATTTAATGGATCAAAATGTAATAAAAAAATATGTTACTTAAGAGTTAAGAAAAAGCAATGATTAAATATAATTAGAAATTTAAGGGAGCACCTTTCTTTCTTTTAGCCCTTCAAGTCCTTGTAAACCGCCTGTGTGCAGAGCAATAATGGTAGAACCTTCCGGTAAATGATGATTATTAATCATATCATAAATACCAAAAAACATCTTGGTAGTATAAACAGGCTCAACTTTAATATTTGCATGACTCTCAAATTTATTCATAAAATTTATTAGTTCAGGTGTGAACTTTGCATAACCCCCGAAATGGTAGTCCATTTTTATTTCCCAGTTATTCAGGCAGTTCATATTATACAAGCCAAGTAGTTTTTTTATATCCTTGTTAAGGAACTCAGCGCCCTTTAACACTGCAAATCCAATAGCTTTTTGTCCCTTCTTTAAACCAGAAATTAAACCCGCAATTGTCCCTCCTGTTCCGCAAGCAGTGCATATAGTATCAAAATGTATGTCTAATGAATTAATAATTTCAGCACAGCCCTTTAATGCAAGTTCGTTTGTGCCTCCTTCAGGAATTAAATAAAATCTTTCGAATTTTTCTTTTAACTGAGTGATAACCTGATCAGTAGTTTTATTTCGATAAGTACTCCTGTTCATATAAACAATTTTCATTCCGCAGTTTTTTGCGAATTTTAAGGTTGGATTTAACGGCAGACGTTCTTCCCCACGGATAATTCCTATTGTATTGAAACCGAATCTCTTTCCTGCCGCCGCAACTGCATAAATGTGATTTGAGTATGCCCCTCCGAATGTGAGCAAGGTTTCGTGATTATCTTCTCTTGCTTTTAACAAGTTGTATTTAAGTTTATGCAGTTTATTCCCCGAAAGTTCAGGATCATTCAGGTCTTCTCTTTTTACATAAAGGTTTATCTTGTGTCTAAACAGAAATTCATCTTCAATTTTTTGAAGAGGCGTTGAAGGTATTCTAAAAAGGCTTTGTATGTCTTGCAATGCTCTTGTTAATGTAAGTTAATCTTCTATTACTGTTTCACATCCTGAGTCAAAAAATAATTATATTAGTATATAATATCATCACATATAATTTAAAGAAATGGACAAAGAACAGCGGCTTAAAGAACTTAAGGAACATTCATCCGAAATATTAGAACAAGGTATTACGGAACAGCAGATTTTTGAACAATTGGAAGTTTTTGAACGCGGTGAGTTATTTACAGAAATAGTTAAACCGTGTGTAAAAGGAGATGGTATTTTTGTTATAGATGATTCACATTCTAATGAGCTTCTCGGAAATTATCGTTCAGCAGCAATGTCGGGAAGGCTAACAAAATTTATTCCGGCGTCAGGTGCTGCAACCCGAATGTTTAATCACATTCAATCATATCTTATTAATTCCGAACCTATCTCAATTGGTGAACTTAAAAAAGAAATGAATTCTGATTCAGATGCAAAATCCGTATATGAGTTTATAACCAATATAAAGTATTTTGCTTTTTATGAAGATCTGAAATCTTTACTTTCGACAGAAAAGATTGATTTAGATAATATCAGCGATGATGATGACATCTCCATAATTTTACGAAAAGTCCTGGATAGCAGCGGACTTAATTATTCTTTTTATCCCAAAGGAGCAATCCTGTTTCATAAATATAATGGGGAAAAGAGAACTGCGTTTGAAGAACATATTTATGAAGCAGTTGAATTACTAAAAGATCAATCAGGTAATGTAAGAATTCATTTTACACTTTCTGAAGAGCATGTTGAATTGTTTAAGGAGATCATTGAAAAAGCCACTAAGCATTTTCAAAAACAATCTGTTCAGGTTAAAGCAACTAACTCATTTCAGAAAAAATCGACCGATACTATTTCCGTTACACTCGATAATCAATTATTTAAAGATTCAAACAAAAAACTTGTTTTCAGACCTGCCGGACATGGTGCCCTGATTGAGAATTTAAACGACCTTGATGCTGATATTGTATTAATAAAAAACATTGATAACATACTGCCTTCAACTAAAAATGCGGAATCTATTAAATCTAAAAAAATATTGACGGGATTTCTGATAAAAATTCAAAAACAAGTTTTTAACTATCTGAAAATTATTGACAGCAAGGATGTTAATGAAATCATTATAAATGAAATAAAAACTTTTGCATCAGATTTTCTTTCGGTTCAGCTAACTGATTCGTTTGAAGGAAAAACTACAGATGAAAAAACTGATTACTTGTTTGAAAGATTAAACAGACCAATAAGAGTTTGCGGAATGGTTAAAAATGAAGGACACCCTGGAGGAGGACCATTCTGGGTAAGAAATAAAAATGATGAGGTTTCAATACAGATAATTGAAGAGTCTCAGATAAATAAAAGGGACAGGAGTAAAGCAGATATATTTGACGCATCCACTCACTTTAATCCTGTGGATATGATATGCGCAGTAAGAGACTTTAATAGCAAAAAGTTTAACTTGAAAAATTTTGTGGACGAAAGCTCCGGCTTAATAACAACAAAAACCTTTGAAGGAAAACAATTAAAAGCGTTAGAACTACCCGGATTATGGAATGGCGCTATGGCTTATTGGAACACCGTATTTGTAGAAATTCCGGCTGAAACATTCAATCCGGTTAAGGAAATTAACGACCTGTTAAAGCCCCAGCACAGATTGTAGATAGACTAATCACTTTCAGTTTTTATAACAATAGCAGTTATATTATCATCGCCTCCACGCAGCGCAGCAAGATAGACTAATTGTTCACTAGCAGTCTCAGGTGAGAATCCGGAAACAATATCGATAATATCATTGTCATGAATAAAATTTGTTAGCCCGTCGGTACACAAAATAAAACTATCACCACTTTTAATAGCTTCGGCAGGAGAAATGTCCGGTTTGCTTAATTCATTTATTCCCAACACCCGTGTAATTACGTTTTTATCTGTCATATCACTTGCTTTTTTGTAACTGATATTTAATTCATCCATAAGCTGCTGAACGCGGGAATGATCTTTAGTAAGTTTTAATAACTTATTATTACGCAGAAGGTAAACTCTGCTGTCGCCAAGATGAGCAGTCATGAACTTATTATCTTTGATTAAAAGCAGTGCAACTGTTGCTCCCATCATCGAAAGATCAGGCTTTTCAATTCCTTCTTTATTAATTAAATCATTAGCAATCTTAAAAATATTTATAATTTCTTTGGAAGGTTCAAAATTTTGCGGCAGAGAGATGAAGTTATTTATTAGTGTGTCCACAGCAATTTGTGCGGCAACAGCACCACCCTTATATCCGCCCATGCCATCACATACAATAGCAGCTATGCCATAATCGGTTTCAATAAAACCAAACCTATCCTCATTATTGCTTCTTATGGGGCCTTTGTCTGAACACCCCTTTATAAAAAATTTCATAAACTGTTATTAGATTTATAACTAATGAACAATTTAACCAAATAATGCCAAACCGAAAAGTTGTTAAACGGCAATAAAAACCCCGCTGACATAAGCGATGCATTACTGTCATCGGGGCGGATTCAATAACCAATCTAAATCAGTTTGACGCTGATATGTTTTTGGGAGGGTTATGAACAATTTTTCTGATGGTATCGAACTGGAGGTAAGGGTATTCCTCTCTTAAAGCGTCAATTGCATCTCCTGTTCTTACTTTTTGTGAACGGAGTATTTTAAATTTTTTTCGGATCCTGTAATCACGAACCGAACGCTCATTGATTAATCCTCTGCTTTCAAGTATTTCATAAATCTCATCACTGATAAGATCAGACAGGGGATTAGTTAATTCTTTTTTTAATTGAAGGAGTTCCATATTTCCTCCCTTTCATCAGTTAATAATATTTTGAGTTTAATGATGCGGTTCGATAAAAACAATCAAACCAATATTCTCAGTTGTAAAACTAAAATGTTAGCGCTCGTAATCAACTGCATATCTATGCGGTTCTTGGGATGAATGGTCAATAATAAGGTTGGAGGCAGGCACAATTATGTGGTTAGCACATCAGATGATCTTTTTTCTTATGGCCTTAGCTACCGCTTCTGATTGAGAATGTACGTGAAGTTTTTTGTAAATGTTTCTTATATGATGCCTTACAGTATCAACACTGATGAATAAGGAATCAGCAATTTCCTGGTAATTATAACCATCAGCTAAGAGTGACAGAACACTTTTTTCGCGTTCACTTAACAACTCGTAATCGGATTTTTTTTCATAAGTGTTTTTAGATTCCTTAAAAGCCGTTATAACCTGTCTTGCTACGTTTGAACTCATAGGTGATCCGCCTTCATAAACATCTTTAATTGCTTCAAGAAGTTTTGCCGGAGGAGTTTTCTTTACCAGGTAACCGCAGGCACCTGCACACAGTGCGTCAAATACTTTCTCACTGTCTTCATACACAGTAAGCATCAGAATATTCATATCAGTTTTTTTTTCTAATGCCAGTCTAACTCCCTCTATTCCATTCATGCCCGGGAGACCTATATCCATCAGTACAACATCCGGCTGAATTGTTAAAAGTTTGTTCAGAAAATCCTCACAATTTGAATATGCCCCGATACAAGAATAACCGGTAGTACCATTAATAAGTGCTCCAAGTCCTTCCCTGATCACATTGTTGTCTTCAACAATTGCCACATTGATCATATCTTACTCTTAATATTATTTATTTAATAATGATTTTATTTTATTTATCCCAGATCTTTTTCCAACAAATCTGATCGATGTTCCCTGATTAGGAGATGATTTCCATTTTACTCTTCCACCAATCGATTCTGCCCGCTGTCTGATGTTCTTCATTCCGTTTCCCAAACTGATTTTGTTTTCATCCAATCCAACCCCGTCATCCGTTACAGATATTTCAATGAAATCTTTTCTTGAATTAGCATCTAATTGAATTACACTGCACTTACTATGCTTAATTGAATTATTTATTGCTTCCTTTAAGATCATGTATAAATTTTGTTTAAAATCTATGGGCAGTTTTATATCCTTTAGTTTTTCGAGATTTGAAACGCGGAAAGAAATACCCAGGGAATTTAATGTTTCACTGTACGAATTTTTCAACCTTACTATCAGGTCGTGAAGTGAATCGCGTTGCGGATTAACAACCCAAACAATATCGCTCATGCTATCGATCAACAGGCGTGAAAGTTCACTTATAGTCTTAAGTTCTTTTTGAGAATCGGATTTGTTACTATTAGACTTGAAGGCGGCTAATTCGCTTAATATAGATATTTCGGTTAAACCCGAACCTATATTATCATGCAGATCAGCAGCAATTTTAGTTTTCAGTTTTTCAATTGCAAGCAGATTTTTTATACGTAATGTGCTGATATAATAAATGAGAGAACCAACCGTAATTAAAACCAGAACTATGAACCACCATCTTTGCCAGAAGGGAGGAATTATCTCAAGGAGAACAAGAGCTTCATTGGCACTCCAGAATCCATCACTGTTAGATCCTTTAACTCTGAAAGTATAAGAACCGGGAGGCAGATTGGTATAATTTGCAATTCTTCTTTCCGATGTAGTTTGCTGCCATTCTCTGTCAAAACCATCAAGAATAAAAGCGTATGAATTTTCTTTCGGATTTGTAAAATCCAGCGAAGCAAATTCAAAAGTAATAAAGTTCTTATCGTATTTCAGGGAAATTTCAGAAGGAATACCTTTAACAGGCTCATTCTGAACGCTTATTGATGTTATAACAACTGAAGGCAGAAAAGTACTGCTTTCAATACTGTCCGGATAAAAATAATTCAATCCATTTATTCCGCCGAAAAATAACTCACCACTTTCGGATTTAAAGTAACTTCCGCCATTGAACTCTTTTGACTGAACACCATCGAGAATGTCATAGCGTGTAATTTTTTTCGTTTGATAATCCATAGTGTAAATACCGTTATCAGTACTTAACCAAAGATTTTTTTTATCATCCTCAAGTATTCCATAAACTACACGGGTTGTAATTCCATCCTGCATCGAGAACCTTTTAAATTTTCCGGTAGCGGGATCAAGTCTGTTTAGTCCGCCGCCAAAGGTTCCTATCCATAAATAACCATCAGAATCCTCCACTATGCAGAGTATTTTGTCATCTGCAATGGATTCATTATCAACAGGATTATAGCGATAACTTTTAAATGTACCGTCGATCGGCTCGAATTTATTCAATCCGCCGCCGAAAGTTCCTATCCATAAATTATCTTTAGTATCTTTGAAAACTTTGTAAACCCTGTTATCACTTAAAGAATTTGGATTTTCCGGATCATGAACAAAATTGAAAAATTTTATTTCCTCATTGAATGGGTTTGCAACAGAATTGTAATAGTTTAATCCTTCCCCGAAAGTGCCGATCCAATATTCATTATTATCAATATAAATGCTTTGAACCTGGTTTGAAGTGAGCGAATGTTTTATATCTGGATCATTACCTATTCTTTTAACTTTACCGGTTCTCTTATCAATGAGGTTTAATCCTTTATTATATGTACCGATCCAGAGATTACCGAAACGATCTTCAGTAATTGCCCGAATATGGTTACTGCTGATAGAATTTACATTATTAGAAGAATGCTGAAAGTATGTAAACTGATTTTTACCTCTGTCAATTTTGTTAAGTCCGCCGCGATAAGTTCCGACCCAAAGATTTTTACTTTTATCTTCATATATTGACCAGATAACATTATCAGATAATCCATTTTTATCATCGGGTCGGTGCGTATAAATATTAAACTTAGCCCGGCTTTTTTGAATCTTAGTTATTCCAGCGCCTAAATGCGAACCTGCCCAGATAATACCAGAGCGTTCAATACTTAATGAAAGAACATCATCATCTGCAAGTGAACTTTGATTGGTTGGATTGTGTCTAAAGATAGTGAACGTTCGTGTATTTATATTGTACTTATTTAATCCTGAACCAAAAGTACCTATCCAGATATTTTGCGATTTATCCTCAATGAGAGCCATAACAGTTTTACTGGAAATAGAATTACTTTTAATACTTGGTTCGAACCTTACAAATTTAGTCTCAGAGGGTGCTGAGTTTTTTTCACTTTTTGGTAATAAATTCAGACCGCCATAAAAAGTACCTATCCATAAATTCTTTTCTGAATCCAGTAATAAAGTAATCAGTTTGTCATCGGATAATCCGTTTTTATTTTCTGGTGAAAAATTATATGTGCTAAATGAATATTTGCCATTTTTTTGCTGACATTTCAAAAGACCTTTACCAAAAGTCGCTGCCCAAATGAAATCATTCTCATCCCATACAAGTTTTGTAATCCTGTTCGTTGGAATTATTGATGAGGAAGAGTTATTGAAATAAAAGTGATTTAATTTATTAAACTCCTTATCAATATTAAAAATACCATTGCCCCAGGTGCTAATCCATAAATTACCCTCGGTGTCTTCAATTATCGAGGTAACTGTTGAGCTGTGGTTCCTTGAGAACGAAAGGGGATAGTCGTAGTAATCCTGTTCCTCAATCATCCTCTCACTTAATAAAGAAGCTATATGAATTGAAGTGAACGAATCCGTTTCTCTAATATACTTATTAACATTTCCTTCAATAGATCCGACCCAAATGGTTCCATCGCTGTCTTCAAAAAGTGCTGATATTACCTCACCGGCAATTGAAGTTGAATCATCGGGATCATTTAAATAGACAGTAAATTTATAACCGTCATATTTATTTAATCCACTTGAAGTTCCAAACCACATAAACCCAATTTTATCCTGTAAGGAAGCAAACACAGTACTTTGTGATAGACCATCTTCAATTCCGTACTGTCTGAATGAATAATCCTGTTCTGTTGAAAATAGCAGCTCAGGTATTAATACACTGAGAGAAATTAAATATTTGATCAAAATATTAGTCATTATCATATAGCAAATTAAATTCATACGTATAATAAGTTAATTTAGGTATAATGTCCACAACTCAATTGGGTGTTTGAAGTTGTTGTGAGACGTTAATTTTGAGGACTTGACAAATTTCGTGTTATAACATATATTTGAATTGAAACTAATTTTTAATTATAGAGATATGTATGAATAAAATAATTCTAGAAAGAAAAAGTATTAAGAAATATTCTCAAATTGCTGTTGAAGATGAGAAAATTCACTTGTTATTTAAAGCCGCTTCTCTCGCTCCTTCGTCATACAATGAGCAACCCTGGTCATTTATAATGGCAAGGAGTAATGATTTGCAGAATTTTAATAATCTGCTTTCGTTGATGAGTGAAAAAAATAAGGAATGGGCAAAAGATGCACCACTGATTGTGCTAGCAGCAGCAAAACGAAATTTGACTATCATTGATAAACCAAATAAATACTATTTTTACGATGTAAGTAGCGCTGTTGCTAACTTGACATACCAGGCTTTAAGTATGGATTTGTATGTACACCAAATTGGCGGTTTTGATGTACATAGAGCAAAAACAGCTCTAAATATTCCGGATGAATACGAACCGGTTGTTATGTTAGTTATTGGATACAATGCTGAACAAGTTACTAAAACTAATATTCATTCTAGAATCAGAAAGCCAATTAGTGATTTTGTTTTTGAGAAGAAGTTTGGAAATCCGGCTAAAATAAACAATGAAGTATTATTAATTAGTTCAGGAGATAAATGATGAAAACATTAGTTCACAGAGCAGAGGATAGGGGAAAGGCAAATTATGGCTGGCTTGATACCCGTTACAGTTTCAGCTTTTCACGATATTATGACCCAGATAAAATGGGTTTTGGGCTTTTACGTGTACTGAACGATGATATTGTAAAAGAAGGAACAGGTTTTGGCACACATCCGCACGACAATATGGAAATAATAACTACTGTACTTGAAGGTGCATTAGAACATAAAGACAGTATGGGTACGGGAGCTGTAATCCATAAAGACGAAGTACAGGTTATGTCAGCAGGAAGAGGTGTTACTCATTCTGAATTTAATCCATCTGAAACCGAACCGGTTAAACTTTTTCAGTTATGGATATTTCCAAAAGAAAAAAATATTGAGCCGCGCTACGATCAAAAAGCTTTTCCTGCTTCTGAAAGAATTAATCAACTGAAAACAGTTGTATCGGGCTATAAAGAAAGCGGATCGTTATACATTCATCAAAATGCAGAAATAAAGTTTGGTAATTTTACTGAAAAGAATACTTTAAAATATAAAACCAGGGATGCCGTTAACGGTGTTTATCTGATGATTATTGATGGCCACATTAGAGTTAATGGAGAGGATCTTTATAAAAAAGATGCAGTAGGAATTTTTGAGACAATAGAGTTTTCTTTTGATATAGATGAAAACACAAAATTTGTTTTGATTGAAATTCCGATGCAGTAGGTATAATTTACCTAGTTGATGACAGGAAAAAATAAAGGCGAGTCTAAAACCCGCCGTTTATTTTAGAGATAGGATTCTAAATGTCTGATATAATTGTCTGCTCCGCCGGGCTGGTAACCGGTTTTAGCTACTGGCTGACCCGTACTATTAAATAATAGTATTGTTGGAAATCCCTGAATTCCATATTGCTGTGCAAGCTGCTGATTATACATTTTGGTTTCATTGGTTTGTTCTATCTTCCGTGGAAAGTCAACCATAACCAGAATTAAGTTTTTCTTAGCATAATCTTCAAATTCTTTTTGTTTAAAGACCTCATCACTTAACTTAAAACACCACTGGCACCAGTCTGACCCGGTGAAGTTCACAAGCACTGCCTTATTTTCTTTCTTTGCCTGCTGAAGAGCGGTTTCTAAATTAGTTCTCCAGTCAAGATTATCACTGCTTCCGCTTTTTCCGCAGCTAAGTAAAAATGCTGTTAATAAAAACAATACTCCAATTCGTATTTTCAATTTATTCTCCTTTTTTATATAGTTGTTTGATTCAGGAAAAACTAAACAGATTCGGAGTATGAGAAAAACATCTAACTCTGCTTAGTCGAACAAGCACCATATTTAAATATCCAAATTACAACCAGATTCTACTTAATAAATATCATATGATAAACCAAGATGAAACTAAGTTTAAGAGTTTGTATTTTGTATTTTGAAATTATTTGTTATTTGATGCTTGAATTTTAGAATTTTAAAATTAAGCTTCTTCCGTTACTATTTTTTTAGCATTCTTAAGCTTAGCAGGACGCTCATAAAGTTGAGTTAGTCCATAATACTTTAAATGCAGATCATCAGTTATCTGATCCCAGGTGAATCTCCACATCCAGTTACCCCCGAGTTTACCGGGGAAATTCATTCTTGCTTCTCCGCCAAGATTAAGAATATCCTGTATAGGAACAATAACAATATTTGCCACGGAGGCGTATGCAATTCTAATAAGTTCATAAACAATATCATCGCCGAAATAATTCAGATATTTTTGACAATGTTCAAATATATCTGAGTTTTTATCCTCTTTAGCCTTTTCAAAAAATGCTCTCGTTGTATCATTATCGTGGGCGCCAGTAAGTACAACACAATTCGGAATATAATTATGCGGAAGAAATTTCGTTTCCATATCAGTACCAAACGCAAACTGAAGTATTTTCATTCCTGGAAAGTCAAAGTCATCTCTGAGCTTTTCAACTTCAGAGGTGATGACTCCAAGATCTTCTGCAAGTATTGCGACATCGCCCAAATGTTTATTTATTGATTCGAATAATTTATCCCCAGGCGCTTTTACCCATCTGCCATTTATGGCAGTTTCTGCATTACCGGGAATTTCCCAGTATGCCTCAAAACCTCGGAAGTGGTCTATTCTAACAATATCAACCATCTTAAAGAGATTTGCAAACCGACTTCTCCACCAAAGAAAATCATCTTTTTCCATAATCTTCCATTTGTAAAGCGGATTACCCCAAAGCTGTCCTGTTTCACTAAAGTAATCAGGTGGTACACCAGCAACGGTTTCAAGATTTCCGTCTTTATCGACTGAAAACAGATCTTTGTTTCCCCACAGATCAGCACTGTCATAAGCAATAAAAATCGGCATATCGCCAATAATTTTAATTCCTTTTGAATTAGCGTATTGTTTTACTGACAGCCACTGATTGAAGAACTCAAACTGAACGAACTTTTGATAGCGAATATCATCAGATAATTTCTTACTCCAATCGTACAATGATTTTTTATCACGAAGAACAAGCCCTTTATCCCAATCCTTCCAAACAATTCCGCCGTGAGCTTCTTTTGCTGCCATAAAAAATGCGAAGTCGTCAAGCCAATCTCTATTTTCTTCGCAAAACTTGTTGAAGTCTTTTTCAAACTTATTAAGATTTAAATTGAAGTTTATGAATGCTTGTTTAAGCAGACTTTTTTTGTAATCAATAATCTGTCCGTAATCAATCTGAACAGGATCATGATCGGGAATGTTATTTAAGTCATCTTCATTTAATAAACTTTTTTCTTTTAATTTATCGGGACTGATCAGATTTGGATTTCCGGCAAAAGCTGAAAAGCATTGATATGGAGAATCTCCATAACCGGTTGGACCGAGTGGAAAAACCTGCCAGAGTTTCTGTCCGGCTTTTTCTAAAAAATCTATAAACTTATGAGCATCATCTCCAAGATCGCCAATTCCATATTTACCGGGCAGGGAAGTTGGGTGAAGGAGTATTCCGGCATTACGTTCGAAAGTCATATTATCCTCTGAAAATTTTTTGATGTGAAAAATAAAGAAAGGATGTCGGAAAAAGAATGAATAATAGCAAAATAAAAATCCCGCTTTGTATAAAGCGGGATTTACTCATATTATATTTTTTGAAAGTCTTAGTTTAAAGCAAATTTATATGCAACTCGAACACCAAGATAGTTTAAATCAGAAATTACATTAAACATTGCATTAATATCTACAGCACCTTTTGGTCCTACAGGTATTTCATAACCGGCACCAGCTGCAAAAGAAAATTCTGTTTCTGATGCACTGCTTGATGTTTGAAAACCAAAAATGTCAATTTCTACATCAACAGTAAATAAGTGAAATCCTGCCTGACCAGCAGCATAAAAACCAGAGCCGGGTGTAAAGAAATATTTAACACCAGCCAGAATTGGAATTGCTGAATAATCAAAAGAACCACCAACAAAATCTTGTTTTCCACCCCACATAAGGTATCCGGCAGTTACAGTGCCAAGAAGATTTGGGCTGAATTTATGCTCATACGATGCGGTTCCGCCGAAGCCTATATCTGCAGCATCTGACCAATCACCAATAGGTAAGGCCAGATTACCACCGACGCTTATGCCCGGCATCTGAGAAAAGGTAATGCTTGAAAAAAGCAAAAAAACGAACAAAAAAGAAAGTGTTTTTTTCATTAGTGTCTCCTATTATTTTGATATTAGTTAGTACCGAATTATTTCGGATAATCAAAGATTAAATTAAAATTTAACTTTGTCAAGTTTCTTTACGATTTAATTTGTTTGCTGGTACAAAGTTAATAGAACCTTTAGCGATTAAAAATAAAAAGAGTTTATAAGTTATTTAAAAAATATTTAGCTGGTTGTTCTCTTTCAAACAACCAGCTATAAATTAATTCTAGTTTAAAAAGCAAAACTAGCGGAAAGATATGCAAATGATTTTGTACCACCGCCAACTAAGTTAAAACCTTCTCTCAGTACATCATCATTAACAGTAGCATCAAGAGTAAACCCACCAAACCTGAAGCCAACACCAAGTCTAACATCACCTTCGCTAAACCGGGTTCGTGTATTTTCATCAAAGGTTGTAGGTGTTGCTGTTGATTGCGAAGTCTCAGAGAATGTACTTGCTACGTAACCAGCTCTACCAACTAACCATTCTGTAAAATACCATTCTGCTCCAAGATTCCATGATGGAAAGTACATTCTTGAATCTTTTAGTTCCGGGTTAACGTTTTCAACTGCAGGAAATGTGGTTGATTCATAAGTAAAAGCCGGTCCACCAGAAATAAGAAGATTTCCATTTCTGTAACTAAGACCTACACCAGCAAGAATACCCATCATAGATGGATAATCAACTGATTGTCCTGCTGATTTAACAGTACCTGATGCATTGTAGAATGCAAGATTTGGAACTAAAGTAAAATGCTTGCTAAGGGTAATGAAACCTCGAGCATTTGCTAACATAAGAGTATTAGAACCTTCCAGTTTATCTCCTGTACCGGGCTCAAAAGTTCCTGATGGCAATGCTATTGAAAATCCAAAATCAAATTTAAAGGTAGGAGAGATATATCCTAACAGACCTAAATTAGCTCCAATTTGTGAAGCAGTGTTTTTATCTCCGCTACCTGTTGCTGGCTGAAAATCATTTGTGGTAGAAGCATAAGCAACGCCTAATCCAAGAGCTAAATCCCCCAATTCATAAGAAAAATTTAACTGAAGGTTGTTATTTAAAGGAACGATATTAGCACCAAGGCCATTAAGACTATTAACTAATCCCATCGGGTCTATACTGCCAATAGATGTTGAACCAAAATCATCGCGGGTAAGCAATATTCCTAAGGTAACATCTCTATTTAACCCGAAATTAAAACCGACAAACTGGCCAGTGCCATTATCGGGACTAAGGGTTGAAGCACCAATGTCACCCCACAAGAAATTTGCATAAGATGATATATATGCCGGATTTGTTTTAATATTATCCGGATCAACGATATAGGGGTTGTCTCCCATGCTGTGTAATCTTGCAAATCCACCATATCTGCTGTCTTTTACTCCATCATCTTGAGCAAATAAAAGAACAGAAAAGGATAGAAGAAATACTGCAGCAAAGAACATAGTAGCTTTTTTCATAATGAGCTCCAATTGTTATTGGTAAATTTATTTAGACGAAAAAATTCGACAAGTTAATATTGCACAAAAATAACTGATTGTCAATAGGCAACTCAATCTATAACTTATTTTATTTAAGTGGGTTATAGCATTCATTTAACAATATGCTCTAAATCACTACTTAATATTTACAATTTGTATACCGTAATTAAACATTTTAGATTTTTCCAAAAACCCAATTTTACTTATGTTTGCACCTTATTAATGTAAAAAGCGGATGAAAATTTTAAGAAAACTTTACGACTGGGTCCTTCATTGGGCTGATACACCTTATGGTGCGCCGGCTCTCTTTATACTTGCTTTTGCAGAATCTTCATTTTTTCCAATTCCACCCGACGCATTATTAATAGCTTTAGTTTTGGGCTCTACAACAAAAGCTTTCCGTTTTGCCTCTATTTGCACTATAGCTTCTGTAGCAGGGGCTCTGTTAGGATATGCCATAGGCCACTTTTTATGGTGGACTCCGGCTGGAGAGTTCACAGGAATTGCAGAGTTTTTCTTTGCAAATATTCCAAGTTTTACATATGATACTTTTTATAAAATAGAAGAAATGTTTAAAGCTTATGATTTTTGGATAATTTTTACTGTTGGCTTTACTCCGCTGCCTTACAAAGTAGTAACAATTTCTTCGGGTGCCTTTAATATAAGTATTGCAATGTTTATTATAGCCTCTATTATTAGCAGAGGTGCCAGATTTTTCCTTGTTGCTTTTCTTATATGGAAATTTGGACCCCAAATCAAGAGTTTTATTGATAAATACTTCAATTGGCTGGCAATTGCCTTCACAATACTGCTATTAGGTGGATTTTTTGTAATTAAATATTTTGTATAAGCGGGTAATTATAATTTCTTATTGTTCCTGGAATTAGCTTATATAAATCTGCTTTAAACTGCGATATAGCAGAATCCTGTGTTTAGTCCCCTCTATCATATGTATGTTAAACGACAAATAGCAAACACATATCATCATTTGCTAAATATTCATCATCGTTGAGTTTTAATTTTTCATTTCTTACATTCTAATTGTTCTTTCCCAAATTTTCTTTTTTCATAGTGTGGGAAAAAAATATCCATACAGAAAGGAGACATTTATGAAAACATTCATTCTTCTTACAAAGCTGTCCTCAGAAACTTCCAGGCAGATAAAAGATAGGGCAAAACTTGGCAGAGCCTGGCTCGATCAGGTTAAAGAAAAATGTCCTGAAGTTAAATTCATCTCTCACTATGCACTACTAGGGGAGTATGATTTTATTGATATTTATGAAGCTCCCGATGAAGAAACCGCTGCTAAGGTTTCTATAATTAGTCTTTCAAACGGAGCTTTTCAGACACAGAGTTTACTTGCAATTCCTTATAAAAAATTTCTTGAACTAACGGAAGATATTTCCAGACAAGGAATAATAGTTTAATAAATTGAAAGGAGATTGTTATGCCATCTCAAAGATTAATGGATTATTTGGATCAGCACAGTATTAAGTATACTACTATGCGGCATTCACTGGCTTATACAGCTCAGGAAATTGCCGCAGCATCACACATTCCGGGAAAAATATTTGCAAAAACGGTAATGATAAATGTTAAGGGCAAGCTCTCTATGGCTGTACTGCCGGCTTCCTATAAAATTGATTTTGATCAGCTTAAAAAAGCTATCGGCTGTGATTCTGTAAGGCTAGCACACGAAAAAGAATTTCTTAATCTTTTTCCGGATTGTGAAGTCGGAGCAATGCCGCCGTTTGGTAATCTTTACGGAATGGATGTTTATGTTGCTCAAAGCATTGCTGATGAGTCAGAAATTGCATTTAATTCCTGTACTCATTCTGAGTTGCTTCAGATGAAATACATAGATTTTGAAAAGTTAGTTAAACCGAAAGTAATAAAATTTTCTTTTCAATCTAAATTATAATATCTATCACTGTATCGATTTGTAATATTTCAACTGAAAAATAATTTTGAGTCCAGTTTCTATACTTTAAACTATGATTATGAAAAAAGAAATAATATTCGCAGCAGCAATATGGTTTTTATCCACCATTAGTCTTGCACAGAATAAAAAAGATTTGGAAATACTTGCTGATTGGATGTGCGGATCATTTAACAGTGAAGAACAATCATTACAAGACTCAACATATTATCACATCTCTCTGGAAATGCACAGAATTTGGGAAAACCACTCCGATGGATTCTGGATTTATGTTGAACAAGCAGTTGCTGAAACTAAAGATAAACCCTACCGACAGAGAATATATCAAATAATTGAATTTGATGGAGATTTTAAAAGTATAATTTTCTCTATTCCTAATGAAGAAAATTATGTCGGGGGATATAAAGATATTTCAAAATTTAATTCTCTTACTCCTTCACAGCTTGATATAAGAGAGGGTTGTGAAGTTATTATTAAAAGAAAAGATGAGAATACATTTATAGGCAGCACAACAGATGATAATTGTTTAAGTACCCTGCGGGGAGCCGTTTATGCCACAACCAAGGTAGTAATAACTAAAAACTCAATGATGAGCTGGGATCAGGGATTTAATAGTAATCATGAACAAGTTTGGGGTGCAGTAAAAGGCGGATATATTTTTAATAAAGTAATAACTCATTAGAAGAGGTGGAATTTCTTTTTTAAGTAAACATATTCCTATAAGCAGTATTTCTAAGCTGAATATCCAGCCTAAAGAATTCTTTTGTTATTAACATAATTAATCCTATTTTTGAACACTCGATTCGCCCTTTATGGGCGTTTTTTGTTATGTATGAATGAACTAGCAAAAAAAATATTTGAAATTGCCGAAAAATCAGCTCCTGAGTTCGGGTTATTTCTTATTGATATTCATCTGAGAGGTAATGATCGAAATAGAATTGTAGAGATTTATGTTGACGGAGAAAAAAATGTTTCCGCTGAAAATCTTGCTGAGTTAAGCAGAGTTATTAACGACCAGATAGAAGAAAATAATATAATTGAAGGTTCATACAGACTGGATGTTTCTACACCGGGAGTTGAAAGACCATTAAAGTTCTTAAGGCAGTTTCCTAAACATATAAATCGAAAATTTGATTTACAGTATAACTCAGGTAAAGAGGAATTAAAAATAAAAGCCAAGCTTGATTCTGTTGAAGCTGATAACCTGATTTTTACCACAGAAAAAAATTTGATTAGAATAAATTTTAAAGATATAATAAGTGCAAAAGTACTAATAAGCTTTTCTTAGCGGAGGAAAAATTAAATGAACTATGATATAGTTGAATCCTTTGCCTCAATGGTAAAGGAAAAAGGCATCGACAAAGATGTTTTGGGCGGAATTCTCGAAGAAATTTTCGGGCTGCTGATCAGGAAAAAATATGGTGAAGAAGCAAAATATGATGTGGTTGTTAATACAGATCGCGGTGATATAGAATTATTTCTTGAAAGAGAAATTGTTGAAGAAGTTGAAGATCCTAATGCTCAAATCAGCATTGAAGAAGTTAATAAACGGGGTAATGATGAAGATCTTGAAGTTGGTGATGATTTTGTTGAAAAAATTGAATTAGCATCTCTTGGCAGAAGACTTATTGTACTAGCTAAACAAAGTTTAAACCAGAAAATAAGAGAACTGGAAAAAGAAATAATCCACAATGAATATCAGGAGTTACTTGGTGAAATTGTTGTGGGTGATATTTACCAGATTAGAAAAAATGATATTCTTATAAACCATAATAAAAATGAACTTGTTCTCCCGAGGTCAGAACAAATACCATTCGAGCGGTATAAAAAAGGCGGTACTATCAGAGCAATTGTGAAAGAAGTTAGAAAAGGACCAAGCGGACCGGTTATAGTTGTTTCACGCTCAGACAATATGTTTTTAAGAAGATTGTTTGAAATAGAAATTCCTGAGATCTATGACGGAATAATTGATATTAAAGCAATTGCCCGTGAACCCGGTGAAAGAGCTAAAATTGCTGTTGAATCACAAGATGCTCGAATTGATGCAGTAGGTGCCTGTGTTGGTATGAAAGGCGTTAGAATTCATGCAATTGTAAGAGAATTAAATAATGAAAATATAGATGTTATTAACTATTCTGAAGATCCGATAACATATATTCAAAGATCACTTGCCCCCGCAAAGCTTAAGAGAATTGAGCTTGATGAGGATGATAAAAAAGCAGTTGTTAATGCCGATAGCGACCAGGTTTCTCTTATTGTCGGAAGAAATGGTGTTAATATCCGTTTGGCAATGAAATTAACAGGATATGAAATAGAAATAATTAGAGAAGAAAAAGCCTTTGAAGAATATGACGAAGATATAGAACTTATTGACCTTAAGGAGGAACTAGGTGCAGAGGTTTATGAAATTCTTATAAATCATCGTTATGATACTGCACTTGAAGTTCTTACTGCCGGTGTCGAAAAGTTACTGGAAATTGAAGAGCTTGATGAGGATAAAATCAATGAGATTATAGAAATAATTAAATCTCAGTTTGAAGAAGAAGAGTAATACAGAAAGAACACATTAGAATGTCCGAAACAAAAGCAAAAAAACAGCGAATATATAAGTTCGCATCTGAACATAATCTTTCAGTTGATAACCTTATCGAATTTCTGAAAGAGAAAGGATATGAGATCAAATCTCATATGTCTTTGCTTACAGATGAAATGCTGACCGATATACAATTGCATTTTAAAAAGGATATTGAAAAAGCTGAACAGCATTATAAAAAAATTGCCGAGTTTCAGAAAAAACGTGCCGAAAAAATTGAAGAGCCGACAGAAATAAAAGTTGAAGAACCGGTTGAAGATCAAATAGAAGTTAGTGAAATAATAATCACCGATGCAGCAGAAGTTGATAAAGAAAGTACCGAAGACGTAGCATCAGGATTGACCGAACCAGTTGATAAAGACATTGATTTGAAGGAAAATGAGACAACTGAAGATGTTTCTGAAGAAGTAAAAGTGCCGGCAGATGATGAAGATTCCAAATCTGATTCCGTTAAATTCCGGTCTCCTAAGGATGCAGAAGTTGGTAAAAGAAAAGGACTGAAAGTTGTAGGAAAGATTGATTTAGGTGAGAAGAAGAAAGAAAAGGTTGTTAAAGAAATTAAAGCCGAAGAAACTTCCAGGGAAAAAACTTCCGATGCAGAAACAGCTAAGAAAAAGAAAAAACCACGCACCAAGAAAAAAGCAGGTGATGCTGTAGTAGAGGAAACTCCGGTTGTAAAGAAGAAAAAGAAAATTAAAAAATTTGAAATAGATGAAAAAGATGTAAAAGCTGCTATTAAAAAAACTATGCTTAGCATGGATGATACTGTTGCTTCGGGCAGGGCTAGTTCCAGAAAGAAAAAGCGAAAAGAAAGAGAAGCTGAAGAAGAAAGACTCTTAGAAATACGTTCTAAGGAAAAAAATGTACTTAAAGTTAGTGAATACATTGCAGTAAATGAGCTGGCTAATCTTATGAGTGTGCCTGTTGGCGATGTAATTTCAAAATGTATTGGATTAGGATTAATGGTATCAATTAATCAAAGACTCGATCTTGAGACTATAACTTTAGTTGCAGATGAATTTGGCTTTGAAGTTGAGTTGCAGGAAGAATATGCTGCTGAAGCTCTTGAAGATACACCGGATTATGAAGAATTACTTAAAACCCGGCCTCCTGTTGTTACAATAATGGGTCATGTTGACCATGGTAAAACTTCCCTGCTTGATTATATAAGAAGCACTAATGTTGTTGCTGGTGAATCCGGTGGAATCACACAGCATATTGGTGCATATAAGGTTGAGGTTGGAGATGGAAAAGAAATTACTTTTCTTGATACTCCCGGCCACGAAGCATTTACAGCAATGCGTGCACGTGGTGCGCAGTTAACAGATATAGTTATTCTTGTAGTTGCTGCAGATGATGCCGTGATGCCGCAAACAGTTGAAGCGCTTAATCATGCTCAGGCAGCCGGGGTGCCAATAATAATTGCTATAAACAAAATTGATAAACCAGGATCAAACCCGGAAAGAATTAAACAGCAGCTTGCTGATAGAAATGTTCTGGTTGAAGATTGGGGAGGCAAGTACCAGATTGTTGAACTCTCTGCTAAACAAGGATTAAACGTTGATCAGCTTTTAGAAAAAATTCTTCTTGAAGCTGAAATCCTGGACTTAAAAGCCAATCCGGATAGAATAGCACGTGGTGCAGTTGTAGAAGCAGAACTTGATAAAGGAAGGGGTATTACAGGAACTATTCTTGTCCAAAAAGGGACACTAAAAATCGGTGATCCGTTTGTTGCTGGTATCCATTACGGCCGCGTCAGAGCAATGTTTGACGAAAGAGGAAATAAAGTTAAAGAGGCTCCTCCGTCATCACCTGTTCTTGTACTTGGATTTGAAGGTGCTCCTCAGGCAGGTGATAATTTCGTTGTAATTCCCTCTGAAAGAGAAGCTAAAGAAATTGCTAATAAACGCTCTCAATTAAAACGCGAACAGGATCAAAAGCAGATACACCACATAACACTTGATGAAATTGCTAAACAGATTAGCATTGGAGGAGTAAAAGAACTTCCGCTTATCGTTAAGGGTGACGTGGATGGTTCAGTAGAAGCTCTGTCCGATTCACTAATGAAACTCACCAACGAAGAAGTTGTTGTAAGAGTTATTCATAAAGGTGTTGGCGGAATTTCTGAAAGTGATGTGCTTCTTGCTGCTGCATCTAACGCAATTATTATTGGTTTTCACGTTCGCCCGAATATTAATGCAAGAAAGCTAGCAGAAAAATCCAAAGTGGATATCCGCCTTTACAATGTTATTTATGATACAATCAATGAAGTTAAATCTGCGTTGGAAGGATTATTGTCACCAGTTATTTCTGAAGAAGTTACAGCCACGGTAGAAGTCAGGGATACATTTAAAGTTCCTAAATTCGGAACGGTTGCCGGCTGTTATGTTCAGGATGGTAAAATCGCACGAAATAATAAAATTAGATTAGTTAGAGACGGAATTGTTATTCACGAAGGTGATATTTCCAGCTTAAAACGCTTTAAAGATGATGTTCGTGAAGTAGATTCCGGTTATGAGTGCGGATTAAGCATTGCTAACTTCAACGATATTAAAGTTGGCGATATAATTGAAGCATTTAAGCTCGTTGAAACCAAAAAGAAACTTTCATAGGTAGTTGAAAAATATTAAAACGGATTTTTTATGTCCTATAGAGTTGATAAAGTTGAAAATTTGATTAAAGAAGAAATCAGCCTTATTTTCCTGCACAAATTAGATGAATTGCAGCTTGGATTTGTAACTATAACTAATGTTAAAGTAAGTCCTGATCTCAAAATTGCAAAAGTATATCTTTCCATCTTTGAAAAAGAAAAAAGAGAACTTGCACTGGATAGGATACAACATAAAACAGGATTTATCCGGTCGGAACTTGCACATAGAATACGGATTAAATTTGTTCCCGAGCTTAAGTTTTTCCTTGATGATACTTCTGATTACATTGAAAAGATAGAAAGTCTGATTAAGAAAATTCACGAAAATGATGATAACAAAGGAAACGACTGAGTTACAAAATCTTGATTACCATACCGGCCAGACAATTCTTATTGATAAACCATTTAATTGGACGTCATTCAAAGTAGTTGCTTTGGTTCGGAAATACTGCGGGGCAAAAAAAGTAGGACATTCTGGTACGCTTGATCCCTTGGCAACGGGGCTGTTAATAATCAAGACCGGTAAAAAAACCAAAGAGCTTGAAGATTATATAGGTCTTGAGAAAACATATACAGGTACTTTTATTCTCGGAAAGTTTTCAAAAACATTCGACCTTGAAGGAGAGGTTCAGGACGTTCAAATTCCGATTGGGGTTGATAAAAATAAAATTTTTGAAATAAAGAATAAATTTATCGGGGAGATTTACCAAACTCCGCCGATGTTCTCGGCAAAAAAAATAAAAGGAAAGCGTCTTTATAAATTTGCCAGAAAAGGTAAAGATATAACCGTTGAACCAAGGAAGGTTACAATGCACGAATTTGATCTAACATCTGTTCAAATTCCTGAAATTAGCTTCAGAATAAAGTGTTCTAAAGGAACCTATATCAGAAGTATAGCCGCTGATTTCGGTAAAGAGCTAGGCACATCAGCTGTTCTTGGCTCGCTAAGACGCACTAAAATTGGTGAATATGATGTTAAAGACGCACTGACCGTGGATGAGTTTTTAGATAGAATTGGTGTTCATAGTAAGGATACTGAGTAGGTAAATAACTAATTTTTTCTTTTACTGGTTAATTAAACTATATTTGAAAGCTTTTGTTGTAAAACTGTGAGTATACAAGTATTTAGAAAACTATCAGATATCAAATACGATAAGAATACTGTTCTTACACTTGGAACTTTTGATGGAATTCATTTAGGACATCAGCAGATTATAAGTGCTGTGGTTGAAAAAGCAAAGAAGAACAAAATGCGTAATTTTGTTCTTACATTTGATCCTCATCCACGTAAAGTTCTTTCAAAGGATGATAAAGTTTACCTTCTCAGCTCTCTTGAAGAGAAAGTTGAAATATTCACTAAACTTGGTGTGGAAAATATTTTTGTTATCGAATTTACAAAAGAATTTTCGCAGCAGCCGGCAGAACAATTTATAACCGATTTTTTAGTGAATGGAACGGGGGTAAGTGAAATTGTTATTGGCTACGATCACCACTTCGGAAAAGGACGAGGCGGAAATGCTGATACACTAACTTCAATAGGTTTAGAAAGCGGTTTTAAAATTAATATTATACAACCTTACAAATTGAATGATATAATTTTAAGCAGTACAAAAGTTCGTAACACCCTTTCAGAAGGAGACGTTGCTTCAGCCGTAAAAATGCTTGGTAGAAGTTATAAATTTGCGGGTACCGTAGTTGGAGGTGATATGAGAGGCAGGGAATTGGGCTATCCAACGGCAAATATTCAGCTTGATTATCCTGAAAAATTGCTTCCTTTAATTGGAATATATGCGGTAAAAGTAATTCTGCATAATCAAATATATAATGGATTGCTGAGTATTGGCCGACGGCCTACTTTTTATGAAGATGGTGAAGTAGTCTCGGAAGTTTATATATACGATTTTAATAGGCAGATTTATGGTGATAAAATATCTATTGAGCTTGTTGAAAGATTAAGAGGGGAAGAAAAATTTAATTCAACAGATGAGCTGATAGCTCAGATGAATAAAGATAAAGAGAACGGAAAAAAGATCTTAAACAATTTAAATAATTAATCCCGGTTACTGCAGTTAAAAGGCAGGTATTCTGGGTTTATATTAATAATCTAATACAAGGAAATGTCACAATGACAAAAGAAGAAAAACTGGAAATAGTTAAAAAATTCGGAAGTAATGATAAGGATTCCGGAAAAACAGAAGTTCAGATCGCTTTAATTACTAAACGAATAAATGATCTCACTTCTCACTTTGACTCCCACAAAAAAGATCATCATTCAAGAAGAGGATTAATGATGCTTGTTGGTAAAAGAAGAAGACTGCTTGATTATTTAATGAAAAAAGATATCAGCAGATACAGAGAAATTATAAAAGAATTGAACATAAGAAAGTAAAGGTTTAAAAATGATCGTTAAAAAAGAAGTAGAAATTGGCGGAAAATTATTTTCATTAGAAACAGGACGATACGCCAGACAATCTAATGGTGCTGTTATGGTTAGGCATGGAGACACAATGGTTTTAGTTACCGCTGTTGCTTCTGAACAGGCAAAGGAAGATCAGGATTTCTTTCCGCTGCAGGTTGAATATCGTGAAAAAACTTCTGCTGCAGGAAAATTTCCTGGCGGATACATTAAGCGTGAAGGCAGACCAACTGAAAAAGAAATACTTAGTGCAAGACTGTGTGACAGACCAATCAGACCACTTTTTCCTGAAAGTTTCTTAAATGAAACACAGGTAATTGCTTTTGTTCTTTCATATGATGGTGAGAATGATCCTGATGTTCTGGCCGCAACAGCTGCATCTGCCGCACTTGTTGTTTCCGATATTCCATTCGATGGACCTATGGGCGAAGTAAGAGTTGGAAGAGTTAATGGCGAATGGATCGTTAATCCCACTCACGAACAGGTTAAATTAAGTGATATTGAGCTTGTTGTTGCCGGAACAGCAGATTCGATTATGATGGTGGAAGGTGAATCTAAGGAAGTTAGTGAACAGGATTTACTTGATGCCTTGAAATTTGCACAAGGCGAAATAAAGAAAATTGTTGAACTTCAAAATGAGCTCAGAGCTGAAGCCGGAAAAACAAAATGGGAAGTGGTTGAAAAAACCGGTGATGAAAATCTGAAAAAAGATATATATGAGTTAGCTGAAGCAAAGTTCAAAGAAATTGTTTATTCAATCCTTACAAAGGAAGAAAGATCAGCCAGGAATAAAGAACTGAACGAGTTTGTTAAAACATCACTTGCTGAAAAATATCCTGAACAGGAAAAAGTAATTGGAAATATTCTGCACGACATGGAAAAAGATCTTATGCGTGAAAGAATTTTAAAAGAAGGAATCCGTTTAGATGGAAGAGATACGAAACAGGTAAGACCAATTACTATAGAACTTGGAGTATTACCCAGAACTCATGGTTCGGCATTATTCACGCGAGGTGAAACGCAAAGCTTAACAAATGTTACATTAGGTACAAAGAATGATGAGCAGACTGTTGACGGCCTATTGGATGAATACAGCAAACGATTCTATCTTCAGTATAACTTCCCTCCTTTTTGTGTTGGTGAAGTAGGGCGAATGATGGGCGTTAGCCGAAGAGAAATTGGTCACGGCAATCTTGCTGAAAGATCTTTGAAACAAGTTTTTCCTGCTGAAGATGTATTTCCATACACTGTTCGCATAATTTCAGATATTCTGGAATCCAATGGTTCATCTTCTATGGCTACTGTATGTGCCGGTTCGCTTTCTATGATGGATGCAGGAGTGCCTATTAGTAAAGCAGTATCAGGAATTGCTATGGGGCTTGTTAAAGAAGGTGAACAATATGCAGTGCTATCAGATATTCTTGGAAATGAAGATCACCTTGGTGATATGGACTTTAAAGTTGCGGGTACAAAAGACGGTATTACCGGTTTTCAGATGGATATCAAAATCCAGGGAATCTCTTTTGAGATAATGGAAAAAGCTATCTTCCAGGCAAAAGAAGGCAGAATACATATTCTTGAAAAAATGAATGAGGCCATAAACGCCCCTAAAGATCAGTTATCTCCTTATGCTCCAAGATTATTATCAATGAAAATTGAAACCGATCAGATCGGTTTGGTTATTGGTCCCGGCGGAAAAACAATTCAGGGAATGCAAAGATTATTCGGTGTGGATATTAATATTAATGATGACGGAACAGTAAATATTGCATCACCAAATAAAGAAAATGCACAAAAGTGTAAAGACTATATTAAAAAACTTACTGCAACTCCTGAAGTTGGTGAAGTTTACGATGGTGTAATAACTAAAATAATGGACTTCGGCGCTTTTGTTGAAATACTGCCCGGTAAAGAAGGTCTGTTGCATATTTCGCAGATTGACAACAAGCGAGTTGAAAAAGTAACAGATTACTTTAAACAAGGTGACAAAGTGACTGTTAAGCTTCTTAAGGTTGAAGGCGGTAAATACTCATTAAGCAGAAAAGAGTTGCTTAAGGATAATGGAAAAAGCGAGAAAAAGGATAAATCATCCAATAACATTGCAGCCGAGTAAATCGTTAAAAGGTACTTAGTTTAATTTTATTATATAGACAATCAACTAAGGCTATTTAATCCTATGTAACACAGGATTATTAGGGTTGATATAATTACTGAGTGAAAGTTTTATTAGCGGACTTTAACTTTTTATTTAGTTCATAAAAATGGTTTTTGTATTAATTCAAGGCTCACAATGAATTTTTTATTTAACATATATGAAAGTATAATCATTCTGCTTTTTGATGTCCGTGTGGAAGCCGCGGAAGTCAATTTGGGCCTTGAATATTATGAATTTGGCAGAATGAAATATTCACTTTCACCAAAAGAGTTTCTTACCTATGATAAAGGAAATTATAATAAATTCATCTTCAAACCAGACTCGTGTTGCTATAACAGAAGATGGAAACTTAGTCGACTTCTTTGTCGATTACCCTGAAAACAGAAGAATGGTGGGGGATATATACCTTGGTAAAGTTGCACGTGTTTTACCAGGGATAAGAGCCGCGTTTATAGACATCGGTATGAAGCACGATGCCTTTCTGCATTTCTCTGATATCGGCGAACGTACTCAACAGTTTCAGGATATCATTGGAGAAGATGATTCCGATATTGATGAAGAGGATGACGATGATGAATCATTACGCGGAAAAAACACTGTTGAAAATAAAAAACCTGAACCCCCTGTAATACCCAAATTACGTAAGGGCGATGATATAATAATCCAGATAACTAAAGAACCTGTAAACAACAAAGGTGTGCGTGTTACATCATCAGTTTCGCTTCCGGGTAGATTTTGTGTTCTACTGCCGTTTGATAATAAAATTGGTGTATCCAAAAAAATTTACGATTATAAAGAACGAAGACGCCTCCGCAGTATTGCGCGGGGAATTCTTCCTAAAAATTGTGGCCTGATAATTAGAACAGTTGCAAAAGATCAGACAGAAGAAGCTCTTAAAGATGATCTGAACAATTTAATCCGTTCCTGGCAGAAAATTGAATCCGCAGTAAAAACGGAAAAACCACCAGCACTGATCCATCAGGATCTGAGCACTACGGCAAGCGTTATTCGTGACCTGCTAACACCCGACATTTCAAAAGTTTTTATCGATTCAAAAAAACTTTACAAGCAGATAAAAAGTTATGTGCAGCTTGTACAGCCGGAATATCTTGATAAGATAGAGCCTTATAAATCTCAGTCGCCAATATTTGATTCGTTTAAAATTGAAGAGCAGATAAAAACACTGATGGGACGAAAAGTTCCGATGCCAAGCGGTGGATACCTCATTATTGAACACACCGAAGCAATGGTTGTTATAGATGTAAACAGCGGAAGGTATGCAAAAAGCAAAGAACAGGAACAGAACTCATTAAAAACTGATCTTGAAGCCGCCCGTGAAATTGCCAGACAGTTAAAGCTTAGAGATATCGGCGGAATTATTGTGGTAGATTTTATTGATCTTGAAGAAGAAAAAAACCGTAAAAAGATTTACGATGAATTAAAAAAAGAATTCCGTAAGGATCGCTCTAAAGTATCTGTGCTTCCAATGTCTGAGTTCGGGTTGATTCAAATTACCCGGCAGCGTGTAAGGCAGAATATCATGCAGGCAATGAAAGATGTATGTCCTGTTTGTATGGGTGCAGGATTTCTTACGAAAGAATCCCATCTCACCTATGATATTGAAAGCTGGCTTAAAAAGTTCCGAAGAAATTCCCGTGAAATTGGATTGATAATTAAATGTCATCCATTTCTTGCAGAAAAACTCAAAGCTGGTAAGCTGGGTTCTCTCTTAAAATTTCAATTAAAGTATTTTGTAAGACTTCATATAGAAGAAGATGAAACTGTTCCGCAGGGAAGATTTAAATTTATTTCTAAAAAAACAGAAACGGATTTAACGGATAAGTTTCTTTAATTTTAAGAAAGATTTTTTTATTTAATAATACGGGTATTGTAATGAAACTCACTAAGTTCAATCAGATTCATAAAAAGCTCGGGGCAAAGATGGTTGAATTTGCCGGATATGAAATGCCGATTCAATATTCTTCTATAATTGCAGAACATAAAGCAGTCAGAAATTCAGTTGGTGTTTTTGATGTTTCACATATGGGAGAAGTGTTTGTTTCGGGAAAAGACGCAGAAAAATTTGTTCAGTACATAACTGTAAATGACGTTTCAAAATTATTTACCGGCAGGGTTCAATACTCGGCAATGTGCTATCCCGATGGCGGCATTGTTGATGATCTTCTGGTCTATAAAATATCTGATGAACATTTTTTACTTGTTATCAACGCATCCAATATCAATAAAGACTTTAAATGGATGAACGAAAACAATCAGTTTGAAGCTAAGCTTTCTAATCAAAGTGATGAGTATTCGCTATTTGCCATTCAGGGTCCAAACGCACTTAAAACTCTTCAGAAATTAACTGACAAAGAAATAAACCTAGAATACTATCACTTTTCCCGGATGAATATTTCTGGAATCGAGATGATAGTTTCAAGAACCGGTTATACAGGCGAACTAGGATTTGAGCTTTACTTCAAGGGTGATGAAAAAGTAGCAGAAGATCTATGGAATAAAGTATTTGATGCCGGAGAAGAATTTAATATTAAGCCCGCAGGACTTGCGGCAAGAGATTCTTTAAGGCTGGAAATGGGTTATTGTTTATACGGAAATGATATTGATCAAACCACTAATCCGTTAGAAGCAGGACTTGGATGGATTACAAAGCTAAATAAATCGGAGTTTGTGGGTCAGCAGGCATTGCTAAAAATCAAAACAGATGGTATAAAAAGAAAATTAGTTGCAATAACTTCAGAACAAAAAATTTTCCCAAGGCACGGATACGATATTTCTAAAAACGGAAAAACTATTGGTCATATTACTAGTGGAACTGTAAGCCCGGTAACTGAAAAGCCCATTGCACTCGGTTATGTTGAAAATGAGTTTTCCGATATTGGTACTAAAATAAATTTTATTATCAGGGATAAAGAAGTTCCTGCTGAGATTGTTAAACTTCCATTTGTGAAGAAGTAAAAATTATCTATGAAAGTAAACGTTCTCTTTTCACCAGTCAATGCTGATGAGTTATACTTCACTAACAAAACAACTGTTGTTATAGATGTTTTAAGGGCGACTTCTGTAATTACTCAAGCTATTAAGAATAAAGCTAAAGAAGTTATACCCGTTGGTACTATTGAATTTGCTGTTAAAGTATCGGGCGGAATGTTTGGCGGGCAAACTTTACTCGGTGGTGAAAGAAATACTAAAAAAATTGAAGGTTTTGCTCTTGGTAATTCACCTTTTGAGTATGTAAAAAAAATTGTTGAAGGTAAGTCTATAGTTTTTTATACTACAAATGGAACTAAAGCAATTGTTAAAGCAAAATTTTCAGAAAATCTTATCATTTGTTCGTTTCTAAATTTATCAACAGTTGCAAAGCATTTAGTTGAATTAGGCAAAGATATCGAAATTTTATGTGCGGGAAGAAATAATCTTTTTTCACTTGAAGACTCCGTTTGTGCCGGTAGACTTACAAAAGAAATTATGATATTGAATAAGGAACTTATCCTGAATGATTCTGCACTTGCCGCATTTTCTCTTGATGATAAATTTGGTTCTGATTTAGTTGAAATGATGAAACAATGTGAACATGGAAAAATTTTACTCGAAAATGGATTTGAAAAAGATATTGAATTTTGTGGTCAGCTTAATTCAATGGAAATAATTCCAATATTTAAAAATGGAACGGTTAAAGCTTTGTCATAAAAGAAATGACTTGAACCTGAACTTTAGAAACTATGCCTCTAAGAAAAAAGAAAAATACTAAACGTAATGGTGCCGATACCAAAAATCCCAACGGAAGCAGTTACTTCAACTTATCAGGAGATAAGAAAAAAAAGATAACAGGTATACTTATCATCCTTTTTTCTGTTTACTTGTTTGTTAGTATCCTTACATTTGATCGAAGAGATGAGGCTCTTCTTACTAATTACTTTGATGATATAAGTATTTCGTTCAACACGAAGATAGATACTTACAACTGGCTTGGAGTAACAGGAGCACATATTTCAAAATTTTTAGTAAAGGATGTGCTGGGATATTTATCAATTGCAGTGCCATTCATATTTTTTCTTTTTGGTTTGTTCTTCTTCAGAAAGATCAGCTTCAGGACGTTTGTACATATCTCAAACTTTGCATTACTGGCAGCACTGATAATTTCTGCATTCTTTGGAGTGCTAAGGACTAATTATGAGGTATTGGCTTCTACATTTGAGCTTGCTGGCGGTATAGGTGATATTCTCGGCAATTTCTTTGCCGGAATTCTTGGTGGAATTGGAAGTATACTTCTTTTAATTGCTTCCTTTGTTGTGCTGATGATAATTTCTTTCGACATAAAATTTGAAAAAATCTTTTCTTTCATTAAGGGGTTGTTCGTAAGCTCTGTTGATAAAGTTAAAGACGAGTGGGAGAAATCATCAGAGGATAAAGATGAAAATCTGGATAAGATTAAAAAACTAGGTGAAGAAAAGAAAAAGAAACGCAAGGATAAAAAATCCGGGTCAGAGGTTTCTGCGGCAGAATTGATGGAAAAGGAAGTTCAAGAACAAACTCAGATAAGAATTATTCGAAAAGATGATACCCCGGCAGAACTACCGGAAACACCTGTTCTAAAGGATGAAGTTAAAAAGGTTGACCTGGAAAAGACGGGTGAAGTGGCAATTAGAGATACTGAAAAAGAAAAAGAAGCAAAGCTGCCTGATCAGTGGGATGAAAAGATAAATTATAAAATGCCGGGCTTTGATCTGCTTGATCCGATACCTGAAGAATCTTATCAGGTTGCAGAAGAAGAACTGACTCATAATGCGGAGCTACTTAAAGAAAAATTAAAGTTATTTGATATTGAAATAAAAGATATTTCTGTAACGCCAGGTCCAGTAGTTACATTGTATGAAATTGTTCCGGCTCCCGGAGTTAAGATCAGCCGGATAGTTGGTCTTGAAAATGACATCGCACTTGCACTGGCAGCTCGCGGAATCAGAATCATTGCTCCTATACCAGGCAAAGGTGCAATTGGTGTGGAAATTCCTAATGCCAAAGCTTCAATTGTAAATGCCAGATCGGTGCTTGGTAAAATATCCGAATCAAAAGCCGAACTGCCGCTATCACTTGGAAAAACAATTAGCGGTGACGTTTATGTAACGGATCTCTCTAAAATGCCGCATCTGCTTATAGCTGGTTCAACCGGTTCTGGTAAGAGTGTCGGTATAAATATGATTGTTTCTTCACTCCTTTATTCCAAGCATCCATCAGAAGTTAAGTTTATAATGGTTGATCCTAAAAAGATCGAACTATCATTTTATAATAAATTAAGAAAGCATTATCTAGCAGTATCACCGGATCTTGATGAAGAGATAATAACTGCACCGCAGAATGCAGTGTTGATGCTGAAATCTGTTGAATATGAAATGGAGCAGCGTTATGATAAACTTGCAAAAGCCGGGGTGAGAAATATTGTCGATTACAATAAAAAAGTATCTGATCCTAAAACCAAACCGCACGATACAGAAACAATAAAACATCATCCGGTACCTTATATAATTGTTATTGTTGATGAGCTTGCTGATCTTATGATCACAGCTGGTAAAGAGGTTGAAGAGCCAATAACAAGACTAGCACAGCTTGCAAGAGCAGTTGGTATTCATTTAGTCCTTGCCACTCAGCGTCCTTCCGTTAATGTTATTACCGGAGTTATAAAGGCTAATTTCAGTTCAAGAATTGCATATCAGGTTGCAACTAAAATAGATTCGAGAACTATTCTGGATATGAATGGTGCTGAGCAGCTTCTTGGAAGCGGAGATATGCTGTTTTTACCAACAGGGTCGCCAAAGCCAAATAGAATTCAAAATGCTTTTATTTCAACCGATGAAGTTGAACGGCTTACAAATTATATTAATTCCCAGCCGGCATATTCAAAACCTTATTTTCTGCCTTCTTTATATGATAAGAAAAAAGACTCAGCTAAAGGTTATTTAGGCGATCTTGATCCTATGTTTGAAGACGCAGCCAGAGTAATTGTTAATCATCAGCAGGGATCCGTATCATTGTTGCAGAGAAGATTAAAGCTCGGTTACTCACGTGCAGCCAGAATTGTTGATCAGCTTGAAGAGGCTGGTGTTGTTGGTCCTAATGACGGTAGTAAAGCACGCACAGTTCTCGTTGAAAATGAAGAACAGCTTGAAACTATTTTAAGAAATTTATAATTCCCGTTTGTATTCAAAAGCAAAAAATTACAAACTCACAAAATATATTTGAAAATTTCCGGGAAGGAATTGATGCCCTTGAAAAAGATGGTATTCATCATATATTGGAGTTATAATTATTCGAATTCAATTATTTGATGTTTTATTTTAATATCAGCTTAGAAACTTTTAATAATTGAATAAGTCTAAATGCTTAAAAGAACTCAATATTTATCAGAATTAAAAAAAAATACTTAACATTTTGGTATGAAAAAGTTTAATAAAAAAATTATTTTAATAATATCTATATTACTTATAACTACATCCTTAAATGCACAGAACAATGCTGAAGCCTATCTGAAATCTCTTCAGTATAAATTTAATACCATTCAGGATTTTACCGCAAATGTAAACCAATCAATTGATGGAAAGTCTGTGCTTTCAGGAAAAATATTCTTTAAAAAAGAAAATAATTTCAGAATAGAATTCGGCAATTTAACTATTGTTTCGGATGGTATTACTTCCTGGAACTTCAATAAAAAGGAAAACAAAGTTATAATAACAGACTATGAAGAAGACGGGTCTCTTTTTTCTATTAACTTTTTAGTTTACCAGTTTCCATCTCAATGCACACTTGCTGGTGAACCTGATGGTCATCTGAGGAAATTAACTTTAACCCCTAAAGCCCGTACGAGTAATCTGGGTGAAGTAAATTTATGGATAAATAAAGATGATCTGATTGAAAAATTACAGACGAACGACCCTACATCAGGATTGATGGAGTTGAATTTTTTAAATATTGAACTCAATCAAAACTTACCTATCTCTAAATTCCAATTTACACCCCCACAAGGAAGCAGGATTATTGACCTCAGGTAAAGCAAATAAAATAATCACTTTCAGAAGCATTATAAATTTTATCCTTTCTGTAGCCTTAGCGGCAGTCTTTTTATATGTTGCCTTTTATAATGTTAACTTTTCAGATGTATGGTTTCACGTTGCAAAGGCCAATTTATTCTGGGTTATAGTATTTGCAATACTTGTATTATTCGGACATTTTCTTCGGGCATTAAGATGGAAATATATTCTACATTCTGTTAAACCTGATGCAAAACTGAAAAATCTTTTCGGCTCACTCATGGTAGGTTACGGAGTAAATTCAGTTACTCCTAAACTCGGGGAATTAACAAGAGCAGTGCTAATGGGAAGATGGGAGGGGATTTCGCGTTCATCAATGTTTGGCACAGTTATATTAGAGAGAGTAATTGATATCATATCACTGGCATTTGCAATTCTTATTGCTGTATTAATTTCATCAATTAGTTTGTATGAGCAATTTCCCTGGCTTAAAACAACTCTTTATACATCAGCAGCTATAATTATCTCAGTTCTGATGCTCATCTATCTTGCTGTGAGGTTCCAGGAAAAGTTCTATACTGTGATAATAAAATTATTCGGAAAAATATCAGGTTCAGTTGCATTAAGTGTTGCACACATCTTTAATATGCTTACAGAAGGATTTAATAGTCTTAAAGGCACCCGGAATTATTTCTTCACAATAGTATTAACTGTCCTTATTATGTCCGTTTATGCATTCACTTCCTATATCGGGTTTTTAATGCTTGGTATCACAGAGGTTAATTTCGGAATGGGATGGGTCATTATGAGTATAAGCGCTATTGGCGTAGTTATACCAACTCCGGGTGCAACCGGATCTTATCACACACTTGCTAAGTCAACTTTAGTATTAGTTTACGGATTTACTGAAGTGATAGCACTTGCATATGCATTTCTTACTCATATTATATCATACTCAATAGCGATAGTCGGTTCAATAATATGCTTTTTTATTCTGAATAAACAAAAAACGAAGCCGCTTAGTAATAATCAAACGGAGTCTGAAAAATGAAAATATTCATTGCAATAATGCTCTTTATTCCAATCACCATATTTGCACAGAATAATGAACTGAGTGCTACCATGGGTATTGATTTTATGAGCACGCCATCTTTTAGAGATTATATAAACCAGAACTATGCTGCTGGCGAAGAAATGAGTGATTTTAATTCTGCAGTTCAGTTTACCATTAAGTATGGAAGGATGATCAATCCTGAATTTATGCTTGCCGGTGAGATAGGATATCAAATATATTCTTACAATAATTTTTTTAATCTGGGTCAGTATGACATCTCAACAAATAATATTATGTCTAACATACTTGCATACTATGTTGTTAGCGGAGAAGGTTATAACTTTAAATTAGGCGGTGGTACCGGACTTAGATTGCTTTACATTACTGAAAAACTTCCTGGTGATGCCAATTCAACCGATTATGTTTCAACAGGGTTAGGATTTTTATTAAGAGGTGAAGGTACAACCAGAATTGACGGGAACTTGCATGCTCATATTGGCGCGGATATAAGATATGATCTGGGTGGCAAACCGAAAAGCAGTAACAATAATCTTTCAGTAAACAAAACATTTGAACAAGTAGAGTTTAATTCTTTGATTGTGGGAGTCAGACTAGGGCTTTCATATTATTTTTAGGAGAACCATTTGAGTGTTATAGAAGCTATTTTTTTAGGAGTCATTCAGGGGATAACAGAATTTCTTCCGATCAGCAGTACCGGACACTTAACAGTGGCAGGTAAACTGCTGAACCTGGTGTCCGAAGAACATCCGGAGCAATGGACGGCATTCATAGCGATTATTCAATTAGGAACTTTACTTGCAGTATTTGTTTATTTCTGGAATGATATATTAAACATCCTTAAAGATTTTTTTAGGGATAACCTGATTAAGCATGTTAAGTATTCAGAACAAAATATTAATTCAAAGCTTGGCTGGCTTATAATTATTGGAACAATACCGGTTGTAATTATCGGATTAGGTTTTAAGGATATTATTGAAGGTGCACTAACTAAAAATTTATACATAATAGCTTCCAGTTTGATTGGTCTGGCCATTATTCTGGCTCTGGCTGAAAAAGTTGCGAAGTTTAAAAAAGACTTAAAGGATATTTCAATTATTGATTCACTTATTATTGGAACCGCACAGGCAGTTTCTTTAATACCCGGATCATCAAGAGCCGGAACAACTATTACCGCAGGTTTATTTGTTGGGTTAAAACGGGAGACCGCTGCAAGGTTTTCATTTTTATTAAGCATTCCCGCTATTTTTGCAAGCGGAGTTTTACAACTATTTGAAGCTCTGAAATTCGTTGATCAGTCTATGGTTGTTAATCTTATTGTATCTACTATTGTATCTGCAGTAAGCGGTTATCTTGCAATAGATTTTTTATTAAAATATCTTAAAAAAAATTCTACTTTTTTATTTATTTATTACCGGATAGGACTTGGAATCCTGATAATTATTTTTTTAATAACTAATATCATCAAACCTTAGGAGGTAAAAATGAAAAACCTTATGTCTCTTTTTTTTGTACTGATTTTATTTATCAGTTGTATGAATGGAAATTCTAATAATCAAACACCACAACAAGAACAGGAAAAACCAGTTATGAATGATTCAACAGTAGTTGCAGTAATTAAAACTAATATGGGCACAATTGAAATCGAGATGTTTGAAAAACAAACACCCAGAACAGTTGGGAACTTTGTCGGATTAGCAGAGAAAGGTTATTACAATGGAGTAATCTTTCACAGAGTTATTGACAACTTTATGATTCAGGGCGGCGATCCTACTGGAACCGGCAGAGGCGGCGAAAGCATTTACGGTGCAAAATTCGAAGATGAAATTGTGCCTTCTTTAAAACATGATGTGCCGGGCATTCTTTCAATGGCTAATGCTGGACCAAATACAAATGGAAGCCAGTTTTTTATTACACTTGTTGCAACTCCCTGGCTGGATGGTAAACATACTGTATTTGGAAAAGTCATTACAGGAATGGACGTTGTCAGTGCAATTGGCAAAGTACAGACTAGCAAACCAGGCGACAAACCATTGCAGGATGTTGTAATGGAAAGTGTAACAATAGAAAAAAGATAAAAGAAGTAAAGAAGCCTCCCTCTGCCCCCTCCTAGGAGGGGGCAGTTTTAAAATAGTATAATTTTTTTTAAAACCTATATGAATAAAACAATTCGTATAAATCCTTTGAAAGCCCTCATCTTAGGGAAGGGGTTGATTGGGGCAGGCTCTTGAAACAGCAGGAATTTTTCTCATCCCGTTGGGCTCTTATTATTGCAACAATAGGCATTGCAATTGGAACCGGAAATATCTGGCGGTTCTCCAGAATTGTTGCACAGAATGGCGGCGGATCATTCCTGATTCCATGGGTAATTTTTCTTCTGATCTGGTCAGTTCCTCTTATCATAGCTGAGTTTGCAATCGGCAAATCAGCCAGATATGGACCGATAGGTGCAATAAGCAAAACGGCAGGTAAACAATTCGGATGGATGGGAGCCTTTATTGTTTTCGTTTCAACTGCCATAATGTTTTATTATTCTGTTGTTACCGGCTGGTGCTTACGCTACTTCTTTTCCGCTGTCTCCGGAGATTTGTTCAGTACTTCTGATCATCTCATTTACTGGAATGAATTCTCATCGGGTTCAGGACCCCTGATATTCCATTTCATTGCAATGTTTCTGGTTGCTTTTGTTGTTCTTAGAGGTGTTACAAAAGGTATAGAAAAAGTTACGAAGCTATTAGTACCGTCTTTATTAATCATTCTGTTAATTTTATTTATTAGGGCAGTAACACTTCCCGGTGCATTTGAGGGCATTAAATATTTTTTCACACCTGATCTTGATGTGATGCTAAATTATAAAGTGTGGTTAAATGCTCTCACTCAAAATGCATGGGACACTGGTGCTGGTTGGGGATTGATAATGACTTATGCTATTTATATGAGAAAAAAAGAAGATATTTCATTAAATGCTGCACTTATTGGTTTTGGAAATAACACCATATCTATAATTGCCGGCATAACAATATTCTCAACAGTGTTTGCTCTCAGCTCCACAGATGCAATGATTCAGGTTTCACAATCAGGTCCGGCAAATACAGGGTTAACCTTTATATATCTGCCATTACTTTTTTCCAATATATCATCAAGCGGTTTGCTAAACACTGTTTTTGCCGCAATGTTCTTTCTTGCTCTGTTCTTTGCTGCCGTTACATCTTTGATTTCAATGGTTGAAATGGCGACCAGGACTATGATCGACTTTGGTATGAAAAGGAAAAGAGCATTAATTTTAGTTGCGTCTGTTGGAATGCTGCTCGGCATTCCTTCCGCAATTGATTTAAAAGTACTTTCAAATCAGGATTGGGTTTGGGGAGTAGGGTTACTTCTTAGCGGCGCATTTATCTCATTTTCAATTATTCGTTATGGTGTTGATAAATTCAGAACAGAGGTTATTAACGGATTCGGATCTGATGTTAAGATCGGAAGATGGTATAATTTTGTAATCGGAATTCTTGTTCCTGTGCAGGTTATAGTACTCATTTCCTGGTGGCTGATTTCATCTGTTTCGTGGGACCCCGAATGGTGGAATCCTTTTCATGCAGAGAATTTAGGTACGGTTTTATTTCAATGGGGAATTGTTATTGGTATCTTTTTTCTCTTGAATAAGATAATGGTAAAACACATATTTAATGAAAAATCTGAATCCAAATTATCGGAATCCAAATAATTGTTATGGAAATAATAACTATAATTACTGCACTAATTGTTCTTGGCATTGTTTGGGGCGGATTATCGTTTTTTATTATACGCGCCGTTAAATATGAAAAATTAAAAATCGAAAATGGCAAAGAAGAAAGTTAACATTCCTTCGATACTCGAAGTGAATAAAGAATTAAAAAAAAATATGATTCTTCCGATTTATTATTTATGCGGCGAAGATTCTTATAACATTGATGTTGCACTGGCTAGTATTCTGAAAAAAGCCTCACCATTTATTGCATCCGATTTTGATAAGGAAACCATTTATGGTGAAAATAAAACTTATCTGGAAGTAATAGATTACGCACAGGCGTTTCCTTTCGGGTCGGAGAAGAAACTGATTATCTTTAAGCAGGCAGAAAAACCTAAGGACAAAAAAGAGCTGATCCGTTATTCTGAATCGCCTGCTGATTTTACAATTCTTGTTTGTGTTCACGATGGTACCATCTTAAATCCGGAATCTGAACCTTATAACACATTGTTAAAAAAAGGGTATCTTTTTGAAGCAAAGGAACTCAAAGGGAAGCATCTGATAGATTGGTTGATGGCAGAAGTTGAGAGACGGAATAAGAAAATCACCAGTGAAAATGCCGCTTTAATGATGGATATGGTGGGTGAGAACAAACTATTTCTTGAGCTTCAACTGGATAAAATATTTTTATTTCTGGGTGAAAAAGATGAAATAACTCTGGAATCAATTATTTCTCTTTCAACGAAACTTAAAGAGTATTCTGTTTTTGACTTACAAAATGCAATCGGTAAAAAGAATAAAGAACTTGCGCTGAAGTATGCTTATAATCTCCTTGAAAAAGGAAATGATCTTGTTATGATTCTTGGAATGCTAACAAAATATTTTACCGGACTTGCAAGAGTTTCTGAACTGATTTCTACCAATGTTAATGAGTTCCAGGCAGCAAGAATTGTAGGTACTCATCCGTATTATTATAAAGAATACATTGAAGCAAGAAGACGATATTCAGATAAAGATATAGTGGAAGTTTTTCGTGCATTGCTAAACGCAGACTTAGCTAATAAAACAACACAAACTGACCAGAGAACCATAATTACACTTCTTATTGCAGAAATTATAGTTTAAAAATATTGCAAGTTTAATTATAATGCTAATAAACATTTATTATGTTCAAATATAATTTCAGAATAACTAAAATTATTTTTAGTTTGACAAGCGATTCTTAATAACATTTTGCAGGAATTTCTGATGAAACACTTTTTCACTCTTCTTTTCGTACTAATTATAACTTCCAATGTATTCTCACAAAACTACAAGCAAGTTAGAATTTATTTTAATAATCCTGAGGATGCTTATCTGCTTCAGCAGGCAGAACTTGAATTTGACCATTTTGAAATGGAGAAAGAAAATTCAATAATAACATATATAAGTGACAGCGATTTTTTAAAGCTGCGTTCTACCTCACTGAAGTATGATGTATTAATTGATGACTGGTTCGATTATTATGAAAAACTTCCTGTTCTTTCTTCTCAGGAAAGATCCGATTTTATATATCAAAGCAAACAGAATTTTAATGTAGAAGGATTTGGATTTGGCTCAATGGGCGGCTATTACACTCTCTCAGAAATTTATGAGAAGTTGGATTCAATGCATTTACTCTATCCGAATATAATTACTCAGAAATTTCAGATAGGCACAACAATTGAAAACAGGCCTATTTATGCAGTAAAATTATCTGATAATCCAAATATTGCAGAAAATGAACCTCAGGTGTTTTATAACTCGCTTATTCATGCCCGTGAACCTGCTGCAATGATGGCAGTGATTTACTATATGTATTACCTTCTTGAAAATTATGGAACTGATCCGGAAGCAACATACCTGGTTAATAACAGGGAAATATATTTTGTCCCGGCTGTTAATCCGGATGGATATGAACACAACCGTTCAACCAATCCAAATGGCGGGGGAATGTGGAGAAAAAACCGAAGAAATAATGGAACTTCATTCGGTGTTGATCTTAATAGAAATTTCGGATTCCAATGGGGTTATAATAATACCGGTTCGAGCAGTAATCCGAGCAGTGAAACTTACAGAGGAACTGCGCCATTCTCAGAACCGGAAACACAGTCATTCAGAGATTTTTGTAATACAAAGAACTTTAAAACAGCCTTGAATTATCATACATACAGTAACCTGCTATTATATCCCTGGGGTTACATTAACCAACCAACTCCGGATAATGATATTTTTGTTGAATATGCTACAGATATGACCAGGTTTAATAATTACACAATTGGTCAGCCGCCCACAATATTGTATGATGTAAATGGTGCAACCGATGACTGGATGTATGGTGAACAAGTTACCAAACCGAAAATATTAAGTTTAACTCCTGAAGTTGGAAGTTCATCTGACGGATTTTGGCCTCCTCAATCCAGAATTTTTCCATTAGCACAGGAGAACCTGTGGCCGAATATATACTACACCTGGGTTGCTGGTGCTTATGTCGGATTATTGAATGCGGGCTTTAGTCAGCAATACTTTAATCCCGGTGATGTTGTAACAATGAATAGCACATTCAGAAATAAAGGATTGTCTGATGGTGAAAATATTGAAGTTCAATTAACATCGTTGAGTCCATATCTAAACGTTAATAATGGAACAGCTTCATTTGCATCCATTCCTGCACGCGGTACTGTGGCTGTTTCAACACCATTTTCATTTACCGTATCTTCATCTGCGCCTGTTGATGTTGAAGCAAGTTTGTTAGTTACTATTTCCTCTGATAATGTTGTTATGAACAGCGACACATTAAAACTTTATTTAGGAACACCGATTTTTGTTTTTGCAGATACAACAAATAACCCTTTGAATTACTGGACTGTAACTTTCACTCCATCAAGTTCACCAAAGTGGGAAGCCACCACACAAAATTTTTACTCCTCACCTGTTTCCTACACAGATAGTAAAGATGGTAGTTATGTGAACAACGCTGCTGTAACAATGACATTAACAGATCCAATTGATTTATCAGGATTAAATAATCCACGATTAACTTTCTGGACCAAATTTGATATTGAAGGCGACTGGGATTACGGACAGGTTAGAATTTCAACAAACAACGGTTCTACATGGGTGCCTTTAGCAGGTCAGTACACAGAACCCGGCACAGGGTCATTTCAGCCAAATGGTCAGCCTGTTTATGATGGAGTTCAATCCAACTGGGTTAGAGAAGATATTCTGTTAACCGGTTATACAACTTCTCAGGTTAAAGTTCAGTATCAGCTGCGAACAGACGGATCAGTCACTAGGGATGGCTGGTTCTTGGACGATATTGGTATAATTTATTACGGTATTATTCCTGTGGAACTTTCATCCTTCACTGCTTCCTATTCTGATGATAAAGTTTTATTGAAATGGATTACAGCAAGCGAGCTTAATAATCATGGTTTTGAAGTTCAGCGTTCTGTATTCAATGAAAAGACTGCTGATAACAGAGAATGGCGAACAATGGGTTTTATTGAAGGTAATGGAACCACCACCAGTATAAATAATTATTTGTTTGTTGATAGTGAACCGCTAACCGGAAAAAGTTATTACAGGTTAAAACAAATAGATTTTGATGGAACTTTCAGTTACATAAATGAAATTGAGGTAGATTATCATGGCGTAAAAGAATACTCTCTTGACCAGAATTATCCTAATCCTTTTAATCCGACAACTACAATAAACTATCAATTATCCAGAAGTTCTATTGTTACAATAAAAGTTTACAACGTTCTTGGTGTTGAAGTAGCTTCTCTGGTGAATGGACTTCAAACTGCAGGAAAGTACAAGGTTGAGTTCAATGCTCATGATTTAAGTTCCGGTATTTACTTTTACACAATTAAAGCCGATGAGTTTACTCAAACGCGCAAGATGTTATTTTTGAAGTAATATTTTTTTAATTACAGTTTAATTAGGCGGTTATTTAAACCGCCTTTTTATTATTGCTAAAAAGTAAATAAAATTAGTTTGTTTTCCACCAGATGAGAAAATTTAAAAATATTATACTTGCTGCAGCTATCTGTCTTGTAATACCAGCAGCACTTAACTTTATAAGCTACTATGGATATGTTTCAACATATCCAGCGAAAACTTTTGATGTAGAATCTTTTAATGAAAACCTTGGGTATGGAGTTTATCAGCACAGAGTTTTAGGCAAAGCTCTTCTAATGTATTTAAATGAAATAGTTGCATCGATCAATTTTCCCCAAAACATAAATACATTTAACAAGATCCGGGAATTTCTTGATGTTGACTCACTTTCGCTGTATCACAGCTTTTTTATTCTTAATACTTTATTCCTTTGTTGCACGGCATTTGTATTATACTTCATTTATAATCTGAGGTGGGTAAGACTTTCTGAAATGGAAAAGATACTATCTGTACTTACCATTACAGCTATTATCAGCATATCACAATTTGTAATATTGCCATACGATGTTTTATCTTATTTCTTAATATCACTTGCTGTTTTATTACTACTCGTTAAGAAAAGTATTTTTACAACTATGCTCCTTACAGCAGTATTGGTTTTAGGTGCATTAACAAGAGAAACAATCGCACTAATTTTCCCGCTCTATATCGTGATTCTCTTAAGGAAAGATGAATGGGAATTTAATGTTAATAAGAGTGAACTTTTTTTGTTTATAATAATATTTTCTGCCATTTATCTTGGTTTAAGAATTATTTATGGATTCGAATCGTCTTTTAGCGGAAGGATTTCATTCCCCGATAATATAATCAGTCCGCAAAATCTGATCGGGTTTCTTTTTATGATTTGCACCTTATTGATTTTTTTGTTTAATGAACAGACCAAAAGACCAGCCTTAATATTTCTTACTCTCTCATCTCCTTATTTTTTACTTATTCTTTTAACGGGAATAATGTTTGAAATCAGACTGTTTGTGCCGGTATTTATTTTACTGATGATAATTATGATGATAAGCAGGTCAAAATCTGACGCTTTAGATAACGATATGACAATAAAAAAGGAGTCTATTCAGACTCCTCATTAATAGTAAAATTAACTTAAGAATTAATAAATCTCAGCCCCTAATCCTCTTATCTGGTAAATGGTCATAGGACCCGTAACAGTTGATTCATCAAATTCCTTTCCTGCATCCTCAGCCATATGTTTAAGATATTCAACAGCTTCCTCCTGAGTAAACTCAATAGTATAAACAGTTCCCTCTACCAGGGCAGTGCTGCCGGTTGCTTCAACAGGAAAAACTATTTCACCATCCTTAACTTTAATACGTATTTCACCTTCTTTATCACTCTTTAATTTCATCCAACAGCCGGCCATAGTGCATACGTCGCCAACTTCACCTTCAACGAGCACAGTTTTTCCTACAAAATCAACCGGATTGGCGAGTATCTCCGATATTAGAGTTTTTTCTGTTAGCTCAATATCTTTTCCGTATTTTTCACTTTGTGCAAAACTGAGACCAGAAAGAAGAAAAAAACCAAGCAGATAGATTAATGTTTTTTGCATTTTGACTCCTTATTTATGTTAAAAAATTTACGGGCAAAAATATAATTTATTTGTTTAAATAATCAATTCATTTTTAACGGAATTTAACATTTACCTGTTCATTAAACTCAATTTTAATACCTTCAACATCTTTAGTTAATTCTCTGAATTCATCAAGTGATTGCGGTTTTTGTGAATCGAGTGCTTTTACAAGATCATCATCCAGAAGAATATTTGCAAAATCAATTTCCATCATAGTAATGTTATTATCTTTAACAAAAGATGCATTCGTTTCTTCAATTTTACCATTTACTTTTAGATTAACAGAAATCTTCATCCCTTCGAACATATTCTTAAACATATCATTCATTCCGGCATCTGTTGTATCTGCTTCAACCGTTTCGGTTGTTTCATTATTCTCAAAGTCTGGTTTTGGGAAATTTATTTTCAGCTCAGAGGGATTTCCTTTATTAAAATTAAAAGTTACAAATTCACGTACTGGTTCAGATTCCTCCTGAACTTCATCTCCAATATTAACTTTATTGTCGGGACTAGGATCAATTTTTAATTTATTTATATCACTAAAAGAGTAAATTACTTTGTAACCTTCCCAATCCGGTTCAGATAATATCTGTCCGCTTTTAAAGACCACACCTTCTCCGTAGTCGCCTGCCTTATTACGCTGTTCATCTTCTTTGTAAAAAGTGAATTCTTCTGCTTCACCGTTTTCATCAAAAGCAGAAGTAAATTGTCTTATCATATCTAAAACAGCTTCCTTCATAAACACAGTTTCTTCAATAGTACCCGAACCATCAGGATTAAGATTTATTGTAGTGTTTACCCGAAGGCAGCCTGTAAAAGTTATTATTAATAACAGCGAACTAAAGAGTATTTTGATATTTCTCATAACTTCCCTCAAAAAAAATGTTAATGTTGTTTATTAAATTAAACTCAAATGAAAAGGCAGCAAATCTTAATTGCTGAATAATATACGTTTTAGAATGATAATATTGTAAAGCGCGATTGTAATATTATCAAAATCTTCAAGCTATCAAAACATTAAAGCAGATTACTTGCCAGCTCTGCCAGTTCCGAGCGTTCGCCTTTTTCAAGATTAATATGAGCATAAAGTCTTTGACCTTTGAATCTATCAATAAGGTATGAAAGGCCGTTTGACTGCCCATCAAGATAAGGGTGATCAATCTGATAAATATCACCAGTGAATACAACTTTTGCACCTTCACCTGCACGGGTTATGATTGTCTTAACTTCGTGAGGAGTAAGATTCTGTGCCTCATCAACTATAAAGAAAATTCTCTGCAGGCTCCTTCCTCTTATGTATGAAAGAGGCTCTATAACAAGTTTTTCTTCTTTTATCATTGTATCAATTGCCTGATGATATTTATCATTTTCAGGGAACTGATCCTGAATGACTTTTAGATTATCCCAGAGGGGCTGCATGTATGGTGCAAGCTTACTTTCTACATCACCTGGCAGATAACCAATATCTTTATTGCTTAGAGGAACTATCGGTCTGGCTATAAAAATTTGCCGATATGATTTTTTAACGTGCAATGCACCAGCAAGTGCAAGCAGCGTTTTTCCCGTTCCCGCTTTGCCGGTCATTGATACAAGTTGAATTCGTGGATTGATAAGTGAATCAACGGCAAATGATTGTTCGGCATTGCGGGGGGTGATTCCATAAACAGTGGTCTTATCAACTTTGCGAAGCAGTTCTTTATTCTGATCAAGGTTTGCCAGCACTGATCTGCTTTGATTACGCAGTATGTAATATTTATTAGGAAGTGCTTCACCATTAAGTCTCTTTAAAAGTTTTGCGGTAGACACTTCATATGGAGGCTTAAAGAGCTTAATTAGAACATCATCATCAAAATTTTCAATAATTCCTTTACCGCTGTAAAGTTCTTCAATGCTTTTTACGCGATCAGTTGTATAATCTTCCGCAAGTATGCCGAGTGCTTTTGCTTTCATTCGCAGGTTAACATCCTTTGTAACAAGAATAACCTGAGATTTTTCTTTTAGCTTTTCCTTCCAATCAAAAGCAACACTTAAAACACGATGATCAGGAGTATCATCTTTGAAGACGTTTTTTATTGAGGGGTTTAAACCTTTAGCGATTGCAATACGAAGCTTTCCCCGGTTTTTACCCATTGAAATCCCGCCATTGAATAATGCCGATCCGGTCATTGAATCCAATGTTCTGGCAAACTCACGCGCATTAAGATTTATTACCTGGCTGCCTCTTTTAAAATGATCGAGTTCTTCAATCACAGTTAGAGGGACAATTACATCATTTTCCTGAAACATATTAATGGAAGATGCATCGTGAAGGATAACGTTTGTATCAAGTATGAATGTTTTAGGAGCTTTTTTAGATGAAACCGATTTTTTAACCGCCATATTTGCTTCTAGATTATTTATGAATTTTTATTTAATAAAAACAGAAAGGCATTTGCCTGAAAGAACCCGTAGAAATGTATTTGTGGTTTGTTCAAAATGTGAATAATACTATTAATTGATTCTAATGCAAAAATGAGAAATTAGATTATCAATTTCAAATTAAGAAATTGTGACTGTAAGTGTAAATATAATGAATGAGGGCGCGCAGTACGCCCTTAAAATTTTTATGTGGCTTTACCCTGATTTGCAACCGCAGCGGCTGCTTTAGCAATTTCTTCCTGGTCACCCAGATAGTAGTTTTTTATAGGTTTTAAATTTTTATCGAGCTCATACACGAGAGGAATTCCTGTCGGGATATTAAGCTCAACAATTTCATTATCAGGTATATTGTCAAGATATTTTACCAGCGCTCTTAAACTATTGCCGTGTGCAGTAATAAGAACTTTTTTGCCTGATTGAACTGTTGGTGCAATAGTCTTTTCCCAATAGGGGACAAACCTCGTTACAGTATCTTTCAAACATTCAGTTAATGGAAGTTCATCATCACTTAAATCTTTATAGCGGAGATCAAAACCGGGATAACGCTCATCAGTTTTATCCAATGCCGGCGGCTGTATATCATAACTGCGTCTCCAGATTTTAACCTGTTCATCCCCGTAATTTGTTGCCGTCTCAGCTTTGTTCAATCCTTGTAATGCTCCGTAATGGCGCTCGTTTAATCTCCAGTGTCGGATTACCGGAATCCACATTAGATCCATTTCATCCATTGCAAGCCAGAGAGTTCTAATAGCTCTCTTTAAAACGGAGGTGTACGCTAAATCAAATTTAAAGCCTTCAGCTTTTAGAGTTTGACCAGCTTTTTTTGCTTCTTGAATTCCTTTTTCAGAAAGATCAACATCTGTCCATCCGGTAAATCGATTTTCTTTATTCCAGGTGCTTTCACCATGTCTTAATAATACAACTTTATACATTTATTTCTCCTGGTAAATATTGTTTTGAATTTGACCGTACAAAAATAGATAAGTCGATGAACTATGAAAAGTCATAAGTGATTTGTAACAAATAAATTAAAAATGTTTTAAAAGCAGTCTTATTATTCTGATTTTTTCAGTATCATCATCTTAAACCCAATATATCTATCTGCACCAAGTTCAAGGTATGCATTCGATTCGTGACTTATTTTATTTAGTAATTTCTTGTAGTGACTTTTTTCTTTATCAGAAAGTTCATTAATCACATCCTTCAAAGACTGTTTGGCTGTTTCATAAAAGTTTTTCAAGGAGGAAGATAAATCTTCACTATACATCATTTCAAATTTTCTTTCTATAAAATATTTTTCACAGCTTTCGTGAAGTAAAGGTGAAACATCAGAGGATTCAAATATGTCTCTTACAAATGTTGGATAATCTTTTTCTTTAGCTGTAATTTCACCTGTGCAAAGAGTTCCACCCGTTTTAAGAATTCGTTTAACCTCTTTAACTATTTTATTTCTGTTTGTAGTGCTTATAGATGCCTGTGCATAAACAAGATCGAATTCATTATCATTAAAATCAGTGTTATCATAATCCATCATCTTTGCAGAAACTTTATTCTGGACTGACAAAACAAACCGTGCGTTTATTAATGACTCATACTCGTTAACTATAAAGCTGACACGAGCGGCACCAGCTTCCAGCATTTTAAATGCAATTTTTTCACTGCCTGAGCCAATGACTAAAACGGATTTATCGGCAATTACATACTTTGATTTTAGGATTCTGAACTGCTTAAATCCACCGGGGAGAAAAATATTTTGCGTATCTGCCATCTTTTTGTAAAAATTTTGTAACAAAGTTAGCAATAATGATATTAAGTTTAAATTTTATGCACAGCATAACGCTTTACTTTGCCTTTCGATTGGGTAAACCGTATTTTTTAGATCATAAATTAATAATTCTTTAGAGGCACCGATGAAAAAAATCTTCTTATTACTTTTCTTTTTCTCCGTAACTGTTTTTCCTCAATCCAAACGAGCAATTAGTGTGGATGACCTTTGGGCAATGAAAAGGATTGGCTCTTATGATGTATCGCCCGACGGGAAAACAATAACATTTTCATTAACCAGTTTCACATTTGAAGCAAATAAAGGAAACACGGACATTTATCTTATTAATTCTGACGGAAGTAATCTTAGACCTTTCAAATATTCAGATAAAAATGAAAGTGAACCAAAATTCTCCACTAATGGAAAACAGATTGCTTACACGATGGGCAGACAGATTTATATTGCCGGTCTTGACGGAAAAGGTGAAAGACAATTAACAAATATTTATACAGGAGCATCGGGATTTAAGTGGTCATCCGATGGAAAGAAGATTTTGTTCGTTTCTTCTGTTTATCCGGATTGTACTACCCAACAGTGCAATGAAGAAATAGATAAAGCAAGAGAAGAAAGTAAGGTTAAAGCTAAAGTTTTCGATCAGCTTATGTACAGGCACTGGAATGACTGGCGGGGAGATAAACGCAGTCATTTATTTTTACTTGATGCAGAAACCGGAAAATACACAGATCTGACTGAGGGATATAAAGAAGATGTGCCCCCGCTTTCTTTAGGATCAGCAAATGATTATAATTTTTCCCCCGACGGAAATGAAGTTGCTTTTACAATGAATCCTGAATTTAGCTCTGCAATCAGCACAAATAATGAGATCTATTTAGTAAGTTTAAAAGCACCATCATCACCAAAACTTATATCGGTAAGTAAAGGTGTTGACTGCCAGCCCGTTTACTCCCCGGATGGGAAGTATCTTGCATGGACATCAATGAAGCGGGAAGGTTTTGAGGCAGATAAGAAGGATATTCTTATATATGAGAGAAAATCCGGCAAGATGAAAAATCTTACTGAAGATGCAGATTTATCTGTTGATGATTTTGTCTGGTCTCCAAATTCACAATTCATTTATTTTAACGCTGATAATGAAATATATAAATCAATTTACAAACTTGATGTCGAATCCGGTAACGTTGATTTATTTCATAAAGAAAATTACAATACAAGTCTTTCAATATCACAAGACGGCAGCACTTTATATTTTCTGAAACAAAGATCAAATATGCCAGCTGAGATATACTCAATCAGTACCGATGGAAAAAATACTTTAAGACAGGTCACCTCTGTGAACAAAGATGTTCTTGCTAACCTTGAAACTAATTCTATTGAAACCTTTTGGAGTGATGGTGCTGAAGATGTAAAAGTTCAATCAATATTGGTTAAACCTCCATTCTTCAATCCTGATAAAAAATATCCGATGATATTTTTAATCCACGGAGGTCCTCAGGGTTCGTGGAGCGACAACTTCCATTACAGATGGAATTACCAGATGTTTGCATCTCAAGGTTACGTGGTTGTTGCACCCAATCCAAGAGGTTCAACAGGATATGGACAAAAATTTACAGATGAAATTTCCGGTGACTGGGCAGGTAAAGTATATATCGATCTTATGAATGCCTATGATTATGCTGTTGAGAATTTTTCGTTCATTGATGGAGATAATACCTTCGCTGCCGGTGCATCTTATGGCGGATATATGATTAACTGGATTGCCGGCCATACAGACAGATTCAATGCATTAGTATCGCATGCAGGAGTGTTTAACCTGGAAAGCATGTACGGCACAACTGAAGAACTCTGGTTCCCCGAGTGGGAATACGGCGGTACACCATGGGATAAACGAAAAATTTATGAAAAATGGTCGCCGCACAGATATATTCATAATGCCAAAACTCCGGTACTTGTTGTTCACGGCGCTTATGATTTCAGAGTTTCTGAAGAACAGGCGTTTCAGTTATTTACATCTTTGCAAAGGTTAGGTGTAGAAAGTAAGTTTTTATATTTTCCTGATGAAACACATTTTGTAGCAAAACCTCAAAACTCAAGACTGTGGTGGGAAACAGTCTATGGCTGGTTTAATAAGTTTTTAAAGTAGGAGATAAAAATGAAGGAAAGAAGTTTTGATATTGTATCTCCCGATGACGAAATATTTGAAAATATGGGAGATCTTGGTGCATTTAATTTCGGTGGAAGAAGTGAAAAGAAAATTGAGGAAGATTATAGAGAAAAAGCAGACTATGTTGAGGATAATCTTTGGGTAAAGCTCGAAAGGGTCGGCAAGAAAATATCTTTTGCTAAAGATATTATTGCTCTCTTCAATTATATGACAGACCCGCTTGTATCATGGCATCGTAAAGCAATTGTGGTTATGGGTCTTATTTATTTTATTTCCCCGATTGATGCAATACCGGATATCGCTCCGCTTATCGGTTACATGGATGATCTTGGAGTTGTAACTGCTCTGTTGAAATTTCTCGGAAGTGAATTGATTCCTTATTACGATAAAGGCTATCGAAGATAATTCTTATTACAGAATGCCGGACTTGTTCCGGCATCTTTTTTAATTTACAATTCTGCATATACAAAAAGATTTTTATGAATTTTAAAGTAAAGAAAAGTGAAATATTATTCCGTGGTAAAGTGTTTGATCTCAAGGTTGATGAGATAAACTATAATGTATCAGGTAATAGCGGAATAAGAGAAGTTGCCGTCCATCCCGGTGGAGCAGTTGTTATTCCTGTAAAGGAAGACGGTAAAATCATTCTGGTTAAGCAGTTTAGATATCCAATACAAGACTGGCTCATAGAATTTCCTGCCGGCAAACTTGATGCAAATGAGAATCCTTTAATCTGTGCAACACGTGAATTGGAGGAAGAAACCGGCTATAAAGCCGGGGAAATCACAAAACTCGGTGAGATATTAACAGCACCCGGATACTGCACAGAGATTCTGCATATTTATATGGCTACAGGATTAGTACCCGGCAATCACAACCGTGAAGAAGGTGAAATTGGAATGGAAATTTTTGAGTATTCTATTGATGAAATTAATAAAATGATTTTAAATGGTGAGATAACCGACGCAAAGACAATAGCGGGTATGTTTTACCTGCAAAGAAAGTAAGATTAAACAAACTTATTAATTTTAGTTTTTTGCTGCAATTAATAATTCAAATCCGGAATAATTATTAAAACATGATTTTTGACGATAAAAAATTACGTTCCAGTATAAAAGAACTTGGTTATCTGCTTGGTGAAGTTCTTATTGAACAGGAAGGTGAACAGCTGTTTGATACTGTTGAAAAACTGCGGGCTTTAACAAAAAGTCTAAGACAAAAAAACGATTTATCATCAGTAAAAAAAATAAAAAAATTAATTTCTAAACTTACCTTAACAGAAATTCACCAGATTATTAAAGCTTTTTCAATTTATTTTATTCTTGTAAATGCTGCTGATGAAGTTAATAAGATCCTATTAAACAGAACATCGAGTAAAAGCCGCGATACAACCAATTCTTTTCTGGATGAATCATTTTATGAAATAAAAAATATTAATTCTGATAAAGCGTTTATAGAAAAAATATTTTCAAATCTTGAAATATTTTTGGTGTTTACAGCACATCCTACCGAAGCAACACGTCAAACAATACTTAAGAAAATTCTCAGAATCAGCAATCTTATTATAGAAAAAGAACTTGGGTTGATAATTGGCTCTGAAGATCCGGGATTAAAGAGAAAAATCAAAACAGAAATAACTTTACTCTGGCAGTCGAATGAGATTAGATTTAGTAAAATAACCATTACAGATGAAATTATAAGAGGTCAGTTCTTTTTTAAGGAGAGCATTTACAGAATATTGCCGTATTTTTATGAGTCATTGAATATATCATATTCTAAACATTACAACAGTAAATTAAAATTTGATATACCGATTATAAAATTTGGCTCATGGATTGGCAGCGACCGTGATGGACACCCTTTTGTTACTGAACAAACTACAATGGACACATTTAATCTTCACAGAAAGGAAATAATAAAATTATATCTTGATGACCTTAATAGAATTTATGAACATTTAAGTATTTCTGATAAAATCAAAAATGTACTCCCTCAATTAAGAAAATCAATCGAAACCGATAGAAAAAGGTTAAATGTATCACTAACGGATAATAAATTAAGAGAACCTTCCGAAGTTTACAGAACCTGGTTGTACCTGATTTATAAAAAGCTTGAAAACACAATAGATAGAAAAAATCTTTATTACAGGAATACGGATGAATTTCTTTCTGATATTGAATTAATTGCGAAAAGTGTTCTTAAGAATCAATCTGAAATTGTCTATAATGAGCTACTGAAACCTTTAATCATTAAAATAAAAACATTTGGTTTTCATTTCGTTAAACTTGATATAAGGCAGAATTCAGAACAAATAATAAATGCTATGTCAGAGATATTTAAAACAAATTTAAATATTGATAACTATTTAGAGCTTCCTGAAAATAGCAAAATTGGTCTGATCACCGGTGAGATAAGAAAATCTTATGACTTCCATAAAATCAAATCTGGTTTGAACGATAAAACAATTAAGGTTGTAAATGAAGTTGCACTCATCAGATGGGCTAAAGATAATATATCACCCGAATCAGCTGATGATTATATAATAAGTAATTGTTCTTCAGTGTCTGATATTCTTGGTGTTTTATATGTAGCAAAACTAGTTGGTCTTGTGAAGTTCAAAAACGGCAAGGTGATTGGTTCCGATATTGATATACTTCCACTCTTTGAAACTATAGAAGATCTTCGTAACTCAGCTTCAATTATCAATGATCTTTTGAAGATCGATTTATATAAAAAACATTTGAAGTCAAGAAATAATTCTCAAAAAATTATGCTTGGTTATTCAGATAGTAACAAAGACGGTGGTATTGTTACTTCTAATTTTGAACTTTATAAAACTCAAATTGAACTGGAAAAACTCAGCAGAAAAAAATTTCATTTGATCCTGTTTCATGGAAGGGGAGGAAGTATCTCAAGAGGTGGAGGACCTGTAAATCGCTCTATTCTGGCGCAACCGCCGAATACAATTAAGGGTAAAATAAAAATTACTGAACAGGGGGAAATGATCTCATCTAAGTTCCTGCTTCCACAGATTACAAAGCAAAGTCTGGAAACTGTTTCATCAGCAGTATTGCTGAAAACCGCGCAATCATTCTCAAATCTTCACAGATCCGAAATTAATGACCACATATTGAAGTTTGAAAAAATCTCTGAGAAGGCATATCAGGCATATAATTCTTTGCTTCAGAATAAAGATTTTATCTCATATTTCAGATCGGTAACTCCAGTCGACATAATTGAAAAACTTGAAATTGGCTCCAGGCCAGCATCCAGAAAAAAGACTAATGATATCAGATCACTCAGAGCAATTCCCTGGGTATTTAGCTGGACACAAAACCGCCAAACAATATCCGGCTGGTTTGGATTCGGTACTGCAATATTCGATTCAATTAAGAACAAAGATATATCTATTCCAGAATTACGCAAGCTTTATAAGAACTGGAGATTCTTTAACTCATTGGTGCAGAATATTGAAATGGTATTATTCAAAACTGATATGCTGATTGGAAATGAATATACTTTATTAAATAAAAATAAATATTCAAAAGAGATTTTTAATTTAATACGGAATGAATACAATAGATCAGTTGAAGCTGTGTTAAAAATTACAGGTGAAAAGAAGTTATTAGACCATGACAAATTACTCCAACGGACACTCTCTCTCAGAAATCCTTATCTGGACCCTATCAGTTTTATGCAGGTAGAATTGATCAGAAAATACAGAGCATCGGAAGAATCTGCCTATAAAAATGAGTTGCTGAAAATATTAAGATCAAGTGTTAATGGAATTGCTGCCGGGATCAGAAATACAGGTTAATTCTAATTAAATGGGATTTTAGAGTATTTCATTTCTTTATTCTCTAAATCAAAATTCCTATATTGAATCATCATTTAAGCATTCTTTATGAAGATTTATAAATATTTACAAAATACAATACAGGAAAAGGGTGCAGCATATCTGATATTGCTGGATCCAGATAAACTTTCCGAAGAAAAACTTATCCCATTTGTTAAGCATTGCGAAAATTCCGGTGTTGACGGATTTCTAATCGGCGGCAGCCTGATGGTTAACAATAATATGGACAGCTTTATTGAAATGGTTAAAACCTCTTCCTCGCTGCCTGCAATTATTTTTCCCGGAAGTGTTAACCAGGTCTCATCCTTTGCTGATGCAATTCTATTTCTTTCAGTTGTAAGTGGAAGAAATGCCGAACACCTGATTGGTAAACATGTTTTAGCTGCACCGATAATAAAAAAAACTGGAATAGAGCCGATTTCAACTGGATATATTCTCGTCGAATCCGGTTCAACAACCACGGCAGTTTATATGAGCGGGAGTTTACCAATTCCGAGAAATAAACCGGAAATTGCCGCATCAACGGCTCTTGCTGCAGAATATCTTGGTATGAAATTAATTTATCTTGAGGCCGGCAGTGGTGCAGATAATCCTGTGCCTAATGAAATGGTAAAAGCTGTCAGCCAACTGGTTTCAATTCCCGTTATTGTAGGAGGCGGATTACGAAATCCTAACACAGCAAGAGAAAAGGTTGAAAACGGTGCTTCAATTATTGTAACAGGTAATTTTTTTGAGAATGAAGATAACTGGGATATGATAAAAGAATTTGCTTCTGCAATTCATATTAAACAAGGTCTTTTGGTTTAGTAATAATGGATGTAAATAAATTCATAACCGACTCTCTGAATGAAAGTTCTGAGACAAAACTTAAAATAAAAGAGTATTGTTTTGATGACATAGTAAAAGCAATTGATCTTTTAGTTGAATGTTTTAAGACGGGAAATAAATTGTTGTTATGCGGTAATGGCGGAAGTGCTGCTGATTGCCAGCATATTGCAACTGAATTGATGATAAGATTGAGTCATCATATAAACCGTCCGGCTTTACCTGCAATTGCACTTACCACTGATACTTCAAATCTTACTGCCGGAGGTAATGATATAGGTTTTGAAAATGTATTCGCACGGAGTGTGGAAGGACTCGGAAACAAAGGCGATGTTCTAATAGCAATTTCTACCAGCGGTAACTCTAATAATGTAATTAAAGCAGTTGAAATGGCTCATCAAAAAGGGATGAAAGTAATTGGATTTCTTGGGGGAAGCGGCGGTAAATTAAAATCACTTGTTGATCTTCCGTTAGTTATTCCTTCCTCCAATACACAGCGAATACAGGAAGGGCATATTACAGTTGCTCATATTGTTTGTGAGCTGGTTGAAGATAAGTTATACGGATAATCTAAACTATTCAACTTTGTACAACAATGCCGCTTTCTCAGCGGAAGTAACAATTCCCTTTATCATAGAAGAGCTAAATCCATGATGCTCCATCTGGTTTAATCCTGATATAGTACAACCGCGGGGAGTGGTTACCTTATCAACCTCGCCCTCAGGATGCGATTCAGCACTTAATAACAATGCGGCGGCGCCTTTAGCTGTTTGTGCAGCCATTATCAGTGCTTCTTCCGAGTGAAATCCTATTTCTATCCCTCCCTGAGATGCAGCCCTGACAGCTCTTAAGAAAAACGCTATGCCGCAAGCACACAAAGCAGTTGCAGGTATCATAAGTTCTTCATCAATTATAAGAGTTTTACCAACCTGATTAAAAATTTCTTCGGCAACTTTTAATGATCCGTTCGTTTTAGTGTCTGCACAAATGCAGGTCATAGATTCCTTTATTGCTATAGCAGTATTCGGCATTGCGCGGATAACTTCAACTTTATTTCCAAGATGATCTTTAATAGCTTTAATGCTTGCACCAGAAACTACAGAAATAATTAAATGTTTATCAGATTTTAGAACGGGTTTTATTTCTGCAAGCAATTCGTTTAATTGCTGCGGCTGTAAAGCAATAATTATTATATCAGATTTACTAACAGCTTCTTTATTATCAGATGTTACTTTAAATCCGGCAATGCTAAGATTCTCTAACAGTTCGATTCGTCTTCTTGTCACATAAATATTTTTGTTCTCAAAAAGATCTGAGTTTTCCAAACCTTTTGCTATTGAAATTCCAATATTTCCTCCGCCAAGTATTGCTATATTTTTATTTGATATCATAACTATTCTTTATATGTTTTTATCAATTAGATTACTTTCGAAAAAGTGATTTTTGACTTTTTACAGTCTCGTTCCCATCCAGTTTATTTTATCACCCGGTAAAATGTTGTATTTGTCACAAAATCCGCCTACCACTTCCACTACGTAAATAGCTGGTTCAGAAGAGGGATAACTTTGATGGGAAAGGGGAGTTGTATTTTTATGAATGGTAACAATTTTATTTTCTTTATTAACAAACATTATATCCAGTGAAATAAGTGTGTTCAGCATCCAAAAAGACTGTAGTCTCTCTTCATTAAATATAAAGAGCATTCCCTGGTTTTCTTCCATACTTTTTCTGTTCATTAAGCCCAGTTGACGTTTGTACTCTGTATCTGCTATTTCAATATCAATTTTGATCTTTTCTGCACCCAGACTATCCGAAAAAACCAGCACTCCGTCTTTTGTGAATGTGTAATATTTCACTTCAGGTTCGCTATTATTAATTAAAAAATTATTGATAATAAAAAATGCAGCCAATGCAAGAATTAAAATTATTATTCCAAATTTCTTTGCAGCTGCTTTTTGATCTTTTGGTTTACTTTGTATCTTTTTCTTTTGAGCCATTTTTTATTTTCCGGATATTTGTGCGGCACAAATATAAATAAATCAAAGAAGTAAATGAGCAGAATAATTGAAAGAGAAATTGTTCAGTTAAATAAACCGCAGCAGAAAATGATAATCAGCGGGTGGGGTGATGAGGTCATTCAGAACACGACCCTTGAAAAAATAACTTATGAATCAGACGGATTGAAAGTTAAAGGTTATATTTCTTATCCAAATGACGATAGCAAAAAATATCCCTCCATAATCTGGTGCAGAGGAGGAATTGGTAATGCCGGTGTAATTGACAAATTCACTGCACGAGGAATATACGGACAGCTCGCAAGCTGGGGATATTGTGTATTTGCTTCGCAGTATCGCGGTAATGATGGAGGTGAAGGTAAAGATGAATTTGGCGGTGGTGATCTGAATGATATTCTTAATCTTATTCCATTAGCTGAAGAAATTCCTCAGGCAAATAAAAATATTTGGGGAATTGAGGGTTGGAGCCGCGGCGGAATGATGACTTACCTTACGTTAACCAGATCTGATATTTTCAAAGCTGCAGTAGTGTTGGGAGGAATTGCCAATCTACGCTGCAACTCCGAGGAAAGCAGATTTATGCGGAAGCTTTACGAGCAGACAATGGGTAAGTACGGAGAAAAAGATTTTAATGCTAAATGTGAATCCAGATCAATCGTTAACTTTCCGGAAAAACTTTCTAAAACCACTCCGCTATTAATTATTCACGGCAATGAAGACGACAGAGTTCTACCGCACGATTCAATAGATCTTTCATATAAACTTCTCGACTTAAAGATTCCCTTCAGATTAGTAATGCTGGAAGGCGGTGATCATTTTATGAAAAAGCATCGTAAGGAAGTTGATTATATGAGAAAAAACTGGTTTGAAAAAAAATTAAAGAAGCCCCACCCAACCCTCCCCTAAGGGGAGGGCTTTGGTGTAATTAATCATTTGATTAAAATTAATTTTTTAGTGTCTGTAGTTTCACCTGCCTGCAATCGGTAGAAATAAGTTCCACTTGGAAGGTTCGAAGCATCGAAAATAACTTCATAACTTCCAACCTTATGATACTCATTAACAAGAGTTGTAACTTCATTTCCAAGTACATCATAGACTTTTAATTGTACATTAAGATTTTTCCCTTCGGTCGAAATGACAGATGGAATATGATACCTGATTTTTGTTGAGGGATTAAACGGATTCGGATAATTCTGCTCCAACACAAATCTATCCGGCACTCCAATCTCAATAGTTTCGGCAAGATTGTAAAATTTAAATGTGCCATCAAAATCTATCTGCTTAATTCTGTATTGATATGTTCCAGGTGTTAATCCTTTATCAGTAAATGAATAACGATTTACTTCTGTTGTTGTCCCCTGTCCTTCAATGAATCCAATAACTTCATATTTAGAATTGCTGACTGAAGACAGTGTACTGAGGTCTTGCCTTTCAACTTCAAACCCTCTGTTATTTATTTCGGATGCAGTCATCCAGTTAAGTGAAACATCATTTCCGTTAACAGAAGCTATAAAGGATGCAAGTTCTACAGGTACAATCTGAAAAAGGTCACCGCGCTTCATAAATATATCACAGATAACCACAGAGTTTCTTACACCGCCGGGTGCATAAAAGATTGCAATATCTTCTCCGTTAGTAATAACCTGGGAAGAGTTTCGTGTTACATACTCTGATGTAATATCAGCAATCTTTATTGTATCACTAAACACTTCGTTATCAGAGTACAACAGATAAAACCCTCTTCCTGATGCGGATTGACTTGATTGATAGGTAATATAAAGTCTGTTTTGATCATCTATTTCCATCGATTGTATTCCGGCAGGCAGCTGATTCAACGGACTGATTTCTACCGGAGTTGAGAATGTACCTCCGACATTATTGATGTAATTAAGTCTTGAACTGGTTCTGTATACGATGTGAACATTATTATTAGAATCAACTCTTATTCTCGGGTAGCTTACACTTGCTGCAACACCTGTTGGTACTTCCTGAAATGATCCGGAAGTATTATTGAAATATTTCAAAGGTCCGGAAAATAAAGTTGTTCCGCTTCTTCCGGCAATATGAACTTTTCCGTTTGAGTCAATATCAAGTGTAGCTTCAAAGTCGCCGCCCGCTTCACCGTTTGACAGAAAAACTTCAGGACCTAATGTACTGGTTCTCAGATCATAATTTCTGTAATAATAGTTATCAGATCCTTCTGTATAAGTGTAATAAACAAAATGTATAACACTGTCGGGACCAATCTTGCCAAAAGGAGTAGCCTTGTTTAAGCCTCCCTGCGTTATTTCTATCGGAGCACTGAAGCTGCCAAATACATTGTGCATATATCTAATTTGAAAAATTGAAGGGTCGCGTGCTTCATATGAAATATGCACTTTATCATTCTGATCAATTGATAACGTTGCATAGTTATCATCCACAGCATTGCTTGTTAAGTTAACTGTGGAAAAATTTCCCATAGCATCTTCTTCAACATAATAAATTTCATTATTGCTGCTAACTGTTCCGAGTCCGCTGGTATAAGTTAACCGGAGCAAACCTTCTGAATTATATGCGGCAAACATACGGTTATTGAACCTGTCATTTCGTGCAATTGTATCCTGCGGGAAAGGGATTTGTGCAAAAATGGTTGAAGTAAAGAAAAGTGTTGTGGCAAGTAGTAGTAACATATTTTTCATCGGATTCTCCTAAATGAGTGAAAAGCTCTGTTTAAAGATGAGAAATATTTATAAAATTTCAAGTAAAAAAGATTAAGATTAGAAGTTAGAATGTTTTTCCTTTCTCTGCGACTCAGCGGTGAAGGAATTTTAACCGCAGAGGCGCAAAGACACAGAGTTTATTTTAAAATTACCATCTTCTTAGTTTCAACATAATCTCCTGCCTGGATGCGATAGAAATAAACACCGCTTGACAATCCGGCAGAATTGAATTCAACTTCGTGATAACCTGCATCCTTATACTCATTAACTAAAGTAGCAACTTCATTTCCAAGAATATCGTAAACCTTTAGTGTTTGCCAACTGCCTACTGGCGACTGCCATCTTATTTTTGTGGTTGGGTTGAATGGGTTTGGATAGTTTTGTTCTAATAAAAAAGTATTGGGTCGAGTGAAGTTATTTTCATCTTCAATAAAGGTTACGCCGCCGTTGGTGGTTTTAAGAATTGTACCATTATATCCCACAACATATCCTGTATCTGATCCAATGAATTGGATTGAATGGAGCTGACGACTTGCAATTGAAGATTGAACATACCAGTCATCTCCTGCATTAGTTGTTTTAAGAATTACACCACTACCAACTGCATATCCTGTATTTGCATTCGTAAAGTAAACTGATTCTAAATAGTAGGGCACGTTATTTAATTGCCAAGTGTTCCCAGCATCTATGGTCTTTAATATCACTCCCCATAATGAGCTCTGATCACCAACTGCATACCCTGTGTTGGCATCGGTGAAAAAAATAGAGCTTAATTCTGAATTTGTACTGCTGTCAAGTAATTTTATTACCCAGCTATCGCCTGCATCAGTAGTTTTAAGTATTAACTTACTACCATTTCCACCTCCATGGTTAACTATCCCACCGGCACAATAACCTGTGTTCGAATTTGTAAAATATATATCCCTGATCGTCAGTGTAGTGCCGGTGTTTTTTTGTACCCAGTCCAGTCCGCCGTTTGTTGTTTTTAAGATTGTTCCACCGATTCCTGTAACGAAACCAATATTATTATTTATAAATTTTGTTGAGAACAAGTGAACGGATGTTCCACTTGCAAGTGTATGCCAGTTATCTCCGCCATCAGTTGATTTGATAATTACACCGTTACCTCCAACAGCATAAGCGGTGTTAGGACTTGTAAAATATATTGAGGATAATATCTCTGTAGTGCCGCTGGAAACTTCTGTCCAGTCATTTCCCCCATTTAATGTTTTAAGAACAGTGCCGTAATTACCTACAACAAATCCAGTAGTATAATTAGTAAAATAAACAGATTCTAAAGTTGTAAGGTTACCACTTGATTTAAATATCCAATTATCCCCACCATTAGTTGTTTTGAGAATCCTGCCATCATTCCCTACAATAATACTATTGTTTAGATCTATCATCTGAACTGAAAATAGGGACATATTTGTACCACTAGTTTGACTTATCCAGTTATTTCCTCCGTTTGTGGTTTTGAAAATTTTCCCAGGATAACCTACAATTACTCCATTGTCTGCATCCACGAAAAATACTGATCGGAAAATATTATTAATTGGATCTAAATATTGTAATGACCAATTAGTTCCTCCAGTAGTGGTTTTATAGATCAGGCCATTGTTTCCAACAATGAATCCAAAATTTTCATTAACAAAATGTACCGAATAAAACGTATAGCCTTCTGACGAAATAGGTATGTCTATCCAATTACTACCGCCGTTAGTGGTTTTCAATAAAGTTGTTGACTGACCAACCACATAACCAATGGTCGGGGATATGAAAGAGACTCCGAGTAGCCTTTCTGTTGTTACGCTGTTTTGAGAAGACCAATTCTCCCCGCCGTCAGTAGTTCTCAATATCAAACCAAAATTTCCAATAACGGTAGCATTATTACTGTCTGTAAGTGAAATACCATTTAAGTCTGTCGTTGTTGTAGATCCACTTGAAATGCTGAACCAGTCATAGCCACCATTTGTAGTCTTAATTATTGTCCCACCAGCCCCTGCAGCCATCCCAATGTTAGCATCCATAAAAGATACACTCGTAAGATCGCTTGAAACCCCACTCTCTTGTCTGACAAAAGTGTTGCCTCCATCCGTAGTCTTAATTATTGTTCCAGCATTTCCCACAACCCACCCCACCGAAGAATCCACAAATGACTCTGAGAATAAATCATTACCCTGTGGCAGTGGATTCTGCCAAAACCATCCGCCTTGACTTGTCAATGGCGAGACAGGTTGCGGACATACCTGTACGGAAGTTGTTATAAGGAAAGCGATAGTAAGTATTATTCTCTTCATAAAAGCCCCTGCGAATAAATAATGATGAAATAACTGTTGCCAAATAGCGTAATTAATTACACAAAGTCAATACTGGAGATTAAGATTATGAGTAAGAGTAAGAAAATGAATACCACCAATCTCAATCACACTAGCAAAGGCTATCCTTGTTATTCAGCGTCAATTCTTGTATTTTTTCACTCCAATTTTGAGCATAGAAACAAGCCAAAGAAACCAAATTATAGCAGTTGGTTAGCAGTTAAATGCTTATTTTTGTCAAAAATCGAAATTATTTCAGATAAGGATATTTTATGAGTGATCAGGTAAAAAAGGATCAGAATACAGAAGAAACAGAAACCCGTGAGTGGCTTTATTCACTTGATTATGTTTTAGAACACGGCGGTCCGGAGCGTGTAATCGAACTTCTTCAGCAGTTGCAGATCCGTGCACATAAATCCGGTGTTCATGTTCCATTCAGTGCTAACACACCGTATATAAACACTATTCCAAGAGAAAAACAGCCGCCTTTTCCCGGCGACCGGGAAATTGAAAGACGTATTAAAAGTCTTATCCGCTGGAATGCTATGGCAATGGTGGTTAAAGCTAACAAACTTGAAGGCGGTGTGGGCGGACATATTTCCACTTATGCTTCTGCGGCTACTTTGTATGAAATCGGTTTCAATCATTTCTTCCACGGCAAAGGTGAGGGATATGAAGGCGATCAGATATATTTTCAGGGTCACGCCTCTCCCGGTGTCTATGCGCGTGCTTATCTTGAAGGAAGAATAACTAAAGAACAATTAGTCAATTTCAGAAGGGAACTCAGACCCGAAGGCGGACTTTCTTCTTATCCCCACCCATGGCTTATGCCGGACTTTTGGGAGTTTCCTACTGTGTCAATGGGTCTTGGTCCGCTTATGGCAATTTACCAGGCAAGATTTAATCGTTATTTAGAAGATCGCGGACTTAAAAAACCCGGCGGTAAAGTATGGGCGTTTCTTGGTGATGGTGAAACTGATGAACCCGAAGCTCTGGGTGCTATTACTCTTGCATCAAGAGAAAAGCTGGACAACTTAATTTTTGTCATCAACTGTAATCTGCAAAGATTAGACGGACCTGTTCGTGGAAATGCAAAAATCATTCAGGAGCTTGAAGCAATTTTCCGTGGTGCGGGATGGCATGTTGTAAAAGTAATTTGGGGCAGTGACTGGGATCCGCTTCTTGATAAAGATTCAGACGGTAAACTTGTTAAACGTATGGGTGAAGTTGTCGATGGTGAGTATCAGAAATATTCTGTTGAAGGCGGCGAATATATCAGGAATAATTTCTTCGGTAAAGAAGATGATTTGCTTAAGATGGTTGAAAAAATGAGTGATGACCAGTTAAGAAAAATGAAACGAGGCGGTCACGATCCTGAAAAAGTTTTTGCAGCTTATAAAGAAGCTGTTGAGTATAAAGGTAAACCAACAGTTATCCTTGCAAAAACAATTAAAGGTTATGGACTTGGTGAAGCCGGAGAAGGAAAAAATATTACCCATCAGCAGAAAAAACTAAATGAAGAGGAAATGAGAGAATTCAGAAGCAGATTTGGTATTCCTATTTCCGATGATCAGATTGCTAATGATCCTTTCTTCAAACCGGATGAAAACAGTGATGAAATAAAATATCTTAAAAAGAAAAGGGCAGAACTTGGCGGATCAGTTCCTTCACGCAGAACAGATGTTCGTCCGATTAAAGCTCCACCGGAATCAATCTTCGAAGAATTTTTTAAAGGAACCGAAGGAAGAGAAGTTTCTTCTACTATGGTGTTCGTAAGAATACTTGCGAAACTTCTTAAGGATAAAGAGTTAGGAAAGTATATTGTTCCCATTGTTCCTGATGAAGCAAGAACGTTTGGTATGGAAGCGTTGTTCAGACAGGTAGGAATTTATTCACACGCCGGTCAGCTTTATGAACCGGTAGATAAAGATTCATTACTTTATTACAAGGAAGCAAAGGACGGACAGATACTTGAGGAAGGTATTACTGAAGCGGGATCAATGTCTTCTTTCATTGCTGCAGGAACAGCTTATCTTACTCACGGAATAAATATGATTCCCTTCTTCATATACTATTCAATGTTTGGAATGCAAAGAGTCGGTGATCTTGTCTGGGCGGCAGGTGATATCGGTGCAAAAGGATTTATGCTTGGCGGTACAGCAGGAAGAACAACTCTTAACGGTGAAGGATTACAGCATCAGGACGGACACAGCCATTTACTTGCTTATCCGGTTCCTAATCTTGTTACTTACGATCCTGCATTTGCTTATGAACTTGCAGTTATTATTCGTGATGGTATTAAGAGAATGTATGAAGACCAGGAAAATATTTTTTACTATATCACTCTGATGAATGAAAACTATCCAATGCCTGAAATGCCCAAAGGTGTGGAAGAAGGTATTCTTAAAGGTATGTATAAATTCAAAGCATCAGATAAAAAGAATTTAAAGTTAAAAGCCCAATTATTCGGAAGCGGAACTATTCTGAATGAGGTTATAAAAGCAGCACACATCCTTGAAGACGATTATCGTGTTAGCTGCGATGTTTGGAGTGTTACCAGCTATAAAGAACTACGACGCGACGCACTTGATTATGAGAGATGGAATCTTCTCAACCCGACAAAGAAACCCAAGAAATGTTATATTGAAAAATCTCTTGAGAAAGAGAATGGTGTATATGTAGCTGCATCCGACTATGTTAAAGATTTACCGGACTCAGTTTCTAAATGGTTTCCGGGAAGGTTATACTCGCTTGGTACAGATGGTTTTGGAAGAAGTGAAACTCGTGAAGCATTACGTGACTTCTTCGAGGTTGATGCTAAACATATTGTCTTTGCAACTCTTGTTGCATTGTTCAAGGAAGGTAAGATTCAGGATAAAGCTGTTGAGAAAGCAGCAAAGGAACTCGGTATAAATCCCGATAAACTTAATCCGGTGATTTCATAGTTTAAATTTAAATTGCCCCGACTTTTAAGTCGGGGGACAAGATCAAAAAAATAATGGGCTTTAGCCCGACACAGTATTTGGCTAAAGCCAATTCATTAAAAACTATTATTCTCCACGACCTAAAGGTCGTGGCAATTGAAAACTGAAATTTGATTTAAGGTTAAATAATGGCAACAGAATTTAAATTACCCGATCTGGGTGAAAACATTGAAAGCGCTGAAATTGTAAATGTACTTGTCAGCGAAGGCGATACGGTTGAAAAGGAACAAGGTATCATAGAAATTGAAACTGATAAAGCAACAATAGAAGTACCTTCTTCGGTTGAAGGAAAGATCACAAAGATGCTTGTGAAAGCCGGAGACAATGTTAAAGTTGGTGCAACGATAATGGTTGTTGAAGAGGGCGGAAAAGTAGGGGAGAAAAAGGCTGAGGCTAAGGCTGAAGCAAAGAAGCCGGAAGAAAAAGGCAAAGAAGAAAAACCAGAAGCTAAAATTGAAAAGAAAGAAGAACAGAAAAAAGAGAAAGTAGAGAAAAAGGAATCAAAGCCTTCCGGAAAAAATGAAATTGTTGAAGTTAAACTTCCCGATCTTGGAGAGAATATAGAATCTGCAGATGTACTTAATGTACTTATCAGTAAAGGTGATGCAATTGAAAAAGATCAGGGCATACTTGAAATTGAAACTGATAAAGCTACAATTGAAGTTCCTTCTAACATTTCAGGAAAAGTAATTGAGGTTTTAATAAAAGCGGGTGATAAGGCCAAAGTCGGACAGGTTATACTAAAAGTTGAAACCGGTGATGTTGAGGTTGAATTAGAAAAACCGGCGTCAACCAAAGATGATGTTAAAGAAAAGGCTGAGGAGAAGAAAGAGACTAAGACTGAAGACACAAAGCAAAAAGGTGAGAGAAGTGCGGTTCATCCCATGGAACTCGATGAACAGCCTCCAATAAGTCGCGGTGCTGCTCCTGCTGCTCCATCAGTCAGAAGAATTTCACGTGAGATCGGAGTTGATATTAATAAAGTTCCGGGTACAGGTCCGAACGGAAGAATTTCTATGGATGATGTGAAAGCATATTCAAAGAAACTTCACGAGTCACGTTCAGAAGGAGTTGGAATCGGAATTAAAGCACAGGCTCTTCCTGATTTTTCCAAGTTCGGTAAAATTGAAAAAGCTGATATGACAAACATCCGCAAAAAAACTGCGGAACATCTGAGTTATGCCTGGGCAACCATTCCGCACGTTACTCAGTTTGATAAAGCTGATATAACCAATCTTGAAAAGACTAGAAAAGAATTGTCTAAAGTAATGGAGAAAGAGGGAACCAAATTAACCGTTACCGGTATTCTTGTTAAAGTTCTTATTGAAGCTCTGAAGAAATTTCCTCAGTTCAATTCTAGTATTGATATGGAAAAGAAGGAGATCATTTACAAAAAATATTTTAACATTGGAATCGCGGTTGATACTGAACACGGATTGATTGTCCCGGTCATTAAGAATGCAGATCAGAAATCTTTTACGGAAATTTCTGTTGAAATGAATGCCCTCGCTGAAAAAGCACGTAATAAAAAAATCGGACTTGAAGATATGCAGGGCGGAAGCATGACCGTTACTAATCTTGGTGGTATTGGTGGTACATATTTCACCCCGATTGTAAACACACCGGAAGTTGCTATACTCGGCGTATCACGTGGTGCTTATGAACCTGTTTGGAACGGTCACGGAGTTTTTGAACCAAGGTTAATGCTGCCTTTATCATTGTCTTATGATCACAGAATTATTGATGGCGCAGATGCGCTTAGATTTTTGAAATTTGTGGTTGAAGCATTAGAGCAACCAATAAAATTATTAATGTAGAAATAGTACACTGATTGTTATGATGATTAAGATTAGTTATGATCTTAATAAATCATAAAGAATCATAATAATCAGTGTCCCATTGTTTTAAGGAAATTTTATGAGTGATAAAATAAAATTAACAGTAATCGGCGGCGGACCCGGCGGATATGCTGCGGCATTTCTTGCCGCTGATCTTGGAATGGATGTAACATTAGTTGATCTGGAAAAAAATCCGGGAGGCGTTTGTCTTTACCGCGGATGTATTCCGTCGAAAGCATTGCTTCATGTTGCAAATCTTATTAACGAAGCTGAACATGCAAAAGAATGGGGAATTGAATTCGGCAAACCTAAAATTGATATCGACAGACTTAGAAGTTTTAAGAATAAAGTTGTTGATAAACTTACCGGCGGAATGGGTATGATTGCCAAACAGCGAAAGATCAATTATATCCAGGGTCGTGCAAGTTTTATAAATTCTTCAAAATTGAAGATTGAAAAGACTGATGGTGAATCAATTGAACATAATTTTGAAAAAGCTATTATTGCAACAGGTTCGGTTATTGCAACTATACCCTCCATTAATATTCAGTCTAAAAGATTGCTTAATTCTACCTCTGCACTCGATCTTCCAGAAATTCCCAAGTCATTATTGGTTGTTGGTGGCGGATACATAGGATTGGAACTTGGTTCAGTCTATAAGGCGCTTGGAACAAAAGTATCTGTTGTTGAAATGCTCCCAGGTTTACTGCCCGGTGCTGATCGTGACATTGTCAATTTTCTTGTTAGAAAAATAAAAGATACTTATGAACATGTAATGACAAACAGTAAAGTAGTCGACATGAAGGAAGTAAAGAATGGGATCAGTGTTAAGATTCAGGATGAAAAAGGTAATACATCCGAAAAAACTTATGATTATGTATTGATGTCAATTGGTAGAAAACCTGAAACACGAGGGCTGGGATTAGAAAACACAAAAGTTTCTACAACTGATCGCGGATGGATTAAAGTTAATAAACAGCTTCAGACAACTGATCCAAATATTTATGCTATTGGCGATATAGCCGGCGAACCAATGCTTGCGCACAAAGCTTCACACGAAGGAAGAACAGCCGTTGAAGCCATTGCCGGTCATAAAGTTGCATTTGAACCACTTGCTATCCCTGCAGTTGTTTTTACTGATCCGGAAGTTGCCTGGGCGGGATTAACAGAAGAGCAGGCAAAGAAAGAAGGAATTAAATACGAAGTAGCAAAATTTCCCTGGGCGGCAAGCGGAAGAGCAATTACCTTAGATAGAAATGATGGTGTTACAAAATTAATTATTGATCCAGATACTCAAAGATTAATTGGAATTGGAATCTGCGGACCAAATGCGGGTGATTTAATTTCTGAAGGTGTGCTTGCGATTGAAATGGGTGCTAATGTTACAGATCTGAAATTAACTATTCATCCTCATCCGACTTTATCCGAAACTATAATGGATGCAGCGGAAGTCTTCTTTGGTCAGAGCTCACATTACTACAAGCCAAAGAAATAAAAAAGAGGCTGTCTTATAACTCTTTTTTTATTGTAGCCGCAAGCTTAAGAGTCTGTTGCAGAAGTCACATAATTGTCATTTCGACCAACGGGAGAAATCTTTTTCGTGACATATTGAAGGATTTCTCAGTCTCCCGAAGGGATGCCTATGGCAGAAGACTCCTTCGAAATGTCACTTTCAGAGTTATGCAACAGATCCTTCAGCTTGCGAAAATATAACAAATACATAACTTGAAAGTTACGGCTACTTTGTATTTAAGACTTTTGAGACAACCTCTAATTTTTACTTTTTAGATTTTGGCAGGATCTTTTTAAATAACCCTCCTATACCTTTTTTACTTTTTTCCTGTTCTTCAGTGGTTGAATCTTCTGAGGATTGTTTTTCCTTAAGAAACTGATCCTTTACTTCATCCTCGGATTTTGTTTTATAGATAGTAACAAAAGCCTGATTTATAAGATCATTTTCCGGTTTCATATCAACTCTAATTCTATTTATCTCTTCAGAAATATTTTTAGCGTCAGAGAGATCAGGTGATCTGGTTATTACTTTTTTTTCTCCTTCTTCCAGGTACATCTTTGCATCTGAGCCCGAAACCGCAAGAAGATCAGAAATTTCATCTATAGTATATTTTTCAAAATAATGAAGCACCATTACAATTCTTTCATTCTTCGGTAGATCAAGAATTACTTTTTCCAGGTGATCTTTAGAAGGTAGCTGAGAGGCCTGCTGAGGTTTGGGGTTATCATTTTCTCTTAAATACTTCAGGCACTGGTAAACAGTAATTCCGGTTATCCAGGATGAAAATGTTGCATCTTCTCTGAGATATTTTATTTGTTTCCAGGCTTCAACAAGAACTTCTTCAGTAAGTTTTTCTGCAGAACTGAAATTAGATGTAAGTCTGAGAGTTAGAGTATAAACCTTGTTAAGGTTCATACTAAATAGCTGCTCTAAAGCTGAATTATTTCCCCTCAGAGAACTTTGAATGAGTGACCGGATGAACTTATTGTCCTGATTCAAGTAAACTCCAATTAATAGTTATTAAAAAGTACCTAAAATTAACATTAGTCCTAAAAAAAAACTACTCATCACCTTTATTAATTAACATTAAAGCATCATCGATATTATAGACCGGCATATTACAGGTAAAATTTTCACAAATATAAATTGTCAATTTTCCTTTTATAGCCTTATTACCTGATAAGTAAGGAATAATATTGTATAACTCTGATTCATCATTATTATATATGAAAATCTTATTCGGCAGGAAAATCTTTCTGATTCTTTTTACTGCATTCATTGTTTGTTCAGACTTTTCATCTCCGGCAGCTACTATTTCATAAGACTTATTAAGAATAAAATCCAGACCAATTAAAAATTGTGAAAAAATAGATGGGTAATTATTAACCTGTCCAGAAAAACACTCAATCATTTTTTCCGAAGCTGAATCATAAATTGAATTAGCTGTGAACTTGCTCAGCCGGATTAAATTAGAAAGCATAACAGAATTACCGGAGGGGTACGCTCCGTCATAAAGGTCCTTTTGTCTTGTTATTAATTCCTCAGAATCATCGGATGTAAAGAAAAATCCGCCGTTATATTTATCCATAAAATGATTGAATAAAACTTCCTGAAGCTCAATTGCAATTTTCAGATACTGCGGTTTAAAAGTTAATTCAAAAAGATCAAGCAAAGCCTGAATAACGAATGAATAATCATCAAGATGCGCTGGTAAACCGGCTTCACCATCTCTGTAACGATGAATAAGCTTCCCGTCAGAATTTCTAAGCTTTGTTAAAATAAAATTCATAGATGTTTCTGCAGCATTTTGGTAAGTGTCATCATCAAAAACTCCAGCAGCTTTTGCAAATGCAGATATCATCAAACCGTTCCAGTCAGTAAGTACCTTATCATCTTTATGCGGATGAATTCTTTTTTCTCTTACCTCAAATAATTTTTTTCTGGTTCTCTTTATAAAATCATCTAAATTGACTTCTGTGAATAAATCTGACTTTTGTAAGCTGTTAACAATATCTTTCAAGTGAAGGATATTGGTCCCCGTCATCATTCCTTTTGATTCATCAATCCAGTTTCCTCCATCTTCCACATTGAAGAGTTTGATAAATAGTTCAGCATCATCTTTAAGTATTTCACTTATCTCTTCAATTGTCCAAAGATAAAATTTACCTTCCTCTCCTTCGCTGTCGGCGTCTTCAGCAGAATAGAAACCTCCATCCGGATGAGTCATATCTCTCAACACATAGTCAAGAATTTCCTGAGCAGTTTGTTTGAATAATTTATTTTGTGTGATCTGGAAAGCTTCAGTATAAGCCATACAAAGCATCGCCTGATCATACAGCATTTTTTCAAAATGGGGAACGAGCCACTCACGATCGGTTGAGTAACGTGCAAAACCAAATCCGACATGATCGTAGATTCCGCCTAATCTCATATGAGTTAAAGTTTGTGTAACCATTTCCAATGCGAATTGATTCTTAGTCCGGTGATAATATCTCAACAAAAACATAAGGTTATGCGGCGATGGAAATTTTGGTGCATTTCCAAATCCTCCAAAAGTCGAATCAAATCTTTGCTTATAACTTTCAAATGCTCTATCAAATAATTCTTTATTTAATTGCGTTTTATCTTCGGGAGCAGAAGATTTTCTTAACGAATTAGTTATCTCTTCAGCAGATTTATTTATATCATCACGTCTTTTGAGCCAAACTTCTTTTATTCTCGGAACTAATTCCATCATTCCGATGCGATTAAATTTTTGCCTTTTAGGAAAGTAAGTTCCTGAAAAGAAAGGTTTTTTGTCAGGCGTCATTATAATTGTTAAAGGCCAGCCGCCTCCGCCTGTCATCATCTGGCAGACTGACATATAAATCCCGTCAATGTCAGGTCTTTCTTCTCTATCAACCTTAACAGAAACGAACGCATCATTCATTAAAGCTGCTACTTCTTCATCCTCAAATGATTCCTTTTCCATTACATGGCACCAATGGCAGGTTGAGTATCCGATTGAGAGGAAAATCGGCTTATCTTCTTTTTTTGCTTTTTCAAATGCTTCCTCACCCCACGGATACCAATCTACCGGATTGTATGCGTGCTGAAGTAAATAAGGACTTTTTTCATTTATCAGTTTGTTTGGATTTTGCATTAATTCTGAGTCTTTTTGATTAAATAATATAGGAATTGTACACTGATCATTATGATTATAGTTCAATAAATTCTGATATCAATTTCAGTTGTTAAAATTTCACTTTTTTGATATGTTGCATCGCAATTTTGTTAAGGAAATTTTAACTATATGAATAATAAAAATAACCTAATAGTTCCATTTTTAATACTCGGATTAAGCATTATTATCGGAGTTTTTATTTTTGTCAGTGCCTGGAAATCCAACCAGAGCGCCAACCAGACAATTACTGTAACTGGATCAGCTAAAAAGGAAATTGTTTCAGATCTCGGATTCCTTCGCGGTACTTTGATGGTTCAGGCAGCATCACCGGAATATGCCTTCCGCGAATTGAACAGGCAAAAACCTGTTTTATTAAATTATCTGAAAAACAAAGGATTTCCATCGGATAAGGTTGAATTCTTCACAATGAATAATTATCCTGTTTATGAAATAGGCAGTCAGGGTTATAGCACAGGAAGAATCATTGCTTATGTTTATAACCAGCGAATGCAGATCAGTTCGGAAGATGTTAATAAGATAAAAGAAATTTCATTAGATATTGCATCACTCGTTGAGCAGGGAATTAATTTTAATGTTGAAATGCCTGAATATCACTATACAAAGCTTGCAGAACTTAAAATTGAAATTCAGGCAGAAGCAGCTAAGGATGCAATGGTAAGAGCACAGAAAATTGCTGAAGCAACAGGACGGGATCTTGGTCCAATGCGTACTGCAAGAATGGGAGTATTGCAGATAACTCCAAAGTTCTCAAATGTAATTTCTGATTACGGAATTAACGATTTGAGTTCAATTGAAAAAGAAATTATCGGTGTAGTAAACGCCTCATTTGAAATAGAATAATTTATAATATTACAGAGAAATGAAATGACAAAACCTCAGATTTGGGTAACTATAGTTTTAGTTTTATTTATCGGTTTGTTTATGCTCGCCCGTTTAACAAAGGAAGAACAGGTTCATTCAGATTCTTCAATGATGGGTAATATGCCTGTAACAGAAGAACCGTTAGGTGAATTATCCGGTATGCAGTTATTGAGTAATTTTGGCTGTCTTAATTGCCACGGCAGTCAGCTTGAAGGATCTTCGATGGGACCAAAGTTAACCGGACTTGCAGAATTCTGGAACAGGGATCGGCTAATTAATTATTTACGCAACCCCGGTTCTTTTATGAACTCAGACAGATTTAAAGAGTATAAGAAAAAATATCCCAATATGATTATGCCTGCTTACGGCAATAAAGATGTTAAAGATCTTGGAAAGATAGTTGATTATTTGTTAGAGTTATAACTTTTTGCTCTGTGGCTCTTCGTGACTTCTCTGTGGAACTCTGTGTAATTAAATTCTTTCACGAAGAAACACGAAGAGTCACGGAGTACCGCAGAGTTTGAATATTTTAAACTAAATCAGGAGAGTATATGAAATTCCTGAAACTTATCCCGCTGCTTATTCTCATCATGATATCCTGTTCAAAAAAATCAAATGATGGAACAGAGTTAAAGCATTTTCCTCTCAATAACATTGACGGTGTAATTACTCTATCAGGAGTTGAGCTCGATAGCGTAATTTCATCAGATGGAAATGGATCCCTTAAAATAACTACTGAAGCTCCAACTATTGTACAACTTTACAAAACAGGTAATCTTGATGTTGAAGATGCAACAATTAATTTTTCTGCGAAAGTAAAAACAGAAAATGTACAGGGACAGGTTTACCTTGAAATGTGGTGTGTGTTCGGTGAGTCAGGTGAATATTTTTCACGCGGACTGGACAGATCAATTGCAGGTTCTAATGACTGGACTTCACTTGAAACGGATTTCTTTCTTAAATCAGGTGAAAATCCTGATAACATAAGACTGAATATTGTTATTGCCGGCACCGGCACTGTTTGGGTTGATGATGTAAGGCTGGTGGAGAGATAAAAAGGATACTTGTCATTTCAAATCCCGACTTTAGTCGGGTGAGAAATCTTTGGGACAACCTTTAGATTTCTCCCTCCGGTCGAAATGACAGGACTCACGTGTCATTTCGAGGATTTTACGACGAGAATTCTGGTGGAGGCTACTTTTGGATTTCTCCCTCTGGTGGAAATGACAAAGATTATTTTTTGTCATCTCGACGATTGGAATGAGGAGAGATCTTGTTTGTACACGAGATTTCTCTCTTCGTTCGAATTGACAAGGAACACTTATGAAAGTTTAAGGCGAATCAATTCGACTCGCCTTTTGTTTTGCTAATTGTAAAAAATATTTACGCTACCGTAATTTCCTTAGCAAGATATACATCTTGAATAGTATTCAGGAGTTTAACGCCATCAGCCATAGGGCGCTGGAAAGCTTTGCGGCCTGAGATAAGTCCCATACCGCCTGCACGTTTATTTATTACAGCAGTTTTAGCAGCTTCAGCAAAATCATTTTCACCGGAAGCGCCGCCGCTGTTGATAAGTCCTGCACGACCCATATAATTATTAATTACCTGGTAACGTGTAAGATCAATTGGATGGTCGGTAGTTAAATCGGTATATACTTTTTTATGAGTTTTGCCGAATCCTTTAAGTGCATTGTAACCGCCGTTATTTTCGGGAAGCTTTTGTTTTATAATGTCTGCTTCAATGGTGACACCAAGGTGATTTGCCTGTCCGGTTAAATCAGCAGAAACGTGATAGTCTTTATCTGATTTGAAAGCGCTGTTACGTGTGTAGCACCAGAGGATAGTTGCAAGTCCCATTTCGTGAGCATACTGAAAGGCTTCACTAACTTCAACAATCTGCCTGCTGCTTTCTTCAGAACCGAAATAAATTGTAGCACCAACTGCTGCCGCTCCCATATCATAAGCTTGTTCAATTCCGGCAAACATTATCTGATCGAATTTATTCGGATATGTAAGAAGTTCATTGTGATTTATCTTAACAATAAAAGGAATTTTGTGCGCATATTTTCTGGAAACTATTCCAAGTACTCCGAGTGTAGAAGCAACTGCATTACAGCCGCCTTCAATCGCAAGTTCAACAATTTTTTCGGGATCAAAGTAAATTGGATTTGGCGAAAATGATGCACCTGCACTGTGTTCAATTCCCTGATCAACAGGAAGGATTGATACGTAACCTGTTCCGGCTAATCTTCCATGCTGGAACATCCACTGAAGATTTCCAAGCACACGGTTGTTCCTGTCGGTCTGCATAAAAATCCTGTCGATAAAATCAGATCCCGGCAGATGCAATTGGTCTTTAGGAAATTTTGCTTTGTAGTTAAGCAGTTCATCGGCTTCGCTGCCTAACAGCTCTTTAATTTTATTAATCATTGTTACTCCATTGTTTTAAGTTATTATAGTTTTTGTATTCCGGGTTTAGCAGGTATTTAGAAGTTCTAAAACACTAAAATCAGACTTTCAAAGATACTTTAAGCAGAACTGCTATTCAATGCTAGAATATATTTAATCATTGTATATATATATATCGACTTAAAATTTCATCTTGAGAATTCAATTAGATAAATGAAATATTTGAAACAACTAGAGGCGGGTGAAAAATAATACATATGGAAATAACTCATGTTCTTTTCTTGGCGCAAGAAAAGAACCAAAAGAACATGCACTCTAAAATAATTGCTAAAATTTCCCTCCGCTGCACTACAACAAAATAACTCGTCCCGCCAAAGTTCTGATAGCAGCGAGCGGGACTCAAACAGATTTTGTTGTAGTCGTTTCGCTCCGGTAAATTTTTTTAACGCAATTCTTTTGATGAGCCGACACGCTTTTCTCACAAAATTTTTGGCAAAATCGAAACAATCACTTTATTTAAATATGGTTAAATATCTTCGCAGCATGATCCCTCGAATTTTCAATAAACCACTTATTCGTTTCCATGCCGCCGCATACTACTCCGGCAAGGTATAATCCTTCTAAATTCGTTTCATAAGTATCCGGATTAAACTTTGGAACCCGGCTCTCATCTCCTGAAACATCGATTCCGATTTTTGAAAGAAATTGGTAATCCGGCTGATATCCTGTCATCGCAAAAACAAAATCGTTTTTGATTGTCATCATCCCAAATGGTGTTTGAATATCAATTTCGGTTTCTCTTATTTCTTTCACTTCAGAATTAAACAATGCTTTAATTGAACCTTCTTTTATTCTGTTTTCTATATCAGGTTTAACCCAGTACTTAACACTTTCCTTAAGAGATGGTTCACGGACAACCATCGTAACCTTGCTTCGTCTCCTGAAGGTTTCAAGTGCCACATCAACTGCAGAATTTCCTCCGCCAATAACTGCAATATTCAGATAAGCATAGGGATGAGCTTCAGAAAAGTAGTGCATTACCTTTGGTAAATCTTCTCCGGATATATTCAGGTTATTCGGGTAATCGTAAAATCCGGTTGATACAATTACATTCTTTGTACTGTATTTACTTTTGGATGTGTGAACAGTAAAGATTCCTTGATTACTGGTAATATCTGTTACTGCTTCATGAGTATGAATATTCAGATTCCAGGAGTCTGCAACCCTTCGATAATATTCAAGTGCTTCTCTTCGTGTTGGTTTATCTCCGTGTGATACGAAAGGAATGTTTCCGATCTCCAAACGATCTGATGTTGAAAAGAAAGTCATATTAGTCGGATAGTGGAATAGAGAATTAACAAGACAGCCTTTCTCAATTATTAAATGAGATATATTTCGTTTAACAGATTCAATTCCGCAGGTTAATCCAATAGGACCAGCACCAACTATTAATACATCAAAGTTATTCATAAAGATTTGTTTTGATTGTGTATGTAAATTTAAGAAAAGAAGGAGAAACCAGAACTGATAAAATTATAGTACACATTATTCAGTAAAACCTGAATCAATAAAAAAGCGGCACAATAATATGCCGCTCTTAGTAAAATTTTATTTTAAATTACTTTCGGATAATTTCAATCAATGCACTTGCGACAGTTCTGTCTCTGTCGTCGAGAAGAAATACACGATAGAAACCGGGTTCCTCAAATTTAAGATCGCTGTCATCATTCTTAGCGAAGAAAACATAAGCCATATCAGGCTCAACCGTGTAATCAAATTTTTTGTAATACTCAAATTTTCCATTTCTTTCGTTGTATTTGTCGAACTGTATTGAAACATCGTCAAGTTCTAGTGCATAATCGCATTTTACCATAACCGTTAGATATCCGGTGGTAAATCTGTCGCTTACACCTACTTCACCGTTTCTTCCATATTTCTCACAGAAATAAAGGACTGGCTCTGCCTGAGCCAAAACCGAAGAACTTAATAGAAAAAAAACGCTCAAAAGTAAAAAGGCAAACATTATTTTAGTTTTGCTCATAAATGAACTCCTTGTTAATTAATGATAATTGTTAATTAATTGATTCGAAAAATTGTGCCAGAAAAATTTCTATGGTTAACAAACTTACAGTATATTTTCTATTAAACTAATCGGAAAAAGTCGGTTATAAGTGCTCAATCTTTTAACCCCCGAAAAATTGCGGTAATTTATATATATAAATCAATAGCTGATAAAAAAATATTACCGGTAAAGTTGTAATATTTTTATCTTGCATCTTCATTTTTGAACAGTATTAAATGGAAAACTCGCTCACGAATAATAAAGAAAATAGTGATATTTGTTCCTGGTGCGGACAAATTACACAGGTTATCTGGGTTCATGGACATGGCCAGTGTTCAAATTGCGGATATAGTATTGATGAATGCTGCAGAGGTGAATCCTGCGAAAACCTAAAATCAAAGGAAATTACCGAAGAGGATAATAATTGAAACTCAAACATTTATGCTTCGATCTTGATGGCACTCTTGTCGATTCAAGCGAAACGATTTATAAGTCTACAGTTGCAACACTGGAAAAATTAAATATTAAATTTGGCTTCACTAAAGAAGACCTGGATAGAAGAATAGGTCAGCACTTTGTTGATATCTTTAATGAGTTCAATGTTCAGGTTACAGATTTCGAGTATTTTATTAAAATTTATAAATCACTTTACTTTAATTTCATAGATGATTCAATTCTTTACCCGGGAGTCCTTGATACGATTGAGCATCTCAAAAAAAACGGTAATACAATTTCACTGCTGACCACAAAGGCACAGGATCAGGCTGATTTGATAATAGATCATTTTTCTCTTCGTCCATATTTTGATTTTGTAATGGGAAGAGTAAATAGTATTCCGCACAAACCTGCACCCGAACCACTGCTGATGATTTGTGAAAAACTTAAAGTGTTACCGATCGAAACAATTATGGTTGGTGATACCGAGCTTGATATTCAGTGCGGTAAAAATGCTGGAACCAGGACCTGCGGCGTTAGTTACGGCTACAGAACAATAAAGCAGCTTGAATTAAATAATCCTGATTATATCATTCATTCAATTACTGAATTGACAGAAGTGATTAGTAATGAAAAATTATTTTAAAAGCACCATCTTTTTCGTTTGACTTAAATCTCCCGCTTGCAATCTATAATAATAAACACCGCTTGGAAGTTGTGAGGCATCAAAATTAACCTTATAACCGCCGGCTGATTTTTCTTCGTTTATGAGTGTCGCAACCTCTCTTCCAAGTAAATCATAAACCTTTAAGGTTGCAAAAGTGTTGTTATTTCGAGGAGCCTGCGACGAGAAATCTCTAAGATTCCTCACTTCATTCGGGATGACAAATTGTATCATAGTAGAAGGGTTAAACGGATTCGGATAATTCTGATACAGCTCAAAGTCACTGACAAATATATTTTGATCGTCTTCAACAAAAGATGGCTGGGCAGGGAAGAAGTACTCCAGCATATTATCTAAAGTAGCCCGCCACAAACCCCAGCTGTGCCCTTCAGGCTGTTCAAGCCAGTCAATTTTATAATTATTAGCAATTAAAAAATCTCTGAATAATCGCATGTTAGTAAATAAACTTTCATATGTTCCCCATATTGAACTCCATTTAATCTCTTTTACCGGACCGGTTGTAATTAAGTTATATGCTTCATAATTGTTCGGCCAGAAAGCTGCTGAATGAAGCCCGCACAATCCAAACACTTCCGGATGATTATAACTAATTAGTGCGGAAATATTTCCCCCGAACGAATCACCAAGAACTAATCTTTGATTAGCGTCTCTTTTAGTTTTAAATAATGAATCAATGTAGGGAACAAGCTCATCAACGAAAAACATTCTATACTGATTTCTTTTTGAACCGGCATATTCATCATTACGATTATTTGGTCTTACAAATACTCCGATAACTGTTTTTATTTTACCGCTGTCAATAAGATTGTCGAGAACATTAACTGCTCTGCCAAGGCTTATGTATTCAATTCCATCCTGAAAATATACTGTCGGGTAAGTCATAGAAGATAAAGAATCATAACCCGGAGGCAGGTAAATATTTAACTGGTAATTTGTGTTTACATTAATGCTGAATATATTCCTTGTTAATATTGTCCCATGCTGGATGTTTGGATAAAATTCTATTTCCCATGGCTGAACATAATCGGGCATTGACAGTTCGGAATTCGGTCCAAAACCTCCTGCACAGGTATTTAGATTTCGCGGATCAAGAATCCAGGTACTGTCGTTTAACACAAATTTGTAGTCAAGTCTTGCATCCATTTCAAATAATTCAGAACGGTACCAGAAGTTGGTTCCGCTTAATTTTAATAAGGGTCTGCTTGTTGCACTCCATCCATTGAAGTCACCGGCAACAGTTAATGTATTTATATTGCCTCTGTAAATAAAATTTGCTGTTGAATCCTCAATAAACGGAATTCCCTGAGTTACGGCGTAATTCATAAAGCTATCTACAGCAGCAGCTTTTTCAGAAGAGTCTGATAATGAATTTACATAGTTGATAAACTGCTGAAACTGACTTTGGGCAGGAATCGATGATGTTAAGGAAAAGATAAAAGCAAGAATAATTCTTTTCATAAAGTTTCCATATTTTCGAGTAGAAGATAATGAAACATTCTATTGAATTAAACTGACTGATGAATATCAATTTTTAAATATTTGATTCAGATGAATTTCAATAATAGATTTGTTCATCAATCATTCAGCATTAATCAAAAATGAATAATTACCGTTTTAGATGAATTTAAAAATTATTAACAATCTAGTTCTCCTTTTTCTAATCCTGAATTGTTTTGAAAGTATCCCTCAATCCCTTGATATTCAGTTCACTAATGTCGGTATTGAAGATGGACTTTCAAACTCAACAGTTTATTCAATTATCCAGGATAAAAAAGGGTTTATGTGGTTCGGTACACAAAACGGATTGAATAAGTATGACGGTTATAACTTTACAGTTTTTAAAAATATTCCTTTCGATTCAACATCATTAACTGATAACTGGGTACTTACACTGCTTGAAGACTCTAAAGGCAACATCTGGGTTGGCACTCACAGCGGCGGAGTAAATATGTATGACCGCAGTCTTGGTCATTTCATAAATTATGTAAATGATCCGGAAGATACTAACTCTCTCGTGAATAACAGGGTGTGGTCAATCCGTGAAGATAAATACGGCTTTATCTGGATGGGTACTTCTTCAGGACTGGATAAACTAAATCCTGAAACCGGTGAAATAACTCATTATCTGAGCGGCGAAATTATTTCAAGACTTAATAATGCGGTTAATTCCATTTACTTTGATAAGAACGGCATTGTGTGGGTAGCGACCTGGGGTTCAGGATTATTCAAATTAAATTCAGATGGTGAAATAATTGCCAATTATCTGTTTGATGATCATCCCGATAAAAACATTAAAGCATCAAACAAAATAAAAGTTATTTATGAAGATAAGGATGAAATTCTCTGGCTTGGTACTAACCAGGACGGATTAATAAGGTTTGATAAAAAAGACGATAGCTATAAATATTTTGTTAACAATCCTTCTGATCCTAACTCACTCAGTTTTAATTCAATCCTTTCCATCATTGAAGATAAAAAAGGTAACCTCTGGATTGGAACTCACAACGGAGGATTAAACAGGTTCAACAGGAAAGACGAAAAATTTTACAGCTACCAGAATGATGTTAATGATCCATACAGTTTAAGCAATGACTGGGTTCCGGCATTATGCGAAGACAGGGGCGGCACTATCTGGATCGGTTCAGACAGAGGCGTTGACAAGTTTATGCCCGATAAACTTGTATTCAAAAACCTTAAACATATCGATAAAGAGCCAAACAGTCTTTCGTCAAATGATGTTCATGCAGTATATGAAGATTCTGAAGGGATGATCTGGGTCGGTACATGGAGAGGCGGACTTAACAGATACGATCCTGTAAAAAAGCAGATAAAAAAATTCTTTAATGATCCTAAGGATAATTCTTCGCTTCCAAATGATATTGTTCTTGTAATAATGGAGGACAGCCTTAACAATTTGTGGATCGGTACATATAATGGTCTTGCCAGGTTCGACAGGAAAACTGAAAAATTTAAAGTATTCAGACAGGATCCTGATGATGAGGAATCAATAGGATATAATAATATCTCGGCAATATGTGAAGACAGTTATGGATACCTTTGGGTTGGAACCTGGGGCGGCGGTGTGCAGAGAATGGATTTGAAAACCGGCAAGTTCAAAAGATATTATTATGACGTACATAAATCTAACGGACTTACAGATATGATAGTGACATATATTTTTGAGGACAGTAAACGGAATCTTTATTTCGGTACTGCAGCGGGAGGATTGAATATATATTCGCGTGAAGATGACAGGTTTCAAAGCATTCAGTTTGATGCTGTTGATAAGACATCAATAAGCAGCAATAATGTTTCCTGTATTGTGGAAGATAAAGACGGTTATGTATGGATCGGTACGCTCAATGGTGGACTCAATATGTTCAATCCTCAAACGAAGGAGTTCATTCATTATACAGTAGCAAACGGTTTACCGGAGGATGCTGTTATGTCCATTCAAATTGATTTTGATGGTTACTTATGGATTAGTCTTGTTAAGGGCATTTCCCGCTTCAATCCTACCTCTAAGCAATTCACAAATTATGATTATAAGGATGGTTTAGGGAACAAAGAGTTTATCTCAGCATCAGCCAGAGGTAAAGATGGTAAGTTATTGTTCGGGGGTAAAAACGGAGTAACTTATTTTTATCCTACTCATGTTGTTCAGCCGCTGGTTAAACCAAATTTATCAATCGTAAACTTTAGTGTATTCAACCAGCCCCTAAAGTTACCGGAAGATATTACTGATATTGATACAATTGAAATTAAATACAGCGACAATGTTTTTTCAATTGACTTTGTAGCATTAGGTTATGCCCGTCCGGATAAAATATCTTATGCATATATGCTTGATGGATTTGATAATGATTGGATTCACTCTAAAAATCGCAGAACAGCTTATTATACAAATCTTAATCCGGGAATCTATCACTTTAAAGTAATGGCTTCTTCCGATAATTATAACTGGTTTTATATTGATAAGCCTTTAGTCATAACCATCATTCCTCCTTTCTGGCAAAGATGGTGGTTTATATTATCTGTATTTGTTTTTCTTGTTGGGATAATATTACTTGCCTATCGTTATCGTGTAAATCAATTGCTGAAGATGGAAAGGTTAAGAGTCAGAATTGCACAGGATCTTCATGATGAACTTGCTTCAAATCTGAGTAGCATTGCTATGTTCGGAAGGATTATTCAGGATACACCGGCCAGTGATGATAAAGGTAATATAGCAGGCGATATGTTGGATAGAATTATTACTCTTTCCCAGCATTCGGTTAATTCAATCAGAGAAATTATCTGGGCGTTGGATCCGAAGACAGGAACATTGTATGATCTGTTATTAAAAGTCCGTGACTTCATTGTTAACAATGCACGAGCAAAAAAGATAAACCCTGTTATCAGCATTCCTTCCAAAGAAGATCTTCCGGTGGCAAATCTTTCACCGGAACTTAGAAGAAATTTGTGGCTTCTACTGAAAGAAATATTTATGAATTCTGTAAAACATTCGGACGCGAAGAATATTCATTTCACGGCTTCATACACACATAAAATGTTAAAGATAGAAATCAGGGATGACGGAAAGGGTTTTGACGTGAATGGCAATTACGATGGTCATGGTTTAACCAACATTAACAGAAGAGCGAAACAACTCAATGCGGATGTGAAGGTTGAATCGGGTGAAGGCGAGGGCACTAAATACGTTATAAAAACAGATATCTGAAATAGAACAAATGTTCTATGGAAGTTTCTGTTTTTTTGACTGAGATTTGATAAAACTAAGGAAAAATTTATGCCCATTTCAGTGGCTTTAGTTGAAGATAACAAGGATTTGAGAATAGGTACAACTTATGTACTAGGGTCTGCACAACAATTTGAAGTTGTTGGAGCGTATGAAACCGCAGAAGAACTGATTGAATCCTATGATGATATTCAGCCGGACGTTATAATAATGGATATTGAACTTCCCGGTATGAATGGAATAGAGGCAACACGTCAAATTAAAATTACACATCCAAGTGTTCAAATAGTTATACTTTCTGTATTTGAAGATGATGAAAATGTTTTCCAGGCAATTTGTGCCGGTGCATGCGGATATATAACAAAACCGGTGTTACCCGATCGTCTTCACGATGTTGTAGAACAGGCATTCGGCGGTTCTTCTCCAATGTCACCGCATATTGCACGAAGAGTTTTGGAAATGTTTAAACAGTATATTCCGCCTCCTAAATCAGATTATAACCTGACACAAAGGGAGATAGAAGTACTCGATTTTCTGATTCAGGGTTTTGATAATAAAGCAATAGCAGAGAAACTTTTTTTAAGTACCTATACTATCAGGGCACATATACGCAATATTTATGACAAGCTGCATGTACATTCAAAGTCACAGGCTGTTGCCAAGGCATTGAAGGAAAGACTCGTGCAGAAATATTAACAAATGCTGAACTAAGCAGAGTTTGGCCGAAGTTTATTAACGAAGTAAGTATTAAAGTAATATTGCAGACGTTACTTATAATTAAATTTAAAAAAATTAAATTCCTTCCTCCCGCATCTCTTCAAAAAAATTATTAAGTTTCCCTAAGTCGAATTTCAAATTAGGATAAAAATGAATCTCAACCGATTTTTAGTCAAACCAAATTCCAAATTAGACCTCTCTAAAATTGATACTGCTTATACAGCAAATCTTAAATCCAAGGGTGAAGGAAAAAAACTACTTCTGGAAAACATAAAAAAAATGAGGGAACTTCAAAGTCAACTATATGCACAGGACCGGTATTCACTTCTGCTTGTTTTTCAGGCTATGGATGCTGCCGGAAAAGATGGTACAATTAAACATGTGATGTCCGGAGTTAATCCACAGGGAACACAGGTTTACAGCTTCAAGCAGCCCTCTGCAGAAGAACTTGATCACGGATATTTATGGAGAATTAATAAAGCACTACCTGAACGAGGCAGAATAGGAATTTTTAACCGATCGCATTATGAAGAGGTTCTTGTTGTTCGTGTACATAATCTTATTAAATTTCAAAAACTGCCAGAACAATTTGTAAATGACAATATATGGGAACAGCGATATCGTCAAATAAATGATTTTGAAAAGTATTGTTATGAAAGCGGAATAATTATTCTCAAATTTTACCTTCACTTATCTAAAGAAGAACAGAAGAAAAGATTTCTTTCAAGAATTGATGATCCTGCAAAGAACTGGAAGTTTTCCTCTGCTGATCTTAAAGAAAGGGGTTTTTGGAATGATTATCAGAAAGCATATGAAGAGGCAATCTCGGCAACCAGTAAAAGACATACCCCCTGGTTTGTTATTCCTGCTGATAAAAAGTGGTTTATGAGGTTAGTTGTCTCGGAAATAATTGTGGATGCAATGAAAAAACTTAAATCTGAATATCCAAAGCTTTCCAAGGAACAAATAGAGCAATTGAAAAAAGCTAAGGAAGAATTGTTGAAGGAAGGGTAGGACGCTACTATAGACCAGATGTAATATTACAGAGTTTGTTGCAATGAATTAAAGCTAAATCATATTATTTGATAGTCATCGGTTATCATTATTAGTCATTAGATTGTATTGAAAAATCAATCATCCAACCTGCCTTTGCCAGCAGGCAGGTCATTAAATCAATTAATCTGTTTAACAAATGGCAGGTCATTTAAAGTTTTAAAAACGATGCCAATCTTCTTAAATGAAACTAAAAAAGTTCGTTGATCCTTTCCGGCGGACGGGCAAGAATAGCTTTATCTTCTTTTTCAACAATGGGTCTTTGAACAAGGTTTGGATTTTCAATCATCAGGTTAAGTACTTCTTCTTCGGAGTAATTTCTGTTTTTCAGATCAAGCTCCTTGTACTCTTTTTCGTTTGTTCTGAGAAGTTCCGAAGGCTTCATTCCCATTTTCCTTAAAAGAGATTTTAGTTTTGTCTTAGTGAACGGGTCGATAAAGTAATTAACTTTATTAAAATCCACCCCGTTTTCTTCTAATGCTTTTGCAACTTTTCTGCAGGTTGTACAGGTGGGTTTTTCGTAAATAGTGATTTTTGACATATATCTCCTGATTTTGCGGGTAAAGTTAAGCTTTTTACCAGTTTTATTAAAAATGAGGCGGAATAATTTATGACAAATTCATGGTTTGCTTAAAACCATTAAATTCCCAACACTTCTCAAATTCCCAATATTTAGTTATTTTTTCAAAAAGATTTGAAACATTATTCACTTTCGGAAAGTATAAACACGGCTTAGTGGAAAAAGATTTACACCAGTTTAGTGATGAAGAACTGATTCTTGAATTCCAGCAAAACGGAAATGAAGAAGCTTTTGAAATTCTCATTGAACGATTTAAAAATCCATTAATGAATTTTGTTTATCGTTTTCTAGGTGATTATGAGTCATGTACAGATGTTGTTCAGGAAACATTTATTAAAGTTTTTAGGTACAAAGATTCATACAGCTCGTTAGCTAAGTTTAATACCTGGATTTATACAATAGCCGGTAACCTTGCACGAAGCGAATACAGACGAAGAAAACGAAGAAATTTTTTTTCAATAAATGATTACGGCGAAGACCATCAGACTTTCGATATACCGGATAATAATTATAGACCGGATGATGTGACTGATAGTGGAATTAAAGATGAGATAATTCAGAAGGCGCTGCTCAAAGTGAAAGAAGTTTACCGTGTAGCGGTTATTTTAAGAGATATTCAGGAATTATCTTACGAAGAAATTTCAGAGATTCTCGGCATTGAAGTCGGCACAGTAAAATCAAGAATAAACAGAGGAAGAGCACAGCTTCAGAAATTGCTAAAACATATATATAAAGATTAGGTTGAAAAATGTATTCCGAAAATGATGAAAATAAGCACAAGAATTTGATTGATGATTTAAAGAATCTGAAAAGAATAGATGCACCTGTTGGTTTAGAACAAAAAGTTTGGAACAAAATAAATTCATCAGATACTCAGGAAAAACAATCGTTATGGAAAAAGTTATCTGTAAGACTTGTTCCTGCATTTGCAGTTGCTGCAACTGCTGTTATTCTTTTTGTTGTAATTGAGAATAGCGCTAACGAGTACCAGGATCCGTTTATGATTGAGCCTGAAGAAAGAACCGATCTGATTTCATTCTCCACAGATGACATACAACTACTTGAATCCGAACCATCTGCAATAACAGAAGAACCGCAAGTGCAAACAGAGGAGAAAAGTTCTGTAAGATTCAGAAAAAAAGAAGTCGAAGCTCCAAAGGCATTATCTCTTGAAACTCAAATTACAGGCAGGAATGAATTAGATATGGATGAAGAATCACCTGATTCTATAACCCACGAACTGCCAATAGCTGTTTCATCGACAACAGATGAAACAGCTATTAGTGAAGGGATAGTTGCCCCTGCTCCATCCAACGAGATGCAGCAGAATTTAAACTTCAGACAGGTTCAATTATCTAAAGAAGAGCAGCAGGAGATAATTGAACTGAAATCCAAAACTTTAAGATCAGTTCAGAATAAAGAAAAAATAAAATAAAGTTTTTACCCTAAAATTTTCTGCCTTTTTTAACCATTGCGTCACCTCTATAACCAAGAGCCTCCCAATCCATTCGATCCGCACTTCGGCCATGACAATTTGTGCATTTAAGAGCTTTATCCTTTGACACAACCATGTGGTTAATGGGCCAGTACATTTCTGTCTCAACAAATCCGTATTCACCGGAGTAATCAAGATCAATTTCTTTCATTCCATTTTCAGATGCAAGATTCCAGTCAAATGTTTTCCAATAACCGTTTTCACCAAAAAGTTTAGGAACAATCAAATAACTATTTTTTGAATCATAAATTTGTTTGCCGCGCATAACCTTGAATGGTGCTATTTTTGAATTAGGATCTTTTATACTGCCTGTTAATTCATTTAACAAAACAGGTTTTGATGGCTCAATTTTATCTCCGAAACGATAATAGTTGGCCTGTCCATTATACCATTTATATGTTGGCATTACATTTTTTGCCCAAACAAATTCACCTTTCAACTTACTATAAGTTTCCCTTCCATATTCATCTTTTGCCTCCAGTCTATCCTCACCGGCCAAAGACCAGTCCCAAAAGGTTTTGGTTGGAATAACTCTTGCAAATTCCGGAATATGACATGTTTCGCAGGCAACTGCCTGAACATGTTTATTAAGATTTGCACTTTTATGCACTTCTTCATCATGACAATCTGTGCAATAAATATGATTTTGGTTAGCGGCCATTGAACCATGACTCGCCCCCATTATTTTATGTTCATTAGTTGTGTGGCAATCAGTACAAACAAATCCTAAGACTCCCATATGATAATCTGTTTCAGATTCAGGATCGTATAAGCTGTCATCCAGATCACCGTGCTTAACTCCTGTTCCGCCACCGCCATCAAAATGACAAATCCCGCAGTTATTGCGAGAAGTTTTGCCTACACTTTGTGCAACCAAAAGAAGGTCTACACTTTCATCGGGCATTCCCGCGCCTGTAGGGATTTTTTTATATGTTCCGCTGTTATCGTGACAAACAAGACAGTCAACATTATCTTCATTGCTAAAATCGAATTCTGCATCGTTCCAGCCGTATCCGGCATGGCAGCTTGTACATCTGGGATAATTAGAAGGAACTGCAATACAAAAATTATTTATAATATTCTGTTTACCGATCCGTACAGTCTCATTTTTTTCAGTTGTGAATTCTTCATTCAGCCAGGTCCAGTGATTGGATTTCATTATTTGCTGTGCGGCTTCATCGTGACACATAAGACATGTTTGTGTAACCTTCTGAGGCGAATTAAAAGCATCTGAAATAAATTCGCTATGATCCTGTGATTTGACGTTAAAATTAATTAGAAAAAGCACGAGAAGGGTAAGAAGTATTTTCATAATAAGAATCCTTATTTATTTCTTTCCTTAAGAGGAAAATTAATTATGAATCACATTTAAACTTATTGAATCATACAACAAGTTAAAATTTTGAAATAACCATGCACCCAAAAAATAAAAATCACTGGTATGACGGTTTGTTTTACGATATTGTAATTGCACCAAACCAGGATAAGTCTTTCGGTCTTGTAAAAGAAATAATTAAACAAAATTCCACCTTACTGGATGTTGGCTGCGGCACTGGCAGACTTGCATTTCAAATTGCTGATAAATGCAGTCAAGTTGATGCCATTGACCTTTCTCAAAGAAATATCGAACTTGCTAATAAAAAACTCAATAAGAGCCCTAAAAAAAATATTAAATTTATACACGCAGATGTGTTAAATCATTTAAATGAAAACTATATTAAATATGATTATGCCGTTCTCTCTTTTGTTATACACGAAATTGATGAAAGTTTAAGAGAACAAATATTATCGGAACTTTCTAAGTTTTCTAAAAATATTATTCTAATTGACTACCTTACTCCAAGAACAAAAGGAATGTGGAGCCTGCTCAATGAAATAGTTGAATATGCTGCCGGAAAAGAGCATTACTCAAATTTTAAAACTTATATTGCCCAAAATGGTTTAAAGGGATTATCTGAAAAAACCGGATTAAAAATTTTTCAAGAAATAAAGAACAATCCCTCAACAAGTCATCTTGTTGTTTTAAGTAAATAATTTAACCGCATCTTCTTTCTAAATATTTTCAGGCATTTGTACCGCAACAACTTTTCCTTTTGCTGTTACCTTTCCGTTTGCTGATAACGTAATTTCTGAAATAACTTTTTTCCCTTTCAGCTCAATCACTTTCCCTCTTAGTTCAAGTTCAACACCAATCGGAGTTGGTTTTAAGTAATCAATCTGGAGTGATGCTGTCACAAATCTGAACGCAGGAAGAGAGTCAAAGTCCTTGTTTTCAGAACGATAAGCTGCTAGTGCAGCTGTCCCAGTTCCATGACAATCAATCAGCGATGCGATCAATCCCCCATATACATATCCGGGAATTGCTGTGTGATAATCTTTGGGCGTAAATCTTGCGGCAGTTTCATTGCCATCCCAATAACTTTTTATTTGATGACCATACTGATTTAATTTGCCACAGCCGTAACAATGTGCTACATCATCGGGATAAAAATCCTGAACAGCTTTAATTTCCATAATATTAGATTCCTTCTAATTAAAATTTAAATTATTTTCTACAAATTTAGTTGCTCACGATTAATTAAGGAATTCATTATTTATCAATTCAAGGAAGTAGTATTGCCGCAGCGATAACAGTAGTCCAAATTCCTGTTTTATCACCTTCAGCGGATTGAGTGATGTTAAAAGTTTTAACAATTTTACCCGACATTTTAAAAACCTGTTCTCGTTCATTCCAATCTACATCCGAGTTAAATTCGACTCCCAAAGTAGTAGCTAGCATTTGAGCTGCAAGATCTTCGGCATAATCCCCTGCATTTTTTTCTGTAACTCCATATGGATGATATTCAGAAAGGTAACCATACTGAGTATTATCGGCAGGGATTGCTCCTCCAATCGATGCTGCAATTAATCTGTTCGGTTCACTAGTTGAATTTCTTGCCATTACTGCGAATGTTATTTGTCCGGGTTTTAACTCCTTCAAACCTTCTTCTCTGCTTACCCGTTTGCAGGACGGTGGGAATATGCTGCTTACAGCAACTAGATTACATATTTCTATTCCAGCGCTTCTAAGAGCGAGTTCAAAAGAGCTGAGGTAATCTTTATGTCTTCCAACTCCTTTTGTCAAAAAAATCCTTGATGGTATGTACAATTTATTTTCCTCTTAATTAGCATGAAAGTATTAATAATTAAAGCCGATCGTTTGATGAGCTGGCTGTTAAATAATTTATCATCCAATACTAGCTTTAATCATCCAGATTTCATTTTACATCTTTTGCTTTTGTTTTGATAAATAAATGTTAAGTGCTTCTTTCACATTTAAATTTTCTGTTAACTGATCATAAATTTTTATATTACCTTTTTTAAGGGCTTCTTCAGCCTTATCGCCAACATGACCTGTTAATAAAACGGATGCTCGTTTATTAATAATAATTTCCGCTGCCTTTGGACCAGCTCCTCCTTGCATATGTTCTGCAGGATTTTGAAAAGCCGCAAAATTCATTGTATCCGGATCTATTATTATGAAGTATCTGCATCTGCCAAATTTTTCACTTATTTTAGAATCAAGTGTGTTGCCTGTTGATGTTATAGCTATTATCATAAAGTAACCTTTTAGTTTAAAACCATTAGTTGAATATCATTCCAGATCGATTTGAATTTTTCAAAGTACAAAGGATTATAATTAATTATTGATCTGGAGCTTTGAACTGCTTTTATAAAGTTTTTGTCAAAAGGAATTTTTGCAAGAAGTTTAATTCCTGCTGAATCAATAAACTCTTCTATGCTTTTACTAACTTCATCGTTGATGCTGTGCTTATTTATTATTACTCCGCTTGGAACCTTGAATAAATTTAATAATTCGATTAATCTCTTTAAATCATGAAGACCAGACTGAGTTGGTTCAGTTACTATTACAACAAAATCAACTCCTGATAGACTGGCATTAACGGGACAGCCAATTCCGGGTGGTCCATCAATAATTATCCATTTAACATTTTCTTTTGCCTGTTCATAAGCTTTCTTTTTAATTTCGCTAACAAGCTTGCCGGAATTTCCTTCTCCGGCTAAAAGCTTAGCAAAGTAAAATTTAGTTTGATCTTCCATTTCACATTCTGAATAGACTCCTGATTTTGATTCATAAAATGAAATTGCATGATCCGGACAAACACGAAAACAAAATCCACAACCTTCACAACTTGCCCTGTTTACTTTAAAATCTTTAATAGCATCAAATCTGCAAACTGTTTTACATAATCCACATTTTGAACATTTATCCTGATTTATTTCCGCTTTCTTTCCTCCGTAATAATCATACTCAGAATTGATGTAATAATTGAAAACCAAATGCATATTGGCGGCATCAACATCCGCGTCTATAATAATTTTGTTTTCGGCTATTTCAGATAAAGCTGTGGAGATAGTTGTTTTACCTGTGCCACCTTTACCGCTGAGCACCGCAATTTGTAAATTATTTTTATAAGGCAAATTCATTTTCAAGAATTTCGTTTTGTACTTTATCAAAAAGATCTAATATCATACTCTTATAATCTTCAATAATTAATGTTGGTAAATCCCCCGTGGAATAGCTCTCAGCAACATCCATTCTGAACGGAATTTTTAATAAAAGAGTAAGTTTGCTATCGTGGATGTATTCATCAAGCTTTTTGAATTGTTCATCATACTTATTTATAACTATTCCGAATGGTATTTTTATCTGTCTTAAAACAATTATTGCAAGTTTAAGATCATTAAGACCAAACGGTGTTGATTCTGTAACAAGAACACAGTAATCCGAATCTTTAACAGCTTCAAACATTGAACAGGAAGTGCCTGGAGGGGAATCAAGAATAACCGTTCTATTTCCTTTATATGAGTTTTTTATTTGTTTTATAAGCTGAGCTGCTGATGATTCACCAATTCGCAGAAATGCATCGAAGAATAAAGCGTTATTATATGTTTCACCAATTCTTAATTTACCAGTTTCTCTTTTTACTTCTGTAATTGCTTGATGAGGACAAAAGTAAGCACACGCTCCACAGCTATGACAAAGTTCATTTAGAAAGTAAATTTCTGTTTTCAGATTAAGAAGCGCATTAAATTCACAAACCTCAGAACACTTATTACAAAAATCGCATTTATCATGGTTGATTTTTGGAATTAGTTTATAAGCCGTCTCTTCTTTTTTAATTTCAGGCTTTAAAAGAATATAACCATTTGGTTCTTCAACGTCACAATCAATATAAGCGCTGTTTGGAATAACCGAAGCAAGTCCACACGCAACTGTTGTTTTTCCAGTTCCGCCTTTACCGGATGCAATTGATATAATCAAATTTAACCTCAAACTTTAATGATGATGTCCGTGATTGCAGGTTTCATAACCCTGCAATTCACCATTAATGTATCGATTAAATGCATCTTCAAATGAGAGTCCTGGTGCTGTAATAACATCTATTCCAAAGCCGAGAAAATTAGTAACTGCTTTTTGTCCCATTCCACCGGCAATAATGGTGTTTACATTAAATTGCTTTACATAACCGGGAAGCTGGCACGCACCGTTATGTTCGCCAACAAGCGGGTTGAAATAGATTTCTGTTTTAATTAATGATTTGTCTTCAGCAAGCTCACAGACTTTAAATTTGCTGCATCTTCCAAAATGTTCAGCGACTGTTTGCCTGCCATTGCTGTGTTCTTCAATTGCTATTGCTATTCTGCTATTCATATTTAGTTCCATTTTTTGTTTTGATTATTCAGTGATGTGTTATTGGAAAATTTTCTTCCAAGTCTTCTTCTCCATCTTTGAGGATAATTGTTCACCATATTCTCCTGTATTTCTTTTAAGTTACCCTCTGAGAAAAGCCTCAGCGATTCTTCCGCGTTACAGTTTTCACACAAATAGACTTTTACTTTGAGTGAATTAAAAAACCTTAAAGTATTAAATCCAATAAATGTGGTAATTAAAGTCTCAACATTTCTTTCAATCAGAAGACGTGCAGATTGAATACCAGCACCGCCTAATTCTGATGAATACGGATTGTGAATAAACTCTGAAGCATTCATTTCTGAATCAAATAGTAGGAAGTATTCACTTCTCCCAAAAGCATCAGAAAGTTCTGCTGACAAATCCGGTTTTTTAACTGAAACTGCAATCAGCATTTCTATTTACCAAAAGTCTGATTTCTGCCGTAACCTCTTCTTCGTCCCTGTCCTTTTCCGAAGCCCCCGCCTCCACGTTGTCTTCCACCGCGTCCCAGTCCATATATTATCTCACGGCTTTCTTCAGTCTTCTTTAGTGCTTCAGATTTTTCAGATTCTTTACAGCGTCCTCTTCTTCTTCCGGTTAAGGGTCCTTGTCCTTGAGTTCCGGTTCCATCTAAGTTTGGCATAATATACTCCTTCCTTTTTTAGTTCTTCTTATAAAAAGTGTTTCCGTCGTACTCAAGCTCTTTTATCTTTTCTTCATTAATAAGCTTTTTTATTAAATCCCAATTCGAGTTTGATTTAGATAAATAAGTTTCGACAGCATCTTTTCTCATCGGGTGAACTGCCATTATACTTATAAGTGCTTTTTCCGTCTCACCTACAGTAGAGAATTCGTTTCCTTCATATGCATTTAATAATTCTGTATTCGGGTAAATGGATTCAAATATTTTATATATGGATTCAGTTTTTTCTTTAACTGGACTGTGGATATTTTTTTCCGGTGTTGGTCTTGTTGGAATAGTCAAAAAAGCTATCTCGGGTTCTACCTTGACAATAAAGTGAGCAATTTTAATAATATCATCTTCATTATCATTAAATCCCTCAATCAGCATTGTTTCTGTCACAAGTTTACCAGAATAATTTTGTCTGAATTCTAATACTCCGTCAAGTAATTTATTTAAATTTAGCTTCGGTGAGGGACGATTTATTTTCCGCCAGGTTAATTCATCAGTTGTGTCAACTTTTATGGAAACATAATCTGCTGACCCCAATGCTTCCTGAACTTCTTTTTTCCAGATAAGAGATGAGTTAGTAAACACAGCTATTTTAATACCGAAATCCTGAACCAGTTGAATTGTTTGATCGAGATTAATGTCAAGCGTCGGTTCACCATCAGGAACGAATGATAAATAATCAACAAACTCATTTTTGATGTTTAATTCATATAAGCGATCTTTAATATTGGTATAAATCAACATCGGGGAATAAAATTCTTTACGTTCGGTTGAAAGATGAGTTGTTAAACCAACCTGACAATAAACACAGGAATAACTGCATACTTTAGGGGGTATGTTATTTATACCAAGACTTCTTCCTAATCTTCTTGATGGTATTGGTCCAAATAAAATTGACATTCAGTAATCCTCTCTTTTTTCTTAATTCTATTTAATATGATCCCAAATAACAAGAACTATTGCTCCGGCTTTTGATGTGAAAGATCCATGATCTTTATGTGCTGGTATGAATCTGTATGTCCCTGAATTATATTGTCTGCCTTCACTTTCATATTCACCCTCAAGTACAAGATGCTGTTCATTGTAAATGTGAGTGTGAGAATTGAGAATGAATCCGGGCGGAAGTTTCAATAATATTGTTTTTGAATCTATACCATCTCTTAATGTTTTAATTCTTGTTCCTTCCTGATATCCTTCGGCATTTTGCCAGCCTGTTTCGTCGTATATATTTTTGACATGTATCATCCTTTCACCTCCTCTTAAATTTTAACTTTTTAATTATATTCCAATCTTGTAGCTTCATCAGACAAAGTGGGGTTAGTCAATTTCTGCCATTCAAGAGTATTCCATGTATTTAGTGCCGTGTGTGTGTTCAAATACTTTTCAGGAATTGGATGAGTACCAATCACAACTTTTAATCCGAATTTTGTTTCAATAAATTTTTTGAAATAACAGATTCTGGGACAGGGCGGATAGCCAACTACCATTCCGGTTGCAAAGTGTATTGCTTCTGCTCCATTCTTTTTCATTTCCTCCGGTGCGTACTCAATATTACCGCCAGGACAACCTCCACAGGTTGTGTAGCCAACAACTTCAACTTCTTTGTTTTTATAAATATCAAATGCTCCTGCTCTTTCTTTAATTGCTCTGAAGCATTTTCCACCCGCGCATCCTTGATATCTGTCGCAGATGATAACTCCGATTTTTACCAAACCTTGCATAGAATTTCTCTCTTGATTATTAAGTTAGTACAAAAGCATGTTCATAGTGAATACTGATTAATTCAGATATAGATTTAAATGCTTTTGATACTTCACAATTTGGTTTCTCAAGTATAATTGGTTTGCCTTTGTCAGAAAGAATCCGTGTATCAATATCAATTGGAATGGAACCGAGAAATTGCACATCATAGTCAGCGGCTAGTTTTTCTCCTCCACCCGAACCAAAAATATCTACTATTGCATTACAATGTGGACAAACAAATCCGGACATATTTTCAACAATTCCAATCGAAGGAATTTTTAATTTTCTTGCCATATTAATTGCACGTTCAGCATCAATTACAGAAACCTCCTGAGGTGTTGTAACGATTACAGCGTAATCAGGTTTCATTTCCTGTGCAATAGTTAAAATCTCATCACCGGTTCCGGGTGGAAGATCGGCGATTAAAAAATCGAGTTCGCCCCAGTCAACGTCTGCAAGAAACTGGTTTATTACTTTTGATCTCATTGGTCCTCGCCAGATGATAGGTTGACCATGCTTAATAAGACTTGCCATTGAGATCATCTTTGCACCATATTTTTCAAATGGAATGATCCTTTCATCCAAGTATATTAATTCGCTGTTCACATTTAACATCTTAGGAACATTTGGTCCTGTTATATCAGCATCAAGAATTCCGGTTGAGAATTCCTCCACCTGAAATGCATAAGTTAGGTTTACACTTACTGTTGTTTTACCTACGCCGCCTTTCCCGCTAAAGACTGCAATTCTATGTTTTATTTTTGAAATTGTTTCAGTAATTCTTTTTTGCTCTTCTTCAAATTTTTGCTTTTGGTCATATTCGCTCATTGAGACTCCAAGTCAGAATTTTAGAATTTATTCTTTGTATCATACAACTATATAATAAGATGCCAGAGAAAAATTGTGTTTTTCTTGATTTTTGGAGAGATATTTTATTGCGATAGTGCAATATTGCAATGTAGCTGCACTAATCTTGCAATTGTGCAAATAAATTTATAGGTTTCTTTTCAGATTAAGTTAGGAGATAAAATGGATGAAGGAATTTTCATTGATATAAATAAAGAAGCCCTAATTGTACCGGATGGTATAATTGTTATCGGGAAAGAATATCAAATAATTGTGTTTAATGAAGCGGCTTCACGGATAACAGGATTTGTAGAAGATGATGTTATTGGAAAAGATTTTAAAATACTTTTTTCCCAAAGTGAAGACGATTCTAAACTAATTTTTGAATCGTTAAAGGAGAACAGAAGTTTTTCTAATCTTTCGATAAACATAACTGATAGTAAAAATCGAATAAAAAATGTTCTTGCATCTATCACTCCAATTCTTAAAGATAAAGAAGTGTTGTCTGTGGTTCTTGTATTCAGAAATACCAAAGAAATGCTAACAATGGCAGAGGAGATAGAGGAAAAAACTCTTGAACTGATTGATCAAAAGAACAAACTTGACGCAATATTCAATAGTAACATTGAGGGTACATTTACAATTGACAATGAATGGAATGTAACATCATTTAACCGGTCCGCCGAGAAGATAACCGGTTTTAAAAAGTCAGAAGCAATTGGCAAAAAGTGCTGGGAAATTTTTAAGTCATCAATTTGCAGAAATGGCTGTCATATGGAACAAACTATGATAAAAGGTAAATCAACAATCGGCAATGAACTTGAGATTATTAATAAGAAAGGAATGAAAGTTCCTATAAAAGTTAATTCTGGAATTCTGCTTAACAATAAAAATGAAAAAATAGGTGCGGTTGAAACTTTTATAGATTTGACCGAAATTAGAAACTTATCTAATCATCTAAAAACACAATTTAAATTTTCTAACATTGTCGGCAGCAGCAAAGAGATAGAGAAAGTTTTTACTTTACTTGAAAGTGTTGCTGAAACTGACAGCTCTGTTTTAATTACTGGCGAAAGCGGGACGGGAAAGGAATTAGTTGCAAGAGCTATTCACCTGAATAGTTCAAGGAGTAATGGCCCTTTTATTGCACTGAATTGCAGTGCGTTTTCTGAATCACTAATTGAAAGCGAATTATTTGGGCACGAGAAAGGTGCTTTTACCGGTGCAATTAATTCAAAAGTTGGAAGGTTTGAACTTGCTAATAACGGAACTTTATTTCTTGATGAGATAGGTGACATTTCTTTGCCAGTTCAGACAAAACTATTAAGGGTCTTGGAAACCCGTCAATTTGAAAGAGTTGGTGGAAATAAAACCATTAATATTAACGTAAGAATTATTGCTGCAACGAATAAAGATATTCTGGCTGAAATTAGCAAAGGAAGTTTTCGTGAAGATCTTTTTTACAGAATAAATGTAATGAATATTCATCTTCCGCCATTAAGAGAAAGAATGGGAGATTTTCCCCTCCTTTTAAACCATTTTATTAAAAAATACAATGAGAGATTTACTAAGACGGTTACAAATTTTTCACCAGAAACTTATAATTTATTACAAGATTACAAGTGGCCCGGAAATATCAGGGAGCTTGAAAATGTAATCGAGCATTGTTTTGTCCTTTGCAAATCAGATATAATTAAGACTGAACACTTGCCGGATAGAATTAAAAATAGTAGTTTATTCAAAGTCTCTAAGTCCAATAACTTGGTACAAGACGCTGAAGAAACAATGATTTTGAATGCGTTAAAAAAACACAGCGGTAACAGAACAAAAGCTTCTAAAGAATTGAATATTAATCCTTCCACGTTATGGCGAAAAATGAAAAAACTTGGAATTGATTTATAAATAGAGTAAAACAAAATGTATGCAATTGAAAAAAACATGCATTTTATGTACAAAATCCTAAGTTTTCACTGTAAAAATAGATTGGAATTAACATCTCAAAAATCTATATTTACAGCCATATTTTTGAATAATAGTTGTTAATTAATCAGGATTTTTTTATGAAAAAAGGTATACACCCGGAATACAGACCGGTAGTTTTTCAGGACGCATCTTGCGATTTTTCGATTTTAACCCGCTCAACAATTAAAGCTAATGACACCATTAAGTGGGAAGATGGAAACACGTATCCTCTTGTTAAACTTGAAATTTCCAGTGGATCGCACCCCTTCTTTACCGGAAAACAAAAACTTCTGGATTCAGCCGGTAGAGTTGAAAAGTTCAATAAAAAGTATTCCAAGAAGAAATAGTTTCTTTTACGGATATCGTGTGAAAAATGCCAGCAGATGCTGGCTTTTTTTATTGATTCTATTTTCCTGAACTTAATATATAATTGAATTGTTAAATGGCTGATGGCTAATAAAATGAAAAATAAAATTAAAGGATTGCTTATTGCAGCAGTCATATTAGTGGTTTTATTAATTATATTACTTCCTAAGCTGATCTCCTCCGGTGATGCTGCAGGTGGGAATGTTACAGCTTCAAGAATGAATGCTGTAATTCCCGTTAAAGCTCACATTGTTGAGCCGGAGAGGTTAAGTAATACTGTTATTTCTACCGGATCAATTATGGCAAACGAAGAAGTAGAATTAAGAAGTGAATCTTCTGGTAAAATAATCAGCATCAACTTTCGTGAAGGCAGTTTTGTTAATAAAGGTGACCTGCTTGTGAAAATAAATGATGCTGACCTTCAAGCACAACTGCGAAGAACAGAATCGAAGGTTAAAGTTGCCGAGGAAAAAGAATTCCGTCAGAGAACCCTTTTGGAACGTAATCTTATTAGTCAGGAAGAATATGATAATACCTTCAATGAATTTAATGCAAGCAAAGCAGACTATGACCTGATAAAAGCACAGATAGATAAAACTGAAATCCGTGCACCATTCAGCGGTATTGTTGGACTAAGGTCTGTGAGTGAAGGCAGTTTTGTAAATACAAATACCATAATTGCAAGACTGCAAAATCTCAGCAGTCTTAAAATTGATTTTTCAATTCCAGAAAGATATTCCTCAATGGTCAATGTGGGTGATGAACTGGATTTTCGTGTGAGCGGCAACAACGAATATTATACCGCTAAAGTTTATGCTATTGAACCTAGAATTGACCCTTCAACTAGAACTTTGCAGATACGTGCAATGTGTGGTCCTAAAAAAGATTTAATCCCCGGAGCTTTTGCAAACGTACAGTTAAGGTTAAAAGAAACAACCGGTGCTATGCTTGTACCATCGGTTGCCATTGTTCCTGAATTAAAAGGACAGAGAGTTTACTTGTACAAAGATGGTACTGTAGTTCCTCAAAATGTTGAAATCGGGATTCGTGAAGAATCAAGAGTTCAAATATTATCTGGAATTAATGTCGGAGACACCGTTATAACTTCAGGAATTTTGCAGATCAGACCAGGCGTAAAAGTCAGTATATCAGAATTAAATTAGTAGTAGATGTAAATGAGCCTTTCATCAGTAAGTATAAGAAGACCCGTTCTTGCAATCGTAATGTCGATTACAATTGTTGTTTTTGGCTTTATCGGTTATACTTATCTGGGTGTAAGAGAATTTCCTTCCGTTGATCCTCCCATTATTACTGTTTCAACAAGCTACATTGGTGCAAATGCAGATGTAATAGAAAGTCAGGTAACTGAACCGCTTGAAGAATCAATTAACGGTATAGCCGGAATTAAAACTTTAACATCTGTTAGTCGCGACGGCAGAAGCACAATTACTGTTGAGTTTGACATTGATGTAGATCTTGAAGCTGCTGCAAACGATGTAAGAGACAGAGTTTCGCGTGCATTGTTTAATCTGCCTCCGGATATTGAAATACCTATTGTTTCCAAAGCCGATGCCGATGCAATTCCAATAGTATTTCTGAATGTTCAAAGCGATACCAAGAATCTTCTTGAATTGACAGAAATTGCTAATAACATTTTCAAAGAACGGCTGCAAACAATTCCCGGTGTCAGTAATGTTCAAATTTGGGGTCAAAAAAGATATTCTATGCGTCTTTGGCTTGATCCGGCAAAATTGGCTTCATTTCAACTTACTGCTGTTGATGTAAGAAATGCTCTTGCAAGAGAAAATGTTGAGCTGCCCTCAGGCAGAATAGAAGGTGATGAAACTGAACTTTCGATCAGAACGATTGGAAGACTTAAGACAGAAGAAGAATTTAATAATCTTATCATAAAAGAAGCAGACGGAAATATTGTAAGACTTAAAGATCTCGGTTATGCTCAACTTGGTGCTGAAAATGAGCGGACAATACTTAAGCGTGATAGAATACCAATGGTTGGTGTGGTTTTAATTGCACAGGCAGGTGCAAATAACATTGCTATAACCGATGAATTTTATAAAAGACTTGAGCAAATAAAACCAACTTTACCTCAGGATATTCAGACGGGAATCGGCTTTGATGTTACAAAATATATTCGTGATTCCATTTTTGAAGTGCAGCAAACTATTCTTATTGCATTTGGATTAGTTGTTCTTATTATCTTTCTTTTTCTGCGGGATTGGCGAACCACAATTATTCCTGTTATTGCAATTCCTATATCCCTTATAGGCTCATTCTTTGTAATGTATATTGCAGATTTTTCTATTAATGTTTTAACTCTTTTAGGTATTGTACTTGCAATCGGTCTGGTTGTTGATGATGCTATAGTTGTTCTGGAAAACATCTATGCAAAAATTGAAAGTAAAATGGAGCCGTTTGAAGCAGCCAGGAAAGGAGTTGCAGAAATTTTCTTTGCAGTTCTTTCAACAACCGTTGCACTGGCATCTGTTTTTATGCCGGTTATTTTTTTACAGGGATTAACCGGAAGATTATTCAGAGAGTTCGGTATAGTTGTTGCCGGCAGCGTAATCATTTCTTCATTTGTTGCACTTACTCTCACACCTATGTTAAGCTCACGGATCTTAAAGAAACGTGAAAAACATAATAAATTTTATGAGGCAACTGAACCATTCTTTGTTAAGATTAATGAAACTTATGAAAAACACATCAGATATTTTATTGGAAGACGATGGCTGGTTTTTCCCGGAATTACTGCAATAGTAGTAATGATATATTTTCTTTTTATTTCGATTCCAACTGAGCTTGCACCTCTTGAAGACAGAAGTCGGCTTTCATTAATTGTAACCGGACAGGAGGGTGTTACATTTGAATATATGGACAGGTTCATGGATGAACTTGTTGAAGTTGTCGGTCAAGAAGTACCTGAAAATGACGGCGTTATTTCCGTAACATCACCCGGTTTTGGTGCTGCAAGTTCTGTTAATTCCGGATTTGTAAACCTGATTTTGAAAGAACCGCAATTCAGAGAAAGATCTCAGCAGCAGATTGCAGATCAGCTTACTCCTGTCGTTAATTCATTAACAGGCGCCAGAACTTTTATTACACAACAGCAGACTATCGGTGGCGGAAGAAGAGGCGGACTTCCAGTACAATTTGTAATCCAGGCACCAAACTTTGAACAGTTGAGAGAATATCTTCCGAAGTTTTTGGATGAAACAAGAAATTATCCTGTATTCACAATCGTTGATGTCAATCTTAAATTCAACAAGCCGGAAATTCAGCTTTCTATTGACAGGCAGAAAGCAAGAGCTCTTGGTGTTTCCACAATTGATATCGCTCAAACCATTCAGGCAGCATTCAGCGGACAAAGGTTTGGATTTTTCATTAAAGATGGAAAGCAATACCAGGTTATCGGTCAGTACGATAGAGAAAATCGTGACGCACCAATCAGCTTAAAGTCTACTTATGTGAAGAATAATCGCGGTGAAATGATCCAGCTGGATAATGTTGTTTTTGTTGAAGAGCAAAGCACTCCTCCTCAATTATTCAGATTTAATCGTTACGTTTCCGCAACTGTTTCTGCCGGTCTAGCTCCCGGCAGAACCCTTGGCGAAGGCATTAACACTATGTATGAAATTGCTGATAAAGTGCTCGATGATACTTTTGCAACATCTCTTGATGGCGCTTCAAAGGATTTTATGGAAAGTTCATCAAGTTTGCTCTTTGCATTTATACTGGCACTCGGACTCATATACCTTGTTCTGGCAGCACAGTTTGAAAGTTTCCGGGATCCATTCATTATTCTTTTTACTGTACCGCTCGCATTGGCGGGTGCACTTTTAACCTTATGGTACTTTAATGAAACCCTTAACATTTTCAGTCAGATTGGAATAATAATGTTGATTGGGTTAGTAACTAAAAACGGGATTTTAATTGTTGAGTTTGCCAATCAGAGAAAAGCTGCAGGTCTTGAAAAAACCGAAGCCGTTATAAGTGCATCAATTGCCAGGTTAAGACCTATTCTAATGACAAGTTTTTCAACAGTACTAGGTATTTTACCAATTGCACTTGCACTTGGAGCCGGATCTGAAAGCAGAGTATCTATGGGTATCGCAGTTATCGGCGGCTTGATCTTTTCAACCTTCCTTACATTGTTTGTTATTCCCGCGATGTATTCATTCTTCTCAAGAAAAAGCGCTTTAGTTTCCAACGTTACAGAACAATAGATAAACTCATTTTCTTCTGAGATTCTTACCTTAAAAAGTGTTAAATTTTAAATTATTAAATTGATTTAAATTTTATGCACATCTGCATTTTTGAAGATACCAGATATTCTGATTTTGAACCGCTGATATTCAGCAGACCGGTTTACGATCTGCTTTGCGGAACATTTACACTGAAGGAGAAGATTTTAAATTGTTTCCATAATCCCGACTATTCGCTTCACTGCAGAAAACACCTTCAGAAAATAACTGAAAGAGAAAATCCCGGTATAAAAGTAAACAAGTTTCTGGAAGAAGATTACCTTTTCATTAATGGGAGAATAATAGGCAATAAGGATTTAAGTACCATTCTTGATATTTCATATAAAAAGAAGAAAGTTTTTATAAAAGAAAATCAATTTGTTGCAGCATTTATTCCTCGTGAAGAAATGGGTACTATTAGTCATCTTCAGAATGAACCGTTTAATCTGGAATTTTTTAATGATTTCGAAAAACAGGAAGTCAATGTACAGATTGCAAACTATATTTGGGATTTAATCAATCTTAACGGGGATGAAATTAAAAAAGATTTTGAACTTCGTCTTTCAACCCATTCAAAACTCAATTATATTAATGAAGTACCTGATAATGCGCATCTTATAAATGAAGACCGGATTTTTATAGAAGAAAATGTTACAATAAAACCGGGTGTTGTTCTGGATGCTTCAGCAGGTCCTATTTACATTGAGAAGAATGCACTTATTTATTCAAATTCAGTTATTGAAGGACCTTTCTTTCTTGGCGAAGGTTCGATAATAAAAAGTGCCGCAACCATCTATCCAAATACATCAATCGGTAAAATATGCAAAGCTGGTGGAGAGATAGATCAGACCATTATGATGCCTTACTCAAACAAACAGCATGTTGGCTTTCTAGGCAGTTCATATCTTGGCAGCTGGGTAAATATAGGGGCGGGAACGAATAACAGCACATTAAAGAATAATTATGGTATAATAAAAGTTCAGTTCAATGGAAAAGAAATTGATACGGGTCTGCGTTTTCTTGGTTTGATGATGGGTGATCATTCAAAGTGTGCCATAAGTGTTATGTTCAACACCGGAACGATTGTAGGATTTGCATCTAATATTTTTGGAGCCGGCTTCCCTGATAAATATATTCCATCATTTGCGTGGGGTGGAGCAGAAACTCTGCAGACTTATAATATTAATAAAGCTATAGAGACTGCTAAGGTAATGACTTCAAGAAGAAAAATTGAATTTACCAGTGACGATGAAAAATTATTTGAGGATATTTTTAATTTGACAAAGAGTGATAGAGATAAGAAAGGATTTTAATTTGTGGAAGAATTAGAGAATAAAGAAACAGAATTACAAAATGGAATTAAAGCGGCTTCTGAAGAAGCACTTTCTGTGCATAATGTAAAAGACTTGTATGCTGGCGTTAGAGGCTTAGCTGTAAAAATACTCAATCGTGTTGAGCGCTCTGATTCTTATCTGGAACGTTTACTTGAAAACGAAATGAAGAATTCTGAATTAGTCGGGCCGGATAAAGCGTTGCTTTACGAACTTGTTCATGGTGTCGTTAGATGGATGGGACGGCTTGATTGGGTTCTTAACGGATTTTATAAAGGTCAGTTTTCAAAAGCAATCCCTAATCTTAAAAATGGTTTACGTGTTGCTTTATATCAAATTCTTTTTCTGGACAGAATTCCAGACCACGCATCAGTGAATGAAGCTGTTGAGTTTGTAAAGAAACTACAAGGACAGAAACCAGCCGATCTCACAAATGCCATTTTACGGAATATAATAAGAAGTAAAAATGCGATCAGATATCCGGATCCCAATGAAGATTTGATTGGCTATTATGCTGCTTTTTATTCTCATCCATCCTGGATGGTAAAAAGGTATGTTGCAAGATTCGGAGTCGAAGAAACTGAAAAATTACTTCAGGCAAACAATGAAAAACCTTACCTTACCCTAAGAGTAAATTTATTAAAAACTAATATTGAAGAATTCAAAAAGCTTTTAGCTTCTGTTGGATTGAAATATAGAAGCGGACATTATTTTAACGAGTTTTTACAATTGCAGAATCTTACTAACATTACTGCATGGGAATATTTTAGCAAAGGTTATTTTAATATTCAGGATGAAAGTACCGGACTTGCCTGCCGTTTACTTGATGTTAGCGAAAATATTCGGGTACTGGATTTGTGCTCAGCACCTGGAGGCAAAACCGCTTATATTACCGTTATGATGAAAGATAGAGGTGAGGTTGTTGCAATTGATAAATATGAAAGCAGGTTGAGATTAGTGGAGCAGAATCTGACAAGATTAGGTATCAAAAGTGTTAAAACTATTGCAATGGATGCTCTGGAATATGAAGGAAAACTATTTGACAGAGTTCTGGCAGACGTTCCTTGCACTGGAACCGGGACACTGTCAAAGAAACCGGACATAAAGTGGAAAAAAGATATTTTTGATCTTAGAAAAATGAATGAACTTCAATATAAACTAATTTGTAAAGCTGCTGAAATGGTAAAACCCGGCGGAGCTTTTGTTTACAGTACCTGCTCAATTGAGCCGGAAGAAAATTGGGACATTGTCAAGAAATTTTTAGATAATCACTCCGATTATATTTTAGATAAAGTTGATGATAAATTTTCTAAAGATTTAATAGATGAAAACGGGTGTATTCAAACTTTTCCGCATATTCACCAGATGGATGGTGCTTTTGCTGCAAGAGTATTAAGAGTAAATTAAAAAGATATAACAATGCTAGATAAATTTTCTGACGAATTAAGAGAAAAGAGATTGCAAAGCGGTATAACGCTGGAGCAAATGGCTAATAAAACAAGAATTGATCAAAAATTTCTAGAAGCTATTGATGAAGGTAATTTTGCATTTCTGCCCGAACTTTATGTTAAAGCCTTTATTAAACAATATGCAAAAGAAGTTGGACTTGATGAAACTGAAACTCTTAAGCGATATCAGTCTGCCAAAGAAGGAAAACTATTTCAACCCGAACAGGATATTTTACAACCCAATACAGAGCTTGAAAACAATCCTGTAGAACAATCACCAAAAATATCCGTTCCTTCTCCCAAAACTCAGCCCCTTAAATCCTATAACGATCCATCTGTAGAAAAAAGACAGGCAGAAAGTGATAATGTCGGTAAAGATAAAATTTTAATTGCTTCCGCAATAATTGGAATATTAGTAATAATTATTGCTGTTTATTTATTCTTTATCCGGGATACAAAAGAAATAATTGTGGCTGAGCGTCCGTTTGAAGAAGTGATTGAGCAAAACCAGCAAAGATATATTGAGGAAATACCTGATGCTGAAGATGATACTACCATTTTATCTTCAGATAGCTTATACCTCAAATTTATTTCATCAGAACCTTCCTGGATATTTGTAGTAATAGACGACATTAAAACAGAGGAGTTCACGCTTGCTCCGAACATTGAACACGTTGTAAGTGCTGGTAATAGTTTTAAGGCAACAGTGGGAAACTCAGGCGGCGTGAAAGTAATGTTAAATAATAACCCGGTTGAGTTTACCGGCAGAAGCGGTTCTGTCCGTCACTTTAGTATTGACAGAGATGGTTTCCGGTATTTAAATACTCCTCCAAAATTAGATCTTTAGTAATGGCTTCCGATATTGAAAAAAGAATAGAAGAATTAAGGGAGATCATAAGCGATCATGATTATTGCTATTATGTCCTGGCCGATCCTGTAATAAGTGATAGTGAATACGATAAGTTATATAAAGAACTGGAAAAACTTGAAAATGAGAATCCGCAATTAATAACACCTGATTCACCAACTCGGCGTGTTGGAAAAGATCTTACCAAAGTATTTAATCCTGTAACTCATAAAGTTCCGATGCTGAGTCTTGCAAACAGCTATAACGAAGAAGCTGTAGTGGATTTTGATCGGCGCGTTAAAGAATTATTACCTGATAATGAAAAAGTTGAGTATGTTGTTGAATTGAAAATAGACGGTGCATCAGTAAGTTTGAATTATGTAAACGGAGTATTAAAAACAGCCGCAACAAGAGGAGATGGAACTGTAGGGGAGGAAATCACTAACAACGTTAAAACAATTCGCTCGGTTCCTCTTAAACTCAAAATGACAAAATCAATTAAATATAGTATGAATGATTTTGAGGTTCGCGGTGAAATATTTATGCGTATTAATGATTTTCTGGAGCTTAACAGGGAAAGAGAAGAAGCAGGCGAAAAACTTTTTGCTAATCCGCGAAATTCTACTGCAGGCACTTTAAAGCTTCAGGATCCTAAAACAGTTGCAAAACGCAAATTGAATATTTTCCTTTATTCCTTGATCAGTCTTGAAGATGAATTAAAAGCTCAGGAAGAGAATTTACTGTTATTAAAAGAACTCGGGTTTAAAATAAATCCCAAATATAAAGTATGTAAAAATATTGAAGAAGTTCTGGAAGTCTGCCGGGCTTTTGAAAAAATTCGTGATAATCTTGAGTATGAAGTAGATGGAGCCGTAATTAAAGTAAACTCTATTATTCAGCAGAAAATTTTAGGGAGCATTGCAAAATCACCTCGCTGGGCTGTTGCTTATAAGTTTAAAGCAAAACAGGCATTTACTAAAGTAAAAAATATTACCTGGCAGGTTGGAAGAACAGGCGCAGTAACTCCGGTTGCAGAGCTTGAAGCAGTTTTTCTTGCAGGTTCAACAATAAGCCGGGCTACTCTTCATAACATTGATGAAATAAGAAGAAAAGATATAAGAACTGGTGATAAAGTTGTAATTGAAAAAGGCGGCGATGTTATCCCCAAAGTGGTTTCTGTTATTCTTGATGAACGGCCTCTCAATACAATGAAAACTGATCCTCCGGAAGAATGTCCGGTTTGTAATTCTAAAATTGTTAAATTGGAAAATGAAGTTGCTCTTTATTGTGAAAACCCTGAGTGCCCCGCACAGATAAAGGGCAGACTTATTCATTTTGCTTCACGCGGTGCTATGGATATAGAAGGACTCGGCGAAGCGTTGATCGAGCTTTTTGTTGAGAATGGATTTCTTAAAACCTTCACCGATATTTATGAACTCAAAAAAAGAAGAAATGAATTAATACAAATAGAACGGCTTGGTGAAAAAAGCGTTGATAATCTTTTACAATCTATTGAAAAAAGCAAATCGCAACCTTTTCATAAAGTATTGTTTGCATTAGGGATAAGATATGTCGGTGCCGGTGCAGCAAAAAAACTTACAGGTCATTTTGGTTCAGTTAATAAAATGATCTCGGCAACAGAAAAACAAATATCTGAAATTCACGAAATCGGGCCAAGTATAAGTAAAAGTTTAAAACAGTTCTTTTCACAAAAGCATAGTCTTGAAATAATAGAAAAACTTAAAGCAGAAGGACTAATTTTTTCATCTGAAAAAAGAAAAATAAATAATAGTTTACTTACCGGAAAAACAATAGTTCTTACCGGAACTTTAACTTTGTTTTCAAGGGATGAAGCTGGTGAAAAAATCATAGCACTTGGTGGAAAAGTAAGTTCTAGTGTCAGTAAAAAAACAGACTACGTGGTGTATGGTGAAAATGCAGGTTCAAAACTGATTAAAGCAAAAGATATTGGCGTGAAACTAATTGATGAAAAAGAGTTTTTAAAATTGCTGAAAGAATATTTACAGAATGATTGAATTTATAAAAGAAAAAGCCGCAAAGTTTTTAATCAATAAAAAAGTTAAACACAATACAACTGAAGAAATTTCATTTTCTACAGCATTCAAACGCTCATTTTCTTTTCTGGTTGTTCTTCCCGATGATGAAAAAGATTTTCACGCATCGTTACACGTATTAAGATTTCTTGATGAACATAAAAAAAGTTTTCAGGTCGTTACAAGAGATTATAGAGTCAGTCTTCTTCCGCAGATTTACCGGACCAGAGTTATTGAAGTTGGTATTAATGATCTTACAAAGCTCGATCTTCCAAATCATAAACTTACTGACAAGCTTGAAATTATGCGCTATGATTCAATTATCGATCTTAATAGAACTGAAAACCTCTTTGCCATTTATATTCTGCAGGTTATTTCCTCAAATGTGAGAATTGGCTTTAAGAGGAAAGGATCAGATAAGTATTACAATCTTCAAATAGCAAATAATGAAGAGAAAGCAGAAAACTCTTATAATAATTTTTTAAATTGTCTTAAAATGTTTTGAGGATGTTTCATGAATTTTGAAACCAAAAAAATAGGTGATATTACTATCTTCAAATTGAATGAAAAAAGATTAGATACAAATATCTCGGGCTTGCTTAAAGGTGAATTTACAGTTCTGCTAAAAGTAGAGGGTGTTAATAAGCTTATAATTGATTTGAGTGAAGTGGAAAGCTGCGATTCTTCAGGTTTAAGTGCAATTCTTGTTGCAAACAGAATTCTTTCATCAAACAATGGCAAAATCAGAATTTCATCACCATCGGAAAAAGTTTTTTCTTTAATTAAAATAACTCAGCTCGATAGAGTTCTGCCTGTAACAGAAAATGTTCAACAGGCGGTAGAAGAATTGAAAGGAGTATAGCGTTTGGAAGCTGCTGTAGTTGATTATGTGATCATAGCAGCTTACCTGGTTGGAGTTGCAATTTTCGGAATTGTGTCCGGCGGAAAACAAAAATCAATCCAGGATTATTTTACCGGTTCACAAAAAATTCCCTGGTGGGCAGTATGCTTTTCAATTGTTGCCGCTGAAACAAGCGCATTAACTTTTATTTCCATTCCCGGACTTGCGTATTTAACCAATCTTAATTTTATACAGGTTACTATTGGATACTTGCTCGGCAGAATTGTTGTTGCCACAGTTCTGCTGCCTGAATACAATAAAGGAAATCTAAAAACTGCTTATACATTTCTTGAAACTAGATTTGGCGGTAAAACCAGATCATTTGCTTCTGTAGTTTTTATTTTTACAAGAACCGCTGCCGATGGAGTGAGATTATTTGCAACAGCAATTCCAATTTATCTTATGCTCAATATAGACCCGATGATTGCAATTGTTATTGTTGCAGTCGTTTCACTTGTTTATACCTACACAGGTGGAATCAAAGGTATTATCTGGGTAGATGTCATTCAAATGAGTATTTACATTGGCGGAGCAATTATAGCTGGAATTTTTATTATTAATCTTTTACCGGATTCGCTATCTTCAACACTGAGCAGAACTTCAATTTCTGAAAAGCTAAGGCTAATTAATTGGGGATTTGATAATGGATTTGCAGGATTCTTTGCTCAGCCATACACGTTAATAGGAGGATTGATCGGCGGGGCATTTTTATCCATGGCTTCGCACGGCACTGATCAACTGGTAGTTCAACGATTACTGGCAATTAAGGATTTGAGAGGAAGTCAGAAAGCAATTATTGGAAGCGGAGTTATAGTAATTATGCAGTTTGCTGTTTTTCTGCTGCTTGGTGTTTTACTTTATGCTTTTTATGGTCCAATGGATTTAAGGTCAGATGAAATATTTCCGAAATTTATAATTGAAGTTCTGCCAATAGGATTAACAGGAATTATTATAGCTGCCCTGCTTGCAGCAGCAATGTCAACTCTTGCCGGATCAATGAGTTCACTTTCATCTTCCTTAATGATGGATTTATATTTACCATTAACGAAAAGAGATCTTAACGATCAGCAGAAACTCCGCATTTCCCGTTTATTCACAATTATGTTTGGATTTTTACTAGTGCTTTCTGCATTTTTCTTTAAAGAAAGTTCTCAGGCAGTAGTTGAAATTGCATTAAGCATAGCTTCATTTACATATGGCGGACTGCTTGGCACTTTTTTACTTGGTATCCTTTTTAAAAAATCGAAACAGGAAGATGCTCTGGCGGGTTTTGTAACCGGAATATTTATAATGATAACCGTTATTTCTCTAAAATTAGTTGCCTGGACCTGGTTTACTTTTGTCGGGGTTATTGCAACCCTGGTAATAGGAGGATTGCTTTCTAAGTATAATGAAAGAGAATTTTAGAAAAGTATTTTAATATATTTAATAAGTTCTTTTGCAGCGTATTAAAATTTTATTTCAAATGATATTTAATTGATGAAATTCTTTTTAGAAAATCTTAACAGATTAAGAAATTATATCCAGCGCATAAACTTTGATTTTATTACAGGGAAAGATTCACTTGATGAAATCTATGGTGATAGTAAACCTTTTCTTTTCAGAAAAAGCGGCCAAATATTTTTATTAATTACTGCGGTTATAATAGGTGTTCTCGGTGCTTATGGCGCTATTTTCTTCCGTTATATTTATAAACTTTCCTATCATCTCTTCTTCTCCACAGATAGTTATGAAACAGCAATACTATATCAAATTCCCTGGTGGATAAGATTAATTGTTCCTGTTATTGGAGGACTTTTAATTGGACTAATAATTACACGTATAGCTCCTGAAGTTAAAGGTTCAGGTGTTCCGGAGGTAATGGAGGCCTTCGCAACAAAAGGTGGTATTATACGCTTCAGAGTTTTCATTGCTAAAGCTATAACATCGGCAATAACCTTAGGTTCAGGAGGGTCTGCCGGAAGAGAAGGTCCTATCGTACATATTGGTGCTGCAATTGGTTCAGCTATAGGGCAGCTTCTTAAGGTAAACACAAGGCAATTACGGACGTTTCTTGCATGCGGTGCTGCTGCCGGAATCTCTGCAACATTTAATGCACCAATCGCAGGTGCAATTTTTGCCATTGAAATTATTGTCGCTGATTTGCGTGTTGTTAATATGCCTCCAATAATTATTTCCTCTGTAGTTGCAACCGTTGTTTCCCGCTATTATCTGGGAGATTACCCGGCATTCATTGTACCGTCTTACGATATGCTTGATGCAAGGGAACTATTATTATATGCGGGACTTGGTATAGTTGCAGGATTAGTTTCAGTTGCTTTTATCAGGTTGTTTCTAAATACAAGAAAATATTTTGAATCTTCAAAACTCCCCTTATGGCTTAAACCAGCATTAGGCGGATTGGGTGTTGGCCTAATTGGTATATTTCTGCCGCAGGTTTTTGGTGTAGGGTATGAAACTATTAACGATGCAATTTGGAATAATTTAGAGTTAAAAATATTATTGATTCTTCTTATTGCTAAAATGATAGCAACCTCGTTTACGCTTGGTTCTGGTGGTTCCGGTGGCGTATTTGGTCCATCACTATACTTTGGTGCACTGCTTGGCGCTTCCTGGGGTATTATTGCTAATATGCTTTTTCCTGAATGGACAGCATCTCCCGGTGCTTATGCATTGGTTGGAATGGGAGCCATGCTTTCCGGAATTACTCACATGCCGATTACAGCAATACTAATGATCTTTGAGTTTACAAATAATTATCTGATTATCCCTCCCTTAATGATTGCCAGTATAATTTCAGTTCTTTTATCTAATCAGATTGCAAAAAAATCCATTGAATCAGCTGTACTTGAAAGTAAGGGAATTAACATTCACGATAAGAGAGAGGTGAATCTTCTACGGACAATTTTAGTCAGCGGTGTAATGGAGAAGGATCCGTCATTAATAGCGAGAAACGCTCCTTTCTCAGAAGTAATTACAAGTTTATTAAGCGGTAAAAATCATTTTGCAATCGTGGTTGACGAAAGAAACTCTTACGTTGGCTCAGTTGAGTTAAATGATATTCGTAATTTATTAATTGATATGGAATCATCATCTTCTACTTTAATAGCTAGTGATGTAGCAAATACTCATATACCGTTTGTTCTGCCTGATGACAACCTTGATTTAATAATGCACATTTTTGGCAGAGTGGAAAAAGATCATATTGCTGTTTGCAACAACTCACAAGAGAAAAAAGTAATAGGATACGTTTCAAAGAGTGCTGTAATTAATGCTTATAATAAAAGAATTTTTCAGGAAGATTTAACCGGCGGATTCAGTTCTTTATTAGATTCTACTGAGGACTCCCGTTCAATTGAGGTACTTGGTGGAATGCATTTATGTGAAATCGAAACTCCTTTATCCTGGGTTGGGAAATCAATAAAAGAAATTGATATACGCAACAAGTACCAGCTCGAAATATTGGTTGTGCATCATCCTGAAAGTCAATTGAAGGAAAAGGGCAGTCGGCCGGGTGAATTTCCATCTCCCGATTTAATTCTTGAACCCGGAGACAAATTGCTGGTGCTAGGTAAACCTGAGACCATTGAAAAAATTAAAAGAGTATAAACAGTATTCATTTAACTTTAGAAAAAGTTTTTTCAGTTTAATAACTGAATAATAATAGAGGAGATTGAATTGCATCTTATCGACTATCTTATCCTGATATTTTATTTCATAATTTCAGTTGCTATTGCAATCATTTATTCAAAGCGTGCAGGAAAGAGTACTAGTGAGTTTTTCCTTTCAGGAAGAAATCTGCCCTGGTATCTTGCCGGAATTTCAATGGTTGCTACTACTTTTGCTGCTGATACTCCCCTAGCAGTAACAGAACTCGTCTCTAAAAATGGAATTGCAGGTAACTGGATTTGGTGGAATTTTGTTTTTGGAGGTATGTTAACGGTTTTCTTTTTTGCGAAACTCTGGAGAAGAGCAGGAATAATGACCGAGGTTGAGTTTGCCGAGTTTCGCTACTCCGGCAAACCGGCAAAGTTTTTACGAGGGTTTCGTGCTTTATATCTTGGTCTGTTTATGAATGTTATAATTATGGGGTGGGTGAATAAAGCAATGGCTTCAATTATTCATGGAATATTCGGAGTTCCTGAATCCGAAGTAATGCTTTATGTTTTTCTTTGTATGCTTTTAGTTGCCGGCTACTCAGCTCTTTCAGGATTATGGGGCGTTGTAATTACCGATGCTTTTCAATTTATAATTGCTATGGCCGGCTGTATTATACTTGCCATACTGGTAGTTAATTCTCCTCAGATAGGTGGCATGCAGGGTTTACAAAACAGCCTGCCAGCATTTGCTTTTGAGTTTTTTCCAGAAGTAAATTCGGTTGGCGATGCAACCGGAGCTTTCGCATTAACTATATCATCTTTTCTTGCCTATATCGGAATTATCTGGTGGGCATCATGGTATCCAGGCGCTGAACCTGGCGGAGGAGGATACGTTGCACAACGAATGATGTCGGCTAAGGATGAAAAGCATTCATTATTTGCCACTTTATTTTTCCAGGTTGCTCATTATGCTATTAGACCTTGGCCGTGGATTATAGTCGGACTTTGTACATTAATTCTTTATCCTGAACTTCAGGGAGGAAATACAGGCTTAGGATTTATTTATGCAATAAATGATTTTCTTCCCGTTGGCTTGAAAGGATTGTTAGTGGCTGCTTTCTTTGCTGCATATATGAGTACAATAGCAACACATCTTAATTGGGGAACATCATATATAGTTAATGATTTTTATCAGAGGTTTATAAATAAAGGCAAAGATGAAAAACATTATGTTCTCATTTCACGTTTAAGCACAGTAGGACTGATGATCGTTTCAGTAATTGTAACACTTTTTATCAATAGAATTTCCGGTGCCTGGGAGTTTATTATGGAATGCGGCGCAGGAGTGGGATTAGTTCTTATTTTAAGATGGTTCTGGTGGAGAATAAATGCCTGGTCCGAAATTTCAGCTATGATTACTCCGTTTATAGTATATCCTGTTCTTCTTCAACTGGAAGTAAAATTTCCTGATACACTTTTTATAATAGTTCCAATTACCACAGTTGTATGGTTAACTGTAACTTTTCTTACTAAACCCGTTGATGAAAAAGTACTTTTCAGCTTTTATGAAAAAGTTCACCCCGGCGGTGCATTCTGGCGAAAAGTATCGGATAAATTACCGCACATTAAAAGTGATTCAGGTTTCCTGAGTATGTTTCTTAACTGGTTATTTGGCGTTATTTTAGTTTATTCAATTTTATTTGGAACAGGAAAACTATTATTCGGCGATTTTTTAATATCAATTATTTACTTTTCTGCTTCCATTGTTTCGATTTACATTATTTATAAAAATCTGTCCGATAAAGGGTGGAAAACGGTAATCAAGTAATATGTTATTTTCAAAAATCTTAAAAAATATTAAACTCGTAGTATTTGATGTTGACGGTACATTACTTAATGATGATGGAAAGATTGGTGAGGAAACAAAAGCTCTTGTAAAGGAATTAAAAAGATTCGATGTCCGATTCTCTTTTGCATCAGGAAGACTTCATTCGGCAATTACCAAATATGCTGAGGAACTTGATATCAATTTACCTGTAATTTCACTTGATGGTGCTTTGATAAAAAATATTAAAGACAATACAATTCTTTATGAGTCTTTCTTGCGTAAACATCATGTTAAAAAAGCTCTGGAACTTTCAGAAAAATATCTTATAAACGCAGCTTTATGTCATGCTGATGCAATTTATTATACGGATGGAAATTCAATTATACCACAAATTACTGATAAATTTGGCGCACTGTTCAAGGAAGTTAATTCTTATGATGAATACAATGATAAAACCCTTGAAGTTTTTTTTGCCGGCGATAACAGGCCATCAGTTTCATTTATCAGGGATAAAATGAGCTTTCCGTTCACGCTGGGTGTTTCTTCATCTTTTTACCGTTCACATTCGCACGAAAATATTTACTATCTTGAAATCAGAAAATCCGGATCAACAAAAGGAAATGCTTTAAAGCGGCTTTTAAATTCACTAAATATTTTAGAAAGTGAAGCTGCGGTAGTTGGCGACTGGTATAACGATATTTCTATGTTTAAAGGAAAAACCTTTAAAGTTGCAGTTAATAATGCTGTTGCTGAGCTGAAACGTAATTCTGATTATGTAACAAAAAAATCGAACAATGAAGATGCAACCGGCGAGTTCCTCAACCTTATCTTAAAATACAAGAAAGGAAATTAGATGGAGGGATATTTAAATATTGATACAAAAAAAGGAATCAAAAGAAAAATACTTATTGGCCTGATTACAGTAGTGCTTATTGTAATAATGTTCCCTAAAGGTGAATCCATTGAGCACGAGGTAACAGAAGGCATAATATGGATACACGATGATCTTATTGCACCATTTAGTTTTCCTATTATCAAAGATAAAGGAGTCTATCTGACAGAAGTTAAAGCAGCTGAAGAATCTGTTTATCCCGTTTTTGTAAGGGAAGAATCTAAAGGAGTTGATTCACTCCAATCCTATGCATCATATATGATTCAGGTAATGGATGATAACCTGAATAATGATGACGAGAATACTATTAATCCGACATTTCTCAGTTCAAAATCATTTGAAAAGTTTTTAACCATCCGCAAAATGCAGAGAAACATGCTAAGCAGAGGGGCCGGATTAAAAGATATTTTTTCCAGTCTGGTTTCAGTAATTGATAATGTAGAAAAAACAGGTATACTTAGCATTGATAGTGATAATAAGATAAAAGACAGTATAGCAATCCGTCAGGGAAATATTGATAGAATTGAACCTATTTCTGATTTTATTCCTTTTGATCAGGCTAGAAGGGATGTGCGTAATGGAATTCGTAATTTTAATTATAATGCAGAAACAGAAAATGCAGTGCTTGAGTTTGCAATGCGCTTTGTTTTTCCCAACCTTACATACGATACTTTACTTACAAACATTGAAATTGAACAGGCAAAAAACAGCGTTTCCAAATATTCAGGTATAGTAAATGAAAACGAAAGGATCATAGCTAAGCACGATAGAATAACAAAACAAGCTAAACTGAAAATTGAGTCATACAAAGAAGCCAAAGGGAATACAATAGGTCGGGGAGGTATGCTCCTTCAGGCATTGGGTAAATTTATTCATATTGGTTTTTTAATAGGTATCCTCTCTTTATACCTTTATTATTTTAGAAAAAAAATATTTTACGACAACACCAAAATTGTTTTAATTGCTATTGTTTTTATTTTCGTTGCATTTGTAACATTTTTATTAAGCCAGCTTTCGGTAAAAGCTCCAATTCATTTTTTAATTTTTGTTCCTGCAGCTGCAATGATATTTACAATTGTTTTCGATTCCAGGGTAGGATTTTATACAACAGTAATTTTATGCTTAATTACAGGTGCACTGCGTGGTAATGATTATACATTTATGACAATGAATTTTATTGCCAGCGGAATTGCAGTTTATACGGTTCGTGATATAAAAAACAGAACACAGATTTTCAGATCTTTTACTTACATTCTTATTGGTTACTTTGCTTCTATACTTGCATTTGGTCTTGAAAGATTTGCATCAGTTGAAACTATGCTTATTGAGTCAGCCTTTGCAGGCTCCAATGCATTGATAAGCCCTGTGCTTACATATGGTTTATTAATATTCTTCGAGAGGCTTTTTAAGATCACTACAGATTTAACGCTGATGGAACTTTCAAATTTTGACAGGCCAATGCTGAGAGATCTTGCCCGTAAAGCCCCGGGCACATTTAATCACTCACTTATTATGGGTAATCTTGCGGAAGCAGCGGCTGAAAAGATAGGAGCAAATCCCTTGCTTGCAAGGGTAGGGTCTTACTATCATGATATTGGTAAAACTATTACTCCGCTTGGCTTTGTGGAAAATCAAATGGGTAATCAGAATATTCACGAAGATCTTAAGCCTGAAGAAAGTGTTAAAATGATTATTCGTCATGTTAAAGAAGGTATAGATCTTGCAGTTGAAGAAAAACTGCCTGCTGAAATAGTTGATTTTATTCCAATGCATCACGGAACAACAACAATTACTTTCTTTTATGAAAAAGCTAAAGAATTGTATGGCGAGGGAAATATTAATGCAGATGATTTTCGTTATCCGGGTCCAAAACCGAATACAAGAGAAACTGCAATTGTAATGCTTGCTGATGGCTGTGAATCTGCAGTCAGGTCGATTACCGAACCGGACCAGCAGAAGGTTGAAAATATGATAAATAATATTATAAACGGACGCATTAAAGAAGGTCAGTTGGATGATGCTCCAATTACTTTCAGGGATATTACAGTTATTAGAAACTCATTTAAGACTATTCTATTAGGTCAGTACCATAAACGAATTAAGTATCCTAAGCAGGAAGAAATGGAGAAAGACAATTCTGCTGAAAATGCAAAGTGATGAAAGAATTTTTACAAGAATATTTAACAGTACTTAAACTGGAACGAAATCTTTCAGAAAACACATTATCCTCTTATAAAAATGATATTAAATCCTTTATTAACTTTCTGGAAAATAAAAGTATTAACGATTTTTCAGATGTTGATTCAAAAATTCTTGTTGGTTTTTTCAAAGTGCTGAAAGACAGCGGATTAACGTCGACCTCTGCAGCCAGGTATCACTCATCAGTAAAAGGATTTTTCTCATATCTTCACCAGAACAAATACTTAACATCTAATCCGGTTGATAAAATTAATCCGCCCAAACTCAGTCGAAAACTGCCGGCTGTGCTTAATGTAAATGAAATTGATAAAATACTTGACTCACCGGACATTTCAGATAGGTTTGGCTTAAGAGACAAAGCAATTCTGGAAGTGTTATATGCCTGCGGATTGAGAGTTTCCGAGTTGCTTCATCTCAAAATATCGGATCTGTATTTTAATGAAGAAGTACTGCGAGTATTTGGAAAAGGCGGAAAAGAGAGACTGGTGCCAATTGGAAGAAGTGCTTTAAAATGGACTAAGGAATATCTGAAAAAAGCCAGGCCCCTTCTGGAAAAAAAACTTAAAAGTCAGAACATAGTTTTTCTGAATACAAGAGGAACTAAATTATCACGTATGGGTATCTGGAAAATTATTGACCATTACTCAAAGCAGGCAGGTATTGAAAAAGAAGTGCATCCGCATACTTTCAGACATTCATTTGCTACGCATCTTATTGAAGGTGGTGCTGATTTAAGAGCAGTTCAGGAAATGCTGGGTCACGCGGATATTTCTACAACTCAGATTTATACGCATATTGACAGGGATTACATAAAACAAGTTCATAAAGATTTTCATCCGCGAGGTTAATGCTTGGAAAATATTCAAATCAGCGAAAGGCTTATTTCATTTTTGATGTTCATCCCGATATTTCTTCTATCTTTAACTGTACACGAACTTGCACACGCTTTCAGTGCTTTTAAAAAGGGTGACAGCACAGCAAAAAATGAAGGAAGACTTACTCTTAATCCCATTAAACATCTTGATATAGTAGGCTCAGTTTTAATGCCGCTTGCTTCGTTTGCATCAGGATTTTTATTAATCGGATGGGCAAAACCGGTTCCCGTTAACAGAAATAATTTTAAGAATCCGTTAAAAGATGATGCCTTGGTTTCTTTTGCAGGTCCATTGTCTAATTTGGTACTGGCAGTTATTTTCGCAATACTACTATCTATATTTGTAAATTATCAACCGGCTTCCTCGGGACTAATTATTAAAATTTTATGGTATGGTGTGTTTTTTAATGTGTTTTTATTCGCATTCAATCTATTACCAATTCCACCACTTGATGGTTCACACATTTTATTTGACCTGTTTCCCAACAAGTTAACAGCGAGGTATTTGAACATTGGTTTTTACGGCACAATAATTTTATTTTTATTTATATACAGCCCTTTATGGAAATACTTCTTTGCAGTGATAAATTTTATAATCGGTTTAATATTATCAGCAACAGGTATTAAAATTGATTAAAACACTTTTAAGCATCTTATTAGTTTCTGCTTTATTCTTTAGCTGCGGCGATAAATCGGACGAGCATTTGTTTGATTTCAGTAAATATGTTAAAAAGAAAAAATTTACAGAAACCGCTTTATTTTATTTTGTCGGTATTAATGAAAGCAATTCCAGCATTTACAAATACAATGTTGAAAAGAGAAAGGCTTCAGTCTTCTGGTATAATAGAAATCAACGAGTTATAGACCTAGCAGTTGCAGATGATTTTAAAACAGCTTTTTTTATTGCTGCCCATAGTTTTGGAATGCGAGGTTCTTTCCCTTTTATTGACAAAGCTAAACTTTACAGAATTGATCCTGAAACCCGCGAAGTTACGATGTTAAAAGAATTAGGCAATCTTATACAGCTTTATGCTTATTGGAGTGAAGAGGGTAACTATAACCTTATTATTAATTCTTTTGATCCCAAAGTAAATACTTACGTTATTCAGAATACTTTATTGTATAATAAGTTCGGCAGGCTGCTTTCAGATCACTCAGAAACTTCAGATCTGCTGATTAGCGGCTATCCTACATTTAAATTAAAAGAACTTCAAACAACATCTTACAATAACAGATACAGAATATATACTCTATCAGATTCAATATTTATGCGCAATCTTGTAAGTAAAGAAAAAATTTTTATTAAAGAAACAAACCACAGACTTAATCATGTGGAATGGATATCTGATAAATCATTGTTAGTGTTTTCCACAATAAGTTCCGGTAATGAAGAAAAAGATAAAACAGAAGACCCCGCATCCCTGGTTATTTATGATACATTACAAAAGAAAATAGCAAAGAGTTTTTCTGGTTCATCCCTGTATCGCTTTACTATCACCAGCGAATTTTTGATATTTGACCAAGGATTTGAAAGGAATTCAAAAATTAAAATTATAGACCTTAAAAACTTAAACACTTTTGATGCTATTAATATTAAAGGAGGCTGTGGATTAAGAAACATACCGCTTAATCCCTTCTGAAGTAATTGAATACTTATTTAAGAATACTAAATTATGTCCGCCCATATTGGAAGCACATTCTTCTTACATTTGTGTTTACATTCCTGTTTGCACTTCTGAACGGACTATCTGTTTATTTAACCATTCCTCTGCTGGATACTCTGTTCCAGGAATCAGCAACAAAACAGGTTGTAAGTGAGGAACAAGCACCAAGCCGAACCAGTATTTTCCCTGACTGGATACAATCAATTGAAAAAGATGTAACAACATCATTCAATGATTTTATTTTAAGCGGGGAAAAGTCCGACGTTCTTATTAAAATCTGCATACTGATATTAATTGCTTTCTTCCTTAAAAACATTTTTGGTTATCTGCAATCCTATTTTATGGCGGTTGTTGAATACGGTGCAATGAAAGATCTTCGCGACCAGGCATTTAAACATTTAAATAGTTTACCATTGAGCTACTTTAAAAAGGAAAAAACCGGCAACTTAATTTCCCGCTTCACAAACGATGTTAACATTGTGCAATCAAGCATCTCAGCTACTTTTTCAAATCTTATCAAAGAACCATTAACTATCATTGTTTTTCTTGGAATTGCCATCAGTATTAGCTGGCAGCTTACTTTGTTTGCAATACTTATTCTTCCTTTCTCAACCGGGATAATAATATGGATTGGCTTTAAACTGAGAAAGCTTACTTACGTTCTACAATCAAAGCTTGCCGATATAACAAGTGTTTTGCAGGAAACGATATCAGGTGTAAAAATAGTTAAAGCTTTCGGAATGGAGCCTTTTGAAAACAAGCGTTTTACTAACGAAACAAAAAGCTTTTTTAAAATGGTTCTTAAAATTGTAAGGATCAGAAATGCTTCCTCGCCTATTACTGAATTTTTAAGTGTTGTAATAGGCGTATTTATTATTTATTACGGAGGAATTTTAGTTTTAGAGGAAAATGTCCTAAGTGCAAGTCAGTTTCTGGGATTTCTGTTTGCAATATTTCAAATGCTGCCCCCAATTAAAGAACTAAGCAGTGTTAATAACAGGATTCAGGAAGCCAGCGCGGCAGGGGACAGGATTTTTGAGATTCTTGATACCAAGTCGGATATTATTAACCTTCCCGGAGCAATTGTGCTAAAGGAATTTAAAGATAAAATTGAGTTTAATAGTGTCCATTTCAGTTATGATGATTCAGATGAAAAAATTCTTACAGATATTTCTTTTCAGGTAAACAAAGGTGAAATACTTGCACTTGTTGGTCCAAGCGGCGGCGGAAAATCAACTCTTGTGGATCTTATACCAAGGTTTTATGACCCCACAGAGGGTGCAATATTTATTGATGGAACAGATATCAGAACCTTAACGCTCGAATCACTGCGTGCAAAAATGGGTATAGTAACACAGGAAACTTTTCTTTTTAATACTTCCATAAAGGAAAATATAGCTTACGGACTTATTGAATGCCCTGAAGAGAAAATAATCAAGGCTGCTAAAACCGCAAACGCGCATAAGTTTATTTCAGAAATGTCTAAAGGTTATGATACTATTATTGGTGAACGCGGTATAAAACTTTCCGGCGGACAGCGACAGAGGCTTACTATTGCACGCGCAATTTTAAAGGATCCGGAAATTATGATTTTTGATGAAGCAACTTCTGCACTGGATAATGAATCTGAAATTCTTGTTCAGGAAGCTATTGAAAGATTGATGGAAAACCGTACCACTTTTGTTATTGCCCATCGTTTAAGTACAATAAGGAACGCCAATAAAATTATTGTAATTGACCGCGGCAGAATTGTTCAGTATGGCAGGCACGAAGAATTAATTGCTGCTGAAAGCGGGCTGTATAAAAAATTATATGAAATGCAGTTCAGAGAGTAATGATTAGTATATGCAAATTACCTCCAGGTTCAATAGTAATATATCTTTAGTTCTGATTGCAGGATTATCTATAAGCTACGTCTTATCCCTTTTTTTGCTCCAGTTATTTGCTGTGTCGATTTTTCTGTTGTGGCTTTTCGAAAAAAACTCAGAAAAGAAAAAAGCTTTTGATAAGCTTACCTTTATTATCATTGCATTTGGAGTCATCCGGCTGCTTTCAATTTTTTTTTCCGAATATCCGGCTTCCAGCAATGAGTCGCTTTATAAAGAAGCACTATTTTATATAAGCTTTGCCGCATTACATTTTTATCTGAAAACTTTTGATAAAAAAATATTTTCAAGCGTTGTTTTATTATTTATCCTAGGAGCAGGCATTAATGCTCTGATTGCAATAGTAAAATTTAATTTTAGTATTGATGAAAGAGCCCAATCTTTTTCTTCGGGTTATGCCGCTTTTTCATCATATATTTTAGCGGCATTAGGACTCGCCTTATTCTATCGGCAAAGTATTCATAAAAAATATAATGATTATTTATGGGCTGTGATACTTTCAATGCTGATTGCTGCTCTTATAACATCATTAGGACGTACAAACATTGCTTTAGCCACTGTTATTATACTTACTGCAATAGTTCTTAAGCAGTTTTCATTTAAAGTAATCTCTGCGGTATTGGTTTTAACAGTTTTGCTGACTCTTTTATCTTTCAGTAATAATAAAACATCATCATTGCAAAGCAGGGTGGAAAGTCCCACGCAATTATCCGACAGAGATATAATTTTCAAAGGTGCTGAGGAACTGGCTTTTGAGCACCCGGTACTGGGGTTTGGTCCAAGGACATTTCACGATATTTTTCCCTTTAAAGATGAATTTGCTGATAAAGGTATAGGCACCTGGCATAATGATTTTTTACAGGTTTACTTTGAAAGTGGGGTTTTAGGACTGATAGTTTTCCTGATTTTAATTTTTTACTTATTCTATGTTTCAATAATAAATATCAGAAGTAAAAAATTAGATAAAGATTATAAAAAAATTGCGGCAGGGGTATTTGCCGCAATCTTTTTACTTACTGCCTCCGGATTAACAGCCGGATTTATAACTTCACCAGTGCTGTCAATTGTATTTGTTTTCCTAATTACTACTTTATCAGCTATTAATAATAAAGCATCAGTTAAAAAAGAATCTTAGACCTAGTCCGGCATTTACCCCGAAAGTTGTTGCCGGTATTATGTCGAGTATTGGAGCTATTTCAACAAAAACATCTATTGGTGCATTTCTTGGCAGCCAGACAATTCCAACCCCGAATCTGAAAGCCAATCTTGCATCATCGCCCTCAACAGTCTTTAAGCGGAATCCTGGTCCATAATAAAGTGCAAAATTTTCTTCAGCCTGGAAAACATTTTGATGATGAAATAAATAATCCATATGAAAATGCAGTCTTCCTTTTTTTACAAAGGAATATCCTAGTCCGAAATCAAGAGCATTTTGACTTGAAAGCCAGTATTTTGCACTTAATCCGGTTGGTTCTCCAACAATTATTCCTAATCCAAATCCCCTTGTCTGAGAGTAGGAAGATATTGATAACAATACAAATAATACAAATGTTAAAATAAATTGTTTTTTCATATATGATCTTTCTATTTTTTCTAAAAATATTATGCTATTCATTTAAGATAAAGTTATAATTTAGCTATTTAAGTATCAATGGTTAATTTTGCATAGTAATATAATAAAATGGAGTAAATGTAATGTCTGATAATAATCATAATGAAATTCTAAAACGAGCTAAAGAGTTGTCAACAGAATTTGAAAATTCCGGCGAGGTTTCAATTGTTCTGGCAGCTGGTCACGGTAAAAGAATTAAATCTCAAAAATCCAAAATGCTGCATAAGATATGGGGAATACCAACAGTGGAACGTGTTTACAATGCATGCCGGAATGGTATAGATGGTATTAATTCGGTTATTGTGGTTGGTATAAAAGCGCTTGATGTTATGGAAGTAATTGGCAAACGAAAAAGAAATGTTTTTGCCTATCAGGAAACTCAAAATGGAACCGGTCATGCCGTTCAGATTGCACTAAAAAGCATTAAAGGAAAACTAAGCAAGGGTATTGTATATGTGCTGCCCGGCGATATGGGTTTGTTAAACAGCAATACTATGGCAAAGTTCAGGCAGGATTTTATTGATTCAAAAGCTGATATGGTAGTGCTTACCGGAATTTTTGGAGGTAATCCTGCAGACAATTATTATGGCAGAATTATTCGGGTTAAAGAAACTGATGTGGATGGGAAAGATTCGGGTATTGATAAAGGTAATGTAATTCAGATTATGGAATACAAAGATATTATGGCTCTTGATAATAACAAGCCACACATAATTGACTACAAAAGCAGGCATTACTCATTTACCAAAGACGAACTGATTAAAAATAATGAGTTTAATTCAGGTGTTTATGCTTTTGATTATAATAAACTTATTGAACAGATTGATAATCTTACCAGTAATAATGTTCAGAATGAAATTTATATAACTGATCTGATCAATCTGTTTAATAAAAAAGGATATTCGGTAGCAGCTGTAGAACCGGAAGAACCTTATGTTGTTATGGGCTTCAACAATAAATCTGTTCTTAAAGAAATGGAGGCAATAGCCAGAGAAAGAATCTATAATAAGCTGAAAGACATTATTGAAATTGATGACCCGGAAGATTTTTATATTCACGAAAAAGTGGTAGAGAAACTTGTAGAACAGGATGCTAAAGGTGTTCCGCTTGATATTAAAATAGGCAAAGGTGTTCACATAGGTGCTGATGTTGATCTCCATTACAATGTTGAATTCCATAAAAACGTTTTTGTAGATGGTAATGTTGTTTTTGGAAAGAACTGTAAAGTTTGGGAGAATGTTCACCTTTCCGCTTTTCCCGGACAAACCCTTAAGCTTGGCGATAATGTTGAAATTCTCTGGGGCGATATAATTAAAGGTAATATTATTATCGGTGATAACTCACGTATCGAGTCCAGTGTTAATATGACAGGCAGTGATGAACATCCTTTAAGAATAGGAAAGCACGTTCTAATAAAAGGGACAAGTTACATATTCGGATCAGTTATTGAAGACGGAATTTTTATTGAACATTCAGTTATTATAAGAAAGAGAATCAAATCCGTTAAAGATGCACACGGTAAAGTTAAACCTGTTAAGTTCTATTTACCAACACCTAAAGGCAGTGAACTGATTGAGAATTTATAAAAAAAGTCCCCTCATTTTAAGAGGGGACTTTTAATAAAAACCTTACTTATTAAATATTACTTTATAAGCATCATTTTTCTTGTCTGAACAAATCCATTAGCTTCTATCTTATAGAGATAAACACCGCTTGTAAGATTTGTAGCGTCGAAGTTTATTGTATATAAACCAGCACTTTTAAATTCGTTAACAAGAGTATTAACTTCCTGTCCGAGTAAATTATAAACAACCAGTTTAACATTTCCTGCTTCAGGAAGATTAAATTTAATTGCTGTGCTCGGGTTGAATGGATTAGGATAATTTTGAGCTAATTCATAAACAGATGGTGTCGAAACTTCTACTTCAACAGAATTTGAGTATACAAATGTACCGTCAAAATCGATTTGTTTAAGTCTATAGCTGTAGCTTCCTGCAGAAACATTATTATCGATAAATGAATATTGTTTAGCTTCGGCTGTAGTTCCGTTGCCCTGAACAAATCCTAATGATGTCCAATCTGATGTTAAATTTCTTCTTTCTACTTCAAAGCCTGAGTTATTAACCTCAGATGCAGTTGACCAGTTAAGTGTAACAGCATTGCCGATTGAAGCAGCTGTAAATGAAGTTAGTTCAACAGGAACTACATCATCCCAAATTGTAAAAATTCTCAAGCCATCTAACTTCAAATATGGTCCGGATGCACTACCTCCTTGTCTGAAAGCATAAGAACCAACAGAAATATCCGCATTTGTTGGGTCGTCAATTGTAATTAACGATGCTGGTTCGGGGCCGGATAAATCAGGATTAACCCAAAGCTTAACTAAATCGTTTGTGGCACCGTCTACGACTTCGTAAGCTGCAACAATTAAATAAGTTGTACCTGCCTGGTAGATTGAATCAGTATAAACAGGAGGCACTGATGCAGAAGTCGATCCTTTCGACAATCCAAAAGCAAGGTTTCCATTTGCAGCTAACTTAACAAATACTCTTGATCTGAAGGTAGTACTTAAAGGATTAGGTCCTAGGTGGAAAAAGTAATCTCCGGCAATTCTTGCAGAGTCAACATTCACCAAAAAAGAGGCATAAACAGTTCCTGTAGTAACATCAGAGGCAAGTGTTTTATGTGCATCTTCACCGGTATTAACTAATTGAAGCATATTTCCTATTCCGGATGAAGGATAAACCGGATAAGATAAATTTCCTGAAATAACAGTTTGAGAATTTGTACCTGAACCACTATGAGCGGTGTAACCATTGCTGACTAAAGTAGAGCCAATTGCATAATCAAAATTTTCTTCAACCTGCGGGCCGCTCACGGTTTCGGCTGTAAAATTTCCTACCATCCCTGGGTGGAAAACACACTCATAACTATAGTCTCCAGCGACGGTAACCTCATAAACATAAGTATCTCCAACTCCGGTAAATGTATAATTCCAGGTAGCCGCTCCGGCTGGAATTGTCATTGAGGTAGTTGTATGATTTCCTTCCATTAAAGTCCATTTTACCTGGTCTCCAACATTTGCCGTAAAATTGGCAGGGCTAAAAAAATTATTCATAACGTTTACATAAACTGTATCGGCATTTATTTTTCCAATACATATAAATGTAAACACAAAGACGAAGAACAGTAAACCCGATTTTCTCATTATTACTCCTGAATAATTATTGATGTTAATTGATTTAACTAAAAATAAGATTTTCTTTTTAGAGGTCAAACCAAATCAAATAATAATTATTTGATTTTAATAATTTCTTAATATTATCCGGTAAATAATGCGATAAAATCAAAAAAAATCCTCTCTGCTTGGCAGAGAGGTTAAATAATATACAGTCAACCTATTTTAGTACGACTATTTTTTTTAACTCCCTTCCCCTTAGGGGAAGGGTTGGGGATGGGGCTCTTTTTTTTACTTTATCAACGTCATCTTCTTTACTTCATTGAAACTGCCGGATTCTATCCTGTATATGTAAACACCGCTGTTAAGTCCCTCGGCATCAAAGTTAATAATATGAGTTCCTGATTCAGTCAATCCGTTTACGAGCAATGCAACTTCCTGACCCAACAGATTGTAAACAGTAAGTTTAACAGTACCGGTTTCAGGCAGCGAGAATCTAATAGCAGTATTCGGATTGAAAGGATTCGGGAAGTTCTGAGCAAGCTCATACTTTCTGGGTGCGCCAAGATCCACATCAATAATTTTTGAATAACTGAAAGAACCATCATTATCAATTTGTTTAAGCCTGTAGCTAAGTTTACCGGAGTTAATGGAGTTGTCAGAAAAAGAATAGCTTTTAGGTGAATTGGAGTTACCATACCCTTCAACAAAACCTAATTTAGTCCAATCATTGTCATTCTGAGCGGAGCGAAGAATCTCAAACCCGTAATTATTAACTTCCGTTTCAGTTCTCCAGTTTAGCTTAACAGAAGAACCAATAACTGAAGCTGAGAAGGATGATAATTCTACTGGGAGGGGGTTATCTGTTTCCAGAGATACTCGATAAATCGGTTTAGAAGGATCATTATTTGAGATTTCCATCAATGCATTTGAATAATCCTGCAGGTCATGAGAAATATTTCCCTTTAATAAAGAATTAAAGTTTAACTGCACTCTAAAAAGAGCGCTGTCATTAGGAGAAATTGGTCCCGGAAGAGCTGTTAACAAAGAAAACATAGAGGAGTAGGTCCCGGTAAATACAACTGAACTAACAGTAAGGTTAGAATTCCCGTCATTCTTTAAATAATAATCTCTTTCAATCACAGTTGGTGGAATAGGATTGCCAAAATATATTATTGAATCCTCAGGGTTGTTTAACCTTGCGCAGGAACTATTAACACCGTCCATTCTCTTTAAAATTATATCAAGAGAACTATAAGTAGGTGCGTCTCCTGCAAATGCATCAGTGTTAATAAACCTCCAGTTTCCTTGAGCGTTGGTTCCATTCAAACCAGCAAGTAAATACTCGGGTTTATAAAATCCATTTGAATATGGTGGTGTTCCTTGTCTCCAGAATTGAGTTGCTGAATCTGTAACTGTTGCATTAGATATGTTGTCACCCGAGCTTCCATTAAATGAGAAGAGACAAACCCTATTATTGTTGGCATCGCTATGGGGTGACCATACCATCAACATAATATCAGAAACCCATGTATGACTTAAATTAATTCTTACACGTGCTTCAAGAATAGAATAACTCGTTGGAAAATTAACATTGGCTGATATTCCAGCTCCACCATCCGGTGGATTCCAATTAGTTAAACCTCTTGTTTCTGTCATAATATTTCCGACTGCATAATAACATAACGTATACGGATAAGTTGAAGAAGCATGTAACGGAAATGTAGTTAAGTTTCCCGTTGCGTCTTCGGCTTCAATATAATACTGAACTTCAGTTTGTCGACCTACTCCAGGTATTTTAAAGGTAAAAATATTACCTGCGTTAGATATTGAATATGAAGAAAAAAATGCTGACCACCCTGAACCGTTTTTGTTAAAACGATAATAAATTCTCGGCTGCTGAGGGCCGGAGTTTGGAACGGAAGCACCATTTTGATCTACAATTGTTGCTGTTAATAATGTTGGGTAAGTACTTGAATGAGATCGAATATTATTATGCACTATGGTCGGTGGTGTTACATCAACGCCCATTGCAAGCCTTACAGAGTTAAGTGCATTCACTCTGCCATAGCCAAAATATTCATTCCAGTATCCATAAGTTTTTACTGTTTTATATCCGACGTTATCTATTTTCTCACATCCTCTATATAAATAATCCAAAACCTGATCTCTGGTAAAATTAGGATTAATTGAAAATATCATTGCGGCAACGCCAGCAGCATTTGGGCAAGCAGCTGATGTTCCATTGAATGTAGAATAATAATCACCTGCTGTTCCAGCCGAAATGTTATAACCGCCAGTTCCTCTAATGTCAGTGGTGTAGCAAATCGTTGGTGCTACCAAATCTAAATCACCGTTTACATCCTCCCCATAATTCCCTCCCCACCACCATTGATTACCTGTTCCAGCCGCTTTTTTTTGATCATGCCTTGTTGAAGCTCCGACACATACTACTGATGCAAGATAAGAAGGATAAAAAGGAGGATTTCTTCCATCGTTACCCGATGCAAAAAGGACAACACAACCGAGTCCACCTCTCCCATTGTTAGACAGATTATTAATTGCATCGGTCAATGTTGCGTTTGGCGTTCCTCCGCCCCAACTGTTACTCGAAACGTGAACTCCAGTTGTTCGTGCAAGATTAAATGCATTTGCAAGGTTTGTATTTGTAGTAAATTGACCTTGATTATTAACCAGCTTAAAAGCTCTTATTCTGCAATTACTATTTAGTGTATTATCACCTCCTACAATTCCGGAAACACCTATTCCATTATTTGTTCTTGCGCCAATTATTCCTGCTACACAGGTGCCGTGTCCAACAGGATCTGTAGTAACGGAACCTGTATTATTTGAAGCGTCATACCCAGCAAGAAGATTTTGGTATAAATCCGGATGTGCTGAGTCAATACCTGTATCAAATACACCCACAACAACACTGTTGTTTCCTTTGGTGTAATTCCAGGCCAGATTAACGCTCATATCTGCACCTGGAATTCCTGCTGAACTTGTTAAATCACCTGCGGTTGAATTTCCTTCTGTTGGTGTCGACTGACCCGTATTGTTTAAGACCCATTGTGAAGCATAAAGAGGATCATTCGGTGTGTAATTAAAAAGGCAGCCTTCAGGGTATCCGAAATTTGGTTCGCAATATTCAAAATATCCGGTCTGAAAATAAATTTCAGAAAGCTGAAGAGCATTTAACCGAATACCATTCCTAGATTTTAATACAAAAGTATTTTCATCATTAATATTTTCTAATATCTCTATACTATATTGTGTATTAATTTGATCAAGTTTGGATTTATTATCTAAATCAAATAGTCTAACTATAAACTCATCGGACGCTATCTGAGTTACCTTTTTAGATTCACCATAAAAAACTCTTTCTGCGAATTTTACAATGATAGATTGAGAATTTAGATCAGATATCTTTTGAGATACGTATGCTTCACTTTCATTGGCACCAAAATTCAAAAGATATAAATTATCAGCTAGTTTTAATAGCTCCTGATTTGAACTGATATACGCTCCTAATTCTTCTCTAATCAAAAAGTCGCTTATACCAGTATGATTTAAAACTATAACTAGTTTATCTGTTCTGGGTTCAAGGTCAATTCGATGTCCGTCAACATAATAATAATTTATTTGTGAAATTATTAAGGCCGATTGAATAAACATCAACTTCAAAAGCAGAATCAAAAATTTCATAAAACACCTCTTGCATTACTTATTAAATAAGCGCGAATTATTCCCGAAATAGTCTGCAGAAATTTATGAGCTTCCCTGACATTAAATTAGTTATTATTAGTTTATAAAATCAATAATTGACTGCCAGGAAAGTTTAAATTATTGAAAGTATTTTTTGGCAAAAAAATCCCCTACAAATGAGGGGATTTTAATTTACTTAACTCCCTTCCCCTTAGGGGAAGGGTTGGGGATGGGGCTCTTTTTTTTACTTTATCAGCGTCATCTTCCTTACTTCATTGAATCTGCCGGATTCTATCCTGTATATGTAAACACCGCTGTTAAGTCCCTCAGCATCAAAGTTAATAATATGAGTTCCTGCTTCGGTCAATCCGTTTACTAGCACAGCAACTTCCTGTCCAAGCAAATTAAAAACAGTAAGTTTAACATTACCGGTTTCAGGCAGCGAGAATCTGATAGCAGTATTCGGATTGAAAGGATTCGGGAAGTTCTGAGTAAGCTCAAATTTCTTTGGTGCGCCAAGATCCAAATCAATTGTTTTAGAATAACTGAAAGAACCATCGTTATCAATTTGTTTAAGTCTGTAACTTAGTATACCGGAGCTAATGGAGTTGTCATTAAAAGAATAGCTTTTAGGTGAATTGGAATTACCATACCCTTCGATAAAACCGATCTTTTCATAATTGCCGACTTTGGACTGAGGACTGCCGACTTTGCGTTCTACCTCAAATCCATAATTATTCTGCTCAGTTTCAGTTCTCCAGTTAAGCTTAATAGAAGAGCCAATAACCGAAGCTGAGAAGGATGAGAGCTCTACGGGGAGGGGGTTATCAAAGAAGAAATCGTCTACCATAATTCGTTCAGTAGTACCATTTGCAGAAATTCGAATTTGAATATTTGATGCAGAAGTAATTGAATTCGGATAGTTAAATGCTTTCCAATCGGAAGAGTCGTCTAAAAAAGCATTATTTATAGTTCCTACACTTGTCCAATTATTTCCAGCATCTGAACTAAATGCAACATCAAAATCTGGGCTCGGAGATCCATCCCATCTCCTAACCTGAAACGAGAATCCATTTATGGAGGTAGCACCAATTGTAACTATCCACTCTACAGTATCAGTATTTTGCAATCTCCAGCCATAAGTTCCTAATGCACCGGGAAAACCATCCTGTGCTGTAGTTGTTTGTCGTAGAGCAGGACCACCCATAAAACTTACCGGAAAACCATTTATTGTATCAGTATATTGATGATCAACTTGATAGGAAGTAAGTCCCCCCCCACTGCCAGCTAACCATTTATCAGTCGTATCAAAATTAATCACCTGCCCAAAATTTGTTATAGATAATAAAAATAATAACAATATTGTTAACCCAATTTTTTTCATAACACCCTCATAAAGAATAATTTTTTAAATAAAGCTATTTATATATTTTTTTTTATTTGATAATAAAATTCAGGAGTACAGCAAATTTTTGGAGAATTACGGGACTAGAACCTTGGTCCTCGATTTTTACGCTAATTAAAAATAATTCTAAAATATCAAACTCTCAAGGTTGTATGTACAAAAAATTCTAAAAATCGCATCGTTCAATATATTTCACAGACACAGTCATAACCACTCATATACTCAAATAATTACCAAATTATATCTTAGAATTGTTTTATATTTGGCACTCAATTTATTAAGGTTAAATAGAATTTTTAATAAAAAATGTTCGGATTTGTAAACATAAACAGGAAAAAAGAACCAAAGGAATTTGATATTCGTAAGGATCAAAAACGCAAAAGATTGATATTAAACATTGTTTTTGCTGTTTTTGGTTTAGGATTGCTCAACATCATATTGTATGCGCTTACAAGAGTTTGAGAACATACTATATTTGTTTTTAATTGATTTTTCCGGAATATGATCGTATATGCAAAAGAATAAAGTTTACATAGAAACCTACGGCTGCCAGATGAATGTGGCTGATACTGAAATCGTACTCGGTGTGCTTAAAAATCAGGGTTACGTTGCTTCCGATAATGCAGAAAATGCAGATGTAATTCTGCTTAACACCTGCAGCATTCGTGAAAATGCTGAGCAAAGAATTTACGGCAGACTCGGCAACTTTAAAGCTTTGAAAACAAAAAAGCCTGAAGTTGTAGTTGGAATTCTCGGCTGTATGGCAGAACGTTTAAGAAAAGATCTAATCGAAGAAAAGAAAATTGTTGATCTTGTTGTTGGTCCCGATGAATACAGGCGTTTGCCCGAATACATTGATGTTGCATTCAATGGTGATAAAGGAATAGGCGTTAAACTTTCACGTACAGAAACTTATGATGATATTGAACCGCATCGTGAAGACGGACTATCTGCCTGGATATCCGTTATGCGCGGCTGTGATAAGTTCTGTACTTTCTGTGTTGTGCCTTATACCCGCGGACGTGAAAGAAGCCGTTCACTGGAATCAATAGTAAAAGAAGTTGAATCTCTTTCTGCAAGAAGATTCAAAGAAGTAACTTTACTCGGACAAAATGTAAATTCTTACAGTGATGAAAACTCTGCAACAGGCGGAGATTTTGCTGATCTTCTTGCCGCAGTTGCCAAGGTGGACAGATCAATGCGTGTCAGGTTTACAACTTCACATCCTCAGGATCTTTCAGATAAACTTTTATACACAATTGCAGAGCATCCGAACCTGTGCAACTATATTCACCTTCCTGTGCAATCCGGCTCGAATAGGATTCTCGAGCTGATGAACAGAACTTATACAGTTGAGCATTATCTTGAGCTGATCGAACGGGCAAAAAGAATTATTCCCGGTGTAAGTTTCTCAACAGATATTATAGCGGGCTTTCCCACTGAAACCTGGGAAGATCATTTCGCAACTCTCGATGTTATGCAAAACGTTAGATACGACGGTGCTTATATGTTTAAGTATTCTCCGCGTGAAGGAACAAAAGCGTACCGTATGGAAGATGATGTAACGGAAGAGATGAAAACAAAACGCTTGCAGGAAATTATAGAAGCTCAGCAGTCCATCTCGTTTGAAAAAAACCAGGAACTTATTGATAAAGAAGAAGTTGTTCTTGTTGAAGGTTACAGCAGAAAGTCAGATGACTTTTATGCCGGAAGAACAGATTCAAATAAAGTTGTAATTATTTCTGCTGATAAAGAAATTCAGCCAGGAACTTATGTTAAAGTGAAAATAAACAAAGCCACCCATGCTACTTTGTTTGGTAAATTTCTGAGTGAAGTTCAGATTGAAAAAGAAAATATTGTACTCAGTGCGTAATTCCAGATTGCAAGTTCAAGTAACGGAAAACCAAATAAGTTAGAACCGCGAGATCTTTTAATAGTCGTGATTGGATGATTGACTGATTGGTGTTTTTAACAAAGACTGACAATTGAATGACAATAATTGACATCGACTTAACCACTAAACTTTTGTACTAACCCTGAATTGTTACTGCAATTAGTCTGCAGACTTGAACCTGAACTTCCAATTAGTATTTGATTGAGTTTTGATTTAGGTTATTTTTGATCTATGAAATTTGCGCTTAAAATATTTTTCATTCCTTTTTTATTAATACCCTCGCTTATTTCAGGACAGGATATTGATATTATCCCTTACCTTAAACAAATAGAAGCAGGCGAACTTAGCGATGTTAAGGCAAAACTTCCTGAACTGAAAGTTAAGTTTCCCGGCAGTCCGGCAATTATGTTTTTAGATGGAGTGCTGACAGAAGATGGTCAGCAGGCGGTTGTAATCTATCAGCGCATTATAGAAAAATATCCGAATAGCAAATATGCTGATGCAGCAGTATATCGTGTGTTCTCATATTTTTATGCTCTGGGTTTATATGAAGCTGCCGAAAAAATGCGTAACAAATTATATACTGAATATCCTGACTCCCCTTACGGTAAGCTGGCAGAGGCAAATAAAATACCGGATTTTAAAACATCAACGCAGCCTGGCGAAACACCTAAAATTACCACACCGCCAACTACCCGGACAGATTACAGATTTACTATTCAGGCAGGAGCTTTTTCAAATACTGCTAATGCACTTAATCTGAAAAATGATTTTGAAAGAGCAGGTTACATTACAGAGATGAAAGAAAAAAACGTCGGCGGAACTAATTTTCAAATTGTTTATGTAGGTAAATTTGCTCTAAGAAGAGATGCTGAAGATTTTCTGCACATAATAGACTCAAAGTTTAATCTTAATGGAAGAGTAATTGAGATTACGCCTTGATTGAAATAACTCGAATCACCTTTACTGGTACAGGATCGGGGAAAGCGGCTTTAAATAGATTTCATTCATCGTTTGTAATTGATCATTCCGGATTCAGACTTCTTGTTGATGCAGGTGATTCGGTTTCACGCGCATTATTAAAATCCGAAATTGACTTCAACTCAATTGACGGAATTATCCTGTCACACTTTCATCCTGATCATATATGCGGACTGCCATCCCTGCTCATTCAAATGAAAATGAGTAAAAGAAAAACTCCGCTGAAAATATTTCTTCATAATACTCTGTTTGAGGATTTAAGGCGGCTGCTGGTTAAAACTTATGTAATACCCGACAGGTTAAACTTTGATCTTGAATTCATTAAATACGAATTTGAAAGTGAGTTCATTATACAAGATGACTTTATGATCCGGGCAATTCAAAACTCTCATCTTGATAAATATGAGTACTTTGTTAAATCTGAAAAGATAAGTCTGGCAAGTTCATCGTTCATTTTCAGTTTGTCCGGCAAGAAGATTTTTTATACTGGCGATCTGGGAGATGAAAATGACTTAAATCTTTTGGATGAGGTAAAAATTGACGTTTTTATTTCTGAGACCACACATATTGAACCGGGGCAGATTGTCAAAACGGCTGAGGATTACAAATCAAAAACTGTAGTATTCACACACATTAGCCCCGAAATAGAACCACAAGTAATCGAATTTGTTCAAAATCACACTGGAAAACCTGCAATTTTAACTGCTTTTGACGGTATGGAATTGGTCCTCTGATATCACGGAATCTTATCTTTTTTAAGCTAATCAAATAACATATATTTAGCCTTACCAATTAATTTTATTTGCCAAAATGACACGGGAAGAGTTTAAAGAGAAGTTCGGAGTTATCGGACGCTCAAAAGAGATCAATGATATTGTTGATGTGATTATGCAGGTCGGCAAATCCGATATATCAATTTTGATATTTGGTGAGAGCGGAGTAGGTAAAGAAGTTTTTGCCCGTGCAATTCATGGATACAGCAATCGAAGCAATAATCAATTAGTAAGTGTTAACTGCGGTGCAATTCCGGAAGGTATCCTGGAAAGTGAATTGTTCGGTCATAGAAAAGGTTCATTCACCGGCGCAATTGAAAGCCGTAAAGGTTATTTTGAAATTGCAGACGGCGGCACTCTTTTTCTTGATGAGATTGCAGAACTTCCGCTGACTACACAGGTTAAGCTGCTTCGTGCAATTGAAACCCAGGAGTTTATGAAAATCGGCGCTGAAAGCATCAGCAAGGTTGATATTAGAATTATTGCTGCAACTAATAAAGATCTGCAACGAGAAGTTGAATCAAAAAGGTTTCGTGAAGATCTGTATTTCCGCCTTAAGGCAGTTACACTTAGTATTCCCCCACTTAGAAAACGTAAGAGTGATATAGAACTTTTAGTTCATCATTTTATCAATAGTTATGCTTTGCAGAATAAAATTCAAAGACCTCAAATCACTGGTGAAGCAATTGAAGTATTGAAAAACTATACGTGGCCTGGAAATGTAAGAGAACTAAAAAACACTGTAGAAACAGCAATAGCTCTGAGCAGAGACGGAATACTAACTGAAGATTCTTTTATGGGTCTTTCAGCAATTGTGGAGGAGGAATATGCAACAAGAAATCTTCCTGTGTATTTAAGAAAAAGCAGTGAAGATGCGGATAGGGAACTTATGTATCGCGCTTTATTTGAATTGAAAAAAGATATTATGGAATTAAAAGACATAGTTCTGCATCAGGGTCAGGAAATGTTTAATCATAACAATAAACCGGATGATGAAATAAAATCGCTTGATGTTTTAGAAAAAGAGGCAATTCAATCCGCACTCGATAAAACACGGGGCAGCAAACGAACTGCGGCAAAGCTTTTAAATATAAGCGAGAGAACGCTTTACAGAAAAATTAAGGAATACGATTTAAGTGTCTGATCTTATGAAAATATCGGGAAAAACATTCCGGCATAAAGCGGGTTTTACAATACTGGCTTTATTGCTTGTCGGATTTAGTGTTCTTAATTTTACAGGGTGCTGCGGATATTCTTTTACCGGGGCTTCTGTTCCGCCGCATTTGAAAACTATTGCAATTCCTATTGCTGAAGACAGAAGTGGTTCGGGTGAGCCGGGTTTAAGAGAATTATTCACTGAAAAAATAACAAGATTTTTTATTGAAGATAATTCGCTCGAAGTTGCTGAACGTACAAACGCAGATGCTATTGTTGAATGTTCCATTATTTCGTTGACCTCCGGTCCGGCAGTTATCACCGGCGGAGAAACAGTTTCGAGCTTGAGGATTACTATTGGTGTTAAAGCTGTTTACCGCGACCTGGTTCAGCGAAAGACAATTTTTGATAAAAACTTTTCCAATTACGGGGATTATTCAGCAAGCGGTACTTTTGAAGACCGCCGTGCTGCAATTGAATCAGCATTAGACAAAATAGCCGAAGATATTTTATTAGAAACAGTTTCCGGCTGGTAAAAATTTTTTAAGGGCATTTAAACAAAATGGATAGCATAGTTTTAATAGGTTACTTTTTATCATTAACAATACTTTTTACCTTCGGTCTTCACGGATTTATTATGATTTACTATCATAAGAAGTACCGGCATAATAATCCGGTTCCCAGACCCGAAATGGACCATGATTCTGTTGTTACTATTCAGCTTCCGCTTTACAATGAAATGTATGTTGCTGAAAGATTAATTGATGCAGTCTGCAGAATTGAATATCCGAAAGACAAACTTGAAATTCAGGTTCTTGATGATTCTACAGATGAAACCACCTCTGTTGTTGCCGGAGCAGTTGAGAAAAAACAGAAAGAAGGATTTGATATCCATCATATAAGAAGAGGCAGCAGGGAGGGGTTCAAAGCCGGCGCTCTTAAAGCAGGTTTGAAAATTGCAAAGGGCGAATACATTGCAATATTTGATGCAGACTTTATACCCCACAAAGATTTTCTTAACAAAACACTTTCCTTTTTTAATAATGATAACATTGGAATGGTGCAGACAAGATGGGAACATCTGAACAGTGATTATTCTATCATTACAAAAGCACAGGCACTTGCTCTGGACGGGCATTTTGTAATTGAGCAATCTGTAAGAAATAAATCCGGTTTCTTCATCAATTTTAACGGAACCGGCGGAGTGTGGAGAAAAAGCTGCATTGAAGATGCCGGCAACTGGCACGCGGATACTTTGACAGAAGATCTTGATTTAAGTTACCGTGCACAACTTAACGGATGGAAATTTATTTTCTTAAAAGATTTCACTTCACCGGCAGAGCTTCCTTCTGAAATAAATGCACTTAAATCCCAGCAATTCAGATGGACAAAAGGCGCAATTGAAACAGCCAAAAAAATTCTTCCGCTTGTCTGGAAATCGAAAATACCATTGCGTGTAAAACTGCAATCAACTTTTCATCTTTCAAATAATATTGTATTCCCGTTCATTCTTCTGGCCGCAATTCTTAATGTGCCGTTGGTGTTTGTTAAGAACAGCGGTTCTCATGGATTGTATTTTGCAATGATGTCAGTTTTTGTTCTTGCATTCATTTCATCTTTTGTATTTTACCTTTACTCACAAAAAGATGTGCGTGAAGACTGGCGAAAGAAAATAGTTCTCTTTCCTTTATTTATGGCAGGCAGTATGGGACTTGCTGTAAACAATTCCCGCGCAGTATTTGAAGGATTACTTAACAGAAAAAGTGAATTTGTCAGAACACCTAAGTTTAATCTTGAAACAAACAAAGATTCATGGATTGGCAAAAAGTATATGGAAAAGAAACTTGGTCTTTCCGTATATGTTGAAGCTCTGCTAGCAATTTATTGCTTTATTGGAATTCTTGCTTCACTGTACTTTATGGAATTTGCCGCACTTCCGTTCCAGATATTGTTCTTTTTAGGTTTCTCTTTTATGAGTGTAACATCAATAAGACATACATACGGTAAAACTAATTTTGCTAATAAATGAAAAACCCTTCACAAATATTTGATCAGAAGGTTAGTCTTATTTATGAATATAATAAGAGCTCGCCTTTGTTTGTTAGAATAGCAAGCAATCAGATCGAAGCGAACAATCCTGATAAAGCCATAGAAATATTAAATGACGGATTAAATAGATATCCTGAATATCCTGTTGCATATTTTTTACTGGGCAAAGCTTACACGATAAAAGGGCTTTATTCGCAGGCATTAAAATATGTTAAGCGCGGCAGCGAACTTATTCACTCACCAAAAACTTACGATTATTACCTCCGTGAAATAGAAGCTATTAAAAAACAGCGTTCATTCTTTAAAGCAGCAAGATGGGATGACAATCTGAAGGAAGAACCGGTTCCGGATTCCCGTATAAAGGAAATAGAGGATTCTTTAAAAACTATGCCTCCTATTACTGAATCAATTAAGAAATTGAATGAAGAAATTATGGAGGCAAAAGAAACAATTCAGAAGGCAAAAGAAAGTCCCGCACCTTCTGCAAAAAGTTTTGCCGAGAGTAATATGATAGTTTCTGAAACTCTTGCAAAAATTTATGTTAACCAGGGTGAGTTTCAGGAAGCAATCTCGGTATATGAAAAGCTTTTAAAGAAGAATCCCGATAAAAAAGATTATTACGAAATAAAAATTGAAGAAATTAAAATCCGTATGAATCCGGATCAGCTCTGATTCATCTGCACACTTTTTCTATTCCCGTGTATAATGTTTAATACAGAAAACTTTACAATATTAACTAAAAAGTTCTATTCCAGACCTGTTTTATCGGTGGCAAGGGACTTGCTTGGTAAGATACTTGTGAAGGTTGAATCTGATAAATTGTTGACAGGCAGAATAGTTGAGGTTGAAGCTTATGATGGAAATACCGACCAGGCAGCTCATTCTTTTAATGGCAGGACTGAACGAAATGAAGTAATGTTCAGGGAAGGTGGTTATTTTTATGTTTATTTTACTTACGGTGTTCATCATTGTTGTAATATTGTAACTGGTAAAGAAAATCACGGAACCGCAGTGCTGATAAGAGCAATTGAACCAATTGACGGAATTGAAATAATGGTTAAGCGAAGATTCGCTAAAAAGAAACTAAGTGAAAAAGAATTATTTAATGTAACAAACGGTCCGGGTAAAATTTGTAAGGCGTTCAGGTTTACAAGAAAAGATTCCGGGACAGAACTAACAGGAAAAAAAATATTTATAATCGATCAGCCTAAGTTGAAAAAAAGTAAAACAGGAGTATCTGAAAGGATCGGAATTACGAAATCAAAAGAACTTAAATGGAGATTTTTTGAAATTGGCAATCCGTATTTATCAAGAAAATGATTAAGCCGAAAAATTTACTTCTTATAAGATCGGATAGAATTGGCGATGTAATTTTATCATTACCGCTTGCTGAGATAATTAAAAAACATTATCCTGATTGCAGAATAACTTTTTTACTGAGAGACTATACAAAGGATCTGGCGCAGTTAAATCCTTTTATTGATGAGATACTCGTTCTTAAAGAAATTGACGGTGAGATTGATATAAAATCTAATCTCAGTATGCTGAAAGAAAAACATTTTGATACCTGTATAACTGTATATCCTACTCTTAAAATAGCATGGCTGGTTTTCCGTACCGGAATCAGAAACAGGATAGGCTCAGGTTACAGATGGTATTCAATCTTGTTCAACAAAAAAGTTTTTGAACACCGGAAGTACGCAGATAAACACGAACTTGAGTATAACGTAAATCTTCTGAAAGAAATTGGAATAGATGAAACAATAACAAAAGACAATGTTCATTTTTTTATTGATATTGAAAAGTCTGTTGAAGCAGAAGTAAATAAAGTTTTACTTGATAACGGAATTAATACAAATAAACCAATAGTAATTGTTCATCCCGGAAGCGGCGGCAGCGCAGTTGATCTGCCGGTTGAAAAGTTTAAGCAGTTGGTTGAATTGCTGGTGAATTCGAATATTCAGGTTTTAGTAACCGGAAGTGAAAGTGAAAAAGCATTTTGTGAAAATCTGGTTGTTAACAGTTCGGTAAAAAACTTTGCTGGTAAATTTTCTTTGAAAGAACTGGTTGCTTTGATTAATAAGGCGGATGTATTCGTATCAAATTCAACGGGACCAATACATATTGCTGCAGCATTAAATAAACATACATTAGGATTTTATCCTCATCTTACTGCTTGTCTGCCTAAAAGATGGGGACCGTACTCAAATAAAAGTAAAATTTATATGCCCGAAAATGATTGTGAAGATTGCAGAAATAACCGCTGTACAAAAACAGAGTGTATGAATACTATAAATATTAAAAAGGTTCATTCAGATATAATTGAAATAATAAAGAGTTTTAATAAGGAGTGATAATGAAATCAATTAAATCAATAATAGTAATAGTTATCTTGTTTTCTTTGGCCGTCTTTGCAAATGACGACAAAGATGGTTTCAGAAAAATGGAGAACAAAGCATTTAAAGAAGGTGAGAAGCTTACTTTCGATGTTAAATACGGATTTGTAACCGCCGGCATTGCAACAATGCAGGTTCCTTCAATTAAAAGGATTTCCGGACGCGATGCCTACCACGTTACTTTTGAAGTGAACACAGTGCCAAGCTTCGATCTGTTTTACAGGGTACGTGACCGCTATGAAACCTACATTGATGTTGAAGGATTATTTCCCTGGCGTTTTGAACAGCACATCCGGGAAGGAAGCTATTCAAGGGATTTTGCCGCCTTCTTTGACCAGAGAAGAGGTAAAGCAAAAACCAGTGAGGGCTCTTATGATATTCCTAAATATGTTCACGATATAGTGTCCGCTTTTTATTTTGCACGAACTCTGGACTATTCAGGTATGCAGGCGGGTGACAGAATTCATCTTAAAAACTTTTATAAAGATAAAGTACACGATCTCGATGTAAAATATCACGGTAAAGAAACTATTACAGTTCCGGCAGGAAGGTTTGACTGCATAATAGTTGAACCGCTTGTGCGGGAAGGCGGACTTTTTAAGAGCGAAGGCAATATTATTGTCTGGTTAACCGATGACGATATTAAAATGCCGGTAAGGGTTAAAACAAAAGTTATTGTCGGCGCAATTGATGCCGATCTTACAAGTTATGAAGGATTGAGGGGACCGTTGAAATCAAAGCGGTAGAAGTAAAAATTTTACTTTAAAGAATAACAAAGTTAGGCAATACTTGCTACAGCGTTACGCCTCAGTAGTCTAATATATTAGCCGGGAAATAAAAAGGCGACTCTTCCGAATCGCCTTGAATAGTATTTTGTCATTTCGACCAGAGGGAGAAATCTCGTGAACGAACAAGATCTCTCCTCATTCCAATCGTCGAGATGACAAAACGCATTGTCATTTCGATCCCAGCGTAAGCCGGGAGAGAAATCTAAATCGAGTTCAAGGTTTTCTTATAATATGATTTGGGAAACATATTAGCCGGTTTTCAAATACATTCAAATGCAGGTACATCTTTCTGACTCCAAATAATTATTATACAATATTCGCCATTATTTTTTTAAATAGTTTAGCTTTTTCGAGTGCTGTCCAAAATAAATTTAAACTTTATAGAGAAATTCTGATTTTATTCAAAAGAAAAGAAATAAAATTCTTTTTTAATTGAATCCCTCATAAATAGTTTTTCTCTCTTATAGTTAACAGGTTTTGGAATTAAATGCGGCTAAAGCCCTTAATATCTTAGACTTTATAGTAACAGTTGGATAAATCCAACTGCAAAAGATAAAAAACACATTTTATCAGCATTTATTGCAGTTCACTTCAGTGAACTGAAAAAAAAATAAGAGCAGGGGTGGGCTTTAGCCACATAAATAAATTTATTTTGGACAGATGTGCTTTTTGACCTTTTAGGATAAGTATTTACTGCTTCTTTTTTTTAAATTGCTGTCACTTAATGAACCATTTATTCAATAACAGTTAAAAATGTTTAATGGAAGATTTTAAAAATCAGGAAAATAATCCCGGAAATACTTCATCTGAAGAAAATGCGTTACAGCAGGATAATTATGAGGGATTAAACCCAATCATCTCACCAATCCTTGCAGGGTTTATCGGACTAATAGGCGGATTTATACTTTACCAGTTTGTCGGCGGACTTTTAACTATTATTCTAATCGGATTCGATCTTGAGGGTGCATCCGTTTCAGCTTTGCGTTTATTGACTATGGCTGGTCAGATCCTGTTCATACTTCTGCCTGCTTTGCTGTTTGCAAAATGGTTTTATAATGACGTCGGTAAAATTATCCGTGCAAAAAGTACTTCCTTAAAAGAGGTTGGATTATTTTCTATCGGTATAATCATTCTTACTCCGTTAATGCAGGCATATCTGCATATACAAAATCATTTTATCTATAAGCTTGCAGAAAGCTCTGCTTTTGTTAATGCTTTTAAATCCTTTTTTGATACTCTTAATGAAATGGTTGAAAAAACTTACGGAAATCTTCTGCGTGCTGATAATGTTTTTGAAATGGCGTTCGTGTTTTTTCTTGTTGCTGTAATTCCGGCAGTTTCTGAGGAAGTTATGTTCAGAGGTTATGTTCAGAAAAGTTTTGAGCTGAAAATGAAACCGGTTAAAGCTATTATGATCACTGCTGTGTTTTTCGGTTTATATCATTTCAATCCTTATGGCATTATTCCGCTTATTCTGCTTGGGGTATTTTTTGGTTATGCCGCTTATAAAACCAATTCTATTATTGTCCCGATGGTTCTGCATTTTCTGAATAACTTTATTGCAGTGGCATTATTTTACATTATTGGTGATGATGAATTAATTGAAACGAAGGTTCAGCCAAGCACAGATCTCGGGAATTATATAAGTGCGTTTTTAGGTTTATGTCTGTTGTTTGCCGGGTTAATATATCTGATAAACAAGTTTTATGAAAGGAGAAAAAATTATGCAGGAATCTGATAAGAAAAATGAAGATTGGGTTGTGGTTTATAAAACCGACCAGGATTATAAGGCAATGTCTTTGAAGTCAAATCTTGAAAGTTCCGGAATTGAAGTTTCTATTTTGTCTCAGTCGGATCATAATTTCCCGGCAATGGGCAATCTTTCCGTAGTAAAAGTGCTGGTGAAAAAGAAAGATGAAGAAGCTGCACTGGAATTCATCAATGAAATAAATAAAGAAAGTGAAAACGAATAAAAATAATGGCACTCAGTAATACCGCCACACGTATTCTTGTATCTATTGTTGCTATACCGGCAATTGTAGCTGTAACTTATTTCGGAAAAATACCCTTTCTGATATTTGTTCTTGCAATATCACTGATGGCTTTTTATGAATTCCACTTAATGCTTAAGAATAAAAACTCAAACGTAAATTTATTATTAGGATTTATCGCAGTAGCATTTCTAATTGTCAATCAATATCATTTAATGATGAACTCATACGACTTTCTGATCATCTGGTTTGCTTTGCTTCTTCTGGTTGAACTTTTTAGAAATAAAAACTCCGCATTAAGTAATCTTGGCGGAACAGCACTCAGCGTTCTATTTCTTGGATTGTTCGGCAGTTCGCTGCTTGGAATCAGGGAATTCTATTCAATTGATAATGAGTTTTATGTAAACGGCGGATATCTTATCATATCAATAATGGCTACAATCTGGATATGCGATTCAGCAGCATTCTTCGGCGGCACAGCGCTTGGCAAACACAAACTTTTTCCAAGGGTTAGTCCTAATAAAAGCTGGGAAGGTGCAATATTCGGATTCATCTTTGCGATTATTACTATGGTGGCGGCAAAGTTTATTGTACTTGATTTTCTTGAATGGAAAGATGTTATTGTAATCGGTTTGATAGTTGGCATTATTGGTCAAATTGGTGATTTAGTAGAATCACTTATTAAGCGGGATGCAGGTGTAAAAGATTCATCCGCACTAATTCCCGGTCACGGAGGAATATTCGACCGGTTTGATTCACTTCTTTTCAGCTCACCGGTTATTTATTTTTATCTTAGATACTTTCTGTAAAGCATTCACTTTCAAATAAGGATTAAATGGCATATAAAGGCAAAGTATCGGTTATTACACTCGGATGTTCGAAGAATACAGTAGATTCAGAAAGACTGATGAGGCAGCTTCAGCTAAATAAAATTAAACTGACTTTTGATCCAAATCAATCAGATACCGTGATCATCAATACCTGCGGATTTATAGAAGCTGCAAAAGAAGAATCGATTAACACAATTCTTAATTCTGTTGCATTAAAGAATGAAGGAAAGCTTAAAAAAGTAATTGTTGCAGGATGTCTTTCAGAGAGATATAAAGATGATTTGATAAAAGAAATCCCGGAGGTTGATGTTTACTTTGGAACGGAAAATTATGAAGGTATTGTTAAGGAACTTGGTGGCAATCTTATGTATGAACTTCTCGGAGAAAGACTTTTAACAACACCGTCTCATACAGCATATTTAAAAATTTCAGAAGGATGCGATCATCCGTGTTCATTTTGTGCAATTCCACTTATGCGTGGTCTTCATAAATCAATACCAATGGACGAATTGATCAGGGAGGCAGAATTTCTTGCCTCAAACAATACTAGAGAACTTGTGATAATTGCACAGGACACTACCGATTATGGAAAAGATTTGTATGGTCGTCAGAATTTAGCTGAATTGCTGAATAAATTAAGCGAAGTTAAAGGCATAGAGTGGATAAGAATTATGTATGCTTATCCTTCTAAATTCCCGGATGACGTTATTAAAGAAATAAAGAATAACCCAAAAGTTCTTCACTATGTTGATATTCCGCTTCAGCACATTTCAGATGATGTTCTGAAATCTATGCGCAGGGGTGTTACAGCCGCAAGAACCCGGAAGCTTATTGAAAAATTAAGGAATGAAATTCCGGATATTACTTTAAGAACAACTTTTATAGTCGGTTATCCGAATGAAACTGAAAAAGACTTTGAGATGCTTTGCGATTTTGTAAAAGAAGTTAAGTTTGACAGAGTTGGAACATTTACTTTTTCTATTGAGGAAAACACGTCAAGTTTCATTTTAGGTGATCCGGTTCCTGCTGAAGAAAAGCAGAGAAGAAAAGATGTATTAATGGAACTCCAGAAGGATATTTCATTGGAGAAAAATTCATTTATGGTTGGAAAGGTACTCAAAGTATTAGTTGAAGCTGTGGAAGGAGATTTCTATATTGGACGATCATATAGAGACGCTCCCGAAGTTGATGGTGAGGTGCTTATAAATAAAAAAGGAATTAAATTACAGCCGGGAAATTTTTACGATGTTAAGATTACAGATTATGATGAATATGACATTTTTGGTGAGTTAAATAATTAGAAACGGAGAAATTATGAAAACTATATTTGCTTTTATAATAACTATAATATTTTCTACTATTTGTTATGCTCAGGTAGAAAACTATGAACAAAATTCAATTCTTACTGCTGAACCTGTTTATTACCAGGACTTTCTTAATTATCAGTCAAACAAGAAAGGAATGACAAGAGTTGATATATACATTCAAATTCCTTACAGAAGTGTTCAATTCTTAAAATCTCCTCAAGGATTTACCGCCAAATATGGTGTTACCGCCTCTGTTTATGATTCCAGTCAATCCAGGTTAATAGTTGAAAAGTCCTGGAATGAAACCATCAATGTAATGGATTTCAGTCAAACTACTGCAAAAGAGAATTATAATTTATCAATGCGTAATTTTGATTTAACCCCCGGTTATTATTTTATCCGTACAATGGTTGAAGACAGGGATTCAAGACGGGAGTTCACTTCAGGAAACATATTTAATGTGCGCGATTTAGATAAAGATATAAGTGTTAGCGATCTAATGTTAATTTCAGGCAAAAGATCAATAGATGGTGTGGATCAGCTAATTCCTAATATTTCCCGGAATATTATTGGAACCGACAGCACAATTCAGGGTTATATGGAAATTTATTCATCAGACTCAACTGAACAGAACGTTTCCATTGAATACACTATTCTTGACCCTGGTAAAAAAACAGTTTTCTTTCAAAAAGATGAACACATAATTGAACCTGGTAAGAATCAGATTACCGGTGCGCTTAGTAATGTAACTATAGATCTTGGCTCATATACTTTAAATGTTACCGTAATGGATTCCGACGGACTAAAGATCAGTTCATATGATAAGCAATTCTTCTCGCGGTGGCTTGGGTTACCGTCTAACATAGTTGATATTGATAAAGCCGTTGACCAGATGGTCTATATTGCGAGTCCCGATGAGTTAAGCTACATACAAAAAGCTGAATCAGCAGATGTAAAACTCAAAAGATTTCTTGAGTTTTGGAAAGCAAAAGATCCATCGCCGAACAATGATGAAAATGAAATGTTCACAGAATATTTCAGACGAGTGAAGTTTGCAAATGATAACTTTTCAAGCTACAGAGAAGGATGGAAATCCGATAGGGGAATGGTGTTTATTATTTTAGGACCGCCGAATAATATTGACAGGCATCCTTTTGAGTATTACTCCAAACCTTATGAAGTATGGGAATATTATACAATTAACAGAAGATTTGTATTTGTTGACGAAACAGGCTTTGGTGATTATCGTTTAACAACACCACTGACTGGAGATTTGTTCAGGTATAGACCTTAGCAAAAAGAAAAACACAAAGGGAATAATGATTTCCATATTACTTCATCTGAATCTTTTAAAATCGTTTGATACTGAAGTAAGGCATCTGTATTTACAAAAACTTCTGTTTGAAATTTTAATTAAGCTAGTTTATGATACTTATCATAACCCTCAATCCTCTTCTTGAACGAAGATCAACTTATAACAATGTCCGTTACGGCAGCGTAAATCGTAATCCTTCATTTGAATTAAAACCCGGCGGCAAAGGTATTAATGTTAGCAGACAATTAAAACATCTCGGGTTTTCTTCCTACAATTTGATTTTCAGCGGCGGAAATGACGGAAAACTTTACAGGAAGGTTCTACGCAGGGAAGGATTTGAGTTTTCATCTGTACAAACCGAATCCGAAACAAGATTTGCTTCTATTATTGTTGAGCAGGAAGCTGCACGAATCACTTCTTTTTTTTCTAATGATCCGGTTATAACCGAAAAAGAATGTGATGAGTTTGTAAATAAAATTGATAAAATGATAAAAAATTGTGAGATAGTTGTATTCTCCGGAAGCTCACCCAAAGGTGCCGAAAAAATAATACCCGCCTGCATTGAAATAGCTAATAAATATGATAAAATATCTGTGTGTGATACATACGGTTCACCCTTAGCCGAATCAATAAATGCTTTACCAACGATTATCCATAACAACTTTGATGAAATAAAAATGTCTTTAGGATTAAAGCTCACAGAGCAAAGTCAGATTATTTCTCATTTGCAGTCAATTTATTCTAAAGGAATTAAAAGACAATATCTTACTGATGGAGAGAGCCCATTCTTTGCAGCAAATTTTGATTATTATTATAAAGTGCACCCGCCTCAAGTAAAAACAATTGATTCAACAGGAAGTGGTGATAGTTTTGTGGCTGGTATTATATATGGCTGGCATAATAATCTTGTATTCGAAGATTCACTCAGGTTTGCCGCTGCTCTCGGAGCTATTAATGCTGCTTCATTCAATGTTAGTAATGTAAATTCCGATGAAGCACGTGCATTATGTGAATCTGTTATACTTGAGAATGTTGGTAAAAAAATAAAAACCATTGATGACTCACCAGATTAAATATTTTTTAATAATTACAGTTATTCTAATACAGGTCGGTTATTCCCAGGTAACTGATAAAATAGAAATATCCGGCAATAAAGTATTTTCTACCACAGAAATATTAAGATGGAGCGGGCTTCGCAAAGGACTGCAGTTTACCCCTGCCTTAGTTGACACAGGGCTTTCAAGAATTTCCTTAAATCTTGCACTGCTTGGTTATCATCATCCGGATTTTGATGGAACAACCTATCAGGTATCAGAAGACACATCATCAGCAAATATTTTAATTAATATAAATGAAGGTGAACCTACTTATATAAACGAAATTTATTTTGTCAAATCAGATTCTCTGTTAGAAACAAGTATTATAAAATCATTAGATTTTGTGAAAGAGCAGATATTCATTAAAGAGGCTCTTGAAATTCAGATTAACAACATTCTTAATGAATTTGAAAACAGCGGTTATCCCTTTATAAATGTTATAATCAGATCAGTTGATATTTTTAAAGACAGTGTTGATGACAAATATTATTCTGATGTTTATCTTGAAGTTGTTAAAGGATTTGAAAGTAATATCGATAAAATAGAAATAAGGGGTAACACATCTACTAAAGATTATGTTATTGTGCGCGAATTAAGAATTGAACGTGGAGAAAAATATTCGCAGAAACTTATAGAAGAATTTCCTAAAAGATTAAACCGGCTCAGATTTTTTGAACCCGTGAGCGTTCCGGGCTTTTATCTTAACGCTCAGAACGAAGGGGTTCTTTTAATTGATGTTAAAGAAAGACAGACAAATAATTTTGACGGTATAATCGGATACATTCCACCCAGAAATGATAATGAAAAAGGATATCTGACCGGATTAGTAAATATATCACTTCGGAATTTGTTTGGCACCGGCAGAGCCGCAGCTTTCAGATGGCAGCAGTTCGATCGCAACTCACAGGATCTCGAAGTAAAATATCTTGAACCCTGGCTGCTTGGTTATCCTTTTAATATAAATCTTTCTTTATACCAGCGAAGACAGGATACAACCTACGTTCAAAGAAAAATAGAAGGCGGCTTAGAATATCTTGCAACTGAAGATATTTCAGCTTCAGTTTTTGTATCATCAGAAACAGTTATACCAACTGAACAGGAAGTGCCAAGGTTTACAGTTTTTAATTCTTCTGTGCTTACAAGCGGAATCAGTTTCAGGATTGATACCCGTGATGATCCGTTTTCTCCAACAACCGGCTTATTATTTAATACAGCTTACTCTTTGAGCAGAAAAAAAATTAATGGTCCTGCCGATTTCATTACACCTGCATTAAAGACAAACATAGACCTTCAACGTTTTACAGTTAGTCTTAATTTATATTTTGAAATATTTAAACGTCAGATTTTAGCATTTGGTTTGAATGGAATGGAATTACGAGGATCAGATTTTGAGAACAGCGATTTATTCAGACTTGGGGGCACTATGAGTCTGCGCGGTTACAGAGAGCAGCAATTCCTTGGCAATAGAATTTTTTGGTCCAATTTTGAATTCAGGTCTCTTCTTACACAACGTTCTTATGCTTTCTTGTTTTTAGATACTGGTTACTATCTGCGCAAAGAAGAACCTGAAAGGTTGATTCTTAAGCAGGAAGAATTTAAAATTGGTTATGGACTGGGATTAAGTCTTGAAACAGGACTTGGAATTCTAGCCGTAAGTTTTGCCCTGGGTCAGGGCGATTCATTCAGCGATGGGAAGATCCACTTCGGTATTATAAATGAATTTTAAAATCAACTTAGCTCAAATGAGTTACTAATTAAACAGCTACATTAAAAAACAGAGGAGAAATAATAATGCAAAATTCAGCTTCCCCGGAAAATCCTGTAAGCAAGGTAAATTTTTATAAAGGCGGACCTTATATGATTGAAGGACCTTGTGTAATTGTTGACAGCGATGGAAGAGAAATTGTGAAAGAAGGAAAGATTTTTCTTTGCAGATGCGGACAGTCAACTAAAAAGCCTTTTTGCGATGGAGCCCACAAGAAGTATGAGTTTGATAAATAGATTTACTTAATCTTTTACTTATTGCTTTCTTCACTTATTTTGCAGCAGCATTATTGGCCACATATTCAAATAAATGATTAATTATTTAAAGTTAATACGTCCTCTAAATTGTCTTATCACTTTTATAAGTGTTTTTGTTGCTGCTTTTATTTCTGTCGGAGAATATCTTCCTTTTAATACAGTATTGTATGCAGCACTTTCAGCAGCACTTGTTGCAGCCGCAGGTAATGTTATCAATGATTATTTTGATGTTGAGATAGACAAAATCGCTCACCCCGATAGACCCTTGATTAATGGAAAAATTTCAAAGAAAAACGCACTAATTTTTTATTTTTTTCTTAACCTGGCTTCATTAATTATTTCATACTTTATCAGTACTATAGCATTTGGAATCGTTTTATTATCAATAATTCTTTTACTGCTCTATTCATACTCTCTTAAAAAGATAATTTTGTTCAGCAATTATATAATTGCCTGGTTGACCGGAATGGTTTTTATTTATGGAGGACTTGTTGCCGGGAATGCAGCAGCGGCTGTTATTCCTGCTCTTTTTGCTTTTCTGATAAATTTTATCCGTGAGATATTAAAGGATATGCAGGATATAAAAGGAGACCTTACAGCAGGAGTTGTTACTTTCCCTGCAAAGTACGGAAGTGATAAAGCACAAATTATTATTATTGCTCTTACACTAATACTTATACTTCTTACATTTCATCCTTTTATTTTTAGTTACTATAAAATTGAGTACTTTGTTTTTGTAATGGGCGTTGTGAATCCATTACTTGTTTATTTTCTTAAATCAATAAATTCCAACAAATCGGAGAAGAATCTTTCAAGGATGAGCATTCTTCTTAAATTGAATATGGTTTTCGGCTTAATTGCAATCTATCTCGGTAAATGAAAGAGTTTGATCTTAAATATTTATCTGATGATGTCAGGTTTATTGCAGGATGTGATGAGGCAGGCAGAGGTCCGCTTGCTGGACCTGTAGTAGCCGCTACGGTGATATTCCCGAATGATTATTATTGTGAAGAAATTGATGATTCAAAAAAGCTTAGTGAAAAACAGCGGGAAAAATTATTTCCTCTTATTTTACAAAATGCTGTTGCTTGCTCTGTTGCAAGTATATCTCATGGAATGATAGATAAACTAAATATTCTCAACGCATCTTTGCTTGCAATGAAAACTGCCGTTGAAAGGTTGAAATTTTCTCCCGACCTGATACTTGTTGATGGAAACAAAGCATTTAATCAATCTGTTCCTGTAGTACCTGTAGTAAAGGGAGATTCAAAATCATTCAGTATAGCTGCAGCTTCGATAATAGCAAAGGTAGTACGTGATAGGATAATGAAAAGGTTGGATGTTTATTATCCTGACTACAATTGGAAGAGGAATAAAGGTTATCCGACTAAAAAGCACCTTCAAGCTATTAAATTATTTGGGGTAACTCCACTTCACAGAAAAACATTCTTAAAGAAATTTTATGAAAGGGAAAGTCTTGTTAAATATTTCTATAACGAGTGGGGATAAAAAGAAGACTATATTGATGACAATTAGCAGTAAATTTTAATTAGACGGATTGCTCAATCGGAGCGAAAAGAAATATTTTTTATGGAACAAACGAATAAAAAAACAATCGGACAAGAAGGCGAGGATATTGCTGCAGAATATCTTGTTAATAATGGCTTTGAGATGATAACCAGAAATTACAGATACGGTCATGGTGAAATAGATATAATTGTTAAAGATAGATCCAATAACCACCTTGTTTTTGTTGAGGTTAAAACCCGGAAAAACCTTGAATATGGAGAACCGGAATACGCTATCACCAAAAGCAAAATAAAGCAGCTTAAGAAAATTGCTGATGCATATGTTTATGAAAAAGATATTAAGGAAATTGAATGCCGTTTTGATGTTATCGCAATCATCTGGAATCGTGAAACCAAACCGCAAATTACCCATTTCAAAAACGCTTTTGATTAAAATTCAAAAGTCAAATGATTATTAATCGGGAAAACTTAATAAATATGCTCATAATCCTGATCTCGGTAAAAACTTCGATTTAATTTCAGCAGTATATTTAATCCACAACTTTAAAAATCTTTGATAAAAAGACTTGAACTTGATGCTGAACTTGAACGACTTTGTTCCGTGTGATCGATCTAACTTTTATCATCATTCAAATTTCTTTATTTTTACTATTAATTAACAAGCAAAAATTCAAATCGTGAATTCTAAAAATTCAACAAACTCAAGATTAGTTAATTTCTATTTTAGAATGAATGAGTTTTTCATTATGGTTGGGGGACTCACTCAGTTCTCAATATCTTTTTTTAAAGAACTTTTCATCCCGCCGTATGAAGTAGTTGAAGTACGGAAACATATGATAGAGCTTGGTCTGAAAACCTTGCCTATTGTAAGCTTAACCGGGTTCATAATTGGTTTGGTACTTGCAATGCAGACTCAACCGGTTTTAGCGAGGTTTGGTGCGGAAGCATTTTTGCCTGGTTCTGTAGGTATTTCTATCGTCAGGGAAATCGGCCCTATTCTGACTGCATTAATTTTTGCAGGCAGAGTTGGTTCCGGTATTGGTGCCGAACTCGGATCAATGCGTGTTTCAGAACAGATTGATGCAATGGAAGTTTCAGCTGTTGATCCGTTCAGATTTTTAGTAGTAACAAGAATATTTGCCTGCACATTTATTCTCCCTATTCTTACTGTATATGTAATCTTTATAGCTTTGATAGGTTCTTATATTGCGGTAGTTCTTGTACAAAATATGACCTGGGCTTATTACACCGGTGCTGTTATTACTTCTGTTCAATTTGGCGATGCCATACCCGGCGTTGCAAAAACTTTTGTGTTCGGGTTTATAGTTGGTGTTGTCGGTTCATATAAAGGATTTACAGCAACAAACGGAACAGAAGGCGTTGGAAGGGCATCAACCACTGCGGTTGTTGTTTCATCGCTGCTGATTTTAATTTTTGACATGATACTTGTTAAAGTTACTTTATGGTTATGGCCGACAATATAAAAATGGTTGAAATAAAGAATCTTCATAAGCAGTTTGGCGATCTGGTTGTGCTGGAAGATATATCTCTTGATGTTATTAATAGCGAAAATTTTGTTGTGTTCGGCAGAAGCGGTACCGGAAAAAGCGTTCTTATCAAATGCATTGTAAGATTGCTGGAACCGGATTCCGGTAATATTAAAATTGATGACGTAGATGTAATAAGTCTCAGCACTAAAAAATTAAATGAAGTAAGAAAGCAACTGGGATTTTTATTTCAAAGTGCTGCCTTATATGATTCGATGAGTGTGAGACAAAATCTTGAATTCCCTTTGATAAGGCATTTTGATTTTAGTCCCGCAGAAAGAGAAGAGAAAGTCAGATCTGTTTTAAAGAAAGTTTCTCTCGAAGATGCTATTGATAAAATGCCGGCAGAACTTTCCGGCGGCATGAGAAAAAGAATTGGCCTGGCACGTTCTATAATATCAGAACCAAAATTAATGCTGTACGATGAACCTACTACAGGGCTTGATCCGATTACTGCTAAAGAAATAAGTTTACTTATACTTGAGCTGCAAAGATCTTTAAAAATGACTTCCATAATTGTTACACACGATTTACTTTGTGCCGAAATAATAGCTGATAGAGCAATTGTTCTAAACGACGGTGAAATTCAGTACGAAGGCACGATAAACGAACTAACTTCATCAAAAGATTCGTTCTTGAGAAATTTTTTTAGCCACGAAATTATAAAAGCGAATAACAGGAGCTTATAATGGATAAGACTTTAGCTAATGCAAAATTAGGGATATTTATTTTTCTCGGGAGTACATTGCTTGTAATAGGTATTTTTCTTCTGGGAAATAAAGACCAGTTATTTGCGTCAACTTTTACAGTTAAAGCCTATTTCGAAACTATTGAAGGATTACGAAACGGTGCCTCTGTCCGTTTTGGCGGTATAGATGTCGGAGCAGTTAAAGAAATCAAAATTCTTGACGATACATCCGGAAGAGTTGAAGTTTCGATGAGAATAAAAACAGATATTAAAAGATTTATCAGAAAAAATTCTGTTGCAACAATAGAAACAGAAGGACTAGTTGGAAATAAAATTGTTATGCTTACAATGGGGAGTGAAAACTTCGAACCTATAGCCGATGGCGGTACTATACAATCCAGAGAACCGCTCGGGTTTGCTGCAGTTATTGAAGAAACTCAGGGAATTCTTGCCTACACTAAAGAAATGACTAAAGATCTTGCTGATGTAATGAACAAAATTAACCGGGGTGAAGGAACTTTAGGAAAAATATTAACTGACGAAGAACTTTATAATGCTGCTACAAAATTAACTAAAAGTGCAGATAAGAGTTTAGTCAACCTTACCGATGATCTTAAAGACGTCCTGGAATTGTTTGATAAACTCGGTTCCGGTGTTGAAAATGTTGTGGAAAATGTAAATAAAGTAGTTGCGGATATCGATTCGCTTATGGTCGGAGTGCAGGAGGGTAAAGGTTTAATGGGCTCGCTTCTTACCGATAAAGGAAAAGAAGCAGAATCGCTAAACCAGATACTTGAAAATATTGTTCAGGTTACGGAAGAATCCAAACTTGGTGCATCAAGACTTGCGGAAAATATGGAAGCTTTAAAGCATAACTGGCTTTTTAAAAGTTACTATGAGAACAGAGGTTACTGGGATAAAGCTGAATTTGAACAGCAAATTGATGATAAACTTTTGGAATTGAACAGTAAAATGAAATCACTTGATGAGAAGATAGATGAATTGAAAATTTTAGAAAAAACTACGAAGTAAAATTTAGCTTGAAATAATCTAAGAATAATGAAATTTATTTTATACGGGTATAAATTTCGCTGTTTCCTACCTGTTATTCCTGCTCAGAATATTATTAAATTTATCTTCTGCAAATTCAACTATTTAAGATGCAACATTGTTCGTAATTGAAATTAATGCCCAAAATGAAAAATAATAGCAACAGAAAAAAAGAAAAGAAAATAATTGTAAAAGGTGCACGCCAGCACAACCTTAAAAATCTCAGTTTTGAAATTCCGCGCAACAAGCTGATTGTTTTTACAGGTGTCAGCGGAAGTGGAAAATCATCTCTGGTTTTCGATACTATTTATGCAGAAGGGCAGCGCAGATACGTTGAAAGTCTTTCATCTTATGCACGTCAGTTTCTCGAGAGAATGAACAAACCCGATGTTGATATCATTCAGGGGATTTCTCCGGCTGTGGCAATTGAACAAAAAAGCGGAGGGCGTAACAGCCGTTCAACTGTTGGAACTACAACCGAAGTTTATGATTACCTTCGCCTGATTTACGCAAGAATTGGAAGAACAATCTGCTTTCAATGCGGTAATGAAGTTAAGAAGGCTACAACCGGTACCGTTACCGACTGGCTCGAAGAACAGAACGAGGGTACTAAATTTTATCTGGCTTTTCCTCTGCCTGATCACGAAGGCCACAGCATCAAAGATGAACTTGGATTAATGAAAAAGAGGGGATTTTTTAGAGTGTTTCACAAAGGAAAATATATTGATCTGAATGAAAATAATATCAAACCATCTGATAAGAAGGATATTAAAATTGTTGTTGAACGCTTTAAAATAAACAAAGGTGAAGTTAGGGAAAGACTATCTGATTCAATCGAGGTTACTTTTAAAGAAGGTGATAACAGATTAGTTTTAATAAACATCGATACCAACGAACAAACTGAGTTTAATAAATTTTATGAATGCTGCGGAATAAGATACGAAGAGCCGGAACCGAGATTCTTTTCGTTTAACAATCCTTTTGGTGCCTGTCCGGTTTGTCAGGGTTTCAGTAAGGTAATCGGAATTGATATGAATCTTGTCGTGCCTAATCCTAAACTGAGTTTAATGGATGGTGCACTGGCTCCATTCCGTTCTGCAAAGTACAGCGTTCACCAGCGCGAATTGATTCAAAGCGCTAAAGAATTTGGAATGCCTCTTAATATTCCTTTTAAAGATCTTAGTGAAGAACAGACCAAAATGCTGCGATCCGGATTTGGAAAATATAAAGGCATCGATAAGTTCTTCGAAGACCTGGAGAGGAAAACTTATAAAATGCATATCCGTGTTTTACTCTCACGGTATCGTGGTTACACAACCTGTCCGGCATGCAAAGGTGCCAGATTAAGAAGGGAAGCACAGCAGGTAAAAATTGACGGCAAATCAATTCACGATATTGTAAAACTGCCGATTGAAAAATCGCTGCAGTTCTTTGAAGAATTGAAATTATCTGATTATGATTTTCATGTTGCTGAAAGAGTAGTGAAAGAAATTGTAAAGCGTCTTCAGTTTTTAAATAATGTGGGAATTGGTTATTTAACTTTAGATAGATTAAGCAGTACACTATCCGGCGGCGAAACTCAAAGAATAAATCTTGCAACATCACTCGGCTCTGCTCTGGTTGGAACTCTCTATGTGCTAGATGAACCCAGCATTGGATTGCATCCGAGAGATAATTCTAAACTGATAAACATCTTAAAAAATCTTAGAGACATCGGTAACTCCGTTCTCGTTGTAGAGCACGATGCTGATATGATGAGAGAAGCCGATTTGTTAATTGACATGGGTCCTGATGCAGGTATTAAAGGCGGTGAAATCGTAGCAATGGGTCATTACACAGAAGTAATGAAAAACAAAAATTCCTTGACCGGAAGATATCTGTCAGGACAGATTAAAATTCCGCTTCCTGAAAAAAGAAACACTAAGAAAACAAAAACTATTAAAATATTAGGAGCATCTGAAAACAATCTCAAACAGATTGATGTTGAAATTCCATTAAATAAATTTGTTGTTGTTTCAGGCGTAAGCGGTTCAGGTAAAAGTACTCTTATACATGACATTCTTTTCGCCGGAGTTGCAAAATATTTTGGCAATGCTCCTTCATCCATTGGCAGGTTTAATGATATAAAAGGTGCTGAATATATTGATGATGTTGTGATAGTGGATCAGTCGCCAATTGGCAAATCACCAAGATCAAATCCGGCCAGTTACCTAAAAGTTTTTGAACTGATACGTGAATTATTTGCTGCGACACATCAGGCAAGATCGAGAGGATATAAACCGGGATACTTTTCCTTTAATGTACCTGGCGGCAGATGTGAAACCTGTCAGGGGGACGGATTTATTAAAGTAGAAATGCAGTTCCTTGCTGATCTTTATCTGCAGTGTGAAGATTGCGAAGGAACAAGATTTAAAAAAGAAATCCGTGAAATAACTTACCGCGGTAAAAATCTTGTTGATGTACTTGGAATGACGGTTGATGAATCTCTCTCTTTTTTTGAAGGAAACGATAGAATTACAAGACTTCTAAAATTACTTGCGGATGTGGGATTGGGCTACATAAAACTCGGTCAGCCCTCAAACACACTTTCAGGCGGGGAAGCTCAGCGAATTAAACTTGCTTCATATTTAACTGCTCAAAGAGAACGCAGACATATTCTATTCATATTTGATGAACCTACAACAGGACTTCACTTCCACGATATTTCAAAACTCTTAAATTGTTTTAATCTTCTTATAGAAAGAAATAACTCAGTTGTAATAATTGAACACAATCTTGATGTAATTAAGTGTGCAGATCATATAATTGATCTTGGTCCCGAAGCAGGGGATAAAGGCGGTGAAGTTGTTGCAACCGGAACCCCTGAAGAGATGGTGGAAGAAAAAAACTCGTGGACAGGAAAGTATCTCAAGCCGTATCTTAATTAAAGATGAACTGAATCGTTGCTCAGATTTCGGCGTGAATATTGCCGTATATTTATAATATTTACTTAAATTATTCGAAAAGACAGAATATTTCTACTTAATAGTTCTATGTTATTATCACTCAAGAAAACATATTTCATTTCGATACAGATTGTTTTAATCTCTGCAGTAACAATATTTCCTCAAACAGGATTTGATATAAAACTCCGGGTGACAAAATGGGCAGACGATAAACAATCAGCATTTACCTTTTCCTTTGATGACGGATTTCTTTCACATTATTCTAATGCAGCCCCAATCTTGAACAATTTTGGATTCAAGGGAACATTTAATGTAATGCCGCCGTTCCTTACAGAGACCCTGCCCGGTATATGGCGCTATGGCACATGGCCAATGTTTCTTCAGCTTGCACAACAGGGACACGAAATAGCTTCGCATACAATGAATCATTATTATCTGACTTCTTTGCCCGTCGGTGATACTGTAACCCAGGGAACTGCATTATATGAATTATATCAGTCGAAGAAAGCAATAGAACAGAGAATTCCGGATCAAAAGTGTATTACTCTGGCATATCCATATTCTGACAGGAATGCATTAATTGATTCCTTAACAGCATTATTTTATGAAGCAGGCAGAAGTGCCGGGATTGAGCCAAACCATCACTCGCTTGATAGTTGCTTTGATCTTAATTCATACGTAGTAAATTTCAGTTTACCAAGAAATACTCTGGCCGATGACCTTGATGAGCTTTATGCGTTTATGAGCTGGGTACATAATTCAATACTGAATGAACAATGGGCAATAATGATGATACACGAAATGGTACCGCAATCAGAATTGCCGGGTTTAGTATCACAAGGATTGTATGAACCAATATCAAATGAATGGTTTACATTATTATGCGAGTGGATAAAATCAAAATCTGACATTAAAGAGATATGGGTAGAAGCCACTGCAAATGTTATCCGTTATATGAAACAGCGGGATAACTATCAATATCAGGTAGTTTCATCAACAACGGATGAAATTAAAATTAATCTCACCGATGAACTTGATGATGAAATTTATAACTATCCTCTATCGGTTTATCTTACCATACCTGAAGATTGGGACTATGTTTTGTTCACACAATCAAACCTTATTGATACGCTGACATCATTAGCGACAGATTCAGGAAAAGTAGTATTGTGTAAAATTATTCCCGATGGTGGTATTGCTTCATTGACAAAACTTAGTATAACCGGAATAGATGATGATCAGCTCCAACCTTTAGCATTTGAGCTTTACCAGAACTACCCAAATCCGTTTAATCCGACAACTAAAATAGTATATGTCATTCCGAACGAAATGAGGAATCTTAAGGATTTCTCGCCCCAAGCTCCTCGAAATGACAACGTATTCGTAACCCTAAAAGTTTATGACATACTCGGAAACGAAGTGGCAACACTCGTAAATGAAGAACAGGCAGCAGGTTATAAAGAAGTAAAATTTGATGGAAGTCATTTATCAAGCGGAATATACATTTACAGGTTAACTGCCAATAACTTTATTTCTTCGAAAAAATTGTCATTGATCAAGTAAAATGCAGGTATCGGTCTCCTGATCGATCCGGTGTATAATAATGGTGAAATAAAAAAACGGAACGGATGGCCTGTCTGAGGGCTGGGCAAACTGTCGGATCCTTTATTAAAAAATGTATACGTTAAATTAAGCGGAACGGGCGGGAGTCCGTTCCCTACTTTCTGTTACTTTTCGGTAGATAGTACTTTAAAATTTAAAGCTCATAAGTCTCCCCCTTGGGGGGAGATAAAGAGGGGGCTCCTATCACAAACTTCTGTGTTCTCTTCGTTCGCGGAAAACGGCTTTTAACTCCATCCTCATTTGCAATAGCAGTACCGAGCACTCTGCCTTTATATCTCATAACGTATTGTCCTGTTGGTATATCTGCATTCTTAATTTTCCATCCAGTAAGATAGTGCTTCAGTTCATCCTCATCCTTAATATCATAAACAAATTTTGTGATATGCTTTTCTAAGACCTGAGCGGCACTTGTATAAAAAGTTATACGGTTTTTCTTGTCTAGAGTCCCAAATTTGATTCCAACACGATGGAACAATCCCATTTCATATTCATTCCAGTTATTTGTTATGAAAAAAATATCCCGACCCTTTTCAATATACGTATAATCATAAAGCACTTCTTTCGGTATTCCGAAATGATCGTTGATGTATTCAAGCAGCGGTGAAATTTCTTTATGTGTTGGTTTTAATAATTTTATATGTTCTTCCTTTATCAGTCCCGGTTCAGAAGGTTCGGTATCCCCCGTCTTTCTCAACTTAACAAGAAAAAATCCATCAGAATTAATTTCCCAGGGAAGTATTCTGATAGCTTTACTTAATGATTCATTAAACTCTGTCCCATTGTAACTTGTAAATGCAATGTGAGTCGGGACAGGCAGATTTATCTCTTCAATTTCAACAGGATACTTTGAAAGAATTTTATCTATCACAATTTCATTCTCTTCAACCGAGAGCGTGCATGTTGAATAAGCTATCTCACCACCGACTTTAGCCATTTTTATAGCAGATATTAAAAGACGCATCTGAAGTTCCTGCAATCGTTCAACACGATTTATACTCCACCAGTTGCTTACCTCCTCTTTTTTCTGGATTATGCCAAGTCCGCTGCAGGGAGCATCAACAAGTATCTTATCAAAATGATTGTGATAGTATTTGCTGAGTATTTCTCCTTTTGAATGTATTATTCCTGTGTTTACAATGCTCATTCTATCAAGGTTGAACACAAGTGATTTAATTCTGTCAATTTCAATTTCATTAACGACGAGAGTTCCATCATTATTCATCATTTCCGCCATCTGTGTTGTTTTGGAACCCGGAGCAGAGCATAAATCCAAAACAATATCATTGGATGAAGGATTCAGAACAATAGGTGGAAGCATCGAGGAGAGTCCTTGTACATAATACAAACCGAGTAAATGCTCTAAGGTTTTTCCGATAAGCTCATTTTCATCTTTGATAATTTTCAGTGCGGTATCAAATCCTTGTATCTCTTCTGTATGGATAGAATATTTTTCTTTAAGGATTTCACCCAGAGTTCGCTTGTCAGTTTTTAACCTGTTAACGCGAATATATTGCGTTGGTTCTTCGGATATAAATTTTAAATAATGATCGGCAGAATCTTTGCCGTATAATGAAGACAGATAATCGTATATATTTGTGGAAACTTCTATTGGCATTAGTACCTGATGAGATTTAGGATTTTAAATATTTCGTTTGAGACCACCAGAAAGTTTTTGCTGTCAGGAAATTCCTTCTTAAACCCCATTTCAATTCTAGATAAAACAGAATCAACGTATGCCTCATACTTCTTTATGGCGGAGGTGATTGCATCTTTTAATACAGGGAGATAGATTCTACCGGAACGATTTCTTCCCGAATAAATTATATACTTGGCTTCGTTCAGATCGGCAGCCTGATAAACTGACTCACCCGAAGTAGTTAGCACTTCATAAGCTCCGAAGAATTCTTTACCGAGCATTAAGGTCTGTTTAGGAGTTTCAATTAAAATATAATCTTTAATCTCAGAAAAATCATTGGGGAATTTTTTTATTCCTTCGGAGTTCAGGAGCTTTGTCCATTTATTTATGAAATCTTTTTCTGACAAGATGAGAATTGGTTATAAAATATTAAAGTATACTTTCATAAAACTTCTCATAATGCGGAACCACTTTTGAAGTATCAAACTTTTCAACCGCACGTTTCCGGGCATTTGCAGAAAATAATTCATACTTCTTTTCATTGGTTAACAGATCGAGAACGTATTTTGCCATACGATCAATATCGCCGATTTCAGCAATAAATCCGCATTCATTATGTTTAACAAGTTCGGGCAATCCGCCAACACTGGATGAAATTACCGGCAGTCCGCAAGCCATAGCTTCCAGGGCGGCTAGTCCAAAACTCTCTGATTGTGAAGGAATTAAGAAAATATCTGAGGCATTCAATATATCAACAAGCGCCTCTTGTTTACCCAGGAACTTAACACTGTCGCAAATACCAATTTCACGGCATAATCTTTCACATTCAGATCTGTCAGGTCCATCACCAACCAGCAGAAGTTTACTTGGTATTTCTTTGTGGATTTTTTCGAATATTCTGATTGTATCTGAAACACGCTTTACAGGTCTGAAATTAGAAGTATGAACAAGAACCTTTTCACCGTTCGGTGCTATTCTTCTTCCAAACTCATTGTTGGGTCCGGGAGAAAACAATTTTGTGTCAACAAAGTTTGGTATTACTTCGATTTCCTTTTCAATTGAATAATTAGTGAGGGTTTTTTCTTTAAGAAATCTTGATACTGCAGTTACACCGTGACTTTTTTCAATACTGAATTTTACTAACGGAAGGAATGATGGCTCGAGTCCAACTAATGTGATATCAGTTCCGTGAAGAGTTGTTACTATCTTAAGCTCTTTTTCTTCTTTAAGAATTTCCATTGCAAGAAATGCTGAAGTAGCGTGTGGAATAGCATAGTGAACATGCAGTAAGTCTAAATTTTCATATCTGGCAACCTCAACCATTTTGCTCGTCAACGCCAGACTGTAAAGCGGAAATTCAAACAACGGATAACTGCTTGTTTCAACCTCGTGAAAAAATATGTTCTCTATATACTGACTTAATCTGAACGGCAAGGCATAACTGATAAAATGAACTTCGTGTCCTCTTAATGCAAGCTCTTTACCAAGCTCTGTTGCTATCACTCCGCTTCCTCCATAGGTAGGATAGCAGGTTATTCCAATTTTCATGCTTATTTGTTTTTCTTTAATTTTCTGATGAATTATGTGTCTAATATAAATGAATTTCGGGCAATATGGTATTCAAATTTAATGTGTGTGATTAACTTCAATATCTTAAACATCTTAGTCATGTAGATAATTCACTTTATGAAACTTCTTCTAATCGGACATAGTGTAGCAGACATAATCAGCAAAGATGATGAAAAGATCATTCAGCCCGGTGGCATATTTTATTCTGCCTCGGCAATAAAAGAGCTTTCAACAGAAAATGATTCTATCTTTCTTTGCACTCAAATAGATAATAAATATTACAATTTATTTGAGCGGGTATATGAAAGTTTTGATATTTCATTTACAGAAAAAGTTAAGTCAATTCCAATGGTAGAATTAAAAGTAGCCGGTCACTTTGAAAGAAAAGAACATTATAAAAATCTATCTAACAAAATTAAAATTGATTATTCCTTGCTCAAAGAATTTGACGGAATACTGATAAATATGATTACAGGTTTTGATATTGATGTAACCCAGTTAGAGGAAATCAGAAAATCAACAAAGGCATTAATTTATTTTGATGTGCATACACTTTCGCGAGGACTTGATGAAAAAATGCACAGAGAATTTCGTCTGATTCCTGATTTTAATAAGTGGGCTGAAAATATTGATATAATTCAATGTAATGAACATGAGATTTTTACGCTATCACAAAAGCAAAATGAAAGTGAAATCGTTAAAAAGTTGTTTGAATGCGGAGTGAAAATTGTATGTGTGACTAAAGGTGAATCAGGTAATAGAGTTTATTGTCAGAATAAATCAGAAGTTGCATCTTATTTCAGGACAACAAAAAAAATCAGCTATAACAATAAAGTTGGGTGCGGGGATGTCTTTGGGGCAGCTTTCTTTTATGGTTATATTTCAAGCGGAGATATTTTTAAAACTGCAGAATTAGCCTCTTCATCTGCGGAATTTATTGCTTCAATTAATAATTTATCAGAATTCAGAAATCTTAAACAAAATGTTATCGAGCGATATAGTTAAAAACAGAATACTTATTACCGGATCGAATGGAATGCTTGGGCAACGAACGGTTGAGTTTTATACTGAAAAAAAAACTTACGAATTATTGTGTCTTTCTGTTGAGGAAAAATCCGTTATCGATGGGGTAGATTATATATCCTGTGACCTTGCAGATAAAGATAAAATTAAAAAAGCAGTTTATGATTTTTGTCCGGATTCAATAATTAATGCAGCCGCATATACAAATGTTGACAAGAGTGAAACCGAAAGAGAGCTTGCCTGGAAAATAAATGTTAAAGGAGTTGAATATCTTGCTGAAACTGCAAGAGTGATTGATGCACATCTTGTTCACATTTCAACTGATTATATTTTTGACGGCAAAAACGGACCATATAATGAAACTGCCAAACCTAATCCCATTGGTTATTACGGGAGAACGAAACTTGCAAGCGAGAATGCACTTAAGATAAGCGGAATAAATTATACGGTTCTCAGAACAAATGTCCTTTATGGCATTGCAAAAAACAGCCGTCCGGATTTTGTTAAGTGGGTTGTTACTATGCTAAGAGAAGGCAAGCAAATAAGAATTGTAACTGATCAGATAAACAATCCCACATTTATTGATGACCTTGTGCAGGCTATTAACAAAGCCATTGAGTTCAGAAAGTACGGAATATTTAATATTGGCGGTTCTGAATTTTTATCCCGTTACGATTTTACCTTGCGTATTGCTGATTATTTTAATTTAAATAAGTCACTTATTCTTCCTATTAAAACCAGCGATCTCAATCAAGCTGCACGCAGACCTCTTAACTCAGGATTACTGACAATCAAAGCGCAATCAGAGCTTGAGTTTAAACCTCATACTATTGAAGAAACACTATTCCTTATGCAAAAAGAATTAGGATTATAAATTGTCCGATCAAAATCTTATCTATCAAAAATACAATTCATTCATTTTTGATCTGGACGGTACAATCTACCGTGGTGAACATTTAATTGAGAATGCAGATAAAACAGTAAACACAATTAAACAATCAGGAAAAAAAACAATCTTTGTATCCAATAAAACCACTGAAACAATTAATGATTACTTCAAGCTGATGACTGCATTCGGATTAAATATTTCAGAGGATGAAATCATCAATTCAACTCTTGTGTTAAAAAAATACCTTGCAAATAATTTTCTAGGAAAAGAATTTTTTGCAATAGGTGAGCAGAAATTTGTTGATGAAATTGTTGACTCCAGATTAAAATACTCCACTAACCCTGATAATATAAAATTGGTACTAGTAACACTTGACCGCACATTCAACTACGAGAAATTAGAAATAGCTGCCAGAGCAATTGAAAACGGTGCATCTTTTTTTGCTGCCAATATTGATGATACATGTCCCGTTGATAACGGCGAGGTTCTGGATGCCGGTTCAACTATCTCGGCACTGGAAAAAAGAACGCACCGCAAGCTTGAAATGCATTTCGGAAAACCATCCGACTTTATGATCAAAGAAATATCAGACAGGTTTAATGGTAACTTATCAAAAACTCTTTTGATAGGGGACCGTATCGAAACCGATATTAAAATGGGAATTACTATGGGTATTGATACTGCTTTGGTTAAAACCGGTGTGAAGCACTTTACGAACGGCAATGAAAACATAACTCCCACCTATCATATTAAGTCAGTCTTTGATTTAATTAACCGCTAATCACAAATTAAGCACTTCCCTCATTAATTCATCTTAGTTTTGTTTTGAAATAAATAATCCCGCAGTGGATACAACTTTTTTTAATATGCTGTGGTCTAATGAAACAGAACAAGGATGATTGAATGGCACCTGAAGAAAATCAGCTAATATTAAATGCACAGAACGGTGATATCCGTGCTTTTGAGGAATTGGTTTATAAATATGACTCAAAAGTCCTTTCACTTGCATTAAGATATGTGGGGGATGAAGATGATGCGAAAGATCTTTACCAGGAAGTATTCATCCGGGCTTATAAGGGTATAAAAAATTTTCAGTTCAAGAGTGAGTTCTCAACCTGGCTGTTCAGAATAACGACGAATGTTTGTTTTACATTCAAATCAAGGGATAGAAGAAAAAATAATATTTCCGTTTCTCCCGGTGATGAAGATGAAAATGTTCAAAATATTGAGCTGATAGATAACAGCAGCTCACCGGAAGTTTTAGCATCCGGAAGTGAATTAGGATACATAATTAAAAACGCATTAGAAACTTTATCGCCAAAACAAAAAATGACTTTTGTTCTGAAACATTATGACGGCTATAAAATACGGGAAATTGCCGAGATGATGGAATGTAACGAGGGAACTGTTAAAAAGTACCTGTTTGATGCAACAAGAAATTTAAGAAAGAAGCTCAGTTTTATTACTAACTGATACCAGAGGAAATTATGGAACACAGTGATTTCAAAGAAAAAATCTCACTATACTTTTATGAAGAATTATCTGAAAATGAACGTGTACTGTTTGAAAAGCATAAAGTTGATTGTGAAGAATGTGCCAAAGTATATAAAGAGGAATTGTCTTTCTTCCGCGAACTTCATAAAGAAAAATCACCCGTTGTTAACGACAGGATATTATCCTCAGCAAGATATCAGTTAAGCAGAGCACTAAGAGAAGAAAAGAAAGCGGAGAAGAGATCAGCGGTTGACAAATTATTTTCTTTCCTATTTACGCCATACAGATTCGCAGTTTCTTCTGCAGTTGTGCTATCCATAGGTCTATTAATCGGTTATACATTGTTCTCATTAGAATCAACCACACCAATAATTAAAGACGGTAATGGAGATTTTATTAATGCCAGTGACGGATTTGTATTTAATGATCAGGTATTAAGAATTTCAAACATTCACTTTATCGACGCGGATGCAAGCGATGGCGAAATTGAGTTTGAATTCGAAGCAGTAAAACCCGTTAGAATGAAAGGTTCAGTTAACGATCCCCAGATTCAGGCTGTTCTTGCGTATTCTATGCTTAACAATCAGAATCCGGGTTCAAGATTAAGTTCGATAAATGCCATTGAGACAAAACCACAGGTTAGAATTGACAGTGATACAAAAAATTCATTATTGACTGTCATGTTAACAGATGAAAATCCCGGTGTAAGACTTAAGGCATTAAGAGTACTTAAAAAACTCCCTTATGATGAGAGTATTAAACAATCTTTTCTGACAGTTCTTACTTCAGATACAACTTCTGGTTTAAGGATAGAAGCCATAAATGCTATCTCAGATCTTGTAGAACGGGGACTAACATTTTCTCAGGATGAGCTGACCTTTTTTAAAGAGAAATTTAATAATGACAACAACAATTATATAAAATTCAAAAGCAGAACTATTCTGCAGGAGTATAACTAAAATGAAAAGTACGTGTAAAAAACTGTTTCTTGTATTCTTTGCAATACTTGCAACTGCTAAATTAAACTTTGCTGAAGACGTTGAGAAAACCTTTAAAGTAAGCAAGCAAAGCACTCTTGACGTCAGCGTGAACTATGGCAATGTGAATGTTTTTACTTGGGATAAAGATGAACTTAAAGTTCTGGCAAAAAATGTTGACAGCGACGAACTCAGGAAACTTATAATTGAACAAAAAGGCTCCATGGTTAAAGTTGAATTTAAGGGAAGCGATTCACGAAAATTTTCTGTTGATATCTGGATCCCCATCCAATTTAATGTGACTGCAAAAACAGGCGGTGGAAATGTTAAAATGAATGACTTTCTTTCGGGTAGAGTATCGATTTCAACTTCCGGCGGCAATATCTCGACATCTAAAATTAATGGTCAGGTTGAAATTTCTACAAGCGGAGGAAATATTACCTGCAGCGATATTGACGGAGATATTGATGCTTCCTCAGGAGGCGGAGATATAAAACTGACGAGTGTAACAGGTTTGATTGATGTTTCAACGGCGGGTGGAAATATTACAATCGGTAAAGCTGGTAAGTCAGCGGACGTATCAACAGCCGGTGGAAATATTAATGTAAGCGATGTTGGTGGAAACGCGGATATATCTACTGCCGGCGGAAATATCAGTGTTGGTTATGTTAACGGAACCGCTGATATAAGTTCCGGCGGCGGAAATATAAATGTCTTAGGCTCAAAAGGAAAAGTAGAAGTTTCAACCGGAGGAGGAAACGTTAATCTGAAGAATATCGGCGGAGGTGTAGATGCAACTACCGGAGCCGGGAAAATCAATGTGGAATTATCAACGGATTTCAGACAGAGTAGTTCTATTTCAACTGCAGCAGGAGATATAATTCTAACTGTTCCTGATAATATAAAGGTTTCCATCATTGCAAGGGTTAAAGCAGGATTTATTGATAAAAGTGACAAAGGATATATTTATATCAAATCTGAATTTGATGGATTAAAATATGATGTTGATCATAGTAATCGTGAAGTTGTTGCAAGATTAGATCTGAATGGCGGCGCTCCGACAATCGAACTCGAAACTAATCTTGGTAAAATAGAAATTAAGAAAAAATAATTCTTGGTGGATGAATTTATGATAAAACTTACTATTTATATTTTGCTATTATTTGCAGCAGCAAATCTTTTAATTGCCGGATCACGGGATACGCTAACTATTATAAATAATGATATTAAGATTCGTGCACTGAAACTTGATGAACCAATTTTACTTGACGGGAAATTGAATGAAAGGATTTGGCAGCAGGCAGATAGATATGATAACTTTATTCAGCGTGATCCGGATGAGGGAAAACCTGCATCACAAAAAACCGTTGTAAAAGTTGCTTATGATGAAAATGCGCTTTACGTAGCCGCAATAATGTTCGATCAGCCGGATTCGATTATCTCCAGACTATCACGCAGAGATGAGTTCGTACAAACTGATCGATTTACACTTTTTCTTGATCCGTATTATGATAAAAGAAGCGGATATTATTTCTCCGTTACAGCAGCCGGCTCCTTGATAGATGGAGTTCTTTTCAACGACGGATGGGATGATAATTCCTGGGATGGTGTTTGGGAAGCGAATGTTTCTCACAACGATGATGGTTGGATTACTGAAATGCGAATTCCGTTTTCTCAGCTAAGATTTAAAAATGGCGGCGGTGAAATGCTATGGGGTGTGAACTTTAAAAGAGATATAGCAAGAAATAACGAACGCTCTTACCTTGTCTTTGTTCCTAAACATGAAACCGGATTTGTCTCTCACTTTGCAGATCTTACAGGCTTTGAAAATATTTCTGCTCCGGGTAGTCTTGAAATCAGACCTTACCTAACAACCAAAGCAGAATATATTTCACAGAAGAATGGTGATCCGTTTAACAATGGTTCAGAATATTCACCGAGTGCAGGTGTTGATATAAAATACAGTCTTGGTTCAAATCTTACCCTCAATGCTACTATGAATCCTGATTTTGGCCAGGTAGAAATTGATCCGGCTGTTATAAATTTAAGTGATGTAGAGTCATTTTTTTCGGAACGACGACCTTTCTTCGTTGAAGGATCTAGTACTTTTAATTTTGGCATAGGTGGAGCAAATAATTATTGGGGTTTTAACTGGTCCGGTGCAGATTTCTTTTACAGCCGGAGAATTGGAAGAACTCCACAAGGTGGTACTCCGGATGCTGATTATATTGACTATCCATCAGGAACAAGAATTCTTGGTGCCGGAAAAATTACCGGTAAACTTGGCAATAGCTGGAATATTGGTTCCATACAGGCATTAACTAAACGAGAATTTGCAGAAATAGATCAAAGTGGCAGCAGATCGAAATGGGAAGTTGAACCACTTACGTTTTATAGCATAGTTCGTGCACAGAAAGAATTTAATGAAGGAAGACAAGCATTAGGATTTATTACAACCGGAACAATCAGAGATTTTAATGATGAGAACCTGAAAAATGATATTAACTCATCTGCCTACAGTTTGGGTGTTGATGGCTGGTCTTTTCTCGATGAAGAGAAAAATTGGGTGTTTACAGGTTGGGCGGGATTAAGTCATATTACCGGAACACAGACAAGAATAACAAATCTGCAACGAAATTCACGCCATTATTTTCAGCGACCGGATGCAATAAACCTTAGTGTCGATTCGTCAGCCTCTTCACTAACCGGATATGCAACCAGGTTTTATATCAATAAACAGCGCGGAAACTTTTTTGTTAATTCCGCTTTTGGTATGATATCACCTTCGTTCGATGTTAATGATCTCGGTTTTATGTTCAGAGCAGATGTTATAAATGCACACATAGGTGCCGGATATGTCTGGAATGAACCAACTGATTTTTATAGAAACATTGAACTGGGTGCCGCTGCTTTTACAAATCATGACTTCGACGGCAACGCAACCTGGCAGGGAATTTTCCATTTCGGTTGGTTTCAATTCCTAAATTATTATTCAGTTAACTGGAATCTTGCTTACAATCCGCAAACAATCAATAACAGAAGAACGAGGGGAGGTCCGTTAACATTAAATTTACCCGGCTACCAGGCGAATTTGAACTTAAGAAGCGATAGCAGAAAAAACTGGGTCTTTAACACCGGGGTAAATACTTATCAGACTGAAAAATCTTATAATTGGAATATTTATGCAGGATTAGAGTTCCGTCCTCTTTCTAATATTATGATCTCCGTATCACCGCAGTTGAGCAGGAATTTTGAATATACCCAATGGGTAAATTCTTACAGCGATAATACTGCGGCACAAACTTACGGAACACGATATGTTTTTGCTGAAATGGATCAAACTACTATTTCAGCCAGTATCAGATTAAACTGGACGTTTACTCCTGATCTCAGTTTTCAACTTTATATGCAGCCGCTAATTTCATCGGGAGATTATAAGAATTATAAAGAGCTGAAAGCTCCAAAGACTTATGACTTTCTCGTTTATGGAACCGAAGGTTCTACTTTTAATTATTTAACAAATGAAGCTGATCCGGATGGAGATGGACCAATCACTGCTTTTAAAGTAGATAACCGGGATTACAACTTTGTCTCCTTAAGAGGAAACGCTGTTCTGAGATGGGAATACCTGCCTGGGTCTGTGTTGTATTTTGTTTGGACGCAGTCCCGAGCATTTTCGGAAGAAGTTGGTGAATTCCAATTCGGTAATTCATTCGACAGGATGTTTGAAGCCATCCCTGACAATATTTTTATGGTGAAACTAACATATTGGTTTAATATGTAATAACATTCAGCATACTCTCTCCACAAACCCGGTCAGCAATGATCGGGTTTTTATTTATATCCTCTTAACTGATTGAAAAGAATTAATAATTAAATGATTCATCAGCAAAACAATTAAATTGTTTTTTGAGTAAATTACTTTAACATAATTCGAAATTCATATTCTTACTCTGTGGATAAAAAATTTTTAATAAAGATATTTGTTGCATTAGCAGTAATTGTTTTGCTGTTTTTGTTTGTTTCTGTTTCAAGAAGTTTTGATGCAAGTTTATCAACTTTAATTTCCCGCACAACTGGTGAAACACAGCCGGATACTAATATTGTAATTATCCATATCAGCAGCGAAGATATTGAGCAGATAGGACCATGGCCTTTAAAGAGGAGTTATTATGCACTTCTTATTAATCAGTTAACTGGTTATGATGTTAAGAAAATTGGATTGGAGGTTTTTCTCAGTTCCAAATTCATAACACAGGTTATATATGATAATGTATTGCAGAAAGAAATAAGTAATTCCGGCAGAGTAGTATTAAGTTCTTTAGCAGGACAAATCACAGCACAAAATAATTTTTACATTACCGATTCGCTTAGTCTGCCAAGTCCAAAGTTGATCGATGAATCATTATTAACCGGTCATTTAAATTATTTTGATAGCTATGGTATTGAAATACCACTTGAACTTATAAACAGGGATCTGAAAGAAAAAGCATTTAGTCTCAATCTGGCTGGAATAGAAGAAAACTATCCATCTAAAATCAGAATTAATTTCTTGGCATCGTGGAAAAAGTATAAAACATATTCGTTGCTTGAATTTTTTGATCTCATCCGGATAGATGACAATGAACTAAATATTCTTAAAGACAAAATTATTCTTATTGGTATAAGCGATCCGCAAATATCATCAACGTTTCAAACAAATTATGATCCGGATTTACCCGGTGTTGCTCTGCATGCTTTTGCACTTGATAACCTGCTCAATTCAAGATACTATGATGACAAGTACTATATTCTTTCAGCATTTTTATTCAGCATAATTTTATTATTGTTAATATTCTTATTACAAAATCAAACCCGAAAATTTAGATTATACTTTTTAGCATTATCTATTATAATTACTGCTGCTTTCATATTTAACCGTTACCTGTATCTTGAACTGGCATACTCATTTTTTATTATTCCTCTTTTTTTCGTTATCGTATCAGAATTTGCATTTAGAATTATCAAAAGTCGGCATGAACTAAGATCAGCGGTTGATGAAGCCGAACTTCTTAAAAAATTACTCGGCGGTAAAGAGAATGAGCTTTTAAACCTTCAACAAGAATTTGAAGCATCCGAAAAAGAAAAAAGCGAACTTCTGCTTGCCAAAATTAAAACACTTAAATCTGATATTAGTAAGTTGAAGGAAAATGAGGAGGATAAGCAATCTGCTGAATTTAAAGATATTGAAAGTGATAAGAAGTTTTACGGACTTGTATACCGATCAGTTATTATGTCATCAGTGGTTGAGCTTATAAAGAAAGCTTCTCCTACAGGTGCGACAATATTAATTACCGGTGAAAGCGGAACTGGCAAAGAGTTGGTAGCGAGGTCAATTCATAATCTGAGCAGCAGAAAGGAAAATTCTTTTATAGCAGTTAATTGTGCCGCACTTCCCGAAACTCTTCTTGAAAGTGAATTGTTCGGTCACGTAAAAGGCTCTTTTACTGGTGCAATAGCAGATAAGATTGGAAAGTTTGAAGCCGCAAATAAGGGAACGATATTTTTAGATGAAATAGGTGAAACTTCTGAAAATTTTCAGGTAAAATTATTACGAGTTCTTCAGTCAGGTGAAATTGACAAGATCGGTTCGGTCACTTCAAAAATTGTGGATGTAAGAGTAATTGCGGCAACAAATAAAGATCTAAAACAGATTGTAATTGAAAAGAAATTCCGTGAGGATTTGTTTTACCGGATAAATGTTCTGAATATTCATCTTCCTCCTTTACGTGACAGAAAGGAAGATATCGAACCCATTGCTGCATATCTCCTTAAGCAGGATGGTGATAATATTAATTTCTCTGTTGCTGTTCTTAGAGCATTAAATGAATATAACTGGAAGGGAAATGTAAGGGAACTGGAATCAGTGATTAAGCGAGCAGTAATTTTTTGTAAATCTTCCGGCAGGAACTTGATCCAGCTAAACGATCTGCCTGACGATCTTATTAAAAACATTAAGCTCAATTTTGAAGATCTTGTAATTGAATCGCTTCGTTTAAAAGGTTTTTCACACTCTTCAATAAATGAAACAGCAAAGGAACTTGGTAAAGTTAACCGGACGATTATATCGGAAAATTTCAGGGGATATTCTTTGAAAATTTTAGTTGAACAAAACTTTGATGAGGAATTAACAGCTGCGTTCATTGCTGATAGTGATGATTTTGAAGTTGTAAATCGTGTTAAGGTAAAACTAGATACGTGGTTGAATAATATTAAAAAAGATATTCAGGAATATAAGTCTGAGGATTTTTCTGCAGTTAGGGACAAGTTAAGTTCAAAGTATAAAAACCTGCCTCAGAAATTTCACATCTATCTTGATGAGGTGATTAAGCATTTTCTTCAAAAAAAATAGAACACGGATCAGGCGGATGCGACGGATTAATTCGGATCAAAGCCAGAAAATCCTGTGTTTAATTATCTTGAAAAGATATTTATCTGTTTAAAAGTTTCTTGCTTATTTCATTAAGCTTATCTGAAACGTATTGTGCCTGGGAATCATTTAAAGTAAAGGCTTTTATTTCATTGTACTGATCATATGCTTCTTCATAAAGTTTCTTTTCAAAAAGCAGATCAGCAAAAAAGATTCTGTTAGATGCATCAGTTTTTGTTTCTGGATATTTTCGGTAAACTTCCATTGCAGTGATTATTGCCGACTCTTTCATACCATTTTCTGCAAGCTGCTTTGCGCCATTCAATCTTTTAGTCCCAAATTCTATCGAGGGCTCAATAATGGATTCCGGATCGGTTATTTTAGTTCCGTACACAGCTGTATTGTTCGATTTTTCGCCTTTTCCTTTTCGAGGCGTATTAATAATGTTTTCCATAGCAAGAGCCAGCAGAAGTTCATCAATGTTCATTTTTTTTATGTTAGAAACTGCGATTGCAGATGATTCTTTTAATGTAAACAAAACATCATCACCTTTAAGTTTCACGGTTGAATTAACTTCAGTTGAAATTATTGCATTGGAAGTAATTTTCATCCCCAGTGTTAATTCCTTCCATTGATTATCACTTCCGGAAATAAATTTCACATTACCTGTAACACGTTCTATCTCAAATGACTGCGCACTTGTTATAGAAGCAAACAGCATCACAAATAGTAAAATATATTTAATCATTTTAAACCTCATTTGAATTAGTAAACATCAATTATTTCTACATCACCTTTTATCAAGCCAAGATTATTGATAGCATCCTGTTGAAATTTTCCTGCGGCTGTTGACCACGCATCTTTAAATCCTGTAAGAGTAGTAGTTTCAACAGGTATCCACACCTCGTCAACTCCATCCTCATTTTTTCTCACAATATACTTTAAATCATTTTCAGTTATATGGTTAGCTTGCCGGGGTGATAGTTTAGTATTAAACATTACATTCACGTGTCTTAAATCTCCTCCTGATTTAAAATCAACAAGAGCAGTTTCAATTCCGACACTTTCTAACAAAGCGCTGTAGCAAACGCTCAGATCATCGCAATCACCGCCTTTTAAATCAATAGTTTCCTTCGGATACTGGACATACTCCGCAGTAGCCCTTGGATCTGAAATGTATTGCATGTTTTTTATAAACTCATCGAAGATAAATTTTGCTTTAGAGAAGAAGGATAATGCACTTCTCACAGTATCCAGTTCTGTCTTATAATTTGAAAGTAATTGCTTTGAGTAACCGATTGTAAAGTCTCTGTCTTTTCTTATAAAATATTTCAGATTATGAACATTACCATCCCAGGCATTTTTGCCATTTATTAAAATTGCCATCTGAAATTTATCATCGTAATCATCACTTACAGTCGACAGGTAAAAATCAGCGTATGATATTCCGGGATTTGCTTTATAGTAATCATCCGGAATGATCATATAAAAATTTATATCAACCGTATCTCCCGGAAAAATAGAAACAGAAGGTGACTGAATAGGATTTTCATTAACTCCACTGATCACCATTGTTGGTTTAACAGTAAGTTTCTCCTCTGATATATTAGCAACTCTTGCAACAGCGATCGGAAAACTTGAATATCTTTCAGCAAGCGAAGGATATATGTTTTTTAAAATCTCAACATCTAAAAATTTTACACGTTGTTCGAGTTTAGTGTTTAACTTGAAGTTAACAGTTAATAGTATCTTATCAAAACTATACCGGTTATTTATAATGCTTGATATTCCGTTTTCAGAAAAGCTGCTGAAACTGCCGGTTGAGGTTCTATTTGAAAAATATTTTAACCAGCTAAGTGAAACATCAAAAAGCCTGGAAGTAAAAAAGGCTGCTGGTATTATTCCTGCAAGAAAAGGATGCTGTCTCTTGTCGTGAAAAGTTGTGATTCCAAATCCAATTTTGTTTTTACCAATGTTAAAAAAATTATTAATACTGCCCTGGAAAGAGCGACTAGTTTCATACATCAATGCAAGATTCATATATTCAAGCGAATTATAGCTTACTCCTATCAATGCGGTTCGTTCATTCTTCAATTTAAATCGTTCATTCGGAGAATTTGCAGTTTCATTTTTAAATGTTAGCAGATTTAATGAAGATAGGCTGAAAGCTAAGTTATCAAAAGCTTTCCACACCAGGCCAAAATCTGCTTTACCAAAGTTTGCCGATTCAGTTTCAGTTTCGCGGACAAAATAAATAGTATCCGAATAAATCGTATTTACATTTTCCTGAGTGAAGTTTTGTTCAAAAAATCTTACATTGAATCCTGCACTTAAATTGGCATTGAACTTAAACGAATAGCCCGCACCAAATAACTCTTTGTATTGAAACCTTGACTCAAGAGTTATCGGATCTTCATTATTTATAATAACAGCTTCACCGGATCTGAATATAAATTCTTTCTGAAAACCGGGAGAATATCTTAAAGATATAAAGTGATCATCAATATTTTTTGCTGCGGAGATCTGGTATAAGCTGCTGGTAAAATTCTTTGACAGTTCACCTCCGTAGGACACCGAGAATGCCCAGTCTCTTATAACAGAATAGTTACCAGGATTAAATTCAAAAGAGCTGATGGAGGTAAAAGACTCCTTTGAAATTCCCCAAAGTCCTGCAATCCCAAATGAGGATTGAGCTTTTAATGGAACGATGTAAACCATTAGTAAACCTGCTAATAAAACTGCTCTCAAGGAATTTCAACAATTATTGTATGAATGCTCTGTGAACTGATATAAAGTTCGCTGTTATCCAGTTGAATTGTGTTATCAAATTTTCTTATGAAGGAAATAGAAATTCTGTTAAATCTGTCTCTGGGAATATTACTTAATATTCCGGCCGGAATAATTAAACTGCCGTCATCTTCTGTTCTTAATCTGTAAAAAGGAAAAACCTGATTATTGAAAGCTCTGACACCGCCAATTACTATTGAAAATTTGCCTGCAGGTGTACCTGTCCAGTTCAGTTCTGCACGGAATCTGTTTTGATCCGGAAGTCTGACAAGTTTTACAGTACCTGTAACTTCAGTCGGAGTTGGAATATCAAATGATGTAGGCTGACCGAAGAATGGAGTAAAAGAAAAATTGATATTACTGTTATACGGAAAATTAAACTGATCACCGAAAAATCTTCTGTCAGAATTAAAAAGCTCGTACTTTTTGCCCAGCACAGTGTCTATAAGAACGCCTTGCTCACGGAATCTTATTCTTAAATTTGTTATCCGTGCTGGTTCAGAGTTAATCCGAACTACACCGGGAGTAATTGTATTGTAACCAATTAATCTGCCCCCGGGAGAATAAACCGGATTTGATTTATCAGAAAGAATAACCTGCGCTGTTGAAATATTATCAGTTCTACCGGTGCCAGTAATTTTTATTCCGCTTACAGAAATAATATTAGCAAATCTACGAATGTCCTCAATAACACCGCTTGTATCATATCCATTGCTGTAATATTCGTTATCTAATTCCCCACCAAGTATTTCAATTTCAAAATTATTACTTGTTCCGGAATCATCAATCAACTCGGTTGGAGCTGGTTTATCGCATCCGAAATATGATACAGACAATACTATAATTATGTAAAAAATATACTTTTTCATTTCTTTTAACTTAACATTACTTTATAACTCATTCAACTGTAATACTAAAACAAAAAAACAATCCTCCCCGCGAAGAGGAGGATTTGTAACTAAAATAATTTATTCAGTTATGGCAAAGGTCTCACAAAATACGGTACACCCCAGGATTCCATTTCAACCGGAGTTGAGTCATCAAAGATCACCTGTTTTGGAGTTGCATTAACAATTGCATGGAAGAATCCAAAAGCTAATGGTCTTGGAGTAAATGTTTGTTCATATACTTTATCGTATAAATTACCATTGGGTGTTGAAGAAATGAGTTCAAAACGTTTTTTAAGTCTGTGCATACCGAATCTGTCTGCTCCAAAGGTTATGGTAACAAAATCAGTATCGGAATAAGCACTTGTAAGTTCAACTCTCAGAAGAACTTCCTGTCCCGGCTGGAGTACAGGAATATGTCTCCATCTCCACCAGTGCTGCCAGTTTCTTATCAGATAATAATCATTTGGCGAAGTTATTATAAGCGTATCTCCATTGGGCAGAAATGCAGTAAATTTAGTTATATCAATATTAGGACTTTGTGTACCGCCTTCAGGCAGGGAAATAGCAGCTATTCTCCAGTTTCTTTCCGGATTTGCATTGCGGTCAATTTTTACAAATATAATATTGCGAGTAACAGTAGATGTAAAAGGTTTTTGTACAACTGTATCCGGAGTAGTTGCATTCGGATCGTACGTAGCAGCGATAAAAAGTATTCCTTCGAATGTATTTGTTACTACACCATAAGCAGTATCACCCTGAATATCGATAGTAAGATTTCTGTTTACTAGTCGCATTCTATGCCATACTTTAAATGGATAGATATCAGCATTAACTTTACCTAAAAAGCCAACTCCTCCATCCTCATTAAAGTTAGGTTCGAACGAATTTAAAACGGAATCCTCTTCTACCAGTTTTTCCATTGCCTGTCTGTCAGATGTTACTTCAGGATCAACAATTGAATTATCCTGGCAGGCGGCGAAAAAGGTAATTAGCGCCAGTATGAAAAATGGAAGAAAATATTTCTTCGCGAGTTCTGCAGTTTTCATTTTTTTCTCCTTTGTTTTGATTGAAATTGCCGAGTATTTGCGTGCAGATATAGAATTATTATGCCACAAATAATAAAACTGCTTTTTCTTCGATTCTGTGGAAATTTGTTGTGTTCCGGTCTTGGAACCATGCATGGAAAAGCAATGAAAATGCATGAAATACATTTATTGGACAAAATTATGATAGTTGATAAGCTTTTAAAACACTGCTGACTTGCTTAATTTTGTGATGAAATTAGTATAAGTTGTCCGACACGCCCCGGTAGCTCAGTAGGATAGAGCGTCGGTTTCCTAAACCGTAGGTCGGAGGTTCGAATCCTCTCCGGGGTACAAAAAATTTTCCTAAACCGAAGGTCAGAGGTTCTCCCGAAAGTCCGAAGGAATCCGTTGGAGGACTCCCGCAAATGTGTTTTGGGAGCTTGAAGCGAAATCCTCTCCAAGGTATAATCAATTTCATCTTCATTCCTTATTCAAAAAAAGTTTAATCTTTAACTCGTTTTAAATTGTGATGAACTTCATTGTATTTTAACCTATATATCGTATATTCACGATGAACGATTTAAGGAATTATTTTATGGCAGTTTCGAAGAAAGAAGAATTCACCCAGGAAGATGTCTGGCTGGCAGATGTTGCAAAAGCATTATCTCATCCTGCAAGAATCAAAATTCTGAAAATGCTGACTGAAATGGAGAACTGCATGGTCGGCAATATTGTTGATCAGCTCCCGCTTGCCCAGGCAACGGTTTCCCAGCATTTAAAGGAGCTTAAGCGGGTTGGATTGATTCAAGGCGAGATTGACGGACCAAAGATTTGTTACTGTGTTAATAATAAAACTCTATTAAAAGCCAGAAATGCTTTAGATAAAATGTTCACAAAAATCGGTTGTTGTTAAAATATAAATCGTCATCCTTCGACGGGCTCAGGATGACTACTTTAATTTATTATTTGTCACTCTGAGCTTATCGAAGAGTGATAAAAATAGGAGTAATGAGATGGAAACATCAGTAGAGATCAAACAAGTGGTAAAAGAAAAGTACGGGGAAATAGCCGTGAAGAATCAGACAGGCTGCGGGTGCGGCTGTGGTTCGAAATCAAACAAATTAGTTGATTACACCATAATGCAGGATGACTATTCTAATCTCAACGGATATTTTGCGGATGCCGATCTGGGTCTTGGGTGCGGAGTTCCGACTGAACACGCAAAAATTAAGAAAGGTGATACTGTAGTTGATCTTGGCAGCGGTGCCGGTAATGATGTGTTCGTTGCACGTTCAATTGTCGGAGATGAGGGGAATGTTATAGGTCTGGATTTTACACAGGAAATGATCGATAAAGCAAATATTAACAAAGCTAAAGTTGGTTATAAAAATGTGGAATTCAGACTCGGAGAAATTGAAAACATGCCTATCGATAATAATACAGCAGATGTGGTTATCAGCAACTGCGTGCTGAATCTTGTCCCTGATAAAGGCAAAGCATTTTCGGAGATTTACCGAATACTGAAACCGGGTGCTCATTTTTGTGTCTCGGATATAGTGGTTAAAGGTGAACTTCCGGCAGGATTGAAGAAGTCAGCAGAAATGTATGCAGGCTGTGTGGCAGGTGCTCTTCAGCATGATGAATACCTCGTAATTATAAGTAAAACCGGATTTAAAAATGTTGTAATAAAAAAGACAAAAGTTATTGAATTACCTGACGAAGTGTTGAAAAAATATTTAAATGATTCGGAAATTGAAAATCTCAGAAATAATAAAGTTGGCATTTTTAGTATAACAGTTGTTGGGTGTAAATCATAAATGAAAAAAATAATCTTAATACTCTGCACAGGAAATTCCTGCCGCAGCCAGATGGCAGAAGGATTTCTAAAATCATTTGATGAAAATCTTGAGGTTTATTCTGCAGGAACGAAGCCCGCAGAAAAGGTGAATCTCTTTGCAGTAAAAGCAATGAGTGAAATCGGAATTGACATCAGTAACGGAGTGGCTGAAGATGTTGATAAATATTTAACGCAGTCTTTTGATTATGTTATTACAGTGTGCGATAACGCAAAAGAAACATGCCCCGTTTTTATGGGAAATGTTAAGCATCGTCTGCACATTGGCTTTGACGATCCCGCAGATGCAGTTGGAACAGAAGAAGTTATGCCGGTCTATCGCAGAGTAAGAGATGAAATCAAAAGAGATTTTTATGAGTTTTATCTGAAAGAATTAAAAAATTAATAGAACACAAATTTAACGAACTTGTCTGTAGACAGGCAGGTCAAACGGATTTCTACTGATTTAAATCAGTCGCATCAGTCTAATCCGTGTTCCATTGCATTATAAATTTATGAGCATACTTACAAAAAAACTTTCTTTCTTAGATCGTTACCTTACTTTGTGGATTTTTTCTGCAATGCTCCTGGGTGTTTTTTCAGGATATTTATTCCCACTTGTCGTTGATTTCTGGAATCAATTTCAGGTTGGAACAACTAACATCCCGATCGCGATTGGTTTGATATTAATGATGTACCCTCCGCTTGCAAAAGTTAAGTATGAAGAGCTTCCGGATGTTTTTAGAAATTTGAAAATTCTTGGATTATCATTAATTCAAAACTGGGTTGTTGGTCCAGTATTAATGTTTATTCTTGCAATACTTTTTCTTCAGGATTATCCTGAATATATGGCTGGACTAATTTTAATCGGACTTGCACGCTGCATTGCCATGGTTATTGTATGGAATGAACTTGCTAAAGGTGATACCGAATATGCAGCAGGCTTAGTCGCTTTCAATTCAATCTTCCAGGTATTATTCTTTTCAGTTTATGCTTATGTGTTCTTAACAGTATTACCCAACTGGTTAGGGTTACAGACTTTCGCTGTTGATATAACAATCGGACAGATTGCCGAAAGTGTATTCATCTATCTCGGTATTCCGTTTATTGCCGGGATGCTGACAAGATTTATTGCACTTAAATATAAATCCCGTGATTGGTATGAAAAGAAATTTATTCCAAGGATAAGTCCGATAACTTTAGTTGCATTGTTGTTTACAATACTAGTTATGTTCTCACTTAAAGGTGAATACATAGTTCAGCTTCCATTAGATGTTGTAAGAATTGCAATTCCATTACTTCTATACTTTGTGATAATGTTCCTGGTTTCATTTTATATGGGAAGAAAAGTTGGCGCTGATTACAGTAAAACCGCAACACTTTCATTTACAGCGGCGAGCAATAACTTTGAACTTGCAATAGCAGTTGCGATTGCAGTATTTGGAATTAACAGCGGAGAAGCATTCGCTGCTGTAATCGGTCCATTGGTTGAAGTACCTGTGTTGATTGCACTTGTAAATGTTGCACTGTTCTTTCAGAAAAAATATTTCGGTAAAGTTGAAAAGGGAACTGTACAAGCGCCAGATGTTTGTCCATAACATTCGGTAAGTTTGTAACACATTATTTTTAATAGTTAAATTCAATCAGAGGAGAAATATGGACTGGCTAAATAACTTCGAACAGGCGAAAGAAGAAGCGGCAAAATCAAAAAAAATAATTCTTCTTCAATTTGAAATGGAAAACTGCGGAGGTTGCAAAAAACTTGAAGCAACAACTTATAAAGATCAAAAATTAGTTGATCAAATCAATGAGTGGTTTGTTCTGCTCAAACTTGATATAATTAAAGACAGGGAGGTCAGGAGAAATCTTGGGGCATACTGGACTCCCGCAATCTATTTTCTTGATCAGAATGGAAATTCATACTATCACTTTAACGGCTATCTGCCCGCAGATGAATTCAGAGCAATGATGCGACTTGGAATCACCGAAACAATTATGCCCCGCGGCAGATATGATGATATAATAAAAATGATAGATCAAGAAATTGATGAGTTAGCTGATACATCTTTATATCCGAAACTTATAGTTGCCAGAGAAACAGCCCGTTATATTAAGATAAAAGATAACTCTCAGTTGAAAAAAACAATAAAAGAAATTCAAAACCAACATCCTGAATCAACAGAAGCCCAAATGTATTACTGGGATGAATAAATTAAAGAATTATGAAGGATAAAAAATGACTTCAGTCAAAGTACTCGGGACAGGCTGTAAAAAATTCCTGACTCTCGAAGCCAAAATAAGAGACCTGGTTGCGGCAAATAGTATTAATGCAAAGGTAGAAAAGTTTCTGACATAAACGAATTAATGAACTACAATATTATGATGACTCCCGGTTTGGTAGTCAATGAGCAGGTGAAGAGTTTTGGCGTAATTCCAAAAGATGATCAAATACTTGTTTGGTTAAAGGAAATCTGAGCTTTTTATAAAACATTAAAGTTTTATTACTGAAATATATTAACTTGTAAAAACACATTGCCCCTAATAAAGTACTACATCTCATTCCCCAATATCTTCATTCCACAAATCCGGATTATTTCTTATAAATGTTTCCATCAGCTGGTAACATTCATCATTATCAAGATTCAGTATTTCCACGCCGCGTGATCTCAAGTAATCTTCCGGTCCGGTAAAAGTTTTGTTCTCACCAATAACCACTTTCGGTATTCCATATAGAAGAACAGCACCGCTGCACATATCGCAGGGAGATAAAGTTGAATATAAAATTGCACGTCTATAATCTGATGCTTTCAATCTTCCGGCATTTTCAAGGCAGTCCATTTCAGCGTGTAATACAGTGCTGCCTTTTTGAACACGCCTGTTATGACCTCTTGCAGCTATTTTACCATCGATAACTAGCACTGACCCGATGGGAATACCGCCTTCAGCCATTCCTTTTTTTGCCTCATCGATTGCGGCTTTTAAAAATATATCCATTGTTCTTCTTTTAATAGTAATAAAAATAAACAGCAAAATTTATTTGTTTTATCTAATCTTCACAACAAGCGAGGACGAAAATGAAAAATCAAAGCCAAAATGTGAAACGTAGTTATATCTGAAAATCTTTAATCAATGTCAGCATATTCCTATTTACTTTCGGTAAAGTTACATTGTATCGGTTTAATTTTATTAAATCGCCATCATCAATAATTTACAAAAGTTTATAAATGCGAATAAGCAATCATTTAAAAAAATACATGCATAGCTGGTACGATTATTCTTGCAATTAACTGGGGTTTTTGATTTATTTAAGGCCCATTTACACGCGAGTATTCTATGAACCTTAAAGTAGGAAAAATACTTTCGGTTTTATTATGGTTAGTAGCTTTTCATTCCTTTCTGGTAGGCATCGGTCTTATCATATTGCCGGCTTCATTTTTTGAATTTCTTGGTTTTAAATCAACCTTCGATAGATTCTTCTCAACACAGGGAGGAGTGTTTCATATTGCAATGTCAGTTGGATATGCCTTAGCCGGTTATGATAAAGTAAAATATAAGCAGCTTATAGTTTTTTCAGTTCTTGTGAAATTTATTGCAACATTATTTCTTTTAACTTATTTCATAATTATAAGTTCACAATTCCTGATAATAACATCCGGTATTTCAGATTTACTAATGGGTGTTATTATACTTTATTTATACCGTGCATTAGTCAAAGAAAATTATTTTGATCAGAAGCAATTATGAAAAAAATACCATCAATAGTTGTAACGGGAGCCAGCGGATTTATTGGAAGTTATATCATAGATTATTTTAAAGATGATTTTTTAATATTTGCAATTGCTCGGCGTTCCAGAAAGGAAGCAAATATTCCCTATCATCCAAATTTACACTGGCTTCAGTGTGATATTTCAAATCTGATAACCTTAAATGGAGCTGCTGAGTACATAAAGAAAAATGGTGGCAGTGATTTTATAATTCATCTTGCCGCTTTTTACGATTTTACATATAAAGATAATCCCGCTTATAAAACTGTAAATGTTGATGGTACAAAAAACATGCTGGAGTTTGCTGCTAAAGTGAATATCCGCAGATTCATATTTGCCAGTTCTTTGGCAGCATGTGAATTTCAATTAAACAATGAAGTAATAACCGAAAAAACTTCACCTGATGCAAACTATCAGTATGCAATTAGTAAAAAGATAGGTGAAGAACTGGTTAAAGAGTATTCAGAAAAGTTTTCTTGCTCTGTTATTAGATTTGCAGCCGTTTATAGTGATTGGTGTGAGTTTGCACCATTGTATAAATTCTTATCAACGTGGTTATCGAAAAAAATTGAGTCGAGAATAATAGGAGGCAAAGGCGAATCTGCTATACCATATATTCATATTAGAGACTTATGTCAGATGCTGCAAGTAATACTTTCTAAAACATCTGAGTTGCCGGATTATGATATTTATCATGCAAGTCCCAATGGTTCAACATCTCATAACGAGTTATTTGAAATCTCAACACGTTATTATTATGGAGAGGTTATAAACCCTGTTCACTTGCCAAAGCTATTGGCATATCCGGCACTAATTGCCAGGAGATTATTAAAAATATTTAAATTAACCTGTGATGAACCATTTGAACAGTTCTGGATGATAAGATATATAGATAAAAAATTGGATGTAGATTCTTCATACACAAAATCTGTTTTGGATTGGAGGACGACACCCAGATATAATATCAGCAGACGTTTGTTATTCCTTCTTGAAAAAATGAAAAGCCATCCCGACGAATGGCGGGTAAAAAATGAAGCTGCCCTTAAGAGAATTGCTCGAAGAGCGAATTTGATGATCTATGAAAAAATGATAGAACAAAAAGAAGTGATTCTTACCAGGATAGAAGAAATAATTCTAGGAGAAAACCCTGAAGGAATTTTTACCCGTTACAAAGATATGCCGTTAAATGATTTTCAGTGTTATATGAGTGCTTTATATCATTTATTACTTGCAACAATACGAAGCAGCGACAGAAGTCTTTTATTAAAGTATATAGATGATATAGCCATACGAAGATTTGCAGAAGGATTTGAACCGCGAATTCTATGCGCAACTTTAAGAACTTTCAGTGACTTTATTATAAATCATCTAAGTTCTTATAAGGAACTAAGCAAGATTAAACAGGAACTATACGACAATATTGGATTATCATTACAGATCGGGCAGGATGAAGTTGAAGATCTTTACGATGGTCTGGTAAAGAAAATGCCCATTGAAATGATATCAAAGTCATCTTTGTTACCAGATTGTAAAGAGCTTCAAAGAATGATTCACCAACTGAGCGCCTTCTATCAGGTTGCGCCTGAGGATTTCAATCTTACCAGCGCTGATTTGCAGAATACCCTGAAATAAATACTTCTTTTGGTGGACTAATCCGTTAAAAGTTCTCATTCGTTTTTAATATATTTGCATCCATTATGTATAAAAATAAGAATTATTAACCGCTTCTTTTTTATGTCCACTTCCAGGTTTGGTTTGTAGAACCTAACCCTCAGTAATTTTTCCTAATTATTATCAATAAAAAAATAAGACGATGAGTTTAATTAAAGAAATACAAAAACGTAAAACATTTGCTATTATAAGTCATCCTGATGCAGGAAAAACAACATTAACTGAAAAGCTGCTTTTGTTCAGCGGCGCCATTCAGATTGCTGGTGCAGTGAAATCAAATAAAATAAGAAAGACTGCTACTTCCGACTTTCAGGAAATTGAGAAGCAGAGAGGAATTTCTGTCTCAACTTCTGTATTAAGTTTTCATTACGGCGGGATGAATATAAATCTTCTCGATACTCCCGGTCATAAAGATTTTGCTGAAGATACTTACAGAACTTTAACTGCAGTTGACAGTGTTATTCTTGTTATTGATTGCGTTAAAGGTGTTGAAGAGCAGACTGAAAAACTGATGAACGTCTGCAGAATGCGTAATACACCGGTTATAGTTTTTATTAACAAACTTGACAGGGAGGGCAGAAATCCGATTGAGCTTCTTGATGAAATTGAAGCAAAATTAAATATTAGGGTAAGGCCGTTAAGTTATCCCCTGGGGATTGGAATGAGCTTCCGCGGGGTTTATAATATTTATGAAAACACATTTATACATTTCAGTCCAAACAAGCAGCGTATTGAAGAGGATGTGGAAGTATTCAAAGGCATTGATGATCCTGAACTTTATGAAAGATTTGGTGATGATGTTTTATCACTTAAGGATGATCTTGAACTGATTCATGGAGCATATGATCATTTTGAAGTTGATGATTATCTGAACGGTAGTTCAGCGCCTGTTTTTTTCGGAAGTGCCTTAAATAATTTTGGTGTAAGAGAATTACTGGATACATTTATTAAAATTGCTCCAATACCACAGCCGAGAGAAACGACTAATGGCATTATAAAACCTGAATCAAAAGAGTTTTCGGGCTTTATATTTAAAATTCACGCTAACCTTGATCCGAAGCATCGAAATAGAATTGCGTTTTTAAGAGTATGTTCCGGTAAATTTGAACGCAATAAATTTTTCCACCATGTAAGATTAAAACGCGATATTAAATTTCCAAACCCTGCATCATTTATGGCACAGGATAAAACCACTATTGATGAAGCTTTTCCCGGCGATGTGATTGGACTTTATGACACCGGGAATTTTAAGATTGGCGATTCCCTAACAGAAGGAAGTGAATTTATGTATAAAGGTATTCCAACTTTCTCACCTGAAATATTTAAAGAACTCCAACTGGTTGATCCTTTTAAATCCAAACAGCTTGATAAAGGGATAAGGCAGCTTACAGATGAAGGATTAGCACAGGTTTTTATTCAGAATAATGGAAACAGAAAAGTTGTCGGTACTGTTGGCGATCTTCAGTTTGATGTTCTTGAATACAGATTGTTGAATGAATACGGCGCGTCTTGCAGATTCAGACCGCTTAATTATTACAAAGCCTGCTGGGTTATTTATGATAAGACGGATGATATAATTGAACTGCAAAGACTTCAGTCGCATAATTTATTTCTGGATAAACACGATAATCTTGTCTTTATGGCTGAATCTGCTTATTCATTAAACTCTGCAAAAGAAAAAAACCCAAAAGCAAAATTTCTTTTCAGTATTGAACATAATACACAGACTCAGGAACTTGAAAGTAATTTATAGTAGACTCTAATTAAAGTTGAATGATCATTTTTCCCTGAGAACTTCCACTTGTTTGAAATTGTTATTTGTTAACAATTAGCAATCTTATTCATGTTGACAATTATCTAACTCACCTTTATGTTTCAATAGTATCTTTCAGTTTTTTCTGTTCTTTATAATTCTGTACAAGTTATTATTTTTATCAATACCGCATTAATGATACTGAACACGGTTGTTCGAATATCATTAGAGGGCTGTATAACCGATAGTTCCGAACAGACTTTTAATGAAATTAATTTTAATTGTCTATCGCTCACATTACAGAAGAATAGAAAAAAGGATTATAAATATTCAAACTACTCTCACCCGCTGACTTTTCTGAAATTAATCCTTGACCAATTTTTAGAACATTATCAGGAATTGTTATTTAACAAAAAATAACAATCGTTATATTTTTGTAATTACTAATTGATAACAACAGTCAATTTGGGCAAAACTAAATAAAGATAGAACACTATTACCTGTCAGGAGGAGTATTGATGATAGTTAATATTCAGGAATTTGTTTCCTTTCTAAATAAATTAAATAAGGGATTTGGAAACTATAACGAGGTTATAGCTCCTTACCATGCACGATCAGATGATGGTAAGCAGCCGGTTTTTCATTTTCATTATCTTGACGAAAATAAAAAACCTGAAATAAATTATTACAGATCAGTCGGTCCTCTAAAAATTCTTTTCTATCTTTTCCGTGAACAAGTATACCCGCTAAAAGAAAATAATAAAAAAAGAATAATACTTGGCGTAAAAGCATGCGATATTAAAGCTCTTCATTTGCTTGATAAAGCAATGCTCCGAAGCGGATTTGTTGATCCGGCCTATAAACAATGGCGTGAGAATACTCTTATCATTTCTTCTGATTGCGATTATTTACACGAAACCTGCAGCTGCAATCTGGTCAACGGTCATCCTTACCCAGAAAATGGATTTGATCTCAATCTTTCTGTAATTGATGGAAATTATTTTATTGAAATCGGTTCCGAGTGCAGTCAGGAATTTATCGAACTGATGAAGAAAGAGATTACAGTCGCTAACTCAACCATTTCTGATCTGGAAATAGTAAAATCAAATCGTGCAAAAGTATTTGATCAGCTTGTTGAAAAAAATAATTATCTGAATCATTCAATTGATTATTCTGAACTCAGAAAAGTTGAACATAAGAACTGGGAAGATGCATCCGGAGAATGTATTGGGTGCGGTGCCTGTACTAATATTTGTCCAACGTGTTATTGCTTAATTCTTAATGATGAATCAACAGAAAAAGAATTTGTTAAAGTCCGTTCTTATGATTCCTGTCAGTGGAATGGATATGCAAAAGTTGCAGGAGGCGGAACACCCAGACCAAAAATGACAGAACGTTTTCGTAACAGGTATTTATGCAAGTTCGATTATATGCACAAAAATTTTGGTGAAATCGGATGCACCGGCTGCGGAAGATGTACTGAAGCATGTGCAGCCAAAATTGATTTTCGTGAAGTTGTAAAAAATGTAAGTGCTCTTGCTCAGGAAGTAAACTAAAAATATTTTCAGGAAGAGTTATGCAAAATCCTTATGAAGTTATTCCTGCTGAAGTTTACGAGGTGATGCAGGAATCACCATTAATCAGAACATTGAGGTTCAAACCGAAAAAACCAATTCCATTTAAAACCGGACAATTCATTGAGGTTGGTATTCCGGGAATCGGAGAAGGACCTTTCACTCCATCTTCATCTCATTATTTAGCCGATGATATGGATGTGACAATTATGAAAACCGGATTCTTAACTGGATATATTCATGAACTTCACGCAGGTGCTACAATTGGCATTCGCGGTCCTTTCGGATCAAATTATCCCCTGGAAAAATTTAAAGGTAAGGATGTTTTAATTCTTGGCGGCGGCTGCGGACTCGCACCACTGCGCTCACTCTTTTTGACCATGCTTCACGATAATAAAGATTACAACAGCATCACTTTTTTAGCTGGTGCCAAAACTCCCAAAGACTGTATATATAAGGATGAAGTGACAGAATGGAGAAAGTATGACAATGTAAGATTCATTAGGGCAGTTGATGAAGTTCCAGACGGTGAACAATGGGAGGAAGATGTGTGTCTCGTTACAAAGTTATTACAGAAAATTGATATGAAACCTGATGGCAACCCTGCAATTGTTTGCGGTCCTCCTGTGATGATGAAGTTCGGAACTTTTGATTTGCTCAAATATGGTTACAAGGAAGAAAACCTTTATCTCTCAATGGAAAAGAAAATGTATTGCGGATTCGGGCAATGCAGACATTGCGTTATCGGAGGTTACTATGCCTGTAAAGATGGACCCGTCTTCACTTATGAGCAGATTAAAAATGAGGAGGCAATATGGGATTAAAAAGACTATACATTGATATCCCGGTGCTGATGGAATCAGAGACAAATGCACAAGACATTCAATGTGAGTATATGTATCATCAAAAAAATAACGGTGCTTTCAGTCTTCTAGAAGTTGCTGAATTTTCTGCTTACTGCAGGCAATGTAAGGAGGCTTTCTGTGTCGATGCCTGTCCAAAGGAAGCACTGGAACATCAGGAAAATGGAATGATTAAAAGATATAATATGCGATGTGTTGGTTGTAAGAGCTGTGTGCTTGCCTGTCCGTTTGGAACGATTTTTCCAGAAGTCATTAACTATGTAACGGCTAAATGCGATTACTGTTTGAATCAGCTTGAACAAAAACCTGATTACGAACCTGCTTGCGTTCAAACTGCACCGGCAAATTCTTTCATGATGAAAGAAATAGTTGAAGATCATAAGCAAAATATTTTCTATGTTGGAAATCATCTGGCTGTTAGAACTCCCAACTGGCTGAATAAGGAGGGAAGAATATGAACCTCGAATTGTTTTTTTATCTGCTCGTTTTTCCCGGATTTTTATTTACAGCGATTCTTGGATTAACAGTCGGCTGGGTTGACAGAAAGGTATCGGCTAGATTTCAATATCGGGTTGGACCTCCATTCCTTCAGAACTTCAATGATTTTTTTAAGCTGCTCGGAAAAGAAACTATCATAGTAAAAGATGGTGTGCATTCAATGTTTGTGGTCGCACCGTTCATCTCTTTTGCGATGCTGGTACTTGTTTCTGCAATCGTCGGGACTTCACTTTTCTTCAATATCAGCTTTGGAGGAGATTTAATAGTCATTATGTATCTGCTGATGATTTTCTCCGTAATGGTTGTTCTGGGAGGATCAGCATCAGGAAATGTTTATTCAAGTCTTGGTGCCGGAAGAGAAATAAAACTTCTTCTTGCGGATGAACTTGCATTCATTCTTGTCCTTCTTGTACCGATAATTAAATCAGGTTATCAACTTGATCTTGGAAATATCTTAGCCGCTCAGTCAGATGGAATGTTTATCGGTTCTGCGTCAGGAATAATTGCTTTTATAATTGGTTTGCTGTGCATTCAGGCTAAGATGACCTTGCCGCCATTCCATATTCCTGAAGCGGAAACTGAACTTGTAGAAGGTCCTTTTATGGAATACAGCGGTCCGCCATTAGGATTCTGGAAGCTTAATCATTTTATGATGTATGTAGTATTTCCGTTCCTGCTTGTCTTGTTATTCTGGGGCGGATTTAATCTTAACGGAATTGAAATTCTCTGGAGTGTTCTTAAATATTTATTGATTGTTGTGTTGATGATAATAATCAAAAACACAAATCCGAGAATAAGAATAGATACAGCACTTAATTTCTTCTGGAAGTATGCAACGCCATTAACATTAATTGCAATGGTGCTGGCTGTGTTTGGGTATTAAATTTAAAAAATTGAATTATTGCCCCGACCTTCAGGTCGGGGGAAAATGTTAACTAGTACACGTTGGACTTTAGCGTAACATAAATTGGGCTAAAGCCCTTTAAAGGTGGAGATTCCTTTTATCCCCAGCATAAAGGGCTTGTTGCATAACTCGGAAAGTGTCATTTCGAAGGAGTCTTCTGCCATAGGCATTCCTTCGGGAGACTGAGAAATCCTTCAATATGTAACGAAAAAGATTTCTCCCGTTGGTCGAAATGACAATTATGTGACTTCTGCAACAGACCCTAAATGCTGGGGCTATGAACAAAATAATGATGATTTAAGAACAAGGATTAACGATTTCAGAATTATGATTTTAACTTCTTAAATCAAAAATCGTTAATCGATGTTCTGAGTTCAAATAGAAAAATAGTTTTTCTAATCATAGAGGTAATAAATGAGTTGGTACAATAAGCGGCTTGCAAAATCCATCTGGGTTTATCATATGAGTGCATCGCCGTGCAACAACTGTGATATTGAAATACTCGATCTGCTCACTCCGAAATATGATGTTGAAAGATTCGGAATAAAGCTTGTCGGTTCAGTTCGTCACGCAGATGTAATTCTATTGAGCGGAGTGATAAATCAGAAAGTTGCACCTCAGGTTAAAAAGATTTACGAGCAGGCAGCTAAACCTTGTTTTGTAGTTGGCGTTGGAACCTGTCCAGCGTCCGGATGTTGCTTCAAGAACAGCTATAACACAGTAGAAAAGAGAGAAGATGTAATTCCAATTCATCTTTATATTCCCGGCTGCCCGCCAAAACCAGAAGCAATGATTGATGGTGTGGTAAAACTTGTGGAGGTATTAAATGCATAACTACAATGAGTTTATTTCTTTGATGGAAAATAAAATCATCTCAAAAATTGAAAAACAAAAAAGACTTTACTTTGAAGTCAGTAACGAGAACATAATTGAAGTTGCTGATTATCTTTTCAACAAACTCGGCTGCAGGTTGTCAACCGCTACAGGAACAGAAACATACAGAGGAATCGAAGTTCTCTATCATTTCTCACTTGATAAATCGGGTGAGTATTACTGTCCACGAGTTGTGATGCCGGATAAAAAGAATCCTAAAATGAATTCAATTACGCCGGTTGTTCGCGGAGCTGAATGGATTGAAAGAGAAATGGCAGAGATGCTTGGAATAACTTTCGAAGGTCATCCGAGACCTGAGCCGCTATTGACAGGCAACCATCCACAAAATATTAAAGTGCCTCTTAGAAAATGGAGAAGCAATGGATAAAAATATAATACCTGTTGGTCCGTATCATCCGCTGCTTGAAGAAGCAGAATATTTCACCCTGCAGGTTGATGGGGAAACGGTAGTTGATATTGATCTGGAAATAGGCTGGATGCACCGAGGGCACGAGTTTATTTCCGAATCTAAAACTTTTACTCAATCGCTTTACCTTGTCGAAAGAATTTGTGGTATCTGCTCTACATCTCATCCGCTTGCTGCAGTTCACGCAATGGAAGATGTAGATAATATTGAAATTCCTTTGCGTGCAAGGTACATAAGAACACTTGTCGGTGAACTTGAAAGAATTCACAGTCACTTGTTATGGCTTGGATTAGCTGGACACTTTATCGGATACGATACTCTATGGATGTGGGCATGGAAATACCGCGAACCTGTTCTTCAAATGTTTGAAATAATTTCAGGCAACAGAAATCACTATGGAATGATGCGTGTAGGAGGGGTTGCTAAGGATGTTGATCCTGATAAAATCAAAAGCCTTCTGGATAGTATGGATGAAATTGAAAAGAAAATTCAAATGATAGCCAAAGCCGCCAATGATGATCCTGTTCTTAAATCAAGATTGAAAGGAGTAGGAGTTCTCACTAAAAAAGATGCAATTGATTTTTGTGCTGTCGGTCCAACTTCCCGTGCATCCGGAGTTCCGGTTGATGTTAGAAAAGATGAACCTACAGATGCGTATGATCTGGTTGATTTTAACATAATAGTTACTGAAAACGGTGATGTATTTGATAAAACAGTTGTAAGACTTCTCGAAACATTTGAATCAATTAAGATTTGCAAACAATGCCTTGAAAAACTAAAAAAAGTAAATGGCGGAATAAGAAATAATATAAAAGAAATTTCTGCCGGAGAGGGAATAGGCAGATACGAAGCTCCGCGCGGAGAAGTTTTTCATTACGTAAAAACTGACGGAACAAACAGACCTGTTCGACATAAAGTGCGTGCGCCAAGTTATGTGAACATTCCGACATTCAAAGCATCGTGTAAAGGTATTCCGGTTGCGGATGCGCTTATAACTCTTGCTGCAGTGGATCCTTGTTATTGCTGCACCGAAAGATCAATAAAAATTCGTGATAAGAACAGCGAGCCGTATCAGATTGATCTAATGAAACTCTCACGTGAAAAAACAGAACAGCTCAGGAGGCAAATGAAATGATAATCAATGAACTACTGCTGTTTCTAATTGTCCCGCTTGCGGTTGGATTTGTTAATCTTTTCCTTCCTGCATTTTTACGGAAAGTTTTAACATTCCTTGCACTCGCTTTCGGACTGGTAATGGTTTATTTGTTCTATCAAAGTCAGATGGATTCATTTGCTTACTTCGGGCAAATTATTTTTTCATTAGACCAGTTAGGTTTATTTGTTGTTGCTTTCATTCAGATTCTCAGCTTTATCATTTTGATTTTTTCTCTCAATGGATTGGATAAAAATTCCGAGAAAAGATTTTTCTTTCTCTATCCAATAACTGTTTCTTTCTGCAATGCTGTTGTTTTAAGTGAACACGCATTATCGTTTTTAATCTTTTGGGGATTAAGTGGATTAACACTCTATTTATTCGCAACAATGGGTAAAACCCTCGATGCACCAAAGGCAGCAAAGAAAACATTTATAATAATCGGCGGAAGCGATGCTTTTTTGTTAATGGGACTTGTAATTATGTGGTTGATTTCACCCGCTACGGGTTGGTCTCTTGATAATCCACAAATACCTTTACAGGGAGAATATGCACACATTGCATTTATCTGTTTGCTGATTGCAGCGTTTGCAAAAGCAGGTGCATTCCCGCTTCATACATGGGTTCCTGATTTCAGTCAGAATTCTCCTGTTGAAAGTGCAGCATTTCTTCCAGCTTCACTCGACAAACTGCTTGGGATTTTTCTGCTTGCTAAAATGCTAACATCATTATTTGTGGTTTATCCTTTGATAAATATGATATTGATTTCTCTCGGTGCATTAACTGTAATATCTGCAGTAATGATGGCAATGGTTCAGCATAATGGATACAGGCTTCTTGGATATCATGCTGTTAGCCAGGTTGGTTATATGGTGATGGGAGTTGCAAGCGGAAACGTTCTTGCTTTTGCCGGTGGACTGTTTCATATGATTAATCATACAATCTATAAATCAAATTTGTTTTTGTCATTTGGCTCAGTTGAGAAAAGAGCCGGAACTGCAGAACTAGATTATCTTGGTGGACTTGGAAAGAATATGCCCATCACTTTTCTGATGGCTTTGATCGGTGCATTATCAATTTCAGGTATTCCACCTTTCAATGGTTTCTTTTCAAAGTGGATGATTTACCAGGGATTGATTGAAAAAACCTCAACACTTGGTGCCGGTTATCAATTGTGGCTGCTTGTCTGCATCATCATAGCAGTTTTTGGAAGTGCACTTACACTTGCAAGTTTTATGAAATTCTTGCACGCAGCATTTCTTGGAAGAAGACCAGATATTTACAAAGGCATAAAAGAAGCTTCGGCTAACCAGTGGCTGTCAACCGGTGCTCTATCTTTATTATGTATTGTATTTGGAATTTTTGCGGTGGCGTTACCTCTGAAATATTTCATATATCCTGTTGTGGAAGCATCTGGAATGAACATTCCTTCCTTTGTTGGATTATATGATCCGATAATTGTCATTTTATTATTTGTTGTCGCATTCATTATCGGAATATTGATATATGGTTTGACAGCAAAAGTTAGATACGATGATGTGTATGTCGGTGGTATGCCTGCTCTGGAAAAATACAGAATTGCAGGGACAGAGTTTTATAATGAAGTGAGAAATTTCACTTTGCTTAAGTCAATTTATAATTATGCTGAGAAAAAGTATTTCGATCTATATGAAATGGGAAGAGAATTTACTTTTTCATTCTCGGGTTATTTGCAGAAAGCACACCCCGGTCAGCTTCAGCTTTATGTTCTTTATATGGTTATTGGCTTTCTGATAATAATGCTGGTGGTATAGATAGCACGTGTCATTCTGAGCGAGTCTTCGAGCGAAGAATCTCCTTATAAAAAATTGAGATCCTTCACTTCGTTCAGGATGACAAAAACATTTAAAAGTTTTTTCCGGAGGATTAAATGCCTGTAGAGTATTGGTTAATATTTATTCTTATCGTAATGATAATAGCATCCATTGCTGCTTTGGAGATGGAAGATATTCTTTCATCAATTATTGCAATAGGCGTTGTTGGACTGGGAGTATCGCTTTCATTCCTTTTCCTTCAGGCACCTGATCTGGCGATTGTTCAGTTCCTGTTTGAAATTTTTGCACTCATAATACTAGTAAGAGCATTTCTCGGGAAAGATTATCACAAAGAAGAACCATCACGAATAAATAAAATTCTTGTCGGTGTAACGGTGATTACTCTGGCCGCGATTTTTATTTTCAGCGTTTCAGTATTTGAGCTGCTTCCGGCTTTCGGTGAACCTCTGATGACAACTTCACAATACTATCTGGATAACGGAGCGCAGGATACAGGAGCAGCTAATCTGGTAAGTTCAATCATTTTAGATTACAGAGCTTACGATACTTTAGGTGAAATTACCGTTTTATTTACAGCAATACTAGGTGCATTTACCATCCTCAGAATAAAAACTAAATCAAAAAAAGATAAAACGGAGTTTAGTCATGCAGCAAAATGATGGTATGACATTAATCGTAAAAACCGTTACTCGGATCAGTGTGTGGATGATATTACTATATGGGATATATATAATATTTCACGGTCATCTTTCACCTGGTGGTGGATTTGCCGGCGGCGTAATAATAGCTCTTGCATTTCTGAATGTTCTGCTTGCCTACGGAAGAAAGTTTACATCTGATTGGTTAAACATTGGTTTTCTTCATGACCTGGAATCAGCAAGTGCTACGTTGTTTTTAGTACTTGGCATTCTTGGTATATCTATTGGCGGAGCGTTCCTCGCAAACTTCATTACTAAAGGTGAATTGTTTGCATTGCTAAGTGCAGGCACAATACTTCCGCTTAATATTATTATTGGTATTAAGGTTGGAATGTCGCTCTTTTTAGTAGCCTGGGTATTAGCCGGATCTAAAACTGTGAAAGGAGAATAAAATATGATTGTATACCTTCTATGCTTTGTGTTACTGTTAGTCGGTCTTTACGGCGTTCTGACCAAAAGAGATTTGATAAAAATTATTCTCTCAATCGGAATACTTGGCTATGCTGTAAATCTTCTCCTTATTCTATTTGCATATCGTAAAGGATCGATTTATCCGATACTTGCAAAAGGGAAAGATGTATCACAAATGGTTGATCCGCTTCCGCAGGCATTAGTATTAACATCAATTGTAATTGAACTTGGAACTACAGCGATGCTTGTGGCTTTAGCAATTAAGCTCTTTGAGAAATATCAGACGTTCGACATAACACAGATAAGGAGGTTAAAAGGATGATACTTCCTTATTACATAATTATTCCGCTGCTTGCAGCATTCTTGATTTCCCTTATTGCCGGCAAAAAAGATAACTGGGCAGTAATACTGAGTGTTATTGCCGTCAGTGCATTACTTATTCTTTCGCTGTTCTCATTCATTACAATGAAAGAAGAAACTATTACCTATTCAATGAGTGCCTGGTCAATTCCGTATGGAATAGTTCTCGTTCAGGATGCACTTACGTCATTCATACTCGTTATGGTGAGTATTATTTCATTCACATCATTGATTTTCTCTATACAGTACATCCGCCATCTCTCAATGGATTGGAAATATTATTCTTTGTTTATGCTTCTTGTAACAGGAATGAACGGGGTAATAATAACCGGCGATTTATTCAATCTGTATGTGTTTATGGAAATTGCACTCTTCTCGGCATTTGCACTTGTGGCTTATGGCAGCAAAGCCGAAGAGTTTGAAGCTGCATTTAAGTATGCTGTTATGGGTTCAGTTTCTTCATTTCTTATACTTGCCGGAATTGCAGTAACCTACAGTGCAACATCAACATTAACGATGGCTAAAGTTGCAGAGATTCTTCCAGCAGTTGATCAGAAAGTTATTTTTTGGGTTGGCGGATTATTTATGGTCGGGTTCGGATTAAAGGCAGCTGCAATGCCTTTTCATGCATGGCTTCCAGATGCACATTCATCTGCACCGGCGCCAATATCAGCAATGCTTTCAGGAGTTTTGATTAAAGCTCTTGGTATTTATGTAATGATCAGAATATTCTATAATGTGTTTAATGCACCTGAAGTATTTATGAAGATATTTTTAGTGCTCGGGACAATTTCGATTATCGTCGGAGTGTTTCTTGCAATCGGTCAGTGGGATATGAAACGACTTCTTGCATACCACAGCATTAGCCAGATTGGATATATTTTACTTGGAATAGGAATAGCAACTCCGCTTGGAATACTTGGTGCCGTATTTCATTTATTCAACCATGCAATATTTAAATCACTCTTATTCTACAACGCTGGTTCTGTTGAGATGGCACTCGGCACACGCGATTTAAGAAAAATGGGAAATCTGATGAAGCTGCTTCCTACAACATCACAAACTTCTTTGATAGCTTCACTTTCAATTTCAGGTATTCCGCCTTTCAATGGATTCTTCAGCAAGTTAATAATCATAATTGCTGCTCTGCAGGCCGGATTACCGTGGTATGCAGTCTTTGCAATAATCGGCAGCTTGTTAACACTGGCTTCTTTTATGAAAGTTCAGCGCTACGGCTTCAAAGGCGAAACGATAGTTGAATCATCAGAGAATAAAATCGGATGGAGAATGAACTCAGCAATGATAACACTCGCTGTTTTATGCATCTTAACAAGCCTGATGGTTGTGCCGGGAATTCAGGAAGTAACTCTTGATCCTGTTGTAAAAGTGATATCAGATAAAACCGAATACATTCAGCTTGTTCTTGGAGGTATGAATGGAAACTAAAACTAAAAGCAGAATACTTGTTTTTGTTTTCGCACTTATTGTCTGGTTTGCGCTAACTGATATTAAAGATTATCAGGAAGCAATGATCGGTATTGCAATTTCACTGCTGATTTCTTTTTTAGCAGGGCATTTCCTGATAAAGAACGTGGCAAGCCATCACCCTGTGAAAAGAACAATTCATTTTCTGTTCTATATTGTTAAGTTCATGTGGGAAATGATAAAAGCAAATCTCGAAGTAGCTTATCTTGTTATTCATCCGATGCTTCCTATTAAACCGGGAATAGTAAAAATCAAAACAAAGCTTACGAAAGATTCTGCAATAACTGTTCTTTCCAATTCAATCACTCTTACTCCCGGAACACTAACGATTGATATTAACGAGCAGAAGAAAGAACTTTACATTCACTGGATAAATGTAAAAACGCAGGATATTGATGAAGCGACAGAAGAGATAGGAAACAGATTTGAAAAAACCCTTACGGAGGTGTTCGAATGAAAATTCTGAAATGGACAATTGGTCTAATTATATTTGCAGCTTTCTTCTACTTTAACTTTTTTATTTATGAAGGCGAATTGATGATTCAGTTGATAAATGTGATTTTATTCAGTTCACTACTTGTATTGATTAGAGTAATTATTGGACCAACTGCAGCAGACAGAATTGTTGCTGTTGACATTCTGGGAATTCTGATAATAGGATTAACAGCATTATTAAGTATTTATTATGATGAATCCTTTTTTCTGGATGTTGGACTCATCTGGGCACTGCTCAGTCTTATTGCAACACTCGCTTTTTCAAAAGTTCTGGAAGGGAGGCAGTTAGATGACTGATACAATCGGAATTATTTTAATCTGCATCGGAATAGCATTTGATTTCTTTGGAGTGCTTGGTCTGATACGGCTGCCAGATGTTTACAACCGCCTGCAGGCAGCAACAAAATGTGTCACCTTCGGTTCGATGGGAATTTTGCTTGGTGTAATTATAATGCAGGGATTAACCAGCTTTGGATTTAAAGCTTTAATCGGGATTGTGTTCATAGTTCTTGCGGCACCAACTGCTGCTCACGCAGTATCACGAGCAGCGCACAGAGGTAGAATACCACTTGCAAAAGTTTCAGTAGTGGATAAATACGAAGAAGACAAAGAACTGAAAGATGAAGCTCTGAAAGAAAAAGTGGAAGTATAAAATCAAAAAGTGTGGAGTGACAAAATGTATCTTCCTAAAATAAGAGAAATAAAAGAAGCGTTGACATCCTTCTTTTCAAAACCATATACAACAAAATATCCTGCTGACGGATTTAAGCCAGAAGAGGAATTCAGAGGTTTTCCCAGGTATCATAATGATGATTGTGTCGGTTGCGGAACCTGCGCTCAGGTTTGTCCGGCAAGTGCAATTACTGTAATTGATGATTTAATAAATTTACTACGAACACTTAAGATTGATTATAGTTCCTGTATTCATTGCGGACAATGCGAAGAACATTGCATTACTCAAAAAGGCGTTTTGCTCAGCACTGAATATTCTTTTGCGACTATGGATAAAAACGATTCGAATATCTTTGAAAAAGTTGAAAAAGAAATTCTACTCTGTGAAGTATGCGGCTCAATGATTGCACCGACTGATCAAATCAAATGGGTGAGAGAAAGACTTGGTGCAAAAGCCTATGCACATCCTAATTTTCTGCTGAATATTCAGAGAGAATTTTTTGAATTAGAACCCTCTCACGCCAAATCAAGAATAAGAAGAGAAGATCAGATAAAGGAAGTCTGTCCAAAATGCCGTCATAAGATTGTGGTTGAAGATGAATTTTACGAATTTAACAAATGAGCTTTCGATATATCAGCAGGATAGAATTGTATTTGTTGGATTAGGGAATGAACTGAGAGAAGATGATGGTGCCGGTTTAGAATTAGTTGAAAGACTCAAATCGAAAAAAGAATTTCATAAGTCTCATTTTATAATAGCAGGAAGAAATCCTGAAAACTACCTCCAGATAATTCTTAATTATAATCCGCACATAATTGTGTTTATTGATGCTGCCGAATGGAATGGTTCGTCAGGAAATATAAAGATATTTAATGATGAGGAAATTGATCAAACTGAATTCAGCACGCATACATTTTCAATAAAAATGATAAAGGATTATCTGCTTAATCAACAGCAAATGAATTTTCTGTTTATTGGAATTCAACCACTTGGAACCAATTACAAAAAGGGTTTATCAGAACCGGTTCAAATAGCTATAGAGAAGTTTTTCTGTGATGAAGTTTGATTTGAGTACATCCGTAAGCGCCGGGCTTCCGTTTCATACGGTAGCATCTCTTAAAGAAAGATTAGCGTGGCTTACTAACCTTCGATGGATTGCAATCATCTCCCTGATATTCTGCGTTCCGGTAGCCGATATAATGTTTCAATACAAAATTGGCTTTGTTGAAATAACCAACATTGCAGTTATCCTCATCATCATTAACATCCTGTATTTTTTTATTGCAAGATATTTCCCTTTCAAAAATGAATATCAGGAGCTAGCTTTTCTTGAATTGCAGATACTGACTGATCTTTTAATAATATCCTTTGTAATTCATTACTCCGGTGGAATCGGAAATCCGTTTTATTTCCTCTACATTGTTCAGGTAATACTATCAGGAATAATTTTCCCAGGAAAGTTTCTGCCATACTTCAATGCAATTTTTGCAGCGATTTTACTTACTATCTGGACAATACTTGAGCATCTTGTTATGGTTGAAAGGTATTTGCTCAGGAATGAGCCTGCTTCATTGGCAATAATAGTTACTTCTTTATTGGCTTTTTATATAACCAATTTTGCGGGAATCTATATCATAAATAATTTTATGAGCGGCTACCGATCTCTCAAGAAAATTATTGATCAGAAAAATGTTCAGCTTGAGAAAGCAATAAAAGACAGAAGCCGTACTTTCCGTTTTGCGGCACATGAACTGAAATCACCCATGATTGCAATCCAAAGCACGCTTGATGTAGTAAAAAGTTTATTCTCAGACGATCTGCGACCTGAAGTGAAAGATATGGTATTTAAAGCAGAGCGAAGAACTTCGCAGGTAATTGATATGATCAAAGAAATGATAGCGGTTACCCAGTACAATCTTGGAATGGAAAAACCGGTAATTCAAAAGGTGGATTTAGATGAATGGCTTTGGAGCAATGTAAGTCACCACAAGGAATATGCAAATAAAAAAAACATCGAACTCATTTATAACCATCCACCATTTCCTGTTATGATTATTATTGATACCAACGGTTTTGAGAAAGTTGTTAGCAATCTGGTAAGCAATGCTTTGAGATACACATTGCCCGGAGGCAAAGTAATTATTGAAATTTTCGTATCGGATTTTTCATACGGTTTTTTAGTGAAGGATAACGGAATAGGAATTCCGAAAGAAGATATGGAAAAAATATTCGAAGAGTTTTATCGCAGTAAAAATGCAAGAGAGGCAGAGCAAATAGGAACAGGACTCGGACTAAATCTTGTGAAAGAAATTGTTGAACACTACGGCGGGGAGATCTCAGTTACAAGCGAACTCGGAAAGGGAAGCGAGTTTAAAGTTGAATTCCATATTGATGAAAAGCATAGTTACAATTCGGAATCAGAGATTCCAGAGAATTCTTTTAGTTTACAACCCTAAAAACTTAATTGAGATTCCACATAGTAAAATCAATCCTCCTGCAACTGCATGAGAATACTTTTCAGCACCTTTGAACGAAATCATTTTTAATCCGTATAAACTTCCTGTAACTACCACAAGCATTGTACCAATTGTTGCAACTGCGAAAGTTAGCGAAACAAGTACTAGGGTTAGAACATTATGGCTAATCGCCGGAAACATTAATAACGGTATTAACGGTTCACAAGGACCAAAAAGAAATATTGTAAATATTATCCACGGAGTAATTGAATTAACCTTTTTGCTTTCATGAACATGAGCATGCTCTTCCAGATGATTGTGAGTGTGTGTATGAAATGTTCCGTCTTCGTGAAAGTGTGGATGTGAGTGCTTCTTGTTTTTGTATAAGTAACGAATTCCCCATGCAAAGTAAAGTAAACCAAAAGTAATCAAAAGCCATCCGGCGAGTTCCCCGCGGAATGATTCAACTATTTCAAGACTTGTGACTGCAATGCCTAATGCTATTCCGATTATTCCTAATACAACAGAACTTAGAACGTGCCCTATTCCTGCAATTGTTGTGATCCATATAGTTTTTGTTTTGCTCCAATTACCAGCTTTAGACATTGCGATGAATGGAATGTAATGATCCGGGCCGATTAAAGTATGAATAAACCCGATTGAAGCAGCAGTTAAAATCAGTAATAAAGATGAATCTTCCATATTATTCCTTTCAACAAATTCTTGGAAGTTGTTCAATAGTGTGAAGATCAAGTATCCGTTTTGTCCCTATAGTTGTCTTTAGAATTACTTTGCTTTTAAATTCATCGGTAACCTCTCCAATAATCCCGGAATCTTTTCCGAGTGGATGATTTCTCATTTCAGCTAAAAGTTTATCAGCATCTTTAGGAATAACAAAACACACTAGCTTACCCTCATTGGCAATGTAAAGCGGGTCCAGTCCCAGTAATTCGCAGGCAGCTTTAACTTCATTTTTAATTTTTATATTATCCTGATTTATCTGGATTCCGGCACCAGCTTTTAAGGAAATCTCATTTAATGTTGTAGCGAGTCCTCCTCTGGTAGGATCTCTGAGTACATGAATGTTTTTTGTAACTGACAGCATTTTCTCAACCAAATCATAAAGTGGAGCAGTATCACTGTTTATTTCAGATTCAAAAAAAAGATTTTCTCTGCCAGATAGAACTGCAATTCCATGGTCTGCAATCGTTCCGCTTAGAATTATCTTATCCCCAACCTTAACATTAGATGGTGACAAATCAGCAGGATCCGGCACAATACCGATTCCCGATGTATTAATGAATATTTTATCTCCTTTGCCTCTCTCAACAACTTTGGTATCACCGGTAACTATCTGAACATTACATTTATCTGCGGCGGACTTCATTGATTCAGTAATTATTTCCAGCGATTTTATATCAAACCCCTCCTCAAGAATAAATGAAGCAGAAAGATAAACCGGCTTGGCACCACACATTGCAAGATCATTGACTGTACCATGAACAGCCAGCTCTCCAATATTTCCGCCCGGGAAGAAAATCGGATTAACAACGAATGAATCAGTTGAGAATGCAAGCTTCATCCCATTAAGATTGAATACCGCTCCGTCCTGCTCTTTTGTAAGTAGATCATTGTTAAATGATTTAATAAATATTTCTTGAATCAATTTGCTTGTAAGTGAACCGCCGCTTCCATGTGCAAGCAAAATTTTATCAAACTCATTTTTAGGTATTGGACAATCCATTTTTCTAATCCGTTATAATTCGTTCAATCCGTTTCATCCGTATTCCTTGTTTTAAGAACAGACCGATAATTATAATAGGCAGCACAAGCACCCTCAGATGATACCATTGGTGCGCCAACCGGTTTAGTTGGTGTGCAATCTTTACCAAATAACGAACAATCATTTGGCTTTTTCAATCCCTGAAGAATTTCTCCTGCAATACATCTTTCATCTTCATTGGAAGTAACAGTATTAATCTCAAACGCTTTTTCAGCATCGAAGTGACTGAATTCATCTGTTATTCCTAATCCGCTGTTTTTGATTTCACCAAGTCCTCTCCATTTTCTATTACAGACTTCAAATACATTGTAGATTGCTTCCTGAGCTTTAAGATTTCCGCCTTTCGTTACAACTCTTTTGTATTGATTTAGAGTTTTGCTTTCATTCAGCAAAATTTGCTTAGATGTTAAAAGAATTCCATCCAGAATATCAACAGGTTCAAATCCGGTAATAGTTATGGGTAAGTTATAACGACTTGAAATTTCTTCGCACCAATTAGTTCCGGTTATTGTACAGACGTGACCCGGAGCTAGCAATCCATTCAGCCTGAATAATTCAGAATTGAGTAAAGTTTTAACAGCAGGCGGAATCAAGACATGTGAACTTAAAATAAAAAAATTGTCCAGTGATAATTTCTTTGCAGCTAATACTGAAGCAGCATTTGCCGGAGCGGTGGTTTCAAATCCAATTGCAAAAAATATTATTTTTTTTAGCGGATTATCTTTTGCTAACTTAACTGCATCGAGAGGAGAATAGATCATTCTGACATCAGCACCATTTGACCTGGCTTCAAGAAGACTGCTGCCGCTTCCGGGTATTCTCAACATATCACCGTAAGAAGTAAAAATCACATCTTTGTGCTGAGAAAGTAATATAGCCTTATCGATCATTTCTATTGGTGTTACACAAACAGGACATCCGGGTCCGTGAATCAAATTTATATTTTCAGGAAGTAATTCTTCCAGATTATATTTTAAAATTGTGTGAGTCTGACTGCCGCATACTTCCATAATATTAATGGGATGAAGTTTAATTGAATGAATCTGATCGACCAGAATCTTTACTTTTTCAGCATCGCGGTATTCATCAAGAAATTTCATTTCATTTTCTTCCTGATAATCTCCTCAGCCTCAGATATTGCTTTCAATTGATTTCGTGCCTCGTTTTCATTTACTTTATTTAGTGCGTATCCTACATGAACCAAAACGTATTCACCAACTCTTATGTCAGGGATAAAATCAATACAAATTTTTTTAATAACTCCGTCAAAGTTCACTTCTGCCATTCTTGGTGAAATATCAGCATCATCTATTTTTTGAATTTTACCCGGGATAGCAAGACACATAATTACACTCTTTCCGATTCAGTTTTTACAAGTTTATGTTGCTTATTTTTAATAATAAGATGATTCGCAAACACCGCTTGTCCGAATGAAATTCCTCCATCATTGGTTGGAATTTTTTGATTCCAGTAAGGGATGAAACCATTTTCAGTTAGTCGGTTAATTGTCAATTCCAGCAGCAAGACATTCTGAAAACATCCGCCTGTAAGAACCACATTTTTCTGCGCAGCTCTGTTTGCAAGTGTAGCAATTATTTCAGCAAGAGTATTATGGAACTTCGCGGAAATTTCAGATACAGAAATTTCTTTTTCTAAATCAATGAACATTTGTTCAAACATTGGCTGCCAGTCAAATATTAAAATTGATTTGTCTGTCAGATTAAAATCATAACGAGAGAGTATTGTCTGATCGGCTGCAAACTCCAGCATCATTGCAGCTTGTCCTTCGTATGAAGATTTACTACAAATGCTAAGCAGAGAAGAAACAGCATCGAATATCCGGCCAACGCTTGTTGTTTCGAAGCAGTTTAAATTTTTATTGAGCATTTGAGTAAATAAACGTAAGTCGTTTTCAGGAACGGCTAAATTCAATTTTGAAAATGGAATAGCGTTGCCGAAGATTTCATAAAGAATTCCGGTCAATGATCGTCTGGCATCTTTGACTGCAGCATCACCGCCGGGTATTCTGAATTTTCTGAAATGTGCGGCACGATTAAAATCATCTTCACTGTAAATAAAAAATTCACCACCCCAGATTGTATTATCTAATCCGAAGCCCGTTCCATCCCAGCAAACTGCAAAACATTTTCCTTCAAGATTGTTTTCCTCATAGCAACCTGCAATATGAGCAAGATGATGTTGAACAGGAATTGTTTTTGCCTTCTGCTGATGACAGAATTTGCTTGATAAATAATCAGGGTGAAGATCGTGAACTAAATAATCCGGATTAACCTTATACATTTGCTTAAAATCGGATATCGTATTGCAGAAATATTTTTCGGCTTCAGTGTTCTCCAGGTCACCAATATGCTGACTTATAAAAACTTCATTTCCTTTTTTCATCGAAATAGTATTTTTAAGATGACCACCAACACAAACAAAGTTTTCTTCCGCAGCATTTCTGATCGATATAGGTAATGGTGCATATCCGCGCGCTCTTCTCAATATCGTTGGTTTTTGTTTAATAACTCTGACAATTGAATCATCAACTGGTCTCACAATAGGTCTGTTGTGAATTAGAAAATAATCCGCAATACCAGATAATTTTTCGATTGCTTCATTCTCATCAATACACATCGGTTCTTCGGAAATATTGCCGCTGGTAGCAATAATTGGTTCACCAAGTTCTTGCATTAGTAAGTAGTGCAGGGGGGTATAAGGAAGCATTACTCCCAGATATGGATTTTTCGGGGCGACGGACTCTGAAATGCTCGATGCTGGATGCTGGATACTTGATGCTTGATGCCGGATAAAGGATTTTTTCTTTAGAAGTACAATCGGTGATTCTGAAGATACCAATGTATTCTTTTCGACTCCTGAAACGATACAATGATCGTGAATCATCTCAATCGAAGGGAACATCAGTGCGAATGGTTTTTCATCTCGGTGTTTTCTTTCACGAAGTTTTCGAACAGCATTATCATCCACTGCATTAACAATAAGCTGAAAGCCGCCTAGTCCCTTTAATGCTATAATTCTTCCTTCTTTAATTTTTTGAAAAGCTTCAGATATTGCATCTTCCTTTTCACAAATCAATTTTCCATTATGATTTAACAATTGAACTTGTGGTCCGCATTTAGGACATGCTATTGGCTGAGCGTGAAATCTGCGATCAAGTGGATTCTCATATTCTTCTCTGCACTGATCACACATCTCAAAATTTTTCATCGAGGTATTTGGACGATCGTACGGGAGAGAATCAATAATTGAGAACCGTGGTCCGCAATTAGTACAATTAATAAACGGATACAAATACCTCCTGTTTTCAGGATCAAGCATTTCATAAAAGCATTCATTACACACGGCAATATCCGGTAGTATTATGGTATTAGGTTCACCGGATGATTCGCTCTCAATTATTTTGAAATCATCATATCCGTTTAGCTCAAGCTTCGTTTTATTAATACTATTAATAACTGAATGTCTGGGCTTGTCGAATTTTATTCTTGAAATAAATTCATTTAATAACCCTTCATCTCCTTCAACATCAATGCTAACTCCGTTAACATTGTTGGCAATGATACCATTCAGGTTAAGTTCGCACGCCAGCTTATAGATGAACGGACGGAATCCAACTCCCTGAACAGCACCTTGAATCAATATTTTAAATCGTTGTTTCACTTTTTAATCTGATTTAAAATCCAGTTGCACCAGTCTTCAATCCCTTCTGAAGTTTTGCAGGACACATTGAAAATCTTGAGATCAGAATTAATTGATTTTGCATTTTTTTTGATTTCTTCAACTGAAGAGTTAACATGAGGAAGTAAATCAATCTTGTTTATAACCATGGCAGATGAATTTCTGAACATTGCCGGATATTTTAATGGCTTATCGTCGCCTTCTGTCGTGCTGATAAGAACTACTTTTTTATCTTCACCAAGATCATACCCGGCAGGACAAACCAGGTTACCTACATTTTCAATAATTAATAAATCTGTTGGTTCATTTTCGATTTTCGTATAAGCATCTCTGACAAGTTGTGCTTCAAGATGACAGGAGCCATGAGTTATAATCTGCACAACCGGGATATTGAGTTTACCGATCCTCTTTGCATCATTATCAGTTTGAACATCGCCAACAATTACTGAGATATTTAATTTGCCTTTCAGGTGGTCGACAGTTTTTTCTATCAGGCTCGTTTTGCCAGATCCTGGTGAACTCAGCATATTGATGACAAAAAGTCTTTTTGATTTGAATTTTACTCTGAGTACAGAAGCTATCTGATCATTTTTCTCAAGAACTTTTCTTTCAACAGTTATTACACTCATTTGATTTACTCACTTTCGTCTTTTAAGTGAATTGAGGAAATGATCATTTCATCTCCGCTGATAACATTTATTGCTGAACTTTTGCAATCCGGACAAGTGAAGATGAAATCATTTGTAGTATTGATTTCATTACAATCATTGCATCTGATTTTTATTGGAAGTAATTCTATATATAGTATGGAATTTTTGAGAGGAGTATTATCAATAATTGATGTGTAACTGAAATTAAGTGATTCAATTAGAACATTACTCAGTAAGCCGATCTTTAAATATATTTTATCAACGAGACTAAGCTTATCCTTTTCAACACTGCTGTTGACAATTTGAATAATATTCTGGGCGATTGAAAGTTCGTGCACTGATAACTCCCCTGAAAAAAGAGTCAAAAAATATGTGCCCGCTAATTGGAAAATCTGCAATCAGCTTATCAAAAATACGCACAGTAAAAATAAAAAGTGAGGGAGTCAGAGATAATTTCCCTAAAAATCATCTAATAATACGGGTTTTAGCTATTTTAGGCCAACAAATTAAACTAAAAAATGATTTACAGAGATTTTGGTAATACAGGATTAAAGGTTTCTGCACTTGGTTTTGGAGCAGGACAAATAGGAGATTACAACGTCCCTGAGAAGCAAGTTGAATATCTTCTGAATAATGTAATCGATTCAGGAATAAACCTCATTGATACCGCACGCGGATATTATGCATCCGAAGAAAGAATAGGAAAATATATTTCACACAGAAGAAATGAATTTATTCTTTCAACAAAAGTGGGATACGGAATTCAAGGATTAAATGATTGGACTTACGATATAATAATCGCCGGTGTTGATGAAGCGTTAAGAATATTAAGAACTAGTTATATTGATATTGTGCACCTGCATTCATGCAGTCTTGATATCCTGAAACGTGGTGAGGTTATAGACGCTCTTCATAAAACTGTTGATAGAGGAAAAGTAAGAGTGGCAGCATATACCGGAGAAAATGAAGAATTAAAATTTGCTGTTGATTCTAATTCATTTGGAAGTATAATGACATCAGTTAACATTTGTGATCAGGTTGATATTGATAGCTCAATTAAATCTGCTAAGGAAAAGGGAATAGGAGTAATTGCAAAACGTCCGCTTGCTAACGCACCCTGGAGATTTGCTGAAAGACCTTACGATAATTATGCTGAGACTTACTGGTTAAGATGGAAAGAAATGAATTTGCCGGAACAACATGACTGGCAGGATACATTTATAAGATTTTCTTTTTATACGGACGGAGTTGATTCAGCGATAGTAGGTACAACAAATATTGATCATCTGAAAGAGAGCATAACCTCAATCGAAAAAGGACCTTTACCGGATGATTTGTACAACTTGATCCGTAATTCGTTTAATTCAGACTGGTGTGGAGAGGTTTAACTTTTCTAATTCAGGATCGAACTGCTTTTAATTACTTTACCGCTTTTTTCTTTTAACTCTTTAACAGCTCTTTTGAAACTGGTATCATCAATTGAACGAGTTGCATCTTCTATTAATGTTGTTTTGAATCCTGAATCAACCGCATCAACTGAAGTATAATAAACACAATAGTCACCGGCTAAACCTACAACAAAAACCTCATCAATATTTCTTCCCTTCAGATAAGCTGCAAGTCCTGTATCCTTAAGTTTTCCGTTATCGAAGAATCCGCTGTATGAATCGATGTTCTTATCCATGCCTTTTCTGAAAATAGCTTCAATATTTTTCACATCAAGAAGTTTGGAAAATTCAGCACCTTTACTTGTCTGAACACAATGGTCAGGCCAGAGGATTTGTTCAAGTCCAGATAGAGTTGTTTTTTCAAATGGCTTTTTCCCCGGATGGTTAGAAGCAAAACTTCCATGATCTTTCGGATGCCAGTCCTGTGTAGCAATTATCAGATCAAAGTAACCGGAATCCTGAAGTCTATTCACAACGTGGAGTATTTCATCACCTTTTTCCACAGCAAGTGCCCCGCCGGGAAGAAAATCATTTTGAACATCTACTATTATAAGTGCTTTCATTTGCTATCATCCGTTTTTATTTGATGTAAAATTAGTTTTTAGTTCATCCCTCAGCTTCATTAGCTTTTCACTTATTCCGACTTTATAAATATGGGGATATTCAAAACGTTTATATTCTGCAGGTAGATTTAATAAATTTTCTTTAACTTTTTTCCTTATTGATTGAGGAGATCCCAATGTTATTTTTATTTCACCGTCTTTGACTACCGGAATTGTTATAACTTCACCTTTTAAGTTCTTGAGGGATTTGGATTTTTCTTTTTCAAAGGGGTGAAATATCTTTTCAACAACTTCTTCCTCCGTTAAAGCAACAGCGTCAGCCTGATAATACCCGTCATCATCTTTATATCTGATTATCTTTTTTAATCCGGGCAAGGTAACTTTTTTAATATTTTCAGAGACTTTTAATCTTGGTTTGTTGTTAAACATTGAAAGTTTGAACACGCCGTCTAACGCAGCATCCGGATTACCGGTAACAAGGTTTGTACCAACACCAAAAATATCTATTGGTGCTTCCTGTTCAAGCAAGCTTTTAATAACTATTTCATCTAGCTGATTAGAAACAATTATTTTAACATAATTAAGGTTTTCTTCATCAAGTTTTTTTCTTGCAGCTTTAGCAAGGTAAGCAAGATCACCGCTGTCTAACCTTATGCCTTTTAATCGATGACCCCTTCTTTCCATTTCCTTAGCAACGGTAATTGCATTTAGAAGACCTGATTGTAAAGTGCTATAAGTATCAATAACAAGCACCCCATTTTCAGGATGAGTATTCCCAAATCTTCTGAAAGAGGTCAGTTCGTCATCATAACTTTGAACAAAAGAATGAGCCATAGTTCCAACTGCATTAAGATCGAATAGTTTTGCAGCAAGAACATTTGAAGTCGAATCAAATCCTCCGATGATAGCTGCTTTACTAGCCTGAATACCGCCAAGGCCCTGAGCACGGCGTAATCCAAAATCACTTAAAATTTTGTCCTGTGCTACCAGACGGATACGGGATGCTTTTGTTGATATAAGAGAATTAAAATTTAAAGTGTTAAGCAGGTATGTTTCAATCAGTTGAACTTCTGCCAGATTGCCTTCGACCACCACAACCGGTTCATTCGGAAAAACGATTGTACCTTCATCAACTGAATAGATATTTCCTTTAAAGGAAAAGCCCTTTAAGTATTCAAGAAAATCAGAACTGCTTTTTAATTTGTGAAGATAATCAATATCGGATTCATCAAATTTAATCTGATTAAGATTCTCAAGCAGTTCCGATAAACCGCTGAAGATTACATAGCCGCCTTTAAAAGGCAATTTTCTGAAGAAGTAATCAAATGCTGCGGGTGTGTTATGCCTGTTTTCTTTAAAGTAAGCTTCCATCATAGAAAGCTGATACATATCTGTTAATAGACCGAGTTTGTTGTTAATTATATTCATTTTATTTCTTTAATGTTTGTGCAAAGAAAGCAGAACATTTATCTTTTAAAATATAATTTATAAAAACAAATGAAAACCTTATTCTCTAATTGTACCATTTCACACAATAAATTAAAAAAAGCCGCTGCTTAGTATTTCATTAAAACTCTTGTTGATATTGAAATTATTGTCAATTATTTACTAATGATTGACTGATATTTAATCTTCTCGAAAATAGGAATACGCTATCTTTTAACCTTCCTAAATCTGATAATACAGGTGTTAAAAGCTTACTTTTCATTGATTTAAGTCAATTCTACTTAGTGGCATTAAGATTGAGATTTTACTACTAATTTTAAGAATTTCACATTCCGAAAGAGACTTAACTATGGCAAAAGGAACTATCAAAATTGACGCAAAAATTTGTAAAGGATGCGAACTTTGCATCATAGCCTGTCCTCAGGATGCTCTTGCCCTGGCACAACAATTTAATGATAAGGGATATAGATTCGTTGAGTTGATAAATGATGTATGTACCGGCTGTGTTAATTGTGCACTTGTTTGTCCCGAGGCGGCAATAGAAGTTTTTCGTCAACCCAAACCTGCAAAAAAAGCAGTTGAGGCAAAATAATTTTATCAGCAAAACTGAAAAGGTATTTTTAATGGACAATAAAGAAAAAACAACTGGTGAAGCAAGTTTGATGAAGGGTAATGAAGCCCTTGCTGAAGCAGCCTTTCGCGCAAATATTGATGCTTATTTTGGTTATCCAATCACACCACAATCAGAAGTTCTTGAGTATCTTGAAAGAGAAGCTCCTAAACACGAGGCATTAATTCTACAGGCAGAAAGCGAGATTGCTTCTATTAATATGATTTATGGTGCTGCCGGTGCCGGTGCACGAGTGATGACTTCATCCTCATCACCGGGAATAAGTTTAATGCAGGAAGGTCTATCGTATATTGCCTCTGCACAGCTACCCTGTTTAGTTGTAAATGTTGCACGCGGCGGACCGGGTTTAGGAACTATTCAACCTTCGCAAGGTGATTATTTTCAGGCTACAAAGGGAGGTGGTCATGGAGATTATCACCTTATTGTTCTTGCCCCTGCATCTGTTCAGGAAATGGCTGATTTTGTGTTCGATGCTTTTGCATTGGCTGAAAAATATCGTAACCCTGCAATGATACTAACCGACGGTGCACTTGGTCAGATGATGGAAAAGGTTATCCTTCCGGAAAAGGGTTCACTTCCTAAAATTCCCAAACCCTGGGCAACTACAGGAAAAACCAAAGACAGAGATCATAACATAATAACTTCTCTTTTCATACAGCCGGAAGAAATGGAACAGGTTAACCTTCAGCTTCAGAAAAAATATGAGTCAATGCAAAGCGAAGTCCGGTTTGAAGAAATAAATACAGATGATGCTGAAATCATTTTAGTTGCTTATGGGCTTTCTGCAAGAATATGCCAGAAGGTTGTTGATATTGGAAGAGAAAAGGGAATTAAAATTGGATTGCTTAGACCAATCACACTTTATCCTTATCCTTATAAAAGACTTAGAGAGCTTGCTGATCAGGTAGAGTTTATGGTATCAGTTGAAATGAGTGCCGGACAGATGGTTGAAGATGTAAGATTAGCAGTTGAAGGAAAAGTGCCGGTTCACATAAAAGGAAGAATGGGCGGAATGATTACAACTCCTGAAGAAATTTTACTCGAAGTTGAAAAAATTCATGAACAACTAAATGCACTCCAGGTGTAGGAGAATAAAAAATGAATGAAAAATTATATTTAGAAGAATCAGAAATTGAACTTGAGCAGGTGTACTGCAAACCGGATACTTTAACAGAGCTGCCGTTCCATTATTGCCCGGGATGCGGACACAGTGTAGTTCATCGTGTTTTAATGGAAGTTGTTCAGGAATTAGGAATTCAGGAAGAGATAATCGGTGTAGCACCTGTTGGCTGTTCCGTATTTGCATATCATTATATGAATGTTGATATGCAGGAAGCTCCGCATGGCAGGGCTAGTGCTGTTGCAACAGGAATAAAAAGAGTTCTTCCTGATAAATATGTTTTCTCATACCAGGGTGATGGTGATCTTGCAGCAATTGGTACTTCTGAAACAATTCATACTGTAAACCGCGGTGAAAATATCTTAATGATATTTATTAACAACGGTATTTACGGAATGACCGGCGGTCAGATGGCACCGACAAGTTTACCCGGGCAGGTAACATCAACTTCTCCTTATGGCAGAGATGTAGAAAAAGTCGGCAACCCGATTAAGATCGCAGATATGCTCTGTCTTCTTACAGGAGCATATTATGTAACAAGACAGGTTGTTCACAATCCAAACGGGGTTAGAAAATTAAAAAAAGCGCTATTAAAATCATTCGAATATCAGAAACAGAAAAAAGGAACCTGCTTTGTGGAAGTTGTTTCGAATTGTCCTTCCGGCTGGAAGATGACTCCGGTTCAAACAATAAAATACTTAGAAGAACAGATGATACCTAATTATCCTATTGGTGATCTTAAGGTTCCGCAAAATTAATTCTGAAGTAAAAGAATAAGGAATTTAAAATGACAAAAGAACATGAAATAATTTTTGCAGGTTTCGGCGGACAAGGTGTGCTTTCATTAGGCAGATTGATAGCATATGCCGGTATGATCGAAGGAAAAGAAGTCAGCTGGATGCCTTCATACGGTCCTGAAATGCGAGGAGGTACAGCTAACTGTATAGTTATTGTTTCGGGCTCCAGAATAAGTTCACCAATTGTTACAAAATTTGACACAGCAGTTCTGCTAAACCAGCCGTCTGTAGATAAATTTGAAAAAGCTGTTAAACCCGGTGGATTGCTCATTTATGAACAGTCTACCGTAATAAAACCCCCTACCAGAGATGATATTGAAATCATATGTATCAGTGCCAATGAAGAAGCGGATAAGCTTGAAGCAAAGCAGGTGGCAAATATGGTAATGGCCGGTGCATTTATTGAAAGAAGACCCATTATAAAAATTGAAACTATAATTGACGCTCTTAAAAAAGCATTACCTCCGAGAAGACACAATCTGATTCCTTTCAATGAAAAGGCATTGGAACGTGGAAGAGAATTAGCTAAACAGGCTGAACATGTTTCAGCATGAAATCAGTAACTATAAAGTACTGAGGGAAGCATTATGACAGAAAAAGATGTAAACTGCCAGCACGCTTGTAAAAATACCTGCGCTACACTTAATGAAGCGCTTAGAAGAGAAACCGCTATGGTTAGATACTATGAAAGTATTCTGGATGAATGTAATATGCCGGATGTAAGTAGTTTTATGAACGAATTGGTAGAGGAAAAACGAATAGTTATACTCAGGCTCATACAAAAGCTAAACGAAATACACGTTCGTTCACAGGCAATTGATGGAATTACATCAAGCTTTAATAATATTGATGGATAGATTTATTTGGGCGATAAGTAATAGCTTAATCCTGTGTTGTTTTATCTGTACTGAATAGCTATATTTGTCGTCCCAAATTATTATTATTTGGAATATACATCGCGGGGTGGAGTCCCAATGGGAGTAGCTCATATCGGACTCTAGCACTTTCAGATAATATAAATTATATATCGCGGGGTGGAGCAATTGGTAGCTCGTCGGGCTCATAACCCGAAGGTTGTAGGTTCAAGTCCTGCCCCCGCTACTAAAAACAAAAAGCCAGTCATTGACTGGCATTTTTGTTTTTAAAGGGTAATGGGGTAAGATTTGATTGTAAAGTTGAGGAGCGAAGCGACGACACCCCGACCAAAGTCGGGGACTACTCCCGCTACTAAAGAAAAATCCTCATTAATGAGGATTTTTTGTGTTTAAATTAAATATAATACTATCTTCTACTCAAATTTCTTCTTCAAACTGAACAACAATCGATTAAAATAATCTTCATCCATAACAGTTACGGTAAGCTTAAAATTGTAGCCCCCATCTATTTCACCTAAAAAAGTTACATTTGGGGTTTGTGTTGTTGAGCAATAAGCCGAGTTTAAAACATTTTTTGTTATCATTCGTTTTGTCTCTTCGGGAGAGTTGTTAGGGGCAATGATTAACTCTGCTTCGAATTCTCTGAACAGCGATTCTGATTTTTTAACTGTTATACATGAAGAGGCTAATTGGCTGTATGGTATTCTGACTGCTTCTCCATTTACAGGCTCTAAAGTAGCCGAGCGTAAACCAAGTTTTATTATTCTACCTGATGCGATTGATGTCTTGATCGAGTTGTTTAACGCTAATGACTCATCAGTTCTTAAAACTATTCCGGCAAAGATGTCTTTTCCTGCTGTTAACACAAATAACAATAATATCACTCCGGCAGCAGTGATAAATACTGGATTATAAACTAAAGGTTGAAGCGATTTTGAATTGAATGCAAACACTATAAATGTAAACCACAAAGCAAACTGCAGAAAATAAAATGTTCTTAATATTTTATGTCTGAATCTTGATCTGGTAAACAAATAATTAATAAAAATAAAACTGATTCTGAGTGCGACAAATAAAATAATAGCGGATACAGCAATTAGAATAAGAGCCATTATTATTGAATATGAAATTGAGGTACTCATCAGAATATATCCAATTTAATTAAATGATTAATTAAAAATGGCTCGACATATGGATTTATCTCAATAACGTCTTTACTATACTCTGTTAATACACCGGCAGATTTCATCCTCAAAATTATTTTTTCAATATCCGGAAAATAATTCAGCATAAGTTCATTTAATCTTTCTAAACTTAATCTTCGGTGCAATGCAAATTGGATAATAATTAAAATCCATTTGTCCGGAAATAATTCAAGGATTGATTGCTCAGGAATTACTGGAAAATCAATATGCAACGCATTTGCTTCAACTTTTTTTATGCTGTTAACCCAGCCGTGCAAAGCAGTTCCAAGATTTCCGTTTGAATAATTAAAGTACGCATTGAATAATCTCGCTTGCTTGAATTCAGATGGTTCTTCACCATTCAGGTAAAAATTCATTCCACTTGCTTTATGACGCAGCAGAATCATGTTCTTTAAATCTTCCGCATCATAAGGTTCGCAATTAACAATGTTCAATAAGTAATGATCGATAGGTTTTATTTTTTTAATAAAATGATATGAGTGAACATTAGCATTTAGAATAATGAAACACTTATCTCCATATGATTCGATAAGTCTGGAAATTCTATCAATAACTTTAAAACCATCATCGCTTCTTTGCCACCATAACTCAAGATCATTAATAATCAGTACAGATTTTTTAGTAGCTCTGGTAAAGGTATCATCCAAATTCATTTCAGAGTTTAATGCACGCTGTAATTTTGATTCAAACAATTCCAGGTCAACACTTCCGCCAGGCTCTGGATGAAGGAAAAAGAAATTTCCGGTTCCAAAATATTTTTCTGCAATAAAACTTGATAATGATGATTTGCCCTGGTTTCTTTCCCCAAGAATTAATAAGCCTCCTTTTGAACCTTGCTTAAATCTCTGTACTGCTTTATTACACTCACTGATTTCTTTTGCTCTTCCAACCCATAATTCTTTGCTAGCAGTTGCTTTACCGCCGAATAATTTTTTATAGTAAAAAGGAATCTGATCTAAAATATTTTTATTTGGAGTTAGCATCTCTGTAAATGCAATAACATCAGAAATTTTAATTTCCTTTTCTTCCTCTTTATGAATCTTTTGTGCAAATAATAAGCCCTCAGATTTTTTGTACAAGAGTTTTACAATCTGATCCTTTATAAATTTGTTTACGCTGTCTTTTATCTTAATAAAATTAGAGTTGATTCTTTTGCTGCTGGTTGCTCTGACCTGTGTCCTGAGCTCAAGAGATGATTTAATTAATCTGTAAGACGATAAAGGTTCAAATGATTTTTGAAAAATTTCGTCAATGCCGTCAAGGAAATTTGCTTTCAATTCAGTAAACTTAATTACTTCTTGCTCGATTTTTTGAAGTGATTTTTTTTGTGTTATTGCTGTATCCGGATCGGAAGCTGGATCAGGTGATGCCGGAATTTCATAATTCTGTAAATTGAAATTAAGCAGTCCTGTTATACTCTTTATTGATTCAACAGATTTATTGAGCTCATTTTGTGTTTGATTAACAAGCCGGTAAAGATTTTCAACCAGACCCGACTCAATGTTATAGTCAACAATCTTTCGAAGATTTATATTAAGTGATTCACTCTCTGAAAAACTTTGTCTCATTATATTTTCGCTGCTTTTTTCAGAAATTATCTCCATCGAATCGGGAAAGTCAATAATATCTTCTCTTATCTTTTCTATTGACTGCTCAAATAAATTGATTAGTTCAAACGATTCATCAAATTTAATATCAAATTTATTCTTTTGTTTCTGTCCGTCGGACTCAATATTATTTTGAATTTCACTTCCTAATTTGCTTACTTTGTTAGAATAAAAGGTGTTTAGATCACGACTGACGTTAAGTTTTATATCGTTTAAATTACTTAATATCTTGCCCTTAAATTTTTCGATAAGTAGATCAGCTTCTATCAAATTTAGGATTCGCTTTGAGTTATTAACCCAAATTGTAATTACTTCCGATATATTCTGAATTTGATTCTTATCAGTTTTGGTAAGGTTGCGGCTGCGACGCAGGATGGAGTTGGCGGAAATATTTTCAAGATCAGTAAGAAGATTTTGGAAATATTTCCTGATTGATAGGAACAAAGTATTTGATGAGTTATTTAAACTCCTTTTTGCAAATTCAAACTGCATTTCAAAAAGCTTGTCGAACTTTCTTTTTTCTGCTATTATTAAATCAGAAGGATCTTTCTTTGCATTGATCTTTCTAAAAATGCTGTCGAAAGATGAAAGAACAGAAGAATGCGAATTCTGAAGATCATTTAATATTTGGTAATTAAATGTTTCGCATTCGCCAAGGTATCTTGAAAATGAATCAGCATAAAGCTTATCAAAATAATACGAACAAAATTTTCCTATCTTTATTTGTTTTGTGACCTTTGATTTTGTGATTGAATACCTGAGCATTTTGTATTTTTTAGAAATTCTTTCATATATACTATCTTCTTTTGTTGTTTGAAGATCATCCACATCATACAAAACTGGGATTTTATCCGGAACTTCTTCCTTTAATTTGCTTAGTCTTGCTCCAACCAATAATAATGAGGATGAAAAATATTCTTTTATTTTTTCCTGTTCATTTAATACATTATCAACTTCATCAGTAAGATGATATATCAGATCATTTCTGGCACTAATCAATAATCTTTTTCTCTCTTCATTCCCATCATATTGCTGTATTTTTTTCTCGATCTGCTCATATCGTTTATGAATTTCATCTCTATAATTATTAAGTAAGTCTAGATGCAGAGAAAAAATATCTTTCGTAAAATCAGTAACAAACAAATTAAAAATATTCTCGACTTTTGAACTGTAGTATTGAATATCCTTTTCTATTACATCGTTCTTTTTTGCTTTAATATCGGGTAGAACTACGTTTTCAATTTTGGTCACAGCTTCATCAGTATCTTTTTGAATTCCGATACTCAACTCTTCAAACTGACTTGAAGCACGGATAAGCATCACTGTTCCTAAGTTATACGTCAACTCGTTTATGGTATTAATAAAAGATTCTGAATTTTGTTTTGTGATTTCCGGAATTCCAAAAATTACAAGATCACTATTAATTGATTCGGCGAGAATTATCTCTGAAGGTTTTTGCTTTTCGATTTCATTATTAATAATTCTGATTGAGCCATTGATTCGATATTGATCAAGAATCTGAGTAAGATTTTTGTAAGCTCTGTTTACTATAGAACTTTTTTGGGAAATGACCATAAATCGTACTTCTGCATCTCGCCAATCATCCGTGGATGTGAGAAATCGTACAAGTGCTAGTTCAAATCCAAAATTATTTCCGGCACCGCGCCACCATACATCGATTAGTTGTTTCTTTCCGAACCCTCTGTCTTTATCATAATCAATTAATAGAGAATTTAGATCCAACTCATTAAAATTTTGTATCAGTTTTGCAAACTGACCTGGATCAGTTGTATTTCTTGCCCATCCCATTAAAATGGTGTTTGGTTCAACACCGGAAAAACCATAAATGCGGGTAATAGCATCAATACCCTCGTAAATGTTTCTGCAAACAAAATTTTTAGTAAAGATCCCTTCAATTACATCGCCGTTATTTGTATCGGCTGATTCTCTCTTAAACAATGCTTCAGCCGATTTATCTTCTATCAAGTGAAAATCAGATAAGATTCCAAGCCTTCCTGTTAACCATTTACCCAATTCTAAAAGATGCGGACGTTCTTGTGAAACACCACCGCTGAATAAGATCATGTTTGGGCGCCAGTTTCTGATATCCGCTTTGCTGCGACTCAGCTTTGCCAATCCTTTTCTGACAACTGAGGACCATACACTATCCCACGTATCACCCGTCTCTAATGTTAACTGTTTTCTGGTTAGGTAAATAAACAGCGATCCTAAGATTAGTGTAGCTCCAACCATTGCAGCAAAATCTAACTGGATCATAACTATAAAACAGGCTGCCGAACCGATGATGCTGATAAATTTTGGAATTTTAAAATCAGGTCTGAAGTCTGAACTTGCCCAGCTTTCAATTGCACAGCTCAGATTTAAAAATCCATATGTTGTAATGAAGAACATAGAAACGACACGGGCAATAACATCCAAATCACCGACCAATATCCCTGCTTCTGCAATTACAAATGTAAGAAGTAAAGCATTTCTTGGTTCGTTTAAGGGACCAAAACCTTTTGCAAAAAATTTGTGTGTTATTTTATCTGTCGATGTTGCCTGCAATATTCTTGGAGCTCCAAGAATACTTCCAAATGCAGATGAAAGCGTTGCCCCCCAAATACCTGCAATTACAAGTTCCGGCAATATAGAAATTTTTAATAAAGCATTAGGATCATTAACTAACAACTCAGAAGATACTGAATATGAAAAGAAAAATGCCAAACCGATATAAACAACCAGACCAATAGTAATTGCCGATATGGTTCCGGTGGGAATTGACTTTTTGGGATCCTGTAAATCGCCCGACATTGAAACACCGGCTTCGAATCCTGTGACTGCTGGAAAGAAAATCCCAAATAAAACAATAAACGGCGCCGCAGTTGCTATAGGATTGATTAATGGTTCGGTTGGCGTATAACTATGTTGCCCGAAAATTACCGACAGCAAAGACAATATAATTGCCGTCATAATAAAATATTGTGTCTTGATAGCAAGCGATGTACTGATAAAAGTAACAATTGTAACTGAAACCAGAATAATTGTACCTGCAAAACGGATTGAGTTCTTGGTTACTTCAAATCCCCAGTAGCTTAAAAAGCTTTCTGCAAAACCAATTAAGTACAAACTAACGCTGAATGATAATCCAACAAACAAGGCCAGGCCCAATGTACCACCAATCGGTAAACCAAGACTTCGTGAAATCATATAGTATGTTCCACCAGCTTTTACTTTTTTGTCTGTCGCGATTGATGAAACACTTAATCCTGTGGTGACCGAGATAAGATGTGCGAGTAAAATGATACCGATAGTAACTAATAACCCGGCTTGTCCTGCAATCCATGGAAGTCGTAAGTACATTATAACGCCGAGTATAGTTAGAATTGAAGGTGTAAATACACCGCCGAATGTACCGAACTTTTTTACTTTTGCCATTTGTTAAACCAAGATACTGGAATGAACAATTGTTTTTAATGTACAAATTTTATTAGTCTAAATATAATCTTTGTAAAACTAACTATTAAGTACTGCTATAGCAATTTATTGGTTTTGTGCTGATTTAATTATTATTAAACTTCTTAATCAACGAGGTGGTAAAATAGTGTTAAGTTACGTCCTTTATCTGTTCTAAACTGTCTGTTTATTTTTCAGAAGTTTAATGCTAAATAAGTACTTTTTCTGTCGTAAATATTTTTCTCTTAATACAGTTACTTAAAAATGGATGTTGATGGCTTAACAAATACAACGATGTTTGTCCATCACTTATAGAGTTAAATAATGACCCTGTTCTGGGTTAAACTGTTGACGGTTGTAACAGGAATAAATATTTTGAAAATAGTTGAACAACTTCATAAACTTTGGGTCATAGTTAAAATAATAATGGTAAGAATGGAAGGGTTTAATTGAAACTACATCATGGGTTGGGCAATTGATAGTTCGTCGGGATACTGTTTACCTGCTGAATTCGCTGAATGCGGAGAAGTCAGGTCAGCACTTCAATGAAAAAAACCGAATTTGCGTCTGAATTATTTATTTTAATTATAACAAACCGTATATGTTCAATTGACTGCGACTTATTCGGTGCCTTACGAATAAAAAAATCTTTTTTTTTGAGCTTAATTGATTTATCCTAAGGTAGCTTTTTTTATCGCTGTGCAATTAAATTAGACTTAAGTAAATGATAAGTGTTAATAAAAAAACTACGATTCCGGTTATTAAACTTATCCTGAAAAACTTTCTTGATTTCGGGCTGTCTGTAATTTTTTTGTTGCCTAATACTAATACATTGATAAGTGTGGAGGCAATAATTATAAATAAAATAAGGAAAATAATATTTTGCTTGCCCATTTCTTCCTTCCTTCCATTGTCAATGTTTCAATAAATTAATTTCTTAAACAAATTTAGGTTTTCTGTTAAATAGTTCAAGCTAATTCTGATCTCTGGTTAATTGTGATGATAATAGGATAAATATTAAACCACTTCTTAATTTGAACTAATAATAAAAAGATATAATAAAAGTATTAAAGTCTATATGTAAATTCAGCATTCTGTTTATCCACCGAAACGAAATGAAGATAGGCCCCTGCTACTAAGAAGTTGCGAAATCTAAATGGTTTCATAACTTTTATTTTAAGCCAATCATTTACTTGATTTATAAACTTTTGTATTTCCGTCCGTTTCTAAAAAACGAGTATTCTGTAATTATCACCAAATAAACAGAACGCCATTAAAAAATTTCTTGAATATAATTCATTTATGATTTACGGTTAGTTAGTACATATACAATTTTCCTAGCTCTCTTATTTACCGGGGAAGCCGGACAATTATAAACTAATAATTCTCAGGCACTAAAATGAATAATTCAAAAGTAATATTTGGTTTATTAGCCTTAATCCTGCTACTGTCATTGAACTGCTGCAGTGAACCGCAAGATAGTATAACTACACCGCCGCCAGCGTTTGGAGATCAAATTGTTCCCGGTGAAGATTGGGATCCGACAAAAAACTATCTGCTGGCACAGTTTAATTCTATGATATCTATCGATTCAGCAAAAGCTGTAATCAATCAGATAAATGGTACTTCGGTTAAGCAAATATTTGTTCCTAACAGGTGGGCATATTTGAAAGTTGAGATAGGCAAAAAATCATTCTGTTATGATATATTAATGACTTATCCTTTTGTTCGCTATGCAGAACCAAATGCCATAGGAATTCGGGGCTCTAATAAAGTTTGAAAAGGAATAAATAATTATACCTGAGTTTATTAAGAATCCCGGAAAGAGTATCAGCTAATCACCGGCGATACATATTTCATCGCTATCTGAAAGATCACCCAGTATTTGTTTTGTCAGTTCTTCGTTGTTTTCAATTTTACCAACTCTCTTCATAACATTTTTAAATTCCTGCTGTGTCTTCTGTTTTTTAAGTATAGCATCCAGCTCATCCTCAGATAATTCTGCCGATAGTTCATCATTAAATATTTCTTCAGGAATTAGTAATTCATTTTCGGGTGATTCTTCTTCGGTTGAGATAGCAAGTGTGCTCTCATTGATCTTTAAATCAGAGTGAATATTATCTTCAATCTCATACCGGTTTTTAAGGTTCCGGTTTATTCTTATAAAAGCAAGACATAACTCGTGCAGTAATTCAAAATCAATTTTATATAAAATTGTCTCTGTCATAGCAACAGCGCAGGATTTTCTTTTATTAGACTGAAGTATTTCCATCTCACCAAAAAAATCATATAAATATCTGTTAACAAGTTCTTTTTTACCCGAGACTTTAATACGTATCTCACCCTGGATGATAAGATAAAGAAAAGCTGATTCTTCACCATTTGTATAAATTATCTCACCATCTTTAGCTATGTAAAAGTTTTTTGGATTATAGTATTTTTTTAGACTATACTGATCCATTCCCTTAAAAAGGTTATTTCTAAAAACAGATTTAAAATTATATTCTGAGATAATCATTTGTCTTAAAAACTATGCTAAACTTGTTAGAATTCACACGGTTTACTTTGCAAAAACAATACCGAAAAAGTGCTTATTTAACTTATTTAAAGCAGCTTATAATCTTGAATTCCTTAGTTGAGAAGAAATTTTTACATGTTTTATAATTTTTTGTAGGACTAAGTCTTACAAATGTTATTTTGCATTCAGCAAATATTATCATATTAATTCAGTAAGAATTTTTACTTTTGTTTATCAATTTGAACTTTGATGAGCAGTACAAATAATTCACATAATCACGTCCATCACACTAACTATAACAAAGCTTTTGCCTTTGGTATAGCTCTTAACATAATTTATGTAATAATTGAGTTCAGTTACGGATTGGCAATAAACTCAATGGCTTTGATTGCTGATGCAGGGCATAATTTAAGTGATGTACTAGGGCTGGTCTTAGCCTGGATAGCCAGTCGGCTTGCTAAAACAACACCAACCAAAACCAGAACTTACGGATTGAGGAAATCAACAATTCTTGCAGCATTGTTCAATGCTGTTATTTTATTAATTGCAGTGGGGGCAATCACTGTTGAGGCAATAAGAAAATTTATTGAACCGGAACCTGTTGCCGGAAATATTATAATGATAGTTGCAGGAATTGGTGTAGTAATCAATACAATCACTGCTTTACTGTTTGTTTCAGGAAGAAAAAAAGATCTTAACATTAAAGGTGCCTTCCTTCATATGGCTGCAGATGCAGCGGTTTCATTAGGGGTTGTTCTTGCCGGACTGGTAATTTCTATTACATATTTGTACTGGATAGATCCGGTAATCAGTTTAATAATTGTTGTTGTTATAACTATTGGCACCTGGGGATTGCTTAAAGAGTCTTTCTTTCTTTCAATGGATGCTGTACCCCAGGGCATTAGTTTCGATGACGTTGCAGATTTTTTAAACACGGTTGAAGGAGTGAAGGAAGTACACGATCTGCATATCTGGGCTATGAGTACAACAGAAATAGCTTTAACCGCGCATCTTGTTATGCCAGCCGTGCCCGAAGATGATTTATTTCTTAAAAAAGTTTGTTCACAACTTTACGATAAATTCGGCATCGAGCATACAACTATTCAAATTGAAATGAATGCTCACGGTAAAAATTGCGAGTTTAATAAAGTGTAATTTTATTATTAAATCAGTCGTATGTCACCTCTTCAAGATAAAATGAGGGATCGGCATATCTTAGATTAACACTTTGCGTAGAAAAGTTTTTTGTTTCACCCGGTTCAAGTCTGTCAATCCGGGCCTCAACAGGTTTTGCGTCCATCTGATACTTAAGAACAATATTTGTAACAACCTTATCGCTGATATTTTTAACTGTTCCTCCTACAGCACCGGTTCTGGTCGGAGATAATGCAGGAGCATCTGCATCCATTGAATGCGCTGTTGAAAGCAGCTTATCCGCTTTTATTTCCAGTACTTCTTTTTCTTTAATCAGATACTCATAAGTAAAGTATCCGGCAGCAATCAGAAGAATAAATATTAAAAACTTTTTCATTTTAACCTCTCTAAAAATCTGGTTTGAAAAATTACGTTCTAAATTACACAAAAAATGAAAAAGTAAAACTTTTAGTTTAAGCTGTTCAGTGCATTAGTTAATAATCTCTTAACATAGATTTAACATACTATTAACTTTGAATTATTGATTGCTTATTATTTTTGGTCAACGATATTATGGTGATATTATGCAGTCATTAATCAAAGATACTCTGAAAGCTATTATGAATAGTTCTGCGTTCTTTATCAAAGCCATTTCATTTTTTTAACCTTAATGGTAATAAAATTTATGCTGGGTAGTCTGGATACAAAAACAATTGCTTTACTTGTCTTTCTTGCTTCAGGAATTATATTTTCAGTAGTATTTATATCTGCAATTTTAAAAGACAGAGTACATAGAAGAAAAACTTCTCAGCAAACTGTTTTTGAAGCCTAAAATATCTACGAATCAATTCCGTCCGATCAATTAATGAGATATAGGCGGCTCTCCGTTCATGAATTTTATTTACCAGTCATAATATTACACTTCTTTTATTTACTAATATTCATATTTTCGTATAACAAATAACTTTTTTGATTAATATTCCGAGGCGGAGATGCGACTAAATCAAATTTTCATTATTTCGTTTATCCTGTTTTTTACTTCTGCAATAATCTCTTCTGATCAGAAAGAATTTAAGATAGATTTTGAAAAGTACACATTAAAAAACGGGCTTCAGGTTATTTTACATCTGGACAGATCAGATCCAATCACTGCAGTTGCGATTCAATACCACGTTGGTTCTAATCGAGAGATTCCGGGCAGAACCGGGTTCGCACACTTATTCGAACATATGATGTTCCAGGAATCACAGCATGTTGGTCAGGACCAATTCTTCAAAAAAATTCAGAATGCCGGTGGAACATTAAATGGCGGTACCTGGAAAGACGGAACAATTTATTTTCAGGTTGTACCTAATAACGCACTTGAAATAGTTTTATGGATGGAAGCCGACAGAATGGGTTATCTGCTCAGTACTGTTACTCAAGAGGCATTCATAAATCAGCAGGAAGTTGTACAGAATGAAAAACGGCAGAGCTATGATAATCAGCCTTACGGACACACAAGGTATGTGATCGATAAATTACTTTACTCAAAACATCATCCTTACCACTGGCAGGTAATTGGTTCATTAGATGATTTAAGGAACGCAACGCTCGAAGACATAAGAGATTTTTATACAAAATGGTACGGACCGAACAATGCAACTCTTGTTATTGCCGGTGATTTTGATATAATACAGGCAAAACAATGGGTGGAAAAATATTTTGGTGAAATTAGTTCTTCAGAATCGATTACTGATCTAACGCCAATGCCTGTTAAGCTGACCGAAACCAAAAGAACTTTTCATGAAGATAACTTTGCTCAATCGCCTGAGTTGAATATGGTTTTTCCAACAGTTGAGCAATACAACAAAGATTCTTATGCGCTTTCTTTGTTGGGCGAGTTATTTGCATTCAGCAAAAAAGCTCCTTTATATAAGGTTATTGTTGAAGAGAAAAAACTTGCACCTTCTGTTATGGCCTATCAAAGCAGCGGTGAAATTGCAGGGGTATTCCAGACAAGAATCAGAACTTTTCCAACAGCTAATCTTACAGATGTTGAAAAGGCAATCTTCGAAGCCTTTGAAAGATTTGAGAACGAAGGATTTACTGATGAAGATCTTGATCGTGTAAAAGCAAGAACCGAAACCTCATTTTATAATGGTATTTCAAGTGTGCTCGGAAAATCATTTCAGCTTGCACAATACAATGAATTTGCCGGCTCACCGGATTTTATCACACAGGATTTGAAAAACAGAATTGCCGTTACTAAAGATGACATCTGGAATGTTTACGAAAAGTATATTAAGAATAAACATTACGTGCTAACCAGTTTTGTGCCTAAAGTAAAGTTAGAACTGGTTGCGGAGAATTCCGTGAGATTTCCTGTTGAGGAAGAAACAATTGAAGAGCAGGAAGCAGCAAACCTCAAATTAAAATCTGTTAAAGTAGATTTTAATGTTGAAAAAATTCCTTCTTCATTTGATAGAAGTGTTCAGCCCGGATTCGGACCGGAACCTTTATTAAAACTTCCGGAGATATGGGATGCACAACTTAAAAACGGAATTAAAATTCTTGGAATTGAACATAATGAATTACCATTAGTTGAATTTTCTATCACATTAAAGGGTGGTAAGCAGCTTGATGACTTGAATAAAGTAGGAGTTGCAAACCTAGTCAGCAGTTTAATGATGGAAGGAACAAAAAATAAAACTCCTCTTGAACTGCAGGAAGAAATTCAAAAGCTTGGCTCAAGAATACAAATGTTCACATTAAATGAATCAATTACAATACAGGCAAACTGTTTGTCTTCAAAATTGTATGAGACACTCGATATTATTCAAGAAATATTATTTGAACCCCGCTGGGATGAAACAGAATTTGAACGAATAAAGAAACAAACAATTGAAGGAATAAACAGAAGCAAAGCAAATCCTTCATCTATTGCATGGTCAGTACTCAACAAGCTGGTTTACGGAAAGAATCATATTCTTGCATATGAAACAGTCGGTACAGCAGAAACAGTAGAAGAAATTACAATTGACGATCTGAAAAATTATTATGATAAATATTTTTCTGCGTCTGTTGCAAACATAGCAATCACTGGAAATATTAAAAGAGATGAAGCTGTGAAATTATTTTCATCGCTTAATGCCTGGGATAATAAAAATGTAACTTTACCTGAATTTCAAATTCCTTCAATGCCGGAAAAACCGTCTGTATATTTTATAGATATACCAAATGCAAAACAATCCGAGTTGCGAATAGGGCACATAGGGCTCGCATACAGTGATCCGGATTTTCACAAAGCCACTGTAATGAACTACAAACTTGGCGGAAGTTTCAGCGGAATTGTTAATCTAATTCTTCGCGAAGAAAAAGGTTTTACTTACGGAGCCAGAACAACTTTTACCGGTGCTAATTTACCGGGAGTTTTTGTCGGTTCCACAAGTGTGCAGTCAAATGCAACGTTCGAATCGGTTCAGATCTTTTATAATGAATTTAATAAATACCGTGAGGGTGTGAGTAAAGAAGATTTGGAGTTTACCAGGAACGCACTGGTAAAATCAAATGCACTAAGATTTGAAACTCTAGGCGCATTAAGAGGAATGCTGAATACTATTTCCAGCTACAATCTTCCTTATGACTATATTAAAAATGAAGAGGAGCAAATTATTAAAATGACACTTGATGAGCATAAATTGTTTGCTCAAAAGTACATTATTCCGGATAAAATGATTTATCTTATTGTTGGAGATGCATCAACTCAGCTTGAGCCCTTAAAGAACTTAGGTTTTGGGGATCCTGTATTGCTTGATCGCGAAGGAAATATTATCAAACAAATGTAGGCTGTTATAAATTATTTCTATTGGGAACACGTTATTGCCTGTTTTTAAGTGCTCTGGCGTGTTCCCCCAATATTTTTTGAATTCTGATTCTTAATAAATCGGTTCTGAATAATTGAAACTGAGGTTATAACTGCTTAAATTTCAAGCAGTTAAAGTTTATTTACTTTGAAAGTACGTAGCAATGAAAGAATTTTTTAGCGTGCTTGAAGTTGCAAAACTTCTGAATCTAAGCCGATCTGCGGTTTTATATCATATTAAAGCCGGCAATCTGAAAGCCACCCAGGTAGGGAAAATTCATATTATTTCTAAGGAAGATTTTGGGGAATTTCTTAAAGAACACAAATCAGGTAAAAAACATCAGAAGATAAATCAGACAAGGCTGGAGTTTTAGTCTTTATACCTTTTAATAAGTCCCTTTTTGTATTTGCCGAGTTCCTCATTACTAGCACCTGCAATTTCCTTTATGCAATAACAATAAGCATCAACAATTAAAATTTCCAAATTTTCTTGAAACGAATAAAAATTATTAATTGCTTTCACAACAACATCCAGACTAAATGACTTCAGCGTCATATCTTCCTGAAGATTTTGCAATTCCTTTCTGCAATCTCTAAGATAGTCTTTATTATCTGCAATCTTAATCATTCTATAACTCTCCAGCATTCCGCTCAGAAAATCATGCCTGGGATTAGTATAGGGAACAGGACTGCTAAGTGAATGCCAGAAATACCCATTTTGCGTTTTAACTTCCTGAACTTGCGGTGCAACAATCGGGAAGTTGTAAATCATTATTGCAAATAATATAACAAGTCTCATCTTACACCGTTAATCGGCTTTTTCAGACTCTTTAGGTGTTTCTTCAAATGATTCAAGCAAAACCTCAAAGTGCTTAAGAAGGCTTTCAACATCGTTCTTTATCCATTGCTCATCTTTTTCTGTCAATTCTATATCTACCATCCGGAGAATTTCATATCGTATTTGCAGGGATATAACATTATTATTAATAAAAACTTTTGAATTTCTTGTTACTGTTGTTTTCTGAACTGTGCCAAGCACATTTGTATAGAAGTTTTTATTTTCAAAAATCGGGCTCTGCTTAACAATATTCTCTATTACTTCGGGAATTACTTTACCCGTCATTTCGTAAATAGCCGTGCAGTAGGTTACCATATCTTTAAGACTGCCGCTCAGGACTACTTTCTTTTTCATTTTATATTTCTCCGGTTTGTTAATCAAAAAATAACAATAATAAAATCAAAAGTCGGGTTATTAATTTGTTTACATACCAAAGCAGTGGGTATTTTGGGATAAAAATTCCGGAGATTAAATGCATTACGATAAATTTATGCCGCTTGCCTCGTACATCGAATATCCTGAAGAGGTTATGAAAGAAAGATCAAAACTGTTTTATGAGGACTTAAAACGGCGAAGAACAGTACGAGATTTTGCTGAGAAAAAAGTTCCTCAGGAAGTTATTGAGAATTGCATTAAAGCTGCCAGTACTGCCCCAAGCGGTGCAAACAAACAGCCGTGGTATTTTGTGGTTATTAGTGATCCTATTGTTAAGAAACAAATAAGAATAGCTGCGGAAGAGGAGGAAAGAGAATTTTATTCAGGAAAAGCACCTAAGGAATGGTTGAATGCTGTTGAGCCGTTTGGTACTGATGAACATAAACCTTTTCTTGAAATAGCGCCGTATCTGATTGCTATATTTGCAAAATCTTATGAAAATATTTCAGATGGTCGAAAAGAAAAAAACTATTATGTTCAGGAGTCTGTCGGTATTGCTTCAGGAATTTTGATAACTGCAATTCATAATGCGGGACTTGTAAGTCTTACTCATACACCAAGTCCGATGAATTTCTTAAATAAGATTTTAGGCAGACCTGAGAATGAAAGACCATTTTTACTGCTGGTGGTAGGCCATCCCGCTGAAGATGCAAAAGTACCAGTGTTGAAGAAAAAATCTTTTCAGGAAGTAGCTGCATTTATTTAAGTAGTGAAAGAATTGAACACGGATTGGACTGATGAGACGGATAATTACTGATCTATACAACAGTTAATAAATATTTGAACTGCCCTTAGTAATTTTGATATTATTCATCTTTATCTCCATTTAGATACCATATGGCTTTATCAACTGAAACGTGATTGCCTGTAATTACAAGTGTATCGTGTGCCAATAGTTTTTCCTTACCCGAAGGATTGGTAATTGTTTTACCGTCTCTTACAATTGCTATAATAGTTGCATCGGTTTCAGCACGCAGATTTATTTCACTTAGTTCCTTTTCAATGAATGGATTATCATCATTTACAAAATAGGTTTCTGTTATCCCTGCTGCTAAAATTTCGTCAAGGTGAATAAATGAAGTCGGCTCTTTCTCATCTTTTCTCAACAGCTTGTAAGATTCATTTCTGATAATAGCAACCTGCTTCATAATAATGTTAAGTGGGATGTGATATTTTTCCAATACCTTCCTAAAAATTTCAAGTGAAGTTTCAAATTCCTCAGGGATAATAACATCAGCGCCAAGTTTTGCCAGTTCGTCTATCTCATTTACATACCTTGTTCTGACTACAGTGTAGATATTAGGATTAAGCTGCTTCGCCAGCGAAAGTGATCTTCTTGTTGTAGCCGGATCAGATATTGCAAAAACCAGAACTTTGGCTTTTTCAATATTTGTTCTGTGAAGAATTTCTACTTTACTTATATCACCGAAAATTATCTTTTCACCCTTTTTCTTTTCCTCTAAAACCGTGTCAGGATTAAGTTCAACCACAACGTAACTAATTCCGGTCTCTTTCAATACATGTGTTAGATTCTTACCGTTTAATCCGAAACCTGCAACGATTACATGACCCGTCAATTCTTTTTCAGCTGATGTAATTTCAGATTTTTGTTTTCCGATTTCAGCGGATTTGAATCCCAGGTGCGGAGCTAGTTTAAAGAGAAAGGGTGTCAATATCATTGTGAAAATGGAGGAGGCGAGAAATGCATTGTAATTATCAGAGGCGATAAGCCCGAAGTTTCCACCTGCTTGTGCTAGTACGAAAGAGAATTCACCGATCTGTGCTACGATGAGACCTGTTACTATAGCAATTCTCAAAGGATATTTCATAAATAGCACTATCAATACTACGATTAAGCCTTTTAATAATATTATACTTAAAGTTAGAACCAGTATCTTAACAGGGAAATCAATCACGAATTGAATATTAAGGAGCAGTCCGATAGAGACAAAAAAGATGCTGTTGAAAGCGTCTCTCAAAGGCTGAATATCAGCGATTATCTGAAAGTTGTAATCCGACTCTGCAAGTATTAGTCCTGCGATAAATGCTCCGAGAGCGAAAGATAATCCCATAGCATGAGTTATATAAGCCGTGCCTAATAGAATAAGAAGAATGCCTATCATGAAAGCGTCCCGCATCCTCAGATTAGCCAGCTGGTACATGATCTTAGCCATTAAAAATTTGGCACCGAGCAGCAGTAAACCAACAGTTCCGAATGCGAGTGCCAGTTTCAGAAGTATATCAGTTAGATTAAGCTCACCCGCTGATCCCAGTACCGGTAGAGCAAGGAACATCGGAACTATTACCAGATCCTGAAAAATCAGGATCCCCAGCGATATCTTTCCCTGAGGAGCCTCAAGCTCGCTGCTGTCTGAAAGGAGCTTCAGAACTATCACAGTGCTGGATAAACTAACCAGCATTCCGAAAAATATTGCCTGATTCAACGGAATTCGGAGAAGATAGAAAATTACTGTCGAGAAAACGATGGTTAGAGTTATCTGAAGTCCTCCGGCTAGAAGCAGGAATTTCTTTAATCGTATTAATTGAGTAAATGAGACCTCCAGTCCTATCGTGAACAAAAGCAGGATAATTCCTATTTCAGCCATCATCTCAACTGATTCTAGCTGTGTGATCAGTTTGAATCCGAATGGACCAATTATCATCCCGGCGATCAGGAATCCTACTATGCTTGGCAGATGAATTTTCCGGAACAGGAATATTATCGGTAGTGATACCAGCAGGATTACCACTATGTCCTGTATTACTAAATATTGATGCATTTGTGTGATAAAAAATAGATATGGTAATATACAAAAATCAAGAATCGAAAGGTTTATGTAAATTTTTCAGATCAACTAATATTGATTTTACTTGCAAAGGATGACTTTAACAATATAACATTCATAGAAGTGCCTTCTTGAAACACCTTCTTCTTTTATGCTGACGTGTTTCAAATAATTTCCATTGTGACTGTACTTTTAAATTATTTTCTAATTCGCGGTTGGTTTCTACGGTCTTAATGCTATTTTTTTTACAAATTCTGAAAATATGATCAATCAGCATAGCATTAACACCTTTGTTCTGCATATCCGTTCTAACAGCAGTTAGATACAGATCCAGCGCCTTGCTTTTTTTCATTTCACGAAGCAGACGCAAAAATCCGAATGGCAGTAGTTTACCGTTCATTTTCTTTAAAGCCTTATTTAATGAAGGCATTGTAATTCCGAATCCTGCAAGTTTGCCGTATTCATCAACAATGAGAGGAACATATTCAGGACGCACAAATGAAAAATATTGTTTTACATAGCTGTCGATTTGTTTATCTGAAAGTTCAACGAAACCGTATAAATCTTTATACGTTTCATTGATGAGATAAAAAACATCATAAGCATATTTAGAAACTTCCTTAGCATTTTTAAGATTTAAAAGTTGCAGTTTATTTCTTTCAGCAGAAATTTTAGCAATTCTTTCTATCTTCTCCGGAATTTGATCTGGAATTTTGGCACTATATTCAATCCAATCAACATCTTTTACGTAATTTAGTTTTTCAACATGAACAGGGTAGTACGGATAATTATATATGCTTCCCAAGGTACTTTCTTCTTCAAACCCTTCGATAAGCATTCCTTCACCGTCCATATCGGTAAATCCTAACGGACCGTGGATTTCATCCATACCTTTATCTTTAGCCCAATTTTCAGCAGTAGATAGAAGAAGTGAGGAAACATTTTCGTCATCAATAAAATCTATCCAGCCGAAACGTGCTTTTTTAACCTTCCATTTTTCTGCGTATTTATGATTGATTATTCCGGCTATCCTGCCGGCAATTCTATCATTTTTATAAGCAAGCCAGTATTTAGCTTCACAGAAATCAAAAGCAGGATTCAGATTTTTATCAAGAGTCTTTTTTTCATCGCTGCGTAAAGGGGGTATAAAATATTTATTACCTTTATACAGGTTGTACTGGAAAGAAATAAAATCTTTGAAGAGACTGTTTGAATTAACTTCTTTTATTTGGTATGTCATTACATTAAAAATTTATTAATCTAAATTTACTAAATAATTTTATTGGTTTGAGATTATTTATGCCTTCTTGTAATCTGATTTACAACAAATCCCACCACACCGTGAGTTAACGGGGAAAAAGAAATAAGCTGCAGCAGAAGGTTATGGTCTTCCATCGGTAAACTGAAGGACGTAAAATATTCACAAGGTAATAGGCAAATATAACTGCGATTTTAGAATAATTGTATGATAATTAACTCTATTATAAACCGTCAGTGAAGATTATCATATTCGATAGGTTCACGTTTAAGAATTAAAGGACGAATTACCGGAGGTATTAATGAAGTTATACCTTTCCGTCCTGGTCTTCCTATTGAAATTATTGAGCCGGAACCAACTATTATTTTTAAAGAAATGTAAGATTTAGGTTGTTATACTTCATTATTGAATATCAAATTCATTTGAATATAATTCTTCACGGCAAAGCTCCGGCATTATATTTTCAAAATCGTAATGGTATTTTAATTTGTATCTGCCGGGTATTAAAAAACTAAGTGTATCAGAAACTTCTTCACCTGTTCCTAACTCGAAATTCGTTAATTGTCTGCAAACCATAGAAAAACTTCCTCCGCCTGATGAGGAAGAATCAATTCTGATAAGTGTTTGATGCAAACTCTCACCGCATTGGTTTATGTAAACTGTTTTATTTGTGAAGTTACTAACATCAACAGTAATAAGCTGACCGGAATTATAAACCGATTTATCTGTAGTTGCGGCTAAATATGCATCTGTAGGAATTATTTCATCTTTACAGGAAATGGTTAGAAATAATATTAATATTAATGATGCTAATGTATTTCTCATATTCACTTATATTTACCTATAAAACTATTAAACCCATCCTCTTAATTTACACGCTTCTGCAACTCGGGCAACACCCACAACCATAGCTGCAAGACGTGGATGAACATTTTTTTCCCTGATCGCTTCCTGAACTCTGTGATAGGCTTGTGTAAGTTTCTTATCTAATCTTTGATGGACAACTTCTTCATCCCAGAAGTATGTGTATTTATCCTGAACCATCTCAAAGTAAGAAACAGTAACACCTCCTGCACTTCCAAGAATATCCGGAATAACGTGAATGCCGTTGTCATAAAGTATTAAGTCTGCTTCAGGAGTGGTTGGTCCGTTTGCAAGTTCACATACAATTCTTGCCTTGATTTTTCCAGCATTTGCAGATGTAATTGCATTTTCCAGAGCAGCGGGGTATAGAACTTCAACATCTAATTCAAGAAGATCATCGTGAGGAATAATTTTTGAACCAGGAAATTTCAGCACACTACCTGTTTTTAGTTTATGCTGAACTAATTCGAGAGGGTCAAATCCATCTTTGTTATAAATTGCTCCGCGTGAATCACTAACAGCAACAAGTTTTCCGCCTCCAAGTATTTCTTTATGTAAAAGTGCTGCGCGCTGACCGGCATTGCCAAAGCCCTGTATAGCATATTCTTTTGTCGGATCAAATCCCCAAACCTTACAAGCCTCCCTGACGGTAATTACTCCTCCTCTGGCAGTTGCATCTCTTCTACCTTCAGTTCCACCGATTTGCTGGGGTTTATCAGTAAATACACCGGGAGAATGTTTCCAGTGTATCCTTTCCCATTCATCCATCATCCACGCCATGGTTTGAGGATTAGTATAAACATCAGGAGCAGGAATATCGATATCTACACCAAGAAGGGGAGAAATAGCCCTTACATATGCACGTGAAAGTCTCTCAAGTTCTCTTTCAGACATTGATTTTGGATCGCATTTAATTCCACCTTTACCACCGCCTAATGGCAAATCAACAACCGCAGTTTTCCAGGTCATCCAGCAGGCAAGTGCGCGTATTGTATCCACAGTCTCATCAGGATGAAAACGTATTCCGCCCTTTGCAGGACCTCTAGCATAATTATACTGTATCCTGTATGCCTGAAAAATTTTCACATCACCATTATCCATATTAACTGGTAAAGTGAAATTAGTTTCGAGCTGCGGAGTGATCAAAAGCTCTAATGTGGCTTTATCAAGGTTCAGAATTTTTGCTGCCTCATTAATTTGCTGACGGGCAACACTAAAAGAATTATAAGATTCCATTTATTTCTCCTTGCCCTTTGAGTTTTTTATATCGTTACTTTCTTCATCTGGTATCTCAACATCAAGAATTATACGATACCAGCAGTTCTTACAAACCAATGCCCGATCAACGCCAAGCAGAACCTGCTGCCATGGAGTTAACTTGTATCCGCAGTGCGGACACGCATCCGGGACATTGTCTCGCTTCTTATTTTCCTGTTCAGCCAAGTTTCACCTCCGGCTTCAATATTATACCTTTATTTTGATGACCATTCATTTTAATTATTATCGGCTCAGTGAATCGTATTAAACGGGTAAAGTTTTTTGTTATGAGGGGTTTTTGATTCATCAGCCAGGGCCAGTCAACGAATCCGTGTTTGTGAACCATATTAACTGTAAAGTAACCGATCATGAATGATGTAATATTCTGGAAGAAGTGAGAGCCTTGCGAGGGTTCTACGGAGTAATCCTTAAAGCTGGTTTCAATAATTGCTTTGGCTCCCGCTATTTGCTCCCAACCAACTGGTATTCCAAGCCAGGGATCGAGTGAACCCCACCTTCCAACTCCAATAAGTAAATATGGTTTTCCTTCATTTATTAGCATGCTGTTAAAAGCTGCAACTTCTGCAGCTACTTCTCTTGTTTTTGAACGGTCGAAGTTATCATAATCAACAATAACAAGATCATAAATATCGTTTATTAATCCATTCCCGAGAACCTGCTGGCTTTTGCAGATTAATTGTACATCTTTGATCGAATCAAGATCAAGATTTTCTACTTCGTGACTAATGACAAGTGGCCTTACCTGAAGCAATCCAAATTCTTTTTTATTACCATCAGTAGGATTCATATTTACAGCAAATTCAATTTCAACGGGAGTGCCCATTCCCCACGTTCCCATATCAAGTAAAAGTTCAAGTACTTTCGCAAGCGGAAACATTTTATTTTTCAGTACCGGAGAAAAATTAACAACACGGATTCCCTTTCTGGATAAGCCGTCATAGATCGCATCATTTTCTGGGGAGTATGTAGCACCCACATAAGATAACGTACTATCAGCTTCAGCAACTGAAATCTGAAACTGTTCAACTAAAGTATCGTGGGTTATTTCTGTAAACTTATCTACCTCATCAAGTCTCAATGCAAAAAAAGCATGCTGACTTGAATTAAGTGATTCTTTCGTTGAGTAAAACTGAATTAGATCTGTTGGATACCTGGGACAGAACCTCACAGAGTTTCCACCTTCAACAACCCATTTACCAAGTCCGAGTGCTGCTGATACAATTCCGTCTGTTGATTTCTGAGGCGGCAGCGGATAAAAATTGTATGATTTGGCAACACCTGAAAAATGAGGATAGAACTTATTGCCATAGGCAGAGCCAACCATCCTTTGGATTATCACTGCCATTTTCTCTTCTTCAAGTCGGTATGAAGTTACTTTTATGTAGTTCTTTGCTGCCTGGTAAAAAGTTGAAGCGTAAACTCGCTTAATGGTGTTTATAAGGTCATTTAATCTTATTAATGGGTTTGCCCGGTTATTAGGGATCATATAAGTCTCATAAACACCTGCAAATGGATGATACTGTGAATCCTCAAGCAAACTTGAAGACCTTACCGCAAGTGGTGACCGGATGATATCAAGAAATGCTGCAAGATTACCCATAATATCTTCAGGAAATTTTTCAGCCTCTAAAAATCTTTTGGTTATTTCTGTATCATCATCGCAGTTTAGAGCAAACTGGCGAAGATTATTTTCATCGACGAAATGATCAAATACATCAGTTCCCAAAACTACTGCAGGAGGTACAGATATTATCACATTTTCAAACTTATCCCGCACATTGTAATCGTTAATCAGTGCACTTACGAATCCGAGTCCCCGGGCTTTGCCTCCTAATGAACCACCGCCAATACGTGCAAAGCTTGTTTTAGGATCGAATGTTTCTTTATCAAAATCAGAAATAATTCCACGATGACGTAATGTCCGGTATTTATTCAGTGAATCAATAAGATCTTTTCTTAAAGATTCAGGATCAGTGTAATCATTAACTTTTCTGGGACGCAGTTTATGTGCCAGCCAGAATTCAGTTCTTGCTTTAAGCCAGTTTGAAAAATGATTTTTTTCAGCATGATAGGTTATGCTTTCAATAGGGACGATCTTAAGACACTCCTCAAGACTTTTAAGATCAGAAGCTCTTGCAACCTCTCCGCCAGAAGGCACACGAAACACAAAATCTCCAAAACTGAAATTCAAATTCATAAATTGTCTTAACTCGTGAAGCAGAGTGGGGGAATTCTTAAAAAGAAATGCTGCATTTGCTTCATTGGCTTCATGATGATTATCAGGATTATCTGATGCAAGCAGTGTCGGTATGTCAGAATGCTCAGCTTTGACTGCCCGTGCAAAGCTGATTCCTGCCGTTGGATCCGGTTTACCGTTTCGCGGGAAATCAATATCGGAAATTATTCCAAGACAGAGCTCTTTATATTTTTCAAAATACTCCATAGCTTCTTCGTAAGAAGAGCAAAGAAGAATTTTAGGGCGGGCACGCATTCTTAAAAATTTGTGAGTGAGATTTATTCCCTCTGAAATCAATCTCTGTGACTGTTTTAACATCTCCGTATAAATGATTGGAAGGAAAGAAGAATAGTAACGAACATTATCCTCAACAAAAATTACATTCTGAACCCCTACTATTCTGCTATCGTGTTCAACATTTAGTTTATCTTCGAGGTATTTAACAATTGCAATTATAATTCTAAAATCGCCCTGCCAGATAAACACTTTATCGAATACGGAAATCTCCGGATTTAATAAGAGATATTTCAACTCTTTGTTATCGTGGGCAAGTAAAATGATTGGAATATTAAGACCGGATTTCTTTGCAAGCTTTGCAAAATTTAAGGGGTGCATATCTTCAATATGAAGAGTAGTAATTATTAAATCGAAACGATTCTCTTCCTGGGCTAAACTTATTGCATCGTGTCCGCTGGAAACTCTTGTTAATTCTGGTGAATGCGAGAGATTCAATCCCTGGTATTCATTGCGGATAAGTTCATATAATCTGCCGTCTTCCTCAAAAAGGTAAAGATCATATAGACTTGATACAAGAAGAATATCCCTAATACGAAGACGCATAAGATTTTGAAAGCCCTGGAAACGGTTACCGTAGCCGTGCTCTACAAAAATAGTATCGTGCGCGGGCTTTATTTCTTCATATTTAGACATAGAACAAAGTAAGTAATTATTCTAACTTAAAACTATTAAAAAAAGTAATGAAGTTCTATTGATGCTTTAGTAGAAATATTAAAAAGGCGATCCGAAGACCGCCTTAATTAATAATTTACGTTTCAAATAACTAATAATTAAACAACTCCCTGATCCATCATTGCATCAGCCACCTTTAGGAATCCGCCAATATTTGCGCCGTTAACATAGTTGCCGGGAGTACCGAATCTATCCGCTATATCAACACAGGTTTTGTGAATGCTGTGCATTATCATTTGTAAACGTTTATCAACTTCGTCGCGAGTCCAGGGAAGTCTCATACTGTTTTGAGCCATTTCAAGTCCTGAAGTTGCTACTCCGCCGGCATTAGCTGCCTTGCCGGGTCCATACAGAATTTTATTGTCCAAAAAGATTTCAACACCATCCGGAGTGGTCGGCATATTTGCACCTTCACTTATTACATAAACACCGTTATTTAATAAGTTCTGAGCATCCTTGGCATTTATTTCATTTTGTGTTGCACTTGGGAATGCACATTCTGCTTTATGACTCCAAAGCGGATTAAATTCCATATTTGCATCAAGCGGAGTGTAAATTGCGTGTTTATATTTATCGGTGTATTCTTTAATTCTTCCGCGTCGTACATTTTTCATTTCCATAACGTACTGGAGTTTTTCCCTGTCAATTCCTTGTTCATCATAAATATATCCGTTCGAATCTGAAAGAGTAACAGGCTTTGCACCAAGCTCAAGCAATTTTTCTATTGTATATTGTGCAACATTACCGCTGCCGGAAACAAGACAGGTTTTACCCTCAAGTGTTTGTCCTTTAGTGGAAAGCATTTCTGCTGCAAAATAAACTGCACCATAACCGGTTGCCTCAGGCCGGATAAGAGAGCCTCCCCAATTCAATCCTTTTCCTGTTAATACTCCGGTAAATTCATTACGAAGCTTTTTGTACGTTCCGAACAGATAGCCTATTTCTCTGCCACCAACACCAATATCTCCTGCAGGAACATCTGTATCCGGTCCAATATGCCTAAACAATTCACTCATAAAAGCCTGGCAGAATCTCATTATCTTCAAATCGCTTTTACCTTTGGGGTCGAAATCGCTTCCGCCTTTACCACCGCCCATTGGAAGAGTTGTAAGGCTGTTTTTGAATACCTGTTCAAATGCAAGAAATTTAAGTATGCCAAGATTAACCGATGGATGAAATCGCAATCCGCCTTTATACGGACCGATAGCGCTGTTCATTTCAATACGGTAACCGATGTTAACGTGTATTTCGCCTTGGTCATCAACCCATGGTACACGGAAAATTAATATTCTTTCAGGTTCAATGATGCGCTCAAGTACTTTTGCTGTTTTGTATTCGGGATGTTTTTCAAAAAGAAGTGAAAGTGATTCAGCAACTTCCATAACTGCCTGATGAAATTCAGGTTCGGCAGGGTGCTTTGCTTTAACTTCGGCTAATAGATCTTTTACATAATCGGACATTGTGACCTCCGGAAATGTTGTATAAATAAAGAGTAGTTGTTTATTATTTAATAAACTTTGTAAGGAATCTAGCAGTGTGAATGTTTTGCTGAAAGAATGGAAACTGTGATTTTATTGTAATGAAATCTGTTACATTCAGAATTTAACAGAATATTAGATCTCAATCAGTTTGTTTTGAAGGACGTATTTTGTTAATTCAACATTTGACCGTATTGACATCTTTTCAAATATTCTTGTCCTGTAAGTATAAACAGTATTTATGCTGATAGATAAATCCTGTGCAATTTCTTCTGCAGTTTTACCCAATGCAATATTGCACATTATCTGGTATTCCCGATCGGAAAGTTTTTCGTGCAGCATTTCTTTTTTAGCACCGCCAAAATTGTCTGCTAATTTCTCAGCAAGTGATTGATTAATGTACTTACCGCCGGTAACAATTTTTCTTATTGCAGATACAAGCTCGGTTGGAGCACTGGCTTTCTTAAGATATCCGGATGCACCCGCTTTAATTGCTCTGAGTCCGTATTGGTCTTCACTGAACATGCTTAATATCAGAACAGGCAGATGAGGAAAATTTTGTTTAATATCTTTTAATGCTTCCATTCCGCTTCTACCAGGCATGTTTATATCGAGCACTATAATATCAAACACTTTTTCCTGAAGAAGGTTTAGCAATCTTGCTACATTTTCTGCTTCTCCGGCTACTATCATGTCTTTCTCCTCAGCAACTATTTGTTTCAATCCTTCACGGACAATAGCGTGATCATCAGCAATAAGAATTTTTATATTATCATTTTTCATGTAGTTGCTCATAAGCTGGTATTTGTACTTTAACTAATGTACCTTTGCCGGAAATTCCTTCAATAATAACATCGCCGCCAAAGACTATTGCGCGTTCCTTCATTCCGTGTATTCCTAGTGATTTAAAGTCTTTAATCTGATCGTTAGTTATACCTTTACCATTGTCCCTGATCTCAAGATAGATATTCGTATGATGTTTCATTAGAGTAACACTTACCTTATTTGCATCCGAATGTCGCGCGACGTTTGTTAATGCTTCCTGGAAAATTCTGAATAAAGCTGTGGTTTTATCTGCATCAAGATTTAATTCATCTTTGGGCAGTACTAGTGAAACAAAAATGTTTGTTAATTTCTCAAATTCCTCCGACTGCCATTCTATTGCAGCATTTAATCCAAGTTCATCTAGTATTCCTGGTCTAAGCTTTGTTGAAATTTTTTGAACCGATTCAACAGAAGAATCTATCAAATCAAGTACCGAGTTAATTTTTTCTTTAAGCGGTTCCTGGTCTTTATTGAGTTTGTTCGAAAGGAGAGTTATGTGAATTTTGAGCGCAGTCAGAACTTGTCCCAATTCATCATGTATCTCCTGAGCTATCATAGTTCTTTCTTCTTCCCGAATTGTCTGAATATGTATAGCCAGCTCTCTGAGCAATTTACTTGATCTCTGCAGCCTTTCTTCTGATTGTTTCCTTTCTGTAATATCTCTTGCAATAGAAAGTATTGTGGGTTTGTTGTTAAAAATAAAAAGATGGGAGTTCACTTCAACCGGAATGAGTTTTTTGTCTCTTGCACGATAGACAGTATCGTAAATAACGTGACCATTACTAAGCAGTGCTTCCAGGTGATTATTAAAATCGTTTATATTCTTTGGTGAAATGATTGCAGAGGGACTCAATTTGAGGAATTCATCTTTTGAATATCCAAGTCTGCTGCATGCTACTTCATTAACTTCTATGAAATCACCATATGATTTGCCTTCAGTGATCTGTGAGACAAAAACAGCGTCATTTGCATTATTAAAAAGCAATTTAAATTTAGATTCGCTTTCACGAAGCTCTAATTCTGATAATTTTCTTTCTGAAATATCTTTTATAATGCTTAGAGTAATTTTATTTCCGTCCGGTAAAACAAGAAAAGAATTAGAAAATTCAAGCCAGGCTTTTCTTTCATTCCAGAGCCTGTTTTCACGCTCAAACAAAGTTTTTAATTTGTTATGGCGAATATCTCTTTTAAATGATTTAAGTGCATCTTGCTGTTCATCATCAGCATAAACAATAGAGAAAGGTTTACCTAGCAGATGTTCTTTATCCATTTCAAAAATCTTACAGAAAGATTCGTTAACAAGAAGTATGATTCCTTCTTCATCAATCAACCTCATTCCATCAACAGAAATTTCCCAAAGCTGTCCGAAAAGTAAATCTGTATTTAATAGTTCTTCCTTTAAAGTAATATCGTTCATACTGAAATCAGATTTCTGTAATTGTGACGCCGGGTTTTAGAATAACACCCTTATTGTGATGTCCGTTTATTCGCACTGATATGGATTTATCAAAACGTAAGTGTTTAGTGTACTTCAGTTCTTCCTGTGCAGTTTGATTTTTAAGCCAATCCCAATCGATTATATCATTTTCATCGTGAGAATTAACTGTAAAGTAACCCACTCTGAATGAAGTTAAATTCTGAAAAAAGTGAGAGCCTTGAGAAGGAGTAACACTAAAATCTTTAAAGCCACTTTCAACAATAACAGCAGCACCTGAAATCTGATCCCAGGTGACAGGAATACCGAGCCAGGAATCAAGTGATCCCCATCTTCCAACACCAAAAAGGACATAAGGCTTTTTTTCGTTTAATAACTTTGCATTCATTTTTCCAACTTCATAAGCAACTTCTTTACTCTTTCCACGATCAAAACTATCAATGTCAACAACAACCACATCATAAATATTATTCAATGCTCCATTACCAAGTACCTGCGAACTTTTACATAGAAGATCAGACTGATTGATTTCACCAATCGCAAGTTCTTCTACCTCCCGGCTTAATACCATTGGGCGCATCTGAAGCATGGCGAACTCTTTTGGTGAGCTTGCCGGTACATTCATATTAACAGCAAATTCAATTTCTACAGGTGTTCCCATGCCCCAGGCTCCCATTTCCAGGAGTAAATCAAGTATTTCCGGAAGGGGAAATATTTTATGCTTTAGAATTGGAGCAAAAGTAACTACACGGACCCCATCACGTGAAATTCCATCATACACACTCTCATTTTCAGGTGAATAAGTGGATCCGACATAATGCAATGTGTTATCTTTTTCAGAATCAGTAAGATCATATTTATTTAAGCACATATCCTCAATAGTGGTTATTACATTATCAAGTTCTGCATTTAAATCCAGCGCATAAAAGTCCTGTTGTGCATTGCGCAGTGTTTCCTTAGTTGAAAAAAACTGCATCAAATGCTTTGGATATTTGGGACAGAACCTTACTGTATTGCCGCCCTCTACAACTGTTTTACCGAGTCCAAGTGCTATAAGAGCAATTCCATCAGTTGATTTTTGAGGTGGAACGGGGTAAAAATTGTATGACTTCGCAACTCCGGCAAAATTAGGATAAAATTTTCCGTTATGTGAAGCACCAACCAGTCGTTGAACAATCACTGCCATTTTTTCCTCTTCAAGGCGATAGTCAGTTGCTTTCATATAATCTTTTGCTTTACGGTGAAATGTTGAGGAATAAACTGATTTTATCGACTGAAGCAATTCATCTAATCTTTTTTCAATGTCAGGATTGCTGTTGGGTATCATATATGTTTCATATACACCGGCAAAAGGCTGGAACTGTGAATCTTCAAGAAGACTTGATGATCTTACTGCCAGGGGACAGGTAGTAATTTCCAGAAATTCCCGCAGCCGTTGTTTAATATCCTCCGGAAATTTTGTGGCCGCAACAAAACGCTTTGTTGTTTCAATATCATCAAAATCCTGGTAGGCAAAATTTTCAAAATGATTTTCTTTAATAAATCTTTCAAATGCTTCTGTGCCAATTACAACTGCTGAAGGAACAGAAATCTCAACACCCTCAAACATACCGGAAATATTGTAATTGATAATTAATTGATTAATAAATCCTAAACCTCTGGCTTTTCCTCCGAGAGAACCGCTGCCAATTCTTGCAAAACTATTTTTGGGGTCAAATGAATCCTTATTGAAATCAGTTATTACCCCTCTTTGCCGGTACTGTTTATATTCAATAAGGGATGTATAAAGTTTTTGTCTTAATCCTTCAGCAGAATCAAAATCACTTACTTTATGGGGACGAAGTTGATGTGCAAGCCAGAATTCCGTTCTTGCTTTAAGCCATTTTGAAAAGTGATTTCTTTCAGAATGATAAAGCAGACTCTCATCTGGAATTCTTCTCAATTCAATTTCCAGTTCTTTAAGATTAGACGCTCTGCCTACCTCTTTACCATCCTTGGTTTGAAAAACAAAATCTCCAAATCCAAAATTGTTTAACATAAATTCACGAAGTTCATGAAGCAGTCTGGGTGATCTCTTATGAATAAAAGCAGCACCTATTGTATACGCTTTCTCCTTGAATTTTTCATCGGTACTTTGAAGTAAAATGGGGATATCATCAATTTGACTTCTGACCTGCATTGCGAATTTTATTCCTGCTTCAGGATCTTTAACACCATTAAGTTTGAAATTAATATCCAGAATGATTCCCAGTACATGATCTTTGTATTTTTCAAAGTTTTCCCAGGCATCTTCATAGTTAGTAGATAAAAGAATTTTGGGTCTTGCACGCATTCTTAAGAATTTATGTGTAAGACTGATACCTTCCTTAAGCAGACGTTGGGACTGGTTGAAAATCTCTGTGTAAATTAGCGGCAAATAAGATGAGTAAAATTTTACATTATCCTCTACAAGTATTATGGAATGAACGCCGGCATTTTTAGTATCCTGCTCCACATTCATTTTATCTTCTATATTTTTTATAATACCAATTAGAAGATGATAATCACCGTTCCAGATAAAAATTCTTTCAAAAATAGTAGTATCATAATTTGTTGTAAGATCTTTTCTTTCACGATTATCGTAAGCAAGAAGAACAATGGGAAGGTTTATACCGGATTGTTTAACCATTTGAGCAAATTTAACAACGTGCATATCTTCAATATGAAGAGTGGTGATTATCAAGTCGAAGGAATGTTCATCGGATAATTTTTCAAGAGCTTCTGTTCCCGTTGTTACGTGTGTGATTTCCGGTGCTTGACTTAAATTTAGATTCTGATATTCCTCTCTTATCAGTTCATATAGTCTTCCGTCTTCTTCAAAAAGATAGTTGTCGTAAATACTTGATACAAGTAAAATCTCTCTGATTTTGAAGTGCATCAATTTTTGAAAACGTTTGACACGTGCACCGAATATATTTTCTAGTTTGTGCTGTTTTAACTGCTTTACATAACTTTCCATTTATTGCCTTATAGAAAAGACTGTTGAATTGTAGTGTTTTAATATAATTGAATTTATTGATTGAATAAAGAAGGTAAATGAGTTGGAACAAGAAATTTGCAATTGTTGCCGGCTAATTAAATGTAATGCTTGTATCAATATTCGAAGAATCATTTTTCCAGAAATGAAAGTTATAAGTTCCGCTGTATAACACTCTGTATTTGTAAGTGAAAGACCGTTCTACACAAACAGCAGGGCAGGCAGTGCCATCACTCGTAACAAAAAGCTTTAAGTAAACATCATTACCATCTTCAGATTTTTGAAAATAATAGCCATTCCAACACATACTTCCGCAGGAAATGTGAGCTAAAAAATCAACAGTACGGAATTCTATTTTTTCTATTGAAAGAGAATCAATTCCTGCCGGGTAGGTCCATTTTTTATCATCCTCTAACAATGAGCAGGCAGGGAGAAATAATGCCAGTAAAAAAATAACCGCTTTCATTTGATATTTCCTTTATGAATGCACTTAAAATTTAAGCAACTTCAGTTATCCTGTAAATACCATAATTGGGTTTAAGTCATAATTTAATTTATGTCCATAAAGTATTATACATTTAGTAAATTAAAGAAAACAAAATAGATTTTTATGAAAAGAGATAAAAAAGTGGTTGTTATAATAGGGGCTGGAATTTCCGGGTTAACAACGGCCTATCTGCTTCACAAGAAAAACTATCAGGTTGTAGTGCTGGAAAAAAATGAAATTGTAGGCGGCTCAATTGAAACAATTTCAGAAAACGGATTTTTATTTGACCGCGGACCGAACAGCGCTTTAGAGACAACACCGGTTATCGGATTTCTTATTAAGGAACTTAACCTTAAGGAAGAACTTTTATACGCTAACAAAAAAGCAAATAAAAGATACATCCTCCGCAATAATGTGCTTCACGCACTTCCAATGTCGCCCCCGGCTTTTTTGAAGACAAGATTGTTTTCACTGAAAGCAAAACTGAGATTATTTGCAGAACCATTTATCGGAAGATCTAAAGATGGCTACTATCAGAGCATTGCAGAATTTGTAACAAGGCGATTGGGAAAGGAATTTTTAGATTATGCAATAAATCCTTTTGTTGCTGGTGTTTATGCTGGAAAACCCGAGGAACTCAGTGTGAAGTCTGCTTTTCCAAAGCTTTATGCTCTGGAAGAAAAATATGGCGGACTGATCATTGGTACAATTAGAAGTATTCGGGAAAGAAAGAAAAGAGCAGAGGTTGCTAAACAAAGTGCAAAAATGCTTTCATTCAAAGAAGGTATGCAAACTCTTCCTAATGCAATTGCTGATGCTCTCGGTCAAAGAGTAATTACCTCTGCAATCGTTAATGAAGTTAAAAAAGAAGAATCCGGCTATAAGGTTGTTTTTGATCTTAAGGGTTCACTAAAATCCATACAATGCGATGCTGTAATTTCCACAGTGCCGGCGTATTCTGCTAACAAACTATTTGTAGATTTTGATCAGGGAATCAGTAAACATTTTAATGAAATTTACTATCCTCCTGTTTTAGTTTATTACCTGATTTACAGTAAAGACAGTATTAAACGACCTTTAGATGGATTTGGTTTTCTTATTCCATCATTGGAAAAAAAATCTTTTCTTGGTGCAATTTGGAGTTCAGTTATTTTTCCCGGCAGAGTTGACGATGATAAAGCTGCATTCACTATATTCATCGGAGGATCCAGAAATCCTGAATTTGTAGATGAGAGCAGGGAAGAGTTGCTTGAAAGAGTTCGTAATGAATTTGAAGAATTGATGAAAATTCAAGCACCTCCAATTCATAAATCAGAAAGATTCTGGGATAAGGCTATTCCTCAGTACAACTTAGGTTATATTGAGCACGAAAGATTTTTTGATGAGTTTGAACAAAAGAATCCGGGCTTATTTTTAAGCGGTAATTACCGCGGTGGAATATCCGTGGGTGATTGTATAAAAAACTCTGAATTAGTTGCTGATAAAGTGCTGCAGACTATCAGGTAAAAATTTGTTTATGCACTTTTATATAAGTTTTAATTGAAAAGAAAGGAATAATAAATGTCACAGTTTCCAACAATACGTCATAGAAGATTAAGATATAACCCTGTCATCAGGGATATGGTGCGTGAGACTGAGTTAATAAAAAATGATTTGATATATCCTTTGTTTGTTGTACCCGGCAGTAATGTTAAAAAAGAAGTAAAATCAATGCCCGGAGTCTATCAGCTCTCTATTGATAAGCTTGTGGAGGAATGTAAAGAGGTTAAAGACCTGGGTATTCCTGCCATAATTCTTTTTGGTATTCCGGAGCATAAAGATGAAAAAGGTTCTGAAGCTTATGATCCTAATGGAATTATTCAGAAAGCTCTTCGTGCACTTAAAGCTGACTTAAAAGATCTGGTTCTTATTACTGATGTTTGTATGTGTGAATACACCTCACACGGACATTGCGGATTGCTTGCAGGTGAAGAAATATTAAATGATGAAACAGTCTCTTTGCTGGCAAAAGAAGCAGTATCTCACGCTGAAGCAGGTGCAGATATGATAGCGCCGTCAGATATGATGGATGGGAGAATTGCAGCAATCAGAAAAGCTCTTGATTATAAAGGATTTACAAAAATTCCTATTATGAGTTATGCTGCCAAGTATGCCTCCGGATTTTATGGTCCATTCCGAGATGCAGCTGAATCAACTCCGGCATTTGGTGACCGCAGATCTCATCAGATGGATATTGGCAACATTAATGAAGCTCTCAGAGAAGTTGAAGAAGATATAAAAGAAGGCGCAGATATTGTAATGGTTAAACCAGCCGGAGCTTATCTTGATGTAATCAGGGAAGTGAAGCAGCGTTTCGCAATGCCTACTGCTGCATATCAGGTCAGTGGAGAATATGCAATGATTAAAGCTGCCGGCGCTAACGGCTGGATTGATGAGGAACGAGTAATGCTCGAAGCCGCAACAGCTATCAAACGTGCCGGTGCAGATATGTTCCTTACCTACTTTGCTAAAGACATTGCAAGATGGATTGATAAGAATAGAAAATAACACTAAAGAAATAAAGTTTTATGTAGAAGGCAATCGGTGATGATTGCCTTCTGTTTTATTTCCATTTTTCATAGTTAACTGTACAAAGCACTGAATTCAGATCATTAAAAATTATTTCCTCTGGTTTCTCTGGTAATGGCGGAAGAATTATAACAGTATCCTTTTCTTTTACTTCAATCCTTAATCTGGCAAATCTGTCATTCTTCAGCACTATCTTAAGCGGCACATACATCTTAAAGTTATCAGGAATATCCTCCTGAACAATTCTGCAGGTTACTTTGTACTGACCATCATCCATCTTTTCTGACTTATAGGAAAATCTATATTTCGGAATATCAGTTCCATATACATATTGATTGAAGAACCAGCTCATATCCTGAGCCATGTATCGATCAACAACTTTCTTAAAGTCATCTGTAGTTGCCTTTTTTCCATAAAAAGATTTAAAATAATCACTTAGCATTTTCTTAAACTTATCTTCGTTCATATTATTAAGATCAATAAGCATGTTGCGTAGCATATGTAAAACCCAGGCGCCTTTTTTATAAATAATTAAATCATAATCACCTTTTGTTTCACTGGATTGTGTGCGGTAGCCTAACCAAACCGGACCAGCTTCCTGCCCGCTGCCAAACAAGTACTTACGATTATTTAAAATAAGCTCTTTCCAATTATCAAGAATAGTGAAGAATGATTTATTATCATTGAAAGCTGTTTGAACAAACCATAGGGCTGAATATTCTGAAAATCCCTCACTTAGCCACTGATCGTGATATGTTTCAAAATCAACTCCTATACCCCACCATTGATGAGCCACTTCGTGAGCACGCATTAGCTCACCCGACTTGTCGAAATTTACACCCTGATAATTTATCCAGCTTAAATGAACCATTCCTGGAAATGCCTCGGCATGAGAATAGGGAATAGAAGTAACATTCAATTCTTTAAGGGGTATTTTACCAAAAACATTTTGATAAAATTGTATTGAGGCGAGTATATCAGCACCTATTTTTTCACGCATATTAGAGCTGGATAATATTCCCGCACCAGCTAAAAGACTGCTTATTTTTTTGTGAGCTGCTTCTGAAATGAAAACATTAACCTTATTTTTTTCATCAGCAAATTCATGTGTTTCAAAACTACCGATATTAAAAGATGCATTTCTAATAGGCAACTTGCTCATCCAACGGGTTGTAATTAGTTCACCATGCTCTTCGGTTGATAGGAGTTCGCCGACACTAACAATTTTATAATTCTTATGTGTTGAGAAGGTAATATCATAAAAAGATCTTGAGCGGTTTCCGTATTTAGGATACCAGTATAATGAAGATTTTAATCCTACCCATCCAAACTCATCTTTTTCAAGTAACTTACCACTATAAAATGTTTTAAGAATAAATGGAGCAGTTGATCCGACCTCGTTTCTTTTTATCCATAGCTGACTTCCCGCCCTTTCAAAATGCGACGGTTCATTGTTAATATAAACAGAGTCAACAACCAGCTCGTGATATAAATAAAGCTCAACCCAGTTCCTGTTGCCGGATTCAGGATAAACTAATGCTTCACAATTTGCTGATAGATTAAGACTTTTACTCAGATTTACGTTTATCTTATAGTTTTCTATTCCATAATCTGCTGCTTTTAGTTTTACCGGTCTGTTACTGCTATACTTTGCAGCCCTATAAAATTTATTAACAATTTCATGTAAACGGTAAGTAGAGTAACCGGTTTTTCTTCTTTTAAGTAATGATATTTCTTCATCATCATACGGAGAAATTTTTAAAAATATCGGTTCATATTTATCAACACCTATATGGGCATAAAACAACTCATTATTATCACCTTCTAAAAAAGCCCGCATAAAATCGGTGTCAAAATAATTATAGTCCATATCCGAAATAAAATCTATTATAAATTCCATCTCTCTTTTGGTTTCAATATCGGCAGAGAAAGTTGAAAATTCCAGGTCGTTAATTATTGAAGTTTCGTTTGAATCAGCAAAAAGAATAAACAATGTTGTAAATTTTTCGCGCAAAGTTTCTTTATTATAAAATCTTTTTAGCTGATTTTTTTCAACATCTGTTGGCGGAGTAAAAATAAATTCACCCTCGCCTTTGAAAAGTACTGCGCAATCTCTGCCGGCAACCGCAGGAAATTTAAAGACTCTTCCTTTTTTGATATCAAATAAGGCTGCGTCTCTTTTAAACATTATTCCTTCATCGGGTATAACAGAAGACTGAATAGGTTTAAGATTGATGAATTCTTTACTGACTGAAACGTAAGTAAGCGGAAGATTAGATTGTGAAAGAGTTAATTTTGTTAATTGCAAAAACCAGAAAAGAACCAATATTATATGTTTCATCTTTTTCCCGCAAGATGTTAGAAATTGATTATTTCTTTTACAGTCTGCAAAAATAAATTGAAGACCCATTAAAAATATAATTAATTATAAGATTATTTTTAATGTTGTTAAACAGAAAACTCCTTGTTTGTAATAACTTCTTGTTTCTAAAACAGGAATCTGAAGCTCTTTTTGTAATTAATGCTAATTTTTAAAAATGTTTAATTATAAGTTTGTATCAATTCGCTTTTATGAAGAACTGAATGATTTTCTAAATCAGGATAAAAGAAAGAAACCATTTATACATAAATTCATCGACAGAACTTCTGTTAAAGATCTGATAGAATCTTTTGGTGTACCTCATACGGAGGTTGACATGATAATTGTAAATGGCAAGTCAGTTTCATTTGACTACCTTATTAATGATAAAGATGATATTTCTGTATATCCGGTTTTTGAATCATTTGATGTTTCTGAAGTTCAGCATCTTCGACCAGAACCTTTAAGGAATCCTAAATTCGTTTGTGATGTTCATCTTGGAAAACTTGCAAAGAATTTACGAATGTTTGGAATTGATACTTTGTATTTCAATTTTATTTCTGATGTTGAAATTGTTAATATTTCATTAAATGAAAGACGGACAATTTTAACAAGGGATTCAGAATTATTAAAAATCAAAGCAGTTACTCACGGTTACTATATTCGAAATACAGATCCATTGAAACAGGCCGGCGAGGTTTTAAAGAGATTTCATCTGGAAAAAACTTTGAAATGTTTTTCGAGATGTCTTGAATGCAATACTTTACTTGCAAATGTTAATAAAGAAATAATTTTGGATAGAATTCCGCAAAAGGTTAAAGAAAGTCAGAGCGAGTATTTTATTTGTGAAAACTGTAATAAAATTTTTTGGAAGGGGACTCATTATTTAAATATGCTTATTAAATTGAAATTAATTAGTGAAAGTTAATCCGGTTAGTTATGTGGATAATCCTTCGAATACTTATTGCTGTTGTGCTATTATTTTTATTGCAGTTATACTTTTATAAAAAAGCGTCTTCTGCTGTTAAAACTCTTTGGCCGGAAATACCGATAATAAAAACTAAAACCATTCTTTACTTCTTTTTGTTCTTACTGAATCTTTATCCCTTGCTTCTGATAATAAATTCTGTTTATGCAGTAATTACCGGGCAATCTATATTATTTCCGCAAAATACTATTATGGATTACCTCGTAATCTTCCCGTTTTGGATTATCCTTTTAATAATCGTGCAGACAATCATTGTATTTCTTCTGTTCGATTTGTTGAAGATTATACTATATCCAGTTTATAAAAAATATAGAATAAGAATAATTTCGTTTCAGGCAAAACTGTTTTTCGTTGTGATTATCTTTTTTATAATTTATGTTCCTGTCAGAGTTATATATGATTTTCATTCAATCGATATAAGAGAGGTTGAATTTGTCAAAGAAAATCTTCCTGATGATCTTAAAGGATTCAGGATCACTCTTATTGCAGATTTACAGGCAGACAGGTACACAAATGAAAGAAGATTATCGAATTATATAGATGCTGTTAACTCGACAAATTCGGATCTTGTCTTAATTGCCGGAGACGTTATTACTTCTTCTCCAAATTACATTGAAACCGCAGCGAAATTTATCGGTAATATTAAATCAAAGTATGGTGTTTACTCCTGCGTTGGCGATCACGATAATTGGGCATACAGACGGGATACACGAAGAAGCATTAGAGAAATAGGTGAAGCCTTAAGAAAATATGACGTTGAAATGGTTGACAATGATGTACGTAATTTAGAAATTAATTCCGCCAGCATAGGCATAACCTTTATAACAAACACTTATGTGGAAACAATATCGCGTGAATTATTAAGTGAAGTATCTAATAAAAATTATAATGACTTTAAAATACTCCTAACTCACCAGCCGCAGAAATTTTTGATTAACAGTGCAATGAAAAACGGTTATGATTTGTTTCTTGCTGGTCATACGCACGGAGGACAGATAACTTTCTTGTTACCATTTATAAAGCTTTCACCAACTTTAATTGAAACAAAATATGTTAAAGGTGATTTTTATTTTAATGACATGCTTGCAATTGTAAATGGCGGACTTGGAATGTCAATTTCCCCTGTTCGCTATAATTCAACTCCGGAGGTTGTATCAATTACTCTGAAAGCGAAATAAAATGAAAATACTTTACGTTTTTCCCCATCCCGATGATGAATCATTTGGACCTGCGGCAGCGATGTATTCACAAATTACCGAAGGGCATCAGGTGTACCTTTACACGCTTACAAAAGGCGGGGCAACAAAGCAGCGGTTCAGGTTAAGTTTAACTATTGAGGAAATGGGTGAAGTCCGATTTAAAGAAATGCTTGAAGTTGAGAAAACTCTTGGACTTTCAGGAATGAGAGTAGATGATTTCCCCGATAGCAGTTTAAGCGAAATGGACCCTAGAATTATTGAAGACTCGGTGAGAAAAGAAATTGAAAGAATTAAACCGGATGTTTTAGTTTCTTATCCTGTGCACGGTATAAGCGGTTTTCACGATCATTTAGTTATGCATGCAGTGGTAAAAAGGGTTTTTCTTGAAATGAAAGATGGTGGTGCAGATTACTTAAAACGACTTGCATTAATTACTCTTCCTGACGAAGGAGGAGAAACTTTTGTTAACGGTAAAGCAAGATTAAAAAGATCAGGGAGGGAAATGATTGATTGCATCATTCCGCTTGCAACAAATGATATTGATGCTATGAAAAAAGCACTGGCGTGTTATGGCACATACAAGGAAACGATTCAAAAAAGCGGCGTAATTGAATCCATTGGCAATAAACTTTATTTTGAATTTTTTATGGAGAAATTTGATCCGCCGGTAAGTAAATTAACAGATAAAATTTAAAAGGTAATATGATTTATTTAAGGTTAAGTTTCTTTGTATTATTATTACTGATAGGCTGTTCATCAAAAAAAGATCTTCTGCCTGAAGAATTCTTTGGGTTAATACTCCAAAAAAAACTAACCGGAGTTGAAGCTAAAAAATTTGTAGATGAACTTCACTTTCAGGAAGTAGCACCTGACCAAAACGAGATTGGTTTTTATTCTTCACCAATTGGCAGTTCAATTATCTATATCACATATTATAGAGACGAAATAACTGCTCTAACTGAATATGAAAAAATGATAAATAAAATATCCCCGGAAAATTCTGTTTTTATAAATCCGGAAATTGCTAATATATCCGGTAAAGATATTTACAGATGTTTTGGTATGGGGCAAAGTCACTACGTATTTGCTTACGGCAAAGAACTTTACTGGATATCCGTTGATACACATTTCGGTAAAAAATTTATTGAAGAATATTTGGAGTATATTAATTGAATAGTTTAACTCTTTCAGAAATAAATATTTTTCCCGTAAAATCCCTCGGAGGAATATCGCTTCAATCCTCAGTTGTTGAAGAACGCGGACTTAAATACGACAGGAGATGGCTACTGGTTGATGGCAACGGTATGTTTATGACTCAACGCGACTTTCCACAGATGGCGTTAATTGAATTATCATTGTCTGAAAATAATCTAACTATAAAACATAAATCAGATACTTCATTGCCAGCTATTTCGATTCCGTTAAAATATTTCAGCGATGAAAGAATTGATGTTATTATCTGGGATGATAAATGTAAAGCAGTTCCTGTTAACAAAGAATATGATGATTGGTTTTCCGAAACCTTAAAGATGAAATGCCGTCTTGTAAAAATGCCTGATGATGAAAGAAGAGTTGTGGAGAAAAAATTCATATCTGAAGATAAAATTGTAAGCTTTGCAGATGCTTATCCTTTTCTTATAATCGGGCAGTCCTCACTTGATGATCTTAATTCAAGGCTCGAAACTCCGCTGCCTATGAACCGTTTTCGTACTAATTTTGTTTTTACCGGCGGCAAACCTTTTGAAGAAGATAAATGGAATAACTTTAATATTGGTGAAGTGAAATTTAAAGCAGTTAAACCCTGTGCTAGATGTGTTATTACCACAACAGATCAGGAAACAGGTAAAAGAAGCGAAGAACCGCTAAGAACATTGGCAACTTATCGTAAATCCAAGAATAAAGTTTTGTTTGGTATGAATTTAATATCTTTTTCTGCTGGAACCGTAAAAGTTGGGGATTCAATAACTCTAATTGATTAGAAAATTTTGCTTCAGAATCAGAATTTCAACTTATTGCTTTTCTCATTAACTTGGTAATATGTAGTCTCCTAAATATTCATTTCAATGAAATTTTTATCAAAATATTTTATATTCTTTCTGATTTTATTCCCTCTGAATAATATTTCTATTGCTCAGATTGATTGGGAGGTTAACAATTCACCAACAAACGAACTATTAAGGAACCTGTACTTTGTCGATGAGAATTACGGCTGGGCTGCCGGTAGAAACGGCGTGATGATCAGAACCACAAACGGCGGGGCTGATTGGACAATTCTTAACACGGGTATTACCAGTACAATTTATGATTTGTTTTTTCTAAATAAGAATCTAGGATGGATAATCACTTTTCCATTTACTCCTCCTTACATTACTAAAATATTAGCTACAACGGATGGTGGTGACACCTGGAGTGTTCAAGAATATACCGATGAATTTGTTTTTTTTAGGACAATATTTTTTCTTGATTCATTAACCGGGTTCATTGGAGGCGATTTTATAGCCAGAACTTCAGACGGCGGGCAAAACTGGGCGCGTATGCATGTCGATTCAAGTATTATTTCTGATTATCCTGTAATTAAATTCAAATTTTATGATAATATGCTGGGATTTGCTTCGGGTGGTAGCCGGGATCAGGCAGGTGTTATGTGGCGTACATCCGATGGCGGTTTTAATTGGAGTGCCGAAGGTGTTAGTCCTGACGAAGTATTTGATTTTTATATTAAAGATTCATTAAATGTAATTGCACTAAGCGGTGATCCTGAGTTTATTTATCCTGTTGTAACCGTAACAACTTCTGATGCAGGCTTAAATTGGCTAACTACAGAAATACCTCATTACACTTTATCATACGCACTTGATTTCAGAACTCCTGATGAAGGATGGTCAGCATCCGGTATATTTTTTCTCTTTACTTCAGATGGCGGTGTAAACTGGCAGATGCTGGATACACCGGATACCAGCGCCGTTTTTGATCTTCAATTTGTTAATGATACTCTTGGCTTCGCCTGTGGACAGGATGGTGTGATTTTAAGATTTACGATTCCAGGTGCTGATTCACAAATAACGGTAACGGATTTTAAGTTATCTCAGAACTTTCCTAATCCCTTTAATTCTGATACTAAGATAAGATACTCATTGCCACACTCTATTTCCTATGAAGAGTTGTTTTATTCAGTTCAAATAAAAGTTTTCGATATTTTAGGCAGAGAAGTGAAAACCATAATTAATGAAGAAAAACCTTCTGGTTTTTATGAGTTAGAATTTAAAGCGGATGGTTTGAGTTCAGGAGTGTATTTCTATACAATGATTGCTGGAAGCTTTAAACAAACAAAGAAAATGTTATTAGTACGATAAATATTAAAGGATTTTATGAAAAGACCAACAACGTTTCCTCAACTCACATTGCGGTATCTTTCTGATTTATCGAAGAATAATAACAAAGAATGGTTTGAAGAGAACAGGGATAGATTTACTTTTGAATTGCTTGAACCTGCCGCTCAATTTGTCGTTGATTTGGGTGAAAAACTATTAAAAATTAATCCGGAACTGCAATACTTTCCACGTATTGACAAATCAATCTTCCGACTTCACAGAGATGTAAGATTTTCAAAAAATAAGACACCATTTAAAAATAATCTGGGCATTCTACTCTGGCAAGGTTCTGGTAAAAAAATGGAATGTTCGGGTTATTATTTTCATCTTGAACCTGGCAATATATTTCTTGCCGCAGGAATGTATATGTTTACAAAGGAACAGATTAAAGTTTATAGAGAAAAAATTGCTGATCCTTCAAAAGGAAACGAGTTAAACAATATTTTAAAAAAGACATTAAAAAATGAAAAATTTAAACTTGGAGGCAAAACTTTAAAGAGAATTCCTAAAGGATTTGATGTGCCGTATAAATATGCTGAACTGTTACTTCACAGTGGATTATATATTTATAACGATCAAGTTCGCTTAACTGACTTTAATAACAATAATATAGTTGATTTCTGCTTCGGGGTTTACAAAAAGATAAGTCCGCTTCATAACTGGCTTGTTGAAAATATTGCTTAAATTCTGATTAACTTAAAGTTACCATTTCATCAAATAATTGATAGTGAATGGTAAATAGGTGATAAAAATTATAATTTAACACATCTTAATACTACTTTTTATATTTATTCCAGAGGTAAACATGTCATTCGAGATTATCAAAGAAAAAACCAATCAGGCAGTAGAAATTCTAAAAGAAAAAAATATTGATATGTGGATAACATTTGTGCGTGAGACAGGTGCCCTTAAAGATCCGGCTATGGATATTACCGTGGGTAACAGCTCAACCTGGCAGTCTGCTTTTATCATTACTAATGATGGTGATAAAACCGCGATAGTCGGGCAGATGGAACTGGAAAATTTTGTAGCTGCCGATGTGTATAAAAATGTTATAGGCTATGTAAAATCTATACGTGAGCCCTTGGTTGAATACATCACTAAAAAAAATCCGAAAAACATTGTAATCAATTATTCAAAAAATTCGGTTTTGGCTGACGGATTAACTTTTGGGATGTACCAAATTTTACTTGATCATTTGAAAGGAACGGATTTTGTTAACCGTTTAATTAGTGCCGAAGAAGTAATTTCTGCTTTGCGCGGTAGAAAATCTAAAGCAGAACTTGCCCTGATGAAACAAGCTGCAGATGAAACCTTAAAAATATTTGATATGGTTACCAGGTACATTAAACCCGGTTTAAGCGAACTGGACATAGCAAATTATGTTAAGTCTGTTGTTGAAGAAAAAGGTTACCAATTTGCCTGGGAAGAAACACATTGTCCTGCAGTTTTTACAGGGCCGGATCCGGCAGGTCCTCATTCAGGTCCGACTGAAAGAAAAATTGAAAAAGGACACATGATAAATATGGATTTTGGTATTAAGCTTAACGGTTACTGTTCAGATATTCAACGCACCTGGTATGTGCTTAACGATAATGAAACAGCTGCACCTGAACCGGTTCAGAAAGGTTTTGAAGTTATTCGTGATGCCATCCAGATGGTTGCTGATGCACTAAAGCCGGGTGTTAAGGGAGTTGAAATGGATGATATTGCCAGAAACTATATCACTCAACACGGATATGAAGAATATCCGCATGGACTGGGACATCAGCTTGGCCGATCGGTTCATGATGGTGGTGCAGGATTATTTCCCAGATGGGAAAAATACGGAAACACCCCTTTTATGCCTTTAGAAGAAGGTCAGATATTCACAATTGAACCTAGGTTACCTGTTAAAGGATACGGGGTTTCAACAATAGAAGAAGAAGTTGTCCTTACTAAAGACGGTTGTGAATTTATTACAAAGCCTCAGAAGGAACTTATTATTATCAGCAGGTAAAGCAGTATTATTTTTTGGAAGGCATATTTCTTTATTGACACATATTTACTATACTTAATACTAATAATATTTTTCAAACAAGAACTGTTTGGAATAATTCATTTTTAATAATTCCTTATTTCAGGAAATAATGAGTTTATCAATTCTTTTCTTATTAACTAATTAAATTATGGCCGGTAATCAAATAAATAAAAATGAATTCGATTTTCATACCACACTATTGGATGATCTGCCGGTAATTATTTATCATTTTTTGCCGGGCCATAAAGTAGTTTTTGCAAATAAAAGCTTCCTCGATTTTTTTAATACAACATCAGAAAAAATTATAGGTAAGTATTTCGCACCTGATATCCATCCGGATGATTCTGAAATATTTGATAATATTTTCAATTCTCTTGCACCAGGCTCCTCAGTTTCAAAACTAACCTGTCGACTTAAGTTTTCTGATTATGATATAAGATGGACAGAATGGAGCATTACATCACTTATTGACAGCCGTGGTGTATTTTCACAATACCAGGCAGCAATAATTGATCTTACAGAAAGAAGGAAATTTGAACTGGCATTAAAGCAGAGTGAACAGCAGTACAGGTTTGCGTTTGAGCAGGCAGGCGATATGATAGTAATTATAGATCGAAGAGGAATTTTCATTGATCTGAATAAAAAATTTGAAATTGAAAGCGGCTGGAAAAAGGAAGAAATGCTGGGTAATAATTTATTCACCAGCAAAATTATTACAGATGAATCTGCTAAAAGAATTTTTAATTACCTTAATAAACTGCTTACAGGAGAAGAAGTTCCTCCCTTTGAAATTCAGGGAATAAAAAAAGATGGATCCGTAGTTGATTTTGAACTGCGCGCTGTTCCAATTATTAAAAATCATGTGCAGGTTGCCTTTCATGCGATATTAAGAAACATAAGTGACAGAAAAGTAATTGAAGGAGCTTTGCGCGAAAGCCAGCGTCAGCTTTTAAATCTTATGTCAAATCTTCCCGGTATGGCTTACAGATGTGCATATGATAAAAATTGGACAATGGAATTTGTAAACGAAGGTGCATTTGAATTAACAGGATATCCACCTGATGCCTTGATAAAAAATAGAATTATTTCTTACGCTAACCTCATACATCCCGAAGATCGTGATATGGTTTTTGATGAAGTTACAAAAGCAATAAACAGTAACAGACCATTTCGTATGAATTATAGGATAAAAACTGCTGGTAATAAAACCAAATGGGTTTGGGAACAGGGAAGCGCTGTTAAAAACAGTATTGAAGAAGTTGAAGCAGTTGAAGGTTTTATTGCTGATATTACAGATCAAAAACAAGCTCAGGAAGCTTTAATAGAAAACGAAGAACTTTATAAAAAGCTTATTGCTACACTTCCGGATATGATCGTTATTACTGATCTTGAAGGTAAGATAATGTTTATGAATGACCTTGGTGTGAGGCTGAGCGGTTTTTCCGGTTTTGAGGAGATTAAAAGAAAAAGTGTATTCGATTTTATTGTTACAGATGACAGAGAAAAAGCTCTGCAGAATTTTGCTGACAGATTATTAAAAAAACTTGGCTCAAAGGAGTATAAATTTGTTAATAAGCGGGGTACTTCTTTTGATTTTGAAGTAAATGGAGAAATACTACGTAATAAGGAAAATGAACCTTACGGTATGATATTTTCCTGTCGTGATATTACATCCAGAAAAAAATCTGAAGAGGCTTTAGCTCAATCTGAAGAACAGTACAGAACGCTTGTTGACAGTATGCAGGATGGTGTGTTCCTTATTCAGGATGCTAAGTTAAATTTTGTAAATAAAGCATTTGCCAATATAGTTGGTTATCCTATTGAAGAACTTCTAAATATTGATTTTACAGCACTTGTTGCCCCGGAAGATCAGGAATTAGTTTTATCGAATTATAGAAGAAGACTGGCAGGCGAAAATGTTCCAGCCAGCTATGAATGGAGAATGCTTCATAAAAACAGCTCAAGGGTTTATGTTAATATGAGCGTTCGCTTAATCAACTATAAAGGTAAAATTGCAAGCATCGGGACCATTAAAGATATTACTCTTAAAAAACTGATGGAAGATAATCTGCTTCGTCATCAAAAAATTCTTTATGGAGTTGCAGAGGCTTCCAACACTCTTCTTGTAGAAAAAGATTTTGATAAAGCCATTCAAAATACCCTGGCGTCTTTAGGTGAAAGTGCTGCTGTAGATAGGGTTTATATTTTTGAAAACAGCAAATATGAAAAAACCGGGAAATATTATATGTCCCAAAAATACGAATGGGTTGCTAATAATGTTGAAGCACAGATAGATAATTCTGAACTCCAAATGCTTCCCTATGAACCGGTGTTTGCTGAGTGGTACAATGTCTTTCTGGAAGGTGGATTCATTTGGTCTCTTGTAAAAAATCTGCCTGAGCTGCAAAAAAGAATTATGGAAAATGAAGATATACTTTCCATACTTGAGGTGCCAATCAAAATCAAAAATAAGCTATGGGGATTTATTGGTTTTGATGATTGCACAACTGAACGTGAATGGACTGAAAGTGAAATATCTGTTCTTAAAGCCGCTGCAGCTAGTATTGGCGGTGCAATTGAACGGGAAAAAACCAATCTTGAATTAATTTCCGCTAAAGAAAATGCCGAAGAACTGAATAAAATTAAATCCAACTTCCTTGCCAATATGAGTCATGAACTGCGCACCCCACTTATAGGTATTTTAGGTTATGCTGAACTTCTTTCATTGGAAACAGAAGATGAGAATTGGAAAACAATGCTGAATAGCATTTACATCGGCGGTGAAAGACTTCTTGAAACATTAAACCATCTGCTGGATCTTTCCAAAATAGAAGCTGGTAAGGTTCTGATTAATCATGAACATATTTCTCTGAAGCAACTAGTTGATGAAGTAATTTCGGTTTTTGCTTCGGTAACCTCAAAGAAAAATATTTATATTAAAGCAAAATTAAATCAGGATAATATTTCTTTTGAGTCAGATAAAAGAATTTTTAGGTCTATACTTAATAATCTTGTTAGTAATGCAATTAAGTTTACGGAACAGGGCGGAGTACTTATTGAGGCAGAACTTGAAAAAGCAGAAGAGAAATCTTTTTTAACGATCAAGGTTATTGATACAGGAATTGGAATACCAGATTCAAGTAAAAAAATTATATACGATGAATTTCGTCAGGCTAGTGAGGGTTTAAGCAGACATTATGAAGGTACAGGATTGGGTTTAACCATAACTAAAAAGTTTGTGGAGCTGTTAAACGGTAGAATTGATTTTGTTAGTGAATTTGGAAAGGGTACAACTTTTGTTGTTACTATTCCTGTTGAAGAGCCGGTTCAGCAAATTGTTCAGCCTAATATTATAAATAATGATGCTCTTCCTGATGAAATTACATTGAAACATAAAGTTATTGTAGTAGATGATGACCAGGCCTCCAGAAGTGTTATTTCATTATTTTTAAGAAAAGAATACCTTGTAGATTCAGCTGCTACAGGTGAAGAGGCAATATCTATTATGCAGAAAAACAATTATGATTTAATTCTTCTTGATATAAGTCTTGGAAAGGGAATAAACGGGCTTGACCTTATCAAATTACTCAGGAAAAAGGAACAATATGTTTCAATACCAGTTATAGCGGTTACTGCACATGCAATGGTTGGTGACAGGGAAAAATTTTTAAGCGAAGGATTTGATGATTACATCGCAAAACCATTCTCTAAAAAGGAACTGTCAGGCAAGATTAAATCTTTAATGAATAAATAGTTCAAAACTCGCTGTTCACTATATAAGACTCCCTTAGCATACTCTGATATTCATCCCAGACTATTTCGACAGCTCCGAACATCTTCAAATGATCTGTTAAATATTGTACATCGAGCAAAACAAAATTTTTATCTTTTAGTCTATTAACAAGATGGATTAAAGCTATTTTGGATGCCTGTGAAACTAAAGAAAACATTGACTCACCAAAAAATGCACCTCGGAAAGTTATTCCGTACAGACCTCCAACAAGCATATTATCTTTCCAGGTTTCAACAGTATGAAGATGACCTCGTTTATATAATCTATTATATGCATCGATAAGTTTTTCAGATATCCATGTTTCCTTTCTTGCCGAACAATATTTTATTACTGATAAATAATCGGAATCGTAACGAATCTCATAATTTAATATTTCAGCGGACTTCTTTAGAGATCTTGGAATATTAAAATTATCGAGAGGAATTATGCATCGTATTTCGGGCATATACCAGTTGATGTGCCCTGTCTGACTTTCTGCCATAGGAAAAGCTCCGGAAGCATAAAGCCGGATCATATTATTTGGCTTTAACAGGTCGTCTGATAATAATTTTTCTTTATTGTCCATTTACTTAATATTATAAATAATAAATAGCATAAAAACGAATAAAAATAACCATTTTGCGAATAAAAATGATTTTTTTTAAACGATGCCGTAATTAAGTTTGTATATTATTTATGTTAAAATATTGTATAATACAATAAAATGTAAACAGGATTTTTATGAAAAAAATTGCGGTTGTTGCATTAGGCGGGAATGCACTATTGAGGGGAAATGAAATAGGTACAATTCAGCAGCAGGAAAAAAATACTTACGAAACTTGCATAAATCTTATTAAGCTTCTTGAAGATGATTTTAATATTGTAATTACACACGGAAATGGGCCGCAGGTAGGAAATATTCTTCTAAGAAATGAAGCGGGTTACAATACTTATAAAATTCCTAAAATGCCCTTAGATATTTGTGTCGCTGATTCCCAGGGAGGAATCGGTTACATGGTTGAGCGTCAGATAAGAAATATTCTTGCAGAACAAAAAATCAGACGCAATGTTGTAACTGTAGTTACCCAGGTTTTAGTTGATAAGAATGATCCGGCTTTTGAAAATCCTACTAAACCGGTAGGTGCATTTTATCTTAAAGAGGAAGCAGATCTTCTTGCAAGGGCAAATAATCTTATATTTAAAGAAGACCCCCGTAAAAGAGGCTGGCGCAGGGTTGTTGCATCTCCCGAACCGAAAGACGTTCTGAATAATAAAATTATTAAAGATCTTGTAAAAAAAGGAAATATTGTAATTGCCACAGGCGGCGGCGGTGTACCGGTTTATAGAGATGAAAAAAAACATCTTCACGGTATAGAAGCTGTAATCGATAAGGACCTTGCTTCAGCACTGCTTGCTTATGAAATTAAAGCGGACGATTTCTTTATTCTTACAGATGTTGCCAAAGTGTACTTGAACTTTAATAAACCTGGTCAAATAGCTCTTGATAAAATTACTGTTGAACAGGCAGAGCAGTATCTTAAAGAAGGACATTTTGCATCTGGCAGTATGGAACCCAAGATCAAAGCTGCAATTCACTTTATTGAAAACGGTGGTAAAGAAACTATTATTACTGAATCGAAACAGCTCGGAAATCCTGAAAGCGGGACTAAAATTGTATCTGAATTATAATTTTTTATTAATCTTAAAAATAAATCGGAGTTATAAATGGCTATAAATATGAAGGGAAAAAATCTTATTTCAATTGCTGATCTTTCAGTTGAAGAGATTTATCAAATATTTGATGTTAGTAAATCACTTAAAGAGAAATTGTATACCGGCGAATCGCACAAATATCTTGAAGGAAAAACACTGGGTATGATATTCACCAAAAGATCTACCCGGACAAGAGTATCTTTTGAAACCGGTATTTATCAATTAGGCGGTATAGGAATGTATTTCGGGCCTAATGATCTTCAGTTAGGAACTAGTGAAAGTATTTCTGATACAGCAAAAGTTCTTGGCAGATATTTAGATGGAATTATGATAAGAACATTTGATCATCAGGATGTTTTGGAACTTGGAAAGTATGCCGCCATTCCGGTTATAAACGGGTTAACTGATCTTCTGCATCCCTGCCAGGTACTTACCGATCTTTTTACTGTTCTTGAAAAGAAGCGTGTTTTAAAAGGTTTAAAGCTTGCCTACATAGGTGACGGCAATAATATGGCTCACAGCTTATTAAATGGTTGTTCTAAAGTTGGAATGAACATTGCAATTGCTTCTCCATCAGGTTATAAACCAAATAAAGAAATTATAGAGACTGCTAAAAAGTTTGCCAAATATATGGGATCAAAAATAGAAATTACCGATGATCCTGTTGCAGCAGTTAAGAATGCAGATATTGTTTACACTGATGTTTGGGCAAGTATGGGACAGGAGCAGGAAGCACAGGAAAGAAAGAAAAAATTTGCTAAGTACCAGGTAAATCCTAAATTAGTTAAGAATGCCAAAGACGACTATATATTTATGCACTGTCTGCCGGCACATAGAGGTGAAGAAGTTGTAAACGAAGTGGCTGATTCACCTAACTCTGTGATTTTTGATGAAGCAGAAAACAGGCTTCACGTTCAAAAAGCTATAATGGCCCTGGTAATGTAATTTCTTAAAGCATCTTATCATTTTAATTCAGTTGAACTAAAATGGGGAGATGCTTTTTTCTTTTTCTGTTATTTTGAATAAATGTAGTTATTTAAAACTTCAACAGTTGTTTTACAAGACATAAGATCTGTTTCAAGCAGATCTTTAATAGATAATACGCCTGTTAACTTTTCTCCATCAATAATTAGTATATGCCTTGTTTTTGCTTCCTTCATTTTAGCCAGAGTAGCTTCGTGTGATTCATCAATTTTTGCAATAACCAGGTTTGTTGTCATCACTTCATCGACTTTAGTTAAATCTAAGTCCTTATCTTTAGCAATAACTCTTTTTACAAGGTCGCGTTCAGAAAAAACGCCTACTAACTTTTCATCCTTAAGCACTGGCAGTATTCCGACTCCTTTTTCAGCCATGTAATTAACTGTTTGTTTTATCGACGATCCGGAAATAATGGTGAAGACTTCTCTATTTTTTAGCAGGTCGCCCAATGAACTCATAACACCTCCTGTATATTCAAAATAAAATATGTTTTTGTTAAATAAATAAAAATATTTGACAATTGCAAAGTCTTTTCGGCGTTACAGTTGTATTGTTTTCTACTGCCTGACCGATTCTCAGATATTTGCGTAAAAATATAACTAAATAAGGCTTTTCTTACCCGGACTATAAAAATGAAGGTTCAAATATTTTGAATACTTGTTAGATTTTTGGGAATGGGTTTTCGTTTTGATTCTATTAAGGAAAACAATTAAGAAACAACAGGAAAGGTTTTATTTACCTTTAATTCAATTCACACTTCTGTTCTTCGGATAAAATCTTTAATTATTATGTCGTCTGAACTGCCCAATTCTTCGGGATTACCTTTAAAGTAAATTATTCCATTATGCATCATAGCAACTTTATTTGCAACATTTTTTACACTGTACATATCGTGAGTAACCACAATCGAAGTAACTTTAATTTTTTCAGATAGTTCTTTAATAAGTTCATCAATAGAATCAGACATAATGGGATCGAGTCCCGTGGTAGGTTCATCATATAAAATATAATCAGGGTCAGTAACCAGTGCGCGTGCAAGTCCAACCCTTTTTTTCATTCCACCGGAAAGTTCTGCAGGTTTAAGATGTCCGGCATCAGGCAAACCAACCAGATTTAATTTATCATAAACAATTTTTTTTATCTCTGACTTTGTAAAGTTATTAAATGATTCAGTAAGGGGCAGGGAAACATTTTCCTCTACAGTCATAGAGTCAAATAACGCAGCACCTTGAAAAAGAAACCCAAATTTTCTACGCAGCTGATATAGTTCTTTGTCAGATAAATTATCAACGATATTTCCTTCAACTTTTACAAATCCTGAATCGGGTCTTAATAATCCAACAATATGTTTAATTAAAACGCTTTTACCGCATCCGCTTCTGCCGATAATAACAAGAGTTTCACCTCTTTCAATGTTAAGGTTCACACCCGTTAATACATTATTGCTGCCAAATCTTTTATGAAGATTATTTATTTCGATCATATGACATAATTATTTATAGTATAAAAATAATCAAATAAATTCTTTTTAACGGATTTCTTTAAAACAAAAAAACCGGATCTTATTCAGACCCGGTTTAGAGAATTAAGAATTACAGTTAATTATTAACAATAATAGAAGCACCTAAAGCCTGGCTACCACTACCGCTGAGCAAACCTCTTGCAAAAACAGTATATATTTTTCCAGCTTCCAGAGTTATACTTCCAAGATCAAGTGCAATGGTAGTAGTTCCAGCAACTCTTACTTGAAGCGGATATGAGCCTGCATCAAGGGGAGTAAAATCAACAGAACCTTTAAATGCTACGTTTCCAAATACTACAGTTCCATCGGTTAATGTTATGTCAACTGCTGGTGCATCAGGTGAAAGATGAATGAATCTTACGTGAGCTTTGCCTGAAGCAGGGGCTGCTAGATTATCGACAAAAATAATTGGTTCCAAATTAGCAACCGTGTTTACAGCAAAAGCTGAATAAGCAACGTCAGCCAAAATATTTAAGTCTGCAGCTATAACATTTGTCTGAGTTCCGGTTACATTTACTTTAACGTTTCTTATACCTGCGTCTACTTCAACATATCCTGTGTTATTTGGAAAAGTGAGATTTGTACCAGCGACAACATTATCAACTAATAGATCCACACCGGGTGCATCAGGTGAAGCGTGAACAACCATAACTTTTGCTTTTGGTGTAACATCAGGAGCTACAGGATCATCATCGCTGCAGGAAGTTAAACTGAAAACAGCTAAAAAGATAACGGTTAAAAATAAAATTGCGTTCTTGAACATAAGTCCTCCTTATAATAGGTTTAATTTATTTATTTGTTGTAACACACTTCTAACACTCTTAATCCTTTAACAGTTCCATCTTCTTAAAAAAATTATTTAGCACACTATTAGTTTCATTTTTTATGTAATTTTCATCTAATTATTACAAAATATTTTAGAATATATAATGAAAAAAATAGAACTAATAGTATTACTGGTCATAATTATTTGCCCTTATAATGTTTCGCAGCAGGTGCTTCAACCCGATTATGAAGCCGCAAATTTTGCCTTTGCTGCTCCCGGCGCTAATAAATTTGGGCTCTATGGTTATGATAACCCGGCAATATTGACTTATTTGCATCAACCGGATATTTATTTTGCCTGGAATGACTTAAACAGTGATTTTAACGATAGAGATAATTGGGGATTTTTTACTGCGATCCCAAACTTTGGGTTCAGTGTTGTTTCTTATGGTGGGAAAAATCATTCAGTAACAGATTATTCGCTTTCGGCGGCATTTGGAGGACCAGTCTTTAGTTTCGGCCTCGGGTATTCCTGGTTGAGTGGAAAAAGTGAATTATTCAATTATTCAAATAAAATAACAATCGGTTCACTATTAAGGTTTAACAGATATCTTTCCCTGGGATTAGTTGCAAATCTTCCAAATGAAGGTGAAAATAAAGGAATAATTGATTTGGCTGTTAGGCCATTCGGTAATCAATTGCTGACCTTCTTTGGTGATTACATTCTATCAAATGAAAAAGCTGTAAAAGACAATAAGTGGAGCGCTGGTGCAGTTCTTGAACCGCTTGATGGTATCAGATTTACGGGCAGATTCTTCGAAGGAAAATCTTTCAACATCGGAACACAAATAAGTTTTGGAAATGTTGGAATAAATTATCAATCACATTTTGCTGATGATAAAAAACATGCTTTTAACACTTATGGAATAAGACTGGGTGCATACGATCGAAGTATTTTTCCAAATCTATTTAAAAAAGACAAGTATGTTAAACTTGATCTTTTAGGCGGAATCAGATATCAGCGTTACCAGCTTTTTGATAACTCAAACACTTTAATTGATTTGATAAAACAAATTGAGGCTGCAAACAACGATAACAGCGTAACGGGAATTGCAATTAATCTTACTGGTCTTAATGCAAATCGTGAAATTATGTGGGAGATTAGAGAAAAGCTTAAGGAATTTAAGTATAGCGGAAAGAAAATTGTGTTATTTGCAGACCGGCTTAATATTGATGGCTATCATCTTGCTTCTGTAGCAGATAAGATTGTGCTTGATCCGTTAGGAACCATCACTCTTGAGGGATATGTTCTTGGCAGAACATTCTATAAAGGAGCACTGGAAAAATTAGGAATCGGATTTACTGAATTAAGATACTTCAAATATAAATCTGCTGCTGAGTCCTATTCTCGAGATAAAATGAGTGATTCAGACAGGGAACAAAGACAAAGATTGGTAGATGAATTTTATCGTATTGCCAAAACCGATATTTGTAAAGAAAGAAATTTTTCTGATCAGAAATTTGAACAGCTTGTAAACGAATATGCAATGTTCTCTCCGGAAGAAGCTTTTGAACTTGGTCTTGTGGATACTCTTGGAAGATGGGATACAGTTAAAGATATCATTAAGTCATTAAATAACGATAAAGTAAATTTAATTTCATCAGTTTCGTTAAAAGACTTTAATCTTCCAAGGGACAATTATTGGGGCCGCAAACCTGCTATTGCCGTAATTTATGCAATCGGCGGTACACAATTAGATGCCGGGATAAAAGCACGCAGCCTTGTGAAGTATGTTGAATCCGCTGTAAAGAACTCCAATGTAAAAGCAATTGTACTTCGTGTTGATTCACCTGGCGGAGATGCGTTAGCTTCAGATTTAATTGCCGAAGAGCTGAAAAAAGCTAAAGGTAAAAAACCGGTTATAGTTTCACAAGGATCAGTAGCTGCATCCGGCGGATACTGGCTTTCTATGTATGCAGACACTATCGTAGCTGCACCGATTACAATTACAGGATCAATCGGAGTTATTGGTCTTTGGGTTTATAACACAGAATTAAAAGATAAACTTGGATTTACCACAGATCGTGTTAAAGTAGGAAAGTTTTCAGATCTTAATTTTGGAGCAACTATACCTTTGCTCGGACTTACAATACCTGATAGAAATTTAAATGATGAAGAGTTAATTAAAGCAGAAACCTTAATCAGAAAAATGTATAAAGAATTCGTGGACAAAGTTGCCGCCGGTAGAAATAAATCCTTTTATGAAATTGATAAAATAGGTGAGGGGAGAGTTTGGTCTGGTGCCGATGGATTGAGTAATGGTCTTGTTGATGTACTAGGCGGCCTTGAAACTGCGATAAATATTGCAGTTGAAAAATCAGGTTTGAAGAATAAACAATTTGAAATAATAGAACTGCCTGAAAGACCGTTGATCGATATTAGTAAATTCATTCCATCATTTGTTCCCCGATTTATCAGTACTGACAACGATCCGTTCCTAAATGAACTAAGGTTCAGAACTCTGAATAACGGTATTCCTATGCCAGTTCTGCCAATTGATTTTATAAGTAACGATATGATTTTTAACAGGTATTGAAATATTATTCAGGCATCGGGCTATTCATTATTAATCTCAATTGGTTGGAGAAGAGTATTGTTATCATTTAGGGGGAGTGATTTAACCTATTATCTACACAAAAGTAATTTACTTAGTAGCAGAATAACAAAGTAAATTTTTAGCGAAATTGCATTATCTGTAATACGTTAAAAAATTTTACTTAGAAAAATTTACGAGTAAAAACTACGTAAAAGATTTTCCATTCCACTTTTATTGCGAAATACCAAATATTACTGACTGGCATATTTTTTTCGCTTTTTAAGCAAACTTCCGATTAATAATTCCAAATTAAAGTAAAGGCTATCAAGTGAAAAGTGGAAATAATTTTAACAAAATTACAGTTTGGGATGAAGATGCTGCGCGGCATCTTTTAGCAAGAACACTCTTCGGCTACAATAAGCAGGATCTTGAATTTGCGCTGTCAACAACACTTGATGATTTTGTAGATAATCACCTTCTTGCAGATAGGCCAGTACCCGCGCCACCGGGTTTTTGGGTAAATGATTCCTCCGGTGATAACAAAACAGATCGTACAAGAGAATTGATATACTGGTGGTATAATCTAATGCTTACTCAGGGTTACTCCTTTCAGGAAAAAATGGTTCTGTTCTGGCATAATCATTTTGTCAGTGATATTGCAAAAGTTTCTTTACCGCAAAGAATGTACTGGCAGAATAAATTATTCCGTGATTATGCAATGGGAAATGTTATTGAATTAACAAAAGCTGTTACTATCGATGCTGCAATGCTTATTTATCTTGATAGTGATAAAAACAGAAAGGGTGCCCCGAACGAAAATTATGCCAGAGAGCTTCTTGAATTATTTACACTTGGAATTGGCAACTACACTGAACAGGATATTAAAGAAGCAGCCAGAGCATTAACCGGTTGGAGAGTAAATGGTCTTGAGCCATATTTTACTGAAACCCGTTTTGATGATGGAGTGAAAACCTTTTTAGGACAAAGCGGTAATTTTAATCACGACGATATTGTAGACATAATATTTACTCAGCCGGTGGCTGCTAATTATATCTGCCGGGGATTATATACTGAATTTATGCACATTGTTCCTGATGAAGCCAACATTGAAACTATGGCAGAAATTCTTCGCAGCAATAATTATGAACTGAAACCTGTACTTTCCACATTATTAAAATCAGTTCTGTTTCATTCTGCCGAAATTCGCAGTGCAAAAATAAAAAGCCCGGTTGAGTTTATTATAACTGCTATTAAACAATTAAATGCAGGCACTCCGGATTACGTTTATATGCGTCAGATTGCTGAACAGACTAAGCAGGTACTTTTTTCACCGCCAAATGTAAGCGGCTGGGATGGAGATAGGATATGGATTAATACAACTACTCTCCCTGCCAGAAACATCTTTACTGATGCACTTATTAATGGTAAAAAACCAAATGGCGGAAGTTTAACTTTTCAGGTTAACCTTGTTGACTATGCTAGAACTTTCAGCAGTTCTGAAAATGCAGTTCAATTGATTGACGACATTGCAAAAATATTTATTCAGTTTCCTCTAAGTGAAAACAGAAGAACTTATCTGCTCAATACATTGCTTGACGGTGCAGCAGTTTACGATTGGTCTACCTTTGATCCTAAAGCAGAAGACAGACTTCAGGTGTTCTTTAGAGCGCTTATGCGATTATCTGAATATCAACTCACATAATTAAAGTAGAAAGATAGTTATGGATAGAAGATCGTTTTTAAGAAACTTAGGAGTTATTGCCGGAGCCGGTACCGTTTCTATGGCGTTAGGTAATATTCCAATCAGGGCATTTTCAAAATCATTCTTAAATTTTCAGGCAATAAACGGAAAAGTAATTGTTATCGTTCAGCTTAGCGGAGGTAATGATGGACTTAATACAATCATTCCGTTTGAAGACAGTCTTTATTATAATGCCCGGCCTAATATTGGCATTCCTAAAGGTGATGTAATCAAGTTAAACAACCTTACAGGAATGCATCCCTCACTACTTTCGCTAAAATCTCTTTATGAAGAGGGTCAAGTTGCAGTTGTGCAGAATGTCGGTTATAACAATCCGAACAGATCACATTTTCGTTCAACTGATATTTGGTTAAGTGCTTCTGATTCAAATGTGGTTATAGATGATGGATGGGTTGGAAGATACCTGGCAAAAGTTTTTCCCGATTATGTTGATTTTAACCAGGAACATCCAATGGCTATTCAGATTGGATCAACACAGTCAGCTTTACTTGAATGCACCTGCCAGGGCTCTATGGGAATTTCATTTGAGAATCCAAATCAGTTTTACCAGTTGATAAACGGAAGTTCAGCAGATAACGATCCTCCTCCAAATACAATGGCGGGTGATCAGTTAAGATATATTAAAGAGGTAGCTGCACGCTCAATCCGTTATGCAGAGATAATAAAAGAGAAAGCAGATTCAACAACTAACCTTGCAACTTACCCTAATACTAATTTAGGCAGGCAGCTGGCAATTGTTGCTGAGCTTATTGCCGGCGGACTTGAAACACCAGTCTATCTAACTTCAATAGGAGGGTTTGATACTCATGCCAATCAGCTTAACAGCCATGCAAATCTGTTATCTAACGTTGCCCAATCAATTGCTGCATTCCAGCAGGATCTTGAATTGCACCGCATTGCTGATAAAGTTGTACTGATGACTTTCTCCGAATTTGGAAGAACATTTAAACAAAATGGAAGTGCTGGTACCGATCATGGAGCGGCTGCGCCTTTATTCGTAATTGGTAAGAATGTTAAGGGCGGAATTATTGGTACTAACCCGGACCTAACCGATCTTGATAATAGCGGAGATATAAAGCATAAATATGATTTCAGACAAATATACGCTTCACTTCTTACTGATCAGTTGGGAATGCCTTCTGACAGAATGCCCGATGTGTTAATGAAGAGTTTTGAAACCTTACCGCTTATTTCTGTTAAAAATCTTGCACACGGCGGACCAAGAGCATTTCAGCTTGAACAGAATTATCCAAATCCATTTAATCCAAGCACTACAATAAATTATTCACTAAGGGTTCCGCAGCAGGTCAGTTTAAAAATATTTTCAGCGGCAGGGGATGAAGTTGAAACTTTAGTTAACCAATATCAGGATGCGGGTGTTTATTCAGTTCAGTTTGATGGAAGTAAACATCCAAGCGGTGTGTATTTTGCAAGACTTGATTCTCGCGCTACGAGAGAGACTATTAAAATGGTTCTGCTCAAATAAATTTATTGATTCAATTAATCTTCAGGCGACTTTTTATAGTCGCCTTTTTTATTAAACAAAAGAAATATTTTTCTCATAATATTAGTTTGTGAATTACTATCATTTTAATCAGTTGATTATTATTTTCGTAAGTAGATTTTCGTCACATCCATTTTCAGGGGAAGTTATAATGAAAAAGATATTCTTTCTTGTTCTGTTTATAAGCATTAACTCATATTCACAGAACTCTTTGCCCTTAGGCAGAACCGCTCTATTTGCCGGCTCAGGAAGTTGTGCAACTTGTCATTCCAGTAATATGTCAACCGTTTTATATTATAATGGTTCGGATATTTCACCCGTAACGCATTGGCGACCAACAATGATGGCAAATGCAAGCAAGGATCCGTTCTGGCGTGCAATTGTTGCAGAAGAAGTTCATAAATTTCCACAGCTTCAGCAAATCATTGAATCAACCTGCACAAAATGTCATTCGCCACTTGGCTATACAGAGGCTATTTATAACGGGCAGCAAAATTATTCTCTGGCTGAAATGAAAGCTGATCCCATTGCCAACGATGGAGTAAGTTGTACAGCATGTCACCAGATCAAGCAGGATAATTTTGGAATGGTTTCCTCGTATTCAGGAAATTATATAATTGAAAATGACAGCATAAATTATGGCCCTTATGAAAATCCGCATACTCAGGCAATGTTCTCAATTATCGGTTTTACACCTGTTTACTCTCCGCACGTAGATAAATCCGAGCTTTGTGCAACCTGTCATACATTATTTACTCCTTATATTGATAACCAGGGTAATATTGCCGGAATGTTTCCTGAACAGACACCATATCTTGAATGGAAGAATAGTATATATCCTGCCCAGGATATTCAATGCCAGGATTGTCATATGCCTGTTATTAGTGATGGAGTAGACATTGCCACAATTCCCCCCGGTCATCAGGTTCTTCGTTCACCATATTGGCAGCATGAATTTGTTGGAGGAAATGTTTATATGCTAGGTATGCTAAAAGAAAACATTAACACTCTTGGCATCACTGCATCAGCAGAACATTTTGATACTACAATCAGTTTTGCTGAACAAAAACTAACTCAGGAAGCAATAGATCTCTCTTTGCTTGCGGATGTGTTAAACGATTCTTTGATAATTCAAGTTGGTATTGAAAATAAAACTGGTCATAAAATTCCTTCAGGAATACCTTTCCGCAGAATGTGGATTCATCTTAAAGTTGAAGATTCCGGCAGTAATATCGTATTTCAATCAGGCAATTGGAATTCTGTTGGGGAAATTATAGGAATAAATACGGATTACGAACCCCATTTCAACATAATTACTCAAGAGGAACAGGTACAGATTTATGAAGGTGTTTTTGTTGATGTTGATCAGAGTGTAACTTACACATTATTAAGAGCTGCAGATTATATTAAAGATAACAGAATTCCGCCTGTTGGATTCGTATCTTCGCATCCAGGTTATGATACCACTGCAATATTTGGCGAAGCGGTGAATGATCCTGATTTTAATAAAGACGGTTTGAGTGAAGGTACCGGAAGCGACTTCGTTACTTATAAAATTCCAGCATTAGCTCAGCAGACCTACAGCATTAAAGCGCAGGTTTGTTTTCAATCTATAAAGCCGGCAATTGTTGATTATTTAAGAAACATAAATGTACCGGATATCAACCAGTTTGTTACGATGTACGATGCCAGACCGAATATACCTTTTATAATGAGTACAGTAACAACTTCACTTGTAACATCTGTTGAAAATGAAAGAGTAGTTTCAGGTTATATCCTTGAACAGAACTTTCCGAACCCGTTTAACCCAAGCACTATTATAAGTTGGCAGTTGCCTGCAGGCAGTCATCAAACGATAAAGGTATTTGATGTTTTGGGAAATGAAATTGCAACACTCATCGACAAATATCAACCAGCAGGAAAGTATGAGGTTGAGTTTGATGGCACAAAATTGAAAAGCGGCGTTTATTTTTACAAGCTTACAGCCGGCGAACATACTGCAGTAAAGAAAATGTTGTTGGTAAAGTAAAATGCAGGGATCTGTCTCCCGACCGATCCGAAATAATGTGTATGAAACATAAGAGCGGAATGGACGGGAGTCCGTTCCCTACAAGAGAAAAAAACATTTAGATTATAAAGCGAAACTTCTAAGATATATTTCTATCTCCCAAACATAATTTTGTAATCTTTCTCTTTTCCTTTCTGCCACCAAGATTCAGGGAGAACTTTCCAGTTGTTAATAACCTCTGGAGTAATAGTTCCCTGTTTTTCTATCCAATGCATCATATAATAACGGAGGTCTTTTTCAGTTGAGTCAAGAATTCTGTCCGCAAGTTTTTCCTGAGGGATTCCAGCACCACGTGTGAGATGTCCGCCCCCGCCGTTACCACGGTAAGAATTTACAGCGACTTTGTACATTGAATTAAAATCAAAAGTTCTTCCATCAGATAAATTGCTAATGGTTACTCTGCCGCCTTCGGGCTTTGAAACATCAACAGTATAATTAATTCCGGCAGCGGATTCGTAATTATAAAATCTTTCTTCAAGTTCAGGAGATTTTGTTCTTTCAGAATACTGAATGTTTCCATCTTCATCTCTCTTAAATTTTAGCAGGTTATCGTTTTCATCTTTCATCACGTTAAACCAGTTTGCACATGAGTACTCAAGATAATCTTTTATCTCCTGACCTTTTAAGCTCAAAGTATATAGCAGGTTTTCATATCTGTAAAGATTAAACATATCTCTTACGAAAACATCCCCCGCTTTTATTTGTGTATTTAATGCAAGTGGAGCAGTGAATGAAATATCAGCATCTGTAAGTTCCAGCTGAATATTGTGAACTAAGTCAGTAAATTCTGAAGGACCAAAAATTGCATCACGTGAAGAAACAGCTTTATCAAACTCACCTATTTTCCGGTTTACATATAGTTTGGCGTCTTCCAGAGCAGGGGAAAACTGTTCCATAAATTCTTCATCCGGCGAGTAGTTCTTAATGTTTATTATTTCACCCTCAATTGAATCGATAGACCACAACTCGCAAATTTTATCAAAAGTAAGAGTAAGATTTGCAACAGCAACTGTTTGTGCGCCAGCAAGTGTACCAAGAATTAGTACTGATTTCCCTTCAGGATTTTTAGCAGTAAAATTCCAGCCAGCGTGATCATGACCGACAAAAATTATATCAAAACCTGTAACCTGCTCAGCAACAAGTTTTGAAGCATTTTCATTTTTATATGAATCCGCATTTTGTCCTGCATAAGTATAATCAACACCTGCATGAAATAATCCAATGATCATATCAGGTTGTTCTCTTAACTTTATTTCTTTAAGCCATTTTTTGGCAGATTCAATCATATCATAAAATTCGATTCCTTCCCAGATTTTTTCCGGCAGCCAGTTTGGAATGCTTGGGGTTATTAGTCCAAGCACAGCAATTCTCAATAAACCTATTTCAACCATTGTGTATGGTTTAAAGTATGGCTTGCCGTCAGAAGTTCTGACTGCATTAGCTGCAAGCCAGGGAAAGTTTAGTTCATCAATAAACTTATCATATACATCGTGACCTGCCTCAATATCGTGATTACCAACAGTTCCGGCATTATATTTCATATAATTCATTACGTCAGCATAAAGATGAACAGTATCAGTTTTTTCAAAATTGTAGTAGTACACAATCGGATCGCCCTGAAGAATATCTCCATTGTCTAAAAGGATAACGTGTTGATCAGGTTTTGAGCGTTCTTTCCGAAGATACGTCATAACCTGTGCAAGAGATGAATTTGATGCTTTGTCGTTTTTCAAATCGTAAGGAAAAATAGCACCGTGCACATCAGAAGTTTCAACTATTTTTAGGTTTATAGTTTGTGCTGATAGAGTAAAAGCAAATATCAGCAAAAAATTTGTTAGATAAATGATTCGTTTTAGCATACCAATCCCTGACGTTTTTATTTGCAAGATAATGAAAAATGGGGATATGAGTTAATCTTATTATGGAATACAGGAATAAGGGTATAATGGTATAGGCTATAATTCAATTAAAAATTAATACTATAAAATTTATACCCTATACCTGATACCCTATTCATAACACAATTACTGCCATTTACCTTACCTCATACTCAGGAAGATCCGGTTTTATGAAAGGCTTTTCTTTTAGTCTTCTCAAAACCTCTTCAATAGCTTTTTCAAGCTGCGGGTCAACTCCTTTTGCCAGTTGTGACGGATCATCAATTACTTCAATATCAGGATCAACTCCGTGACCTTCTCTAAACCATTTTCCGTCCGGATCAAACATTCTAAAAGTAGGTATAGTAACAGATCCGCCATCAATTAATTGTGGTGCACCAGTGATTCCAATTAATCCGCCCCAGGTTCTTGTCCCGATAAGCGGACCTAAACCGGCTTTTCGGAAATAATCAGGAAGTGCATCACCGCCAGAACCGCTCCATCCGTTTATAAGCATAACCTTAGGACCAAAGTTTGCAACCGGAGGCCATTGCCAGGTTTCACCATCTCTTACTGCCCAGAATGCAAGCGGATTTCTGTTAAGCAGTTCGATGAAACGATCCGGAATCTGACCGCCGTCATTAAATCTTTCGTCTATTATTAAACCCTCTTTTCTGTATTGAGCTGCAAACTGTCTTACCAATTCAGTTTGTCCATCCCATCCTGTGCTGGGAACATAAATATATCCGATTTTTCCATTGGTTGCTTCTTCAACATGTTTTCTGTTAGATTCGATCCATTCAAGATTTCTCAATCTTGTTTCGCTCTTAAGAGTTTCTACAACTACTTTTCTAGCTCCTTTAAATGAAGTATTATTATTAACTGTTAATTCAACGGCGGTGCCGGAGTATCCTTCGAACGCTGCGGATGGATCCTTGGTTATATCTATTGGAATTCCATTTACTGCAAGTATGTAGTCGCCTTCTTTAATATTTACACCGGATCTTTCCAATGGGGAGCGGACTTCACTATCCCATTGAGCTCCTCTGATTATCTTAGCAATTCTATAAGCACCGTCTTTCAATTCCCAGTTAACACCAAGATAACCAACAGCCCTGTTAATGCTTTGTTCTGTATCACCTCCGCCTCTGTATGTATGAGAGGCATTCAGTTCACCGATTAATTCACCAATGATATAGTTGACATCCCAACGTGTAACTGCATTATCAATCAATCTGCCATACATTAATTTCATTGCTTGCCAGTCAACACCGTGCAAGTTCTTATCATAGAAAAAATCTCTCTGGAATCTCCAGGCATCGGTAAATATCTGTTTCCATTCTTCTTGTGGAACAACAGTCATTTCCATTTGAGCGGTAGGCATTTTCTTATCGCCTTTTTGATCCGGAGCAACATCAACAATTGAAAAAGAGCTTGACTTTACAAACATCAATTTTTTACCATCTGCCGATATTTCATAAGCATCAGCATCATTGATAATTGTTTTATCTTCACGTTTCTCAAAATCATAAATAAAAATCGGTCTTGTTTTATCCGATGAACCTGTATTAGGAATTCTGTGATATACTAATTTACCATTGACGGCTTTGATGCTCGAAAAGTTACCTGCTGCCGGAGGAAGAATTTCAATTCTTTCTTCAAATCCGGTAAAAACAATTTTGGTTTCTGTCGCTTTATCTTTTTCTTTATCCTTGTCTTTATCATCATCCTTAGCCTCGCTTTTCTTTTCGTCATTTTTCTTAACTGAAGTTGTATCGTTTCTTACCGGCAATGGAGAAGGTGTTTCGGGAATTAATGATACAACAGCAATCTGAGTAGTGTTCGGATAAATAAATGAGTTATCAACATTGCTATAGGCAGGGCTGAAATTTCTGCCGGTCAAAAAGAAAAGATATTTCCCTGTCGGATCAAAAGATGGTGAATAGTCTCTGTAAAAACCAGAAGTTACCTGAGTTGATTTATCTTCTTTGGTATCAAAAATGGCAATTGCAGTATTTCTATGATCAAGTTCTTTTGCGTAAGCTAAATATCTGCTGTCAGGGGACCAGCTGACTGAGAAATTGTTAAGGTTGCCCTGATACATCCATTTCTGCTTATCAACCTTTAATGTTTTGTTTTTATCAATATCGTGAATCAGTATTTGCATTGTCTGATCAATAAATGCAATCATTTTGCTGTTTGGCGACCAGTATAAATTATATCTGTAGCCCGGACCATAAGCAGTTAATGTTTTTTCTTCGGAAAGATTTTCGAAATCACGGATTGTTAATTCATACTCACCGGATTTATCACTCCAATACGCCGCATATTTGCCGTTCGGTGACCAGGCAGGATATCTTTCAGCAACACCTGATGTGTTTGTTAAATTCATTACAACACCGTTTTCTGCAGGCACGGAAAAGATCTCTCCTCTTGCTTCAAGCAAGGCGCGTTTACCATCGTGTGAAATGCTGAAACTGGAAATCCGCTTTTCTACATTTTCAACCCTTGCCATAAGTGTTGATTTATCTGTAACAACACTAATCTTTACTTCATCATATCTTTCAGTTGTTAGATTTAACAGGTATAGTTTACCACCAGCCTCAAATACTATGTCTTCAGAACCAAGTGATGGAAACCTGATGTCAAAGTTATTAAAATCTGTTATTTGTGTTATCTCTTTCGAGTCAGTATTGTATTTCCAGATATTGGATCTCTTGTTACTGCCTCTATCTGAGAGGAAATAAATATTCTTTCCGTGCCACATTGGAAATTCGTTATTGTGGATACTTTCAATAGCATATTCTGAAGACTTATCATTAAGATCAAATATCCATATATCAGGTGCTGTACCGCCAAGATATCTTTTCCATGTTCTGAACGCTCTTGTTTTGTTTGTATAAGCCAGTTTTTTTCCGTCCGGCGAGTAAGAAGCAAACTCACCATAAGGAACCGGCAGTTTTTCAGGTAGACCGCCCCGAACAGAAACATTAAAGAACTGAGAAAATCTTTGCTTTCCGCTTTCACGGGTTGAAGCAAACAACACTGATTTACCATCAGGATGCCAGGTAACTAAACGGTCGCTCATTCCGTGGTATGTTAAACGATTGGGAATGCCTCCAAATGACGGCATAACATAAACATCAACATTGCCATTGTAATTGCCACTGAATGCTATCATCGATCCGTCAGGTGAAAATCTGGCTAAAACTTCCTCTCCCTTTGCAGTAGTTAGTTTATGAGCTGTGCCGCCTGTTTTTGCAACAACCCATACATCACCCCCATAGGTAAAAGATATATGTGTGTTAGAAACATCGGGGAATTTCAGCATTCGGGCATCAACTTGTGCGTAAATCTGCAGAAATGAAAAAACAATAATTGTGAAGGTTATCAGTGTAGTTCTTTTCATGATATCTATCCTCGAAATTGTGAAGATTATGTCAATTATCCGGAAAATACTTTCAGAATATTATTTGATTATTCTTGCACTAAATTTAAAAATAATTCTGAAAGAAATGGTTACCGCCTATAATTTCCTTAAAGCATTCATCATAATAATTACATTAATTTTTATCAACTTTTTCTAAATAAAATCAGAATTTTATTTCTTTTTTAAATGAAAGATTTGCTAATTTTGACATAGTAAAAAATTTTATTCGGGCAGATAATGCTTTTAGCAAATATTATTCAGAAAAGGGGAGACTTTTCTGCTAAAGATTAACTAAATTACACGTTTTACAAAGTATTAAACCGGATAGAAAATTATACCGATTAACAAAATGCTGACTGATACTGCAGCACAAGCTATTTAACAAATTATTATTGAGGTTAATATGACCGAGTATACAAAAAAAATATTAGCAGATGTAAAAGCAAAAAATTCAAATGAACCTGAATTTCATCAGGCGGTTGAGGAAGTTTTAGAATCCCTTGATTTGGTTTTAGAACGTCATCCGGAGTATCGTTCAATGCGGGTTATTGAAAGAATGATTGAACCTGAAAGAGTTATAATGTTCCGTGTTCCCTGGGTTGATGATCAGGGTGATATTCATGTTAATCGTGGTTACCGAATTGAAATGAACAGTGCTATAGGTCCTTACAAAGGCGGATTAAGATTTCACCCTTCTGTAACTCTTGGCATTCTTAAGTTCCTTGCTTTCGAACAGGTATTTAAAAACAGCTTAACTACATTACCTATGGGGGGCGGTAAAGGCGGCAGTGATTTCGATCCTAAGGGAAAATCTGATCAGGAAATAATGAGATTCTGCCAGAGTTTTATGACTGAATTGTTCCGTCACATTGGTCCGGATACTGATGTTCCGGCCGGAGATATTGGAGTTGGCGGAAGAGAAATCGGTTATCTCTTTGGCCAATATAAAAGATTAAAGAACGAATTTACCGGTGTACTAACTGGAAAAGGAATTAATTGGGGCGGCTCACTCATTCGTCCTGAGGCTACGGGTTTTGGCTGTGTATATTTTGCACAGGAAATGTTAAAAACAAAAAATACTTCATTTGATGGTAAAGTTGTTACGGTTTCAGGATTCGGTAACGTAGCCTGGGGTGCTGTTCAGAAAGTTAATGACCTTGGCGGCAAAGTTGTTACACTTTCCGGACCGGATGGATATATTTACGATCCGGATGGAATTAAAGGTGACAAGGTAAATTACATGTTAAAGCTCCGTTCAAGCAATAAAGATGCTGTTGAAGATTATGCGAAAGAATTTAAGGTTCAGTTCTTCCCCGGGAAAAAACCGTGGGAAGTAAAAGTTGATGTTGCCCTTCCTTGTGCTACACAAAATGAAATCTATGAAGAAGATGCAAAAACGCTTATTGCTAACGGATGTATGTGTGTTTGTGAAGGTGCTAATATGCCGACAACAATTGAAGCCTACAAAGTATTTTCTGAAGCAAAAATACTTTATGCACCCGGGAAAGCATCTAACGCGGGTGGCGTTGCTACATCAGGACTTGAAATGTCTCAGAACAGTATGAGACTTCCATGGTCAAGAGAAGAAGTTGATAAGAGGCTACACGAAATTATGATTAGAATTCATAATACCTGCATTACAACTGCAGAAAAGTATGGTACACCAGGTAATTATGTTAACGGTGCAAATATTGCCGGCTTCCTCAAAGTCGCCGATGCTATGTTGGATCAGGGTGTAGTGTAAATATTAATTTGAGAAGTAAAATCAAAAAGGCGGTCAATTATGATCGCCTTTTTTATAAACACTATTAAAAGAAATGTCCATATTTATTTTAGCAATACCATTTTCTTCGTCTGAGTAAATAAATCTCCAATTAAGATATAGTAATATATCCCACTTGAAAGATCTGAGCCATCAAACTCCGTTTCATATCTTCCACTTAGTTTGTACTCATCAACCAATACTGCAACTTCATTACCAAGTATGTCATAGACTTTAAGAGTCACATCACCATTTGAGGGTAATTGATAACTTATTGTTGTTGAAGGATTAAATGGATTTGGATAGTTTTGTTCTAAAGAAAACTTATCAACTTTTATTAGTTCAATCTCAATTATGTCTGAATAACTAAACGAACCATCAAGGTCAATTTGCTTTAATCTATAATATAAATTTTCATTGAAATTTTGAATTAGATTATCAGTAAATGTATAAGTTGATACTTCAGTAGTAGTTCCATTTCCATTTACAAAACCAATCTTCTCCCAATTATTTTGACCTTTGACTTTTTGGTTTTCCATCCCTTCGGGAGACTTTTGACTTTTTTCAATTTCAAATCCATAATTATTATTTTCGCTGGCAGTAACCCAATTCAACACAGCTCTATTGTTATTCAATTCTGCATTAAATGAGATTAACTCCACAGGTATGATTCCCAGATAATATATTGCAATATCATCAACATACCATCCGTCTCTGTGAACACTACCGTCACTTCTTAACTGAAACTGAATTTTGTTTTGTGAACTTATATACTCTGATAAGGAAATATCTTCTCTTACCCAATTTGACTGTACGCCGTCATAAACTGGTTCACCATTTGGCTGAAAAGAACCTTCTCCGGGTTCAGTATATTGTCCTTCGAGTGGGATCCAGGTTGTGCCATTATTTGTTGAAATTTTTACCTGTCCGTAATCCCAGTTGCTTTCAATATCGTACTTGGTCCAAAATGATAACTTTGGATTGTTTAATCCTGTTAAGTCAATAGGATCAGTAGTTGTCATAGTTACAGTGGCATTTGCAATATAATTACCATCTTTACTATCGGTATAAGAAACAGGAGATGAATAGAAAGATTGTGTGGTTGCCTCCCACTTTGGAGAACTAGAAGGTGTAGCTGTAACTGTCCATAAGCTCAAAGGGTTATTTGTCGTATCTACAAAAACAAATACCGGAGTGCCAAGTACAATCTTAAGTGTGTCCTGATTAATTGCTGCATTATCAACAAAAGTTTTAAGCAGCAACATTGCCTCAACGTCTACAGGAGCTGTAGAAGAGACTGTAAACGAAAATGGCATTGTAATTACTGCCGTTCCACGCGAAGGCACAGATCCAAGCGAGGTACTGCCGTTGTTAATAGTAATGTATGGACTCAAAGAACTTAACTGCAGATCTATGTTTTCACTGTTAGCAAGTCCTTTATTTCTGAAAACACTATTCATAAGAACAACATCACCCGGATTAAAAAACTGCTGGCTGTAACCGGCATCAATTATACTAACATAACTGCCAGCAACCCAGGCATTATAAAGATTTGGTTTAAGCATTCCCTGCGCAAGTGGATAAATGCGGTGTTGGGGCGGCCAGAAACCATCAGAGGAGCTGCCTATTTCAATCGTATAGCCAAAAGCTTTTGCTTTCGTGGTTTGCTCACCGTACATCCAGTCTCTTACACTGCCATTTGAATTATAACCCAATATTTGTCCGCTTATACCATATAAATAGTTATTATACGAACTCATATCCTGTGCGAACTCCCTGTAGATAAGTGAATCAGGAGTTTGTAGGTTGATGTATCCCCAGGGATAAAGAAAAGCATTCTGCCAGGAGTGCATGTTGAAATGAGTTCCGTAATTTTTTTGAATAGCAAGGTCGCGCACTGCCACTGCTTCTGGTTCTGAAAAAGGGGACGGTCCACGGTATGTTTCACTGCTGGGTGTAGGACTTGAACCATTGTTATCATATCCCCACATATAACCAAAATTTCTGTTCAGATCTACGCCATAACTTCCATCGCCATTATTTCTTCTGTTCTTGCGCCACATACCTCCACCTGTAGGATTGGTTTGACGGTTATACTCGTATCCATCCGGATTAACACAAGGTATAAAATACAGTTCGCGGTTATTAACTAAATAAGTTGCTTCGGGATCGGTCCCATAATTTTCAAGAAGGTACCACATAAAATACATCATAGAAGCCATTGACTGAGGTTCACGGGCATGTATTAAAGCATCATAGCCCACCGCCGGTTCACTTTCATTAATGTTTGGATTATCAGAAATCTTCACTGCCCAGATAGTTCTCCCTTGCTGACTTGTACCAACGGAATACTTTTCTGTAATAATATTTGGATACAGAGCATACATCGAGTCAAGACCAGCTACAATTTCGTTGAAAGTGTAATATCCGCCCATAGAACCAAAACCGAAACCTTCTACGCCGAAATTGTTTTTACTATCATTTTTTATTATTTGTTTATCAGCTTCAGTAAGAGATGGCATTGAGTTATAATATTCAAACCAATCATCAAGTAATACCTGGTATTGCAGCCCGGATTGTTTAATGAGATTAAACTCATAATCACTCATAAAAAGAATTATGCTGTTATCTTTTTCAGTTGATGAATGTTCAAGATCAACACCCATCTGGCTAAGCAGTTCAACAACTGTTTGATCGTGTATAAACACTTTTATCTGTTTGTAGTTTTGTGCATTGGTTGTTGAAAATAAAAAAATAAGAAATACAAATATTGCAGTTACTAATTTCATTTCTTCAGTCCGTGTTAGTATTTGATAAATATTTTTTAGTTAAACCTTTAATGTTTCACCTTCGGTTTTTGCTATTGTTACAGCACCACAGGAATCACTCCAAACATTAACGGTTGTCCGGCACATATCCAGAATTCTATCGACCGCAAGTATGAGTCCTACACCCTCCAAAGGAAGGCCAACAGCAGTAAGTACTACGGAGATCATTACGAGACCGGCCATAGGAATTCCGGCAGCGCCAATCGAGGCAAGAAGTGCTGTCACCACCACAATCATTTGCTGAATAAAAGTTAATTCAATTCCATAAGCCTGTGCAATAAACATTGCCGCAACACATTCATAAAGTGCAGTCCCATCCATATTAACCGTTGCACCAAGTGGTAAAACAAAACTTGAAATTTTATTCGGGACTCCTGAATTATTTTCAACCGCATCCATTGTTAATGGTAAAGTAGCTGAAGATGAAGATGTAGAGAAAGCTGTTATCAATGGAAGCGACATTGCTTTAAAGTGTAAAAATGGGTCAGACTTTGCAAGAAATTTTAATATCAATGGCAGAGTGATCATTGCATGGAAAGCTAATCCACTAAGAACAGTAAGCATATACATTCCAAGATGCTGAACCATACTTAAAAGTTTTGATTTATCAGCTGCCTGATCTGCAACAACTCCTGCTACGATTCCTAAAATACCAAGCGGTGCAAATTTTATAATAAATGAAGTTAATTTCATCATAACTTCAAAACCTGAATTGAAGAGATCTATCATGAAGGTGGAATATTTGCCTTCGACTTTTGTAATAAAATAGCCGAACAAAATTGAAAAGAAAATTATTGCCAGCATATCTGCTTCAACCAAAGCAGAAAAAATATTAGTAGGGATTATTCTCATACCGATATCTCCAATTCCGCCTGAAATTGCAGCCAGTTCCGGTACGTCCATCTTTAAGCCAAGATCTGCACCTATTCCCGGCTTAATAATATTTACCAGCACCAGTCCTGCAATAATTGCAAAAAAGCTTGTTAGTACATAGTATGAAATTGCTTTAAGACCCAACCTGCCAAGGTTTTGTCCTCCGCCAAGATTTGTTACACCGGAAATGATTGAAGTAAGAATGAGCGGTACAATAATCAGTTTTAAAGCCCTGAGAAAAATATCCCCAAGCCATCTGACATAATCAACTTGCTGAGGAACAAATAAACCGATTAGTATGGCAACTATAAAAGCAATAACAATCTGCCAGTGAAGTTTTAATTTTAACATAATTCGGGCACTTTAATGAAGAATATTTTTGAGGATTTCATCACAAACGGAGTAGCCTTTTGGTGTCAGATAAATAGTGTTATTATCCATTTTTAGAAAATTTTCGATCTTTAATGTTTCAAAATAACTATAATTTTTATTTATCCAATCGCTTTTAAAGCGACTTAAATATTCATTCAAAATTATGCCTTTGCTTCTCAGAGCAAGCATTATATATTCATCGTGTAATTGTTTTTCTGTAGGTACTTCCTCGTTCATAACTGCTTGTGAATTATTTTCAATCTCGCTAATGTATCTTTTAAGACTTGAAAAATTCCACCATCTTTTTCCGTTCATAAATGAATGCGCTGATGTACCAAATCCAAGATACTCTCTGTGCTCCCAGTATGCTTTATTGTGAATGCATTCGTATCCGGGTTTTGCAAAATTAGAAACTTCGTATTGCTTAAACCCCGATTTTATAAGAAACTCAATTGTTGATTTGTAAAGCTCAGCATCATAGTCTTCATCCTGAATTTTTACTTTACCGTCTAAAACCATTTTGTTTAATATTGTACCTTGCTCGAGTATTAAACTATATGCAGATAAATGAGTAATTGGAAGCGAAACCACTGTATGAAGATTTGACTTCCATTTTTCTTTTGTTTGACCGGGCAGATTGAATATTAAATCGATACTGATGTTTTCAAATCCTGCATCAACTGCATGATAAACTGTTTGAATTGCAGTTTCTTTGTCGTGTATTCTTGTGAGGAATTTCAGTTCATCTTCGTTAAAAGATTGAATGCCAATACTTATTCTGTTTATACCTGATTGCCTGAATTCCTTTAGCTTTTTTAAGTTAACCGTACCGGGATTAGTTTCTATTGTAATTTCCGAATCGCTGTAAATATTGAAATTTTTATTGAGCTCACCAATAATAGTTTTAATATAATCTGAATGCATTAATGATGGTGTTCCGCCTCCGAAAAATATTGAACTGAATTCTCTTCCGTTGGAATACTTTTCTGCAAAGAATTTTATCTCTTTACTTAGCGATGTTAAGAAATTATCAACATTATCGGAGGTTATTATTGAATAAAAATCACAATATATACACTTGTGATCGCAGAAAGGTATATGGATATAAATAGCACAGTTATTTTTCATAGGACAAAATAAAAAATCCTTCCAACAATAAAGCCGGAAGGATTAAAATAATCATCTGGTTTCAGAATAAATTAAAATTCTACTTCAGCTTCAATCAAAACATCAACGTGACCATTCAATTGATAAGGTGGTAAACCGCCGGAAATATTGAACAAGGTTACACTACCGACAAAGCAAGGATCGCCATTAATATTTGAATTAAGATATTGATTTACAATTGCAACTTCTTCTCCGGTGAGTGATAATTCATAAGGAGGATTTGGTTTTTTATGATCAATCGGTTTAAGATTTACTTGCCGGTTAATCAACTCTTCATTAGTATCTCCTCTTCTTATAATAAGCTGGAAAATACCCTGGATCTGCTCTGGCTGCACAGAGTTTACACCGGAATCAGTTCTGTATATAACTCTTAATAAAGAAAGCCTTCTGATTTCACCCTGATAATCAAGATAGGTGCCTGATTCACTCATACAAAATGTTTTAGAATCGGCTAATGTTGAGCCGGACATTTGAAAGCTGAATGAAATCGGAACATTTATAGGAAGTTTATTTATGCTGTCGCATCCACCTAAAAAAAGCGCCGGGATGAATAAAGTAATTGCTAAAAAGTATTTAATTATTTTCATTATGTGCTCCTGTTAAAATGCAAAATTTAATCCTGATGTAACTGCAACTTGTGAGCCAATATTCACATCCACATTGAGTGCAAAAAAGGCAAGTTTCAGTGCTGTTCCAAGGGTTAATCTAAAATTGTTATTACCATCAACAGATAGATTTACTTTCTTATCCTGCCTGAGTAATGGATCCGCACTGGAAGGATCTCCATCAACTTCATATTCAAGATCCATACTTGTACTCTCAAATTGAAGCCCTCCGTATAGAATTAATACACCCAAACTTTTACTTGCATGTACATTGAATGCAATATTTTTATGATCTACCAGGTCTGTTATTGAAAATTTGTTATAAAATATCTGTGCTGCAATATCAACCGGGAATAATGGGATATATTGTGATATGCTGTGTTTTAGTCCTACACCCCAGAAACTTAAATCCTTATTCTCACTGAGTTCGATATTCGGTAAGTATCTTATCATTAATTCTGTACCAAAAGTTGCAAAGCTTACCTGTGGATAGGCAAGCGGGACAAATGATTGGTTGATTCCCGGAGGTAAAGCAATAAATCCGTCATAGCCTGCATAAGAATTTCCTTTATCTCCAAAAATTGTTGCAGTTGATCCCTGTTCGTATCCCTCAGGTAAAAAAGGATCAAATGTCTTATCAGTTTCAGGAATAAATATCATCATTCCCTTTAAACTGAAAGTAAATCCGAACAAAGAGGGAACGCTTGCAGAATAGTAAGTGCCGGAATTCAAACCTGTGCCTATAGCTGTGGCTAAAGGTTTTGTATAACCTTCTGCAGAGACTTCATTCATAAGGGAAAAACGATCTGTTATTTGGGCAGTGGCAAGGACTGAGAAAATTAATATCAAGAGCACTGTAAATATATTTTTCATACTTAGCTCCTTTTTGTAATTAATGTACTTACTTAACTTTGTGAAATTTTATGACAAAATAAAGAGTATTCCTAAACAAATTTCCGGACAAACCCTTATTAAATATCACAACCGGATGGCTAAAAATAGACTAACAAAAATTAAGGAACAATCACGTAACTACGTGATTATTTATTCATAAGAAGTTTTGCGCCTTGCAAGCTTTCTTCTGTTATTTTCTCACCACTTAAAAGTTTTGCAACCTCCTCAATTCTTTCATTATCTGAAAGCTTTTTTATGCTGCTAACCACTCTGTTATTAACCTGTTTTTTCTCCACAGAAAAATGGTGGTTAGCCAGACCGGCTATCTGAGGAAGATGAGTAATAGCTATAATCTGATGGTACGATGCAAGTTCATTTAATGCCTGTCCGACTTTCTGTGCAATTCTTCCGCTCACTCCGGTATCAATTTCATCGAATATCAGAAGGGGAAGTTTATCACTTTTTGCCAGAATAGATTTTAATGATAACATTATTCTTGACACCTCACCACCGGATGCAACTTTGGATAATGGTTTAAGGTCTTCACCTGGATTAGTACTTATGTAGAATTCAATCTTATCAATTCCATTTTCATCTGCAAGAAATTTCTTTTTTTGAATTATTATAAAATCATCAGATACGTTATCAACAGTTAAATTTTCTGTTTTTACTTTGAATGAAGCATCTGCAATTCCAAGCCGGGCAAGAACCTTTTTCACTTCGTTCTCAACCTTCACTGCTATTTTCTCCCTTCTTTCAGAAAGTTTTTCCGCCGCAGTTCCTGCTAAGGTTCTTAAGCTGTCAATTGCAGTTTTAATCCCTGAGATTTCATTTGAAAAATTTTCAGCAAGATCAAATTCTTTTCCAATTTTTTCCCTGTGATCTATTACATTTTTTATGGAACCGCCGTATTTCTTTTTAAGAAGATTAAGCGAACCAAGCCGCTCTCTTTTTCCTTCAACCTCAGCGGGATCTATATCTATTCCGGTTCTGTAACTTCTTATAGATGATGCAATCTCTTTAATAATTGAAAGCGCTGATTCACATTCTTCAGCTGATTCAGATACTGATTTATCAATATCCGAAAGCTGTTTTAATTTGTGCTTTACTTCACCAATTTTATCCACCACAGAATTTTCTGCATCGTAAAGCTCATTGTATATCTGTTCACTTAACTCCATCAGTTTTTCAGAGTTTTCAAGAATATTAAGCTCATTGTTAAGTTTTTCATCTTCATCCGGAAGGGGATTTATACTATCAATTTCTTTTATCTGAAAATCGTAAATATCTTTTTTTTCTTTCAATGAAGCTTCTTTTTCCAAAAGTTTTTTCAGCTCTGTTTTTTTTGCTGATAATTTTTGGAAGAGCGAGTGATATTGATCAAGTATTGACTGATTACCGGCAAACTCATCTATAAAATCTATATGTGTTTCAACCTTTAATAAGGATTGATGTTCGTGCTGACCGTGCAGATCAACTAGCAGATCACCGATTTCCTTAATGATTTGAAGCGGAACGGGGGAGTCGTTAATAAAGCAACGGTTACTTCCTTTTAACGAAATTTCCCTTCTCACAATCAGTTCCGGCAAAAAATCAATGTCATTTTCTTCGAGTACGGCTTTGACTTTTTTATTACCGGCAACATCAAAAATTCCTTCAACAAAAGATTTCTGTGCCCCTTTTCTAATAACTTCTGTTGAGGCTCTTTCGCCGAGCAGGAGACTCATAGCGTCGATAAGAATGGATTTACCTGCACCGGTTTCACCTGTAATAATGTTCAATCCTTTACCAAACTCTGTGTGAAGGTGCTCAATGAGTGCGTAATCTTTTATTTCCAGAGATTTTAACATAAAGAAAGAAAAATTGTTCAGGGAAAAATAATGGAGTGTATCATAAGGCGAAAGAGCAAGAAACTATTTTATTTCTTACTCTTTCACAAAATATTACTTCTGAAAAATCATTTTTTTTGTTTCAAAAAAATTACCGGCTTGTATTGTGTAGAAATATACACCGGAACTAAGACTATTGGCATTAAAACTAACCTGATGGATTCCCGCCGGTTTTTCTTCATTTAATAATGATGTAACTTCATTTCCAAGTATGTCGTAAACTTTAATTGTAACATTACTATTAACGGGTAACTGATAACTGATAACCGTACCCGGATTAAAAGGATTAGGATAATTTTGATAAAGTGCAAACTCATAAGGTGAAACTACATTCACTTCATCAATATTTGTTACAATACCCATGTAATCCATTACTCCTCTTACCAGTGCATTAGCAGTAATATGAAAATTTCCTGTGCCTGCACATTGGTACATATCTTCATAAGTTAGTGCCATAACATTTTCACCATGAGTTATCCATAACCAGCTTTCAGGGTACTGAAGTGGAGTTCCGGAAGTCCAGCTTATGTAATAATTCCACGGCTCAATTCCGGTTGGATAATAAGATCGGATTCCTGTTATAAAATCCTGCTGCATATAGGCAAAAGCAGGAGATGTTCCAACAGAATCATGATAAACAAAATATCTTTTGCATAAAGAAGCAGAGTGCATATTTAACATTACTTCAATTGGATTTGGTGATGACATCAACTCTATAAAATTTGCTTTTAAAGCTGCTACTTCAGGTTGGTGCGGAAAAGTATTCCAGTTACTTTCAAGATCAACATTGTTGGCATTTCTTCTGGGGAGATTTAACTCAACTCCATCAGGATTAAACATTGGTATAATGTAATAAACGCAGGTGGCTCTGATTGTTTGTGGTCCGGTAAATTCCGAAAGCAATATGTTGATCATCTCTCTCGTAACCCAGAAACTCTCAGTTTCCTGTGGATGGGTTCGTGCGTGAACGTGCACTGTCCTTTTACCTTCAACACTATTTGGGTCTTCACTTATTGTCAATCTCCACAATGGTCTTCCCTGAACGCTAAGTCCGATGGAATCAATTTTCACATAAGGACTCAACCTCCATATTTCGAGATCGGCAAGCAGGCTATCGTAGTTGTAACCCCAATTATTTATCGACTTATTGTAAAAATTTTTCTCTTCGTCAAAGTAGTATCCGCATTTATCATAATCAGCATGGATCCCTTCAACAAAGTTTATTTCCTGTTGTGAATAAAGATTAGCGTTTAATAAAATGAACTGTAAAAGACCATATATTATAAAGTGACTGTGAAAATACCGCATTATAATTCCGCATTTTGCTGGTAAAAAGATAAATTCATTTACAGTTTCAAGTTAATCCATTAAAACAATAAGTTCAATTAATAATCAGCAAGTTATTCTGAATGTTCAGGGCTTATCTCTTAAAAGATAAACAAGTGATGATATCAGAAAACTGTTCAGTCTGTTCAAACCTCTTTCACCAGCCGAATACTTCCAGGCAGAATAGACAATCAGCTTAAGTTCCCCGAATGATGAGACAATAGATTCAACATCTTTTGAATATCGGTTCTGTTTTTTAGATAAATAATTTTTTAATAAACTTTTTATTCTAGGGGCAAGAAAATAAAACCAAACAGTAATGATTAATAAAGCTCTTGCTATCATCATCAGAACAGCATTTACATCAAATCTTGTTGATTCAGGGTAAAGATAGCTTAATAAGATAATAGCAATTGATAAAACCATTATAATCAGGGCAGATGGTTTAAGCCATTTCTTCTTTTTAGTATTTCCTGAAACAGTTTTTATCTTCATATCTTCAATTAATTCCATCTGCTTCGTATCAGGATTATCTATCTTATTTCTGACAACTAATGGAATACGGTATGCCATTATACCGGCGGCTATACCTGCTAAAAGGTGCAATCCCACATAAATACTAATAAGTATAAAACTAAAATTGATAGAATTGCCTGCCGGAAGTAAAAACCATTCTTCAGCAACATAACTGAAAAAATCATTTATCACTTCCCACAGACTTTGACCGTAAATAAGCGTAAGGACAAGTACCTTTTGAAAACCATTAAGCAGTGATACTATAATTCCTAGAAATAAGGCAGAAAGCATCTTAAATTTTCTCGACAGAAAAAATATTTCACCGAGAAGTCCCTGCATAAAAACCGAAAGATAAGCTGTAAGAGGGGAGTGCGGACTAACAACGGCTTTAATAGTAACAACCAGTACAGTTGATCTGAAAATTTGTCCTCTCTTTTCTGAAAAGTTAGCTAACATACTAATCAGAATAACAGCAGCACTTGAAATTATCATTCCCCGGAAAGGCATTTTAACGGCATGCAAAACTCCGCCAAGCATAGATTCACTCAGTGCCCAAAGTTTTGTAATTTTCTCTGCGTTTGAAGACGAAGTTTCAGACCGGGCTAAACTCCGTTTTTCCGGAATATTTAAGGCGTCTCTGAACAATTCTATCCCTTTGGATCTGTAATATCTTCAACCCAGCTCATAGCTGCCATACTCGCGGGGAAACCTATTGTTGGAATTGCCAGTAAAATAGTTTGTTTTATTTCCTCTTTCGATAAACCTGCTTCCAGTGCCTTTCTTGTATGAGAATGAACTGCTCCTTCCAGACCGGCTCCGGCTGATATTGCCAGTTTTATTAATATCCTGGTTTTCTTATCAATCGGTCCGGATGAATGAACAGCCTCACCCAGGGCTTCATATGCTTTTGCAGCGTCCGGATAATCATTTAAAAATTTTTGATATTGTTTAGGTAATTCGCTCATAGTATTTCTCCTAAAGTACGATTTGTTTATAGGAATTATTATAATGTAAAATTCTAATCTTAAATATGTGTATTTTTTGCAGAATTAGATAGTTTTCCGCAAAAGCGCATTGCCTTACAAATGATAGGGAAAAATTATAATTTTACAATGAATAGCTAAAGAAATTTATAAATTTTTATAAATATTTATTTATATGAAAAATATATTAGTCATAAGCATTTTTATACTTAACTCTGTAATTGGATTTTCACAATCCGATTCAGATATGCCTCAGCAGAATATTTCTATTTCCGGCGAAGGCGGAGTTAGTATTGCCTTTACAGACTATAAAAAACAAAAACCCGGTCCTGCGTTCCGAGGCGGTTTGCAATATTTTATTTATCCTCATAAATATCACAGAATTGGATTAGGATTTCAACTCAGTTATCAGGAGTTAAAAGGAGAAGATGACAGAGGTACAATATCAACCAGCGATGGCTTAAGAGACTTACCGACTTCATTTTCTACAAGCATTTTATCACCAGGGATTTTTTCTGAATACAGCTACCTATTCTCTGAAAGATTTTCTGCGAATATTCGATTAGGATTTACTTACAATGTGTTCAGTCCGAAGGATAATACCGGGAATGACGCATTCGGATACACGCAGGGATTATACAATAAAGATTTTTTTGCAATCTTACCGGAAGCAGGAATAAAATTCAGAATTAGTAAAAATATTGACTTTTTACTTTCTGTGAATTATACTTTACCAGTTACTGACTATCTTGATGATATAGCGGCCTCAGTAAATAAAGATTCTTATACCAACATTCTTTTAGGCTTTTCATATTCATTTGTAAGTGATGCAGGAGATAGAAGCTCCCAGCTCTTTGATGGCGTTCAAAAGGACTTAAAAGAAACTTCCTTAATTGAGGGAAGTAAAAAATCTACAGAAGATAAAGCCGATTTAAGTATAGTGAATAAACCAATAAAAGATATAATAGATGATGTTATTCAATCAAAAGTAATGAATGAATTTCTGTTGCCAGGTGATGAATTGTTTATAAATGGTTCTGCAAGAATAAGAGCGGACGTTTATTCTGAACTTGATAGAATTTCTGCAATAATAAAATCTGAAACACAATCACGATGGCGTATTGAAGGGCATACCGATAATCAAGGTAATGCAGGCGAACTCAGGAGACTTTCTAATGAAAGAGCTCGTGCTATATTTGATTTCTTTGTGAGCAAGGGAACTGAACCTGGCAGAATAAGAACTTATGGCCTATCTGATAATTTTCCCGTTGGAAATAATAATTCCGCAGACGGACGAAAATTGAACCGGAGAATAATGATTATCAGAGAAACTCCGGGAATTATACTTGCGAATGAAACCACTCTTGAAATTGACACAGCACAAATTAAAAAAGACCAACCGGACATGGCAGAAAATCAAATCTCTGAGGAAAATTCTAATACCGCCGTCTCACAAACTGAAGAATCTTTTGATTCATTTATTTTAAGGGGTGATGATACATTTGATTCTAACTCTGCAAATCTGAAAGAGGTTGCAAAATTTTTACTTGGTGAAATAGTCAAGTATTTGAAAGATCAGCCCGGCAGTAAGTGGAAAATTGAAGGACATATGGATAATCAGGGATCAAATAATCTGTTAAAAAAACTCTCCAACGACAGAGCAAAAGCAGTTTATGATTATTTGATATCGCAGGGTCTTTCTAAAGACCAGCTGACATACGAAGGATTTGGCAGCTCCTCTCCAATAACAACCAATAATACTGAAGATGGCAGAAGCAGTAACAGGCGTGTACTTATAATACGGGGGGAGTGAATGGCACTAACTCAATCATAGCACAGCGGAGATCCCGTCCATCCCGATTCGAAGACAATCGATTCAACCTGCCTTTGCCGGCGGGCAGGTCATCCATTGCACCACCCTAAACCAATCTCAATTTAATAAATTCTCATTTTTTTGTATTATTTAGAGAATATGAAACTAAAAATTTTAATCTAATCCTATATATTTTAATAAAATGCTCTGGTCTTATATTTGAGTACAATTGAAGGTTAAAATTATTTTAATAAGCTATTAAACTATTTAACTAATTTATTCATTAATCATTTAGAGGGCTCTATGAAAAAACTAATTAAATTGTTCTCACTATTTACTTTGGCTGGCTTATTATTTATCGGCTGCCAGAGTGCAGAAGATCTGACCTCACCGGTAGGAGATCTTGAAAGAAGAGGTTCAATATCCTGGGGGACACCCCCTTTAGCAGTTAATGCTAATGCAGGTGAAATTACCCAAATTGACCTTGTAGCCGGTCAGAATCAGGTGGTAGGATACTTAGAGGTTGAAGTATCCGGAACTGATCTTTTAATTACCTATCATACAACCGGAGGCTGGTATATCACAGAAACACATCTTCAGGTAGTTGCTCAGCCAAACCAGTTTACTGTTAACCCCGCAGGAAATCCGAAGATTGGAAATTTCCCGTATGGAGATGAAAACCTAAATACTAATGAGATCAGCTACACAGTCCCAATTCCCGGTAATCTAACTGATGGTATGGTTTATATTGGTGCACACGCAGTAGTTTGCACTGAAGGAACTGGTTCAGGTACATCTGCCAGCATCTGTCCAACAATACCACAGAGTGATGTACTTACCTATTTTGATAATGAAAACCCTAACTACTATTTTAATTTACAATTTACCGGGATTGGTTCTCTTCCAGGTTGGTGTATAGATCCATCTAGAGGAATATTTGCATCTCAAACACCAATAAATATGAATTTTGTTTGTTCTTATAATCTTGGTGACTTATCTTGTATTGTAGATAAGTCTCACAACATATCCGCAGCCAACTGGCTCATAAATAACAGAGGATCTTATAACAAAGATCAAATAACAGCAACCTTCTGGTCTTTGCTTTCAAATTATGATTGGCAGTCAGAATTGCCGCCCGGCTATGGTTTAGGTTGGGAGGCAATAGCCGCTGAAGCTTTATTGAATGGTGCGAACTTTGTACCTGAATGTGGTCAAAAAGTTCTTATCTTTGCATATGATCAGGATGGGATTGGATCCAATCCCTGTGACAAGATAACAAAACAGGTTATCGCATTTGAACGTGAAGTGCCTTGTGAACAGGTTTGTGAAACTGCCTGGGCATTCAATTACCCAGCTGATGGCACAAGTAAGTTGTTCCCCGGACATGTATGGTTCAGATATTTTGGATATAAAGCTCTGTAATATTAAGTTCTAATCTCGTATTGTTAAAGGCTGTCTTACAAGGGCAGCCTTTTTTTATTTAAAGATAAAGACTAAACAGATTTTCTGAAGAAAAATGTAAAAGAATATTATAAAAAGTTTTTATGTACTATTAAACACTATTAGATTTACAAGGGACCTTTTTTCAGAAATACCTTCATTTAATTAAGCATTGAAATTTAAATAAACCACACAGTTTTATTAAATTATTTCTAATAAAGAAATCAAGCATCAAAAAGGTGAGCAACGAAATGAAAGAAAACATTAGGAAATTACTCAAGCCCTTAAACTTGTTGATTATAACAATCCTGACAGTAATATCGTTGTATATATATTATGGTTTTTTCTCCATTGATACAACTATTTATTATTTGTACTGGGCTACAGCATACATATATAAAATAATCTTTTATCTATTCCCGATCCTATCAATTTCAATGGTTCTTTTATATATACTTGTTTACCTGAAAAAAATTCAGCTTAGTTCTGTTATTTTGATGTTTATAACCTTTTTTATTCTAATTCTTTTACTCTATCCTTTTGCTGACTATTTCTACAGAAAAGAGTTATCAGAAAACAGCAGCAATTATAATTCGTATTTACAAATAAATCCTCCGGTGGTAAATCAAATTGATTCATCTAAGCTAAATATATTTTGCCTTGGTGGTTCAACAACTGAATTCAAAGATAAGAACAATAGAGATTGGCCAGGGCTTTTGGAAAAGGAGCTGCTAAATAAAAATGGTTTTAGCAATGTAGAAGTCTATAACCTTGGCAGACAGTGGTATTCAACCCAGCACATTCTTATCAATTACATTCTGAATTTAAGGGAACATAAACCGGATGTTATTATTGTTATGGAGAACATCAATGATATGCTCCATAATGCTGATTTTTCATGGTTAAGCAATGGTGAGTTCAGAGACGATTATGGAAATTTTCTCGGACCTCTTACAAGAATGATTAAGTTCGGCGGTTTTTCAGAGTTTTTGCTGAAGACAATTAATGGTTTGTGGTACCAGGACAAACCAATTGAAATTGAGACAAATGAATTTCCCGGCTTAAAAGCTTTCGAAAGAAATTTAAATACTATTATCACTTTAGCCAGAGAGGATGATACTAAGGTCATTCTTATGACCCAGCCGAACCTTTATAAGGATACAATGAGTGTTGAAGAGATCAGTTCCCTGGGTATGATTCATGGTGAGGCAATTGGCAATGGAAAAAAGTGGACTTTCACAACGGGCAGGAACGGAATGAGATTATATAATAACAAAATAAGAGAAATTGCAAATACAACCGATGGCGTATATTTAATCGATCTGGAACTACACGTTCCTAAAACACTTGATTACTTTTATGATGATGTACATTATACCTCAAAGGCATACGATATCATTGCCCCATATGTCGCAGAAAAGCTGAAAGAAATTTTAAGGAACTGATTTAAGTTATGTTTAAAGAGAATTTGAGAAAAAAGTTTTAAGCGCTTCTTTTATTCTTCAAAACAATATTTTTCACTGCCTTACAGAAATATCTTACATCTGTTCTAAACGGGTTCTTTTCATATGAATCCAGATATTTCTTCTCAGATAACTCAATTTCTTTAAGCGTATCGGGCATATCCGCGTAAAAAGGAGGTAATAAGCCAGGTTTAAAATTCTTTCTTCTCTCCTGATGTTCAGGTGAGTATAAACTCAGGTAATGGCTGCTGATAGGTCTTACACCAACTATCTTTAAATCACGTTTTGCCCAGTTTATGAGCATAGGAAGTTCATCAATCCAAAGCTTTCTAAAGATTTTACCCCAAACCGGCACCCGGAAATCATCTTTAAATTTACCTCCGGATTCAAGTTTATTATGATTGTATACAAAGTCCTGAATAAACTCAGAGTATGGATACATAGTTCTTAGTTTATACACAAAAATTGGTTTTCCGTTCTTGCCCACTCTCTTCATTTTGAAAATAGGACTGTAGAAGAATTTCTTCTGTGGTGAAAAGCCGCCGTTCTTGAGAGCTGCAAAGTAAACAACATCGTCAACTGCTGCCAGATCTATTATCTTGAATCCGCAATAAGCTAATCGTCCTAATCCTTCTGCGAGAGATATAGCACGGTCTTTTTCCTTACTGAAAGCAGAATATACTTCTCTTGTTACGGGCAGCTTGGGTAAAATACGTTTCCAGATGAAATCGAAGAAGTAAAATATATTTGCAGTCCAGAATGAATTTCGTTTTAAAAATCTTTTATATCTGTAATGATGAGGAAGCAAAGCACCTACAAATACGCCGCCTTTAACAAGTGATTTTTTAACATCCAGAATATAAGTGTTAAGATGTTTTTGATCGTTAAGCACGTGGAGGTTTACTATAAGTTGAAATGAATCAGCCGGTTTTTCTGAAACATCATTCGGCTCATCGGATTTTATTATAAGTGATTGCCTTGTATCGAATGAGGCTAAATCGAGCATTGAATCTAAAACTGCAAAAACATCTCCGTAATCTTTTAAATACTCAAATTGCAGTTTTTGTTTTACAGTTGATTCACTTATACCTGATCCTTTGAAACTGTATTTCGAATCGCCGTTTTTAGCTTTTGATTGATCGTTAGTGTCTTTTATTTCGTAAGCCTTAAGAAAAACTACCGACGGCTCATCAGTTTTGTTTTTTATTTTATCAGCAAACATAAACATTGAAACCAAAGATGATAATATGGAATATCCTACAAATGCCTGAATAAAGATAATAGAATTTTCAAACTTTAAATCCAAGATTACTAAAGAAAGCACTAACAAAGCAAGAATTCTGAGATAAAACTTAATTTGTAATTCTATAGCATTCCATCTGCTGTATGATACTATTGACGGAATAAATTTATGGGTGGTGGAAGCTGAAACAAGCCAGCTTATATATATCACAGAAATCACTATAAACTCGTTTACAGCAAAATCAACCGAAGCCAGAGGTTTGAAAATTCCGAAGTAACAGAATAAAGTCAAAATTAACCCGTCGAAAAGAAGATATCTGACGGAAAGATTTTTATGCTCAGTAAGACTTACTATTTTTTTTCTCTTCTTACTTAAGAACATACAATAATAGGATTCAAGCACCAGACCGAAAAACAGCGAGATAAGAGCAAAATCACGGATTGTATCCTGAAGTTGAATAACCTGCAGAAATATAGCAAATAGAAAAAGTGAAATTAAAAATGAATTGAATAAAATTGTGTAAGACTGCCCTGTTTTTTCCCGTTTAGGTTTAACAAATTTTTGTGAAAAATAAGCTCCAATTGAAAGAGAAATTATTATCAGACCTAAGAGTATTAGATTATCCCCATAAACATTAATAGTTTTTTCTTTTAGAAAATAAAACAGATAGAAAGCAAAGAGGTAAATTAAAAAGCTGATGGAAATATTAGCAAGTATTTTCCTGTTCAATCCCTCTTTAATATTCAACCCTCCGGCACTTTTATTTACCGAAAATTTAGTAAGGTCTAAATTAATTTTAAGTTCATTATCCAATTTTGAGTTGGCCTGAAATAGTTTAGTTGATGAAATTAAATATGCTTACTCCACTTTTATGCCAAAAAACGTGCGAATAATAAACGAAATTCAATGTTTTTAAGGGCATTTTTTATCTCAGATTATCTGTTTGTAACAAATCAGTACAATTTTTTTGTATATAGTTAAATTTTAAGAATTCCTGCATTAAAATTGACCAATTTGAAATTAAAACTGCGGCTATATATTAGGTTCTAAGAATCAGATTGCAGAATTGCTGTAAAATATTGGAATTATTATGATTCAGCACAATCTTCTTTTACAAAAACGGTCTTAAAACAAGAATTTTAAATAATTGTAGTAACAATTATTGCCTGTTATAAATTTTATTGTTAATTAATTTATATCCAGTGTTTACCTCTTTGTTAATTTTTATTACATTAATCTGGTTTTTATGAATAAATAGAAATTGAAATTATCGACAAAATCAGGAATAGACACCAAATGTATTCATAATTACTGATATTGAAATTACATTCATTAAATCTGCATCGGTGTTGAATTAAAAATAAATTTTATGTGTACTTTTGGCTTTAATATTGATAGAGTTCAGTGACTTTCAAAAACCATTAAATTCCGGAATAAAATATTTATGAAAATTACTTTGATTGCCGGCGCACGCCCCAATTTCATTAAAATTGCACCTGTTATTAATGCATTACGACTTGCAGTATCTGAAGGACATAACATTCCATACAGATTAGTTCACACCGGTCAGCATTATGACAGTAAAATGAGTGATACATTCTTTAAAGAGTTGAACATCCCTGAACCGGATATTAATCTCGGATGCGGCGGCGGTACACAGGCAGAGCAAACAGCAGCTATTATGGTTGCTTTTGAAAAAGATCTTATCGCGAACCCCAGTGATCTTATAATTGTAGTGGGCGATGTAACCAGTACAATGGCTTGCAGTATCGTTGCTAAAAAACTTAATACTAAAGTCGCACACATTGAAGCAGGTATACGTTCATATGATCTTACAATGCCCGAAGAAATAAATCGAATGGTAACAGATTGTCTTTCCGACTATTTTTTTACCACCACTAAATGGGCTGGTGATAATTTAAGAAGAGCCGGAATTCCGGATGACAGGATTTTCTTTGTGGGAAATGTAATGATTGATTCTTTACTTAGTAATAGAAGCAGATTCAGAAAACCTTTATTGTGGGATGAACTTAACCTGAAAGAAAGATCCTATATTTTGATTACGCTGCATAGACCTGCTAATGTTGATGAAGGAAATAAATTAAAAACTTACATAAAAGAAATTCTGAATAATGTGCAGGGGCTGCCGGTTATCTTTCCTATTCATCCCCGAACCGCAAAGATATTTAATGACCTGGGAATTGATGAGCCAAACTTAAAAATAACAGAACCCTTAAGCTACCTTGAATTCAATTACCTTGTAGAAAGAGCAAAAGCAGTGCTGACAGATTCCGGGGGCATTACAGAAGAAACAACTGTTATGGGTGTGCCCTGTTTTACATTACGCAATAATACCGAAAGACCTGAAACCATTGAGATAGGAACTAATGAACTAATAGGCACTGATCCGGCAGCTATTAATCCGGCATTAATCCGGTTATTTTCCGGGCAATGGAAAAAAGGGGCTGTTCCCGAGTTGTGGGACGGCAGAACAGCCGAAAGAATTGTTGAACGTTTAATATCAATACCGGAACTGCAGAATAGGAAAAAGCCGAAATCCGCATAATCATTTTAATTATTATCTATTATAGTAGGGATTAGAGATCTTGACCCTACCCCCATTTAGTAGCTAAAGAGAAAAGCAACTATATTTAAACAAAATATAGGAGCAAACATGACAAAAACAAGAAAAACTTACGACAAAGAGTTTAAGTTATCAGCCGTAAAAATGATAACAGAAGGGGGAATGAAGTTGAGCGAGGTATCAAGGGATCTAGGAGTAAACGAAAACTCGCTTCATAAATGGAAAAAAGATTACCTGTTAGACCAGCAGAATGCTTTCCATTGAAAAGGAAAAATGAAACCAGAGGAAGAAGAGTTAAGAAGGTTAGAAAAGGAGCTCAAGCGGGTAAAGCTGGAGAATGAGATTTTAAAAAAAGCCATCGGATACTTCACAAAGGTCAGGAGTGAAGTATATGTTCATAAAAGAGCAGAGAAAACAATATGGACTGAGCTTGTTATGTCAGGTATTAAGTGTAAGCGCATCAGGTTACCAAAAATGGCTAAGAAGTAAACTCAGCTCAAGAGCAAGAGAGAATCAGCTAGTTTTGGAAAGAGATATTATATCATTACAGAAAGAGCCTCTGCACTTACGGAATGCCGAGAATATTAGCAGCAATCAGGAAAGAAGGACAAAAGGTAAACAAGAAGCGGATAACCAGATTGATGAAGAAAAACAATATCTGGGCAAAGATGAGCAGAAAGTTTAAGGTAACAACAAAACAATCATCCAGAGCACTGGCAAGTGAAAACCTGGTAAAACAGAATTTCAGTGTGACACGGAGAAATCAAATCTGGACAAGCGACATAACCTATCTGTGGACAAAGCAAGGATGGCTTTATCTGGCAGTTGTAATGGATGTATATTCCAGAAAAATAGTTGGATGGTCAATCAGCAGCAGTCTGTCCTCGGAATTAGTTGAAAGAGCACTTCTTATGGCAATACTACATAGGAATCCTAACTCAGGAATAATCTTTCACTCAGACAGAGGAAGTCAGTATACAAGCAGTTCATTCAGGAGAATATTAAAGAATTATGGAATAGTTCAATCAATGAGTTCTACCGGTAATTGTTATGATAATGCAATAACCGAATCATTTTTTCATACACTGAAGACGGAGCTGATTTACTGGGAAAAATACCAGAGCAGAGAAGAAGCAAAAAGAAGTATATTCAAATACATAGAAATCAATTACAACAGAAGAAGACTTCATTCATCATTGGGTTATTTGTCGCCGGTAGAATTTGAAAACAAAAACACAGAGGAATTAATTGAAAAAATTGAATAACTTAATGCGTACTTTTTAGGGGTAAGATCATCTTCTGTTCATTTTTAATAGTGAAGGTTGATTTTCTGTGTCACTTAGACACCGATGAAAATAGGGGGAGAAGTATTTCTCTAACTTACTAATTACCTTACTCTAGGTAATACTTAATAACTTTCAAAAATAATAACATAAAAGTTTGCACTCACTTTTATAAACTAATTTTGTAAGTTCTATCCGGCTAGCATAATTTTTTTTCTGGACACAAGCTTTTTCTAAAAACTAATAATCTGAAGAAATTAATTTCCTTTGTTCAAGAGAATCAGGTAAAAATTACCAACCTCAAGATGTATCACTTTGAATGCTTCGAATTAAGCTATGATCCAGGATGGTACATTATTTGCGTATATTGGTTTTCATATTATTGCGTATATTTAACAGATAGGGACCGTTTTTAATAATTAAAAATAATATTACTATGAAAAACTTAACTTTAACCTCAATATTAGGTTTAATCCTTTTTTTTGACATAAACATATTTGCACAAACTAACTGGTATGTATCAAATATTACTAAAGGCAATGGGAACGGTTTAAGCTGGGAAAATGCAAGAGCTGCTGGTTATGGCGTATCGGGTGCTTTTAACTGGAGTACCCTCCAGCCAGGCGATACAGTATTCTTTGATGGTGGTTCTGATAGTTTGGTTTATAGTGGAGCAATAAGGGCTGTAAATACTCACGGTACAGCAGGCAATCCGATTGTTCTTACAAAAGGCAGAGATGCAGGGCATAACGGAGCTGTCTGGATTCCTACTATGACAAGTCCAATTATTTATGCAATAACTATAGGGGCTGGTGGTTATCCTTCATCAAATATATTGGTTGATGGTCTTAATGGTTTTGTAGAGGGTAATGCTGGACTTGTTGCATTATATGAGGCTACAAATATTACTGTTAAAAATGGAACTTTTTATGCTTCTAATGGGTCTGCTTCACTTATAGGTGCTGGTATGACGACTAACTTCCATTTGTTAAACAATTATTTTGAAGTTTTAACGAAGAACATAAACACTTGGTATGACGGAATGTATATGAGTGGAGGTAGTGGAGGTCATATATTTGATGGGAATACCTTTATCCTAAGAGGGTCAGAACCTACTGCACATAGAGATTGTTTCCAGATTGGATATTTAGAAGGTGGCACTACGCAAACGAACAGACCATCTATAAGAATATCAAATAACTTTATCTGGGCTGGTGATGAAGATAATGTATCAATGAATTGTGCTATATATGGGTATAGTTCTGGAAGTCTTAGTTGGCTCATCTATAATAATGTTATTCACTGGGTGGGGAGTGGGGCACGAATAATTGATATAGGCAGGGATATGTACACAAATGGCACAACTGCAAATATGAGGGCAAGTGTAAGAATGTTTAACAACACAATGTATAATTATAGTTCCGTAAGTTCACAAAGTATGTGGTTTGAGGGTCAAAGAGATAACGGAATTGGCAGGGGTTCTTTTTGCGATACTGTTATATATAAAAATAATATTCTATACGATAACTCAGGTGGCAATGCTGTTTTTGTTCTTGGTAGTGGAGCAGACTATGATTCCATTTATAAAGATTTTAACTATAACAGATATTACTTTCCGAATATGGGCAGTAATCCATCACGCTTTTTAACTGCTAATTCTGGGCAAGACTTTTCATTTACAGGTTGGCAAACCGAAGGAGAGGATGCTTCTTCATCTGTAGCATCAATTTCATTTACTAATTTGGGTAGTGTTTATATAGCAGATTACTTTACTGCAACAGGCAGAGACTTAGGAACTGACTTAACACCACTATTCACAACTGATATTTTAGGCAATGAACGGACAGGTGCTTGGGATATTGGTGCTTTGGAGTATCAGGGAAGCCAATCAAACAACATTAATCTAAAAAGTAAAATATTCCTCCAAGGTCCATTCAGCACAAATTCAATGATGACAAATCTTAGCCAAAATGGACTGCTACCAACTACACAACCTTTTAATTCAGCTCCGTGGAATTATAACGGAAACGATACTTTAGGTTCTGACTCAACTTCAAGTTATGTGGATTGGGTTCTGGTTGAGTTAAGAAGTAGTTCATCTCCGACACAAGTAATAAGTAGAAGAGCCGCTATACTGAATAACAACGGGCTCCTGCTGGATACTGACGGTTCTCAAGGCGTTAGGTTTAATAATGTTCCGGAAGGAGCTTATTATATTGCCGTTTTTCAACGAAACCATCTAGCTGTAATGTCTGCCAATCCGGTTCAGTTGTCTTCAAATTCACCATTGTACGATTTTACAAATGCAATGAATAAAGCATACGGGACTGAACCAATGATAGATCTTGGGAACGGCAGATTCGGAATGTATGCCGGTGATGGAAACGGTGATAATGGAATTAATTTCAATGACAGGGCAGAAGTATGGCAGCTTCAGAATGGAACTATGGGTTATCTTAAAGGAGATTTTAATCTAGATGGCGGGGTGAATATCATAGATGCTAATATCTATTGGTCGCCGAACACCGGACGGGTGGCGCAATTACCTGAGAATGAATAAAGAATTGGATGAGGCTTCTTACGTCGTCGAAGGGCAGGTTGGATGATTGGAAAATTGAATGATTGGAAGGTTGATTTTTTTGTAGGCGCAAACTTTAGTTTGCGGTTATTTGTTTGAAAGACAAACCTCACTTAATCTCTCTCCTTAGTAAGGAGAGAGAGTTGTTGTCAGTAAAACGAAAGATAAATTTTTGCTTACAGAACATTAATATTAAGCCATACTTTTTAACAACTTTGTCTATTTGTCTATTTGTATTTTGTTTTTGTCATTTCGATCCCAGCGTAAGCCGTGAGAGAAATCTAAATAGCATTCATAGATCTCTCCTCATTCCATTCATCGAGATGACAGAGAAGTATTGTCATTTCGACCAGAGGGAGAAATCTAAGATTTTTTTTGTAGGCGCAACCTTCAAGATTGCGGTAATCCGTTGGAAGGATAAATCTCTGAAAATCAGACCTCTCTCTTCCAAAGGCATCTCTTCTGGAAAATCTTTCTCCTTACTAAGGAAAGAGACTTGTTGTCGGTAAAACGAAAGATGATTTTTTGCTGACAGAATATTAATATTAAGATTCAATTTTTTACTACTACCTCTATTTAATTCTCTACTTGTCATTTCGATCCCAGCGTAAGCAGGAGAGAAATCCTGTGAAAGGATGAGATCTCTCCTCATTTCAATCGTCGAGATGGCAGGGGAGAAGTATCGTTTCATCAAACGGTATTATATATTAATCGCGTTATTTATGGCTGCTTATATTCAATGTTGTATTTATTCATCGCGAATATTAAAATAATTGCTTATATCAAAAATTTAGGTTAGATTTCAGAGGACTTTTACAGGAGGAGGTGTTATGGAAGAAAAAAGATTTTTCAGTTTGCGGGGAAGTTATAGAAAATTCTTAGTTGTGTTAGTCATCCTTTTATCATTTTTCCTATTAGGGGTTGTTCCCGGCATAGGATATTTTAATTTATCTAATCAAACAACGTTACCTGCATGGCAGGTTCAAAATCCGGTTTCTAAGGTTTTTGTTCTGGAATCTATCCCACCAACAACCGGATCATTAGCCGCCGGTGATTCAACAGTGCCCAACGAATATTTAATCGATCCCGCGATTGATACTTTACTATTGCTGCTGGAAACAGAAGGAATTTATCTTCATCGAACTATTTCACAACCTACCGGGCTGGTTGGTGCAGATAACATAGTCATCATTAAAGGGAATTTTCAATGGACAGGTAGAAATACAACAAATACAGATCGTATTAAGGGTTTAATATGGCAAATTCTTCAGCACCCGGATGGATTTACCGGTGAAATTGTTGTATGCGATAATACACAAATTATTGGTACAGGAATAGACCACAATGATAATAATTCCGATGATCTGCAGCAATCTATTATGGATGTTGTTAGTACATTTAAATCAAAGGGCTATCCGGTTTACTTACGGGATTGGTTAGATATATGGGATGCAGTTGTTGATGAATATTCTTATGGAGATACGCTGGAAGGATTTGTTTATGATCCATTAACGAAAATTTCATATCCCAAATTTAATTCTCCAACCGGCAATTTTCAGATCTCATTAAAGCATGGCATCTGGAACAAGGATTCGCTTTTATATGATCCTGACCGTCTTTGCTTAATTAATTTTCCTGTTTTAAAAGCACATAGTATGTCAGGTGCTACAATCGCTTTAAAAAACTGGATCGGAGTTTTAACAACGGCGTATGAAGATGAACGTTATGGCGGTCATGAATCTATGCACTATAATTACTTTTTTGGTTCATTTGCTTTGGTCGCAAAAATAGTTGGAGCTGTTTTTCCCGACTTGACAATAGTTGATGCAGCCTGGACAAACGCCAAAGCTAATGCTGGTAATACAGATCTTGTAAATACTAAAATGTTAGCGGCATCCACTGACCCTTGTGCAGCTTCCTGGTATGCAGCTAAATTTATATTAACGCCAATAGCAATTACTCCCATTCATACTAACCCGGACTATGTTGGGGGAAAATACAGGAATAATCTGGTTGCCTGGACCGATTGTCTTAAGGATTCAGGTTTTGCTGTTACTATCGACTCGGCAGAAATCTCCGTTTATAACCTGGCAACTATTCCGGTTGAACTCACATCTTTTACTGCTGAATATATTAATAATGAAGTACAATTAAGCTGGACGACGGCATCTGAAACAAATAATCTTGGTTTTGAAATTGAAAAAGGGACGAACAAAACTAACTTTAAGAAAATAGGATTTTCTAAAGGTGCCGGGACAACATTAGAAACAAAATTTTACAGTTTCACTGATTCTTTGATGACTGGTACGAAACAATATTACAGGTTAAAACAGTTGAATTTAGATGGCAGCTATAAATACTCAAAAATAGCAGAAATAAATCTCGAACGGCCTTCTGAATTTGCTTTATATCAAAATTACCCGAATCCTTTTAATCCTGTAACCACCATTAGTTATCAAATTCCGAAGGAATGTCATGTCAAACTAACTGTTTATGATATTTTGGGTAACATAGTTGTTTCTCTTATTAATAAAGAACAGGATTCCGGATTTTATAGCGTGAAGTTCAATTCACAAAATTTATCATCAGGAATATATTTTTACAGACTGGAAACAGACTCATTTTTTGATACTAAGCAGATGATAGTATTAAAATAATTTCGGGGGTCTAATGATATTTTATGTTTGTCATTTCAAACGAAGAGAGAAATCTAAAGAGCATCTCCGAGATTTCTCACCCGATAAACCGGGATTCGAAAAGACAAGCAAGTCATTTCATTTTAATCGTCGAGATGACAAAAAAAGCATTGTCATTTCAGACGAAGGGAGAAATCTAAAGAGCATCACTGGATTTCTCACCCGATAAACCGGGATTCGAAATGACAAACAAGTCCTTTCATTTCATTCGTCGAGATGACAAAAAACCGATGATTCAATAGCCGCACTTATTCAATATTTTAATCTTTACCTGATTTATAATCATAAATATCATTTCCTAACATTATAATTCTAAAATCGTTAAATATTCTTACAGTACCGAAAAAATATTTGTCATTTAACAAAATAATTTTTTATTTTTGACCCCCAAGTAATATCCTGTCTGAAAGCAATTCTTTTCATACAGAAATTTGTAAAGGAAGTTCTGTTAAATTCTCTTACGCTTCCCAAAATCAAGATAACAAAGTAATATTTACCTGTTTTTATTTCCTATGAAAATTATACTCACTAGTTTCAAAACAAAACAATGTTATATTCTCAGGCACTTAAATTGATATTAAATATGCTAACGATTAGTACCTAGAAAGAGTAAATTATTTTAACTATTTAACTGGGAGTGCTAGACAAAAATTTGATTAGCTAAGACCAAAAAACTATTGAGTCTGTTCTTAGTTTGTACTTCACACAAGTGGTAAAATATTTAACGTTTTTTGAAATTGAGACCCAGGATCCGATCGATTTTGGAAAACAGATCAGAAATTGATAACTATTACGAAATTTTAAAGTTCTAAAAAAAGGTAGAGATATAATGCTTATACAAAGATTCGTGGTGGGAATTGCTATATTACTTTTTACTTCAACTATTTCAGCTACAAACGTCAACGGCAGATTTGTCGTTACAAACACTGACAGTTCAAAATTATCTGTGCTTCTGCAGGTAAACACTAATACCGGTACAGATGCAATGGGCGGGGCAACCATTGTAATTGGTTTTGATACAGCCAGCATTAGGTTCAATTCAAGTCCCGTTAAGGATGTTGATTACCTGTTTCATAATTTCTGCAGCGGCAACTATGCGGTTGGCACTGTAACCAGACCAATGCAGGCAAGGATATGGGTTAATATCGATCTTCCTTACAATAACAGCAACAACGGAACCGTAGTTTCCGATACTTCAGGCTGGACAGATGTGGTTACAATATATTTCAATATAATTGATCCTGAAGGCTTGGCAAGCGTTTACTGGTTATATACCAGTCCGTTCTGGGGTATCTTCGATGATGATAACTTAACCTTGTGGGATAATGGTACATTCGAGAGCATTGTTAATTTTCCCGTGCCTGTGGAACTTGGATCATTCACTGCCTCGCTTTTAGAGAATAATAATGTGCTGCTTAGGTGGAGTACAATTAGTTCAATAAATAACCAGGGGTTTGAGGTGGAAAAAAGTCAGAAGTCAGAAGTCAGAAGTCAAAATGAATGGGAGAAGATTGGGTTTGTTGAGAGTATGGGTAATTCCACTACTTTAATGGAATACAGTTTTATCGATATGACTCTTCATACTGCACCTGTTGTTCAGTACAGGCTGAAGATGATAGATATGGATGGCTCATACAATTATTCTGATGTTATTGAAGTTTATACGGGTCCAGCTGACTTTGAGCTTTCACAGAATTATCCTAATCCATTTAATCCGTCCACGCAAATTTCTTACACCATCCCGGGTGTCATTTCGACCGAAGGGAGAAGTCCAAAGGTTTCCCTTAAAGTTTTCGATATCCTGGGGAATGATGTTGCCACCCTGGTGGATGAAGAAAAATCATCCGGGCGTTATGAAGTGAGTTTCAATGCCACCGGTCTTGCAAGCGGAGTTTATATTTACAGACTTATGGCCGGAACTTTTGTTGAAACAAAAAAGATGGTGCTGCTGCGGTAATAAATAATAAAAATCTCCAGGATTTAGTAATTTAATACTTACCAAATCCTGGAGATTTATCACACCGATACAATCTTTCCGTTTGCGGTAATCTGTGTAAAAAACAGACCTCACTCTAATCTCTCTCCTTAGTAAGGAGATACTTGTTGTCAGTAAAACTATAGATGAGTCTTTGCTGACAGAATATTGTCATTAAGCCCTTATGTAATTAAAGCCCTATCAGTCTAATATCCCTTACAATAATTGGAATTAAAAATAAATTGTTATTGTCATTTCGACCAGAGGGAGAAATCTAAAGAGTCAGTGAGATCTCTCCTCATTTCAATCGTCGAGATGACAAAAGAGCATTGTCATTTCGAACGAAGAGAGAAATCTTGTGAACGGATGAGATCTCTCCTCATTTCTATCGTCGAGATGACATTAAACTGATCATTCGATAACCGCAATCATTCAATATTCCACACTGCCTTTGCCGACAGCAGGTTTATTGGATACAAAATATTATTTTAATTTTGTCTGCTACTGACAAAAATACAGAATTTTTATCAGGGTTGAGACGGGGTGGGAAATTGAGCGAAATAAGAGAGCAATTAAAGCGCAAGAAGAGCGAAAGAACAGCTTGACCTGAAAACCAGTCATTTTTCAACTTTGGTAAATTATCTAATAGACCCATTATGTCATATTGGCAGATTTAATTTATTATCGCCGATATTATAAAAAAAGAGATAATTTAGAGTGGTTATTGATGAAAGTAATCTGAAGTTTTTATACTTAGTATGTTTGATCGACTTACTAAACATCAAAACTAAAATACTTCTTATAAACAGTGTCCGGAACAATTCCAACCTTATTTCCCCAGCTGATAGGAGTTTTAAGTGCTTTTACCAGCGAGTGGTAAGACTTATAATCCTTAAATGATTTTGGAGATTCACTCATTATTCCATCAAAGTCATTGTAGGTCAGATCAAGTTTTTTTAAACAGTAATCTAATGACTCTATTCCGCCGGAGTAAGGATCTTTTTTTATTATTTCCAATGCTTCTTCCCTTGTAAGCTGACCATTTCTAACTTTGGCTGAGTAGTGAAGCTTACGTTTATCAATATTGAATTTTCTTGTCAGTATATAAGCCTGAAAAAAAGCGGTGTATTTCGACTCGTGATGTTTATCGCCGTAATTCTTCCAACCAAGCTCATTTTCTATTATTCTGAAAACTTCCTTTTCATTGTAAGGTATGTAATAAAGAATTCTTAACTGTTGAATTTTCTTTATGAGAGAGTAATATACATACCTGCTCATTGTCATATTCGGGAAACTTTTTAACTTAAGTTTGCCAAATCTCCTCTGAATATCCTGAATATACTTTCCATCCATATAAGTCCAGGTGATTGGAGTAGTTCCTTCTGTCCTGAAAGAATGTCCGTGTACAATATATTTTACATTATACCTTGCAGCTTCATCGAAAAGAACAGAGAAGATAACCCAGTCAGTCGGCACTTCCGCATCCGGAACAGAAGCAAAAAGAAATGATCGCTGCAAGTCTTTAAATTCTTCCCAATCAGCAACATGTGTATGCAGATCCACTCCTAATATTTTCGTTGCATTTTTAATATTCTGCACTGCTATCTCCGAATTCCATCCGTTGTCAAAATGAACAGCAAGCGGTCTCAAGCCAAGTTTAACAGCATTATAGAGTGTATAAGTGCTGTCCCTGCCTCCGCTGACACCCAGTATGCAATCGTATTTCTTACCTTTGCCATCCTGCTTTATTTTTTCAACTAAAGTCTGAAGTCTTTCCGGGGTTTTTTCATTTAACGGAAATTTATTTTCCAATTCATCGTGAATCTTACAAAAAGTGCATTCGCCTTTTTCATCAAAAGTGATTCCTTTAACTGTGTCATCCATTACACAACGGGAACAGATTTTATTTGCTTTGTATTGATAGGGAAGTATCTGCATAGGTTATTTAAAGTTATATTGATAATCCGGAGTATTCTTCATAACATTAAAACTTTTTGGATAGTTTTCAATAAACCAGACTATAAAAGAAGTTACATCAATTTTATCATTTAACATTTCATTTTTTTTTGTTGCCCACTCTTCTTTAATACGGGGATAGTTTAAAAGCTCATCAACTTTTGCGAGTAATTTCTTGGATTCTAAAGTCTTAATACCAAAAGTCAACCCGTATTTGTTTTCAAGTTCTTCAAGATATCCAAGCTTACCAACAAAATCGTTGATCCTTATGCTAGGGGTACCAAGTACACTAGCTTCGGCGATCATAGTCTGACTATCACCGATAACCAGATGAGCACCAGCTAAGAAATGATGTATAAGATTTGGATCAAACCTGAATGCATATTCAGTATATCGTTTCTCAAATTCACCTTCAAATGATATTAAAATCTGAAACTTAGTATAATACTTATCGATTATTTTATCCAGCAATTGAGTATCGAGTCCTTTCTTACCTTTGTCATGACTCGCAGTTAATTTTACTAAACGAACTATAATATATGGTTTGTCGGTATTCAAATTCTTTTTTAAAATTTCATTATCAAAACTGAATCTGTTAGGATGAAGATATGCCAATTCGTGATAACCTGCATATGAAATACGTTTCTTCTCCCACAATCCCTTATCACAGCAATCAGGAAGTAAAAGGCTGGTTGCCAACGGATAAAAAACTTTGTTTTCCGGGGTCGCTATGGTATCATCTTCATTAAAGACTAAAGATGGAATATTAAAAATCCTTCCCAGATTTGTTATTGCCCAATCAGTACCAATCATCAAATCCGGTTTTCGTTTTCTGATGTACCTTGCAATTTCCAAATCTTTTTTAATCAATCCCCATAAAGATGAAAAAAGAATTAATTTCTTACTTCTTTTTGAGTCATTGAGAGATATGTAGGAAATATTGTCTCTATCTAACAAGTTTTTTAAAACATCTTTGGGTCGGATAAATATCTCACATTGATGACCAAGATGATTCAAATCATTTATGGTATTTTTAAATAAATGATAATGAGCCGGATGATTTAGGACAAAATAATAATACATTAGTCAAAAATTTTATTAATTTCAATTTTAGTTGGAAAACTTATCAGCACAGCCTTGCGTGGTCCATGATAAACAAAAATACTACCAGCTGCTACAGCAGAAGCATATCCTTCATTTACTGCTAAATTAAAATCTTTATAATCAGAAGCACCGCCAAGCGCCACAACCGGAATAGTCACCGCTTTAGATATCAGTTTTGTCAGCTCCAGATCATAACCTTCATAAGTTCCATCTTTATCAACAGACTGAATAATTATTTCACCGGCTCCAAACTGTTCCATTTTTTCTGCAAATGCAATTATATCTTCTTTAGATTTTTTTCTGCCGTTTCGAAAATAAAGTTTATACTTTCCGAAAAAGTCCTTTTTAACATCAAGACATACTGCAATAGTAGAGGAACCGAAGGCATCAACAGCTTTTTTAATAAACTCAGGATTTTCAAATGCTGCTGTATTAATGACAACTTTTTCTGCACCGTTTTCAAGAATGCTTCTTATATCCTGTATAGTTTTAATCCCACCTCCCACGGCAAAAGGCATATTTGCTTCATCACCAACCTTATGCACAAAATCCAAAGATATTATACGGTTTTCTTTAGATGCATTTATATCCAGGAAAACCAGTTCATCTGCTTTTTTGTCGTTGAATATTTTTACAGCATTGATCGGATCACCGATGTATTTAGGATCTTTGAACTTGACAGATTTAACGAGACCCTTGCCTTTTAATAGCAGAACCGGTATTACTCTGGGAAGAAACATTTTAAATACAATTATAAATTAAAAATTATAAATTTTGAAAATTAGTATCCCCTCATAGGGGCAGCCAGCATCCAGTATCCAGCATTCGGTATCTAGTATCTTGCATCCAGTATCAGACTCTCTCACATTTCCGCAAACTTTTTTAGCAGCTCATACCCAACATCGTGACTTTTTTCAGGGTGAAACTGCGTTCCGTAAATATTATCTCTATGAACAGCAGAAACAAACTTATAATCATATTCCGATGTCATCCAGACATCGGCTTCGTCATTGCATTTCAAATGGTAGCTGTGAACAAAATAAAATTTATCAGTACTGTCAATTACTTTATCAATAAAATTGCTGTTCTTAACATTTACATCATTCCATCCCATATGGGGCACTTTGTATTTCAGCGTATCTGATACTCTGAATTTAACAACTTCTGCATCTAACCAGCCTAATCCTTTACAATTTCCTTCTTCCGAATAACTGCAGAAAAGCTGGGTGCCCAAACAGATTCCGAATATGGGTGTTTTTTGTTCAATCACTTTATTATTTAATGTATCAATCAATCCAAGTTTGATTAAATTCTCCATACCGTACTTAAAGTGTCCAACTCCAGGTAAAACAAGTTTTTCTGCGGACTCAATATCTTCTTTTTTTGAGGATACAACACAAGTTATACCCAGTCTTTTAAATTTATTATAAACAGAACGCAAATTTCCCATTCCGTAATCAATTATAATTATCATAAATCTCTATCTAAAAATTTTTGATAGCATTTGACAATTTCTTTTGCTATTAGATTATTATCAAAATGCCTGATCTGTTCTCTTCCATTTGTTCTTTTATTAAAGTCTAATGCCAGCTTAATTTTTTCAGCAACGTCCACCGGATCAAATTTAGTAATGAAACAGCCTTCGGTACCAGCAATAACGTCCTTAATATCACCGACATCGGTTGCGACAATGGGACAATTGCATGCCATTGCCTCTTTAATTATCTGCGGAGATCCTTCCGAGAATGATGTAAGAAGTAATAGATCGCAGGCATTAAGAAGCATGTTAACTTCTTCACGGCTCCTGTTTTTAAGCTCGAGCAGCTCTGTGTTACCGTCAAGTTTGTTTAATGCTTCAAAAGCCAGAGATGCATTCTTTACAGAATTATTAAAACGTGAAGCAAAAAGTATATATTTTTTATTTGGCTCCATGTAAAGTTCTTCTCTGGCAATTTTCATTTCAATAGGCTGAAATATTTCTAGATTTATTCCACAGGGTATAATTGCATTGTGATTATTTTTATCAATTCTTTCCATGATTTTTTTTGATACATAAATATTAAATTTAGATAATCTGGCTGCAATCTTTGAAAGGAATTTAATTTTTAATAAATAAGCATCACTGCCATGAAATGTTATTATCACAGGTATTTTTCTTTGCAGTGCTGCAAGCAAACCGGATAAACCATAGTGAGCATGAATTAAATCCGGATTAAAGTCTGTGATTTTCTTTTTTAACCCCGGTAGATTCTTTAAGTAACCAGAAAAACCCTTACCTCTTATTAAAAAATAATTTATTTCAATCTTTAAACTTTCAACTGCCTCAGCCTGTTCTTTTATAAAAGGACTTATATACCCTGCATTTCGGCTGCAAACGATCAAAACTTTCATTAGTTGTTCATCGAAGAATAAATTTCTAAATATTTATCAACTATCGTTTCGATTCCGAAGTTCTTATTCCCGTCTTCTGAAATTTTTTTTCTGTTCATCGATCCCAGTTCTTTGATCGTAGTTAAATCTATCTTGTCCAGGTCATCTACAAGAAGACCACACTGATGTTTTATAATATATTCTGATATCATATTAACAGAGCGATTTGCAATAACAGGTAAACCGCAGCAGATATATTCACTGAACTTAACCGGTGAAGCTGCTTCATTGACAATACTTTTATCGCGCCAGATTATTGCAGCGTCAGCTGCATTTAAATATTCCGGCATTTCCGAATAGCTTACAAATTTATTTATGATGTTAGAATGCCGGATTTCCTTTTTAGAGAGATTTAAAACTTTTAATCCCTTATCAGCCAACCAGGTTAGAGGATCATTATTCTGCCAGTTTGCAGTGCCTCCGCTTGAAAAAACAATCAGCAAATCATTTTCATTCAGGCTTAATCCATTTCTAACTTTTTTACGCTGTTCTTCGTTAAAAGAAAAACCTTTACCTGCCAAGCTGGGAGTTATAAAGATCTTTTCCGGATTAACATAATAATTATTTACCAGGTATTCCTTAAGGGAGCCGGAAACGACTGATATTTTAGAGAAACTATTTAAATTCTGAAGAGCTAATTTATTGTTATACATTTTAACAAACTTTTGAAATTTACTCAGATTGTAAAATTCTTCAATTTCCTCAATACTTGTTCCGCGGATATCCGGGATAATATACTTGTGATATTTTTTTTCCAGAATTTTACTCAGATGCCACGCAATCAATTCACCGCGTGTGTGAAATATTCCCTTATGCAAGTCAATATTTGAACTTTTTACGGCATTTCTGATACTCTTGCGGATTATCGGATTGAAAATAGGATAATTCGGATAAGTTTTGAAAAATACAGTCTCTATTTCAGGAGCCGATTTTCTGGTTAAATAATGATTCTTCTGCTCTTCATTTCTGAGGCCTAAAAACAAATATATTTTCCTGAATACATTCCTTTCATATATCCCTCTTAACAGGGACATTACTTGTGAATCAAATACAGATCCCATACCATCACAGAAGTAAAACAAGAAATCGGGTCTCATTTTTTTTCTAAATAATCCTTTATAGAAATAAAATTGACCTTCAAATTTGAAATGTAATCATTCAGTATTGCGCAGGTATGATTGTTTAACAATTTAGGATGTAAAATCATAGTGGATTTCTGAGGAACTTTATTAAATATGTAGTCAAATTTTTCCTTAAAGTTGCTGTCGGTCGTAAATTGATTATTTTTATCTCTTGTTACTTTTCTTAGGCGTTTTACAAAATATTTATTATTATTATTATTTGTTGAATATCCCGAGCCTATACCTTTTCGCCCCTTTTCCAAATGAGGATATTTTATTTTTTTAATTACCGTAAAAATTAAATTTTTGTAAGCAGGTATTCTCACTGTTGTGATAGGTAACTCTAAAAATTTGCCATTATCCGCTGCCATCTTTGGAGAAACATCAAATTTATATGAATTATTATCAGGATAACCGATAAAATTGAAAGAAAAAATTTCATTATCATTAGTCAAACCAGGACAAATACTGCTGTCAATAAAGATATCATTAACAATCAGTGCTTCCCTTATCTGTAGAAAAGGCTCAATTAAGTATCCGCCTGCTCTGAAAGTTGTTACTCTATAGTCGGGTTTAACTTGTTTAATTAAATTCTCAATTAAATTTTTTGAAGCAGCAACACAGCCGGTTATTGTATTAATATCTTCTTTAATTAATTTATCTGATAGATTATGAAGCTTAAAGCGCTTGTAAGTAAAGTTCCATTTACCTTCTATATATAAAGCATCAAGCCAGTGAGGATGGAGATGCAATTGAATGTCGTGTCCCGCTGCTGCTAAATCTAAGATCTGTTTTTCGATCAGAATTCTATCCTGTTTTATTTCATTAAAATTCTCCTCAATTTCAAGCAGCCGGTAATAATGCAAAACATCCCAGAATACAGTCATCTTGGAGCCATTCTCATTAAGAATTGATGCTAATTTTTCAGTCGGTTTAATCATACAATCTTCAACGGTTCCGGTTACTTTTCCTAGGAACAATTCATAATCAATTGTCAGAATAATTTTCTTCATTTATTTCGCTTTAATTCCTGATCTATTATGTCACCCTTATATTTCTTAAACCTTATAAAAAAAAGTGCTCTAACTAAAAGATTAAAAACGAAATATTTTACTTTGGAGATGGGCATTTTCCATAAAAATCCCTTTAAAAGTTCTGCACCAAAGTGCCTTTTAAATCTCTGAATACCATCATGTTTTGTATTTGGAGCCGGGCTAATACGAGCGCCTACAAAATCATAGTACTGAATTCCACTCAGCTTTGCATCTTTTATCGCCTGCCAATGTAATAAATGATTTGTTCCTTCATCTGAAGCAGAATTCACTCTTGAAGAATATAAACCATAGAAACAAGATATGTCAGAACAATAAATGACACTGCTTAGAGGGATAGAATTTTTGTAAGCAACATAAATATGAAGGTTGTGCTTTAAATGGTCAGATAATATTTGTAAATGTATTTTTGAGGGAAATTCGTGAGCCGAAAATGAGGGTGAAGCCGTAAGAGTTTTATAGCAATCCTCTAATAATTCTGTTCCGTTTTTTATCAAAATATTATTATTTATTGCTTTTGTGATTACTTTTCTATGCTGCCTTGCAATTTTTGAATATAACTCATTTTCATTTTTATCTACCATGTTAATTCTATATGTACCGAATTCACAGTATATTGAATTTGAGGGAACAACTCTGAATAAAGCCCAGTTTGCCGGTTGCTGGATCCAGTCACAGATCTTTTCTTTTTTGATTAGTGCTACTATGGAATTAAGAAATTCTCTCTCAATATCAACAGTAATATTTTTATCTAACGGAATTACACCCGTTAAGAACATTCCTGTAGTAAAAACATATTTTTTTCTTACTGTGAATGGTATTAATACTTTGATATTCCTACTTATTATACCATAAAACCAAACCGTGTTATAATTTTTCGTTTTTTTCAAATAGGCGGCATATTCCTGAGTTGCAAAAACCGGCAAGCTCTCATAAAACTTCTCAGTCCCCGGTATATCATCTAACCTTTCGAAATGCTTTATTATCATTCTTAATTCAATTAAAAGATTTGTTTGAAAATCCTTTTTTACCTAATAATCCATCCAAAACACCTAAGTAGTAAAATTTCAATAGCTTAATATTACCCAATTTATGTGCCCATCTTAATTTTACTGGAAAAATAAAAATATCCTTAATTAAAGAGAAAAACAGATTTGAGTAAAAGTTATACTTTTTGAAGTATAAATATTTGTTCCTTATTCCATAGTAATAAATTAGATTGTATCCTTTTTTGTTCATTTTATCAAAATTATGGAAATGCCATGCAATTGCATTGCTTATGCATAAAATTTTGAAGCCAGCTTTATTTATTCGATAGGATATGTCAATTTCATCTTTATACATGAAGTAATCTTCTTCAAAAAGACCGGTAAATTTTAATACACTGCATCTTATCATCATTGCACCACCGTGAGCATATCCGGTATAACGTTCTGATGGAATTTCATCAGATAATCTTCTTTCACTAAATGGATATTTTCTTTTTAGTGTTCTAAAATCTAAATCAACTCCAAAACCCTGTATAATATTATCCGGTCTGTTTCCATACACGACAATTGGTCCGACAACTCCGATTTTTTCATCTGAAATAATTCTTTTGAAAAGAATTTCAATACACTTATCCTCTAATTTCATATCAGGATTTAATATAAATACAAATTCGCATCCATCCTCCATCGCTTTCAAAATTCCAATATTATTACCTTTTGCGTAACCATTATTTATCTTTGAGCGTATAATGTGAATAGAAAATTCATTCTGATATAGCTCAACTATTTTTAATGTATCATCTACAGAATTATTATCAATAACATAAACAATAAAGTCTTTATAGCTTTGATCTGTTAGAGAATCTAATATCCTTTTAATATCCTTTTGGCTATTGTAAGTAACAATTATTATTCCAACTTTCATATCTGTTAATACCCATATTTTTTTAACTTATCAGAAGTTTCTTTTGCTGGTAAGCCCAAATAATCCTCATCAGGTATCTTTAAGTCAATTATTTCTGTGGCTGCGATCAGTATGTCTTTAATATTTATATCGGAGATCTCTTTTGCTGGCACTCCTGCTATTACCTTATTTTCATTTTCAAAGGGTTTTGTAACCACAGCATTAGCCCCAATTGCACAGTTATTAGCTATTTTAATGTCACCGAATAGTTTAGCACCTGGTCCTATATAAACATTATCTCCGATTGTGGGCGCTTTGTCAGAAAATCCAGCTTTGGTGGCAATAATAACCCCGACATGAATCGAACAATTTCTGCCAATTTTAGCACCACTATTAATTCTGGTTGGACCGGCTTGTAGGGTTAAACCGGGACCAATTTTATTAATCGGAATATGAAAGCCAAGTTTTAAGGATTGTTTTCGCAATCTTAATGCATAGAAATAATATAGAATTTTGTAATATAATATCCCTTTATTATTGAAATAGAACTCTGTTTTCCTCAACAAAATCTGGTATTTAAGTATCCGATCACGACTTAGAAGCCTTAAAAGCAAATTCTTCTTCTCCTTTATTCCGAAAGCAATTAAATCAGCTTTAAGATAATAATCTAAATCATTTTTTGTTTTAATGGGCATAATTATAAGAACCTCCTTTCCCATAAGCTAAGAGATAAAGCTCTGATTTTTTTTCCATAAAAATTTCCTGTAATAATTAATTCTTTTTCTTTCTTATTAACAATATTTGATATAAGATTTGAATTTGATATTATTTTTGTCACTTTATTTTTATGAATATCCTCGAACCATAAATTATCAGCATTTGGCCACCCCATTTTCTCTTTGCGCCATACAATCTCATCCGGCAGAAATCCACTCATTGCCTTCCTGCTGATATATTTTGGCCATCCCCTGGAAATTTTATAGCTTTCATTAAGCATAAAAGCAAATTCAATAAGTTTATGATCCAGAAACGGAAATCTTGATTCTACTGAATGCGCCATGGATAAAGAATCAATATACCGGAGATCGGTTTTAACTTCTTCAATTAAAATCTTGCCAAGATACTGATTAAGTGATAAATTAATATATTTATATAAACCTAAATGATCTGCAACCTTCAATCGTAAATTTTCAGGAAGATACATAAATGCTTTATATAAAAGCATTTTATTTATATTAAGATCAGAATAATTTTTTTTAGACAGCTTTAATTCATTCAGAAATAAATTTATTTTTAAATTTTTTAAGAATATTGTGTAATCAGAATAAACTCCTGAAAAAAGTGTATCAGCTCCCACACCGTCAAGTGTAACTGTTATCCCATTCTCCTTTATAAGTTTGTAAGTATACCATCCCGAAATATTTGTTGAATTTGTCGGTAAATCCGAATAATAGATTATATCTGAAAGATCATCATAGATAGAATCATTATTAGGTGTAGTTTTGTAATTATTAAATTTAAGATAGTTATTTAATAAATTTATATACTCAGTTTCATCGAGCTTAATAAGCCCGGGATCTGTATAAACATTTGAAAAAGTTTCGACCGGATAATTTTTCCCTTCGGCTGCCTTAATCAAAAAATAAACAATGGAAGAACTATCTAATCCACCGGATAATGTTGCCCCAACCTTCACATCTGCTTGTGAGTGCAATCTGATTGAATTTTCAAGTAGTTCCCGATAGACAACTATATTTTTATCCAGAACTTCTTTATTGAATGAATATCTATCACAATTCACTTCTAATTTCCAAAAGGTTTTAAACTTTTCGGTATCAATAAAAGGATCTATTGAGCTGATAACACAATACGAAGCAGCCGGAAATCTTTTAACATTTGTCAGTATTGTATCTGAGGAATAAGCATTATCGCCATTAAATAGAAACGATCTGGTTTTTTCTATATCGACTATTTTTGATGATAAATTAGCTTTATGTATTGCTTTTATTTCAGATGCAAATATTATTTTGCTTTCATCTTCAAAAAAATATAAAGGCTTAATACCCAGTCTATCCCTTGAAATGATTATTCGATTTTCTTTAATATCATAAATAATTAATGCCCACATGCCATTAAATCTGTTAAAACAATCTGCACCCCAATTATCATAAGCTGCTGGAATTACTTCCGTATCAGTTTCTGATTTAAACGCATAGCCCTTTGCTCTCAGCTCTTTGCGAATCTCTATATAGTTATAAATTTCACCATTAAATATTATCCAGTACCTATTTTGATTATTCATGGGCTGATGGCCAAGCGGGGATAGATCTAAAATTGATAGCCTTCTATAACCAAACGCTATAGAACCTTTTTTACCAGTATCTCTACTAAGATTTGAATCGTAATAAGCTTTTAATATTGAATTATAATCCCCTTTAAGGTTATTTAGATCGAAGGCCTTACCATTATGGAACATTACATATCCTTCATCATCCGGACCACGATGATAAAGTGTATCTGTCATAACCTTTAACTGCTGATAGTTAATTTTTTCATCAGGTTTTTTGGAAATTATGGCCAGTAATCCACTCATTAGCTTACCCTTTTAGTGCTAGTTATGTTAAACAAATTGATATAATAATCGGCCATTTTATCTATTGTGTGGTTTTCACGAACATAAGAATAGGCATTCATACCTAATCGTAAACTTAATTCTTTATTCAGATACAAAGATTCAATTGCATTTACTAAATTGTTTATATTAAGTCCAATTAGTATGCCGTTTTTGTCGTTAATAAACATTCTCGTATCACCGACATCTGTGGCGATAATTGCATTACCACATCCCATGGCTTCAAGCACACTTTGAGAAGGATAATTATTTGTCGTTTGAATCGAGACAAAAACAGAAGCATTATATGGAAATAGCTTTGATTGAAAGAAAATTTGAACTTCAAAATGAGCGCACAATTTTTTAAGATATAAAAGACAGTTTTTTGAAAATTTGTGAAGCTATTTATGTGACTGATAAATAGGCGATATTTCAATTTAACTAATAGTATTTTCAACGATTTCAAAAAAATATGTTGAATATTTTTCTATATTATGTTCAGTTATTGCCTTCTTTCTTGCATTCTGACCAAGGCGAAAACATTCTTCTGTATTTTCTAAGAGAAATCGTATCGCATCAGCAATTTTTTCCGCTGAAAATGGGACCAAGATTCCTTCACTTTCTGTAATTAATTTTCTTGTTTCTCCGACATCAGTTGCTATAACTGCATTACCACAACTCATAGCCTCCAATAGAGCCTGACTTGGATAGTTGTTATCTTTCTGTAAAGATAAAAATATTTTACTTTTCTTTAGATAATTTGCTGTATCAGAAACACCTCCTTTTAATAATACATTATCCAGATTGAAATCTTCCTTGTATTTGAGTAATTGAGGCATTAAATAACCTTCACCTAGAATTATTAAAGTGAAATCAGTAAAATTTCTTAGCTTTAAAATAGAAATAGCCTCGAGTAAAAGAGTAGGTTGCTTGAAGTTAGTGAGCCTTCCGGAAAAAACTATCCGATTGATTTTGGGATATTCCGGATAAAAATTTTCATATGTAATAAAACTATTGGGTGAAATTAAGGCTTTGTCATTTTTAATATAAATACCTTTTTCATTCAATTTGTGTAGTACACCTTCGCTCAGAAAATCAATTTTATCTGCAAACTTTAAGACATAATATTCAGATTTTAGTATTTTAAAAATACTTCTTTCAATCATTGCTGCAGAAGCATCATTATAGCTATAGATAAATTTTATACCCATTAATCTCGCCACTTGCCATGACCAAATACCACCTGAAAACACACCATATATTAAACCAATATTAAGTCTTTTAATAATTTTTATCAGCTCTAAATTATAAATAGCCCATCTCTTTAACTGTTTAAAGTAACTCATTATCAGACCGAGAGTAGGATAGATCTTTAAGATTAGTTTTTGATGAGCTGATGACTCACTATTTATGTTTGACGGACTATTATTAAATGCAATACCTTTCTCTCGAGCTTTTTTGATCTTGATAAAAATTATATTTTTTGAACTTATAAGAATTTTATCTCTTAAACAAGCCTCATAGAGACTATCATTTAACAATAGAAAGTAATCATCTGCACCAATTCGTTGCAGATAACTAAACAAGGCTAAATATCTTTTCTGAGCACCTCCTTTATAACTACCAGAAGTATTGATAAGTATAATTAATTTATTTTTAAATGAAACGCGTTGCATTTTTTCCATAGTTGAAAAGTAAATCAATAATAGATAGATGAGAAACAAAATCCCTTGAATTTTTCTGAATATAAGTCTGCATATTATAATCCTGCCATAACAGTGATATATCATTTTTTCGAAGGTCACTTTCGTTCACGTATCTTTTTGAACCCTCACCGGAACCTGACAGATAAATTTTTGCTTCGGTTTTAATCAGGATATATAAAAGTTTTTCCCAACTATTTTTATCAGTAACGCCTTCAATATCGCTGGAATTGATGATTTTTTTTCGTATATCTAAATAATCACAGATTCTTAAAATGAATGAAATATTATAGTCTATTAAAAAAACAGTTTCGTTTTTATAGATATCTTCCAGGATTTTAAAAACCTCATTAAAGTAGGGATGTTTTTTGTAGTTTAATTCCAGTGTGCGTAAATGCTTGTGTTTCCAAATAAAGCTTTTATCAACTTTTATATCTTTAATAGCTATCAATTCTGATTTATTTACAACAGGGACAGTTAACCAATTTTCTTGACCATTAATTAAAATTCTGGTTCTAGATGTGAATGTTTTGCCCCTTTCAAATTGTACATCGTCCAGGAAAACAAATAAGTCAGAATTTTTTATTTTATTAAAAAAACCTATCCAGGGCAGGAAATTTGGTTGATGGATTGCGACTATCATAGTATTATCATATTTTCTTCAGCATCAATAATGATTCAATATTATTAATATTATCCCACTTATCTGAAATAATAGAAAAACCATTATTTGAATAAAACTTTATTGCAGCATCATTTGATTTGATAACTGAAAGCTGAATTTCACTGATATTATTCTGGGAACAATTTAACACAAACACTTTAAAGATTAGTGAGCCCAATCCTTTGCTCCTATAATTTTTATCAGTCATAAATTTGTGAATATAAGCTACTCTGTTCTGCTTGATCGATGAAATAATATAAGATACAAGTACTTCGTCCAGTTCTAAATAATAGCTAAGATCATATTTATATAATAAATCGATTAAGAAATTTTGCTCATCCCAATATTCATAAGGTTCATTTTTAAGAATATTAATGAAAGCTTCTATGTTAGTTTTTAGATAGTTCCTGTCTAATTTTTTTATTATAATATCCATCTTACAACCTCAAAAACCTCAGCATATTTTGCTCCTATCTGAACACCGCGTGTAACTGCCAAACTTCGTATAAATTCTTCAGAAACATAATTGCGACCCTTTTGGGAGTTATAGCAATTTAGAGCATCTAACTTTTTATTTAAGTCATTTTCATCAAATACGATAAATGCTTGAGTCGCAAAATTCAAATTATTCCAGGGCATCTCATAAGCCAAAATAGATGTTTTTTTAAAAGCTCTTAGACCTTCAAAAGCTACGGTAGAATGATCCTGATGTAAATCGTGTGTGGCTGGCATAAACACGAGATCTGGATTTAACTCTTTATTTAATAGTACTAAATCTTCGAGAATCTCTTGTCTATGATAAGCAAAGTATCTTACTCTGTACCTAAAAAGTAATAAGTTTGCAGGCACTATGCCTAATGTAGAAGTAGCCTTTTTAACTTCTGTCTCAAGAATATTCTTTGGAAATGGCGGGGGGACAGATTCTTCAGCAAGAGAAAAAGCAGCATAGTATAAATCGTCTCCTTCTGATATAAAACGTGCTATTGAACCACCACAACCAAATTCACCATCATCGGTGTGTGGTGCTAAAACCAAAATTCTTTTTTTATTCAAAACTTAATTCCTGAAATTTTATAAAAATTAAAAGTAAATTACTACTTAAATGAATAACGAATATTGTTTTGTATTCCTTGTACAAGGTCAAAAAATATTTTACTATACAAAGCAAATCCAATCCCTATTAATACTGCAGTACTACTTAAGTTGGTAGCAAAAAAAGCTGAACCAAGTTGATATAAATTTGAAGTGAACATTTTTGCAACGCTCGATAAAAAATAAATAGAAAACAATAGTATCAAAGGTTCTTTAAGATTAATTGCATAATGCATTTTTATTTTTTTTAACAAATTAAATGATAATTTTATTAAAAAAACATACAAAAGTGCAATTAAGATTACACCAGCGATTCCATAAGCAAAAAGTGAAAAATAAATCGGAACTTCCTCGGCCGCATCCCAAGCAACAGCAAATTTATCTCCTCTAGTTGATGTTATCCCGTTTTCATTCCCCCAATCTATATGAGAAAACCCATTACCAAAAAACAAATTATCACCGATTAAATTTTTTACAATCTCTAGATCACCGGTTCCTTTAACCCTGTATTCCTCGACTCCACCAGCATCCTCACCAGTAAATAGAATAGAAAAAGTATCTTCACCGGTTTTAACTATATGATCTGTGTATTCAGGTAAAGTAAAAAGCATAGCTATCACTATTAGTATAATGGGCAATACAAGTTTAAGAGGCTTAAACAGTTTTTCAAGACCATATAAATATACTATTAGAATTATTACTAAAAGTACAGAGGCTAAAATGTCTATTTGTAATCTTCTGGTAAGACTTACCAACGCTGTCATTACCATCAATATTCCACCATAATATAACCACGTTTTATAATATAATTTTATTTTTTCTTTTTGAGTTAATAAAAAACAAATGAGTGCCAATAAAAAAAGCTGATAAAATATTCCAAAGCTATAAATACCTAATCTTGTCATTCCAGTATCTACTTTTCCCGAATATCTTTTTAACTCAACAACTGGTATTAAATTAATTCCAGTAGTTAATGTTATCCAGTAAGCAGTAAGACATATTATACCCACAGATAAGGTTATTGTATAATAATAATTCAAATTCCTTAGAGCAAATGCATAGACTGAAACAAATATAATAATACCATAAATATAAATACGATTTTTTATTAGAAAGGAAAAGTAATTGAGATCGTCCTTATAGTATGGTACTATCCCGCCAAAAATCACAAAATGATAAACGCCAAAAATTATAAGCATAGATAAAAAATTGACAAATAATTTATCCTTACCAATTAAATTCCAATTTACTCGTGCAGAGATTAAACAAATAACTATACCGACTATGAAAATATCTGACATATTTAATGGCCCAATAAGTGCTCCACCCAAATATCCTCTAATGTAGCCACCAGGATCAAAGTAAAGATTCAGGAATAACCAAAACCAAAAATCCGGTTTATTATGAATAATTATAATGAATGCAGTAAATATTATTACTCCAACCAAAGCTGTAAATATTAAAGGCAGCATTATCTTTTAAGAATTTGCCCTTTAATCTGTTTCACAAGAACCAGTAATTTTTCTTTTATCAGTACAATTTGGCGGAATGTTATTAAGCCCAGTAAGAACGGTAAAAGAAAGGTTAATCCTAATAATAAAATTTTATAAAAAATTGCGATATTAATTGTGGTTTTTAATTCAGAATAAGGAACTAAAAAAGCAATTGTGAAAGCAAAAAAAACAAATATTAGTATCCGAATCAGATTGAAATTAACTTTTAGATATCTCTGTGAGATAAAATAACATCCAATAAAATAAGCAAAATATGAAATAACAGTTGTAAAACCAGCACCAACAAATCCCCATCTGGGTACAAAATAAAAATTAAGTCCGATATTAATTATTGCGGCAACTGAAACCAGCCAACTATAATGCCATGTTTTTTTACTTATAGTAATACCTGGTGAGACAATCTGCTGTCCTTGTGCAAAGACTACTGAGAAAGTTAATAAAGGAACTGCCAAACTGCCCATAATGTAAGCAGGTGTTGTTATAAAATTAATCAGATTTGTGCTAAAGATTGATAGAAAAACAGAGATTATTGTTGCTGTAACCACATATATTTTAAATGCATCAGAAGAAAATTTTTTACTATTTGTTTTTGGTTCCTGTTCTTTATGATACATATCCCAAAACAAAACCCCGAAGCTAGTTTGAATAGCCGCATTTAACAAATTTATGGGTTGCGAAAAGATTGACCCCATTGAATAATACCCGATTTCTGTAAGATTTCTATAACTTAGTAGAAAAAAACGATCCGAGCTAACATATACCCATTGAGCTACACCCGCCCAAATAAGTGGATAACCGAATATCAGCATCTTTTTTGCATATTCCCAACTGAAGGAATAATTATATTTATATTTTGTGAAATAAAAAAAAGAAAATATAATAACAACCAGGCTGCTAATAAGAGCCGCCAGCATCGCTCCTAAAACACCCCATCTTAAAACTACAACCAGTGTAATACCCAATCCAATACTACCAACGGATTTTAATATTGTAATTAAATTGAATTTCCATGGCTGTCTGAATAAGCGATAAATAGTTGACTGTTCCGAGAGCATAAAAGAGACCGGAATAGTTATACAGCTTATAAAAACCAGCCAGGTATAATTTGTTGTGTCAAATAGAAAAACGGATATTTCTTGGGAGAATATACTCAGTACCAGAGAGGGCACAGTAGTTAATAGACGTAATATAAAAGTTGTATATAATATTTTCCCTTTTTTTTCTTCATCTTTGACTTCGAAAAAATAGTATCCGCTCGCTGAGTCAATTCCAACACCAATTATAGCGGAAATAAAAAATGAAAACGTAGCTAAAGTGTCAAGAAGCCCATAATCAGCTGGGCTTAAAGCACGTGTATAAAAAGGTAAAAGAAATATTCCAATAAATTTCTTTAAACCGTCTCCCAGTCCATAAATTAGTGTATCTTTACCAAAGTTTATTAAATTGCCCAAATTATCTCCAGATTTCTAAAAACTTTGCTAAAGTATAAATTCCGAAAACGTTTTCAGAATTTATTTTCTCTTTATCAATCAAATCCATTTGGTTTAGCTCTGAATTTTCTATAATATCTAAACAATAATTAAATATTGCCCCTTTTCTGTTAAATAGCCTCTGTTCAATTGGTGTACTAAAACCTATCTTATCTGTTCTATTATATACTTCAACTGGTAAATACTTTTTCATTGCTTCGCGTAAAATAATTTTTGTCAATGAACCATGTATTTTTTGTTCAGTAGGTATACTTATGGCAAATTGTAATAGTTCATAGTCTAAAAAGGGAACTCGAGACTCAACAGAATGCGCCATTGAGTTCCTATCCTCAAAATGCAATAATCCCGGCAAATTAGTTTTTACAATTTGATCAACTAAAAAGTCTGGCAGATAATTACATTTGTGCGGAGAGGCGTATTTATTATTAAAAACATAATTTTTTACGTTATCGTTTTTTATAGGAAAAGCTGTTCGTTTTTGGTTAATAAATCTATGTTTTTGAATGGAAAAAAATCTCTTAAGCGGATAACCATTTTTTTTCAGAGAATCATAGTGTTTATATAATTCATTCCATTTAAAAGAAAAAATCATTTCATTAATATAAGGTATTAGATATAATGGATAACCGCTCAAAATTTCATCAGCTCCTTGTCCGTCTAATAAAACTTTAATATTGTGTTTTTTAGCTTTTTCCATAACGAACCATTGAGCTAACAAACTGCTGCCGGCTAATGGCATTTCCTGATACCAAATTACCTTATCTATAACTTCAATAATATTTTCAAAATCAGGTGTGAAAGCGTGGGGGTAACATTCATATAAATTATTTACTTTTTCAACATAATAAGATTCGTCACATTTTTCCCCCGGCCATATTGCGGAAAAGGTATGAAAATTTTTATTAAAATTTTTTGAAGCAAATGAAACTAAGCTGCTGGAGTCTAATCCGCCACTTAAACAAGACCCCACTTCAACATCACTTCGCAATCTATAGTTAATTGATCTAAGGAACAATTCACTGAATCGCTCTACATTTTCATTAAATGACAATTTGTTTTTTGTTAACTCCAGATTCCAATATTTATTAATTTTTATTTTATTATTCTTAAATATTAGGTTATTTCCGGGCATTAGTTGTTTTACTTCTTCAAATATTGTGTCCTCAGATTCACCAACAAAAATTTGTCCTCTTATTAAATACTCGTATATTTTTTCCTTATTTAATGTAAGCTTATTTTCCAGGTAAGTTACTATCCCTTTAATTTCAGAGCAAAAAATGAATTGATTATTATGATTACAATAATAAAATGGTTTAACGCCCACTCTATCTCGACTTAAAAAAAATAGGTTATTTAAACTATCCCAAATAGCAAAAGACCACATTCCATTAAAATGATTTACACAATCAGTACCCCATTCCTGATATGCTGCCAGAATTACTTCAGTATCAGATTCTGTAACAAATTTATAACCTTTAGATATCAGTTCAGCCTTAATCTCAATATAGTTATATACTTCGCCATTATAAGTGATCCAGAGTTTGTTATTATTGTAAGCCATTGGTTGATGCCCGGCCGAAGAAATATCAATAATGGAAAGACGGCGATGAAGAAGTGCTGCATTAAAATTTGTTTCTCCATTTAATTCTGTGTAATGAAGTTCTGGAATTGTATCTAAGCCATTATATTGTTTATGTTGGTTCGTCTCAAAATTCAGGAGCAGGATACCTTCATCATCTGGTCCTCGATGAGATATAACTTTGCTAACACTCTTAAGTTTCTGAGTATTAATTCCAATATTACTAGTTATACCAAAAATACCACACATATCTATATCATTTTTTAGTTTAAAAAGTTTGTAGTGCTAAATTTCAATTAGTTTAATTGAATATTTCCAATAATTAAAAAGTTCGATAGTAATACTTGTATTTTAAAATTTAGCTTAAAATTAACTTTAACATTTGCAGATTCTGATTTATATAAACTTAGTAGTTTCACTATTTTATCTTGAATTTAATATTTTGAGTAAAAATGAGATGAGACGAAATAAGCTGCGGCTAATTTTTGGAATGATATTCTAAAAAAAGCTGCTCCATGAAAATAATTATGTATAACAATCCATTATTCTATAACTCTAAAATTTCTTTAAGATAAAAACCGGCAGATTCAAATGTGAAATATTTATTGTATGCTTCTTGACATCTTGCCGCATGCTGCTCTAATAATTCACGATTATTTATTAATTCTTTTAAGGTACTATAAAGTGAATCGCCTGTTACCTTAACAACGATTGGAATGCTATAATTGCTTGAAATCCATTTAGGATATGCATTTAGTGGAACGCAACCATATTGAATAGCTTCTAAACAGATTGTTCCAAATATGTAACCGGCAAGAGAATCTATTAATATATGGGATTCACTTATTTCTTTTATGATTTTTTCTCTCGACCAGATTCCTTTTTTTATTACTATTTCCAGATCTTCTTCGTTAGCAAGCCTATTCAAAACGGGCTCAATAAGGTGTGTACCTTTCACTAATGAATTACTTGGCAGGTGTGAAATTTTTATTCTGCTTCTAAAATTTTTAGTGGATGCTTTAATAATAATTTCAGGAGCCCCAACGACCAAATTATAGACTTTACTTTTATCTTTAATATAGGATACATTATCCGGGGTACCAAATACATAGTTGGAATATTTAGCAAAAAAATTAGCTTCGGCCACTTTTTTCTCAATATCATTACAGAAGCAATATTCCTGCAATACGATGTCAGTACATGTATTACAAATGTATTCAGGATCGGTGTCAAATTTCACATCTCTGTCATGACAACCAACATTAAATATTCCCACTTTTTTATTAAAGAACTTTAAAATCTTCAAATCAATATTATTTTTTAAAAATGTTACTGGTTTAATAAATAAAAAAACATCATATTTTATTAGGGCAAATAAAAAATAAATCGCCTTTAAGAAATATTCATTAAAGAAAAAAAAGATATTTTTCCCCATTATTTTGAATGGAGGTTTATTTACTAACTTAAAAGTTTTATGTTTTCCGTAATTAAAAGGATGAAGCGTATTCGACCAAGTAATAAAATCTGCTTTAATGTCCTTTGAAGTCAATGATTTCTCTATACGCTCAGAGATGTTTGCCAAGTTATTTGGTCCAATGTAAATCTTTTCCATTTTAGTTAACTTTTAATTTTAACGAGTGTTTATATTAAACAAATTGAGTAGCAACAAATATGTTTAGGAAAGAAACGAAATTTATTAGTAATTGGTAAAAAAATGTTAATCTAAAAATCTGTATCTTAAAATTATATTACTATACTTACTCACCAAATTCGGATATTTTTCTCCCCATATACTCAGGACTTTTTTATAAACAGCCTCATTGTAAATTTTATGGCCGATATGAAACTCACTTATCGAATCAGAAAATCCTTTCTTGAATCTAAATAATGAATCATTTTTAGCAGAACTTTTTCCACCACCAAGGTGGATTAATTTAAAACCTTGTTTTATTCCATACTTAATTATTTCATCGAATATCAGATTATTGGGCCGAAAGATTAAGTATTCCGAATCTGATGCGCCAAGGTGATAGTGCAGATAATTATCTTTACATAAAAATATTGCTGACGCTATAGGTAAATCTTCTTTGAATATTACAATCTGTATTAAAGGATTATACTTAAAAAGATCCTGGAAATAATTATCGTTAAAAAACAAATAAGGTTCACTATCTAAACGTTTCATAGTTTCTTGATACAGGTTAATAAAATCCTTCCGGTATGGGTATTGTTTATCGTAAATAGATACCTTAAATTTATTTTTATTTGCGGCCTTAATATTTCTTTTACACGGAGGGGAATAACCATTTAGTAATTGCTCATAATTTTTAGATAAATCAATATAAACTGTTTGTCTGGAATAGTGGGTTGTTAAATGACGCTCTGAGAAATTAGAATTTTTAAGTAATGGATTGAATCGAGTGAACTCTGCAATAATATTATTCCCCTCACAGAATTTATTAAATTCATCATAAAAACTATTGATGAAATCTTGAGAGTCAGAAGAATAAACAATACCATTGTATCCATATGCTCCTTGAATATCATAATATTCGTTATCCAATTCATAACCCAAATCATTTATTCTATTAATTAGAAATGGATAAAGAGCTATTTTATTTGCTTTTTCGTAAACAAAACAGAGTGCCTTACCATCGCCGTACTTTTCATAAAGTTCATAATATTCAGGTGTATAATACACATCCTGCATATTCACAGGGAGTTTTGTTAGCAAAAAGCGCCACTCTTCTTTATCCTTCAGGCTAAGAACTCTTGAATCAGGCATAATTTTATTTAAGCCTTTTATAATTAAATATGAGATAATTCATTATTCTATGTTCATTCTTCGGGAGGGTACACCAAAATATGTTCCCGGTTTTAGTATGTCTTTTATCGTTACGCTTCCTGCGCCTAACAGGCAATCACTTACAATTTTTTTTCCCTGGATTATTCTTGCTCCAATACCCACAACACAATTAGCTCCTACATCAACTCCTCCGGCAATAATTGCACCCCCTGAAACATGAACGAAATCACCAATGATGCTATTGTGCCCGATTATAGCACCAAAATTTATTATTGCGCATTTACCGATTTTTGAATACACATTAATAATTGCTCCGTCCATTACTATTGATCCCTCATCAATAAAAACTTCTTCATTTATTATAGCATTGCTTGATATGATTGGAGGAAGATTGAATCCCATTTTTTTTAATTTATCGAATATTAACTGCCTCCTGTTTGAGATTTCAATATTTCCGAAACCGATAGCGGCATTGCAGTTTTTATATTCTTTTAAGATATCTTCCAGAATGTCATCTGTCCCGAGATAATTAACTCCTAAAAGTTTTCCTTTGTCAAAAAGATCAGTATATCCTATAATTTCGTAACCATTATTCTTTCTTATAGTGCTGATCACATCCATTGCGTGACCGCCTCCGCCAATTACTACTATTTTATCGGCCATAAGTGTTCACCCTATTTTTGTTTGATACCGGAAATTTTGGTATGCCAAAATACTTATCGTTTTTTTTAACATTATTAAGGATAGCAGCCCCCGCACCAATTAAACATGACTCATCAATTTCTATATTTTCAGTAATTGCTGCACCGATACCGATAAAAGAATTATTGCCTATTACAGAACTGCTGGAGATATATGTCATAGGTGCCAGATGCACAAAATCACCAATTGAACATTGATGATAGATTATAGACCCTGCATTAATTATTACACACCTGCCGATTTTCGAACCAATACCGACTGTGACATTCTCCAATAATACAGTCCCTTCCCCGATTGATACTTCTTCTTTCACAATTGCACTTTTTGCTTTAATAGCCGGCAGTTCAAATCCGATTTCTTTTAACATATTATAAGTTTCAATTCGTTTATCCGACAGACCTACACTTCCAATTCCGATTACTGCTTTGCAATTTACATTCTTTATCAGGATATCAGGTAAAATTTCATCAGACCCGATAAATTTTATACCGAGAATAGGTCCATTATCTTTGAAATCAGTGTAACCCAGTATTTCATATCTATCAAGTTTTTTAATAGTGCTTATTACGCTTTTAGCATGCCCTCCTCCGCCAATAATAACAATCTTATCTTTCATAGAATATATTTTGTTTTCCTATTTCATCAATGAAGTGAGCTGATGATTTAACCGGTATAGCGCGTAGATCACTTAATCCAGAAATCTGTACTTGAGTAATTTATCATCATATTTTTGAACGAGGTGCGGATATTTAATCCTCCACTGTTCGCAAACCTGAATGTAAACTTCCTGGTTGTGTATCTTATTTCCGGTGTAAAAATTAGTTGTAGTATCAGAAAAATTTTTTTTGAATCTTAACAGGGAGTCATCTTCATTTAAGGTCCTTCCTCCACCCATATGAAGAATTTTATATCCTTCATTTATGCCGAATTTGATGATTTCATCAAACAGAAAATCATTTGGTCTGTATATCTGATATTCGGTTTTGGATACTTCGAAATGAACATGTAAAATATTTTTCGAAAGCAAGCATATGGCGGAAGCAATTGGTGTTGACTCTTTAAATACAATAAACTGAACTACAGGTAAAGATCTGAATGTTGCTTCGAAATAGCTATCACTGAAATAAACATAACGCTGGGCATTAACCCTGTCCATTGTTTCCTTGTACATTTTAATGAATTCCTTCTTGTAAGGTAACTCATTTTTATAAATAGCAACTTTTAAATTATTTTTCTCTGCTTTTTTTATGTTCCCTTTTGTGGAATGGGAATAATTATTTTGAATAGTTTCAATTCCTTGTGTCAAATCAACATAAACAGTCTTTCTGTTAAAACTTATATCTAAGGCATTATCAGAAAATACATGATTCCCAGATAGAGGATTAAACCTTGTAAATTCTGCAATTATATTATGTGCTTCACAGAAAATTAAAAAATGCTTATAAAAACTTTGCTTAAAAACAGGTGAATCAGAAGAATACAAAACACCGTTATAACCATACGCACCGCATATATCGTAGTAATCTTTGTCAAGATTGTAACCCAAATTATTAACAGAGGAAAGCAAAAAAGGGTAGAGAGCTATATCATTGTGATCCTCATAAACAAAACAACGCGCAGAACCATCACCATTTTTTTCATAAATCTCGTAGTATTCCGGAGTATAGTAAGAATCCTGCATTAAAAGCGGCAGCCTGTTCAAGTAAGCGCCCCACTCAACCCTGTTCTTTAATGTTAATATTTTTGCTCTTTTGTTAGATCCAGAAGAAGAATTTTTAATATTTATTTCATCGAGTTCAGATATCATTTATTTCCCCTGAGGATAAAAATCATAGTTTAGTTTCTGAAACCGCTGGGTAGATTAACTAGTGTAGCTTCCAGCATTAAAGAGTTATCTAAATTTCCTGTTTGGCAGTCTTTATACATTTCAAGTTTGTTCATCAGCCGCCAAACAGGTCTTGTTATAACTCCGTTATCATTTGTATAACTAAGATAAGTATCGCGTTCCTTTCTGTCTTTCAAACGGATTGTGTTCAACCAGTAGTTAGAACTGGAATTTAATGGCTCCTTAAAAAAAACTATACCGTTGTTATGACAAAAATCACGATAAAGATCAGCGGTTTCTCTTTTATTTTTTAACAGTATATCAATGCACTCCATTTGAGCAACACCAATCGCTGCATTAACATTTGTCAGACGATAATTGTATGCAATTTCGTCGTGAATAAATTCCCATTTATGAGGAACTTTAGCAGTGGTAGTTAGATGTTTTGCTTTCCGGGCAAATTCTTCGTTATCAGTAATTATCATTCCACCGCCGCCGGTTGTAATGGTTTTATTGCCGTTATAGCTAAGAATACCAGCGAGTCCAAACGTTCCTGTGTGCTTGTTCCTAAAATATGAGCCAAGTGATTCGGCAGCATCTTCTATTACCGGAATGTTAAACCTGTTTGCAATTTCTACGATTTCATCAATTCTGCAAGGATGACCGAAGGTGTGCATTGGAACGATTGCAGAGATTGGCTGATTGGTTGATTTGTTGATCGCCTGTCTGGTTGATTGGTTGTAATTAGTGTTATTAACCAGCCAGTCATTCAGTTTTTCGGGGGACATTCCCATTGTATCAGGATCAACATCTACAAATACCGGTTTAGCACCACAGTGAGCAATAGCGTTAGCAGTAGCAACAAAAGTAAGCGGCTGCGTTATAACTTCATCACCATAATTTACTCCTGCGAGTTTCAATGCTATTTGAAGAGCTGCCGTGCCGTTTACAACAGCGACTGCATATTTTGCTCCGGAAAATTCAGCGGTTTTCTGTTCAAATTGTGTAACATATTTTCCGATATATGATACGTAGGTTGTATCTATGCAGTCTGATAAATACTCTTTCTCTTTCCCCAAAAACACGGGTGCGTGAAGCGGTACCGGATTTTGATTCGGGTAAATGTATTTTATAAAATCAACAATATCTTTATACATTGTAAATATCTGGCTTATAGTTATTCATATTTTGTTTCAGCCAGTCAATGGTTTCAATAAGTCCCTTATCAAGATCATATGCAGGCTTCCACGAAGTACTATCAATAAGCTTTGAGTTATTGCACATCAGTCTTTCAACTTCGCTGTTATCTGGTCTGATTCTGTTATTATCAGTTTCAATACTTTTTTTACTCTCTGTCAATTTCAAAATCTTTGTTACAAGATCATTTATTGATATTTCCTGACCCATGCCGATGTTTGTTATTTCACCAAACAGTTTTTCTGATTTGAATATTTCCAGGAATCCGTTACACGTATCTTTTACAAATGTTAGATCCCGCGTTGGTGTAAGGTTACCTATAGAAAGGCTATCCTTCCCCGAAAAGATTTGTGATATTATAGTAGGAATAATTGCTCGTGCTGACTGCCTTGGTCCGTATGTATTAAACGGACGCACAATTTTAACCGGAAGGTTAAAAGAACGATAGAAACTTATTGATAAATGGTCGGCTGCGATTTTGGTTGCTGAATAAGGTGATTGACCTACCATTGGATGATTTTCATCGATAGGGACATACTGTGCTGATCCGTAAGTTTCACTAGTTGATGTAATCAGCACCTGTTCTAATTCAAAATCCTTTGATGCCTGCAGTACATTATATGTACCGGTAATATTGGTTTCAATATAAGCTTTAGGCGAAACGTAGGAGTAGGGTATACCAATTAAAGCTGCAAGGTGAAACACTGCTTTGCAATCTTTCAGAGCATTTGAAACAGAATCAAAATCTCTTATATCGCCGCTTATTATTTCAACATCATTCTTCACGAGAGAAGATTCCAGCCAGCCCCAGCTATTCTTTGAATTGTATCGAACAAATGCTTTAACATCATAACCTTCTTTCACAAGTAGTTCAGTTAGATGCGATCCTATAAATCCGGCAGCACCGGTAATTAAAACTTTCATTTCGGCACACTATAGAAATTGTCATTAAAATCTTTCTGAGCAGCCTCAAAATCATCTATTCTTCCTATATCAAGCCAGTACTCATTCAACTCATACTTTGAAATTGGTTGTGATTCTGATAACATTTTTTTTATCAAAGAATCCATTCCATAATACTCATTATCCGGGATAAGATTTAATATATCAGGCTTCATTATATAAATTCCTGCTAATGCATAAGTTATTATATCAGGTTTTTCTTCAATTCCGGTAACAAGGTCTTCTTTAAAGAATATATTACCAAAAGCATAAGGCATAATTATTTTTTTAATTGAGATTGAAAGCAATGATTCGTTCTTCAGTGCAAACTCGTAAAATTGGGTAAAGTTAATATTGCTTAATATATCCCCATTCATAACCACAAATGGCTCTGTTAATTCGGATTTTAGTAGAGTTAAAGGTCCTACTGTTCCAAGAGGTTTTTCTTCCTGACTTATTTTTAGATTGACACCATAGCGTGAACCATCCCCAAAAAAGTTTTCTATGTAATTAGATTTATAATTGGTGGCAAGATAGATCTTATCAAATCCATGCTGCTTGAGATGCTCAATCTGTATCTCCAGTACAGCTTTTTCACCAATAGGAAGTAATGGTTTCGGGATTACCTCTGTAAAAGGTTTCAATCTTGTTCCTAAACCGCCAGCTAAAATAACAGCTTTCATATTTTATAATATCCTTGAAGATTTAATTGATTGGGAAAAGTTATAATCAAAAAAATAACAACTTTATGAAGAAATAAATCCAGAATTATGCAAAAAAACAAACTAATCTACTACATTTAAATCATATTCTTTACTGTTTTGTATCAAATAATGATTGAAAGTTAAAGATGTTATAGTATTGATACCCGATTTACTTTATTATGAAAAAGTAAATAGTACAGTAATTATTAAAATAAATAATCTTGACGATTTATTTGACCAAATTAGTGTAGGAATACGTTTCTGTAACTTAATCTAAATTATTCCGGACATAGCTTCGCCAGGTCAGTCACATAACTAAGCTGGACATTTGACTTAGTATTTTCCCAAAAAGATTCCTGTTTTTCAATCTACTAACAGCAGAATAAAGATTCTAAAATTTGTAGGATCAAACTCTCAAAATGTTAGCTTGAAAAAGAATACCAACATTATGCCAAAAAATACACTTAAAATTATTAATGTCAGGCATTTTGGAGTCTCAAAAAAAGATGGGAGTGCTTTTATATGCACGAAAAGAGAAAATAAATTATATCAATTCCTAAACCTCTCTTTAAAGGAATTCATTATTTAACAATGATTATTAAACACTAGTAATATGCAGTTATTCCAAGAAACTACGAATTAATCTTAAATCTCTTAATTCCTTTTTTATCAGGAGAGTTATTGTAATGATAATAGTATTTATAATAATATCCGTATCCGCTCTTGTACTTGAAATTGTTTAAAACTGTACCTAAAAAAGGAACTTTATTATTAGTAATTAAATCAACGGCATCTTTCATTAAACGGTTTTCAGTTTTTTCCGATTCTACTACCAGAACAGTGCCGTCAGCCTGCTTTGCAAGAATTTCAGCATCGATTACAGCTACAATAGGCGCAGAATCGAGGATTATAACATCAAAAAAATCTCTTATTTCCAATAGAAAATTTTTCATCGCTTGTGATTCTAAAATCTCCGCTGGATTGGGAGGAATGGTTCCAGAAGCGATGTAACTCAATGTATTAGGCCGGATAGACCTTACAATATCTTCCAGCTTCACTTTTTTTGCAAGGTAATCAACAAGTCCCGGTTTTTTATCGGTTCCCATTATTGCATGAATTCTTGGTCGTCGGAAATCACAATCAACTATAAGAGTTCTTTTGTTAGATTGAGCGAAACTACCAGCAAGATTAAAGGCTATAAAAGTTTTACCCTCGTGTTCTGCAGCTGAAGTTACTAAAATAACTTTAGGTAATTCATTCTCACCTCTTGAATGCTGTATGCGAGCTCTAATGGCGCGAAATGATTCACTAACAGGGGCATTCTGTTCATATAAAGTTAATAATTCCTTCTCGTATTCCGAGGTTTTACCATTTAATTTACAATGCGGTACCCAGGAAAGGAAGCTAATATCATTTTTCTCAATATCTTCTGGTGTTTTAACAGTATTATCGAAAAAATCTTTAATTATTATGAAACCAAAAGATACTGCTACACCAAGGAAAATTCCGAAAATTATCATAAGCCTTCGGTTTGGCTTTGATGGTGCGCCTGGAACTCTGGCTGTATCTATAATTACTACATTCCCGGATTGAGAAAGCTCATTGATCATAGCTTCCTGATATCTATCATTTATTAATAAATACAATTGTTGAATTGATTCTCTTTCTCTCTGATATTGCGATAATGTTGTTGATGTTTTTGGTAATCGTTTTAGCTGCTGTTCGTAATTTGCTGTGGCAGCTTCCAATTGCTCTAACCGAACTGAAAGAGTACTGTTTCTGATTTCTTCATCAATTGTTCTGCGGGCAAGTTCTCTCACCTGTTCCGGGTTTCCTGAAAATCCTTCCGCTTTTATACTGCTTATGGCCGAATTCAATTTATTTTTCAGATCTTCGATTCTTTGATCATAATCTTTTACTTTATTTGATACATCAACATTCGGAGTTTTTACTGATAAAATAAGATCTCTTTCTACCTGAAGTTCTGCCAGCTGCTGCTGTAAAACACTTATATAAGCCTGAGATGTTTCATTTTCCAGAAAATCAACTAGCTTCGGGTCCTGCTTGTTAAGAAAGAACTTATATTGCTTAAGTACTTCATTTGATGTCATTAACTCCATTTTAGTTGTTTGTTTCTGTGCATCAAGATTAGATAATTCTGTTAGCATGCCCGCAGATTGAACATCAATTGCAATTATTCCGTCTCTTTCCTGGAATTTTGTAAGCGAGTCCTCAGCCATTTTCAGCTCTGCTAATTTTTCTTCACTTTGTTTTTCCAGAAATTCTCTTACTTTAGTTAACTTGTCTCTGCTGATTGCAAGGTTTACCTTTTGGTATTCAAGAGCAGCAACATTAGCAATTAATGCTGCTTCAAATGCAGAAGTGGACTGCGCCGTAATATTTATAACATCAACTCCTGTTACCTGCTCAGCTGAAACAACACCGCCAAGAATTCCGGTTATATGTTCAAGCGATTTATGACTGCTGCTGTTTTGATCTTCACCAGCACTTATAAGATGAAGAAGATCCTTATTGTTTGAAATAGTAAAACTGTCTATCAATGCCTGAGCAATATTTTTTCTTGTGTTATAATTCTGAATAATTTGAATTTCATTTGCAATAAATCTGTCGATGTCCGGTCGTTGTCCTGACCCTGTCGCTAACACATTCTGATTGGGCTCGGTTATTTTTACGGTAGATCTTGAGGTGTAGATATCAACTTGAAGATATGCATAAACAGCAACAAGTGAAGCTACAAAAATGGAAATGATAATAACCTTTAACAGATTATTCCTTACCAAAAGAAGATAATCTTTAGCTGATTTCGTATTACCGTGTAAGTACTTTTCAATATTAAAATTCAAATTATCCATTAAAATTTCCTGTTCATTATCAAAGTGAATTCATTCTTTATTGTCATTTTTAATCACCAGAAAAATCGATTAAATTAATATCATTTAAGTCTATAAAAAATAGCTATTTTAGACCAGCTAATCACGGGTTAAAGTAAAAATTAACGCCCATAGTGAAGCGACAGCTGTTATGACACTCAAATAAAAGGAAATATCTTCTCTTACAAAATATCTTGGTTTACCAGGAATCACTATTATATCTCCAGCTTCTAATCTAACAAATCTAATAGGATCTTTAATATCATCTTTCCACATTAGATCATTGTAGTTATATTTTTCCATAACTGTTTGTGAACCTTCTTTAATTTTTGCAACTCTGACGTCATCAAGAGTAGCGTCTTCTGTTGGTCCACCAGCGAAGGAGATAAGTTCATGAATGCTTAAACCAATCGGAATAATATAATATCCTGGATTTCTTACATATCCCCATAATTGTACTTTGATGTTGACTCCAGAAGGATTTGAATAATCATAGACAGCTCCTGTAGTCCCTATCCCTCCTCTGCCAGAGCTTCCGATCTGTATGTCATCTTGAGATAAAGCCAGATTATAAAATCCGGTTATTAAAAAAGTTGCTAAGATAAATTTTATTCTCATATATTCTATATATTATAGTTTTTGATGATTAAATATAGAAAAAAATAACTTTCCTATAAACAACAATCAGGTCACTTACTATTCCCATATATTATATTTATCTAAGAAAGTAATTTTGCTGTTTAGATGCAATATCAATATTATTTTCTCCAGATTGAACACTAGTATCATTTTAAGAATATAAATCATTTCGTCTACACAAAATAAAGCAGACTTAAAAAGGTAAATCTTTTAAAGGTAACCTAATTTTAATTCTGAAGATGATAATTATTTAATTCTTGAGGTATATTCAAATAGTTGATTGATTTTTAGTGGAAATAGTTTATTTACTCCCAAATACTATTACATAAATCATACCATTAAAAATATGCCTGAACTCATAATAGTTAAGAAAATTAAATTATTTATTTGTCGCCTGATCCAAAAAGTAATCAAAAAAGTTTACAATAGTAAAAATTTTGAAATTTGCTGGTGCTTATTTGAATAAGTACTTAAGCCGTAACAAAAGATTTTTTTGTTTAAAGTTTAAGGTCTTTTAGAGAAGTCATAAAAAATTTATTGAAGATAATGGCATTAGCCGTTTACAAAACCAGATTATATTTCATTATTAGCCATTAATGCCACTGCTGTCGAAAATAAAATTAGAGTAAGGGAAAAAATAGTTTTTCAGTCCAATTTGGACAGCAGTGACTCTTTTGTCTTTATCCCCAACCGGCACAATTTTGGATAATATTATTTATCATTATATTTAATAAACCGATCAGCAATAATCATAAAGAACAAATTTAACTATGGATCAAAAAAAAGAACTGGTAAAAAATTTTATTGTCGATAATTTCCTTTTTGGTGATGAAGAGAAACTTAAAGATGACACTGATTTTTTCAGCTCAGGAATTATCGATTCTACAGGTATTATAGAACTTGTAGGGTTTATTGAAACCTCCTTTCCTGTTAAAGTAGAGGATGAAGAACTAGTGGTGAATAACTTCTCCAGCCTTAACAGCGTTTCTGCTTATCTTGACCGTAAACTTAATTCTAACTCTTAAAATATGTGCGGTATTGCCGGCATAGTTAACACTTCCGGAAAACTGAGTGCCGATATTCCGGATATTCGGAAAATGGTGCATTTGCTGCATCATCGCGGTCCTGATCAAACGGGTATTTATATCGACGATAACGCTGCTCTTGCACAATCCCGCCTAAGCATAATTGATCTTCGCGGCGGTATCCAGCCAATCTATAATGAAGATAAATCGCTCTGGATAATTTTTAACGGCGAGATTTTTAATTATCCTGATATAAGAGAGTATCTGATCTCAAAAGGTCATAAATTCTACACTACCACAGATACGGAAGTTATTATTCATCTTTATGAAGAAGATGGTATTAATTGTGTTCATAAGCTTAACGGTCAGTTTGCATTTGCTATATGGGATTCTAAAAAGAAATCTTTGTTTATTGCTCGCGACCGTGTTGGTATCCGGCCATTGTTTTATACTTTGCATAATAACCAGTTAATTTTTTCATCAGAGATTAAAGCAATTCTTTCTCTGCCTGGTATATCATGCCAAATTGATTATCAGGCACTCGATCAGGTTTTTACCTTCTGGACAACTTTAAAGGGTAAAACATTATTTGATGGGATCTTTGAGCTCTCGCCGGGTCATTTTTTATTTGCGGATAGTAATGGAATAAAAATAGATAAATTCTGGCATATTCCTTTTTCATCCGCTGAGTCAGAAAATAACAGAGAAAAGCTGATAGAAAATGTCAGCGAACTGCTTTTCGATGCTGTAAAGATACGTTTGCGTGCCGATGTTCCTGTTGGAACCTACCTGAGCGGGGGATTAGACTCTTCCGGAATTACTTCAACTGTAAAAAAGAATTTTAATAATAAACTTAGAACCTTTGGTATAAGATTCGAAGCTGGTGATTTTGATGAGGGTGAGTATCAGCAGGAAATGGTCAACTACCTCGGTGTTGATCACTCTGAATTGTTCATTAATAATTCTGATATTGCTCAAAATCTTGAGTCGTTACTATGGTTTACTGAAAAACCACTCTTGCGAACTGCCCCTATACCTTTATACCTTCTATCACGGCTTGTTCACAAAAGCGGCTACAAGGTAGTTCTCACCGGTGAGGGTGCTGATGAGATATTCGGTGGTTATAATATCTTCAAAGAAACGAAAATCAGAAATTTCTGGGCAAAGTATCCCGATTCTAAGATGCGTCCAGCACTGCTGGCAAAACTTTATCCTTACATATTCAAGGATAAACGTCTGAACGATTCTTTAACTGAATTTTTTCGTTTTGGAATTGATGATCCGGGCAATCCTTTTTTTTCTCATATTATAAGATGGAACAATACTTCAAAGATTAAAACATTCTTTTCGCCGAAACTTAAAGCGGAACTCGAAAACCACAATTCTTTAGATGAATTGCTTAAGGATCTGCCTTCAGATTTTTATAAATGGAATTACCTGAGCAAGGCACAGTACTTAGAAATTTCAGTTTTTTTAAGCAACTATCTGCTTTCATCTCAGGGAGACAGGGCTGCAATGGCTCATTCTGTTGAAATGCGGATGCCGTTTTTGGATTATAGAATTATTGAACGGATGAGTAATGTTGATCCTGAATTAAAAATAAACGGCTTGAATGAAAAGTTTTTATTGAAGAAAATCTTTAAAGATATTCTTCCGGATAAAGTTCTTAACCGTGATAAGAATCCTTACAGGGCGCCTATTAAACAAGGTATTCTTTTTGATAAGACTTTGATTGAAAAATATTTATCTTATGATTCACTTACTGAAGCTGGTCTCTTTGATTTTAAAAAAGTCAGCCTGCTATTAAATAAGATGAATAAATTTGAAAAGGCTGGCGAGGTAGATAATATGGCTCTTATAGGAATATTATCTGCGCAGATAATTCAAGAAAAATTTATCAAAAGTTTCAGTCCTGATTATACTGCTATGGGCAATTTTGATATCGTATTTGATCTGAGAAATTAATTTTTCTTTAAACAATCATTTTTTTTGCGGGGCTGTCTCAAAAGGTTCTCTCGATACATTTCAATACTCGAGAACCTTTTATTGCGGTCGGTTTTCGAGTTTTTTCTGTCCCGATGCATCGGGACAGAAAAATTATCGAGAAAACATTACTTTTGAGTCAGCCTCAATTATTTAAATAATTATAAATCTCTTATATGTCTCGAACACAAATAACTTCAGAATTATTCAGTCCTGTGCTGGTGCATGAATATTTAACACTAAGCGCTAATAAATTTCCTGACAAACCTGCTCTCCTGTTTAATTCAGAAATCTATTCCTACAAAAAACTTGATGAACTGACAGATAATCTTGCATTTAGCCTGATTGGGCTGGGAGTTAAACGTCATGATAGAGTAATAATTTTTGGTGATAACTCCGCTGAAGTGGTAATTGCTTTATATGCTGTGCTGAAAACTGGTGCCTCTTTTGTTTTGTTAAACGGTTCTCTTAAAGCTCCCAAACTGCACTTCATCATAAAGGATTCCTCGCCTTCTGTGATAATTGCAGATATTAAAAATTCTGAGGTAGTTAGATCCACGCTTGAAAAAATTAAATCAGTTCCGGAAGTTATCTGGTTTGGTGATACTTCTGATAATAACACTGAAAGTAAAAACAAATGGCGTGACCTTATCACTGACACTGATGTTAATCAGAAAATAACTCTGGAATCAAGAAAGCGGTCGGTAATTGATTATGATCTTTCAACTCTAATTTATACTTCTGGTTCTACCGGAGAGCCAAAAGGTGTGATGTCTTCCCACAATAATATGATATCTGCAGCGAGAAGCATAATATCATACATAAAGAATACACCCGATGATATTGTCCTGACGGTACTGCCTCTGTCATTCGACTATGGACTCTATCAGGTAATTATGTGTTTTATGTATGGAGGAACTATAGTTCTGGAAAGATCAATGTTATTCCCACTTGAATTAATTAAAAAAATTGAGTCCAAAAAAGTTACTGGTTTCCCTATAGTTCCTACTTTGCTTGTTATGCTTCTGAAAATGGAAACACTCAAAAATTATGATCTAAGCAGTCTCAGGTACATTTCGAATACAGGAGCTGCTCTGCCTGTGGAGCATATTAAAGCGTTCAGAAAATTATTTCACACCGTTCAGATATTTTCTATGTTCGGATTAACTGAATGTAAACGCATTGCATACCTTCCTCCTGAAGATATTGATCGTAAGCCCGGCTCTGTAGGAAAAGCAATGCCCAATTGTGAAGTGTTTATTGTTAATGAAAATAGAGAATTTGTTAAGCCTAATGAAATAGGTGAATTAGTTGTACGTGGTACAAATGTTATGAGAGGTTACTGGAACTCACAGGATTTATCAGAAAAAGTTTATAAAGACGGCTGGTTTCACAGAGAAAAATTATTATATACCGGTGATTTCTTTTACCAGGATGAAGAAGGATATCTTTACTTTGTAGGACGAAAAGATGATATGATAAAAACAAAAGGTGAGCGGGTAAGTCCGAAAGAGCTGGAAAATATTTTGTGTTCAGCCGATGGCATAAGTGAGGCTGCTGTTATTGGTGTCCCGGATGAAATACTTGGTCAGGCCATAAAAGCATTTATAGTTAAAACTCCCGGTTCAATAATAACCGAAAAAGATGTGTTGAGATACTGCAGCAGGAATGTCGAAATTTTTATGATACCCAAATATGTAGTGTTCATTGAATCTCTTCCTAAAAGCCCTAACGGTAAAATTGATAAAAAAATTCTCAAACAAATGGAATAAAAAATGAAGTTCACAAAAGATCTGATAAACATAGATGCTGCTTCTGAAGCAGAACGCATTATTAAAAAAATGAAAGAGGTTGTTGCCTTTAAATTTCGTAGAAAAGGGGCAGTAATTGGTGTTAGCGGTGGTATTGATTCGTCGGTTGTTTTGGCATTGTGTGTTAAAGCTTTTGGTCCGGAGAGGGTTTTCGTTTTAATGCTTCCGGAAAGGGATTCAAGTCCTGATAGTCTTACACTTGCAAAACAACTCTCTGAAAAATTTGGTGTTCAGTATAGGGTCGAACAGATCAGTGATGCTCTGCTTGGATTCGGATGCTATCAAAGACGTGATGAAGCTGTCCGAAGAATATTTCCTGAATATAACAGCACTTATAAAATGAAGATCGGTATTCCAAAAGAGGAGGGATTGCTTAACTTTTTCAACATTACTATTATTTCTGCCGATGGAACACAAAAAACTCAACGGCTTCATTTAAATGAATATTTGCAGATTGTTGCAGCATCCAACTTCAAACAGCGTAGCAGAATGTGTATGCTTTATTATTATGCTGAACTTAAAAATTATTGTGTCATTGGTACAGGTAATAAAAATGAACATGAGCAGGGATTTTTTGTGAAACATGGTGACGGTGCTGCGGATCTTAAACCAATTGCGCATTTATTCAAATCACAGGTATATCAGTTAGCCGACTACCTGCAGATTCCTGAGGAAATTCAAAAAAGAACTCCCACAACTGATACATACTCTGCAGAGCAAACTCAGGAAGAGTTTTTCTTTAAAACCCCTTTTAAAATTCTTGACAAGGTATGGTTTGGTTGGGAGAAAGGCTATAAAGTTTCTGAAATTGCCGCAGCGTTGAATCTTTCAGAAGATAATGTAAATAATATCATTAGTGATATTAAAAGAAAGATTCAGACAACTGAATATCTTAGAACAGAACCCCTTGAGCTGAAATAACTATTAAGAAAAATTCATAACCTCAGTTCCGTTGTTCTTATCGTTTGTGGGTTTCGATATTTGTTTGCATTTTTTAACTAATACACTAGCACCATTCAGATAGTATAATCTGTGAAAAGTTTGTAGTGTTTCAGCACATGGTAATAATTCTTTAGAATCAACAATCACTTTTCGATTGTCATTTTTGCCAAAGCAAGCAATGAAAATATTCTGAATTTTGTTATAGAATTTTCAACTTCATACAGATTTATTCTTAACCTGTGTATTTTAAAATACCTTCCAACCTGCAACTGACAAATTAAAAATTATTGCTGTTTTTATAGACCAGATCAACGGTTCGTAGTATATCATTTAACTCATCATCTTTAATTGAATATAAATTAAAACACAGTCCATATAAATTTCACATAGCAGAAAATAATGCGGTGCAGATTTTACAGATAATATTTTCTTCACAAAGCGTTGTAAAATAATTTTTAAGAATTTAGATACATCGTGCTAAAACAGCTCGTGGATTTCCCGCCATATCGGGGAACATTTGAATGTCAGAGTACGAATTATTGCGTTCTAGCCTTTTCTTTATAAAATTTCCCTGTCCAAGCCCGACTTCAAATCCAAGCCACCCTCCCTTTTTAAGATATTGTGGGGCCTCAGCAATCAGCCTTACCAGAATAGATAAGCCGAAGGGTCCACCGTCGAAGGCAAGTCTCGGTTCGTAATTACTAACTTCAGCTGACATCTCTGTCACCTTTTGGCTAGAGATATAGGGAGGATTACAAACTACCATATCGATTTGTCCGAAATATTGATCATGGGCAAATGGGGCAAATAAATCACCTACTGAAAATTTCAGCCGATCTTGAAGTGCAAGATGTACCGCATTCCGTTGTGCTAGAGTAATAGCATCTACTGATAGATCGGCACCAAAAATCCTGCATTTGGGCTCGTGATATGCAAGTGCCAGCGCAAGGTTGCCACTACCGGTGCATAAATCAATTATGTTAGAAAATCCGCCCGTTGCCACAGTTTCCCGTATCTTCTCAAGTGCAGCATAACCAAGAATCTCTGTCTCCTTACGTGGAATCAGTGCTTCTGGACCAACCAAGAACTCGATATCCATGAACCGCTGACGTCCGGTAAGATGTGCTAGGGGTACACCATGGATGTGTTTCTTGAGAAGATTTCTCAGGCGATTAACCGAAGTTTCCGATAAAATCGGTAGATCTTCCTCGAGGCAGCGTTCTACTGCCCTTGGATCACCCCCCGCTAAGAACCAAAGAGCACGTAGAGCATTCTCCGGGGACTCTTCCGGTTTATCTAGAAGGTAGGTTCGGGTATTTATTATTTCGTCTAGTAATTCATTATATAGATCAGTTCTGATCATTTAGTACCTGCCTTTCATATGGTGCTCTTTATTCTGTTCAGCATTATGATCATGTTTTTGCACCTACCTTATATTTATTGAATAATAATAATGGTGCTGATACCTATATGTTGCTTTCATTTTTTTGCCGAATAGGTTATAATTTAATTTTCAGTGTTTTCCATGTCAAAGATGTATCTTCTCCAATATTTGTTCCAGAGTGACTATTTCTTGATGGATCCAATGATTGATTTTGTGTTAATGTCTCAAAATACAGATATACAGGTGTAAAATAGTGACATTTTCCACTTAACGAAAAATAATTATTACAAAAAATTTTGAAAAACAGTTGATTATCTAACAATGCAAATAAATGAAAGAGAGTTCTGAAAAATTAGAATATTTAATAAATTATTCAATTAATCTAATTTTTAGAAAATTTATTTGCACTCTAATTTTAACATTATATGTGTTTTTTGTTCTTTGATATAACTTGCCTTAAGGCAGTTAGGTTGAAAACCAAATAAACTGCTTCAGGTGGTTTCTTTAAAACTTTAACCTTTCTTACTGGTGGGTAGAGTTGCTGAAGTAACCATGAAGAATAACAAAATTAAAATGGATCGATTTGTTTCCGTTATAGATTGTGGAATTGTGATAAATCCTGATACTGTTGAAGCACAAATGGAAGGTGCAATTATTTTTGCAATTTCCGCGGCTTTGAAGGGCGAAATTATTATTCGGAATGGCAGAATAGAGAACAGTAACTATTTTGACTATCCCATTCTTGAATATGGTGAAACACCTTTAATGGAAACCCATTTAATGCAGAATGATTTTCCGGTTGGCGTGGTGGGTGAAGTTGGAGTTGCAGCTGCAGCCCCGGCTCTGCTTAATGCCATTTATAATGCTACAGGAAAAAGAATCAGAAAGCTGCCGATAAAGTTGAGTTAGCTCTTTGTTAGAAGCCCGAAATAATTGCAGCATTAAATATTAATTGGGGATTGTGTCAAATCATAAATTTTGGTGAAGATAGCCTGATAAAATATTTACGTGTAATTTTTACACTGTTAGTATTATTTGTCTCTGAAAATGACTCATCTTAAGCATTTTAAGTGTTTTTATTTTAAAGTATTGCTGGCATTTTCCTTGAGCCCTTTTTTCGAGTTTTTCTATATAATTTTTAATTTAAGGAGTCCATAATGGGATTAACCGAAATAGGGGTTGTCCTTTTCTTAGGTTTATTGATTCTTTTCGGTTACTTGAACTCAAGAAAGGTTGCCCAGGAACTAAAAAAGATGGGTGTTGATAAATAAATTAATAGATTTTTCAGAAGGATGGACCGTTCAGGTTAATTGTATTTACTATCAAGTATAGCTCATAATTCTCTTCTGTTCAATTAAAACCTTATAATCTGAAAATGGATTATTTCAGGTGCAATCCTCTTGTTGTTCATTTTTACCTGATAGTTATTTTTTCGCCGGACGATCCATCCTATCAATTATTCTGATTTCTTTTCCCTCACCAACTATTACCATATCAGCTATACCTGCAAACAGACCAACTTCCACTACACCTGGATAGGTTTTTAATTCCTCTTCAAAACCTTTCGGGTCATCAATTTTTTCAAGGTTTAAATCGATAAGAAAATGTCCTCCGTCAGTAATAAAATTGTTTCCTTCAAATTTCCTGAAAGCAGGTTTGAATTTTTTCTTTTCAAATTTGCTGATCAGAAGATTTGATCCATATGGAATTACTTCTACCGGAAGGGGAAATCTGCCGAGTTTTTTAACCAGTTTTGATGAATCAACAATCCATATATTTTTTGCGGAATTGCTTGCAACTATTTTTTCATATAACAAAGCTGCTCCGCCACCTTTTATGCCATTTAATTGTGGATCAACTTCATCTGCACCGTCAATAGTCAGGTCTATCCTGTCAACCAGTTCAAGATCAACTACATCAATACCAGATGAAGCGGCAAGCTGAAATGTTAATTTGGAAGTTGCTACCGTTTTTATCTTTAAACCTTTTTTTACTTTTTGCGCTAATGCATCAATCATATAATTAACTGTTGAACCTGTTCCAAGTCCCACAGTCATTCCATCTTTAATAAAATCCACTGATCTTTCAGCAGCTAACTGTTTTTCATTCATTATTTATTTCCCGAAATTTTTTCTAAAAAATATTCTGTAAAACTCGCATACCTTGAGCATTTTTGCAAATAGTTCATTGTTATTAGGTAAATAAATACATTACAAAATATAATTTGATAAAAAATAAATTTTACCGTATTTTATTAGGTATAAATCTTTAATAATTAATTTTAGTATTAGATGAAACTGGATGAAATAGATAAAAAAATTCTGGACATTCTTCAGGATGATTCCCGGATAACGAACGTGCAGCTGTCCAATAATGTCGGAATTTCCCCTCCTGCAATGCTTGAAAGAGTTAAACGGCTTGAGAGCAATGGCGTTATCCGAAAGTATGTTGCACTTGTGGATGCTGAAAAGATCGGGCGGGGCACTTTTGCATTTGTTTCAGTCTCTCTTGCTGCACATCAGCTTAACTCAATAGACGGTTTTACAAAGAGCATTAAAAGGCTTGATGAGGTTCTTGAGTGCTATCATGTGGCCGGTGAGGATGATTTTATTCTTAAAGTGGCAGTGGAGAATATTCAGCTTTATGAAAAATTCCTTCTGGAAAAACTGGCGAAGATTAAAGGCGTTAATCGTGTAAATACAATGTTTATTTTATCTACGGTGAAGTTTAATACAAAAATTCCTATCGATTAAATCAAGGGAGAATAAATATGCATCATTTCGATCCGAGTGTTGAAATTCAGGACTACCTGGTTTTTGGCGAATACGGGGATGTGAATCCTTCCATAACGGATTCTTCAACTTATACCTTTTTGAATCCTAACACAATGAAAGAGCTTTTTGATCACGAAGTTGAGGGATGCTTTCTTTATTCCCGTCACTGGAATCCGACTAACAAATATCTTGCGGACGCTCTTGCAAAACTTGAAGATGCAGAAGCTGCAATAGTTACAGGTTCAGGAATGTCAGCCATAGCTTGTTCTGTTCTGCAATTATGTGAATGCGGTGATGAAATTATTTCCAGCAGAACTATCTATGGCGGAACTTATGCCTTCTTCAAAAATTTTCTTCCGCGTCATAGTATAAATGTAAAATTTGTGAATATTCAGAATCTTGATGATGTTAAAAACGCCGTAACTAACAAAACTAAAATTATATATACTGAAACAATAAGTAACCCTCTTCTTGAAATTGCTGATCTGCCTAAGCTTGGCAGGATTGCGGATGACCACAACATTAAACTGATGGTTGATAATACTTTCAGCCCAATTTTTATTACTCCGCTTCATCTTGGTGCTCATATAGTAATTCACAGTCTGACCAAATTCATTAATGGAACAAGTGACTGCGTTGCAGGCTGTGTTTGCAGTTCTAAAGAATTCATTGATCAGTTAATGGACATTAATTCAGGTGCGGCTATGCTGCTTGGACCTGTATTAGACAGTCACCGTGCAGCAAGTATTTTGAAAAATCTTCATTCACTCCATATAAGAGTTGAAAAGCATAGTAAGAATGCACAATACCTTGCAGAAAGTTTTGAGAAACTTGGATTAACAGTATTTTATCCGGGATTAAAATCTCATAAGGGTCACACTTTGGTGACAGAATTAATGAATGATGGGTTCGGTTATGGCGGAATGCTGGCAATAGATGCGGGTGATGCTGAAACTGCTGATAAGTTAATGGCTGAAATGCAGTTTGCTAAAGTGGGCTATCTTGCGGTTAGTCTCGGTTACTTTAAAACTCTGTTTTCATCACCCGGGCACAGTACTTCATCAGAAATTCCCGAGGAAGAAAGAGCTGCAATGGGTTTAAGTGAAGGTTTGGTAAGAATATCAATCGGGCTTGATAACAATATAGAAAAAACATTTTTCCGTATTAAAAAATGCCTCATAAGTGTTGGACTAATTAAAGAATAAAAATAAAAAGCTCAGGACTCTGCCTCCTTTGGTCCTGAGCTTCCATGCAATAACCCCCGGTTCTTTCTGTCAGATAATATTATTTAATTAACATCATCTTCTTTACTGCACTGAAATTATACGCACCATCAATTGATTGGGATTCGATTTTGTATAAATAGATGCCGCTTGCAAGTACTGATGCGTTAAACTCAATGGAATGTTTTCCAGCCGGTCTGAATTCATCGATAAGTGTAACCACTTCATTTCCTAAAATGTCAAATACTTTCAGAGTCTGACGGCTGTCGACCGAAGACTGCCAGCTTATAACCGTTGATGGATTGAACGGATTCGGGTAATTATCATTAAGTTTAAAGTCAACAGTAGTTATTACATCGTCATTAACATCTGTTGTATTGGTCGGAATATAAGTATATATAGCACGTCCAAATACAGACCATTCATTATCTTCATAGACTGATTCGATGTATAATTTTAAATTTCCGTTTGCATCATAATCATAATCACCTTTTGCCAGAGGCAGCCATTCGGTTGTATCCCATTCATATGAAACCACACCGGTTAAATTTCCATCAGCTCTGAACATATTGCTGACTTTTGCTAAATTTTCCCATTCATTAATATTGCCTGACTGCAGAATAGTTATTAACGAATCGGTACCGTAGTATGTATTTGTCATTCTGAACACATTTTCCCAGCCTTGTGTACTTTCATTAAAACTTAGTGAAAGTGATTCAGTAATCCTCTCCTGTGCATCATACTCATATGTCTGCTTTGCTGTATTCACCCATTCAGAACCTGTCCACAATAAATTAAGATTTTCAATTAGAAGGCCGCTTGAATATGTAAAGGTTTGTTTATCATTAAACTGGTACTCTATTCCGTTCCAGCCTGAATTTGTAACCTCTTGTATTCTTTCTTCATCAAAATAGATAGCTTCTGTGAAACTTAAATTATCCCAGGTACCATTATTGAATTGCTGCGTTTCAATAAATTCTTTTTTCAGATTTGATTCATAAGTATATAACTCTCTTACGTATTCAGCAAATCCACCTGATCCGTCTGGTAACAGATGATTCACTTCTGTATATCTTCCCTGGGCATCATACTGATATACAGTTTTGGACTCGTCCGCCCATTCAACCCCATCCCACAATTGAGTAAGTTTTGATTCAAGAGTATTGTTTAGGTAATAAGTCAGGCTCATTCTTTCGAAGTTCTCAAGACCTATACTATTAAATATCTGAACGACAGTTTCAATTAAGTTAAAGTTATTATCATAAGTGTTAAATTCATTCTGGAAATCCAGCCAGCCGCTGCCGGTGTATAGCTGGTATTTGACAGATTCAAGTACAAACCCGTTTTCAAGAATTTTATAATTTACAGCTGATCTCAGATTTTTATTATCTGATTTTGTAATTACAGACGGACTGTTTTGTGCACTGAGCTTCTCAATAAGTCCGGTGTGCTTTTGGGTTTTAAAGAATTCACTTCTGTTATTCTGTGAATATAAAGTTGCCGAAAAAATCAGCATCAGAAGTGTAATGATTAGAAAAGTATTTATTTTTTTCATTTTATTTTCCTTTAATTGATTGATAATTGTTTATTATTAACAATCCAAAACTAAAGGAGATAAAACGCGTTGAACATAGAACAAATGTTCTACTCTTTTCTAAAATGTATAAATGGTGATTTAAGTCATCTTTCCGGCTGAAACAATGCGCAGACGGCGCCGGCCGGATCTTCAATTACACAATAAGTTCCGTAGCTGCCTATCTTCTTTACCGGTACAACAATTTTTCCGCCTGATTCAATACAAACGGAGGCACTCTTTTCTACATTTTGTACAGTTATATATATCAGCCATTGCGGAGGAAGCTGTGCATTAACTCCACGAGTATGACATACTCCTGCTGCAACTTTATCACTATCCGGAGCTTTCATACTGAAGTCATTATAGTCACCCATAGAAACCGCTTCAGGTTTCCAGCCGACTACTTTAGCATAAAAGTCTTTTACTTGTTCAGCATCAGGAATGGTTAGATCGCACCAGGTAATAGAACCTATTTCTGGTTTTTCTGAATTGCTCATTTTATCCTCATCTATAAATTTATTTTATTCAGTGCTTCAATAATAAATTTAATTATTGTTAAAATATTCTGCTAATTATCACAATGAAAAAAATGATTTGTTTTTGATTTATCCCTTATAAAAAATCTTAGTCAATTATCATCAATATGAAAATTATGCAGCTATAGCCGCCTGGTATCTTAGACTTAATAATAACAGTTGTATAAATCCAACTGCAATAGATAAAAATTAACTATCATATGCATTTATTGGGGGCTGTCTCAAAAGGTTCTCTCGATATATTTCATTACTGGAGAACCTATTATTGCGGATGGTTTTCGAGTGTTTTTCTAATGGAATCAAAAAAATATCGAGAAAACATTACCTGTGAAACAGCCTCTAACCAGATAAAAAACGAAATTGAAGTTTCAGTTATTAAGGTTTTAATCAAATAATTCAATAATTTTCTAAAACAAAAACCATTGATTTAAGGAGATGCTATCTTGTTTATAAAACCATCCGAAAAAACTGCACTTATCTGGAAAGATGAAAATATTTCTTATAACGAGGTTTTAAAGAATATAAGTGCTTACTCATCCTTGCTTACATTAAATAATTTTTCGAAAGCTGCCATCCTTTCTGAAAACAGACCGGAATGGATCTTTGCTTTTTATGCAGGCTGGAAAAAGAAGGCGTGTATCGTTCCTATTGATTACATGTCATCGGTTGACGATGTTGCCTTCATACTTAACGACTGCAAACCGGAATATGTTTTCTATTCTGATACAACCAGGGACACTATTCAAAAGGTTGTAAGTAAAATCAGTTATGAACCATTCCTGATAAACATCGATGAAATAAAAACAATAAAAGCCGAAGTGGAATTCTCCTTTCCTGAAAGAGATCTTAATGATACAGCTGTAATTATATATACATCAGGTACCACAGGTTCACCAAAAGGTGTAATGCTTTCGTTTGATAATCTTCTTGTTAATATAGAAGCAGTAAGTAAGGATGTCGAGATTTATAAACCGGAGGATAAAGTTTTAATTCTTTTACCACTCCATCATATTTTTCCTTTAGCTGGAACAGCAATTATCACTTTATCAGTTGGCGCTACTGCAGTATTCTCGCCATCAATGTCTTCAGAGGACTTAATTGCAACTTTGCAAAAGCATGGTATAAGTGTAATTATTGGTGTTCCGCGTCTTTATAACCTTATAAGAAAAGGTATAAGAGATAAGATTGACAAAAGCGCAATTGCAAAACTTTTATTTAAAGTTGCAAGAAAGAAAAATTCACTTTCATTTTCACGTAAGATATTTAAAAAAGTTCACGACAGATTTGGCGGCAACATTAAGTATCTTGTTTCCGGCGGTGCTGCTTTAGACCCCGAAGTTGCTAAAGATTTTACTACACTTGGATTTGAAATTCTTGAAGGTTTCGGTATGACCGAAACCGCACCAATGATTACTTTTACACGTCCGGGTGAAGTTTATCCCGGTTCTGCAGGTAGACCTCTGACTACAAACGAAGTTAAAGTTATTGATGGTGAAATTGTTAACCGCGGAAGAAACGTAATGAAAGGTTATTACAATCGACCCGAAGAAACTGCTGATATAATCAAGGATGGCTGGCTTCATACCGGTGATCTTGGTTATCTCGATGAAAAGAACCGAATTTTTATCACAGGCAGAAAGAAAGAAATTATTATTCTTTCAAACGGAAAGAATATTAACCCTGAAGAAGTCGAAATCAAACTTGCTTCAATGAGCGATTTAATAAATGAAGTTGGTGTGTTCGAAAAAAATGATATGCTCCACGCAGTTATTTATCCTGAATATCAAAAAGCAAAGCAGAAAGAAATCGATAACCTTGAGGAATATCTTACATGGAATGTAATTGACAAATATAACCAGTCAGTAACACCATACAAGAAAGTAATGAAGTTTTCTTTGATTAAAGAACCTCTTCCAAGAACAAGACTCAGCAAGCTGAAAAGATTTCTTCTGCCTGAACTTGAAACTCATTTTGATGAGAAAAAGAAAAGTGCAGCAGAACCTGATATCAAAGAATACAAGCTTATTAAAGAATTTATTCAGGCTAATAAGGAAGTAACTGTTCATCCAACCGATCATATGGAAATTGACCTAGGGCTGGATTCACTCGATAAAGTTAATCTTATCGTTTACCTGGAATCTACATTTGGAATTACGCTCCAGGAAACAGAGCTGCTTAATTTTTCTAACATTCAAAAACTTGCTGAATACATAAAAGATAAAAAAACAAAATTAAATGTTGAAGCAGTTGATTGGAACAGCATTCTAAAGGAGCATCTGGATATTGATCTTCCTGAAAGCTGGTTTACTCATAACCTGATTAAGAATTCTGCAAAAGTTTTTCTGAGATTTTATTTCAGACTTAAAGGTGAGGGAATTGAAAACATTCCTGACGGTCCGTTCATTCTGGCACCGAATCACCAGAGTTTTATTGATGGATTATTTGTTGCAGTGTTCTTAAAAAATAAACTGATGAAAAAAACCTACTTCTATGCTAAAGAAAAACATATTAAACAGGGATGGCTTAAGTTTATTGCTAATAAGAACAATGTTATTGTTATGGATCTGAGTGACCTTAAATCATCACTGCAAAAACTTGCTTCGGTACTTAAGAAGGAAAAAAATATTATTATTTTTCCTGAAGGCACAAGGACTAGAGATGGTGAGATCGGGTCATTCAAAAAAACCTTTGCTATACTTGCCAGAGAACTTAATATACCGGTTGTTCCTGTGGCTATTGACGGTGCTTATGATGCGATGCCGAGAGGTAAGAAAATTCCCCGTCCTATGAAAAAAATCAACGTAAAATTTTTAGAACCGGTTTATCCTGGTAACGAAACTTATGATTCCTTAAAGGATAAAGTATTTGAGATGGTATCAAACAGTCTGAAGAAAAAATAATCTCCGCGTCAGATGAATAGTGCTGTAAAAAAGATAGTTGTTTTACTTGGCATTATAATCTTGCTGCCTATTGCTTTCTTCGTATTGAATGAAATTACTTCACTTAATGAAAGGGAGGAAGTTCTCAATACAATTTACAATAATCAGCTTGAAGCGCTACTCTTTTCTGTCAATCAATATTCTGAAGATGTAGTAAGCAGCTGGGCAAGTCAGACAAGCCTTCTGGTTGAACAACTTCAAACATCTGATGATGAAGGAACTCAGAAGTTACTGAACAAATTTTATGATGAACATGTATCACTGGAAATGATTTTTATAGCTGATGGCCCGGAGGATACTGACATTGAGTTTTTATATTCTACTCAATTAAAAAATCAACTAATAACCAACTATCCAGTAAAAGATCTAAATAAAATTTTTTCTGCTACTCTTTCATTAAATGAACAAACAATTAACCGACTTTATACTTATCAGCGCGGGGGCTATAGAAAAATAGAACCGTTAAAATCCGATCAACTGCAGAATCATTCATTACTGATCTTTACTCTTGAACAGGAAGGTGAATCAAAAAAGCTTTGCGGAATGATAATTGAACCTGAAACTTTTGTCTTCAGAATTCTCTCACCAAAAATTCAGGCGGTTGCGAAAGATGAATTTATCATTTCCGTAATAAACCGGAATAATAATTTTCAGTTTAACTCAACCAAGGATTTTGCTGTAAAAGAAGTTCAGCTTGAAAAACCATTGTGGATGATTCCTGATTACACTCTTGGAATTTCGTTGGTTGGAAAAACAATTCAGGATCTTGTAAAAGAGCGTGCAGCAACAAACATTATTCTGATTATTATTCTGGCAGTTGTACTGTTAATCGGAGTTTATATTGTTTATAGAAATGTTAAGAAAGAAGTTGAGCTTGCTCAGATAAAAGCGGATTTCGTTTCAAATGTATCTCACGAATTAAGAACTCCGCTTGCATTAATAAGTATGTTTGCCGAAACTCTTGAAATGAATAGAGTGAAAACCGAAGAGAAGAAGAAAGAGTATTACCAGATAATCAGTCAGGAAACAAACAGACTCGGAAAGATTGTAAATACAATACTTAACTTCTCAAAAACTGAAGCCGGAAAACGTAAGTACAATTTTACTGTAGCAGATATAAATAATATTACAGAACAGGTTTATAACAATTATAACTTCCATCTGCATAACAAAGGATTTGAATTTTATTTTAATAAATCAGATAATCTTCCATTTGTTAAGGTTGATGCTGAAGCTATCTCGGAAGCCATAATCAATCTGATTGACAATGCGGTTAAATACAGCACCGATAATAAAGAAGTTAATATCAAAACCGGACAATCAGATGGATTTGTATTTATTGAAGTTTCAGACAAGGGGGTTGGAATAAAGGAAGATGATCAAAAAAAAATATTTGATAAATTTTACCGCGTGTCAACCGGTTCAATACATAATGTAAAAGGAACGGGATTGGGACTAAGTTTAGTTAAGCATATAGTTGATGCGCACAATGGAAAGATTACAGTCATAAGTAAAATAAACGAAGGTAGTTCATTTAAAATTTTATTACCGGTTTCAAACAATCAGTAACGGAGTTTATTATGCCTAAAATTTTAATCTGCGAAGATGAGCCCGCTATGAGAATGGGATTGAAAGATAATCTTGAATTCGAAAGCTATGAAGTTGATTCTGCAGAGGACGGCGAAACAGGATTGAATAAGATTCTTGAAAATCAGTATGATCTGATAATTCTTGATGTAATGATGCCTAAAATGTCAGGATTTGATGTTTGTAAGTCAGCAAGAAAAAAGGGTATTACAACTCCAATAATCCTGCTTACTGCAAAGGGAGAAGAGATTGATAAAGTACTCGGATTAGAACTCGGCGCTGATGATTATGTTACAAAACCATTCAGCCTGCGTGAACTTCTTGCAAGAATAAAAGCCATTTTAAGAAGAGGAAAATTAACTGGTAAAGAAATTGATGATAAAGATGTGCAGATCGGGCAGCTAACTATAAACTTTGGAACTTACCAGGCAAAGGTTAAGAATAAAGACGTGCAAATGTCTCACAAAGAATATGAAATTCTTCACTACTTGTGGAAGAAGAAAAATGCTACCGTAAGCCGTGATGAACTTTTAACGGAAGTCTGGGGCTTTGAAGAAACACCTACTACAAGAACAGTTGATAATTTTATTTTAAAACTGCGTCAAAAAATTGAAAAGGACTCGAATCACCCTCAATTCATTTTAACTGTTCACGGAGTTGGGTATAAGCTGGTAAATTAGATCTATTTTAAGTGTAACTATTGAAAAATTATTAAATCCTGATTCCTAATCTGCATGTTGGCCGACAGGTTCCTAATTCCTAATTCCTAATTCGTAATTAACCATGACATTTTTTTACAACACTTTACCTGCAGGTGACACCTCTTACAATCAGTCAAATTAGTTTTGAACCAGACATTAGATGATTTATTTACTAAATATTTATTCTCAGGAGGTTCAAAATGAAAGCACATTTAACAAAAACAGTTTTAGTTTTGGTTGTAGGATTATTGTTAACCAATTCTATATTTGCCCAGAGCAGTTTATCTGAATTCACAAAAAACAAATACGCTCTTGATAATCTGCTTATGGGAATCCACTCAGATAATGAAGGCGTAAGAAAAAGTGCTATTTACTTTGCAGGTAAATATAAAGTGCTTGAATCGGCTGAAGATCTGATAGCACAGTTGAAAAAAGAAGAAAATCCCGGCATAAAAGTGCTCATTGCTCTTGCTTTATTCGAGATGGAAAGTAAAGAAGGTCTTGATGCTGTAAGAAAACTTTCAAAGAATGATGAGAATTTAAGGGTAAGAAATATGGCGTCTTTCATTTATAATGAATACGCTAATGGAAATACTGTAAGTAATTTAAAAACAAGATAACCGGTCATGACAATTTTTTACAATTCGTTACATTTGCATGACGGAATATTATTATAATTGGAATATGTTTAGCTCTGAAATATCAATGACAAGAAAAATAATAAATAGCGCTTTTATTCTTATAATCTTATTGTGTGGCTTGTTTTCACTTACAGGATGCTTTGAGTTCAGACATTCACCGCCTCCGCCAAATTATGATGCTGATAAAGTACTTGATTTATCAGGACTCTGGAAATTCACTATTGGTGACAATATGAACTGGAGAATGAGAAATTATGATGATTCCGATTGGGAAGAGATAAAAGTTCCATCCTCCTGGGAAAATCAGGGATTTCACGGTTACAACGGATTTGCATGGTATCAAAAGTCATTTTCTTTTCCTCAGAATACATCAGATAAAAATATTTATCTTCACTTAGGTTATGTGGATGATGTGGATGAAGTTTATTTCAATGGACAGCTGATTGGAGTCTCCGGCGGATTCCCACCTTATTATCAAACTGCTTACAATGCTTACAGAAGATATTATGTACCTCCGGAAATAATTAATAAAACCGGGGATAATATTATTTCAGTCCGTGTTTACGATGCTGAACTAGAAGGGGGAATTATGTCAGGAAATATTGGTTTATACAGGGCAGAGGGAATTCTTAATCCAAATATAAATTTAAGCGGTGAATGGAAATTTAAAACCGGGGATGATTCTTTATGGAGTCAAAAGTCATTTAATGATTCAAGATGGAGCCGCATTTTTGTTCCGGCACACTGGGAAACCCAGGGTTATAAAGATCATAATGGATTTGCGTGGTACAGAAAATCTTTTACAATTCCAGAGGGATACGACGAAGAAAAATTAATTCTGCTTCTCGGCAAAATTGATGATATTGATCAGGCATTTATAAACGGAAAGTTTGTCGGCTCAACAGGAATCTGGCAAGAAGGAGAGACTCCAACAGAATTCAATAGAAATAATGAATACCTGGAGTTAAGAGCTTACTTTATTCCTGACGGCGTATTGAATACAGATGGTGAGAATGTAATAGCAGTCAGAGTATATGATGGATTCAGAGACGGTGGAATTTATGAAGGACCGATTGGATTAATAACACAAAAAAATTACAGAGAATATTGGTAAAAAAGGGGAGATCGTTAATTGTTACTCGTTAATTGCTGCTCCGGTTTAAATATTTTTAGCTCTTTCCGGTTTAGAAAAGTATAAGTAAACGAACATCATTCCCATTGATCCGACAATAACGTCAGAAAGAAAATGCGCACCAATTACTACTCTACTGGCTGCAACTGCTACTGCCCAGATCAAGGCAAAAGAATAGATAACAAACTTCGCGTTAAAATTTTTATTTCTGAATAATATGAAAAATGAAATCAGTACAAATCCCATTGCAGAATGGCCGGAGGGAAATGAATCGCTTCCGGTTATACCATTCGGAACGTACCAGTTTGTAAAATCAGTAAATAGCGGTTCAAGATCTCTGAATCTTACTCTGCCCCAGAAAATTTTTAAAGGCTGCACAAATAAAACATATCCGAATATTCCCATCAGTAAAACAACTTTTGAGAAATAAAATGCTGTTTCTGAAAAATCAACTTTCAATTTTTTTACAAGAACCACTGATATAAGCATTAAAACAGAAGCAAAAATAATTACAGGATAAAATGAGTTCAGAAAAGGTTTAAATAATACAATACCGGTATAACTAAAAAGCATAAATGCTGAATAAGTCAGAATGAAACTGTACAAAATGGTACGGGCATTTGATGAATGCTTCTTCTTTTTATGATAAATAAATATTGCAGTGAGAATGGTAATTATTCCGGGAAGTTCACCATAATCCTCAATAACTTTTGCCCACCCGGAATTTCTGTTGACCAATGATTCTGAAATTTGAAGATCGAATATTCCTGCAATACCCATAAGTACAGCGTAAAGCAGAATTATGAGATTGGTTTTGTTGTTGAGTATTTTTTCTTTGATGTTAACAGTCATTTAACACTAAAATATTTCTTATCACTTAAATAATTCCTTAGCTATAATTAACTTTGCAAATAAAATCTCAAAGCAAAATAACGAAAGAGGATATGAAATGTCAAAAATGACGGAACTTGCTGAACTCGGACAATCGATATGGTTTGATTATATAAAACGTGATCTTATTACTTCTGGTGAACTTCAACGACTTATTGATATGGGTTTGAGAGGAATGACATCCAATCCAACAATCTTTGATAAAGCTATTTCCGGAAGTACGGATTATGATGATGATATCCGTCGACTTCTTGCTGAAAATCTTTCCACAGAAGAAATTTATGAATCATTAGCGCTTAAAGATATCGGAATGGCTGCCGATCTGCTTCTTCCTGTTTATAAAAATACAATTGGATACGATGGATATGTTAGCATAGAAGTCAGTCCTCATCTTGCGAATAAAACAAAAGAAACGATTGAACAGGCAAAACGATTATTCCAAACTCTTAACCGTCCGAATATAATGATTAAGATACCCGGCACTGTGGAAGGACTTCCGGCAATAACTGAAGTAATAGGATCAGGCATAAATGTTAACGTAACTTTAATATTCAGTAATGAAAATTATAAACTGGTTGCAGAGGCTTACATTAAGGGTCTTGAAAAACTTGATTCGGCTGGCGGTGATGTAAGTAAAATTGCTTCGGTTGCATCATTTTTTGTCAGTCGTGTTGATACTTACTGCGATAAAGAGCTTGAAGCAATTGGTAATAAGGAACTGCAGGGAAAGATTGCGATTGCTAATTCAAAAGTTGCTTATGAACTTTCTCACGAAATTTTTTCTGGAGAAAGGTGGAATAAATTAAAGAGCAAAGGAGCAAGAGTTCAGCGACTCCTTTGGGCAAGCACCGGAACTAAAAATCCTGACTATCCTGATACACTATATGTTGATGAACTGATCGGAGCTGAAACTGTTAACACAATTCCACCTGCCACTCTTCATGCATTTCTTGATCACGGTAAATTATCAGTTACACTCGATAAAAATCTTAGGGAAGCAAAAGAGCAACTAACAAAATTAGCTCATCTTGGAATTGATATTGATAAAATAACCGATAAACTTCAGACAGATGGAGTTAAATCCTTCGCTGATTCTTTTGACTCACTGCTGAAAAGTATTTCCGAAAAAGTTGAAACACTTAAGAAAGTAAAATAAAATGATCAAATACTCATTAGGTAAATTTGAACAGGATGTAAATAATACTTTTAATAGATTATTACAGGAAGATGTAATCAATCGTATCTGGAAAAAGGATCATACACTGTGGAGCGATGATCCTAATGAAATAATTAATCGTTTAGCCTGGCTGGATAGTCCCGCAGCAACAAAAAATTCTTTGAAGGAAATTACGGATTTTGTAGAATCTATCCGGCAGGATAGTTTTACTAACGCTTTACTTCTGGGAATGGGAGGATCAAGTCTTGCCCCTGAAGTTTTCCGTTTAACTTTTGGTTTAGAGAAAGGATTTCTTGATCTGGCAGTATTAGACAGTACTGATCCTGGTGCAGTTAAACATTTTGCTGATACTCTTAACCCTGAAAAAACTCTTTACATCGTATCAACAAAATCCGGCGGTACCGTTGAAACATTTTCGTTTATGAAATTCTTTTACAACTTTGTCGCAGAAAAAATTGGTAAAGAGAAAGTTGGAAATCACTTCATTGCAATAACCGATCCCGGAAGCGGATTACAGAAAATTGCTGAAGAATTACGTTTTAGAAAAATTTTTCTTAATGATCCGGATATCGGAGGAAGATTTTCCGTCCTTTCTTTGTTCGGCTGCGTTCCTGCGGCATTAGTCGGAATCGATCTGAATACTTTCTTAGATCGTGCGCAATATGTTGCTGAGGAATCCAAACTTAATAATAAGAGTAATTTAAGTGCTAAACTTGGTTGTGTAATCGGGGAGTTAGCCGAAAAGGGAATTGATAAACTCACCTTTATTCTTTCTGAACAAATAAAAAGTTTTGGCTCCTGGGTTGAACAGCTTATTGCCGAAAGTACAGGTAAAAACGGAAAAGGAATTCTTCCGGTTGACGGAGAAAAAATATTATCTCCGGAATTTTATGATAATGATCGTTTATTTGTTTATATCAAATTAAATAATGATAATTCTTATCAAACAAAAACTGATGAACTGAAAAGAGCAGGATTCCCGGTAATTGAAATTGTATGGAATGATCTTTATGATCTTGCCGCTGAATTTTACAGATGGGAGTTTGCGACATCAGTTGCAGGATGGAGAATGAATGTGCAGCCTTTCGACCAGCCCAATGTTGAGCAGGCGAAGATTATTGCACGCAAGTTTATTGAAAATTATATGGAAGCCGGCGAAATGCCTGAAATGATTCCGGATTTGGTTGAAAATGATATTAAAGTCTATGGCGATATTTCAGCAAAAAACTTTAAAGATGCATTCAATAATTTTCTTGCTCAGAGTCAATCCGGAAAAAGCTATGTGGCCATACAAGCTTATCTCAAACCAGATATTGAAACAGATAAAGCATTAAACCATTTAAGAGCCGGAATACATAAGAAATACAAAGTACCTGTAACAATCGGATATGGTCCAAGATTCCTCCACTCAACAGGTCAGCTTCATAAGGGTGATGCCGGCAACGGATTGTTCATTCAAATTATATCAAACGTTTCTGACGATTTGCCGATTCCTGATAATCCGGTTGAAGATAAATCATCGATTACATTCGGGGTGCTCAAAACCGCTCAGGCTTTTGGCGACAGACAGGCTTTGATTGATAATAAAAGAAAAGTGATGACGATTGATATTGGAAATAATAATCTTAAAACAATAACTAATTCTGTTTAACGAAAGAAAAATGTTTTGCTTAAACCGAATTAACAACCAGCACAGGGCAGGTACAATTACTTAGGATCTTCTCCACTCTTGGACCCATATATAATTTGTCTGCTCCCGGTCTTATATCAGTGCCAAGAATTATTAAATCGAAGTTTTTTTCTGACGCCATCTTTAAAATTACAGCATCGGGTTCTTCACCGACTTCAATTTCGGTAAATGTATTTACATTTAAAGATTCACCAAGTTTTTTTAACTCTGCAACTGTTTGATGAGCAAATGTAAATCTGCGCTCGGTTACACTTCCCTCAAAATCGATTGAAGAGGAAAAATCTTTCCTCGCTTCAATTACATTGAGTATGTGAACCTGATCATGATCATGATAAGCAATACCGAAGGCAATTTCAGCCGCTCGTTTGGAAGCAAGACTTCCGTTTGTAGGGACTAAAATTCTGCTCGGTCTCCAGTCATCAGAAACATTACTGCTTTGAACCACGATACTTGGACAAGGTGCAAATCTTACAAGATTATCTACAATCGGGTTGAATAATAAATTCTGGTTTTTATTTCGTTCTGTTGCTCCAAGAATTAATAGATGGTAATCTTTTCTAACTTCTTCAAGTATAGTCTCAAGTGTATTTTTACTATCTACTACTTTTTTAGTAACAGGAAATTTTTTAAAAAATCCAGCAAGAGTATTAAGGAACTGTTGACTATCCTGTTTCTCACTTTCACCGGAAATAGTGAAAAGAGTAACGCTTAAATCTGTCTTGCGTCCAAGTCGTTCAAGTATTCTTGCTTCAATTAATTTGGATGGACTAGCCTGACTGATCTCCCGTTTCCTTACAGGCAGAAGAACTCGATGAATCCTGGTTAAAATATTATCTTTTAGAAGTTCTTCCTGCTGTAATCTTCTTATTTCTGCATCCTCCGGTTTGACTCGCTTTAAAGTCCATCTTAACATAACAGGCGCCATTAGTGATGTAACTAAAGCTGTTATTATAATAAGTGAGTAAATTTCTTGTGAAAGAATTCCGAATGAAAGTCCGATGGTTGCAACAATAATTTGAATCGCGCCTCTTGCATTCAGCCCTGCTCCAAAACTGAGTGCAGTCCAGTGATCAGTCCTTGCAAATAATCTTGCACCTAAGTAGGCTCCCGCAAATTTACTGAATATTGCTACTGAGATTAGTCCAAGTCCTATAAGCATCAATTCAGGTTTGAAGAGATCTATTGCGTTAACTTTCAACCCTGCACTTGCAAAAAATATTGGAGCAAATATCCCAAAGGTTGTGCTTTCAAGTTTATTGATAGATTCCTTTGGAACTGAAGGCTGCTGTGCAAATATTATTCCGGCAATAAAAGCACCGAGCACTGCTTCTAAACCGATTGATTGCACAATTGCTCCGAGTGCAAATGTAAAAACTATGATTAAGGTTAGAATTTTATCCCTGGAAGAAATTTTGTTAAGTGTGAATTCCAATAAATGTCTTACAATAAATTTGCCAATGAAAAAACTCAACCCAACAAAAAGAATAACCTTAAAAAAAGAAAAGCTGATTGAACCAACAGAAACAACTTCACCGCCAATTAGTCCTAGAACTATTGACAACAAAATCCAGGCAACTGTATCATCAAACATTCCTACAGCAAGAGTGATCTGTCCGATATCTCTTCTTATTAATTTCAAATCCATCAGAACTTTTGCAATAACCGGAATTGCTGATAGTGAAATAGCAATTGCAATGAACATTGCAAAGATCAGTCTTTGATCAGGATCAACAAGAAAGGAATTGGGAATTAAAAAGCCGAAGGCAAATCCGCATGCTAGTGAAAACGGTAATTCGCCAAGTGCAATTCCTAAAGTTTTCTTTGCGTGATGTTTAATTAGCTGAAGGTCGGTTTCTAGTCCTGTTATTAAGAGTAAAAACATTGCACCGATTAATGTTATTACTTCAAGCAGGCTTTTCTGCATCTCTGTGATTGGAATTACCCAGCCGTGGATAAAAGGGAAAAGGTTTCCAAGTAATGATGGTCCGAGTATGATACCCGCAAGAATTTCTCCCAGTACTGAGGGTTGACCAATTCGCTGGGCAATTTCACCAAATATTCTGGCAGTTATCAGCAGGACGGCTATCTGAATTAACAATTTTAAAATATCATTATGGATACCGGCAATAGCTATTTCTTTATAGATTTCCATAACTAATTTTTTATAGATCAGGTGTTTTTACTATTTATTAAAAACTTTTGTACGAAGCTAAATAAAAACGAAGTGAATATAAAGAAGCAGATTTAAAGGAATTTGAACCATTTTCATAAATAATAATCAACTTTGCATCCGCAGCCATCCCACATTTTTTCATAAATTTCAAGGCGATGTTTAACCAGTTCTTCTGCTTCAGTTAAGCTTTTCATTCTGCGGAAAAGAATTTCATTTTTGTTTGTCGTTTCCTGTATAAAGTACCCTTCGTCTTTTTTAAGAATTCTGATTTTATCAGATATTCCTGTATCTGCTTCGTAGATTAGGTGAAAATCTTTAATCACTTCATCAAGATTCAATTTATGAAAAGTTATGTAGTTCTTTTCTGCCAGACTTAATATTTGTGAGATTGTTTTCATAAAAACGATAATTTTAGTTAATGAGATGATATTTGAGTTTTAATGATTCATGTTATTTCTGCTACAAAAACTGCGGTGCATTTATTATCTTTGAGTAAACATAACTTTATTTTATGCAAGAACTGTTCGACAATATTTCCAGCTGGTTTCAGCAGTACCCTGTTTTATATTATAACCTGAAGTTCATTGGTGTATTCAGCTTAGCGATAATAGCTTACTTCATCGTGAAGTTCGCTGCAAACAAAGTTATTCGGAAAATAACTTCAAAAACTAAAACGGAAATCGATGAAATAGTATTTAATGAAAAATTTGTAAAACGTATTGCGCTTATTGCACCTGTTTATGTATTAAACAGATTTTCATACCTTTTGCCTCAATTTGAAAACTTCATACATCTCGTTTCCTCAATACTTATCGTATTGATGATAATGCTGATAATTGGTTCTGTACTTACCTCCTACAACGAAGTTTATGAAAGACTTGGCAAGAGTTCTGAAAGACCTATTAAAGGATATTTGCAGATAACAAAAATATTCACTTATTTTTTCGGTGCCATCTTTATAATTGGAATAATTACGGGACAAAACGTATGGAATTTATTCGCCGGACTTGCTGCCGCTTCCGCACTAGTCCTTTTAATTTTTCGTGATACTATTCTTTCTTTTGTTGCAAGCATTCAAATTAATTCCTACGATCTGATAAGAAAAGGTGATTGGATCGAAATGCCGAAATTCGGCGCTGACGGTGATGTTATAGATATTTCCTTAAATGTCATTAAAGTTCAAAACTGGGATAAAACAATAGTAGTAATTCCGACCTATAAACTGCTGGAGGAATCTTTTAAAAACTGGCGCGGTATGCAGATGACCGGCAGCAGAAGGATCAAGCGTTCAATTCTGATCGATGTAAACAGCGTTAAGTTCTGCGATGATGAGATGATAAAAAAGTTCAGAAAGTATCAGTTGATAACAGAATATATTGATTCTAAAATTGAGGAATTAAAAAAGTTTAATGTAGAAAATAAAATCGATGCATCTGAACTTATCAATGGCAGAAGATTGACAAACCTCGGAACTTTTAGAAAATACCTTGAGTATTATTTGAGAAAGCGGGAAGATGTAAATAAAGGATTAACATTTATGGTACGTCACTTAGATCCCGGTCCAACAGGAATTCCAATTGAAGTATATGTTTTCGCTTCAACTACGGAATGGGTAAAGTATGAAGGTATTCAGGCAGATATATTTGATCATATATTTGCTGTTGTTCCTCAGTTTGACTTAAAGGTATTCCAAACTCCCAGCGGTTCGGATTTCAGGTACTTAAAAAATTAGCTGATTTAAGTTTATCAGTTCACTTAGTGCTTCAATCAGCAGGTAATTCCTAAAAATAAATTAAGTGAATCCTGGCACATCATACCGAATCCTTACCTTTTCACTTTAATTCTTTAATACTATTAAGTAATTTTATCAGGTTATTTTTTACAATTTATTTATAAAGAAAAAAGAAAGAATCAGGAGATAAAATGACAACAATAGTTGATGTTTATGCAAGAGAAATATTAGACTCAAGAGGTAATCCGACTTTAGAGGTTGAAGTTACACTTGAAAGCGGAATTGTGGGGAGAGCTGCCGTTCCAAGCGGTGCTTCAACCGGTGAGCATGAAGCTGTTGAATTAAGGGATGGCGATAAATCCCGTTACGGCGGTAAAGGTGTTCTTAAAGCAGTTGAAAATGTAAATGAAAAAATTGCAGATGAATTAATAGATTTTGATGCTACTGACCAGGTTGCAATAGATCAGTTTCTTATTGCGTTAGACGGAACTGAAAACAAAGGAAATCTTGGCGCTAATGCTATGCTTGGCGTTTCGCTTGCTTGCGCTAAAGCTTCAGCAGCAGAATTGGGTATGCCACTCTATCGTTATATCGGCGGAACAAATGCTAAAACTCTTCCTGTTCCTATGATGAATATTCTTAACGGCGGAAAGCATGCTGATAATAATGTTGACTTCCAGGAGTTTATGGCAATGCCTGTTGGTGCCCCTAATTTTGCAGAAGCATTAAGAATGGGCGCTGAAACTTTTCACGCATTAAAGTCAGTCCTTTCTAAAAAAGGTTATAACACAGCAGTTGGTGATGAAGGCGGATTTGCACCAAACTTAAAATCGAATGAAGAAGCCATTGAAGTGATTCTTGAAGCAATTGAAAAAACCGGATACAAGGTTGGTGAAGAAATTGCAATCGCTCTCGATCCTGCTGCAAGTGAATTTTTTATGAAAGAGAAAAAAGCCTATCATCTCTTTAAATCTGCACCAAATAAAAAAATACCAATTGAAAAAATGGTTGACTACTGGGCAAACTGGGCAAAACAGTATCCAATTGTTTCTATGGAAGATTGTATGGCTGAAGATGACTGGGATGGCTGGAAAATGCTGACAGATAAAATCGGTAAAAAAATTCAGCTTGTTGGCGATGATCTTTTTGTTACTAATACCGAGAGATTAGCAAAAGGTATTGATCTTGGCGTTGCAAATTCAATTCTTATTAAAGTAAATCAGATTGGAACGCTCACAGAAACACTTGATGCTATTGAGCTTGCAAAGATTAACGGCTATACAAGTGTAATCAGCCATCGTTCCGGTGAAACAGAAGATACCACCATTGCTGATATTGCAGTTGCAACTAATGCCGGACAAATTAAAACCGGTTCCGCATCAAGAACTGATCGTGTTGCAAAATACAACCAGTTATTAAGAATTGAAGATGAACTTGATCTTACGGCGATCTATCCCGGTATTGATGCACTGAACTTTAACGGTTAATATTTAAAGAGGCTGTCTCAAAAGGTTCTCTCGATACATTTCATTACTCGAGAACCTTTTATTACTGCCGGTTTTCGAGTTTTTTTCTGTCCCGATACATCGGGACAGAAAAATTATCGAGAAAACACTACTTGTGAGACAGCCTTATTTTTGTTCTTATTAAAATATTTATTTGAAAACATCCTTTATCCGCAGGGGTATTATGAAAAAAAATCATCTCGAAGAAAGCAAGAACTTAATTAAAAAAAATAAAGTTGAGTTCATCGATCTAAAAGCAATCGACCTTACGGGAAGACTGCATCACATAACACTTCCGTATTACGACAAGATACTTGAAAAGCTGTTGAAGGAAGGTGTCGGTTTCGACGGTTCCAGTTATGGATTCAGAAAAGTTGAGAACAGCGATATGATCCTTATTCCGGATCTTGCAACCGGGAAAATGGATCCATTCCGCGAAGCTCCCACTCTCAGCTTTTATTCACATATTGTTTTGACTGATGAAAAAAGAACTCCATTTAATCAGGATGGAAGATATTTGGCAAAACAAGCTGAAGCACTTCTCAAAAAAACCACCGGCTGCGATCAATCCTGGTGGGGACCGGAATTTGAATTCTATATATTTTCAAATGTAGAGTTTGATACAAGAACAGCATCATCTTATTACAAAGTTGAACACGCGGAAGAGTTTTACAAAAAAGCATATCACGCTGCAAACCCTTTTGATGAGTATGATGACTTTCGTGACGAAGCCTGCAAACTATTAAAGGCCAAAGGTATTCACGTTAAGTATCACCATCACGAAGTTGGTGAAAGAGGTCAGCAGGAAATCGAAACTTACTTCAGCACCTTGCTTGATACGGGTGATAATATTGTAACTGCAAAATACATCCTTTTCAATTTTGCAAAGCAGAAAGGATTGTACATAACCTTTATGCCCAAGCCGATGTATCAGCAGGCTGGCAATGGAATGCATCTTCACTTTTATTTAACAAAGAAGGGAAAGAATGCATTTTATAAAAAAGGGGAGTACGGAAACATAAATGAACTTGGCAGATACTTTATCGGTGGAATGCTGAAACACGGACCCGCACTTTCTGCGTTCACCAATCCGAGTACAAATTCCTATAAAAGACTGGTGCCGGGATTTGAAGCGCCCGTTGCACTAACATACGGACAGGGTAATCGCGCATCGGCAATAAGAATCCCTAAGTACATTTCAAATCCGGATGAAACAAGATTTGAATACCGTCCGCCTGATGCAACTGCTAATCCGTACCTGTGCACAGTAGCAATGCTGCTTGCAGGAATAGACGGCGTTGTAAACAAAATTGATCCGGTTAAAGAAGGATTCGGACCCATTGATAAAAACTTTTTATCCGATGATTACAAAGAAAAGATACACTTCCTACCGAGGAATCTTGCAGAAGCACTGGATGCTCTGGCTGCAGATAACGAATTCTTAAAACGCGGCGGAATATTTACTGATGAACTGATAGACCAATGGGTGAAAATAAAGAATGAAGAAATTCATTCTATCGGTACAATGCCTCATCCGTTTGAATATAAAATGTATTTTAATTTGTGAGAGGTTAACATCATTTACTCAGTGCGTTGAGTAATTTTACTCAGTGCATTGAGTAAAATTCAATTACTTTAATGTATCGAATAATAAGTTACGGCGTACATTTTTTTTAATTCTTTTATTAATCTTGTAAAAACTCAACATTAAACTGTGTTATTACGATACATTATCTCAAAAAAACCTCTAACCTATCATTGATTTATTCATTACTTTCGATTTTGTAGTGGTGCAATAATTGAGTAAGTATTTTCTTAATTAAAAGAGATTTGGTATGCAAATTTTTGTAAATACAAAAAAAGTTTCTATAAAATATGCATACTATTAACCACATCTCACTAATAAATAAAACCATTAATGAAATCCTACCTGCCAAGAGGATCGGAAGAAAAGAACGATTTCTAAAAAGATTGATTGATATATTTATTTCATTAGTATGTTTAATTTCTCTATCAGTTTTTATGTTATTGATTTCAGTTGCTATAAAGTTAACTTCAAGAGGGGCTATAATTTACAAACAAAAGAGAGTTGGATATTTAGGCTATCCATTTACATTGTACAAATTTAGATCAATGCAGGAAAATTTGAATGAAAACAACCATAGCAAGTATATTCAAGCACTACATAGTGAAAATAATTTTACTGATGACCTTAATATTTATCGATCAAAAGTTACAGCACGTTGCACATCGATTGGAAAGTTTTTAAGAAAAAAAAGTTTTGATGAAATACCACAGTTTTTTAACATTCTGAAAGGGGATATGAGTTTAGTTGGCCCAAGACCCCACCCTTCTTATGAAGTTATTCATTATAAGGATTGGTATTACGATAGACTAACAGTTAAGCCTGGTTTAACGGGATTGTCAAAACTTAAATTTCGTGATTCAGCATTAGATTATGATGAGGCAATGAAACTGGATATTTGGTATATAAAAAATTGGTCTCTTACTCTGGATATCAAAATTTTGTTAAAAACTTTTTTTTCTGTCATAAAAGGTAAAGATGCAGAATAAGGGGGTAAATATATGCAGTTACTAGATATTTCCCACCTTGGATATAAAAATATTCTTGTTACTGGAGGGGCTGGATTTATAGGATCAAATTTGGTTGACAGACTGGTTTTACTAAACAACAATGTTACTGTTCTTGATAATCTTTTTACGGGAAAGTTAGAAAATATTGACTCATTTGCCGATATTAATTTTATTAATGGATCAGTAACAGATTCTTCACTAGTTAATGAGCTTGTAAGTAAGGCCGATATTATTTTTCATTTAGCTGCAGGAAATATTATGCTTTCAACAGAAAATCCAGATGCTGATTTTCAGGTGAATGTTGGGGGTACTTTAAATGTTTTATTGGCAGCAAAAAAGTATAATGTTGAAAAGATAGTTTTTGCCTCCTCAGCTTCTGTATATGGTAATGCAATAAATTTCCCAATCCAGGAAGAAACTAGCCTTAGACCATTAAGTCCTTATGCTGCCAGCAAAATTTCAGCAGAAAACTATTGTGTTGCCTTCTATGAATCATTTGAAATACCATTAACCATTTTAAGATTTTCTAACGTCTATGGTATTAAACAGAATCCAATCAATAAGTATTGTGGTGTTATAGCAAAATTCTTTGATTGTATAGCAAATAATTACCCGCTTAAAATATATGGTAATGGGGAACAGACCAGAGATTTCACTCATATTGATGATACAATAGATGCTGCTATACTTGCTGCGATTTCCCCAAAAGCAATTGGTGAAGTCTATAATATAAGTTCAGGAAAAGAAACAAGTATAAATAATTTAGCAAAATTAATTTTACAGATTGCAGGAAAAGAATTAGAGCATCTGCATATTGAGCCCAGAGTAATTGATAATATAAACAGACGTGAGTTAAGCACTGAAAAAATCAGAAAGTCGTTACATTGGTCTCCTGTGATCTCTTTAGATTCAGGACTAAAAAAAACTTACGAGTGGTTTAATTCAATAAATCCAAATCTATTCAAAGAAGAGCTTTACATTAGTAGTAAAGCAGTTAATCTTTTCAATTAGATTTTTTCGATATAGAAACTTCTTGATTATAAATAATTGAATATTCTACATTTCAAATTTTAGCTATTTCTAAGTATTATGATAAAAATTAATGCGCTTAATTCTAATTAATAAATTCCATAAAAAGTTCTCTCCCAAATTTTATTCCAGTTTATTTTGTGCTTATCATTTTTTTATCCATTCTCTCTTTTTAATCTTGTACAGGTAACCAATTGAAAATTTTAATGATTGTGTATGGATTTTACGAGATTGATGGGAGAGTTCAAAGAGCAGCTACAGCCCTTAAGCAAAAGGGGTATAAGGTTGATGTTATTTCACTAAAATGGAAAAATAATGAAAATTTTAATGTTTATGATGGAATTAAAGTACATAAAATACTAAGTAGAAAATTCAAAGAAACCAGACAATCTCAATATCTCCTGAAGCATTTATCTTTTTTTATTCTAGCCACCTTAATGACATCTTACTTGTATATTAAAGAAAAATATAATTTGATCTATGTAAATAATATACCTGATTTTTTAGTATTCACTACAATACTACCGAAATTATTCGGATCTAAAATAATCCTCGATATACATGATTTAGTTCCTGAATTTGCTATGCAGAAATTTTCTCTATGTGAAAATCATATTGTTGTCCGAACGTTGAAAATTATTGAAAGAATTTCTGTTTTGTATGCTAATCATGTAATAACAGTGACAGATTTATGGAAGCAGAGGTTGATTAGTAGAGGTATTTCAGAATCTAAATGTAGTGTAGTATCTAACGCACCAAATTTAAAATTATTTAATAAGAAATGCTTAAATGGTAATAATAATAATAATAATTTCACTATAGTTTATCACGGAAATCTTTCGGAACAAAATGGATTAAATACATTAATTAAATCAATAAGTATTATTAAAGATTCAATTCCTTCATTATTGCTAATTATCATTGGTGAATTAAGAAAAAGTCATAATCTAACTGAACTAATAAAAAAATCTGGTGTTTCCGGATATATTAATATTTTAAGTTCTATACCTCATAATGAGATACCAAAACTATTACTCGAGGCAGATATAGGAATAGATCCTAAAAAAGATGGCGTCTATTCAGGTGAAACTTTAAGTGTAAAAGTAATGGAATATATGGCTATGGGTATACCAGCAATTGTTTCCCGAACCAAAGCTTCCAACTCTTACTTTAATGATTCGATAGTAGAATTTTTTGAATCAGAAAATCACGTAGATTTAGCAAATAAAATATTAAAGCTCTATAATGATTCAGAAAGAAGAAAGGAATTAGTTGTTGCTGCCAATAAATATATAAAGGAATACAATTGGGATAATAATAAACCAAAGTTTTATTCTTTGCTAGATGATTTGTGGCAGGGATAAATTAGAATACATTTGATGTATGACAAATTACTGACCACCCTTTTAATGATTGAGGCTGAGCGACCAATAGTTCAAATTACTTCAATAAAAATTATACCATCATTAAAAACTATGATAAATTGATGAAAGTTTTAGTTTTACATAGCATTACGGACTATAAAGTCATTCGGCCATACATTAATGAACAAATCAAAGGTTTGGAAAAGCTAGGGGTAACTTTCAGTCATTTACCGATTGATCAAAAAGGTATCAATGGTTATTTACGAATTTTGTTAAAATTAAAGAAAATTTTAAAGTCTGAAAATTATGATCTGATCCATGCACATTATGGTCTAATCGGGACTTTAGCTTCTATGCAAAGAAAAGTCCCTGTTGTAATAACATTTCATGGTAGTGATATTAACATATCAAAAAACAGATTTCTTTCTTTACCTGGAATTTTACTTTCAAGAAAAAATATTTTCGTTTCTAATCAGTTAGTAATTAAAAAATTCATTTCAAAAAGTATAACAATTCCTTGTGGAATTGATCTGAATATATTCTATCCAATTCCAAAAAATGTTGCGCGAAAAGCCTTGGGCTTTAATAATAATGTTAAATTAGTTCTTTTTACTAGTCACTTTGATAATCCGGTTAAAAACTATCACTTAGCAAAAAAAGCAATAAGTTTATTAAAAAATGTTGAATTAATTGAATTAAAAAATTATTCAAGAGAGCAAGTCAATTTACTTATGAATGCATGTGACTGTCTTTTGTTGACGTCAAAATATGAAGGTTCTCCTCAAGTGGTAAAAGAGGCTATGGCTTGTAACTGTCCTATTGTAGCTACAAAGGTTGGCGATGTACCAGAAATTTTATCTTCAACTAATAATTGTTTTATTGTTGATTTTGAACCTCTAGAAATTGCTAGTGCTGTCAATTATATTACAAGTAAAAATGTGAGGAGTAACGGGAGAGATTTAATTCAACATTTAGATAATAAGATAATATCATTAAAGATTTTCAATGTTTATAAACTTATTTGTAACTAAATATTAGTCATCAAATCAGATCTAATTTACTTAACTTCATCAGCTTATTCTTTTCGAAAATCCGTTTTTCAATTCTTTTCCTTTAAGATATTCTTTTACTCAATGCATTGAGTAAAATCCAAATAGCGGATTTGCTTTTAAAGAGATTTGTTGGAAAACTTTTCTCCTCTAACTTTAACTAAAAAACCCCCATCAGTAAGTATTGACGGGGGTTTTTATTAAACAAATATTTTATGTTTTTATTTTATCAGCACCATCTTTTTAACCTGAACGAAGTTAGCACTTTCTATGCGGTAAATGTATGCGCCGCTTGGCAGCTCCGATGCATTGAATTCAACTTTGTGAAATCCCTGTTCAAACAATCCTTCTGCAATGGTTGCAATCTGCTGACCCAGTAAATTGTAAACGTTTAACTTTATCTGTGTCGACTGCGGCAGAGAAAATCTTATTGTTGTAGCAGGGTTGAACGGATTAGGATAATTCTGTGCTAATTCAAATTGCGTAGGTATTACCGTAACAGCAACAACATCCGAGTATTCAAACTTGCCGTCGGTGTCAATTTGTTTAAGTCTGTAACGGAATTCGCTGCCGCCTGCAAAAAGATCTTTATCACTAAAACTGTAAGACTTTGGCGAGTTTGAGTTTCCGTAGCCCTCAACAAAACCGATTGTACTCCACTCTCCGTCCTTAACACTTCTCTCAACATTAAATCCGTAATTACTTACCTCTGTTGCTGTCTGCCAGTTTAACTGTACTTTATCATTTATCAATTTTGATGTGAATGATGAAAGTTCAACGGGGAGGGGAGAGTTTTCGTCGAAAAATGTTCCGTTGGTGAATTGACTATTTAAATCATTAAAAATTGTTGTAGTTTCTTGTATCCATTGTAAATTTGAGAACTCATTAATATCTAAAATTGTAAAATATATCGAAGCAATGTCCATCCAATCAGTAGTTATCGTTTGACCATCAGCCCCAATAGATAAAACAATGTTAATTGAAACTTTACCTAATATTGGTCTAGTAACTGTAGAACTGTAATTTGTAAAAGGCACGCCACCAGGAATAAATCCCTGGAAGTTATGGTAAAAAAAGTGAGTGTTTTCTACGGGAGTAGAAGGGAAATCAAGTCCAGCAGTATTATAAGAAAACTGTATTGAACTTGTACCCATATCTGATTCTGTATTTAATTTTATCTGCGCCTTCACAGCGTAGGTCCCATTAACTGTCTGGTCATTTTGGATAACAATAAATCTTAAATCGACTGTTTGGCTATAAATTTTTACCGAAGATAACAATAATGCCATTGATAATATTAATATTGCATTAGGTAAGGATTTCATATTTTACCTCTGTTTGATTTCACATTCTATTCTTTTTCATAACTAGTTAATTAGGGTACTTGACTTTGGGTCCCATTATTCTGTATCCAATGTAAATTAAAATCTGGAGCCAATACTTCACCATTCATATCAAAATCTTCATCTAAATAACCCACCCCTATTCCATTTTGGGTAAACCAAAGTGAATAGTCAGGTGCCAGTATAGATCCATTTTTATCGGAATCACCTGACATCATAACGTAAGTACCACTTATTAATCGCATCGGATCACTACCTGAACTATAAGCCTGCGACTGAGCAGAGCTAAAATCATATTCAGAACCGCCGCCTGTTAAATAAGTTCCGTCAAGTGAACTGCTTAAACTTACAGAATTTGCACTCATAATTGCAAGATGGTTCCTGTGACGAATTACAATATAATAGTCGTTTGTGCTTGCGGCGGTAAATTTAACAGGACTGGAACCGTCTAAGTCCACAATACTGCCGTCACTTAAAATAAAACAAGCCCTTCTTTCATCAACTGAAGAAGCGGCAGTGGTTTTTCTTAGTTCAACCAGTACCCAATCAACCACTCCGGTTGGTATAGAAGCAACTGACTCAGTTCCGGCATAATTCCACGGCGCTGCACTGTATGGCTGCGTTACAGGAATAAAATTATTTGTATTAAGTGCAATTGACATACTCCCGCCGCTGAACGGACCCTGCAGGAAGGCGGACAACTGAGCAGCAGTGCTTGAAGCGGCACCATAACCGGAGCCGTTGCCGCCGTTGTACTGTGCAAACGCTAATGAGCTTATGCAAAAAGTGATTAAGAGTATCAATTTCATTTTCATAGTAAAATCCTGTTTAAATTATTCTGCTGTTCTACCGGCACGGAATCCGTTACCGATCTCACGCAAAGCTGGTGAGTTACTGTAAAATCTGTCTGAAATTCTGAGAAAAACCTGGAAATTTTGAAAACCGCCTCCACGCCCCCCTACTCCGCTATTAAAGGAAACAGTTCCTCCGGAAAAACCAGGCCAATCGGAATTTGTTGCATTTCCATTTGCAGCCACAATTCCATCACCGTGAGTTCCCTGAAATGACCTGCTTGCTGCTAAACCGCTTGTAACCATTGTTTCCCAGACATTACCACTCATTTCCATTACACCATAGAAAGAACCGCCTGAGCCCTCGCGTGTATTAAGTGTAGCAGCAAATATACCAGATCTTATAGGGCCTCTTCCATCACCATCACCATTAGCAAAAAAAACTTGATGGTTACAATTTAATCCTCCGGTAACTGTTTCGGTACCGTTTTCGGTACCGCTTAAGTCGCCGGTCAGATCAATATTTGTATTTCCCCAGGCATATTCTCCTGCTACAGGTGAAGATGTACCTCTGGCAGCTTTTTCAAATTCAAATTCTGTAATTGGTCTTAAAGCAGCCCAATCTGCATAAGCCGCACCATCAGTATATGCTAAAAAATTACAAGCACGGGCGGGTCGATTAGTTGTAAATAAAGGGTAGCCTCCAATAATTGTAAAGCGATTACCCTTCATAACAGAGGTATCAATCCGCGCTGCTGACTGAGTTGCTGAAAGAATATTTAAAAACTCTGTGTATTGCCCCTGTGTGACTTCATATTTCATTAGGTAAAAAGCATTATAACCTTTAGGAAATTCCGCAGGTATCTGACCAGTGCCTGTTTCCATGTTTGCTGTAGCCCAAAGACTAGAAGGAGTAGTTTCACTAATGGTTATTGCATCTTCTGAAGCAATTAAATAAGGCGATAAAGAGTCCCCGGAAGTATGAAATCTACGAAATGATAAACCATCGCCAATACTGAAACTGGCTTCCGGAATATAAACCATTTCAATCGCAAAAACTTTTACGGTTACCTGTGCATCATTTGCAACTCCGTCAGAGTTGTAATTCCATCTTAATAAAACATCAGCAAAATCGTTGTAGCCGGTTCCTTCAGAACTTCTGTAAATGAACACACCTTTTCCGTCTGACGAAGGTGATATTGTTGAACCTGTTGGTGCAGTATGATCAGTTGGAGTTGCAGATAAAGTTGCGTGCTGCCATTCTCCGGTTCCAACTTTGTATTTAACAAATAACCAGGCAGCATCCCAGTTTGTACTGTTTCTCCATGAGTTTTCCCAGCTAAGGTCAAAGTTCACAAAAGAATGGGAATTGCTAACTTGTCCGGTCAGCCGTACATTTTTTACACTGATATCGTTTGCACTTAGTTCAGTATTGAAGGATATAAGGATGAGCAGCATTAACAGTGAATTGAATATTTTCAAACACTGTAGTTTTGCTTTAGAATTCAATTTCGTACCTCAATTAAATAAATTATAATTTATAAAAATAAATTAAGCAATAATCACACCAGTAAAATACTATAATTAACAGTAAATTAAACTGTCTAAAGTATCATATATAATTAATTCTTACATAAACGGAAAAATTTTCACTATCATTTGATACTATTTTATTAGCGTCATTTTCCTTGTTTCGACAAAACTTTGTTCTGCACTCGTCCCGGCATCACCAGCGGAAATTCTGTAAATGTAAGTTCCGCTTGATAAATTCTCCGCATTAAATTCCACTTCGTAAATACCTGGTTTTTTAGATTCATTTACAAGGGTCATAATTTCAGAGCCAAGTATGTCATAAACCTTTATTGTTACATTACTTTCGTTCAGCAGTTCATACCTTATGTTTGTAGTTGGATTGAATGGATTAGGATAGTTTTGATGTAATGCATATCCGGCAGGAACCAGCTCAACTTCAATTTCATTTGAATATTCAAAACTACCATCAATGTCAGTCTGTTTTAGTCTGTAAGTAAATTTACTACCATCAAAAAGAGTATTGTCAATAAAAGAATAAGACTTAGGTGAAGTGCTGTTGCCGTGTCCATTTACAAAACCTATTATTATCCATTCACTGTTATCAGTTTTACGTTCGATTTCAAAACCAAAATTGTTAAGCTCTGTTGCAGTCTGCCAGTTCAGGTGAACTTTATCACTTATTAAACTTGCAGAAAATGAAACCAGTTCGACTGGTATGACATCGTTTTCATATTTGAATATAGTTCCGTTCAGCCCCGCAAACCAGCCTGAAGCTTCACTTGTGAATGAAGCAGATACAATGTTGACATCTGTAATGCTGCTGAATGAAATCCAGCTATTCCCCATATCAGTTGAGTTAAGTATAACACCGTCACTTCCCGCAATCCAAACGGTTGAGGAATTTGTAAATAGAACAGAATTGAAGTGTGCTGTATATCCTGTACTTTGTGAAGTCCAGTTTTCACCGCCATCAGTAGTTAATAATGCCGTGCCGGAGTTACCCACAGCCATTCCAATATTGCTGTTAAAAAAGTGGACAGAGTTTAAGTCTGATGAAATTCCGCTTAATTTTGCTGTCCAGTTTTCACCGCCGTCGGTTGATTTTAAAATACTTCCATTGGCACCGGCAGCCCAGCCATTAAGAGCATCTGAAAAGAAAATGCTGCTGCTGCTGATATTACTTTTCTGAAACCATTCTGTACCGCCACATGTAGTTTTATAAACACCACTAAACAGATTTACACCCCAACCGATATTCTGATCTATAAAATAGATTTGGTCGAATCCATAACCAGAATTGAACCAGTTTTGACCTCCATCTGTAGTTTTATATGAAAAAGCCCCCACATCTCCTCCACTTGCCCACCCGATATTTTCATTAACAAAGAAGATGTCAGAAAAACTGCTGTACCAGTTATTACTTAATTCAAAATTAGTTTTCCAGATCTTTCCGCCATTAGTTGTTTTTAAGATCAGGGGATACTTTTGCGAACCTTTTCTTGAACCGGCGGCCCAACCAATACTATCGTTAGTCATGAAAACTGATTGGATCCAATCGCCTGTCCAGCTGCTTTGTGTACCGCTAAGAATTTGAGACCAAGAACTGTTGCTGCTCTCGAGTGAATAAATTACGCCGTAATATCCTACAGCTAGTCCAACTCCTGAATTATCAACATAAACTGAAAGCAAGCCGGTCTGTTCATCGTTAAAGTATTTGCTTTGCCAGGAAACTCCACCGTCAGTTGTAGTTAAAATACCTCTGCGCCAGCCGCTGGCTGTGCCGCTGACAGCATACCCATTATTTGCATCTTTGAAACAGATGGATCTTATACCCACAATATTATCAATCACACTTTCTGTTACGTGACTGTATAATACTGAGTCTTCATAACTCGCTGGCCGATAAGGAATGAAGGTTGACCAGTTATTTCCGCCATCAGTGGTTTTGCTGATCATACTTAACGAAGCACCGCCTGAACCCCAGCCTGAACCAATCCAGCCCGTGTTAGCATCGATAAATTCAACACTGTTAATTCTTTTTTCCATTCCACCTAAAATTGAAGTTTCAACAGTCCAGTTTAATCCGCCATCGGTGGTTTTAAGAAACTTGCTCTGGTTTCTTCCGCCGGCAGCAAAGCCGATAAGCGGACTGACAAAATCCACTGAGTATAAATCATAATCAGTACCGGAGTTTTTAATATACCAGTTCAAACCACCATCAGCGGTCTTTAAAATGGTTTCATTAAAACCAACAGCAAAACCAGTATTAGTATTTACAAAATGTAAGTCTGATAATAATTCAGTTGTTCCGCTGGATTGGGAAAACCAGTTATTTCCGCCATCCGTAGTTTTAATAACTAAACCATTATCGCCGCATATCCATCCGGTATTTTGATCAACAAACTGAATTGATCTTAAAGTATTATTTGATCCGCCATTCTGCTGAACCCAATCTAGACCAGCATTAGTGGTCTTCTTAATAAAACCGTCAGAGCCGATTATCCATCCGGTATTTGAATCAATAAAAAAAGTTGAATATAAGTGGTTGCCATCGGGGACGGGGTTCTGATTAAACCATTGTGCATTAATTATTGAACTGCTTAGAAGTAATGAGATTACAGGAATGAATAACTTATGCATGTCTCTTTCCTTAATGGTTTAAATCAAAATGATTGTTATAAGAAGATGTTATTGAATAAATTTTACTTGATTATAATAGTCTAGTGTATACGAACTTAATTCAGTTCGTCCTGGTATTGACAAGCATAGTGCCACAGATAAAGCTTTGAATAACAAGAGAATTTGCAGGATTTTTGTCTTTGACGAAAGGAACAGTATTAAAATAAGACACTGTTAAAATTCAGCGTCTCTGAATTAAATCAGGAGATTAAGATTATATACTCTTGAAAAAATTATCAATTATTTATGGAATGCCAATTATAATTGCGGACAGAATGATTAAACTAAAATTCATTCAATATTTTTTCATAAGCTTCGTAAGTCCGCTCATCAAAATATATAAAAATCACATTATCAATTGATTCATTGTTCTTGAGAAATTTCATTACTTCTGTAATTGCAATTCCTGTTGCACGTTCTAATGGGAATCTGTAAACTCCGGTTGAAATTGCGGGAAAAGCTATTGATTTTATTCCATATTCAACTGCGATTTTTAATGAATTACGGTAACAGTTTGCCAAAAGGTTATCCTCATTTTTATTTCCGCCATTCCACACTGGACCAACAGTGTGAATAACAAATTTAGAAGGCAAATTATATCCCTTAGTTATTTTTGCCTCACCGGTTGGACAGCCATTTAGTTCTCTGCATTCTTCAAGTAGTTGTGGTCCGGCAGCCCGATGTATTGCACCATCCACACCGCCTCCGCCAAGCAGGGAAGTGTTGGCAGCATTTATTATTGCATCAACTTTACATTTTGTTATATCCCCGTGCTGAACTTCTATTTTATCTTTCATAATTACCTCGTAAATCAATAATTAGTTTGCTGCTGATAAATCTTTTTAGGATTTTTTAAACAGTCTTTACAAAATTATAGGAGAAAAAGTGAAATCTCACCGTAATTACATTTTACTGTTACTTTTTATCGTACTTAATCTTTCTGCATGTTCAACTTCACAAGTAACTGCTGATTCAGATATCAGTTTGTTTGAATGGCTTAATTTGCAACCTGATCTTACCATTAAGAAAATTGAAGGCGATTCTGCATTTACAGAAATATATGAAATATTTATTGAGCAGCCGGTTGATCATTTCAATCCGCTTAGTCCAAAGTACACACAAAAAATTTATCTATCACATATTGATAAAAACCTTCCAATGGTTGTTGAACTGGACGGTTATTCAGTTAGAAACAGACCAAATGAGTTAAGCAGAATATTTAAATCAAACCAGATGCTTGTTGAACACAGATACTTTGGTGAATCTGTGCCTCAACCATTTGACTGGGAGTATCTTGATATCCGTCAATCAGCCGAGGATCATCACAGAATTATTTCAAAGTTTAAAGAATACTACTCCGGTAAATGGGTAAGCACCGGAATAAGCAAAGGCGGTTCAACAGTTATATTTCACAGACGCTATTACCCGGATGATGTGGATGCAACAGTTGCTTATGTCGCTCCAATAGCCCGATCAATTGAGGATAAGAGAGTTTATGAGTTTTTGAAAAATGTTTCCACTCCTGAATGCAGACAGAGTGTGCATGATTTCCAGGTTCATATACTAAAAAATCGCGATAAATTTTACCAAATGTTTTTGAATAATGCAGAGGAAAATCAGTTAACTTATAATTTAGTGGGAGATGAAAAAGCATTTGAGTACTCAGTACTTGAATACTCCTTTGCTTACTGGCAGTGGAGTACCGATGGATGTGAGAAAATTCCCGATTCAAATTCAAGCGATGAAGAGATTTTTGAGCATTTTAAGAAAAACAGCGGAGTTGATTACTTCTCTGATAAGGATATTAAAACTTACTACCCTTTCTTTTACCAGGCTTATAAAGATTACGGATATTATGCCTATGAAACAGAACCATTCAAAGAATACATTCTTTATGCAGATGGACAAACTCCGTTCTTCATTCCCGAAGATGTAAATCTTGTTTTCAATCCTGAGCCAATGAAAGATATGAGTGAATGGGTAGAGAATGAAGGAGAAAATTTTATTTTTATTTACGGAGGTAACGATCCATGGACAGCAGCGGGAGTCTGTCTCACAGGTAAAACCAATTCGATTAAAATGGTTCATCCAAATGGTTCACATAGAACAAGAATCCGAAGTTTTTCGAGCGATGATAGAGAAATTATATATTCAAAATTAGAAGAATGGCTTGAAATCAAAATTAAAGATAAAAATTAATGACTATATTCTAAATAAATTATAATAAAAGGAGTAATAAGTGAAAAAAGTATTTGTGTTATTATTTGCAATTTCAATCTTATCCGGAATATCATCCGAAAACATCTTAGCTCAGGATAAACCGATACAAATTGCACTATTTAATCCGGTTCAGATATTTCCAGAGAATACCTCTATTACCGGTTTAAGACTGAACATTATTTATGGAAAGAATAATAATGTAAGCGGAATAGATTGGGGATTTGTAAATTCGACAACCGGTAAACAGGTTGGTGCCCAATTCGGATTTGTAAATCTTGTTGACGGCGGTTTTCTTGGATTTCAGGGCGGCTTTGTTAATCTGACTGAAAATCTGTTTGAAGGCTTACAGTACGGTTTTGTTAATTACCACAAAGGAAAGGTAAGCGGACTTCAATTGGGATTTGTTAACTATGCCGGAAGTATGAATGGTCTGCAGATCGGTTTGATAAATATTATTGATCAAGGCGGGGCATTTCCGTTTTTCCCGATCGTTAACTGGTCATTTTAACTAAAGTTTTACATGTGATGCTGTCTCAAAAGTCTTAAATACAAGGTAGCCGCAATTTTCAAGTTGCGTATTTGTTATATTTTCGCAGGCTGAAGGGTCTGTTGCATAACTAAATTTTTTCTGTACATTGCCCCGACTTTTAAGAGGTTGTTGCATAATTCTGAAAGTGACATTTCAAAGGAGTCTTCTGCCATAGGCATCCCTTCGGGAGACTGAGAAAGCCTTTAATATGTCGCGAAAAAGATTTCTCCCGTTGGTCGAAATGACAATTATGTGACTTCTGCAACAGACCCTTTAAGTCGGGGGTCTAAAGCCAATAGTGAATGGTAATCTTAAAACCCCGCCATAAATGGCGGGGCAATTTATTGTTCTGCAACACTCTCTGAAGCTTGCGGTTACCATAAAAAAATGAGTTATGAGACAGCCTCTTATAATAAAATAGCTGAATCGGGATTCTAATAATTAGTTTTTACTTAATTTAGTAGAGTCAATTATTTAACTTTCATAGTTTCTCAAGCATTTAACAAGGAGAGACCCTCAATGCTTAAATACCAACCGAATATGAAATCATACGAAGAAGAATATAAAAACTTTTCATGGCAAATCGCTTGCAATGAACTTGAATACAAAGATGGCAGTATAATTAATATAGGTGAATACTGTACTGACAGAATCTGCCGAATGGGAAAAGCTAGTAAGCTTGCACTCATCTGGGAAGGATTTAATGGTGAGGAGAAAAAATACACGTTTGATGATATGCGAGTTCTTACAAACACCATTGCAGCTTTTCTTCAGAAGGTAGGGATAAATCCCGGTGACAGAGTTTGTCTGTTTATGGATAAGGTTCCGGAGCTTTATTTTGGATTTCTCGGCATTCTAAAAATGGGTGGTATTGCCCAGCCATTGTTTTCTGCATTCGGTTCCGAATCACTGTTAACAAGACTGGAAGATGCAGGAACTGCTGCTATCTTCACTCAGAAAAAGCATCTGCCGAAAGTAAGAAACATTGTTGAACAACTTCCTTCATTAAAACATATCATTGTAGTTGATGATGACGGCAGCAAACCGCTCCGCGAAAAGGAAATTGCTTTTCATATGGATAAAGCAGAACGAGTAAATGAGTTTAAAGTTTATCCATCAAAAGCTGAAACTCCTTCAGTTCTTCATTATACTTCCGGAACAACAGGACAACCAAAAGGTGCTCAGCACGTTCATTACTCTTTAATCTCTCAATACATTACTGCAAAATATGTTCTCGATATAAAGGATGAAGATATATACTGGTGCACTGCAGATCCCGGCTGGGTGACAGGCACTTCGTATGGAATTATTGGTGCCTGGTCAAATGCTGCAACTCAATGTGTGCTCGATGCCGGCTTCAAAGCTGAGACGTGGTACAAGTTTATTGAAAAACATAAAATTACCGTTTGGTATTCTGCACCAACCGCAATCCGTGCTTTGATGAAAGAAGGAACTGAAGTTGTTAATAAACATAATTTATCTTCACTTCGTCATCTTACAAGTGTTGGTGAACCGTTAAATGCGGAAGCGGTTATCTGGTCCAAGGAAGCATTCGGACTTCCATTTCACGATACTTACTGGCAGACTGAAACAGGTAGTATAGTTCTCAGTAATTATCCGGGAATGAAAATTAAACCCGGCTCGATGGGAAAACCTTTTCCCGGCATCACGGCAACAGTTGTTGATTTGAAAACTCATTTGCCGATTGAGAAAAAAGGAATTGTCGGAATGATTGCACTCAAACCCGGCTGGCCTGCAATGTTTCGTACTTACTGGAACAACAAGGAAACTTATGATAAAAAATTTCAAAACGGCTGGTATCTTTGCGGCGATAGGGCAAGCATTGATGAAGATGGTTATTTCTGGTTTGTCGGAAGAGATGATGATGTGATAAATACTGCAGGACATCTCGTTGGTCCGTTTGAAATTGAATCAGCTTTGCTCGAACATCCTGCAGTCGCAGAATCTGCAGTTGTCGGTAAACCCGATCCAATGAATATGGAAGTCGTAAAAGCATTCATCGCACTTAAGCCCGGCAATGAAAAAACAAAAATGCTTGAGCTTGAGATTATGAATTTCGTTAGGAAGAAACTTTCAGCACTTGCAATGCCTCAGGAAATTGAGTTTGTTGATTCACTGCCCAAAACAAGAAGCGGAAAAATTATGCGACGTGTTCTTCGTGCAAAAGAATGGGGAGAAGAGATTGGAGATATTTCTACTTTAGAAAATGATATGTGAGTTTAAGGCAAATAACAAAAACCAAATTATAAATAACAAATAATTTTCAAATTTCAATATCGAAACATTTATTAAATGCATACTAGCTTTTTGAATTTGTTATTTTGTAATTGAAATTTATTTGGAGTTTGTTATTTGAGATTTGAAATTTTTACATTCTAACCAAATGATTAAAATATTAATTTGAAATTATTTTTTGAAATAACTAAAGAACGGAGATAGACAATGGCCTCAATAAAAGACACAGTTCTTCAATATGTAAAAAACGAATACCTTGAATCAGACGACGATAGGGAAGTAACTTACGACACACCTCTCATCTCAGGCGGAATAGTTGATTCCTTCTCAATGGTTTCATTAAAAGTTTTTCTTGAAACCAATTACAAGATTCAGATTCCCGATGCAAAGGCTTCACCGGAAGCTTTCGACAGCGTTAACAACATAGTCAATCTTCTTAAAGAATTTAATGTGCAGGAGTAAATGAAATGGCATACAATGCAGAAGTTAGAAAACTTTATTCCGATCAGCTTGAGGACATAAAAAACCAGGGCATCTTCAAAGAAGAACGTGCAATCTGCGCTCCACAGAATTCAGAGATTGAAGTTGAATTCCCGATCGGTTCTGAGCAGAAGAGAGTAATTAATATGTGTGCGAATAATTATCTCGGACTTTCATCTCATCCTGAAGTCATAAAAGCTGCACACGAGGGACTTGATGTAAGAGGATATGGAATGTCCTCAGTAAGATTTATTTGCGGAACTCAGGATATTCACAAAGAGCTTGAGAAAAAACTCACTGAGTTTCTCGGTACAGAAGACACAATTCTCTTTCCTTCCTGTATGGATGCAAATGCCGGAGTCTTTGAGGCAATATTGACTGATCAGGATGTGATGATTGCTGACAGACTTGTTCACGCTTCTATAATTGACGGAATGCGTTTGTGTAAAGCGCAGAATGATTCATTTAAACATTCTGATATGAAACATCTTGAAGAGAAACTACAGCTTCATCAAAATAAGCGATTGCGAATGATTATAACTGATGGTGCATTCTCAATGGACGGCGACCTGGCAAAGCTGGATAAAATAGCCGAGCTTGCAGAAAAATATAATGCAATGGTTTTTGTTGATGATTCTCACGCAAGCGGTTATATCGGCAGAACCGGAAGAGGAACGCAGGAACATTTTGGAGTTCTCGGCAAGATTGATATTATTACAACGACATTGGGAAAAGCACTTGGCGGTGCAAGCGGCGGCTGCGTTTCCGGCAGAAAAGAAATTGTTGAAATGTGCAGACAGAAAGCTCGACCTTATCTTTTCTCAAATACTGTAGCACCGGTAATTGTTGAAGGTGCTTTGCGTGTTCTCGATATTATTTCCAGATCAACCGAAAGACGTGACAAGCTTGAAGAGAACTCAACTTTCTGGAGAAAAGGTTTAACCGATGCCGGCTTTATAATTAAAGAAGGTGAAACTGCAATTGTTCCCGTTATGCTTTTTAATGCAAAGCTGTCACAGGATGTTGCTCGTGATCTTTATGCTGAAGGAATTTATGCTGTTGGTTTCTTCTTCCCGGTAGTTCCCAAAGGGCAGGCAAGAATTAGAACACAGTTGTCCGCTGCACACGAAAGGCATCATCTTGAAAAAGCTCTTACTGCCTTTATTAAAGTTGGAAAGAAGTACGACATCCTCGGAAAGACCAAGCAGGAGATAATTGATAAGTACGGGATGTAGTATGAATTTTTAATATTTTAGGTCAGAGGTGATTTTTGTCATCTCTGACGCCCTTTCAAATCTATTTGATTTCACATCTCACTCAATTTCAATATTTTTGAAACGCCAATAATTTTTAATAACAATTTATAAGTGATACTATGTACCGCAGAACAAAATACGACTTAAAGCAGGAACTAACATCCATCAAGGAAGCAAATCTTTACAAGGATGAGAGAATAATTCTCTCAGATCAAAAAGCAAAAATTAAAGTATCTTATCCTGCAGACTCAAAACCGAAAGATGTTCTTAACTTCTGTTCAAACAATTACCTGGGACTGGCAAATCATCCGGATGTAATTAAAGCTGCACAGAAAACCCTGAACACTCATGGTTTTGGTTTGTCTTCGGTTAGATTTATTTGCGGCACACAGGATATTCACAAAGAACTTGAGAAAAGAATAGCAGATTTTTATCAGATGGATGATGCAATACTTTATTCCTCGTGCTTTGATGCGAACGGCGGATTGTTTGAAAGCATTCTCGGACAGGATGATGTGATTATCACGGATCAGCTTAACCACGCCAGCATAATAGACGGTATCAGATTGTGCAAAGCAAGAAGATTAATTTATGAACACTCTGATATGAAATCACTTGAGCAGAAATTAGCGCTTGCCCGGGAAGGTGCCGATATCTGGGAGCATACCGGACTTGCACAAGAACCTCATCCTGCAAAAAATATTATTATTGCTACAGATGGCGTATTTTCTATGGATGGAGATATTGCAAAGATTGATGATATAATCCAACTTGCTGATAAGTACGATGCACTTGTTATGGTTGATGATTCTCACGCAACAGGTTTTTTTGGTAAAACGGGAAGAGGTGCAATCGAGTATTGCAACGCAATTGGTAAAGTTGATATAATCACATCAACATTGGGAAAAGCAATGGGTGGTGCTTCAGGAGGGTTTACAACCTCCAAAAAAGAAATTGTTGATATGCTAAGACAAAGGTCACGTCCGTATTTATTTTCCAACACACTTGCTCCTGCGATTGTTGGTGCATCCATAGCAGCATTTGATCTTCTCGAAAAATCAGATGACCTGAGAGAACAATTAAGAGAGAACACAAAATACTTTCGTGAAAAGATGAACGCACTCGGTTTTGATTTGATCGATAGTATTCATCCGATAGTTCCTGTTCTATTCAGAAAGTTTGATAATGATGCTCAGCTCGCACAGCAAATTTCAAAAGAGCTTTATGATGAAGGAATTTATGTTGTTGGATTTTCCTATCCGGTTGTTCCAAAAGGTCAGGCAAGAATTCGTGTTCAGATTTCAGCTGCACATTCAAAAGAAAATCTTGATGCGTGTATAAGTGCTTTTGAGAAGGTGGGGAGGAAACATCGCGTGATTAACTGAGACTTGATACTGGATACTGGTCTCTGGATACTAGATGCTGGATATCGGATGCTAGTCTTTGGATACTGGATTCTGAAAACCTTAGCTAAGCAGGTGTTATTTTTTACTCAAATGTTCTTTTTGAACAGATTGTAGGAAGCGATTTATTTTTTTGCCCAGGGTTTCTAGTTTAGAGTGTAATTCTTTATATAATTTTTCATCAGTGAGTGATTCTGTCTCAAACAAATTTTCAAGATGGTCTATTGTTTCATCATTAGAAGCTAATGAAATTGTAATGTAACGTTCATAATCACTTTTATAGTTTCGTCTTCCATATCCTTCAACAATTGTAGACTTGACAGATTTTGAAGACCTCCTTATTTGACTGCCTTCTTCATACATTTCAAATTTTGGGAGAGTTAAGGTCATCTTATGAATTTAAATTACTAACTCTCTTGCAAGTTGCCAAATCTCAAGATTTTTATAACTCATATTACCCTTTAATTCTTAATGAAATAATTTATCAGCAATAATTCATTTAAAATCAAGCTATAAAATAACCGAAATACATTCTCTTGAATATAACATCCACTATCTTAAATCCAGCAACCAGCATCATTCCCAGTCTAATATCACCTTACCTGAATTCCCCGACTTCATTATTTCAAATCCTTCAAGGTAATCATCAATTTTAAATCTGTGAGTAATGATTGGTTGAATCGGTAATCCACTTTGAACCAATGCCTGCATCTTGAACCAGGTTTCAAACATCATCCTTCCATAAATTCCGCGAATGGTAAGTCCGTTGAAAATAACTTTACCCCAATTTATACCAGCTTGTTCAGGCAGAATGCCGAGTAAAGCAATTTTTCCGCCGTGATACATTACTTCAATCATATCATTAAATGCATGAATGCTGCCTGACATTTCCAGTCCGACATCAAAACCGCCGACCATTCCGAGTTCTTTAACAACATCAGGAAGTTTTTCTTTTTTAACATTAACTGCTCTTGTTACTCCGAGTTTTTTTGCAAGTTCAAGTCGGTATTCATTCATATCAGTAATCACAACATTTCTGGCACCTGAATGTTTAACTATCGCTGCAGCCATGATTCCAATCGGTCCTGCTCCTGTTATCAATACATCCTCTCCAAGAAAATCAAATGATAAAGCTGTGTGGACAGCGTTTCCTAATGGATCGAATATTGAAAAAATTTCTTTCGGAATTTTAGGATCGCAATGCCAGATGTTTGAAACAGGAATTACAAGATATTCAGCAAAACATCCCGGACGATTTACGCCGACTCCTTTTGTATTGGGACAAAGATGTCCTCTTCCTTCTCGGCAATTTCTGCATGTTCCGCAAACAATATGACCTTCACCGCTAACTAGCTCACCAACTTTTACATCGTGAACATTACTGCCGAATGCTTCAACAGTTCCGACATATTCGTGTCCTACGTGCATGGGAACAGGAATTGTTTTTTGTGCCCATTCATCCCAGTTATAAATGTGAATATCAGTTCCGCAGATTGAAGTTTTATGAATTTTAATCAGCACATCATTCGGACCGTATTCGGGAACAGGAACTTCGTCCATCCATATACCGGGTTTTGCATATTTTTTTACGAGGGCTTTCATTTTTTTCATGACAGGATCCTTTTAAGAAAAGTGAATCAATGAGTAAAAATAATTTGAAAATCACTATTCAAAATTAGAGATTAGGCGGTAAAGGACAAAGGAGGATTGAAAAATTACAAGATTGCAAATTTGAAAGATTATAAAATTGAAAAATTTGTGTGATGAGGAATAGCCTGTGGTAAATTTATTATTACCACAGACTATAATAAGAAATTCGAATCAGATTATTGAATATAGAGCAAATTCTGTATTTCGAAGAAGTAAGGGAGATTCCTTATAGGTTCTTATTTTATTTTGAACAAAATTTTCGTTCATTAAATTTATTTTCGCAGTTTCTTTAAGCCAGTTCATTTCTGCTTCGGAAATATTACCGTCTGAATAAGCAAGTTTTATTGCATCAGACAAAAAAGATTCAGCTATCTTCTTATCCGAAAATTTAATTGGTTCGTCGCTGATATATTGGTTGGATAATAATCCACGTATGGTTTCATTATAAAAATCTGCAGCAAATCCTAATTTATCGGATATCCCTTTGATAATTTCCTTTTCCCTATCGGAAAGCTGTTTATCTAGTTTTGCGGTAATAAGTAATCCCTTGAGGTAGTGGCTCCGGTCCAATACAGGTATATTCATAGTCTACCCTTTCAATTGATGATTAGTACAAAATGTTCAGAAAAAATTGTACCAATTATTATTAAGCAAAAACTCCTTTCTCAAATGATTATTAATTGTTTACCTCAATATATAAAAAACAAAATGAGATGCTATTCAATTATGCGTCCCATTATAAAACGTAACAATTAATTAATATGTAATCTCAATCGCATCAAAAATTAAAGTTTCGGCTTCCTTCAGAACTATTTCATAAAAGGGATCAAATATCAATTCAACGGGCTCTTTATCGAATATAAAGTAATGATTTTCTGCACGCTTACTGTTTTGAATATTTATAATCTCATTTGTTCCATCTGAAAAAACAATTTGCAAAGTAACCGGCATTTTGTAAGCTGTTTCGTTATCCTGAACCTGGTTTATTGTAAGATCAATCCGGTATTCATTTTCATCTTCTGTGATAACATAGTAGTTCTGGTATATGGGGTGATCGGGACTTTTCAACCATTGATAGAAAAATTTTGTGTAATCTTTTCCGGTAATTTTGTTTGCAACGGAAATAAAATCGTCTGTGTCCGCATTACTGAAACGAAAACTTTCATCATTTGTATACGATTGAAGTACTTTAAAGAATAATGAATCCCCAACTGCATTCCTGAACATAGAAAGAACACAGGCGCCTTTAGAATAAATTATTGGACCGTTATATAAAATATTTGAGGGTGGAGTTTTATCATTCCACCAGCTATTGTATATCGGGAAGCCCGGGTTTTCACGGAAATATCTATCAGCTTCCAGTGAAATAAATTTTTTATATGCATCCTTTCCTCTTGTGTGCTCAATCCACAATCCTTCACAATAATTAGCAAAACTTTCGTTGAGCCACACATCAGACCAGTTTTTATGCGTTATCATATTACCGAACCAGGCGTGTGTGAACTCGTGAACAATTAATATTTCTCTCCATGAGTCAAACCCAATTGAAGTTAAAGTCTGATTTTCCATTCCGCCGTAAACAAAATGTTCATTAAGTGAAGCATATCCATTCTTCTCAAAAGGATATGTTCCGAATAATTCAGAAAAGAAATCCATCATATTGCTGTTAATCGATTTGATATAATTGAGATTAGTAATATTCTCGCCATCCTGCCAATAAAATCTTGTTGGAATGATTTCATTTGTTTCCGGATTTATCCATTCCACAATATCTAAATTGTAATCAACTTTTGCAGAGATAACCATAAGGTAAGTTGCAACCGGGTCACGGCTTTTCCAATGATAGTAAATTGTATCAGCAATCAATGTTGAATCTATGAGAGAACCATTCGAACCTAACAAAACATTTGCAGGTGTTTTAGCAATCAGTTCAAATGTTGCCTTATCTGATGGATGATCATAACAGGGAAACCAATTCCTTGCACCCTCGGGAGCGTTGTTAGTAAACACCATCCCCTTATCTGAAAAGAAAGCGCCGTCCCGCACATCTTTATGTTTATAATAAATTGTAAAGGATATGGAATCATTCAAATTAATTGAGCTTCTAAAAAAAAGATTGACTTTATCGTCTGAATGGTTGAATGATTGAATGTTGTTGGATGCGGAATCAATTGTAATTGAATAGCTGCTTCCGTTAAGAATAATATTATTCAACTCTGTCTCAGCTTTCATTTTTATTTCAACATAACCGCTGAATGTGTGCGGAAATGGGTCAATGAAACAGTTGTATAAATCCAGGTTTAATTTGTAGTGAAGGATGTCAAACCCTTTATCAGTTGGTTGGGCAAAGAAAGAATTTGTGTAAAGAAGTATAAGTAATAATAATTTGTATTTCATTTTTTCGTGTCCGAATGAATATTTATTTCGTAATAAATTTATATCAGATGATAATTAAAGGAAAGACAATACCAAAATAATTAAGCCGACTATTTGTATCCGTTATATGTACGGTGAAATCTTTTTTCCTAATATCACTGAATGTTAAAGGCATCTAACAATTAAAACAGAATTAACTTTTGTGGTATTTAGTGTTTTTGTGACTTAGTGGCAACTAAAAGGTTTTGTTCTTTATTGGAAAAAACATTTGCCACAAAAACACTAATCCGCCGTGGCGAAAAAAAATTCACAAAAATATTTTAACTATTTACTATTCACCTCTACAACCAATTTATTTGTTTCTTTTTACTCAACTTAGGATTCCATTTCCGTGTAAATTATTTTTACATAAAGTAAAAGTTGCTATTTTGTTTTGGAAAATATTACTTTCAAGAAAAATTTACTTTTATTTTTTGATTAAAACGAAATGTTTTTTTTTTAGGCACAATAATTGTTTCTGTTATGTAATTATCAGAGGAGATAATGGGAAGTAAAGTCACTCAAATAGCAGAAATGTCTGGCTTAATCCTGCTAATACAGTTGTCTATCAAATCAGAACTTAGTTTCAACAACAAATCTATCTCACTAAAAGAACACAAAATTATTTTTCTTATAAAAATTATTTCTCTTTTTTATTTAGAGGATTACTAAATAGTTATATCAATTACAACTTCATAAATAAAGCAAGGGTAATTAAATGAAAAAGTTGTTAATAGTTAACTGCCTGCTATTTGTTTCGTTTTTATTCACAAGTGAGTTTTACTCACAAGTCCCCGACTCCACAGAAGAAAAGCCTGTCCAATACCGCCGTGGTATTGAACTAAAAGAAGGTTACCAAAGCTACGATGAGAAATATGCCGGAAAAAACCTATATGAAGAAAAGAGAAGCTTATTTCCTTTAAGAGATGGAACAGGTGTATGGACTGAAATAAACCCACGAATACCAAGGGTAACATACTTTGGTGTTCATTTCATTAACCCCGATACTGGTTGGGTTGTTGGTAATCTTGGTGCAATAATTAAAACAATTGATGGCGGCGAAAACTGGACATTCTCTGAAACTAACACAACAACTCTTCTTCTTAAAGTTCATTCTTTTGATGGACTGGTTGTAATAGCAACGGGATATGATGGAATTATTCTCCGCTCAACCGACGGAGGCGAAACATTTACACAGGTTGTAAGCGGAGTTGGAAGCGGCATTGATTTTTGGGGAGTGCAAATGCTGAATGATACTCTGGGATTTGTCTGCGGATTAAACCACACTCTGCTTAAAACCATAGATGCAGGATTAACCTGGCAGCCGGTAAATACAGGATTGAACCAACACTACTGGGCATTAGATTTTTTAGATGAAAACTTTGGAATAATTGCCTGCGGAGGAGGAAAAATATTAAAGACAACTGATGGCGGAGATACCTGGACAGAATACCAGGCAGGTGATGCAAGTGCATTATATGCAATTGATATTATAAATAATCAGAACATTGCAGCTTCAGGAGCAAACGGAAAGAATGTTTACAGCAGTGACGGCGGAATAAGCTGGACACAAAACAACCGCCTGCAGCACTATGAATTAAACAGCATAAAGTTTGTAGATACTGAAACAGGATATACTATTGGCACTTATGGTGGAGAAAGCTGGGGGATAAGAAAAACAACAAACAAAGGTGTTACCTGGTTTAGTCCCTCATCACCAAATTTAAGCGAATGGGAACTTGAACTGCTGCCATGTGGAATTGGTTACTCAGTGGGAAGCAATTTATGGATAGCCAAAACAACAAACGGATATGATAACTGGGAAGGATTATTCCTAAATGCAAACTTTGTTGATGTTTTCTTTACAGATGAGCTTAAAGGATATGCAGCAGATGGAAGATATACAGGCGGACCATTATACAAAACCACAGACGGCGGATTAACCTGGTTTGGCTTGCCAAACTTCCCCTCACAGGTATTTACATCCTCGTTAAGAAGCATAACCTTTACAGACAGTGTAACAGGTTTTGCAGGCAGTGCACCTGCAAGGATAGTAAAGACAACCGATGCAGGAGAAAGCTGGTATATTGTAAACAGAACAGGATTAACAGATACAATAGGATTGATAAACAGATTTTTCTTTATAAACCCAATAACCGGCTGGGCAGTAACAACAAGAGGCGGAATACTGAAAACCACAGATGCAGGTGAAAACTGGTTTGCTCAGTTGAATGCGGGTATATCAGTTATTTTTTCTGGAGTTTACTTTGTTGACTCTCTTTATGGGTGGACTGCTAATTTAAATGCAAGACCTTATAAGACAACAAATGGTGGTAATAATTGGATTCATCAAACCAATTTAAATATTTTTCAATCTAGAGATATTTATTTCAGAAATATATTAAATGGGTTTCTTCTTGAGAGTAATAAATTGTATAAGTCTACAGACGCAGGTTTGACCTGGATACTAAATCCTGATGTAACAGGCTATAGTATTGCTGCGCGATTTAGTCATTATGATGATATTATCTTTGTTACAGGATTCACGAATTATCGTTCAATAAATTCCGGGGAAGACTGGGAAGAATTTACTGAATTAAATGGAGTAAGAATAAATAGACTTAGTTTACTCGATGCAGGTATTGGTTATGCAGTTGGTGAGTTGGGCTTAGTTTTAAAATATTTTGATAAAGATGTACCAGTGGAACTGATTAGTTTTAATTCTGAGCTGGAAAGAAATATCGTTGCACTGAAATGGATTACTGCTACCGAAACCAACAACCAAGGATTTTTTATACAAAGAAAAAATGATGATGAAGTTGATTGGACAAATTTAGCTTTTATCAATGGTGTCGGTACTTCTACATCAGTAAATCATTACTACTATAATGATGAATTATCTAAATTTGGCAAATATCAATATCGTCTTAAACAAATTGACTATAATGGTCAATCTGAATACAGCAATGAGATAGAAGTTGAGTTTTTGAATGGAAATGATTTCCATCTTTTTCAGAATTTTCCCAATCCATTTAACCCTTTAACAAAAATAAATTTCATTTTAAAAGTGGATTCTAAAGTAACATTAAAGATATTCGATATACTCGGAAAAGAAATAACTGGTTTAATAAACGAAGATTTAGTAGCAGGACATTACAATTTTGAATTTAATGCTTCAGACAATCCTAGTGGTGTTTATTTTTTTAGATTAATAGCAGAAGGAATAAACGGAGAAATTTTTGAGTCAGTAAAGAAAATGGTGCTCATTAAATAATTATTCACTACCTGCAACTCAAAATAACTTAAATGTATATAGCAGGTAAGAACATAATAGCAGAAGGGGTCAAAAAATGACACAAATTAATGTAAATGAACGTTCCCCTCCATAAAAATAAAAAGCCCGCACTGAGACCCTTAACACTCCGCCAAGAGAATTGAAGAGTTTTAAACTCAATGGGGCTTTTTATTTATCTGTTAACAATTAAAGTACCACATAATAATCAAAACTGAAAAAATTGTAATGGTAAAAATAATAACTATTAACTAAAGGAGAATAATAAAATGAAAAACTTAATTATTGTTTCTTTGCTTTTTATACTTTATTTCGGTATTTCAAATGCACAAACCAATGCGAACATTCAGGTCCAGAGAATGTTCTTGTGGTTTACAATAGTAGTTCTGCATTGTCAGACTCTATTAAAGACTATTATCAAAACGCCAGGAATATTCCAGAGTCGAATATTCTTGGTTTGCCCCTCCCCCGCAAAGTAATAAGTGTAGGCGACTGGTCAGATCCGCACGTTGTAAAGCTTGGTTTCGATGATCAGAATATAGTTGATTCAACCTGGGCTAAATGGGATTCAACACACTGTGTCGACACCGCAAAATTCCATGCCTGGCAATACTTCATTGAAGAGATAGCAAATCCTATAAGGTTGCATCTTGAAAATAATAACCTAACTGAAACAATCCGGTATATTGTTATGTGTCAGGGAGTCCCGTATAAGATACAAGCCGTTGGTGACTGGAGCAGTCCCGGTAACGTTAGTGTAGATGGTCTTCTCTGTATGCTGAATACGGATGATTACGATGATTTTGTCGAAACAATCTTTAATAACCTGGTAGATGACTGCTACCCGGGCTGTGTTCCACCACCATACCATTGCTACTCTTCTCCGGTTATATCAAACCCGTATTTTGATAAAGATAGTACTTTTAATTTCAATTCCAGGTTTAAGCCTGATAATTACACAGGGTCGTGGGGAGGCTACAATTACAGACTTTCATATCTTGTAAGTCGATTAGATGGACTTAGCTTTGAAATAATTAAAGATATGATTGACAAATCCGTTGCAGCAGATAAATCTGGTGAAGCAGCCTGGATTTTAGATAATACTCCCAATATTTTAGGAAATGGATTAAGTGGTCAGTTTATTACCGCTAAAAACAGGCTTGAAAACTATGGGTTTAATGTATTGTATGATTTCACAAATGATTGGATTACACACAATACATATACCGAAGGTCCGATAATGGGTTATACATCACTCGGAGTTCATGCTGTTGGTAGTAATCCAGCCTACCAAACCTATGTTTCGGATAGCTTACTATTCGATTATGCGAATGGATCTGTATTTAATACGTTTGAATCATTTAATGCATATAGCATAAGTACATTGAGACGTATAGGTCAGGGTGTTATGACAGAATTCACTTCAATTGGAGGAACATCCGGTGCGGGTCATGTCTGGGAACCTTACGCAAGTAGGGTATCAAGAGCTCATGTGTATTTTCCCTACTATGCGATGGGCTATAATCAGATCGATGCTGTCTGGCAAGGTTTTTCAGTACTGGCTTGGCGAAATGTAGTCGTAGGTGACCCTCTCACAACAATCGCTTGGGGCAAACAACAATTGGCAGAAAACCTAACCTGGTCTGGGACTAATTTAGTAACAGGTGAAATAGATATAACGAATCATATTATTACAATCGAAGATTCGTCCGTTATAAATTTCAGACATCAGGGTTTTATAACCGGTGATGGAAAGTTAATGATTGGCAACAATGTAACTTTTAATATATATAGCTGGCAAAAGGGACTATTCCTCTCTTATGACAGCAACAATCCTAGACTTGTATGGGGAGAACATCCAACCTTCGGAAGTTCTGCAAACTATAACATTTACAGGAAGATAGATACTTCTGCCTGGAGTTTAATAGCTCAGACAACATCATTAGAATATACTGATACTGAAATGCTTATTAACATTCCGGGTGATTTGGCTCCTAATCTTTTCTATAAGATTTTAGCATCCAGTGAGTTGCCAGGGTATGATACTTCAAATACAGTTCAGGCAAGCGCAGAGAAGGGTAAAAATAAAATTACCGCCAACAACGAAATTGCAGAATTATCTTACTCCCTAGATCAAAACTATCCCAATCCATTTAATCCGGAAACACGGATAAATTATGATATTAAAGAAAATGGATTAGTTCAATTAACAGTTTATAACATTCTCGGTCAAACGATAAAAGAATTGGTAAATGAAATTCAATCAGCGGGCAGTCATAGTGTAAATTTCAATGCTGCAGATTTACCAAGTGGTGTATATATATATAAACTTAAATCCGGAGATTATTTAAGTTCGAGGAAGATGTTATTGGTGAAGTAAAAGCACCATCCCCGACACCTGACTGCAGCAGGCAGGATTACCCTAAGGGGAAGTTAGTTGTTGAGAACAATATTCAAGGCGATTCGAATGGATCGCCTTAATAATTTTATAAATGTTCTTCACCCAACTTTCCTTTAAATTACAACATCATATGAAAAATTTTTCGGAAGTATTATGAAATATATTTTTACAGTACTCTTCACTTTCTCAATAATCATCTTTCCGCAATCAACAGACCAATGGCAAACGAAATTTGAAAAATCAGGTTTTGTTTCAACTGCAGACTATTCTGAAACGATGGAATACTTTCAAAACCTTGTCGATAATTCTGAATATGCTAAACTATTATCTTTCGGAGTTTCACCGCAGGGAAGGGAAATGAAATGTATTGTTATCTCTAAAGATAAAATATTCAATCCCAATGAAATTAAACGACTAAACAAACCAATCGTTTTTATAATCAATGGCATTCACGCCGGCGAGATTGAAGGCAAAGATGCAAGCAAAATACTGCTTCGTGAAATTCTTATAACGAAAGAAAAAGAAAACCTGATCGACAATGCTGTTTTAATGATTGTTCCTATTTTCAGTGTGGATGGTCACGAAAGAAAAAGTAAATACAACAGGATAAATCAGGATGGTCCCGAAGAAATGGGCTGGCGCACAACTGCACAGGGATACAATCTTAACCGTGAATGGATGAAAGCAGATGCACCTGAAATGCAGTCGATGTTACAATTGGTTTCAGAATGGGATCTGGATTTTGTTATTGATAACCACACAACCAACGGAGCAGATTATCAGTACACCGCAACATACCAGGTTGAAAGGTTTGCAAATATTTATCATAAAACTGCTGAATGGCTGAAGGAAAAATTCATTCCGCATCTTATTAAAAATGTTGAAGAGCAAGGTTATCTTATGTTTCCTTATGTTGCATTGCGCAACTGGCGCGAAGGTTTGGATTTCGGAATATCTGATTGGGCATCGGGTCCAAGATTATCAACAGGATATTTTGCACTTCAAAATCGTCCGTCCCTACTTGTTGAAACTCATATGATCAAACCATTTAAAGAAAGAGTTTATTCTACTTTGAGTGTATTGGAAACTTCATTAGAATTTATCAATCAAAATTCAAAAGAGTTGATTAGACTAAATAAAGAAGATGATGAAAAAACTATTAAGCAATTTCATGTCAATCGGGAATTTCTGCCTCTATCTTTCAGCACAAGCGATAAGTTTGAAGAAGTTGAGTTCAAAGGCATAGATTATCATTATGAAGATTCAGATATATCCGGCTGTAAAAAAATAGTTTATACCGGTAAGCCAAAAGATATGATTTTAAAATTTTATAATGATGTATATGCGCAGGACTCTGTTAAAACCGCAAAGGGTTATTACATTCTTGCTGAATGGAAAATTATTATTGACAGATTAAAACTTCACGGCGTTGAAGTTAATGAAGTAAAAGATCCTTCAGAGGTGGAAGTAACAAGATATAAATTTAAAAATATCAAAATGAATACTACCTCAAGTGAAGGTCGTCATCGTGCAAATTTTGAATATGATACTTATACAGAAAAAGTTATCATTCCTGCTGGTACATTTTATGTTTCAACGAATCAAAGAACAGTAAGAATTATAACTCATCTGCTTGAGCCTAAATCACCGGATTCATTTGTTCAATGGGGATTTATGAACACGATATTCGAGCGGAAAGAATATTTTGAAAATTATGTGATGGAACCAATGGCAGAAGATATGTTAAAGAATAATCCTGCATTAAAGAAAGAGTTTGAAAAAAAACTTGCTGAAGATGAAGCATTTAGGAATAATCCTTATGAAAGATTAAACTATTTTTATCAAAGATCGCCTTATTGGGATCAGGCATTAAATTTGTACCCAATAATGCGAATTGATTAAGAGATAATGAGTTATTTAACGTATTTCCTTAAAAAATCGATTTTTTAGTTGATAAAGCAGTTATCAACAAACATATATTATTAAAATATTTTACCGTGAAAAAGAAAAACTTACTCTTTCTTAGTAGTTTTAATCAGAAAAAATCAGCCACATTTAGTAGTTCAAATCCTAGTTCAATAAATAGTTTTATACAAATTAATTATTGCCGCTTGTCAAAAGCTTGTACCTGTTTATTATTTTTGAATGGAAGTTATTGTCATTTTTTTAACAAGTAATGTTAAACTGTTCTAAATATCAATCATTACTTTATCATCAATAAATAAAGGAGCTCTCAATGAAAAAATTTCTAGTTTTCTTGTTTCTTTGCGCCGGAATTGCATTTTATGGATGTGATTCAACAGAACCGGATACAAATGACAATTCTGATATACCGGCAGATCCTCAGAATGTTACCGTACCGGCAACAACAATTAATAATGTGCAGCCCACAGCTGTATTCACGCCTGCTGCCAATAATCCGGGTAGAATTCAGGTCAACCTGACCGGTCTAATTAATCCTGTAACACAGCAGCCAATAACACTTTTCTATGATCCTAATAGTCCAGCATCTTCAAATATTTTTATAACAGAAGATGGAGCAGTAAAAGGATTAAAAGTTTCCAAAGTGGGTACCGGTACTGTCCTGAAAGCTGATGTGGTTTTCACCGTTGATAATTCAGGCAGTATGTATGAAGAAGCAGATTCTGTTGCAGCAAGTATTATTGAATTTGCAAATTTTCTGCAGGCAAGCGGACTTGATGTTCAGTTTGCTGTTGTTGGCTACGACGGTTGGGTAAATGGCGGAATTAATTTTACGTCAGCACAGAATATCTCTACCTATCTAAACCGTGCCACCGGTACAAGCAGAACTTATTATTTTTCCGGACCAGATAGTGCAGGTTTAACAGAGAAAGCTTCAAGTTTTGCTCCTAATGTTTGGGGTGAAAATGGAGTCGTTGGTGTAATATTTGCTGATTCAAATTACACCTGGAGAGCAGGGGCACAGCGCGTATTTGTTAATTTTACAGATGAGCCAACACAACCTGATAACCAGTTATTCTGGAATACAGCTTTAATGTGTGGTTTAATTGGCGGCAAAGCTACTGTTCATACTGTTTATAGCGGACCGGCAGATACCAGTTCTTATTATGGATCACCGTGGTCTCCTTCTAATGAAAGACCCTGGGACATGAGTCTATGCTCTGGCGGTACAATTAAGCTTATTCCTCAAGATGCTACTGGACTAGACCTTAAAAATCTGCCTGTTGCAGGAGCACTTTCAAACAGTTATTTAGTTGAATACAGAGCCGGATCAACCGGTACATCGCATACAGTTGTTATAACAATTAAAGAAAGTAATGCTGACGGAAAACGTGAGTACACCGTTACTTATTAACTGTAAAATCTTAATTATTTAATCAGATAGGCTAAGTTCACTGTTTTAATGTGTACTTAGCCTTTTTTGTTTTTTCATATTTTTGTAATCAGATGGATTCTGGAACGACTACTTGTTTATTCTGACTTGCAATTACCAAATTCTCAAATTCTAATAGATTCTTCGTATCTTAAAAATAATCAATGAATTACAGTAAATAATTATTAACGATTTGATTAGGTTGTATTCCACACCTCAAATAATAATTAATTAAACAAAAATATTGATATTAAGTAAAAGCTTTAATATGTTTATGATTGTGATAGAGGGAATAATAATGTTTTCATACTAAAAGCCATTTATTTTAATAAAATATTCACTTATATTTTACAATCATCAATCATAATAACAAAAAGGAGAGCCCAATGAAAAAACTGTTCTTAACCCTATTTCTCATCGCTGGAATTGCTTTTTACGGATGTGATTCAACCGAACCGGATGCAGATGATAATACTGACATTCCGGCAGATCCGCAAAATGTTACTGTACCGGCAACAACAATTAACAATATACAGCCGACAGCTGTATTTACACCTGCTGCCAATAATCCGGGCAGAATTCAGGTTAACCTTACCGGTCTTATCAATCCGGTAACACAGCAACCAATAACACTTTTCTATGATCCTAACAGTCCTGCATCTTCAAATATCTTCATAACAGAAGATGGGGCAGTAAAAGGACTAAAAGTCACTAAAGTTAGTACCGGAAACGTACTAACTGCGGATTTAGTTTTTGTTGTTGATAATTCCGGCAGTATGTCAGAAGAAGCAGATTCCGTAGCAGCAAGTATTATTGAATTTGCAAATTTTCTGCAGGCAAGCGGACTTAATGTTCAGTTTGCAGTTGTAGGTTATTCCGGAAGCATAAATGGCGGAATAAATTTTACAACTGCTCAAATGCTATCAACTTACCTTAATCTATCAACAGGTACCAGCAGAACACGTGGATTTTCAGGAGCTGATAGTGCTGCTCTTGTAACCAGGGCCGCTGGTTTCGGTTCGGGTACCGGTGAAAATGGAGTGATCGCTGCAATATTTGCTGATAGTGTCTATAGTTGGAGATCAGGTGCACAGAGAGTGATTATTAATTTTACAGATGAACCAACTCAATCAGATGGCAATATGTGGAATAATGCTATGGGGTGCGCTTTGTTAGGTGGAAAAGCCACTGTTCATACTGTTTTTAGTCAGGATAGCACTTCTTATGTTTGGTCTTCGACAAGAGAGCGCCCCTGGGATCTTTCCAACTGTACTGGTGGAACAAATATATTTATTCCAACTGATGCAGCCGGCCTTGATCTTAAAAACCTGCCTGTTGCAGGTGCTCTTTCAAACAGTTATTTGGTTGAATACAGAGCGGGATCAACCGGTACATCGCATACAGTTGTTATAACAATTAAAGAAAGTAATGCTGACGGAAAACGTGAGTACACGGTTACTTATTAATTTTTAATAGTTCATTAATTTCTTTTGTCAGGCTAAGCCCACAATATTATTTGCGGGCTTAGCCTTTTTATTTTGAAATTTTCCTAATCAGTTTTCTTCAACTACATTTCCACATATACTTTTCTTAAATTTATACTAGTAATTCTTTCAAATATTTAAAAATTCTTTCAGGGAGAACCGTTATGAGCTACCGCATTGAAAAAGACACAATGGGTGAACTTCAAGTACCATCCGATAAATACTACGGCGCACAAACCGCAAGATCATTAATGAACTTTAAAATTGGAGGTGACAGATTTCCGCGTGAGCTTATAAGAGCACTTGGGGTACTAAAAAAAGCAGCTGCCCTTACAAACAAAGAACTTGGAACCTTACCATCTGAAAAAGCTGATCTTATCATCAAAGCTGCTGATGAAGTTATAGAAGGAAAACTTGATGAGCATTTTCCTCTTGTGGTTTGGCAGACAGGAAGCGGCACACAAACTAATATGAACGCAAATGAAGTAATCTCAAATCGTGCTATTGAATTAGCCGGTGGAGAAATGGGCAGTAAAAAACCTATCCATCCGAATGACGATGTTAACAAAGCGCAGTCATCAAACGATACTTTTCCCACTGCAATGCATATTGCCGCAGTTGAAGAAATCCACAGAAGACTTATCCCGATGGTTACAAAACTTCGAGATGCTCTTGCTGCTAAAGAAAAAGAATTTAAAGACATTATTAAAATCGGCAGAACGCATTTAATGGATGCTGTACCGCTTACACTTGGTCAGGAGTTTGGCGGATATGTTCAGATGCTGACTAATGGTTTGGCAAGAATTGAAGCAGCTTTACCGAGATTGTATGAATTAGCGCTTGGCGGAACGGCAGTTGGTACAGGTCTGAACACTCATCCTCAGTTTGCAGTGAAGTCTGCTGAGCATATTGCAAAGATTACCGGACAGCCGTTTGTTACAGCTCCCAATAAATTTGAAGCACTTGCAAATCATGATGCACTGGTTGAATTCAGCGGTGTACTAAAAACCCTTGCTGCATCATTGATGAAAATAGCAAATGACGTTCGCTGGCTGGGTTCTGGTCCAAGATGCGGATTAGGAGAATTGAATCTTCCTGAAAACGAACCCGGCAGTTCAATTATGCCCGGTAAAGTAAATCCCACTCAAAGCGAAGCGATGACAATGGTTTGTGCACAGGTGTTTGGTAATGATGTAGCCGTCAACTTCGGTGGAGCAAGCGGTAATTTTGAGCTAAACGTATTTAAACCCGTTATAATTTTTAATGTACTCAACTCAATCAGACTCATTTCTGATGCCTGCGAGAGTTTTACAGATCATTGTGTCGTAGGAATTGAAGCTAATCTTACTAATATTATGAAACATCTTGAAAATTCTCTGATGCTTGTAACATCGCTTAATCCTCATATCGGATATGATAATGCTGCAAAAGTTGCTAAGAAAGCTCATAAAGAAAATACAACACTTAAACAGGCAGCAATGGCACTTGGACTGCTCACTTCTGAAAAATTTGATGAAGTTGTTCGACCCGAAAAAATGGTTGGACCGAAAGCATAACAATTTAAATATTTGCGGGCGAAGCTTAGCATTCTGTAATAATTTAATTTGCTAAACGCTTCGCTCCTTGCATTAGTAATAACACTTATTGTTAAAATAATATGAACTGGAACGGAATAGTCTCACTTTTTATTGCCTGTATTGAGTTGCTTTTACTTATCAATCTTCTCTCATTCACTGAGAAGAACAGATTTAATATTACCGCAATAATTATTGTTGCTTTACTCTTCTCATATCAGTTTATGGAATTCATGATATGTATGATGGGTTTTGACGAATCGCTGTTTGTTTATTTAGCTTTTATAATTATAAGCTATCTGCCACCAATAGGAGTAATTCTTGTTGCGTCATTAAACAAAGTCAAAAGTAAATTTCTATATTTTCTTTTCCTGCCGCCGCTTTTCTTCACAATTTACTATAGCATCATCATTGATGAATTTATCCATAAAGGATGCACGGTTCTTTATGCATCATATCATTATCCGCTCGGCGATCTTTACGGTGCATTTTATTATCTTCCAATAATTGTAACCATTATCTGGCTTGTAAGCACAATAAAAAAGACAACTGTCCCGAAAATAAAAACTATTTCATCGGTTATACTATTTGGATATATTTTTACATCAATTCCTGTAATAATTGCATTTGTATTAATGGCTTATAATAATTACACACTTCTATCGAAGATAGAAAGCATAATGTGCAAGTTTGCAATCGTACTTGCTTTATGCTTAAGTTTTGCAGCAGTTTATAACTCAAGAAAAAAGAATGAACGAAATAATACTTAATATTTATCTTATTATTGTTAACGATGTGGTAATAGAATTCCGTGCTATCTCTTATGAACTAGAAGGCGGCGATGATAATAAAATTAAGTTTCTTAAAAGCCGTGTACGGGAAGATTTTGAAAAAGCTTATAGATTTGATGCACCTACCGACAAATTTGGAAAATTTATGAGTTATAAAAAGTTTCACAAACTGGAAAAAAGAGGAATGCAGTTTCAGTTGTTTGAAGAGATATTTGAAAGATTTGGTGTCCCGGAAAATCCGATTGTTTGTGTAACTCCCGTTGTTGACGGCGAGTTTTATGCAGAGGAAGTAAGTTTGTAAAACATTATCTGGCAGGGTTCAATCTGTTTATTCCGTTTATTTAATCAATGGTATGAATTATGAAATCATTTTATAAAATATCTTTAATAGTAATTTTATTATTCACAATTACAGGTAGCACATTGTACATAAGTGACAAAACAAAAACTCAATTATCAGAAAAGAAAAAAAGTTTTTTAAAGAGACAGGCTGAGCTTGATAAGTATTATTCAGATAAAAAGCTTGGCTCTTTTGTTGAAAATGGAAAAACACTTTTCAGGTTATTCACACCCAATGCTGAAAAAGTGACTCTGGTAATCTTCAATAAAGCAGATGATGAAAAAGGTAAAGAATATGAGATGACTAGAGATGAGGATTCGGTCTGGGAAACCGAACTTGAAGGTGAGTTGTATGGCAAATTTTATGGCTTTAATGTAAAGCACAAAGGTAAAGCTTCAGTCCTATGCATTGATCCATATGCAAAAGCGGTTGCAAGTTTTAATGACTATTTTACTCCCAGAAAAAGTATAGTTGTTAAAGAAGGTAATTATGATTGGGAGGGCGATGAATGGATTCAAATGGATTGGCGTGACCTTATCATTTACGAAATGCATATCCGCGATATGACAGAACACATATCATCGGGTGTTACTGAAAGGGGTACATATAAAGGGCTGATCGAAAAAGGAAAACGCGGCGGAATTGATTATATCAAATCCCTTGGAGTAAATGCAGTTGAACTTTTACCTGCACAGGAATTTGCCAATATTGAAGTCCCTTTCAAAAAAGAAATGAAAGGAAAATTGAATACCTGGAATCCTTATGAACGAAATCACTGGGGATATATGACTGCTGCATTCTTTGCGCCTGAATCCTACTACAGTGAAAACGTGCGTGAAATTAAATGGAATGAATGGAATGGAACAGATGCAAGGTCTATTAACGAATTTAAAGATATGGTTAAAGCTTTCCACAAAGAGGGCATTGCTGTTATAATGGATGTTGTTTATAATCATTTATCTGAATACGAATTTGGAAATCTTAAGGAGATTGATAAAGAATACTATTTCAGATTGGATGAGAATGGCAATTTTATTGCTGAAAGTTTCTGCGGTAATGATATCCGAACTGAACGGCCTATGATGCGAAGATTAATTGTGGAAAGTGTGCTTTACTGGATGAAAGAATATCACATTGACGGTTTCCGGTTTGATCTTGGAAAACTGATCGATTGGGAGACTATTGAAACAATTATTTACGAAGCAAAGAAAATTAATCCCGATGCTGTATTTGTTTGTGAACCCTGGGGCGGAGGATATGATCCGGCCGGATTTTCTTTGCGCGGCTGGGGCTCGTGGAATGATCAGATTAGAAACGGAATAAAAGGTGAAAACCCCGTTAATGGTCACGGCTGGATTTTTGGGAAATGGTACGGAAATAATTCGCCTCAAAGAATTAAAAGCTATGTGAATGGAACTTTGGTCAGAGATCAGTACGGATTATTTCAGAAACCTGATCACGCTGTTAATTACCTTGAATCGCACGATGGTTATACACTTGGTGATTTTATAAGAATCGGGCTTGGCGATGTAAAACCGGACGAAGTAATAAAGGATGTTGACAAGAATGCAAAACTATCTGCAACTCAACTTGCATTAAATAAACTCGGTGCTCTGTTTCTGTTTACTTCCAGAGGAATAACAATGATACACAGCGGTCAGGAATTTGCACGCAGCAAAGTTATTCCGCATAATGTTAAAGTTGATGATCCTCATAAAGGAATGCTTGATCATAATTCTTACGACAAAGATAATGAGGTAAATTATATCAATTACAATCACGCAGAATTGAACAGTGAGCTTTTAGATTATTATAAAGGGTTGATTGAACTAAGAAAAGTTTTTGAAACATTCCGCCGGGCAAGACACGAGGATGTAAAATTTTATAATATTATTGATAATCCTTTCGCAATCGGCTATGCAGTTAGTTTCAAAAATGAATCATTCATCGTATTGAAGAATGCTGATCGCGGCATGGATGAAGAATTCATGCTTCCTGATGGCGAATGGGATATACTTGTTAGTCCTGAGAAAGCGGGAACTAAAACTCTTGGTACAGTGAAAACGAATCTTATTGTGAAACCCTCATCGGGTTATGTGCTGAAGAAGAGATAGTTATTTTTAGTGTTTTTAAGATTTAGTGGTAATTTTTTTTCTAATTAAAATTCACACTTGTATGAATATACCTTACTTTTATTTGATTCTATGGTTTTTATCCATTGCTGCAACAGCACAAACAATATATCAGTCGGGAAGTCCTGGGTGGCTGGTTAATCAGTTCTTTTCTGCAGCAAATTTTCCTGATAAGGAAAAATACTTTACGGATGAAATGACTCAGCAGTTGCAATATCCAACCATTGGTGAAGAGCTGCGTGGACAAGCTAAGGTTAAGTTAAGTGAAATCAATAAAAGAAATCTAGAAACTGTCTTTTCTGTAAACATCAGCACTGAAAGTGACCAAAAGGATTTTTATTGTTATTTGAAAAATGAGGATGGCTGGAAGATTTCTGCAATACGCACTTTCATAATTCCGATTTATTATCATCAGCTTGCAGATTCAATACTTAATGATAAAAATCTGACTGCTTCAGAAAAATGGATTGCACATTCTATCCGTTTATTAACAGGCACTGATGAAAATTTAAAAGAGCATCTTAAACTGAACTTTAATGAATTAAAAGATATTCTTGCCAGATTTTTAAACAAACCTGATGAAGAAATAAAACCCATGCTTCAGAAACTCTATCTGTCATCAGTCTTTAAACCTGATCAACTTGCCGAATGTGTTTATTTCAGTATAATGGAAATAAATTATTTAGAAGCAGGATACATTTACTGCACAGATAAAACAAAATTACCTCCGATGAACCCGGGAGATTTTATTTTGGTTGAAGAGATAGTTAAGGACTGGTACTTGTACAGGAGGAATTAATTATCAGAAAAACTTTTTCTTAAAGATTTTTCAACCGCCTGTTTAAAGTGCCCAAGGTTTACAGGCTTATGAAAAACAAATTCAATTCCAACCTCGTTGTAATCGTTAATTGCATCCCTGTCAATATCGCTGCTAAGAACAATTACCGGGGGCTTGCCTTTCATTTCAAGTTTTTGAAGTTCAATAACAAATTCATATCCATTCATAACAGGCATAGAGTGATCTGTAATAACTAAAGCGGGATGGGTTAATTTAATTTTTTCAAGAGCTTCTTTGCCGTTAGGAGCAATTTCAACATCATAATCAGGAGTAATATTTTTAAGTATTTTAGAGTAAAGAAGTCTGTCAGTTTTGTTATCATCAACAATAAGAATTTTAGCAGAGGCAATAGGTAATGTGAATCTGAAGTCAGTGCCTTCACCAAAGTTACTTGTAACAGAAATTTTCCCTCCGTGAAGCTCTATTATTTCTTTTACAAGAGAAAGTCCAAGGCCGCTTCCTTTTTCACCAGCGGTACCTTCAGAGGTGAATTTAGATTCAATGCTGAAAAGTTTTTGTAAGTTTTCTTCTTTAATTCCAACACCGGTATCTCTTACTGAGAACTCAATAAATCTCGGATTCTCGAAGGCAGAAGATGAAATGTAAATCTTACCACCACGGTTAGTGAACTTTATTGCATTCGAGACCAAGTTGTTAAATACCTGGATTAGAAGACTCTTATCAGCAAAAACAAGTTTTTCACCTTTAGTAAGATTTATTATTTCAATTCCTTTTTGCATAGAAATACCGGAAAGAGTTTTTTGCGAATCTTCAATGATCTGTACCGCATCCAGTTTTTGGGGTTCGAACTTAATTCTTCCTGTTTGCAGGCGTGTCCAATCCAGCAATGAATTAACTAATGCAAGCATTGAATGTGAAGATTCCTGAATATAAAGAATGTACTGTTTTTTCTCATCCTCAGTAAGGTCCTTATCATTAATAAGCAGATCAGTGAAACCGAGAATAGAACTGAATGGTGTTCTTAGATCGTGAGAAACTATTGAAATGAATCTGTCTTTTGTTTCATTTAGCTTGATAAGATTCTGTGTTGATTTTTTTAATTCTTCTTCTGCGCGTTTTCGGAAAGTTACATCACTAACAAGTCCAAATACTTTTTGAATTCTTCCTGCTCCGATTCTAACAAGGTTAAGTTTTGTCCTTACCCAGACTATATTCCCGTGTTTATTAATAATTCTGAATTCAAACTCGCCTGAATTCTGAATTCTGCTTTTCAGCAGGTTCATAAGCTTCGGTTTGAATACCTGGAAATCATCCGGATGTATTATCTTAAGGAAAAGTTTACCATCAGCAAGAAAATCTGTCTGCGTATAGCCTGTAATTTTCTGCACTGAAGTTGTACAGAATACGGGTCGTAAACTGGTTCTTAATCTTTCGAAAGTAAAAAGAAAATCGTCAATATTTTCTGTTATATTTCTATATTTTTCTTCAGATTCTCTTATAGCTTTTTGTGCACGTATAATTTCTGAAACATCTCTTACAACCATTACAATATGTGTTTTATTTTCAAAAGAAAATGTGCCGGCAGAAATTTCAGCATGAAAAAGTGAACCGTCTGTTTTTCTGCCCAGGAAATTGAATCTGTAAGGTACATTTTCTTTACTTCTTTCAATCAAACGGAAGTACTCTGCAACTTTTAAAGTATCTTCTTCGGAGACAAGATCAAGTACATCTTTTCTTGTTAATTCTTCTTCGGATTTATAATTGAAAATATTTGCGAATGCCCTGTTTGCAAAAACAATTTTACCGTTTTGGCAGGTAGATATACCATCATTTGATGCAGATAGTATTGATAGGAATAATTTTACTTCCTTTTCTTTTTCTATTTGTTCATCAATACTTCTCAGAAAGCAGTCATATTGAACAGTTCCATCGTTATCAAATTCAGGTATAACGGTTAAGGAAAAATTAATTAACTCTCCCTCTGATGTTTTAAAAGGCAATTCAGTCTTTAAAGGAGATGTTTTTTCTGCGGAACGCAAATCAATAATATTATCTTCAAAATAGCTTTGATCAATAAGATCGTAAATTCTTTTATGCTTTAATTCTTCGTGTGTGTAATTGAAGGTTTTGCAGAAGTTTTTATTGGCATAAATAAAATTTCCGGTTTCATTAGTTTTACAAACTAAAAAATCCGCTTCTGTAAGAAGCATCGAAAAGTTTTTTATACTTTTATTAAGTTCTTTTTCATTTTGAATCTGTACAGTAACATCTTTGCATAGCACCAGCAGACGGTCTTCATCCGAACTGCTTAATGTAAAAAAGCATTCAACAAATTTATTATCACCATGCTTATGATTAATGACCAGCCTGACCGAGGAATTGTCATTCAAGGAGTTCTTAATATCGGATAATCTGCTATCTCCCAGTTCATCGATAAAATTGCCGATAAATTTACTTTTAACTGCTCCTGCACTGTAACCAAAAATCAATTCACAATTAGTATCCCACCGTTTAACAATATTTTCGGCATCCAGTGAAAAAAGTGCATTGCCAGCGGCTTGGTTTGCTTTTGAGTAGCATTCTGACTGAAGTATGTTTTTCTTTATCCCGTCAATTTCGGATTCAATTGTAGTAACATCTTCAAAAAAGATAAAGATAAAAGTTATTTGGTTTTTGCTATCAAGTTGCGGAACGAGCTTTAGCTTTGCTAACTTTTTATTTTCGTTTATTGTTAATGTTATTTTCGAACTTAAGTTTTTTTTGCTGCTTTTTACTTCGGATATCAGATGATCTAAATCAGTTCGGGACTCGTCATCAATAAATGAAAGAAGAGAGTGATTCAAATAAGAAATGGCGCCTTCAACAATTAAAGTGGTATCACCGGTAATGTATTGAATTATCAGATTTGGATCTATTACAATAAGCAGATCTGTAATAAACCCAGTTGCTTTTTCAAGTAAATCACTTCTGAGCGCAAATTGTTTCTGGGTTTTGCTGATGATCTTCAGATCTTCAATAATCAAAGCTCCACCTGAAAAGTTTTCATCTTCAATAAGGGGAGTCCCTTTAACAATTAATTTGATATTAGCTTTGCCGGGGAGAGTTAGCTCTTCTATTTCAATTTCAAATGGATAACCCCTTTTCAGATCTCTCAGTTGTTCAGTTAATGGTCTTTCTATTATAATATTTTCAGTAAAAATATTTTTCCCAAATAGCGAAGCCGAAAAAAGGGTTGGATAAAGAATTTCTAATTTGCGAATAGCAGTATTAGCAAACTGAATTATTCCGTTCTTGTCGAACAGAATAATACCGATAGGAAGGTTATTAAGTATATCCTCCCGGGTTTTATTTAAATTTTCAGCAAGTGTAATCAATTTATTTATCCATATGGCATGGGGATATATCAATTATAATGCTATTAAAATTAAAAGAATAAACTGCGTTTTTAAGCCGTAAGTGGACTAATTAAAGGTGGACATTTGGCCATAAAATTTAGTATTTATCTCAAATTCAAACCAAATGAGCATTTTGTCTCGTTTTGAAATATAAGTTCCAGTTTATCAAACGAAATTAATATGGTTTGACCATATGAAGTAATTAATTTCATCTCAGTCTTATTTAAATCAAAATGATTAAATTTGAATTAGAAATTAGAGTGGTTAACATTTGATAAGAATATTACAAAAATTAGGAAAAGGTACGTTAGAATTTTTCCGGGAGTTTGGACAGGTTTCAAATTTATTTTTTGGAATCATAAAAAATTTCACTCAAATTCCGCGAAGCAGAAGGCTGATACTTTTTCAAATGGAACACATTGGAGTTAACTCACTTCCATTGGTTCTTATAATAGCTGTATTTACCGGAGCCGTTGCTGCGTGGCAGGCCGCCTATCAGCTTAAAGGTATAGCGCCTCTTTCGTTTCTCGGCGGTGCTACCAGCAGAGCAATAATTACAGAGCTTGGTCCGGTATTAACTGGAATTGTTATAGCTGGTCGGGTTGGTGCATCAATTGCTGCAGAACTTGGTACAATGAAAGTAACGGAACAAATTGATGCTCTTGAAACTATGGCAATCAGTCCTGTTAGATATCTAGCAATGCCAAGATTTCTGGCCGCTATTATTATGATGCCTATACTTGTAATATTTGCTAACGTCATTGCTGTCCTGGGCGCCTACATTGTATCGGATTATTTTCTGGGCGTATCATTTTCAGTTTTTTTTAATTCTGTAAAGAGGTTTTTTGTCTTTTCTGATTTGATAGCAGGTTTGGTAAAAACTGTTTTTTTTGGCGGAGTAACTGCTCTTCTTGGCTGCCATATTGGTTTCAGAACTCAAGGTGGTGCTGAAGGGGTCGGACTTGCCACAATTCGTTCTTTTGTGTTATCTGCTGCGCTTATTCTTATTCTTGATTATCTGCTCTGGATTTTTCTTTTTGGTATGTAGAAACATCTCAATATTTAAAATTGTAATTGCCCGTTAGCAACTGATTGATAGTCAATTAACTTTAAATTTGTTGCGATTTTCATTAAATATGGAACATCTTAAATTATAATTAAGGGCTTCAGTTATGGAAAAAACAAAATATCTTATAAAAGAGAGAACTGAAAAAGTAGTTTTACCTGAAAAGCTTGGCTTCGGTCAAATATTTTCTGATCATATGTTCCAGATGGATTATAGCCCATCAAAAGGTTGGTACAGTCCTCAGATTCTGCCGGTTGATAATTTAATGACACACCCTGCATCTTCTTTTATTCATTACGGTCAAACAATTTTTGAAGGCTTAAAAGCATTTAAAACTGTTAAAAATGAAATTATAATATTTCGACCGGAAACCCACATTGAAAGATTGAATAATTCAGCGAAAAGAATTTGTATGCCGCAGGTTGACGTGAAATTTGTTCTTGAGGCATTAACCGAATTGGTCAGGATTGATAGTGACTGGATTCCCACTAAAAGAGGTGAGTCTCTTTATATCAGACCTTTTATGTATGGCCTCGATCCCGCTCTTGGCGTTAGACCTTCCAGAGATTATAGATTAGTAATTTTACTCTCACCGGTTGGTGCTTACTACCCTGAAGGATTTAAACCGGTTAAAATTCTTGTACAGGATGATTATGTAAGGGCGGTAAGAAAAGGGCTTGGTGAATGTAAAACAGCAGCAAATTATGCTGCAAGTCTTCTTGCAACTGAAGAGGCGATGAAAAAAGGATTTACACAGGTTCTATGGCTGGATGGCGTGCATCAGAAGTATGTTGAAGAAGTCGGCACAATGAATATTTTTATCAACTTTAAAGATGAGGTTGTTACTCCAAAACTTAATGGATCTATCTTGCCTGGTGTTACAAGAAGATCAGTAATTCAAATATTGAAAGAATGGGGGATGAAAGTAACAGAACGGGAAATTTCAATTGACGAAATTATAAGCGAATATGAAACTGGTAATCTGCTTGGTTTATTTGGATCAGGTACGGCTGCTATTATATCTTCTATCGGCTGGTTAACTTATAAGGAGAAAAGTATGACCTTTAATAATGGTGAACCAGGTGAACTTGATGTTAAACTGTTCAATGAACTTACTTCAATTCATTACGGCGAAAAAGAAGATACACATAACTGGATATTTAACGTTGATAAAAAAGGAATTGAAGTCAGTTGATACTTCGGTTACTGATACTTCTATTTTTATCACTTAATAATTTTATTCTGGTAGGACAGAACTTACCTAAGAATATCATTTTTCTTATCGGTGATGGAATGGGCGTCAACTATGTTGCCGCCTCATTCTTTGATGATGAGAACAATCCTTATCGTAACTTTAAATCGATTGGTTTGGTAAACACAACATCATCAGACCGTCTAATAACAGATTCCGGTGCTGCTGCAACAGTACTGGCAACTGGTCATAGAACTGTTAATCGATATATCTCAATTGACTCAGCGGGTAATAGATTAAAAACATTGTTTCAGTTTGCTAAAGAAAAAGGAAAGTCGGTTGGAATAGTATCTACAAGTTCTGTAACCCATGCTACACCGGCTGCTTTTTATGCGCATACAGATAACAGAGGGCGCGAAACTGATATTGCCTTTCAATTAGCAGAAAGTGATGTTGATGTTATAATCGGCGGCGGTACTCAATTTTTCCTTTCTGATATTATAGGCGGAAGCAGAAAAGATGACATCAATGTAATCCACAAAATGGAAAATAAAAGCTATAAATGGTTAAACAGTTTTGATTATAAAACTATTGTTGATGCAGATAAAGTTTTGTGCCTGATGGAAAAGAATGGACTAAAACCTGCATCCGAAAGGATTAATACTCTTGGAGATTTCACTAAAGCTGCAATTGATAACTTGAAATCTAATGAAAATGGATTTGTATTAATGGTTGAAGGCTCTCAAATTGATTGGGCTGGACACGAAAATAAACAGGATTATCTCCTTTCCGAAATGCGAGATTTCAATTATGCAATTACTGAGGCCCTAAATTTTGCACACGAAGATGGCAATACTCTAATAGTCATAACTGCAGATCATGAAACAGGTGGAATGGCAATCACCGGTGGCAATCTGGATGGCAAAAATCAAAAACTGGGATTTGTAAGTAAGAGTCATACAGCCGGATTTGTGCCTGTTTTATCTTATGGTCCGTCTGAAGATAAATTCCGGGGAATACTGGAAAACTATGAAATCGGGCAAAATTTAATACTTTTGATCGATCCAACCTCTCAATTCTAAAAAATCTTTAATTATTTTTAATTTACCCCTTGACAAGTGTGCATTTGCACACTATTTTAGTAGTGAACAATTGGACACTATTTTTATATGAAAAACGAATTAACTGATCGACAGGAACAAATTCTGATTTTTATTAAAGAATTTCTTAGCCAAAATGGTTATCCCCCAACTCTAAGACAAATCGGAAAACAATTTAGTATCTCATCCACTTTTGGCGTTAAACGTCACCTTGATGCACTTGAAAAAAAGGGATATCTGAATATTGAAAGCAATGCCAGTCGTGGTATTTCAATTATCAGGAATGATGATGATTTTCCAATTCCAACTCTGGTAAGAGATGAAGAAGTTGAATCAAACAGAATCCCGATAATTGGACGTGTCGCAGCGGGTTCACCAATTCTTGCAGAAGAAAATATTGAAGGCTCGGTGCTTATTGACCCTTCATTTATGAATAAAGCAAAAGATTGTTTTGCTTTAAAGGTTAAAGGCGATAGCATGGTTAATGCAGGAATCTTTGAGGGAGATCTTGTAATTGTTTCACCAAAACACATTGCACTTAACGATGAAATAATTGTTGCACGAATTGATGATGAAGTTACTGTAAAAAAATATTTTACAAGGGGAAACGAAGTGAAGTTAATTCCTGAAAATGATAAGTATAGTGCGATAATAATTACTAATGAAAATGATTTTTCAATCATCGGTAAGGTTACCGGTGTAGTTAGATGGCTTAATTGAAAGGAGTTTAATATGAAAACTGAAATCTTTAAAAGAGCAATTGTTTGTAGAAATAAACTGCAGTTTCTTTATGATCTTGATAAGTTCTCAATAGAACCATATTATATAGCTGTTGAAAAAAACGGGCGAAAGGTTATTTATGGAAAACTAGTTAACTCAAGTGAAGTGAAAAAATTTGATTATAAAAGAATTGCTAACATTAAAATTTTGAAAGCAAAAAAATTTTCACCGGTTATACCGATTATACCAATGGCATCATAAAAGAGTGAGGTGTGTTATGACAGACAGAAGAAAAGAAATAGATCTGCTAGTAGAACATTTTTGGAAAAAAGGTTATTTAACTTTAAGCAGAAAGTTTGGAACTTATCTGCCTGAACCTTCTGATATTGGCGGATTCCAGGTTGATATAATTGCCAGGCAGAAAAATAATTATGCAATTGGAATAACCTTAAACAGAGATGACTTAAATGATAATACTTTATTGAACAGGCTAATTTACCTGGCAACAAGACAAACACGAAATACAAACAAAAAGGTATCTCTTTTTGTCGGGGTTAATAAATCTGATTACTCGACAGTAAAATCTTATCTTAATCAAATTGAAGAAGACATTAGAAAAAATATAAGATTATTTATCATAGAAGAAAGACCCGTTTCATTTTCTACACATAAAAAGGAACAGATTTTATTTTCCTGATAATAAAAGGGGGCTTTTTTTTTCTTACCATCCTAATTTTTACCTTTATATACCTTTCCCGCATTTCTATTATTGTATTAAAACTTTTTAACATTTAATACAAATGTTAAAATCCTTGATTTTCAGTGGTTGCAAGGTTAATTTTACACGCTTAATCTAACATTAGGATTGAAAGTTGAGTAAGAATAGTAAAGCTTCTGATGAATTACTCCAGGAAGAGTTAAAAAAATCAGGGGAAATACCTTCACACATTGCAATTATTATGGATGGTAACGGTAGATGGGCTAAGAAAAAAGGTCTTCCTAGGGTTGCCGGTCATAAAAGAGGTGTTGATACCGTTCGTGAGATTGTTGAAGCCTGTGCACAAATTGGCGTTAAATATCTTACTTTATATACCTTTTCCACAGAAAACTGGAAAAGACCGAAAGATGAAGTTTCTACTCTTATGAGGCTTCTTTTAAAAAGCCTTAAAGACAGAGTTAAGGAACTTAACAAAAATGATATTCGACTAACCACCATTGGAGAGATTGATAAATTGCCCACGGCGGTTCAAAAGCAGCTAAAATCTGATATTGAGAGAACAAAGAATAACAAAAAAATGGTGTTGAATCTTGCGCTCAGTTACAGTGGAAGATGGGAACTGCTTCAGGCAATGAAAAAAATTTCTGGGCTCGCTTCTCAAGGTAAGATTCATTCCGAAGATATTACAGAAGAAACTATTTCAAATCATTTAACAACAAAAGATATACCTGATCCTGAGCTTCTTATTAGAACCAGCGGTGAGTTCAGAGTTAGTAACTTTTTGCTTTGGCAGATTGCCTACTCAGAATTTGTTATTACCGATGCTTATTGGCCTGACTTTTCAAGAGAGCATCTTTATGATGCAGTAAGGCAATACCAGAAAAGAGAGAGAAGATTTGGCAGAGTATCTGAACAAATTAACAAGAATGATAAAGGCATAAAGGATGTTCAATCCATATCCTCATAAGATATTTAAAATACTTTTTTTAATTTTTATTTTACTTGCTTCATCACAAACACTTGCCCAAGGGCAAAGAACCGTATACAAAATTCTTGGTGTTACTGTTGAAGGTAATAAATTTGCTGATGCGGCAACTATTATTGCCAGCAGCGGATTAAAAATTGGCGATGAAATACAAGTGCCCGGTGATCAAACCTTAAACGCTATAAGAAAACTCTGGACCCTGGGTATTTTTTCTGATGTTCAGATAATTGCTGATAAGAAAGTTGCTGATGGAGTTTTTTTAATAATTAAAGTTGAAGAGTATCCGAAGCTTGAAAAAGTTGTGTTTGAAGGTAATGATGATGTTAGTGACAGCGACATTGAAAAGTTAATTACTTTCATTCGCGGACAAACCATAAAACCGCAGGACTTATCAAAACTCGAAAATCGCATTTTAAATTCGTATACAGAAGAAGGTTTACTTAACGCTAAAATAATAACTGAATATTTCATTTATTCAAGTGCGGATACGGTTGATGGTAATATCTATGTCCTTTGGAAAAACCAAAAAGATTTTTCAGATGAATATGAGGTTGAATATAAATCAGGCGATCAAAGATATGCTGATCTTATTGGTAGAATTAAAGAACGTGTTCTCATCAAGCTAAAAATTGAAGAAGGCGATAAAGTTACTGTAAGAAAAATTGAATTCACCGGTAATGAAGTTTTTGATGATGGCGACTTGAAGAGTGAAATGGATGAAATATCTGAGAAAAAGTGGTGGAAATTCTGGAGCGGCGCTAAGTTTGATCCCGAAAAATACAAAACAGATAAAGACTTTATAATTAAATTTTACAGAAAGAATGGTTTCCTCGACGCTGAAATAACATCTGATTCTCTTATATATTCTAATAATAATAAAGATTTAAGAATTATTATGAATATTTTTGAGGGACCCCAATACAGGATCAGAAACATTGCCTGGGAAGGCAATACTGTGTATCCCGATGCAGTCTTAACTGAAAGATTGGAATTTTCAACAGGTGACGTTTTTAACTATGAAAAGTTTGAACAAAACCTCAGGGGAAACGAAAAACAGACAGATGTTTCAGCTTTATATCTTGATAATGGTTATCTTACTTTTAATGTCCAGCCTCGTGAAACGCGCGTTGCGGGAGATTCAATAGATATTAACATTCGGATTGAGGAAAGAAACCAGTTCAGAGTTAACAGAGTTGATATAACAGGTAATGATAAAACAAAAGAAAAAGTAATTCGCCGCGAATTATTTACAATCCCGGGTGAATATTTCAACCGTGCATTGCTTTTTAGAAGTGTTCAGCAGCTTGCTAATCTTCAATACTTTAATATGGAAAAACTATATGGACCGGGAGGAATAGACACAAAACTTGCAAGTGATAGTACTGTTGATGTTGCATTCAGAGTTGAAGAAAAATCAAGTGATTATTTAAATGCTTCGGTAGGTTACAGCGGTGCCTTCGGTTTTAGCGGTGCGGTCGGCATCACATTAACAAACTTCTCCATCTCGGAACCATTTAGTTTGGGAGGAGGACAAATCTTAAGTTTTAACTGGCAATTTGGTGTGGGTAGTATTTACAGAACTTTTACTCTTGGATTTACTGAACCTTGGCTATTCGATACGCCTACTTCTGTTGGAGCTGAACTTTTTGATACCAGACAGCAGTATATTTACGACTTGAGACAATCCGGCATCACCGTAAGAGTTGGAAGAAGATTGAAATGGCCCGATGACTTCTTCTTTGTTCAGGGCAGGGCCAAATATCAGTATAACGATGTAATTGAAGGACGAGGATTTTATGCAGAGGGAAGAACAAATCAATATACAATTGGCGCAATCATCAGTAGAAAAAATATTGATAACCCAATTTTTCCTTCTCGCGGATCTTCAGTTTCACTTGATACGGAATTAACCGGTGGACCAATTCTTCCCGGGGATGTTGATTATCTTAAAATTGGATTTACTGCCGAGTGGTATAGAAGATTATTCAACAGTAACCGTATAGCACTTTATACAGTTGCTGATCTCGGTTACATTGATGAGATAGTAAAGGGCACAAATATTCAGCCTTTTGAATTTTATTATATGGGTGGTAATGGCTTGATAATTGCGACAACATCACTTCGCGGTTATGATGATAGAACCGTTGGTCCTCGAAATGCTTTTGGTGATGTTATTGGCGGACGCGTAATGGCAAAATTTGGAACGGAATTAAGGTTAGCCGTAACACTTGAGCCTATTCCGTTGTATGTTCTGGCTTTTGCTGAAGCCGGTAATGTTTTTGAAAGCTTCCAGAAAACAGATATTTTTGATCTCAGAAGATCTGTCGGTTTTGGTGCAAGGTTGTTAATTAACCCGATAGGTCTGATCGGTTTTGATATTGGTTATGGTTTTGACAGACAAATAACAGATAAAAAAGATCCTGCCTGGCTGTTTCACTTCCAGTTTGGCAGAGGATTTTAATTTTTTATAAATAACAAGAAAGAGGAAACAAGTGAATAAGTATCTTTTAATTTTCTTTATTGCTTTGTTCAGCATTTCAGCATTTGCTCAATCGCAATTAAAGCTTGGATATGTTGATTCTGAAACAATTCTTAATCAATTTCCCGAAGCAATAAAAGCTCAAGGAGATCTTGATGCACTAACTAATAAGTGGAGCGCTCAGGTTGATTCTATGACTTTAGCATATCAGCAGTCAATTGCAGATTACCAGAAGCAGCAGGAAATGATGACTGACGAGAAAAAACTTGAAGCTCAACAGCGAATTGTTGGAATGGAACAGCAAATTCTTGATTTCAGAAGACAAAAATTCGGTCAGGGTACTGGTGAAATATTCAGAGAGCAGGAAAAGATTTTTGCCCCTATTAAAACTAAAATTTATGATGCTATTGAAAAAGTAGCTAAAGAAGAAACTATGCAGTTTGTATTCGACAAAAGCGGTGACATTATTTTACTATACGCCGATGCCGCATTTGACATTACTTTTAAGGTATTGGACAAACTTAAAAGAGGTAATTAATTTTTGATTCAGGTCACTATAAAAGTTCTCTTCGATTTTAGGAGAGAACTTTTTCTTTTTTATACGTAATTTAGTCTCGTTGAATTAAGAAACAGAAAGAATAAAGAATGAAAAGAACTATTTTATTTTTTGCCATTTTTATCTCAGTTGCAACTGTATCATTCGCCCAGTTGAAAATCGGGTATATTGATTCTGATACCGTAATGGATAAATTACCCGATGTTCAGGATGCTCGTCAGAAAATTGATGCTCTCATTCAGGAATGGCAATCTGAAATAAGGGCACTTGAAAACGACTGGAAGACTAAGTATGACGATTATGAGAAAAGAAAACTTATAATGACTGATCAGACAAGAGCGGAAGCTGAAGCAGAATTAATTAAACTGGAAAATGATATTGCTCAATTCCGGGACAAAAAATTCGGTACTAATGGCGAACTTTTTCTGAAACAGGATGAATTAATGAAACCTGTTCAAAACAAAATTTTTAATGCTATTAAACAAGTTGCCGAGGAGGAAAATCTTGATTTTGTCTTTGACCGCAGCGGTGATATTATGATTCTTTTTGCCAAAGAGCAATACGATATTTCCCAAAAAGTTTTAGATAAATTAAAAATTGATTAGTACTGATGTCTATCCACATTAAAGATATTGCCGCTCTTATTAACGGTAGAATCGTCGGTAATGAAAATATCAGTATTAATAATATTGCGAGAATTGAGGAAGCAAAAGAGAACGACTTAACCTTTATCTATTTGCCCGCTTACGAAAAATATTTTGATGCCACGAAAGCATCAGTTGTTCTTGTTAAACCCGCATTTAGTAAATCACGCAATGATATAACACTTATTGAAGTAGAAGCCCCCGATAAAGCTTTTCTCAAAATTATTCTTAAGTACTTTACACCTGAGTTTAAACTTGAAGGTATTGATAAAACTGCTTTTGTGCATCCAAACGCCAGGCTTGGTAATAATGTTGCCCTGGGCAAAAACGTAGTTGTGTCAGAAGGTTGTGTAATAGGTGATAATACCAAGATTTTTCATAACACAGTTCTTTATGATAATGTTGAAGTCGGAAGTGAATGTTTATTCTTTTCAAATATCAGCATCAGGGAAGATTGCAAAGTTGGAAGCCATGTCATACTTCATTCCGGCGCAGTGATAGGTAGTGATGGATTCGGCTTTAATCCTGATGAAAAAGGAGTTTATCAGAAAGTTCCTCAAATAGGCAACGTTGTTCTGGAAGATGATGTTGAAATAGGTTCAAATGTATCGATTGACAGAGCGGCACTGGGGTCAACCATTATTAAAAGAGGAACTAAAATAGACAACCTTGTACAGATTGCACATAATGTTGTTATTGGTGAAGATACTGTTATTTCCTCACAAACCGGTATTTCAGGAAGTACAAAGATCGGAAATAATTGCATTTTAGCAGGCCAGGTTGGTATTGTCGGCCATATTGAAATTGGGGATAAGGTAGTACTGATGGCTCAATCGGGTATTTCAAAATCAATTACAAAACCAGGATATTATTTTGGATATCCTGCCAAAGAAATTAAGCAGGCTCGGATACTCGAAGCACATATAAGAAATCTTCCCGGATATTCAGACAGAATAAAACAACTTGAAGCAGAAATAATCAAACTAAAAGATTTAACAAAAAAGAATTAAAAAGTTTGATCAATAGTTAACCTACTCATATAACCTCAATTGTATTTCTTACCCCAACTCAGTATTTTGTCATCGATTTTTTTATTAAAATATTTAATTGGTAATCCATGTTAGAACAACAAAGAACTATAGCTAAAGCTGTTTCAATGGAGGGAACCGGACTTCACACGGGAACTACCTGTACAATGACATTTAAACCTGCCTCCGAAAATTTTGGAATAAGATTTGTAAGAACTGATCTTGGCGGAAATCCTGAAATTCCAGCCATTGCGGATAATGTAGTTGATGTTTCGCGCGGTACAACTATAGGTATTGGTGAAGCTAAAGTTCATACAGTTGAACACGTACTTGCAGCAATAGTTGGTCTTCAGATTGATAATATTATTATTGAACTTAACGGTATTGAACCTCCCATTGGTGACGGCAGTGCGCTTCCTTACGTAGAGGTTTTACAAAAAGCAGGATTCGTACAGCAAGAAGCTCCGAAAGATTATTTAATAATAGATGAAGCAGTAACATATCAGAATCCGGATAAGCAAATTGATATAGTAGCATTACCTTTGGACAGGTATAGAATTTCTGTAATGGTTGACTATCAAAACCCTGCACTTGGCAGCCAGCACACAGGTATGTTTGATCTTGAAGAAGAATTTGTCAGAGAATTTGCGCCGGCAAGAACTTTCTGCTTCCTTAGTGAAGTTGAAATGCTTGCTCAACAGGGATTAATAAAAGGCGGTCATTTAGATAACGCTGTTGTAATTGTGGATCATAAGCTTGCTCAGGATGAACTTAATAAACTTGCAAATAAAATAGGCGTTACTGAAAAAATTGACATTGGTAATAACGGAATTTTAAATAATAAAGAGGTTAGGTTTAAGAATGAACCTGTAAGACATAAACTACTTGATCTTCTTGGTGATCTAGCCTTGATTGGGGCTCCGATAAAAGCGCAAATATTAGCAGCACGTCCTGGTCATAAGGCAAATGTTGAATTTGCTAAGATGATACGTAAATTATATCAGCAGAAAAAGCTTGTTAAAAAATTTCAATTTGTAAAAAAAGAAGGAGTTGTATTTGATACAACTGCTATTGAAAGAATATTACCGCATCGATATCCGTTCCTTCTGGTTGACAAAATTGTTCATCTCGAACTTGATAAAAAAGTTATAGGTGTAAAATCAGTAACTGTAAATGAACCGTTCTTTCCTGGTCATTTTCCCGGTCAGCCGATTATGCCCGGTGTTTTAATTATTGAAGCAATGGCACAGACTGGAGGAGTACTTCTGCTTAATTCATTTCCCAACCCGGAGGAAAAGCTGGTTTATTTTATGCAGATTAATAATGCCAAATTCAGAAAACCAGTTGTACCGGGCGATCAGGTATTTATGGAAGTAGAGTTAACCCAGAGAAAAAGTAAAGTTGTTATTATGTTAGGTAAAGCTTACGTTAATGATGTTCTGGTAGCAGAAGCTGATTTTATGGCCGGCATTGTAGATAGACCAAAACAAATACAAGAATAATTTATGAACAATATTCATCCTACTGCAATTGTAAGTCCAAAAGCAAAAATTGGTGATAACATTACCGTTGGTCCTTATGCTGTAATTCAAGATGATGTTGAAATTGGCATTGATTGCCAGATTGGTCCTCACGCAGTTATTTACGATGGTGCCAGAATAGGTGATAGAGTAAAAATAAAACAGGCATCATCTATTGCACACGTACCGCAGGATCTTAAATTCAGCCAGGAACCAAGTTTATTTATAATTGGAGATGACACAGTAATACATGAGTTTGTCACTCTTCATAGAGGAACAAAAGAAACGGGTAAATCAGAAATTGGTAAAAAATGCCTTCTGATGGCATATGCTCATGTAGCTCATGATTGTGTTATTGGCGACAATGTTATTCTTGCAAACGGGGTTCAAATAGCAGGGCACGTTACTGTAGAAAACTATGCTATTATTGGCGGAATGACACCCGTTCACCAGTTTTGTAAGGTAGGCCAGCACTGTATGATTGGCGGTGCATTCCGTGCTGTGCAGGATGTTCCTCCATACATACTTTGTGGTGAAATGCCATTAAGATTCGCGGGGCTTAACCTTGTAGGTTTGAGAAGAAGAGGATTTACAGTTGAAGATATTAACGCACTTAAAAAGACTTACAACTATATATATGATCACTCATTGAATGTCAGTCAGGCACTGAAAAAGGTTGAAGCTGAACTCGGTAATAATAGATTAGTGCAAAATGTTCTTGAATTTATAAGAACTAGTAAACGAGGAATTATCGGTAAGAAATGGTCTGGAAGTTCCTAGATACAGGTTCCAATACAGGCAGGTTCAATATGGACCTGGATATTCAGCTTGCAAATAATCTTTCCGAGAATGAAGTTATCTTTCGTGTTTATAGTTGGAACCCTTATTGTATTTCACTTGGTGCCAATCAGTGTAATGAAGAAATAAATATTGAAAAAGCCCGGCTTGATAATATTGATGTTGTAAAAAGACCTACCGGCGGCAGAGCAATCCTTCATTCTGAAGAGCTTACTTATTCCGTTATTTATCCCATTGATTATAAAACTTCTGCGCATGATCTTTACAATCAAATTAATCTTGCTTTAAAAAAAGGGTTGATCTTTTATAATTATACTATGAATCAACTTGAACTTGAGAACAATCAACCTGACCTTAAAAATTTTTATAAACAAGATAAAAGCACAATTTGTTTCGCAGTTTCTTCAAAAAGTGAAATTAATTTTAACAGCAAAAAATTAGTCGGAAGTGCACAGAGAAAAATGGGTAAAGTAATTCTTCAGCACGGTTCAATTCTGTCCGGTAATTATCATTTGAAAATCGTTGATTACCTTAAAATTGATAATAGCGTAAGGCAAATAATTAAAGGAGAAATTGTTAACTCAACCATAGATTTAAAGACAATACTTAAAAAGGAAATTGATTACAATAGACTTAAAAATTCCCTGAAGATGGGATTTGAAAGCCATTTTAATATTCAGTTCAATTTGTTCAATGAAACTGTATTTACTTAATGATATTTAAAAAATTTTTTCGCAATTCCTCCTAAATATGATTAGAATAATATTATTAAATATTACCCTTGTTCTTCTTCTCAACAGCAATATTTCTTCGCAAATAGAATCCGATTTATTTCTTGAAGGCGCAACAATTATTGATATGAAAATAGACGGCAACTATCTATGGGTAGCAACGTATGGTCAGGGAATTTATCGATTTTCTTTTAGTGAGGAAAAGTGGTTCAATTATTCAACTGCAAATAATAATTTAGATAATGATTTATTCTTTACTCTCGAAGTCAGTCCTAATTTTGTCTGGGCCGGCACTACAGAAGGTCTGTTCACGCTTGATAGAAAAACTAATAGATGGACCAAACGGAAATTTGCACTTGGCGGAGAGTTCGGAAATTGGATAAGAGCTCTTAAATACGATAATAAAAGAGATTTACTTTGGATTGGCAGGTTCAGAAACATCACTCACTTTGATATTAAAAGAAGGAGATATATTGATATTGATAGAATGCAGGGGAATGATCAGAAAAGTAATAACATTAAATCAATCTCAATTGATGGCGATAGCCTGATCTGGTTCGGCAGTGAATCCGGTGCACATAGCTTTGATATGAGTAAAAAGATCAACGACCGTGCTGCATGGTCTTACATAAATAATAAGGACAGAAATTTTCTAGGTGAAGGAGAATCCGTTTCAGTCTCATCATTTTTATTCGAAGGAAGAAATATCTGGTTCGGAACAGATGAATTTGTTACAAGAGAAAATCCTACATTCAATATAGGAGGGATATATTTATTCAATAGAAAATTCAGTTGGGAAAGAATTTCACGCGTTGATGGTTTAGGAGGTAACGGTATTTATTCTATGGCAAGAACCGGAAATTATATTTGGACAGGTGTTTATGAATTTGATCGTCGCGATAAAAAAGAATTTGGAAAAGGATTATATCTGATTAACAGACTTACAAATGAAGTTAGTCCGGTGAATCTAGATGAAATAAAAATAAATTCCTCAAAAATCTTGACGTTACTATTTGAATCTGATTATTTGTGGATAGGAACTGATAGAGGTCTTGTGAGGTTGAAAATTTCAAATCAGCTTGCGAAGTGGGGAGTAAAATAACACACAATTTTTATAATTTAAGCACCAACTTCCTTCATATTTATTCTTTTTATTTTGTTTTAACTACATTTTATCCTCTTTTTAAGCCATTTTTTTATAGTTATCTTATTACTTATAATTTCAATAATTCAGGTAAAAAATGATAAAAATTTCCGAAAAGAGATTAATTGAATTAAAAAACAGCTTTAATGGAAAACGTATTGCTATTATCGGCGATATGATGTTGGATATTTACTTTTGGGGAGATGTTAGAAGAATTTCTCCTGAAGCACCTGTCCCTGTTGTTGAAGTTGAAAACGAATTTTTCCGATTTGGCGGTGCGGCTAACTGCGCATTAAACATTTTATCTCTCGGCGGTATTGCAGAACCAATTGGTGTTATTGGTTATGATAGTTTTGGTACAATATTTACTTCTCTTCTTTCAGAATTAAATATTTCAGCCAAAGGAATTTTAGTTGATGAAAACAGACCGACAACAGCAAAAACAAGAGTTATTGCTGATAAGCAGCACGTTGTAAGAATTGATAAAGAAAGTAAACAAAATTTAAATTCGGATTTATTTACAAAACTCCTTAGTCATCTTGAAGAAATAATTGATTCTTTAGATGGTATAATTCTTCAGGATTACAATAAAGGTGTTCTTGATGAATATGTGATTCAACAAATAATTTCTTTAGCTCAAAAAAAGAAAATTCTGGTTACCGTCGATCCGAAATTCCATAACTTTTTTGCTTATCAAAATGTAACTGTATTTAAACCTAACAGAAAAGAAGCCGAGGATGTTTTGGGAATAAAACTCAGAACGAATGACGATATATCACAGGCAGGTAAAATTCTTTTACAGAAACTTAAAGCAGATAATGTGCTTCTAACTTTAGGTTCTGAGGGAATTGCAGTTTTTGAAAAAGGCAAGCCAGAGAAAAGAATGCCTACAAAAGCAAGGAAAGTAGCAGATGTTTCCGGGGCTGGCGATACCGTAATTTCCACTTTAACTATAGCTCTTGCCTCCGGTGCTGATATTATTGAAGCATCATACCTTGCCAACTATGCTGGTGGTATTGTGTGCGAGGAGGTTGGTATAGTTCCAATTGAAGCAAATAAACTTTTTAACACTATAATTCAGGAAAACAAATGAATAGAATTAAATCACTTGGAGAACTGAAAATCATTCGGCAGCAGCTCAAGGTTGAAGGTAAAATAGTTGTTTTTACTAACGGCGTATTTGACCTGATTCACGCAGGGCATATAGATTACCTAATTAAAGCAAAATCTCTTGGCAATGTTTTAATAGTTGGTTTAAATAGCGATGAATCTGTAAAAATAATTAAAGGTGATAAAAGACCTGTACTAAAGGAAGAGGAACGTGCGTTTGTTGTTTCAAATTTAAAACCTGTGGATTATGTAGTTATTTTCGAAGAAGATACTCCTTCTGATGTTATTGAAAAAATTATTCCCGATGTTTTAGTTAAAGGCGCTGACTGGTCAATTGATAATATTGTAGGAAGGGAAGTTGTTGAAGCGCATGGAGGTGTTGTTCGTTCAATAGAATTTGTAAATGATCAGTCAACTTCAAAAATTATTGATTCTATAGTTACGAAATACTGTAAGTGAAAGAAAAAAAAATAAAAATAAAAAAGAAAATCACCGGTCAGAAAATACTGCGTATTGGTGTAAACTCATTTTTATACTTTTTAATCGGCATTCTGGCTATTCTATTAATTACTTTTGGTTTTACTCAAACTTCAGTATTCAGGGGATGGCTTAAGGATACAATTGTTGAAGAAATTAACAGTGGGATGAATGGTAAGATTTCTATTGATAAGCTGGAAGGCACGATATTTACATCTGTTGTGCTTAAAAATACTTTGTTAACACAGAATAACGATACCGTTTTTATAGCCGAGCATATTGAAGTTAAAACAAGCCCTCTGAAAATTTTATTTAAGATAATTTATGCACGAAAAATTGTAATAAGAAACTCTGCTATAAATTTAAAAGAAGACAGCGATGGAACACTGAATGTAGCAAAATTATTTCTGCCTTCAGAAGAAGAAGACACTGATACAACTTCCTCACCATTTCCTTTTGCATTTCAGGTTGCAGATCTTCAGCTTAATAATATTGCTTTTACTCTTCAGGAATATTCCAAAATTAACAGTAATTCGGTTTATGAATCTATGAACATGGCTGACTTTAGAATCAGCGATTTATATCTTCATTTAAGTGCTTATGCTGATATGAATAAAAATTCCTATCAGGTAAAAGTATCAGAGTTTACGTTTAATCCTAACTTTAAATTTTTTAACCTAAAATCACTCCGCGGTGAATTCTTCTCTACAGAAAATGGTGTTCTTGTAAATGAACTTAATATTATTACTGAAAAATCGGAAATATCTTTGAATGCGGGCATAACAGATGTGAACTTATTTAGTGATTTTACAAATGAAGAGTTAAGCAATGCACCGCTAAGGATTAAGTTTGAATCGGAAAAATTAAACTTTGATGACATAAGTACATTTATTCCGGATTTTAATTTTATGAGAGGCGAAATAGCAGTAAACCTGTTTGCCGAGGGTTCACTGAATAATCTATCAATAGATGATTTTCTTTTTACATACAATAAAACCACCTTAAAAATGCGGTGCGTATTAAATAATATTTTAGACTCTGATAATTTATTTATCAACGCTAATTTAAATGGTTCAATAATAGATCCTGCTGATCCCTCTTCACTTTTTGCATCCTTGGATTTTCCTGTTTATTCAGATTTTGGAGTTGTAAATATCGATACTCTTATCTTTACAGGAAACCCTGTCGATTTCCGGACAGTTATAAATCTAAACTCTGAAAAAGCTAACAATATTAAGGGAAATATTAATCTGAACTTTCAAGCGCAAATCCCAACTTATAATGTAGACCTGGAAACTAAAAAATTTAATCTACAGCCTTTTACATCAATTAAAACAAACCTTAACAGCAGTATCAAGGTAAAAGGCTCCGGTTTCGATCTGAATGAAATGAATTCAGACATTATTATCACTGGTTTGAGATCTTCACTTGGAGATGCTTATCTGGAAGAATTAAAATTATCTGCCAGAGCTGAAAAGGGAATAGTTATAAGTAATTTGGATATATTACTTGATAATTCCACTGATTTAAAATTAGTGGCTAATTTAAACTTCACAGACACAAATGATCCCGCTTATACTTTAGAATTAAGTTCAAATAATTTTAATATTGGAAAAATACTCAGCGATTCAGAACTTAATTCCAGGTTTAATTTTGAAATGCAGGCAGAAGGCAAGGGTTTTGATCCGGATAGTCTCGACCTGTTTCTTGTAATGAATATGAACGATAGCTTTATTTATGACTTCGAAATTGACAGTACAGCACTTATTGTTGATATAAGGCGAAATGATAATGGTAATAAAGTTATTAATATTATTTCTGATATTGCAGATTTAACAATCTCCGGCAAATATTCAATCTCTAATCTTGCTGAAGTAGCAACTGCTGAAATAGAATTGATTCAAAAATCTATACTAGATAAATATTCCTTTCTGTTCCCATCTGATGAACAGCCTGTTACAGAATTGAGTCAGCGGAGTAAACAATTACTGCAGTATGAAACTATTAATCTGGATTATCTTGTTGACTTTAAAGATTTTCTGACAATACGTTTCAATAATTCTGAAGTTGAAATTGATGGAAGTATAAGCGGGCAGATATTTGCTGATGAAGACAGCATTGATTTTAATTCTACACTTGACATTAATTACTTTAAGTATTGGGATAATGTTAACCTTTTTTTCCTTACCAGAACAGTATTTGACATTGATCTATGGAATAAAATTGAGGATGGATTCATTGAAGACTTATCAGCTTCGGTTTTCTTGCGTTCTAACAGACTATATGCCGGTACTAATTTGTATGATATATCTTTTCGCACAGATTTGACAAGTGATTCTGTGGCCTTTAGTTTTAATACAAAGTTAGAAAATGAAATTGAGCTTAAACTGAAAAGTACTATTCAGGTTGATGATGAACTTGAAATACTAACTGCAATCATCGATCCGATGATAATTAACTATAATGAATTAAATATTGTAAATTATGAACAAATTATCATCGGCTATAACGATTCAAAAATTAATTTTAATAACTTTAAAATAGCCATCGCAGATGGTCTGTTTTCTTTAAGCGGTGAAGTCGGTCTTGAAGAATATGGTGTGCTGAAAATGCAGGCTCAGGATATTGAATGGAGAGAAATTGGAAGAGAAGTTTTAGGAATTCAAGATGCAAGTAATTTTGATTCAAAAATAAGTCTTGATGGTGAATTATCCGGAACAGTATCAAATCCCAAATTAACAGCAGATTTGAAGTTGAATAATTTAACTTATCAGGAAAAAAATCTTGGAACGATAATTTCATCTTTTTCATTTGAACATAATGAACTGTATACAGATTTACGATTTGTTGATTCACTCAGAACTTTTGAATCTCCCAAGCTTTCTTTATTTGGTACAATTCCCTTAGCCATATCTGGCAAAAAAGATGATGCGAAAAACAATGAATTAAACCTTAAACTAGTTTCAGACAATTTTGATCTTGCTTCCTTAGGAAATTCAGTTCCATTTGTTAATGACCTTACAGGAATGTTTAATACAAATATAGATTTTAAAGGTACCTTTGATGATCCTGAATTAAAAGGTACATTAAATATTATTAACACAGCATTTACTGCCGAACAGAATAACCTGAGGTATAATTTTGAAACATCAATATTATTAGATAGAAATGTGATAAAACTGGAAAGTCTTCAGATTGGCAACACCATAGGTACCAAATATGGTGGAACTTTAAACGGAAGCGGAGAAATACGTCTTGATCAATTCAAAATTGGCAATGCGTCACTTACACTTAAAGGTGATCTTAAAATATTGGATAGAATATCACGAGAAGCTAATCCTCTTGTTTACGGCGATCTGGCAATTCAAACTGATGGGGAGATCACTTTAACAATAAATGATCAGACAACTTTTGTAGATATTCCAATAAACGTTACCGTTGCTGATTTAAATTTTCAGCTTATGCAGACTGCATATCAGAATACATCAGGTTTTATTTACAGATTTCCCGATATCATTGATACTCTTAAAATTAAAGATTTGGAGCTGGACAGCTTAATACAATTTGCAGAGCAAAGCAAATTAGAACAGTCAGGTGTAACTGCAGAGCAAAGCTTTTTTGACTATAGAGTTCGTGTTAATATGAAAACCGAAGCTAAAATGGTAGTTGTATTATCAAGAGAACTCAATCAGGATCTTGTAGCTGTAATGGATGGGAATTTTGAATTAACTTCCAGAGAGGGCCGGATCGCTTCCACCGGACAGCTTAACCTTCTTGAAGGATCGAAGCTATCTTTTATAAAGTCTTTTGATGTAAGAGGAAATGTTCGTGTCGAAAAACTTGATAACCCGTTATTAAATATCGTTGCAACATATAAAGATTACTACTATCCTGCCGATACTACTGGGACTGCAGAAGAGGTAGAAGTTGCTGTTAAAATTAAATTTAGCGGTCCCTTAAGCGACCTGGCTCAGAATTTTATCCGTGATGAAGAAAATATTGCCGTATATATTGGTTCAGATAAAATAGAAAGTGATGAACCAGATCCGACAAAATCTACCACTGACGCATTTCTGTTTATTATTGCAGGAAGGTTCACTGATGGTGCAACTACTCAGGAAATGAATGCCGCTGCTAACACTGCTGCCAGTTTAGCTGGCTCGGTATTGGGTGGTGTGCTTAACAGGTATTTAGGTGATTATGTTAGAAGTGTTCAGCTAAGGCAGGTTGGTTCTGAAACCAAATTCAACCTTATCGGTCGTGCCGGCAAATTTAGATATGAAATCGGCGGCTCAACAGATGTTTTTCAGGATTTAAGTCGTGCTAACGTCAAAATTGAGTATCCCATTATTCAAAGACTGCTGCTTAGGCTGGAAAGAAAAGAAGCAATTAATGAAACTACTCTTTCTAGCGATATGTTTAATGAATTAGGATTAAAATATAGGTTCGACTTTTAAATGAAAAAAGAAATAAAATCATTCTTTAAAAAAAATCCGACCAGAGGGTTTAAAACGAAAGATATAGCTCGTAATCTGGATTTAGTATCTGATTATGAATATGCTGAACTTAAGAGTGTTTTACACAAACTTACTGAAGAATTATTTCTTGTTAAATCCGGAAAACGCTTTAAGCTGAATACTATCCCGGCATCGAATAAAATTACCGGCACTCTTGAAGTAAATTCGAATGGTTACGGATTTGTTTCACCTGATTCGAAGGACATTGGTGATATTTTTATTGCCTCTAGAAATATTGGAACAGCTTTCGATGGGGATAAGGTGGAAGTTGAATTGCTGGCAAAACAGAAGGGAAAAAATCTTGAAGGTCAAATAATCAGAATTCTGAAAAGAAAAAAAGTTGAAATTCCCGGTGTGCTGAAAAAATCAAAATCGTTTTATTTTATCACACCAGATGATCCGGCTATACATAAAGATATATATATCAACGAAAATAAGTTGAAGGGAGCCAAAAAAGGAGATCGGGTTGTTGCAAGTAATATTGAGTGGGATGATACCGTCAGAAATCCGGAAGGTGAAATAATTGAAGTATTAGGAAGAGACGGTTCTTTGGATGCCGGTGTTGTAGCACTTGCAAGGGAATTTGGTTTAAAGTACAAGTTCTCAGACAGCTGTCTTAACGAAGCTGACAAAATTGAAGCAGTAATTAAACCCGCAGATCTTAAAAGCAGATTGGATTTTAGAGATAAAAATGTTTTTACTATTGATCCCATTGACGCAAAAGATTTTGATGATGCACTTTCAGTGGAAGAACTTGAAAACGGCAATTTTAAGATTGGTATCCATATAGCAGATGTTAGCCATTATGTTAATATACAAACTGAACTTGATATAGAAGCTTTTACCAGGGGTAATAGTGTTTACTTTGTGGGTAAAGTAATTCCTATGCTGCCTGAAAAATTATCAAATAACATTTGTTCACTTGTTCCTGATCAAGACCGGCTTACTTACTCTGTAATTGCCGAAATGAATAGGCGTGGGAAGCTAATAGATTATAAAATTGAGAAAACTGTAATCAATAGTAAAAGAAGATTTACTTACGAAGAAGTTCAGGAAATAATTGAAAAAGGAGAAGGGGACTTTACTGATGAAATTACCTTACTTAATAAACTTGCAATAACACTAAGAAGAAAGCGAATGCAATCGGGCAGTTTCGATTTTGCTACAGCAGAGATAAAATTTGAACTTGATGAAAATGGCAAACCCATTAAAGTCTTGAAGAAGGAAGTAAAAGAAAGTAATATGTTGGTTGAAGAGTTTATGCTCCTGGCTAATAAAATAGTCGCTACACATATCGCTCAGCCAAAAAGCGGAACTCCAAGACCCTTTGTTTACAGAATTCACGACGACCCTGACCAGGAAAAGATATTCGAGTTTGCCAGATTCGTAAAATCCCTCGGGTATGTGTTTGACCCTGCATCCAAATCCAAAGCCCTTCAATTTCAAAAATTAATGAAGGATGTTAAAGGTAAACCGGAAGAAGCACTAATAAATGAACTTGCTATCAGATCTATGGCAAAAGCCGCTTACTCGCCCGATAATATTGGTCATTACGGATTGGGTTTTAAATTTTATTCGCATTTTACCTCACCCATAAGAAGATATTCAGACCTTATAGTGCATCGACTTTTATTACATTATAATAATGGTAACAAGAAAAATCCATATACTCATATCCAACTTGATGATATGTGCGATCACATATCTTTCTGTGAACGAAATGCTATAGAAGCCGAACGGCTTTCAGTAAAACTAAAACAGATTGAATTTCTATCAGACCAAATAGGGGAAGAATTTCCCGCTATTATTTCTGGTATTACAAATTTCGGGATTTTTATTAAAATTACAGATGTATTAGCTGAAGGTTTGATCCGATTAAGAGATTTGGAGGATGATTTTTATGTTTACGATGAAAAAAAATATTCATTAATTGGAAAAGCTAATAAAAGACAATTTCGTTTAGGTGATAGGGTCAACGTAAAATTAGTGCGGGTAGATAAAGAAAAAGCCGTATTAGATTTTGTAATCGTTAATTAAGGTATCATATATGAGAAATTTTAAATTATTATTTGTGATTTTACTTCTTTTTAGTGGAACTGCATTTGCCCAGTTCGGTAAGAATAAAGTGCAGTATAAAAACTTTGATTGGTTTTATATACAGACTGATCATTTTGATATTTATTTCACCAATGGCGGTGAAACTATTACAGAGTTTGCCGCACACGCTGCTGAAAAAGCTTTAAGCTCAATACAAAAAACCTTCAGGTTCAGAATCAACAATCGTATAACCTTGATTGTATATAATTCTCAGAACGATTTTCAGGAAACAAACGTAATTGATCAGTCATTAAGTGAAGGCATTCAGGGATTTACAGAGTTATTCAAAAACAGAGTGGTAGTTCAATTCAATGGTTCATACAGTCAGTTCAGGCATTTAATTCATCACGAACTTGTTCATGCCGTGATGAATGATATGTTTTATGGTGGTTCGTTACAAAATATCATTGCAAACAATATTTCCCTTACATTTCCCCTTTGGTTTAGTGAAGGGCTTGCCGAATTTGAAGCTTTGGGATGGGACGTGGATACCGATATGTTTATTCGTGAGGCTGCAATTAGCGAGTATTTACCAGATATAAACAGACTTGGAGGATATTTTGCTTATCGAGGCGGTCAATCAGTATTCTACTATATAGCAAATAAATATGGTAAGGAAAAAATTGGAGAGCTTCTTAATAAAATAAAGGGTCTTAACAATGTTAATGAAGCTATAAAAAGTACTCTCGGACTGGAAATAAAAGAACTTAACGAACGATGGCGTAAAGATATTAAAAGAACTTATTGGCCTGACGTTGCTCTGCGGGAAGATCCGGAAGAATTTTCTAAACGTTTAACTGATCCCGAAAAAAATGATGGCTTTTACAATACGAGTCCCGCAATCTCTCCACAGGGTGATAAAATTGCGTTCATCACAAATAGGAACTTTTATTTCGATGTATATTTAATGAATGCCGTAGACGGTAAAATTATAAAAAGGCTTGTTGAGGGTAACAGAACACCTGATTTTGAAGAATTAAATATATTAACACCCGGTTTAACTTGGTCGCCGGATGGTACAAGCATAGCTCTTTCAGCTAAAAGCAAAGGTTATGATGTTATTTACGTAATTAATGTTGAAACTGAAAAAAGAAAAACCCTGCCGGTAAGACTTGAAGCTATTCAAAGTGTTACCTGGTCTAACAAAGGCAGACATTTAGCTTTTGTTGGGCAAAATAAAAAACAGTCGGATGTTTATCTTTTTGATCTGGAAACAAATGAATTAACAAATTTAACAGATGATATATTCACTGATAGTGATCCTGCATGGTCTTTTGATGATACTAAAATATATTTTGCTTCAGACCGCGGTTCTTATTTGGATAATACCCATCTGACTGAAAACTTTAAAATTTATGAGCATGAGCATTTACAAACTGATATATATTCAATCAACTTAAAAGATAATAAAATTGCGCGCATTACTGATCTCCCCTTTAGTAATGAAACTTCACCAAGGGAAGATGCAAATGGAAATCGACTAATATTTATTTCTGATTTAAATGGCATAAATAATATTTATGTAAAAGACCTGAATTCAGATAGTGATTCATTCATACCGATTACTAATTCAATAACTGGTTTGTATCAACTTTCAACCTCTAAGGATTCAAAGAAACTTGTTTACTCAACACTTTATAAGGCAAGCTTTAATCTGTTCTTAATGAATAATCCTTTTGAACCTAAAACTGATCTGGAGTCCTTAGAACCTACAAAGTATATAGCAAAACTAACCCAGGCAAGAGAAAGAAAAACAGATGAAGATTCTGAAGAAGAATTAGTTCAAATATTTGACGATTCTGTTGATACAAAAAAAACTGATATTTTAATTTTCACAGGTAATGTAATTGATACTTCAAAATCAAGTTCTGAAGGGCTTAAGGATGACTTCAGTAATTTTATTTTTGGTAAACCCGGTGATTCATCAGCTACAGATGATGAAGCACTATTGGATTCGTTAAAACCTAAGGATAATCTTGACGAAAATGGCGATTTTATAGTTAATCGTTATAAAATAAGTTTTGCTCCGGATCTTGTATACGCAAATGCCGGCTATAATACTATTTATGGTTTAATCGGTACAACAATAATTTCTTTTAGTGATGTTTTAGGCAATCATAGGTTAATTGGTGTTACCGGACTCCAAATAGATTTGAAGAATAGTGATTTTGGTCTGGCGTATTATTATTTACCGGATAGGATTAATTTAGGTTTCCAGGGATTTCACACAGCTCGATTTGTTCGACTGATAAGAGGAAATTTTGCTGATTTGTTCCGATTCAGAAATTATGGTGCCGCTATTAGTGCTAATTTTCCGTTAAACACTTTTTACAGATTTGAAGCTGGTATTAATTGGTTTAATGTAAGAGCTGAAAATCTGGATGATATAAGCGAACCTGTTGATGAAGCTAACTTTTTCGTTCCTTCCCTAAGTTTTGTGCACGATAATGTTCTATGGGGATATACCAGTCCTATTGAGGGTACCAGGTATAGGTTGGATCTGTATGGCAATCCTGGAATAAATAGTAAAAGATTAAGTTTTTATACCTTAGCTGGTGATTATAGAACTTACCTTCGGTTCTGGACCGATTATTCCTTTGTTATGAGATTTTCAACAGGATATTCAGGCGGTGCTAATGCTCAGCGCTTCTTCCTTGGAGGAACAGAGAACTGGATAAACCGGACTTTTGCTACAACAGAAGTCCCATTAGAATCAGTGTCAGATTTTGCATTTCTAACTGCTGCTCTTCCCTTACGAGGATATGATTATGCTGAAAGGATAGGAACAAAATATGCATTGATCAATTATGAATTAAGATTCCCCCTGATCCGTTATCTGGTGCCTGGCGCATTGCCTATTTTATTTAGCAATATATTGGGAGTTGCATACATTGATGCCGGGGCAGCCTGGAATCAAACAGAAAAATTAAAGTTGTTTGCCAGAAATGAAAATGGCAACCTTATTTCAAAAGATCTATTGATAGGTACTGGATTAGGTGCAAGACTTTACCTTTTGTATTTTCTTGTTCGTTTCGATGTGGCCTGGGCTTATAATTTTGATGGATTTTCATCACCTCGCTATTATTTTTCGCTAGGTGCTGATTTTTAATAAAACTTTGTTTAATTAAATTTATTTGAGGATTCCAGATAATTGGAATCCTATAATATTAAAATTAATGTCAATCTGCAGATTCAGGCTTGGCTTTTGGTGTGCTTTTGTTTTCTACTGATTCAGGTTTAATATCAGACTTTTTAGATGTATCACTAGAACTTTTATAATCAGTTTGATAAAACCCCTTGCCTTTAAATATTGTTCCGGCTCCTGTTCCAATTAATCTTTTCACTTCTCCATTACACACAGGACAACAAGTAATTGGTTCTGCACTCATCGATTGAAATAATTCAAATGAGTGCTGACAAATATTGCATTTATAATCATATGTTGGCATAATAATCCTTTTAATAAGGGGCAATACTTAATGAATTAGAATTAAAAATTCCATAAATTTGATGCAATTAAATTTTATAAGATTCCAATTTTCATCGGGATACTATTTGTGAATAAATTTTTAGCAGTTTTAACTGTTGTAATACTTCTTTTTTTATCTGGCTGTATAAATTATGTTCAGGACATGATTATCTATCCTGATGGATCCGGCAAATTAAAAATTAATTACTGGATGGATTATAGAGAGGAAGAAAGTGTACCTGTTCTTGAAGCTATTGGGTTATTTAACCCTGATTCTATCAAAAAAGAATTTTATTCAGAATTTACAACTGTAACATATGTGGAAGCTAAGACCGACACCTCGGATAGCACCCTGCATGCAATTGTTCATCTTGATTTTACACACGTAGATTCTCTAAGTAAACTAAAGGTTTTTTCACAATATGAGTTCTCATTGAAAGATGGTGCCTCTGGTCAAAAAATCTACACTCAGTTCATTCCTCCAATAACAACAGGATTTGGTATTGATGGAAGTAAATATTCCATTACTTATAACATAGATTTCAGGGGAGATATTGTTACGCATAATGCAACTCGGAAATATGGTCAGATTTTGAGTTGGTCATACTCTCTTCCGGAAATCGGAAGGGGTAAAACCATTTCTGTTACATTTAAACCCTTCAAGTTAAAAGAAACTCCGTATTGGATTTACATATTAACCGGTATTGTTTTATTAGTAGTTGTTATTTTCCTGTTTAAAAAGAAAAAGGATTAATTCTGTTCTTTCAAGCTAAGTTTTAAGATATTAGATATTAAACAATTGGCTGTAATCATTGTAAATCTTTTATTTGACATAACTTATCACAATACTTATATTTGTCGTCTATTTTTAAATAGACCCGAGGAAATGCTGTCTTATGCCAGTTAATGACTTTATGATCTTCGCTGGAAGTTCAAACCTTCCTTTAGCACATAGAATTGCACAAAAATTAGGTAAAGAGCTTGGTAATCTTGAATTAAAAAGATTCAGTGACGGTGAAATTTGGGTAAAATATGGGGAAAACATCAGAGGAAGAGAAGTTTTTATCATTCAATCTACTAATCCTCCCTCTGAGAATATTCTTGAATTATTGCTGTTATTGGATGCGGCTAAAAGAGCTTCTGCTAAAAGAATAACTGCGGTTATTCCTTATTTCGGCTATTCACGGCAGGATAGAAAAGATCAACCGAGAGTTTCTATTACAGCTAAACTTATGGCGAACCTGATTACTGAAGCCGGTGCAGATAGAGTAATTACCATGGATTTGCATGCTGCTCAGATTCAGGGTTTCTTTGATATACCTTTTGATCACCTTTATGGTTCTTCGATCTTTATAAACCATATTAAAGATCTTTCTGATAATCTGGCGGTAGTTTCTCCGGATGTTGGCGGTATAAAAGTAGCACGTGCTTATTCTAAGATGCTGAATTCTAATCTTATAGTTATTGATAAAAGAAGACTTTCGCATAACCAGGCTGAAGTTATGAATATTATCGGCGATCCCGATGGAAAAGATATATTGTTAGTGGATGATCTTATTGATACAGCAGGAACATTTGTTGGGGCAATTAGAGCATTAAAGAGTAAAGGGGCAAAAAAGATTTTTGGTGCAATTACACATCCAATGCTTTCCGGTAAAGCTTTGGAACGATTGGAACAGTCGGAATTAGAAACACTTTATGTTACCGATACTATTGATAAGGGTTCATTAAAGTTATCGAAAGTAAAAGTAATTTCTGCTTCAGATTTATTTGCTGAAGCCTTATTAAGAACATTTAATAACGAATCAATTAGCTCATTATTTAACATAGATAAAGGATAAACCGTTTTTTGGAGATTATATGGAAAAAGTATTATTAGAGGCACGAAAAAGAAGCAACGAAAAAAAATCTTCTAACAAATCTTTAAGAAGAGAAGGCAAAGTTCCCGGAGTTATATACTCAAAGAACGTTCAGCCAATTTCTATTGAAGTTAATGAAGGTTCAATTAATCCGCTGGTTTTTACTTCTAAAACCAATCTTATATCGCTCAATATTGAAGGTGAAGATAAACTTGACTGTATAATCAAGGATATTCAATTCGATCCTGTTACAGACAAAATCGTTCACTTTGATTTGCAGGAATTCAACGTTAAAGAAAAAATACAGATTGAGGTCCCGATACAATTAATTGGCAGCGCTATAGGAGTTAAAGAAGGTGGTATAGTTCAGCAAAATCTTCATAAGGTTGATTTAGAGTGTCTGCCAAGTGACATACCTGAATCTGTTACAGTTGATATTTCGAACCTTAAACTTGGAGATTCAGTCCATGTTAGTGATTTAAAACTTGATGGTGTTGAGTTTCTGAATCCCGAAGAATCGATTATAGTTTCTGTCGCACATCCTAAGGTAGATAAGGAGCCAATCGCCGAAGAAGCTGGTGATGAAGAAAAAACTGAACCCGAAGTCATTGGCAAAGGAAAGTCTGAAGATAAAGAAGAAGAATAATTTCTGTGAAATGTATTTTTGGAATTGGAAATCCTGGTAACAGATACCAAAATACAAGACACAATATAGGTTTTATATTATTAGATATATTTGCCTCCAAATTAAAATTAAATTTTAAGCCGGCAAACTCAGATTTTTATTTTGCTGAAGGGGAAATTGAAAGTAACCCATTTATCTTTGTTAAACCAACAACTTATGTAAACAAAAGCGGTATAGCCGCTCATCAATGCTTAAGTTATAACAATATTGATGTTGATAATTTACTGGTTTTGGTTGATGACGTTAACCTTATTTTTCCGGAAATCAGATTGCGTAAATCCGGTGGAGACGGGGGACATAACGGGTTAAACTCTATCATTTACCATCTCGGATCGGAAAATTTTCCAAGACTGAGATTTGGCATTGGCACTGAAAATTTTGCGGAAGATCTTTCAGACTACGTTCTTTCAGGGTTTAGTCAAATTGAATTAAATACAATAAATAAGTTATCCGATTTTATGTTTATTCTTAACCGATCGTTCATATTACACGGTTATGACTTTATGCTTTCTGAGTATTCAAGAATTAAGAATTTAGAAAATAAAAAAAACAGAACATCTGATATAAATGAATAACAGGAGTTAAATAATGGATTCAATTATTCACATTATTCCGCTTTTTGGAGTTTTAGCATTACTTTATACAGTTTGGAAGTCATCCTGGATTAACAAACAGGCCCCTGGTAATGAACGCATGCAAAAAATTGCAGGACACATATCTGAGGGAGCAATGGCCTTCCTTAAAGCTGAGTACAGGGTATTAGCGGTATTCGTCGTATTAGTGGCTATTCTGCTTGCTGTTAGTGGTGCCAATTCAACAGATTCTTCTCCATTAGTTGGTGTTTCATTTATAGTTGGTGCTTTTTGTTCCGCTTTGGCCGGATTTATTGGTATGAGGGTGGCTACAAAGGCTAATGTAAGAACAACTGATGCGGCCAGAACTAGTATAGGTAAAGCCCTGGAAATAGCTTTTGCAGGGGGTTCTGTTATGGGGTTAGGAGTTGTTGGGCTTGGGGTACTCGGTCTGAGCGGGTTATTTGTTCTTTACAGTGATTTATTTGGATTGGATACTCAGGCTGATCTTTATAGGGTTATTACTATTATTACTGGTTTTTCATTTGGTGCCTCTTCTATAGCATTATTTGCAAGAGTTGGAGGTGGAATTTATACAAAAGCTGCCGATGTTGGTGCTGATTTAGTTGGTAAAGTTGAGGCTGGAATTCCTGAAGACCATCCATTAAATCCGGCTACTATTGCCGATAACGTTGGAGATAATGTTGGTGATGTTGCTGGAATGGGTGCAGATCTTTTTGAATCTTATGTTGGCTCTATTATCGCAACAATGGTTTTAGGTTCTGCATATTTCATTATTCCTGAATTTGAAGGTAATTTTAATGGACTTGGAGCGGTATTGTTACCACTAGTGATTGCAAGCGTTGGAATTATTATGTCAATTATCGGTACCTTCTTTGTTAAAGTTAAAGAAGGCGGCGATCCCCAAAAAGCTTTGAACAAAGGTAATCTGGTTGCCGGAATTCTAATGATTATAGCTTCCTGGTTCCTTATTAAATGGTTTCTTCCGGAACAATGGCACTATCAAGATCCACTGTATCAATGGGCCGATCCTATTAAAGGTAATTTATATACTTCAACAGGAATTTTCATCGCAACTGTAGTTGGAATTCTTGCAGGTGCTGGCATAGGAATGGTAACAGAATATTATACTGGTAGTGGAAAAGGACCGGTAAAAGGAATTGCAAGACAATCATTGACAGGAGCAGCTACTAATATCATTGCAGGATTAAGCGTAGGTATGTTATCTACGGCTGTTCCAATTATAATTATTGCTTTTGCAATTATTTCTGCTTTTTATTTTGGCGGCCTTTATGGAATTGCAATTGCTGCAGTTGGAATGCTTTCAATCTTAGGTATTCAATTAGCAGTAGATGCCTATGGTCCAATCTCTGATAACGCAGGAGGCATTGCTGAAATGTCTGAACTTCCGAAGGAAGTTCGCCAGAGAACTGATAAACTTGATGCAGTTGGCAATACAACAGCTGCCATAGGTAAAGGTTTTGCAATTGGCTCGGCAGCTTTAACAGCTCTTGCACTTTTTGGTGCATATATGACATCTGCTGATATCAGATCAATCGATATCTCTAAAGCTCAGGTAATGGGCGGATTACTGATTGGTGCTATGATTCCATTTCTTTTCTCTGCACTTGCAATGCAAGCTGTTGGACGAGCAGCAATGGCTATGATTGAAGAAGTCAGAAGGCAATTTTTATCTATTCCTGAATTGATGGCAGCACTGGATGTTATGCGCAGAAATCAAGGTAAAGAAAAGAGTTCGTGGTCAAAAGAAGATTTTGATACTTTTGAAAAAGCCGATGGAAAAGCCGAATATGGTAAATGTGTTGAAATATCTACCAAATCTGCTATTAAGCAAATGGTACTTCCTGGTCTCCTAGCGGTTGTTATACCTATTATCACTGGTTTTTCAGGCGGTAAGGAGATGCTTGGTGGATTAATTGCCGGTGTAACAGTCTCTGGTGTATTGATGGCCATTTTTCAGGCAAATGCCGGAGGAGCCTGGGATAACGCTAAGAAAATGTTCGAAGAGGGCATTGAAATAAACGGTCAAAAATATCTGAAGGGCTCAGACCCACATAAAGCCGCCGTTGTAGGAGATACGGTTGGTGATCCATTCAAAGATACCTCTGGTCCGTCTTTGAATATTTTGCTTAAGTTAATGTCAGTAGTAGCTCTTGTTATTGCACCGCTTATTAAGTAATTTAAGCGGCATTTTTAAAAAATTATTTATCATAACCTTGTTCCTGAAATTTATAAATTGTCAGGAGCCATAATAGTCCATAGGGAGGTGAAACTTACGGATGAAAAATAACGTCTATGACAGCACTGTGCTGATAAATGCAGCGCTTGATGATACTCAAATCGAATCAATTATTACCCGCATAAAAGATTTTATCGCTTCTAATAATGGTGAACTTCGTGAATTTGAAAATTGGGGACGTAAAAGGCTGGCTTATATGGTCAATAAAAGCAAAATTGGTTATTATGCCGTCTTTAGATTTGATGCCCCTTCCAATTTAATATCCAAACTAGATAGGTTATACACTTTAGATGAGCAGATCTTTCGCTTTCTCACAATAAAACTTAGTAAGGAAGCCTTAGAGCATATTGAAAAGAATAAAACGCTATCTGTTGCAGCTGAAGAAGAGATAATCCCTACCTCAGTTGTTGAAACCACAGAAGAAGATATTAAATTAAAAACAGAAGATAACGATAATAAATAATTTTACAGTCTCAGTACGGAGGAATAACTAATGGCCGATTTGAAAATGCCCGAAATCAATTATGTAGTTGTGGCAGGTAATTTAACCAAAGATCCAATATTCAGGGAAACAACAAATAAAACCCCTGTTGTAAATTTTTCTGTTGCCTCTAATAGAAAATATAAAGATAGTTCTAATCAATGGCAGGAAGATGTATGTTATGTTGGTGTAGTTGCATGGAATAAATTAGCGGAGAGTTGCAGGGAAAGACTCAAAAAGGGTTCGGCTGTATTGGTTGATGGAGAACTTCAAAGCAGAACCTGGAAATCTGAAGATGGTCATCACAGAAGTATAGTTGAAGTTAAAGCTCGAAGAATTCAGTTCTTGAATAAAAGATTAGCTAATTCTGAAAATAATGGTTCAGAGGCAGAAGATGATCTTATTGTTACCGAAGAAGAAGAATCTGTTGACTATACAGAAGACTCATTCGATAAATTTTTATCTAACGAAGAATCAGACTTAATTAAGTAGGAAAATTTAATATGAAAAAGGAAGTACGAGCAAAAAAAGTTTGCAGGTTTACCCAAAACAATATTAAATATATTGATTATAAAGATATAAAGTTGCTGCAAAAATACACTACAGAGCAGGGCAAAATTATTCCTAAAAGAATTACCGGCACCAGCTCAAAATATCAACGACAATTAGCCCTTGCTATCAAACGTGCAAGACATATGGCTATGCTGCCCTATGTTTCTGATACTGTTAGGTAGTAATTAACTCAGGAGATCAAATGAAAATAATATTAAGACAAAATTTTGAATCAATTGGCAAAATCGGAGATGTTGTTGACGTGAAAGACGGTTATGCCCGAAATTATCTTTTACCCAGAGGCATAGCTTATGCTGCCTCAAAAGGTAATATTCGCGCCCTCGAGGAAGAAAAGAAAGTAGTTGAAAAACGAAGCAAACAGGAATTAACTGCTGCTGAAGTTCTTTCATCAGAACTTGACAAGATTTCTGTTACTATACCTGTGCAGGTTGGTGAAGAGGATAAAATCTTCGGAACCGTTACAACACAAATGATTGCCGATGCACTTAAAGAAAAAGAATATGATATTGACAAGCGAAAAATTGATATCGAAGAACCAATTAAATCACTTGGTATATATGGGGTAAATATAAAGCTTCATCCAAGTGTAACAACTAAAATTAAGGTTTGGGTGGTTCGCGAGTAATTTATTCTTTATTAAAAATAAAAAAAGGAAAGCTGAAAAGCTTTCCTTTTTAATTTTAAACATTTCAGTAATGTAATTATCTGACTTTAATCTTATTTTCTTTTACCAGTTTCGCAATGTGAGCGGTACCTTTTTTATTTATTGTTTTAATTGCACTGGTTGATAATTTAACAGTAACAAATCTATTTAATTCCTGTACCCATATCTTCTTTTTCTGTAAGTTTGGTAGAAATCTTCTTTTGGTCTTATTATGAGCATGCGAAATGTTGCTCCCCGATACCGGACCAACTCCTGTTACCTGGCATCTTCTTGACATTATATTCTCCTTGATAAAAACATTTACTATTTTATATTGAAAAGCAAATATAATTATAAATGATAATAAAAATAAATACTATTTAATTAAAAAATTTTTGAATATTAGTAATAATAATGACTATTGAGATTGACAATCATTTATAAGCTTATATCTTTATGGTTGAAAAACTTATAATTTTTTGTAATTAACCTGTCTTTTTCCCGCAAAAAGTTAGTCGAAAGGGCAAATTAATGGAATTTTATGAATTACATCCTGATAATCCTCAGTTGAGGTATCTTAATAAGGCCGTAGATGTTCTTAAAAATGGCGGCGTAATAATATTTCCAACAGACACATTTTATGCTTTAGGATGCGATTTGTTCAATAAAGAAGGAATTGAACAACTTTTTTCAATTAAACATGAAAGTGATACCAAGCTGTTCAGTTTTATTTGTTCTGATCTTAAAGACGTTGCTACTTATGCAAAGGTTTCAGATTATGCATATAAATCCATGAAAAAGCTCCTTCCCGGACCCTACACCTTTATACTTCCCGCCGCTAAAATTGTACCTAAAAAACTATGGGATAAAAGAAAAACGGTTGGAATAAGAGTGCCAGATCACGCAGTTACTTCAGAACTTGTTAAATTTTTAGGTAATCCAATTGTAAGTACTAGTGTCTCCAACAGAAAAAGCGAACCGCTTTTTGATCAGTTTGAAATTAAAAATATTTTTAACTCGCAGGTAGATTTAATGCTGGCATCGGATAAATTAAGTCATAAACCATCAAGTGTTGTTGATTTGAGCGGTGAAGAACCTTTAGTGATTCGGGAAGGGGCTGGTGACGTTAGTATTTTTATTTAGATATTTTAAATAACCAAGGTACAGTCTAAAAAGATTATATTTGCCAACCTTAACTCGTTTCAGGTTCTAAATTTATTCCTGGAACAAATGGTTAGATTCGGAAACAAGTTCGGAATAAAACTTTTATTACAGCCTTTTCATTTTCTGTAAACTTGTGTTGATGAAGCTTGTTGAATAGGTGTTATTATTATCTGATTGATGTTGACATTTTTAGGACGGGTAGCGGTAAAGATTACAGCATCAGCAACATCTTTTGCATCAAGGGGCTCAATGCCTTCATACACCTTATTGGCTCTTGAGTCATCTCCGGAAAATCTAACTTTACTGAATTCTGTAATTACCATACCCGGGTCAATACTGGTTACCTTTATTCCTTTATCGAGCACATCTAATCGTATTGATTGAGAAAGTGCTTTTACGGCAAACTTCGTTGCAGAATAAACATTTCCGAACGCATATGTTTCGTGTCCGGCAGTAGAGCCAATATTAATAACATGTCCATCCATTTTTTCAATCATTTGCGGAAGAAAAGTTCTTGTAATATATAATAAACCCTTTATGTTCGTATCAATCATCTCTTCCCAGTGCTCAGTATCGCCCTCATAAATTTTACTTAGGCCTCTGGCTAATCCAGCATTGTTTAAAATGATGTCAACATTCTTCCAATAATTTTCAATCTTATTATATAAATTCTTTACATCATCATAATTTCTTACATCTAATTGAACAGATTTGGTTTTAATTTTATATTGTCCAGCCAAGTCATCAGAGAGCTTAATAATTCTGTCCATTCTTCTGGCAACTAATAAAAGATTTGCCCCTGACTTAGCGAATTCAATTGCGCAAGCTTTTCCTATACCGGAAGAAGCGCCTGTTATAAGCACTTTTTTATCCTTGAGATCGGTCATTATTTTCTCATTATTTTTTTAACACTATTACTTAATTAAAAACTCCGGGTAACACAGTCCTGCAAACTTGGCATTTATTATTAAGCAGATCCTTAATTTTAATGGAATGCCAGTTTCTTTCAATCAAAATTGATTTACAATGATGGCAATAAGTTGATTGATTTTCAGGGCTGTAGATGTTACCAAGGTAAACATACTTTAAACCCAAAGACTCTGCTATTCCCTTTGCTCGTATTAAAGTAGATGGAGGAGTTGCATTCTTATTTTTCATTTTAAAGTCCGGATGAAATGCAGTAAAATGCAATGGTACACTGTCACCAAGGTTATCTAGTATCCAAGAACATTCAAGTTTTATTTCCTCTGCAGAGTCATTTTCATCTGGTATAAGCAGAGTAGTGATTTCAAGCCAAACATCAGTTTCATTTTTAATCCACTTCAATGTATCCAGAACAGGCTCAAGATGCGAAAGAGTATTCTGAAAATAAAAAGATTCAGTGAAAGCTTTCAAATCAACATTAGCTGCATCTATGTATTTATATACATCTTTGCGAGCGTTCTTATCAATATAGCCTGCGGTTACCATTACTGAATGAATTTTTTCTTCTCTTGCAAGCTTCGAAATATCAATAACGTATTCCCCGAATATAGTTGGATCATTATAAGTAAAAGCTATTGATGGAGCTGCATATTTTTTTGCAAGCCTTACAACATCCTCCGGAGAAGCTATCAATGCATTTGTTTCATCAAGTTTTGCCTTACTGATGGACCAATTCTGACAAAATTTACATCCAAGATTACAACCTGCAGTTCCAAAACTTAAAATATCAGTACCTGGTAAAAAATGGTTTAAGGGCTTTTTCTCAACAGGATCAATAGCAAATCCGGTTGGTCTTCCGTAGCCGGTTGTATACAATTTGCCACTAATATTCTGTCTGATAAAACAGAAACCTATCTGCCCATCACCTATTTCACAATACCGAGGGCATAGAGTACATAAAATTTTATTACGCTCTGTAGGATGCCACCATCTAGCTTCTTTAAGATCTATCACTTTCATACATTACCTCATACAGCTTCAAACCTAAACCAATTAAATCTGCTTTTTTCTTTATAAGGTGCACCGGCAGTAAAAATAATCATATCGCCTTTTTTAACAAGTCCGGCATCAACAATTAATTTTTTAGAATTATCTACAAGAGTGTATTCTTTGTCTATTTTCTCCGAATATAATGATGTAACGCCCCAACGCAGACATAGTTTATTCATAGTTGCGAAACTATTTGAAATTGCAATTATCTTACATTCAGGCCTGAATTTTGCAATATTTACAGCAGTTCGTCCCTTGTTTGTGAGAACAACAATAGCATCAGCATTTATTTGTTTACTAATATCTGATATTGCACGGCCTACTGAATCAAAAAGATTTTCTTCATAATTTTCAGGTATTGCAAAAACAACATTTTGCCGATGCTCAGCAATACTCTCTGCTTTTATAATAATATCGTTCATAACTGAAACGGTTCTTAGTGGGTATTTACCTATTGAGGTTTCACCACTTAACATTACTACATCGGTTCCATCCCAAACTGCATTTGCTATATCTGATGCTTCAGCACGGGTTGGTATTGGAGAGTTGATCATTGATTCAAGCATCTGTGTTGCAGTTATAACCAGCTTGCCGATTTCATTACATTTTGTAATTATATTTTTCTGAAGAATAGGAACTTCCTGCGGAGGAAACTCAACACCAAGATCTCCGCGGGCAATCATTATTCCGTCTGAAATTTTTACAATTTCATTAAGATTTTCAATAGCTTCTTTTTTCTCAATCTTGGCAATAACAGGTATTTCTTTACCTTTCTCTCTTAGCCAACTCTTTAATAGAAAAATATCTTTCGGGGATCTAACAAACGATAGTGCAATAAAATCAATGCGGTGCTTAATAAGAAATTCGAGATCATTAAAATCTTTTTCAGTTATAGATGGAGTAGATAATTGCATTCCAGGTAGATTCATTCCTTTTCGTGGAGATAGAATACCGCCGCTTTGGATCAAACAAATAACGGAGTGTTCTTTTTTGTCTGTAATTTTTAATCTTATAAGACCATCATCGATTAATATTTCGTCCCCGATTGATGAGTCATCAACCAATGATTTGTAAGACGCTGATATAATTTTTTCATTACCAATGATATCCTCTGTTGTTATTTCAATAGTGCTGCCATCTTTTATCTCAATTTCAGGTTCTTCGAGGTCGCCTATTCTGATTTTGGGGCCCTGCAGATCAGCTAATATTGCAAGCGGAGTATTTTCTTCCGTGCAGGCAGTATGAATAGTATTAAGAAGCTTCTCATAAAAATAATGGTCACTGTGTGACATATTTAATCTTACACCATCAATACCATTACGAATTAATTGCCTGATTATACCCAATTCACTTGTTGCAGGTCCAAGAGTTGCAAGAATTTTAGTTTTAGCAAAAATATCCAATGTGTCTGTCATTATTTTTTACTTTTCTTTTTTTGTTCATCCAGATTGTTTGATTTATATTGTCGAGATTTAGCATAAAGCTCTTTTATTTTACACTCCACAAGAAAAAATACTGTTTTCGGTTCGTATCCCTTAGTACTTTTTTTACCAGCCTTAACACCCGTCAGAATTTCAATTCCTTCTTCAACCCTGCTTATAGGATAAATATGGAATTCTTTTTTGCGTACAGACGTTACTACATCCTCTCTAAGCATAAGGTCTTTTACATTCTGAACAGGAATTATAACTCCCTGATTTTTTGTAAAGCCTTTCATTTTACAAATATCATAAAACCCTTCGATCTTTTCATTAACACCGCCGATTGGCTGAACATCACCTTTTTGATTAAGGGATCCTGTAACAGCTATGGTTTGTTTGATTGGCAATCCAGAAAGAGTTGAAAGAAGAGCAAATATTTCAGCACAAGAAGCACTATCACCATCAACAGTGCCATATGATTGTTCAAAAACAAGATTGGCATTAAATGACAGCGGTAAATCCTGTCCGAATGTTTCTCTGAAATAGCCAGATATAATGAGCACGCCTTTGTTATAATGTCTTCCGCTCATACCGGCTTCACGCTCAACATTAATAATTGTTCCGCTTCCAAGTGAAACCGTAGCTGTTATACGCGTGGGTCTTCCGAATGAATAAAAATCCGCATCGTAAACTGCCAGTCCGTTTATTTGCCCGATTCTTTCGCCGGATGTATCAATTAAAAAAGTTCCGTTTTCAAACATCTCAGTAATTTTATCTTCCAGCATACCATGACGCTCTCGTGCAAACAAATAAGCTTTTTCAACGTGCTTTGCTGTTACAAAATCCGCACCCTCGTTGTTAGCCCAGAAAGTTGCTTCACGCGCAATGTCAGCTATCTGTGAAAATCTTGTTGTAAGTTTATCTTTTTTCCCGGCAAATACAGCACTTATTTCGATAAGGTAAGCAATACCTGTTTTATCGAACTCTTTTAATTTTTCATCCTTAATTAATTTTTTAATCACCCGGGCATATTCAATAAGTATGTCATCAGTTCTATCAATCTCGTAATCAAAGTCAGCCTTTATCTTAAACATTTTTTTAAAATCGTATTCACGCTGAGACAGGTATGCATATATAATATCACTTCCAATCAGAATTACTTTAGTCTCTATGTCTATGGGTTGGGGTTTAATTGAAGTTGGCGACATCTGAAACATAAACGGAGCTTCCTGTATTTCAAGTTTATGATATGTTAACACTCTTTTTAATGTTTTCCAGACACCTGGTTCTTCAAATAAGTGATAGACATTCAAAACCAGAAATCCGCCGTTAGCCCTGAGGAGAGAACCGGCTTTAATGTTTGTAAAATCTGCATACCAGTTACCTCTGCCATCGGATACTTTTTCAATAGTTCCGAATAAATTTGTATATGTAGGGGATGTTTCAATAACCACAGGACATTCCTCCGATTCTGCATTCTCAAGAATAATATTCACTTCATATTCACGGAAATAATCAATCAAAAAACCTTCTCTGGTTGTATCTCCTTCAGGTTTCTGTCCTGTAAACACCTGTATGTTCTGAAGAATATTTTCCTCAACCTGTTTGATGTATGATAATATTTCCTTTGAGACATATTTTTCTTTTAGACCATCGGTTATTCCTTTTACTACAACCTCACTACTGTCTTTTTCAAGTTTCTGAAGTTTTCCCTGAAAATCACGACTAAGTTTTAATCCCCGTTTAAATAATAACTGAAGTTCCTGCTGATGATTATTATACTGTTTAACAATTTCCTGAGCTTGCTCTTTGGTTATTTTTTCCTCACTTATAAGTTCTTCAAGTTGAAATACGGGCACCGGTTGATCATTTATAAGGGGAATGATATCAGGGCGTATTGCTTCACCAACTTTAACCTGACCAAGTGAAAATCCTTTTTCTCTTAACTTCTTATCGAAAGAAGTCATTAGTTCCTGTTCAGCCTGACCGTATTCTTCAATTATTAATTTTTTTCTGTTAAGATAAAGCTCACCTTCCAGTGTTAGGGGAATTCTTTGTTTAAGAACTTCTATTGCGGAAGAGAGGTCAGATTTAAATTCCTTCGCTGTTCCTTTTGGAAATGTTAAAAGTAATGGGCTATCAGGATTTTTAAAATTATATACATAAGCATAATCATAAAGCATTGGACATTCTGAAGTTGCCTGTTTTAGCATTTGTTTAACAGTTGTAGCTTTACCTGAACCAGACAGTCCCGCAATGTAGATATTATAACCGGGGCTACGCAGATCAACACCGAGTTTTATGGCTTTCATAGCTCTATCCTGCCCAAGTATGCCTTCAATAGGATCAATATCACTTGTTGATGCGAACTCAAAAATTTCAGGATTACATTTCCATCTTAATTCTTCAGGTTTTAACTCTTTATGTTTAGGGGCTTTTAGATTTGTCATTGCTGATACCTGTGTTTAATTTCGGTATGAATTGAAAGAAATAATTTTAATTTTATTAAAGAATTATAAATAACTTATTTCTACTTCTAAAAAATAACAAAATCATATAAATAATATGTCTCTTCAAACACTAAATATTCAGGAAATTAGAAATTACTTTCCGTTTCTCAAGAATGGTATTACATATTTAAATCACGCATCAACCGGACCGATGTGCAAACCGGTAATTGATAAGATAAATGAAATTCTTTTAGAGCGAAGTGAATCAAAACCGGATGAATATCAAAATTTTCTTGCTGCTGCAGAGGAAACCAAAGAATTACTTGCCAGATATCTTAATATAAATAAAGATAGGTTCGCATTTACAGACAACACTTCAAATGGCTTAAATATTCTGGCGCAGGGAGTAAATTTTGAGAAAGGGGATAATATTCTCCTTAATGATATTGAATTTCCTTCAAATGTTTATCCATTTCTTAATCTAAAAAGTAAAGGTGTTGATGTTCGTTTTGTTAAATCTGCTGATGGAATTGTTACCTGTGAAGATATTATAAGTGCAACAGATGACAACACAAAACTAATCTCAGTAAGCTATGTACAATTTTTATCCGGATACAGGATCGATATTGAAAAGCTTGGTAAATTTTGTAAAAGCAAGAATATTATTTTTTCGGTTGATGCTATACAGGGATTGGGTGCATTTCAATTAGATATTCAAAAATGCAATATAGACTTCTTATCCTGCGGAGTGCAAAAGTGGCTGCTGGGATTGCAGGGTATGGCATTTATTTACATATCAAAAGAATTACAGGAAAAAATTAACCCGATTTTTATAGGCTGGCTATCAGTAGAGAATGCTTGGGATTTATTAAATTTCGAACTAAGGTTAAAAAACTCTGCTTCGGTTTTTCAAACAGGGACTGTAAATACACTTGGGATTTATGTACTAAATACTGTTCTTAACACATTCAAATCCTATGGTTATAAAAATATTGAGAATAATGTAATTGATAACACATTATTGTTAAGAAATAGATTAAGCAGTGCTGGAATTAGGTTATATCCTGCAGAATTGGAGGAATCAAATTTTTCAGGAATTGTCAGTTTCAGGCATACTGATCCGGAAGGATTATTTAGGTGGCTATCGGAAAGGAAAATTATTGTTTCCTTACGTGAAGGAATAATACGACTCTCGCCTCATTTTTATAATTCAGAATCAGATTTTGAAATTTTGGTTGAAGCAATTAGGAACTATTAGAAATACGGCTTTATTTTAGATAAAATTTTGAAAATTGGAATGCATTAATCACTTTGAATTTATAATTGAATTCACAATTTTTCAAAAAAGAATTAAATGTTCACTTACTGGAATTATGTATGAAACAATTATTACACATTCTGTTTTCACTTTTTTTGCTCTTGTTAGTTCTTGGCTGTGAACAGGAGCAGGAAGAGCAGCCCCAAATAAGGGTTAGTCCTAAAGCCGAAGTAATGCAGACAGTCGGTTTTACAGAAGTTAAAATAGATTACAGCCGGCCCGGTGTAAAAGAAAGAGTTATTTGGGGCGAACTTGTTCCATACGACAAAATATGGCGTGCTGGCGCTAATGAAGCAACAAAATTTACTTTTAGTACAGATGTATTGATCAACGGCAAGCTTTTAAAAGCAGGTGCATATAGTTTTTTTGTTATTCCTGGCATTGATGAATGGATCTTGATTTTTAATAAAGTTGCTGACCAGTGGGGAGCATTTGAGTATAATGAAGCAGAAGATGCGCTGAGAATAAAAGTTTTTCCGATTGAAAATGACTTTCAGGAATGGCTTACTTATTCAATTACCCGTACCTCCGATACATCAGTAGACATTAATCTTGAATGGGAAAAACTAAAAGTACCTTTTACACTTGAAGTAAGGGCAGGCTAAAAAATATTATGCCTTCGGAATTGTAATATTTATTGAAGCTCAATTCCGAAGGTTAATTAAATTTTCCTCTGATTATTTTCAACAACTCTTCTGCTTTTTGCTTCATTAAATGCTCATCATCTTTTGCTTCAACATTTAACCGGATTATTGGTTCGGTGTTAGACATACGTAAATTGAATCTCCAGTTGTCATACTCCACACTAAGCCCATCTGTTTTATCGACTTTTCCATCAGAGTATAATTTTTCAATCTCTTTTATTTTATTTGCGGGGTCATCAATTGTGGAGTTTATTTCTCCTGAACAAGGATATTTGGCAATCATCTCTTCTAACAATTCGCTGAGTTTTTTATTTTCCTCAGACATCAACTGCATAATTAGTAAAAACGGAATCATACCACTATCAGAATATGCATTATCTCTGAAATAATGATGTGCAGACATTTCACCGCCATAGATTGCATTCACCTCTCTCATCTTTTCTTTAATGTATGCGTGACCGCTGACTGATTGAACTGCAATTCCGCCGTTTTCTTTAACAATCTCTAAAGTGTTCCAGGTTAATCTCGGGTCGTGAACAATATTTTCACCGGGATGATTTATCAGAATAGACTTAGCAAGAATTCCAACAATATAATATCCTTCAATAAAATTACCTTTTTCATCAAAAAAGAAACAGCGGTCATAATCGCCGTCCCAGGCAACTCCCAGATCAGCTTTATTTTTCAGAACGGCATCAATTGTCGGCTGGCGGTTTTCAGGCAGAAGCGGATTCGGGACACCATTTGGAAAATCAGAATCAGGTTCATTAAATACCTTTATCATTTTGATTGGAAGATCTTTTTCAATAGCATCAATAGCTAAACCTGCGCAGCCGTTTCCGGCATTTACAACTACAATGAACGGCTTTATTTTTTTTGCATCATAAAATTGTTTGAGATTATTTATAAAAACCCTCATAATATCTTTTTTTGAATAATTACCTTTCTTTCCGCTGATTTCACCAAGCTCGTTTTTTAAAATCATCTTTTCAACTTCATTCAAGCCGGAATTGTAACCAACCGGAACGGCATCGCGTTTAACGAATTTCATTCCATTATATTCGGGAGGGTTATGACTTGCAGTAATCATAATACCTCCGTCAGCATTGAGGTATGGAGTTCCGAAATAAACCATTTCAGTTCCGCAAAGTCCGATATCAATTACATTTGCTCCTGCATCATTCAACCCCTTTGCCAGGGCTTCAGAAATTTCCTCGGAAGATTTTCTAATATCGTGGCCAATTACCACCGATTTAGCATTTATAAGCTTTGCAAATGCCCGTCCGGTTTTATAAGCAAGATCAAGGTTTAATTCTGAAGGTACTTTACCTCTTACGTCATAAGCTTTAAAGCTGTTTAAGCGATCCATAAAAATTCCTTTTTTAATTTAAAATTGAAAAAATAATCTCTGAATTAGATTGGTATTTCTATATCAACAAACTGAGTGTAGTTTTCAACTGCAATTTATAAAATTATTCAGAGCTAAACTTCGTAAAAAACTTTAAAGGTTCTTAATTTTTACATGGACTTTTTAGTTTTTACTGCTTATGTTTCTTTATAACAATAATAATTATGGAGTCAGTTATCGCAACGATTGATACTGTAAAGTGGCACTTCGCAAAATGTAATAATACAAGATGTAACTCAATTTTCCCGGTAAACCCTATTGAAAAACCGGGTGATTTAGGTTTCATTTGTCCGGATTGCAGCGCAAAAACCACTACATCGCATATCGTACAATGTTCCAGTTGTAAAACTATTTTAAACTTTGTCAGGGCAGCACCCTATGAAGAAAAGGTGGTTTTTACAGTTCCCAAATGCTCGCATTGTGTCGGTACTATTGAAGATGAGTGGGAGGTTGAACCCTTATATCAACCTGAATCATATATTTAGACAAGTTTTATCCGTAATTAGGACATATTGGTTTTAGCCGATTCTTTTTATCAGTAAAGGAATCGGCTGTTAATTTATCCGGTGTATTTACCATTCGTATAAAAACCCGAATAAGCTATTGAATTTAAAGCCAGAAATTATGTCAATTTACCTGGTTCGTTGTAAATTGTCATTCAAATTTTAAACAAAACTATCACTAACTAAATGAAGGCACAATTATGAAAATAATGTCGCTCAAATTCTTTTATAAAAGTTTATTAGTTGCTTTTATACTGTTCTCCTCCATTCAAGCTCAGCAGAGCTCTGATTGGCTGAATCTCGATACCGTTAAAGCCGGTCAGTTTGATAATGGTAAAATGTGGACTTTCGAATATCCTCCCATGGATTATTTTGAAGAGGAATATTCTTTCAGACCTACCCAGGAATGGTTTGATCATATAAGAATGTCTGCGTTAAGATTAGCTAACTATTGTTCTGCTTCCTTTGTATCGGAAGACGGACTCGTAATGACCAATCACCATTGTGCCAGAATGAGTATAACACAAATAACAGGAGATGATGAAGATTTTCATGGTAACGGTTTTATAGCATATTCTCTTGAGGAAGAAAGACCGGTGCCCGGTTTATATGTAAGTCAGTTAGTGCTTATTAAGGATGTTACAGATGAGATACTCGCCGAAATGGAAAAAGGACAAACAGATGAAGAAAGAACAAGACTAAAAAACGATATTATTGATGTGATTGAACAAAGAGAATCAGAAGAAAGCGGGCTTGAATGTACTGTTACTGCTCTTTATAATGGCGGTAAGTATTCACTTTATGGTTATAAAAGATATACTGACGTTAGATTAGTGTTTGCTCCGGAAGAACAACTTGGTTTCTTTGGCGGCGATCCGGATAATTTTACTTATCCAAGGTATAACCTTGACATGACTTTTTTAAGAGTTTATGATGAAGACGGAAAACCTTTGAAGACAGACCATTACCTGAAATGGAGTGAAAATGGAGCTGCTCCCGGCGAACCTGTTTTTGTTGTCGGAAATCCGGGTAACACCGATAGATTAAATACTATTGCCCAGCTTGAATTTGCACGTGATATTCAATATCCGAGAACGCTAAATCTTCTTTACGGATTAATTGAGATTTACTCTAATATGATCAATGAAAGTCCGGATAGAGCTTTGCAGCTTCAGGATATGCTCTTCAGTTTTGAAAATTCCCGTAAAGCATTTGAAGGAATTCTTAAGGGATTAAGAGATCCTGTTCTTATGCAGAGAAAGAAAGACTTCGAAAAGAACTTTAAAGAAGCAGTAAATGCAGATCCGAAATTGAAAGCGCTTTACGGAAATGCCTGGTCAAAAATTGAAGAAACAAGAAGTCAGTTAAAAGAAATATCCAACAGAAGTTTTATCTATACACTAAACAGATTCACAACACCACAGTATTTCTTTATTGCAGATGAATTATTATCTATTGCTGAAGAATTAAAGCTACCTGAAGCAGAAAGAGATGATCTCTACGTTGGCGAAGAACTTGATTTCACACTTGAATCCTTAATACCAGAAGACTTTGACCATAAAATGCAGAAAAGATTGCTAAAGAATCGAGTTGATGCAATGTACAATTACCTCGGTGCAGAAGATCCTCTGGTTAAGAAATTTACAGGAGGCAAACGTGGAGTTGAAGCTGTTGATTATATACTCTCCAAATCAAAAGTTACAAATCTTGAGGATATTAAGAAGTTAGTAAAAGCCGGACCGGATGCAATAGTTAATTCAGATGATCCTTTTATTTACTTTATGCTGAATACAAAAGAAGATCAGAAAAAATTAGCCGGACAGATAAGGGAAATTCAAACACTCGAGTCAAGTTATAACCAGAAACTGGGACGTGCATTATTTGAAGTTTATGGAACTTCTATTCCGCCTGATGCTACAATGACATTAAGATTAGCAGATGGTGTTGTTGAAGGTTTTCCATATAACGGTACCGTTGCACCCCCAATTACTACTTTTTACGGATTGTATGACAGATACTATTCTTTCAATAAAGAATTCCCCTGGAGTTTACCAGAAAGATGGCTAAATCTTCCTGCAGATTTCGATCTGGCAACTCCGTATAATTTTGTTTCAACGAATGATATAATCGGCGGTAACTCCGGTAGTCCGGTTATAAATAAAAATGCTGAAGTTGTTGGATTAGCATTTGACGGCAACATACAGGGCTTACCCGGAAACTTTATCTTCCGTACCGAAGAGAACAGAACTGTTTCTGTTCACTCTAAAGGTATGTGGGAAGCAATTGATAAAGTTTATAAACTTAAAAGATTAAGTAATGAAATTAGGAATGGTAAGATGGATTAAAACTCCCATCGTATAAAATTCAGCTTTAATAATCCCCTCTTCTCCGAGGGGATTTTTTATTTACAGATAGAAATTAAAAGAATTTCTCAATACTTGCCAAACGAGTTATAAATCCTAACAAGATTTTTCTTGACATAATAAATTCCATTTTCTATATTGGAATTAAACTAAAGGCAATTAATTATGGCGCACAAAAAATTAAGACTGAAATTACTGCTTTCTCTCCCTGTATATTTGCGGGGGGGGGGGGAATATATTTAATGATAAATAAGAGTTTTACCATAGGGAAGCTTTGTGCAGAGGCTTCCCTTTTGTTTTTATGGAATATTACATCGATTAACAATTATTAATTACAGTAAAATCAAATCAGAAATAA